>Ga0193747_1000002_pt1 | contig 402841 bp, 320 predicted proteins | sample L1m2metaG_FD_143048 | JGI IMG/M metagenome (GOLD analysis project Ga0193747, IMG submission 143048) | Soil microbial communities from a riparian zone of the East river system, Colorado, United States - L1m2 | ecosystem: Environmental > Terrestrial > Soil > Riparian zone | place: USA: East... | reverse complement strand
CAGTAGCCCACGTCGTAAGACGTGGGAAGTAAGTCAATCATAAAGAGAAGAAGCCCCGCAAGGGGCGACATAAATCCATCATCAATTATGTCGCCCCTTACAGGGGCTGACCACGCAGTCATCTCTTATATCGAACTCACGTTAATTAGCTTCAGAATCTATAACTCTCTTCAATCTCACGAATCGAAAAATCTCCCGTCACTCGTTTTCATCTGACAGGCTCGCGCAGGATTGCTTCGGCAGCCTGTGCTGCGATGCGAGCCGCTACGGGCTTCGCATGTTTTAGACCTGCGATCTGTAGAAGCGATTCGCCCGTGCGCGAGAGCATGCGTATGAGGTCGCCCTCTTCGGCTCGCGTCTCTTCGACAAGCTCTTTCCAGTCCGCGCCGCTGGCCCACTCGGCTGCGGTCGCTGCTGCCGAAAAGTTTATCTCCGGCGCAGGCTCAAGCCCCTGCTTCCACTCTTCGGTGGCAACCGAGTAGGCAACTTCATCGAATCGCGAAAGTACAGTCACCAGAGAATCGCCCAACTCAAGCTCGCCGTAGTCCCTGTCTTCGTCCGCCGCGAGCGCGGCCATTAATCCTGCGGCGCGCGGCGTATCCAGCTTCTCGAAAAGCCCTTTATCAACCGCTTCGCCGACGAGGAGCGTCCTGTCAACGTGCAAGTCAGCGAGCCAGCGCCCGCGCTCCGTCACGCGCTCGCCCGTGAAATCCAGATAGCCGAAATGCTCCAACACGCGAGCGCGAAGCTCGAACGGTCTCCACACTTCATTGCGCAGAGCTTCTATGCGACTTTCGGCTCGTTCGATTGCCTCTGCATCCACGATGACAGACCACAGAGCTTCGGCGCATCTCTGTTTCTCTTTTTTGTTAATCTGGCCCGGCGCGATGCGGTCAATCATATTGTTGATTATCTCTACAGCATCATCTTCTTCCGAGCGCACGTCCTTCAGCTTCGGCTCGTCCAATACCAACTCACTCCCGCGCGTTCTCACTTCGTTGAAAGCCTCTTCGATTGCGTCCTCTTTTAGCGGGTAGATTTTGGCGAAGACGCGCGCAACGCGATCTAAAGAGAGGTTGACGCCGCGACCGTCCTCGCGCATGCCTATGAAATTAGTCCCTCGCCGCTGCATGACTAAAACGAGGCGGCGTCCACGGCGTCCCGTTGCGACGATGCGCCCGGACGTGACCTGTTCGTCCAGCCAGTTCATCATCACTTCTGCTCGCGTCTGCGGTAACCGCTCCAGAAGCCGCGAGCGAGCGCTCGCAAGCCGCTCAAGCCCGCGCGCAACATCCGTTGGAAGATCGCACCCGGCCTCTTCCAGCTTCCTCTTTATCTCTCTTTCGTTCTGCTCAATCTCTTTTTCAAAATGCGCGACGCGGCGCGCAACATCGCGGTGAGCAAAACTCCTTTCGGCAATCCCACGCACATGAGCGAATGATTGATAGGCGTCCAGAAGATTCAGAAGCGTGGAGTAGGTTGCGCGGAACTGGCTTTCAAGCGGGTCTGGCTGCGATTGAAGAATTTCAGCGATGCGCGCAGGGTCTTGATGAAGTCCGGGCGCGACGACGATGAAGCCAACGCGGTCTTTTCCACGACGGCCTGCGCGCCCCGTCATCTGCTGCAACTCGGAAGCGGTAAGCAAGCGCCAGCCGTGGCTTGAGCGAGCGTCCGCGTTCGTGACTACGACAGTGCGCGCAGGGAAATCAACTCCGGCAGCGACCGTCATGGTGGCGAATATAGCGTCAAGAAGCCCCGCGCTCATCAATCTTTCGATGGCGAGCTTCCAAGCGGGCGTGTGACCTGCATGATGCGATGCCACGCCGCCTTTGATGATGGCGTCCCAGTGACGATGGTTGCGAGCCTCCGGGTACTCTTCGACAAATTTCCGTAGAAAATCCCTGCGCGCGTCTCGCCGCTCTGCCCTGTCATCGCGTCTGGCAAGCGCGGCTTCACTCGCTGACTGGTCACACTTTCGCCGTGTCGGCAGGAATACGATTGCCGGAAGCAGGTTATAATTTTTCAGCGCCGAGAGAAGCTGCGCGGGCGGCATCTCCGGCATGCTAAGCTTCAACGCGCGCCTCCTCTTCTGTGTCTCCAGCCTGCACGCTCTCTGCGCTCCTGCTTCTCTCTTTCAACCAGGCGCGCGATTTCTGGATTGAGTCCTCCGCGCTCATCTAATAACGGTGCGAGTTGGCCGTCCGGGTACAGGAACGCTGCGCGCAAGGGAACGGGGCGAGCGCCGGGGCGAGCGACTATACCGCAGCGAACGCCGCGCACCTCTTCAATCCACGCGGCGAACTCCTCTGCGTTGCCTATCGTAGCGGAGAGCAGTAGAAGACGGATGCGCGGCGGCGAAAGGATGATTGCCTCTTCCCAGACGTGGCCGCGCTCTTCGTCTGCCAGATAATGGGCTTCGTCTAGTACAACGAGGTCTCCGCGAATGTCTGTGCCGTTGCGAAGAGAGTCGAAGAGTTGATTACGGTAGATTTCCGTAGTGCCGACGATGAGCGGCGCGTCCGCGTTCTCTTTCCTGTCGCCCGTTAATATTCCAACATTCTCCGCGCCGAACTCTTCCGCAAACTCCTGATATTTGGAGTTGGTGAGAGCTTTGAGCGGTGTGGTGTACCATGCGCGCTTATCCCCGGAAATCAGCCTGCGAATCTCCTCGCGCGCAATCCACGTCTTGCCGCTCCCGGTAGGCGCGGTCACAAGCACGTCTTCGTATTCGAGCGCGGCCAGCGCTTCCAATTGAAAAGGATCAGGTTGAAAGGGCGCAGGCTCAGGCGTGCCTATCCCTGCCAACAGGCTATTAAGAGCGCGATCCTGCTTTGACCTTCCGCCAGTATGAAGCGGTTCATCACGCAAACGTGTCGCGCTCTTGCTTTCATCGTTCATATCTTTCGCGCGCTTACGCCGCGCGCCGCCTTCACGCGGCTCTTTTGCGTCTTCCACTTTTCTTCTGCGGTGGCGATTTTTGTCGCGGGAGCGTACCATAGAACTGATTTTACTCAGGAGATATTGAGAAAGTTTCCGCCTTTTCGGATAGGGTTTGAGACAACTTTCAGGCTCAATTACTCGCAACTTTTAGTGGCTTGCGAGCGTCTAAGACAAGGTATTTTGCGCTTACGGTTTTCAGGGAAAAGCGCAAGGGATGAGGAAAAGTGGCAGAGCTTTTTGCAAACGTAGAAATCAACAGACAGTCAATCTGGCCGCGCCTGGGGCGCATACTGGCCGGCTCGATCATCTTTCATATGATCGTAGCCCTGGCCGTGCTTTATGTTCCCGGCCTGCGAGACGCGCTCTACATCGCCAGCCTTTACAGTGGGGCAGATTACGTGAGCCGGGATTATAAAAAAACGGTCGTGGGCGAGCGCGCGACCATCATTGATCTGGCGCATGATCGCTTCACGTACCCGGAAGGCTACTTCATGATGACGAACGGCGAGATGTTGACGCCCGCGACTTCCGTTGTGCCGCCTGCGCCCGTGCCGGATGTTCAGATAATCTCAATGGCGCAGCCCGAACCGCGCCCGCCGCGCGTAAGGTCTTCATGGACGGGCAGACCGCAAGCTTCGCCAACGCCAGCGGCCAGTCCATCTGCTTCGGCTTCTCCTCTGGCTTCGCCTAAGCCCAGCCCGCTTATAGCCAGCGCTTCGCCAAGCCCTACGCCTGAGCCTGCCTCGGATGAGGAGGCGCAGCATCGTCTGGAGCAGGCGGCATCGGCAAATGGCGTAGAGCTTTTCCCGCAGATTAATACAAAACCCTTCTCCGACCTTCTGGACGAGATCAAGCAGATGCAGGACAGGGGCGAGATTAATCTCAGCGGGGCAATCGAAGTTACGATAGAGTCCGATATTAACGCCGACGGCACGCTTGCTAACCCGGTTGTCACGCAGCAGTCGGGCGACGCTCATCTGGTTGAGGTTGCGAAAAAGGCCGTCTCAACCTTAAGCGACAGCGGTCTTCTGAAGCCGCTTAAAGAGTTCAAGCATATAACCTTGAAACTGGTGGCGAACGAAACAGATGTTTCCGTCAGCCTCACGTCCGAGGCTACTTCGGAGGAGATGGCCGCAAGATTGTCTAGCGGATTCAATACCATGCTTGGTATTGCGGCGTGGAAGAAGAAGGGGCATGACGAGGAGATCTTTTTCAAGAGCACGAATGTCACGTCTAGCGGCAGGCAGATCGTCGTCAACTTCAAGATGCCACGCACAGACTTTGGCGCTAAGATGGCGAAACTGTCGAAGAAGCCAACGAGCTAAAATTTTTATACGTCATGCAGACACAGCGCAGCACAGTCCAGTCGCTTTTTACCATCGTCGTCGGAGTCTCTGTGTGTCTGCTTGCCTTCGACGCGCATTCGCAGACGGCGCGCGATAATCAATCGCCCGGCCTGACATTCACTAGTCAGAACGCAGATGCGGGAAACAGTTCTGAGAGAAGAACACCTGAATTTAATAAGAAGCCGCTGAAGGATTTCACAGGCCAATTCAAAAGGTCTGTGAGCAGTAGCATGCTTGATGTGAGCATCTCCTCAAGCCTCAGCATAGAGGCTGACCGCAACAAGATGCGTCGTGATACCTCGACAGCGATGCTCTCAAGAATGCTGGCTACTTATTAACCTCCTTACAGTCTAAGGCAGGTGAGTTTCCCAAAACTCACTCGCTTGCCTACATTTAATCGCTCCATTACAATCACAGGTTGCACGCAGCATGCGTGTTCTGAGTTTGCTTGACCTAAAGAGCGTCAGGCTTTGGAAATTCAAGGAAAGATTATGATTGACAAGTTTCTAACAAAGCTGTTCGGCAGCGAAAACCAGCGCTACCTGAAGAAGATTCAGCCCATCATCAACAGCATCAACGAGCTTGAGCCTTCGGTGCAAAAGCTCTCGGACGAAGAGTTGCGCGCGCGAACCGCTCAGTTCAAAGAGAGAGTCGCGCAGGCTGTCGAGGGCGCGCAAGACAAGGAAGAATTGAAGCGGCTGGAGCGGGAGATTCTGGATGAACTGCTGCCCGAAGCTTTTGCTACGGTGCGCGAGGCCAGCATACGCACAACAGGCATGCGCCACTTCGACGTGCAGCTAATCGGCGGCCTCGTTCTTCACGAAGGCAAGATAGCCGAGATGCGAACAGGCGAAGGCAAAACTCTGGTCGCAACGCTTCCCGCTTATCTGAATGCTCTAACGGGGCGCGGCGGCGTTCATGTCATCACCGTAAACGATTACCTTGCGTCACGCGACGCCGAATGGATGGGACAGATTCACCGTTTTCTTGGCTTGGAAGTCGGCTGCATACAGAACGACATGGACGACTTCGAGCGGCAGGCGGCCTACGCTGCTGACATCACCTACGGGACGAACAACGAGTTCGGCTTCGATTACCTGCGCGATAACATGAAGTTCGATCTGGCGACCTGCGTTCAGCGCGGCCACTATTTCGCAATCGTCGACGAGGTTGATTCCATACTGATTGACGAAGCGCGCACGCCGCTTATCATCTCAGGCCCATCGGACGAGGCGACGGACAAGTATTACAAGGCTGACACGATCATCCCGCAACTCAAGCGCGGCGAAGAGACGACCGATGGCAAAAAGACAGGCGATTACCTCGTTGACGAAAAGCAGCACACTGCTGTTCTGACGGAAGATGGCGTGGAAAGAGCCGAGCGCCTGCTCGGAGTCGATAATCTTTACGACCCGTCGAACATGGAACTGCTTCATTGCGTCGAACAGGCGTTGAAAGCTCACACGCTCTACAGGCTGGATCACCAGTACGTGGTTCAGGAGGGCGAAGTCATCATCGTTGACGATTTCACAGGGCGCTTGATGAAAGGTCGTCGCTGGTCTGATGGGCTGCACCAGGCAGTTGAAGCGAAAGAGGGCGTCAAAATTGAGAAGGAGAACCAGACGCTCGCCACCATCACCCTGCAAAACTATTTCCGTCTCTACGAAAAACTTTCGGGCATGACCGGTACTGCTGAGACGGAAGCCGCAGAGTTTCACTCGACCTACAAACTGGACGTGATAATCATCCCGACGCATCGCCCTATGGTTCGCACGGACAACCCGGATATCATCTACCGCACCCTTCCCGAAAAGTGGGATGCTGTGGTCGAAGAGATTAAGGACTGTTACGAGAAGGGGCAACCCGTTCTTGTCGGCACGGTCTCGGTCGAAAATTCCGAGCTGATTTCACGCCGTCTTCAACGCGAGCGTATTCCGCACAACGTCCTGAACGCCAAATACCACGAGCGCGAAGCGGAGATCGTAGCGCAGGCAGGACGTAAAGGCGCTGTCACGATTGCGACCAACATGGCGGGACGCGGAACTGACATTCTTTTGGGCGGCAACCCGGATTTCATGGCGCGCGAGTTTCTCAAAAAAGATGAGGTTGACCCGGACGAGGTTTCCGAAGAGCAATGGGAAGAGGCTTTTCGGCAGGCCAAACAGATAGTTGAAGATGAGCACGAGGAGGTTGTGAAGATAGGAGGTCTTCACATACTCGGCACGGAGCGCCACGAATCGCGCCGCATTGACAACCAGCTTCGCGGTCGCTCAGGTCGTCAGGGCGACCCCGGCTCTTCGCGTTTCTTCCTCTCTCTGGAAGACGATCTGATGCGAATTTTCGCGGGCGATAAAGTTAAAGCTCTGATGCAGCGTCTGGGAATGGAGAAAGGCATCGCTATCGAATCGAAGATGGTGTCGAAGCGAATCGAATCTGCACAGAAGAGCGTTGAAGGGCGCAACTTTGAGGCTCGTAAACACCTGCTTGAATACGACGACGTGATGAACCGCCAGCGCGAGACTATCTACGGTTTGCGCCGCCAGTTGATGGAAGAGCCTGACCAGCGCGAGTTCCTGTTGGGCGACACAGGCGTTGCGCACGACCTGCTCGCGGATACCACAAAGCAGTACCTCAATCCCGAAGTTGATCCTGAAGACTGGAACACGGAGAACTACAAGGTTCAATTAAAATCGATCTACAACTTCGACGCTGACACGGAAGGGATTGATTTTACGAAGATGACTTCGCCCGAAGTGGAAGAGGATGTCTGGGAGCGTCTAAAGGTTAAGTACGCGGAGAAGGAAGAGCAGATAGGCGTCGAGGCCATGCGCACATACGAGCGCATCATCATGCTCAACATCATTGACGCGCAGTGGAAAGATCACCTGCTATCGCTGGATCACTTGAAGCAGGGCATAGGGCTTGTCGGCTACGGGCAGAAAGACCCGCTCGTAGAGTACAAGAAGCAGTCGTTCGATCTCTTTCAGGAGATGCTTGATCGCATTGACACCTTCACCATACGCTCGCTCTTCAACCTGCAAGTCGTGTCTGAAGAGTCTTCCGACAAGATTCAGCACCGGCGGCCTCCGCGCCGCCCGACACGCATGACATTCACAGGCCCGAATCAGGGCGCAACGGCGGCGGGCGAAGAGGCAGCCAGAGTCAAGACGGTCACGCGCGACCAGCCCAAAGTTGGCCGCAACGACCCGTGCCCCTGCGGCTCAGGCAAGAAGTACAAGAAGTGCTGCGGCGCTGGCTGAAACTTTATCCGTAGCATTTCCGTTCAAGAAGCTAATTCACGGCGCGGGCTTTAATCTTCCACCCGCGCCGTTATCGTTGAGTATAATTTCCAACTCTACTACACTTACTTATGCGGGCATCGCCAGGATGCACCACACCTCTTCAGCGCAGGTAGCAATCCAGTCAAACTTAATGTAATGAGTGCGAGCGTTACATCAACCAACCCGGTCGTGCAGGCAATCGTTGCGGGCACTGCGCCGCAGGCTGCGCGCATGGCTGCGGCTCGTGGGATGCTGCCGCTCGCGCAGGCCGATTTGATGGAAGCGCTCGTAGCTCTGCGCGCGGGCAGCGATGCGGAGATTTCAAGCGCGGCTCAGGCTACGCTGGACGAGCAGTCGCCTGCGGATTTGTTGACGGTAGCAAAAGCGAATGATGCTGCGCCGTCTGTGCTCGCATTCCTTGCAACGCACGCGAAAGCCGGGCGCGAAGTTCACGAGGCTGTGACACTCAACGCTCAAACGCCTGACGAAGCTATAGCAGCGCTCGCGGGCGCGACCACCGAAGGGTCGCTGCTTGAATTAATATCAGTCAACCAGCAGCGATTGATTCGCGCTCCATCAATCATTGAAGCGATTATAAGTAACCCTGCGCGCACTTCCGAAGCGGAACGGCGTGCGATGGAGACACGCCGCGAGTTCTTCGAGAAGGAGCGTGGCGCTCAACAGATTGCGGAAGAGATGCGCGCGCGCGGCCACGCGGCGGCGGCAGAATTCTTCGCCACTTCGGAGACTTTAGCTGCGGGCGAGAGTCTGACGGTCGAAGACGCCTGGCTTATAGCTCAGCACATAGAAGTTTCAGACAGCGACGTTGATGAGACATGGTTCTCGCTCGAAAGATTCGAAGAGTTGATTCCCGAAACCTTCGAGCAGCGCGCGGCCAATGCCGAGCGCGTCATAGCGGACGCGCGACTGGAAAGCGGAGAAGTCACGCCCGAACGCATCTCGCTCATACGCCGCATAATGTTGATGACCGTGCGCGACCGCATGAAATTGGGCATGAAAGGCGACCGCGAAGCGCGCAGCATACTCATACGCGATTCGAATCGCATAGTCGCCGCTGCGGTCATTAACAATCCGCGCGTCACAGATCAAGAAGTTGAGAACATAGCTTCAATGCGTACCGTCTCCGACGAAGTTCTGCGCCTCATCGCGCATAATCGCGCGTGGGCGCGCTCCTACCCTATCATTCATAACCTTGCGCGCAACCCGCGAACTCCTATCCCTTCGGCAATCACCATACTCTCTCGCCTCTTTATCAAAGACCTGCAAAACATCTCGCAGAACCGCAACGTCTCGGAAGCCGTCCGTCGGCAGGCTCAGCGGCTCGTAGCAACGCGCACGGGACACTGAGACTCGTTTGACACGTGGAAGCCAACGCCCGTAGAATCGCGCCACATTTTCCGAAGGCAAGTCAGACACAGGGCTGAATAGCATTCGCTTCAGCCGAAGTTTTCTGGCTTCTCATATGAAGGAGAGCGGTATGCACATAATTGCCTGGATCGTTTTCGGGTTGATAGCGGGCGCAATCGCAAAGGCGCTGATGCCGGGAAGAGACCCCGGCGGCTGCATCGTAACAATCTTGCTGGGAATCGCAGGCGCGCTCGTCGGAGGATTTCTGGCTAGAAACGTTTTCGGAATCGGCGGCGAAGCCGGAATACGAAGCAAGGGCTTCTTCATTCAACTCGCCATAGCCGTCGTAGGCGCAGTAATCATTCTGGCGCTCTACCGCATGATAGCCGGAAAGCGAGCCTGAAAAGAAGGGATGAGGGCGGAGGGATGAGGGATGAAATGGGTTGAGTTAATAGGTCAACATGCAATTGACTCCTTCTTATTCATCCCTCATCCCTCCGCCCTCATCCCTTCTAAAATATCTCGGAGCCTTTTCGCAGCATTGACCATCCAACGTCGGTCAGCGTGTGGCTGGCAGCGCCCCACCACAATCCCGCTAACACAGCCCATACGACGTGGCGACCTACGCTACGCGCGGCTGAAGATTCCAGCGCACGCCATGTTTCGGCCATCTGTATAAGACCCGGCATGGCTCCGCCCGTTATCAGCGCGTAAAGGTAGACCGAAAGCGTCGCCAGAAGAACCACCATGCCCGTGAAGTAGAGCACGCGGATCATCGTCCCGAACAGCAGGCCGTGCGACCAACGCGAGCGGTGTCGGAAGACTGCGCGGTAAGGCCACCAGATGAAGCGAAAGAAGCCCCAGCGAGTGTATTGACGCGACTGAATGTCCAGATCAGGCCCGAACATCAACCCGCCGAACAGCATCGCGCACGTTACCACAGAGGCCAGAGCTAAACTTCCAGACAGCGCCCAGGCGACAATGAAAGTCGGTGCTGCCAGCAGAAAAGTTATAGTATCGTGCGTGCGTCCCGAAGGCATGAATTAAGGATGAAGAGTCGGCTGTGAACAGAATGAAGTCTCACCGCTCCGAGTTTTACGTCGGCTTCGAGCGCGATTAACTTTCAGACAGAGATAGATGCGTGTCAAATAGTAGTTCCGCGCGCAAACGTTCATTCTGCCCCTGCCTGCTGTCTCTCACAGAGTTTACAAAGAGGAACGTCAAGAGGTCTCTCTTCCATTATGCTCATCGTAACTCTTCCCTGAGTATGCTTCCACAATTCAGAGTTACTTACTTTCGCCCCGCACGGCGATGCGCCATTTCGCAGGTCGGATAAGATGTGACATACCTGGCGTCCCCAGACGATGAAGTACATAACACACCCCTGAATGTTTTGGATACAGAAAACTCATTTGAATGAAGAAAGAAGCAAGTCGGATACCGACCATACTACTAATTTTTGAAAATTTTTTTGAGAAGTTCTGACTAAGTTTGCGAAATTCTTTGCGAAATTTTGGAACCGGGAATGGCGCGCGCGCGTGAAGTTATGAAAATCTCTTTTCCGGGAGGATTGTGTCATGCCCATGAGAATCCTGCTTTCAGTTTCCCTTCTTATCCTGTTGATTTCCGGCAGCGTTGCTCTTGCCCAGCAGACTGCCAGACCAGCGCAGCCCGCAACGGCAGCCGAACCTGCGCAAGCGGAAGTTTTCTCTATGGCTTTCGATGACGGAAGCTATCTGGGAATCTTTGGCGAAGATGTAACGGCGGAGAATATGGGGCAGTATCAGATGCGTGAGGGGCGCGGCGTGGGCGTCAAACAGGTGGCAGACGATAGCCCCGCCGAGCGCGCCGGTCTCAAAAAGGGCGATGTCATCCTGCGCTTTGACGGCGAGCCTGTGACCAACATGCGTAAGTTGATGCGGCTGATCGGCGAAACTGTGCCGGATCAAACCGTGCGGCTCACCATCAACCGCGCAGGAAATGAGCAGGAGGTGGCTGTAAAGCTCGGCAGGCGTGAACACCAGATGCCGCGAGCTTTCGCAATCCCTCAACTGAGCGACGAGCAGCGCCGCCAGCTTGAAGATTTAGGTCGTCGCGGCGGCAGCTTCAACATGGTAATTGGCGCTCAGCGCCGTATCGGCGTGACTACGGCAGAGTTGACCACACAACTCGCAGATTATTTCGGCGTGCCCGGCGGTCATGGGCTGCTCGTCACTTCTGTCGCGGACAATAGCCCTGCGGCGAGAGCCGGAATCAAAGCCGGAGATGTGATTACGGCTGTTGACGGCAGCGCTGTGGAGGATTCCATGGACCTTATAAGCGCAGTCAACCGCCAATCGTCAGGCGACGTGACGCTCACCATCATACGTGAGCGCAACCAGCGTACAATCAAAGTTACGCCGGAGCAGCGCCGGGCCGGTGATTTCGAGCTTCACGAGATTACCCCGCAAGTGGGGCAGATAAACATTCCGCCCATGAACATTCAACTGCCGCGAGTTAATTTCGTGTCGCCACAGATGAATCTACATATGCCCCGGATAGTGATACCGCCTATGCCGCGCATAGAGATGACCGTGCCCCGCATCATGCGATTGCCTGGCATGGGCGTAATGTAAAGATACGCGAGCCAGGGGGGACTCCGTAAGGGGTGACTTGAACATAGCCCGGTACTACTTCAATGCCGGGCTATGTTTAATTGTCTCTTACAGGGAAGCCCCGAAAAAGAGTTGCCATCTTCAATTCACACCATTCCTTCCTAAAACTCAAAGAGAACGAAAAGCTTTCGCACAGGTATCGCCAAGAATTTCTGCGACGCTTTTTGAGAGAAAACATTCGCGTGAGAAATTTTCAAGGGAGATAGGAGAATGGCTAATACTATGCAAGAAGCACTTCAGAACGCGGGGTTGATTAACGAGCATGGGGAGATCAATTTGCAACCGGGTGATGGCAGTGTAAACGTAGGCGAAGTGGAGCGATGGGCTTCGGCTATTGGAGGCGGGGCGCTTGCGCTCTACGGTCTTGCGCGTGGGTTTCAGCGCGGCGCATGGGACGGATTCGTGCTGGCGCTCGTGGGTGGCGCGCTCGTCTATCGCGGCGTCTCAGGGCATTGCGATCTTTATCAGGCAATAGGCGTCAACACTGCCGGGACGGATGGCGAAACAAAGCGCAGTCCGGTCGTGAGCGTTCCCGCTAACCGGGGCACCAAGGTGGAAAAGAGCGTGACGATTAACAAGTCGCCCGCAGAGCTTTACCAATTCTGGCGCAATCTTGAAAACCTGCCGCATTTTATGAGTCATCTTGAATCCGTGCAGGTCACGGATGAGAAGCGCTCGCACTGGATTGCGAAAGCGCCTGCGGGAAGCACAGTCGAATGGGATGCGGAAATCTACAACGAGAAGGAGAATGAACTGATAGCGTGGCGCTCCTTGGAAGGCTCGGACGTTGACAACGCGGGCAGCGTACATTTTGAAGCTGCGCCGGGGGGGCGCGGTACAGTTGTGCGCGTTGTTCTCAAATATGACCCGCCTGCCGGACGCATTGGCTCAACTCTGGCAAAGCTTTTCGGCGAAGAGCCTTCGCAGCAGATTGATGAAGACCTGCGCCGCTTCAAGCAACTGATGGAAGCAGGCGAGGCTGCGACTACCGAAGGGCAACCTTCAGGGCGCAGCGCAAAGGCAGGCAAGTAAAGAGATGGGGTGAAAGGGAGATAGGTGAAGGGGGAAAACGAGTGAAGCGCACTATGCTTCCCCCTTTCGTTCAAGGGGAATATAAGATGAAAGAAAATGAAGAGCGGAAAGATAGACAGAGCGATCAATCTTCGTCAGCGGAAGAGAATCAATCGGGCGATCCGGGCAGAACGCCCGGCGCTGCCGAAGGAGACCGCCAAACGGTTGAGCAGGATTTGAGAGATAAAGAGAGCGAGAAATAGTTTCTATAGAGGCAGAGACAAGTCCTCCACCCGTTCTATATTACCGGAGAGAGCAGACGAGAATTAATAGAACACTGGCAGAGGACTTGTCCTTGCCCTTACTTTTAGAGCGGCTCGCTTATCTTCTCTCTGAAAAGTGTAGGAGCTATCTTGCCGCCATCGGTCTGATACTTCGCAAGTTCCTCTGCGAAATGAACGGCCTGCTCTACTTTCACCTTCGGAGGCATGGGCGGCTCGAACTGGTTAACCACTACTTCTATGAGCGCGGGCTTGTTTGAAAATAGAGCGCGCTCCAGCGCGGGGCGAATCTCTTCGGGCTTCCATTATGCCGTTGATTCCGTCGCCGGGAATTCCGAAGATCGTATCAACTCCCCACCTGATGATGCCTTCCACCAGCACATCTGCGGCTGTCTCTGTCATAGAGTTCCCTCCCTGTTCTCGAACCTTAATGAATAGAATTAACCGAACAGAATTACGCTTCATTTTGCTCGCATGCGTGGGCAGCACAACTTCTGGGGAGAACTGTTTTGTGGCGTTTGAGAATCAGAATACGCCTTTGTGATGAAAGCTGTAAAAACGGCCTTCAAAAGATGGCGAAATGGAGTTACGATGTGTTCGGTAAAAGGTATGAAAACTCAGACCAAAAATGCTGCCACCATTTTGGCATTTGTCGTGGGAATCGTGAGCGGGATAGTGACCATTTATTATGCTCCGCCGGGTAGGATGCGTATCATTGCAATCTTAATACTTGTAATGACATTTCTCAGTTTGTTTATCTGGCGTGGCTTTGATCTGTTGCGGTCACGGCGGAGGACATCTCCACTTCCTGAGGTGAATGGAGTTAAGGCTGCTACCGCCAAGTATAGTATCGAGCAAGCGGCACCTGAAGAGATAGATTGGATAGCTCAACTTGAAGCTCACGTATATTCACAGAAAGACGCCGTGCCCAAGTTTATCCTAAAGGAGTGGTTTAATACTAACCCAAACGGCTTCTCAATCATCCGTATGAATGGACGAATGATAGGACATATAGACATTCTACCTTTGCGCCCGTCGACGCTTGAAATCTTCCGAGAAGGAAAGATTGTAGAAAGAGATATTCCGGGCAGCGGCTTATACACCTCAGAAGAGAGAGGTTCGATACAAAGCCTCTACGTGGAAAGTATAATTATTGAAGGACAAACATATATAAGGGCCAATGCCCTTATGCATCTATTATCCAATTTTGTGATTCTTATAAATCGAATTTGCGATCCAATCAATGTTGAAAACATCTATGCAATAGCTGCCACGCCGAGTGGAGAGCATATTTTAAAAAACCTTGGCTTTGACCAGATCAAAGGCGTTGGGGAAAGAAAAGATCAACATAAATTCTTCTCTAAAAAGGTCATTGATCTTGATAGAGAATTATCTGAAAGCTTCGGTAAGCGATATCCTTCGTTACAAAAGTACCAGCAACAAAAGCATAAACTTAAGTCATCTTCCAAGAGATTGAAGAACTGAAGAAAAGTGCAAACAAGCAGAGTTTTGTTATTCAGGAGCATCATGCGAGCCGCCTGCACTGGGATTTTCGGCTGGAGATTGGCGGGACATTGAAAAGCTGGGCTGTGCCGAAAGGCCCTTCGCTTGACCCGACCGTCAAACGTCTGGCCGTAGAGGTCGAAGACCACGCGCTCTCTTATCTGACTTTCACGGGCGAAATATCGGAAGGCCATTACGGCGCAGGCCAGGTTTATCGCTGGGACATTGGGACGTTTGAAATGGAAGAGGGCGAAGACCCACTCACAGAATGGAAGAAGGGCGCGCTCAAATTCACGCTTCACGGGAAACGTCTGAAAGGCTCGTGGCGTCTCTTCAAGATGAAAGGGCGCGAGGAGCGCGGACGCCCGCAGTGGCTCTTGCAGAAGGTGAAAGACAGGTACGCGGTTTCAGGTCACACGGCGGAAGTGATAGGAAGGTAGAAGTAAAAAGGTAAAGGACAAAAGATTTAGGATAGAAGCTTTATAGCTGTTTGCAATTGGGTGTAGCTCAAGGTCAGTAGCGCCTGAGAGAAGGGATGAGGGATGAGGGATGAGGGATGAAATGGGTTGAGTGGAATTGCGTGTTGACCTATTCACTCCTTCTTATTCATCCCTTCGCCCTCATCCCTCATCCCTTTTACTCCCCGCCCGGCTTTTAAGCAGGCTGTACTGACAGAAGATGCTTGTGTAAGGGGTTACATGCAATTGCACACCGCTATAAGAAGAATCCGGCTTCTCCCTCCCTTTTGTCTTTTACCTTTTTACTCTTCTGCTTTTTTAGTCCCCTGCTGCGTGTAGTGGTTCGCTGCCTCTGTTTATTTGCAGTTGGCTTGCGTCAATCATGTTCAAGCCCTTGATGGTCTCGAAGCCGGGAATGATCTCTTTATCCAGAGGCTTCATTCCGGCGTGGTTGCGCGGGCGGCCTGTGAAGTCAAGGTAAAGGTGCTTGCGCGTAAAGCGGTCTGGAACGCCTGCGAATCGCATCAGCGGGTACTTGATGCCGTTGCCGAACAATTTCTTGCCGAGCATGTTGTAATAAAGCGGCATCCCCAGAGAGAACTTGAAGTTGGCTTTCGAGCCGCCGTACCAGAATTCCAGATTATATTTCCAGCAGGTGAAGAAGAATTCCCACTGAAGGTCTGTCATCTCGATCAACTTCGCGCTCGATTTCTGCTCCATGCGCGTGTTCTCAAGCGGCACGAAGAAGGTGGGAACGAAAGTTCCTTTCGCATCTCGTAAATCCGAAAGGAGATCAAGCGATTGCCGGGTATCTTCATCCGTCTCGCCCGGCAACCCTATGATGAATGTACAGAACGGGAACCAGTTGTTACGGTTCAGAATCTCCATGCCTTTCACTACAACATCGCGCCATTGATGAGCTTTGTACGGATAGGCCTTGCCCTTCATGAAGATGTTGAAGAGACGCGGGCTGCCCGTCTCCAAACCTATGATAGGGTCAATCATGCATTGGTTCGGGTCTGTTGAATCTTTATGATGAACGTGCGAGTAGGGCACAAGATAAGGCGTCAGGCGCTCTATGATAGAAGGGTCTTTCACGACCGGAGCCATAGTGATGTGCGAGGTTTGTATGGTTTCAATGCCGGGCACGCTCTTTATACCTTTGAATAGCTCTATGAGCGCGGGCACGTTCGGCGTGAAATTCGGTAGCTGCTCGTAAAGGAACATGTCTTCCGAGGCGACCATGATCTCAGTAGCGCCCTCGCCCGCGTTCATGCGAACGCTCTCCATAATGTGAGAGAGCGGGAACGAGCGACCGACTTTCGTAGCGGGCGAGCAGAACTGGCAACCGCGCCCACACCCGCGCGTAATCTCTACCACTCCGAAAGTAGAACGATGACGAACGACCGGAATCTCTTCCACGCTCGGTTGCTTGTCCTTCGAGATTTTGATGATGCGCGGCAATGTTGGATCATTCTGGATGATGCGCTCGAACAAGTCTGTGAAGACAAGCTCTATCTCGCCGTCAATCAGGTAATCAATATTAAATTCGTCAAGGCGATCCGCTTTTTCAAGCTGCCATGCGCCGGGGCCGCCTACAATTATCTTCGGCTTATATTTTTTGATGACGGGATGCGTAATGATTTTTAGAAATTCGTAGGCATTCAACGGCATAAGGTTCTCGCCCGCGAGTTTAGAGTAAACGTCCGTCGCGTAGGAGATGCCGAGCGGGTTGTGCGCGTGGATGGCTAAGGCTTTCGTTTCAGGGCCTACGAATTTTTCAAGGTTTTCGAGATAACAGACTACTACATCGTCTTCCGCGTAATTTCTGAGCAGTAGAGTTTCGACCATACGCAGGCCGTTCGGCACATACTTGGCGCGACCGTCCGGCCATGATTCGTTCTCGAACGAGACCTGGCTGAAGAAAGTCTTGCTGTACTTGTGCGGGATGGTCGCAGACAACATCTGTTGCCAGATGCTGTGCTTGTACTCGCTGGCTTCCGTGTTGGAAGCCGTCAAAACTATTAACGGTGATCCCACGTGCGTTTTGCCTCCGTTAAGATTACAGTGGTGAATTATTTTCAGGCACTTAAGGAGGAGTCCTGATAAACTGACCCTTATCTGCCGATGAGCGGGTTAGCCTATGGCTAAGCGAAAGGCCATGCGCTCAAAAAAAGTCGTTCGGGTAAGAACAAGCTACTAGAACGGTCAAAATTTAAAGCTTAAGCCCGTAAATATCAAGCGATTTCGCTCAAAGAGAGTTGTATCATCTGGGCCACGCTCGCTCATTCTACCCTTTACGGACGTGTAGACGCAGCCAGTATATGACACTTTCCACAAAAGTCCGGCGCGCTGTTTGTTTGCGCTGACGACTTTCGGGCGAAAGAATTTTGACGATGGTAATCGAATCCAGAAGCACGGAACGCAGTACAGCACCGCCGCAACAAGCGCCTGACAAAAGCGCACTGGAAGCGGTCGAGCATGGCGCGCGTGCGCGCTGGTGGCGAAGGTGCGGCTCGAAAACAAAGCGCTTCTGGTACGAGGACTCAAAAGGCAAACGTATAACGGATGAGGAACAATTAGAGCGCATACGCTTGCTGGTCATCCCTCCGGCGTGGCGACACGTGCGCGTCGCACCGTCCGCGCGAAGCCGTATTCAGGCGGTCGGCGTGGATACGAGCGAGCGCATTCAGTACCTTTATCATACGCAGTTTCGTGAGAAGCAGCAGCGTAAAAAGTACGACAAGATAGTGCGCTTCGGCGAAAGCCTGCCCGCCCTTCGTCGCAAGACCAACCTCGACATCTCATCGGAAGGCATCACGCGCGAGCGGGTGCTGGCCGTCGTAGTGCGTCTCATCAACGACCTGTATTTTCGCGTAGGCTCTGAAGAGAGCGTGAAGCGCTATCGCACCTACGGCGTCACAACCCTGCGCAACCGCCACATGGAGATAAAGCGCGGGGGGCATCTTTGCTTCAATTTCGTAGGCAAGCATCACATACGCCACCGCGTCGTCTGCGTTGACGAAGAACTCGCACTCCTCATGGCCGACATCAAGAAGATAGGCGGCGCAAAGCTTTTTGAGTATTACGACGAAAACGGCAAGGTTAAAGCTGTAACCCCGCGCGACGTGAATGAATACATCAAGGCCGCGACTTCACAGGAGTTTTCGGCTAAAGATTTCCGCACATGGGGCGGGACGCTGCAAGCCGCGATTGAACTGGCCGAACTGGGCAAGGCCGAAGACGAGAAGCAGGCGAAGAAGAATATTGTCAAAGCCGTGAAGCATGTTGCAGGGCATCTGGGCAATACCCCTACGGTCTGCCGCGATTGCTACATACACCCGCTCGTCATAGAGAGCTACATGGAAGGCCGCACCATTGAAGAGTTCCGACGCCGTGTCGAGCGCTCCATCAAGCGCATAGAGCCTGAATATGAGGTTGAAGAGATAGCGCTTCTCAAACTGCTGCGCGCACAGTCGAACGGTTCCGGCAAAGCATAGAGCAATTTTCAGTTGAGCTTAATGTTTACTATCGAAGATAAGAAGCACGCGAGGGATTATACAGAGAGAATTTCAGATTTGAGATTTCAGATTTGAAATCAATAACTCTGCTCTTCGGCTTCCTCAGTGTTCAGCACGGTCTCACGGTGGTCAACTTTCCTTCCTCTTCTCAATCACAATCTCCTCTATCGAGCGCCATTTTTCTGCTCAACTATTTAGAAAGGCATGGCATAATCCGGCTCATGCCGAAACGCCCGAAACCCTCTTCTCAGGATCAAACTTCCAGGAATTTCCTGCGCGACATTTCCAGGGAAGAACTGCTGCTTTTCGGCGCAGGTCTGGTGCTTGCGGTGCTGGTGCGCGTGAGCCTCTTCGATTTTCAGAGCGGCGATTACGTCTCGCACATGACGCACTGGTACGATTTTATAGTGAGCCACGGAAGCTTTCGTGCGCTCGGGTACAATTTCTCAAATTACACGCCGCCTTACCTATACCTGCTCGCTCTAGCCACGCATCTACCCGTCGGAAAACTCTACGCGCTAAAAATTCTTTCGATCATCTTCGACTTCCCGCTCGCGCTCTTTGTAGCTCTCGTCACGCGCCTGAAGTATGAAAACAGATTGGTCTGGGCGTCAGCGTTTTTCCTGACGCTCTTTGCGCCGACCGTCATATTCAATAGCGCCTTGTGGGGACAGTCAGACGCCATCTACACGATGCTGCTGCTGGCCTCAATCTATTTTCTGCTCAAAGATCGCGCCTTCGCATCGCTGCTATTTCTCTCGCTCGCATTCTCTTTCAAGCTGCAAACAATCTTCCTGCTGCCGGTCTTCTTCATCCTCGCGTGGCGCAGACGGATTCCATTGAAACTGTTCCTGCTCATACCGGGCATCTACATTTTGATGGTTGTGCCTGCGTGGATAGCTGGAAGACCGCTGGGAGAGTTGCTGACCATCTACATGCATCAAGGAGACGTGAACTACCAGGCGCTGACGCTGAACGCGCCAAATTTTTACCAGTGGCTGCCGGACAGCAACGAGCTTTTCGGTAAGTTCGCGCTCCTTTTCGGCTGCGGCATGATCTATCTCTTCTGTCTTCTGGCAATCAAGAGCGAAGAACCATTGAACAACGATCTAATCATCAAGCTGTCGCTCGTATCCCTGATACTCGCGCCCTTCTTCCTGCCATCAATGCACGAGCGCTACTTCTTTCCTGCGGACGTGTTCGCAATCGTCTACGCTTTCTACTTCCCCAGATATTTTTTCGTTCCCCTAATGGTGATTCTCTCTTCTCTCTTCAGCTACTTTCCATTCCTCTTCGGCCAGCCTGTGATTGAGTTGCCAAAAGTTACAATAATTCTCGGAGCGGCTTTAATAGCTGTCGTATTCAATCTGATTAGAACCTTATATCCGGTTCTTGATGAAGTTAAGCCCGTAGATTCGTAGCCGCAATTTTTCGACAGACTTATCTGGCGGACGCTAGTGAGCACGCCCGCGCTCTTGCAGGATAGCCTCTAATTCGGCGGTGACTTCCAGGTCTTTAGCACGTCCCGCGGCGTGCTTGACGTAGATCAGATGCTCGATGCCAAGACACATGCATTCGACGCCGTAAATCTGCAATAGGATTGAGTGTGGAAGTAGATCATCGTAACCGCCGCCGCCTGTAATCTCGCCAAGCAGGTCTAGCGCACCGAGCGAAGTTGTCAGGGTAAAATTCAAACCGCTTGCGATTGTCTGTTCGTCCAGACTGAAAGGAAGACCCGGCGGTGCGCCGCGAAGATAAGGGTTGTAAGGTGTGAGGGCGTGAACAATGCGTGAGATGTTCTCTGAAGTGCGACTGTAAACTATGTCAAGATCGTTTGTCAGGCGGGAAGAGCCGTGAGCAGTGGCCGCAGCGCCGCCGACCATAATGAATTCAACGCGGCTATTGACCAGCAGCCTGAGCAGCCCGCGAAAATCGGTCATCGCTTCTTCTCGGCTTCAAGACCGGCGCGCCGGAGTTCTTCAGCAAACTCCTGCATTCTCATCAATTGATCGAAACGCTCCTCGACACTGAGTCGCAGGTTCGCGCGTATCAGTGTTCGATCCACGTCCCTTTTATAGAATTCGATGACAGGATCAAGGCGCGCCTCTGTATTCTCTCGAAGATCGTCTGCTCCGTTTTTGGCGACTGATTCCTTCATTAAATACATCATATCACGCGGCCAGAGAGTCAGAAATGCTCTTCTGACCGCTTCACAGTTTTCCCCTTCTTCCTTCGCTTGAATTTTCCTTCGTCAACACCTTTCAGTGAGGCGAGCGGCCAGAGTTGGTGTTCTATCTCTGCAAGCCCGGCTTCTACCACAGCCTGCACCACTTCAGCAGAAGGCTTGTAGCAAGGCGCGGCTTCATCGAGCGGCACGCGCCCGTCAGTGTTCACAAGAATTCCTGCGGCAGCGTACTCGTCGTCAATCGCGCGCTGCGAGAGCGTGCGCGCGGCCTGACTGCGAGACATGCGTCGGCCAGCGCCGTGATTGACCGTGTAGCCGCTGTTCACCGCACCGGCGAGCGGTCGAAGAATGTAGCTGTAATCCTTATTGCTTCCCGGAATCAGAACCGGATGCCCCACGTTTTCCCAGACCGATCCTTTCAGAAAAGGATGACCGGCTGGAAAAGCTCTAGTTGCGCCTTTGCGATGCACCCACACTTCGCCGAAAGAGGGATGCCATTCCTTCTGCACCAGATTGTGGCTGATCTCGTAGATCAATTCGAGGTCAGCGCCGAAAACTTTTCGGAAAGCTTCCGCGACCTGCTCGAAGATAATCAGGCGATTCAAGATCGCGTAGTTGCCGCCAGCCGCGACCGCGTTCAGGTAATCACTGTAATGGCGCGAGGCAGGCGTGAAATAGCCAAGATCAATATCCCTTATCTCGCCGGGGCGCTCCTCGCGCGCCATCTCGAAATAGTTCGTAGCAAGCCCATGCCCGAAGCCACGGCTTCCCGTGTGAACTTGAATAAATAGAGCGTTAGACTCTTCGGCTCTTTGTAGCTCGATAAAGTGATTCTATTTGTTACTACCATGCAGTCTCCACAATCTCATCTTCACGCTTTGCTCTGTGCGCTGCAAAGCAAGGGCGGATTCTGAGACTGTGTGAGCGAAAATGTACCTATCCTGCTCGTCGCTCCAGAATTTCTTCTGCATGACTCTGCGCATTCCCTGTGGTCTTTCCCAAGCTTGAACTGCTAAAGCCATTAGCTTCTTTCTTGAGATGCCTACACAGCCTTCATAGTAGAGTACGGCAGCCATTGACTGAGCATCTTCTTTGAAGATTGCGATGTTGAAAATGTCATCTCGTGAATTACGTTCAAGTTTTTTCACTTTGCCTGTGATGCTAGTAATGAACTCACTGTATGTAACAGCAATTTTCTCACTGGCAATACAAAGCGAAAGAAATGGAAAACCGTTTGACGTAAATCCAATCGAACCGTCACCATCGACTATTCCCCTGAAATAATCAGGTTGCGAGAACCTACATTGTGGAACGCTTATAGTTTCCGATTTTTTGCCAACAATCATGCCCAATCCGACAAGCTCATCACGAAATTCCTTTGCGAAAACAGACAGAGTTGCTGATGTATGCGCGTAAGAGAAATTCGTCGAGCGCGTTCTTGTACTGATGGGGCTGTAAAACGGAATCGCAGAAGCAAGTTGCTTAAGAACGTCTGCGTCTTTGTAGCTCAGTTCTATTTGCAGCTTACCTCTGTTTCGCGTGCCTTGCGATAGATGGCCGTCCGTTTGAATCAAGCCATACAGGTATGCATGTACAGGATTCGTTAAGTCTAAAGATTGTCTCTTTTCCATTCCCATCTGCATAGCGGCCAGGCCGTTTCCGCCTGGCTCTACACCTTCCTGATTCGGTGTAGTTCGGAGCGCATCTTCATCCCTGTGGGATGCCCAAGTGCCTACGCTCTCTACGGGGGTATCGTTTTTCACTTAACCTTCCCTCGGAATTTTCATCGCAGAATTTCCCGATATGCACGAGTTTTTTGCAGTTATGTTGCCATAAAAGGGAGGCAATCGCTTTCACCTCCTCCGAGCGAGCCGAGTTGATTCATCCCGCGCTCAGGTCTTCCTTTCCCACCCCAGGGCGGGTCCCAATCATCATCAACAGGAATGCGATGTCTTTCCGCTCTGCTGCGGTCAAACGTCGCGCCATATTTTTCGACGTAATACTCCGCGCCGCCGCGAATTAAGTTCTGGAATTCGCTCTCAGAAACATTTCCAAGCCGATGACTCTTTCCGCCGAAGCCCATCGCCACGCGACTCATCACCTCGCGATTGAACTCCAATTTTCTTTCGTGGGTTGCAGTATCAGCCGGAACATCGGAGCGCGCGCTCATCATCCCGCATCCAATATCGTACCCCACTGGCCCCATTGCTATCGCGCCGCTTTCCGCATCTGTCAGAATCGCGCAGCCCACAGGCACGCCGTAACCGTAATGCGCGTCGGGCGTGATGACGACCATGCGAACGCCTGGAAAGCGTGTGGCGTTGACTATCTGCTGGTATAGAATCTCTTCCGCCGCGTCCAGCAGCGATTTTGTCAGGAAGAGTCGAACCGGGACATCGCCCGTGTCCTCGGTTTGAAGCTCATAGTAGCCCGCACCGTTCCAGCGCGCCAGATGCTTCCAGTTCTGAGCGTTCTTCAGCGTCTTAGCCGTCTTCAATGCTTTCGCGTCCTTTGTCTTCTCGTTCATCGCTTGACCCCCCAGGAAATTTGATAATCTACGGAATGAAAACTCTAACTTTTCACAAAGCGTTGTCGCCGCGCTGCAAGTTCTATATCAGAAGCGAGTTCATCGGCGCTCTTGTCCGCAATCACTTTCATGCGCAACTGCGCAAGCTCGTATTGCGGTCGGCGCTCAATGAAGAGCTTGTGCGCGCTCTCCCGGTCGAGGGCAAGTGGGCGAGCCACATCATCATTAGTAATTCTTTCCCAGCATAACTCGAAAGGCGCATCGAGCCAGACCGTTATGCACTTATGATTAGCAATCAGTTCACGGTTTCGCTCAAGCATCCACGCTCCGCCGCCCAGCGCGATGATGCGCGCAATCTTGCCTTTCAGAACAATTTCCAGAGAGTAGGTCTCTGCCTGACGAAATGTTTCTTCACCAGCTTTATTTATCAAGTCAGGAATTGTGCGCTTCTCATGCTCTACAATGATACTGTCAAGATCAATCATCTCGCAGTTCAAACGGCGCGCTAACGCTTTAGCGACCGTCGTCTTGCCTGCGGCCATGAAACCCGTGATGACGATTGTGCGCGGCGATGCTTCACTCATCTTTCAACAACAGATTCGAGCGTCTGGAAAAACTCCGGGAAGGAGACGCTCACGCAATCCGCTCCGACTATCTCCGTCTCGCCTTCCGCTATGAGCGCGGCGATGCTGAAAGCCATCGCTATGCGGTGGTCTCCGTGAGAATTGATTCGCGCCCCGCGCAATCGCGTGCGCCTCTTAATTGTTAACCCGTCCCTGTGCTCTTCCACCTCAACGCCCATAGCACGCAGGTTCTCAACTGTCGCAACTATGCGGTCGCTCTCCTTAACACGCAACTCCGCGGCGTCGCGGAACGAGAAGCCGCCCGTGACCTGTGTGCCCAGGACGGCGAGCACCGGCAGCTCATCTATCAACTGCGGGATCAACATGCCGCGCAGAACGTTTGAGCGCCCCTCTTCCACAGGAGTTAAGTCAGCGCCTCCTTTAACATGAATGTCTCCGAACGGCTCGTTGAAATCTTCAGCCGTGCCGCTACTGTCTGCACGATTCAGGCGCACGTCAACTCCCAGCCCGCGCATGACAGAAACTATCCCACGGCGCGTTGGGTTGAGACCGACGCGGCTAATTTCAAGTTGAGATGAGGGCAGCAGCGCGGCGGCGGCTATGAAGAATGCTGCGGACGAAATATCGCCCGGAATGATTCCGTCGTCCGCATCGAATTGAGTCCGGCCTTCAACGGAAACAGATTTCCGTCTTGCTCCGCCTTCCACCACTTCACTTTCTTCGACCGTGACGCCGAACCAGCGAAGCATGCGCTCCGTATGATCGCGCGTCTGCTGCTCGGGCGGCTCTATAATTTGCGTCCGACCTCTGGCATTCAGGCCAGCGAGCATGATGCAGGATTTCACCTGCGCGCTTGCGACCGGCATACGGTAGCTGATTGCTCTAAGTTGATTGCTGCCCGTGATGCTCAGGGGCGCGTGACCGTCAACCGAAGAGACTCGCGCGCCCATCAATTCCAGCGGCTCAACAATTCTTCTCATAGGGCGCGAGCTGAGCGATTGGTCGCCCGTCAACACTGAAACGAAATCCTGTCCGGCCAGCGCTCCCGCAAGCATGCGCATGGTCGAGCCACTGTTGCCGCAATCAAGCGGCTCAATGGTAGGCCGCAAGCCCTTCAGCCCGACTCCTCTAACGCGCACCTCGTTTCCGTCTCGTTCAACTTCGACGCCCAGCCGCCGCAAACACTCAAGCGTGGAAGCGCAGTCGGCGCTGGTTGAATAATTAGAGAGGCGCGCAGAGCCGTCAGCCAGCGCAGCCATAATTGCCGCGCGGTGCGAGATGGATTTATCGCCGGGCACAGACATTTGTCCCCGAACGCGCCGCGCTGGTCGGATAATCATGTGGAAATCATAGAACGAAGAAGACCGAAGTCAGAAGTCTGGAGACAGAATAAAGCTTAAGAAAATCGTTAGAATGAATTTAATCGCTTAACATTAACCGGCAGGAAAATCTCCTGACTTCCGGCTTCTGACTTCCGATTCCTGTTTTTCTCCTTCTTGACATGCGGGCTACGGGCATGTTACACGTCCGTACTTCCGGTTAGATTTTTTCGCTAGATTTTGGCCGCGAGCCGCATGGCCGGGATGGCTTTGGAAAGGCCACGTTTGCCGCTGTGACCGAAGAAACGACCGAACTCATGCTGTCGAGCCGCATCGAGAGCATAGCGCAGGCTGCGGATGAAGCAGCAAAAGTCGTGAGGCGCGCCGGACTCAGCTCGGATGCTGCCTTTGGCATAGACATGGCTGTGCGCGAAGCCGTGACCAATGCAGTGTTGCACGGCAATCGTCAGGACGAGACCAAGCCCGTCGAGGTTGAGTTCCGAAGCTCGCCCGGCCAACTCGTCATCACAGTCCGAGATCGCGGCGTGGGTTTCGACCTTGATGAGGTTGAAGACCCTACGGACGCGCAGAACCTTTTGAAAACTTCGGGTCGCGGCATCCTTTTTATACGCACCTTCATGGACGAAGTAGAGTGGTCGCGGCATCCTGAAGGCGGCACGGTGGTGCGAATGACGAAGAAAAGATAATAGAAGTCTCAAGTTTCAAGTTCTATCGCTTTTCAAACTTGAAACTTGAAACTTGAGACCTGAAACTTGAGACAAGGAGAGTTCTAAAATGGCTGAACTTAATATTAGAGAGCGTCAGGCCGGGGATGTTGTAGTTCTTGACATGGACGGCAGGATCACAATTGGCGAAGGCAGCGTCACGCTTCGCACGGCGATTCGCCGCCTGCTGGAAGAGGGCAAGAAGCGCATCCTATTGAACCTTGCGGGTGTTGGATACATTGATTCGAGCGGCATAGGTGAACTCGTCTCCAGCTATACGGCCATAGGCAAAGAGAGCGGCCAACTCAAATTGCTGAACCTGACGCAGAAGCTTCAAGACCTGCTAGCCATCACCAAGCTCCTGACCGTCTTCGACGTGTACGAGAACGAGGCCGACGCGCTCAACAGTTATAAGTGATAAGTAAATAGTGATAAGTGATAAGAAAGAATCTGTCTTCTCTTATCACTTATCACTCATCACTTACCGCTCTTAAAAATGTTACGCGCAACCCTCCGCCGTCTGCTAGCGATTGATGACCCGCCGGAGCGGACGGCGCTTGCTTTCTCCATAGGCGTCTTCATAGCGTTCTCGCCTTTCCTGGGCCTGCACACCTTGATGGCGACGCTCATAGCCTTTCTATTCCGTTTCAACAAAATAGCCATCTACGCGGGCACTTTCGTCAACAACCCGTTCCTTACGCTTGTGCCCATTATCCTTGCATCTTACGCCATAGGAGCGTTCGTGATGGGAAGACCGCTCTCGCTTTCGCCCCTGTACCTGTCGCTCTTGAAAGAGCCGCATCTCCTGACCGCCCTTTACTGGCGAGAGCTTTTCCGTCATAGCCGCGACCTGCTCGTGCCCTTCGCCATAGGCGGACTCACGCTCTCCGTCGTTTGTTCACTCGCAGCATATCCGTTAACATTAAGTTTGCTTCGTAGAAAGAAGGGCACAGACTGAGTATAAAGGCTGAGTCGATAGCGGTCAGGCTTCATCGAACGAGTCCCGTTCGTACAACCTTTCCGCCTTCATTTCTCATCATTCATCCCTGGTTCTTCTCTCTTCTTCGGCCAGTTTTATTCAAACTTTATGAGAAAAATTTTTATCGCCATCGTATTCGCTCTCTTAAACGCAGGCTTTGCTCTGGCGCAGCAGCAGCGCCCCGTAGCTTCGCCGTCTCCTTCCCCGTCGCCTAATCGTGCGCAGCAGGCCACTCAGCCGCAGCAGGCCCCGTTCGATCTCACGCGATATGGCGTGCAAATACAGCCGGAGCCGCGCCTCATAGTGATGATGGCAGCGCTGGACGCAGCAGGGTTCGACCCCACGCCGCAGGGCGAAGAGCCTTCAGTGTTCCGCGCGCAAGTTCGGCGCGACCAACTGAACCTTGACCCGGAACTGCGCTCGCGCATGAAAAAGTTTTTCGAGTTCAACAACAGGCAGCTTACGAGCGCCACGCCCGCCGAGCAGGCTGCGCGCTACGTTTCACTGGCCTACGCGCTTGGCCCTGCGCCCAACTTTGAAGCTCCCGAGAGGAGCATAGAATTGCCTGCGGGGCTGCTCGAAGTTCTAGACTTTGTGCCCCTGATGCGCGAGTTCTATCGCAAGTCCGGCATGGACACACGCCTTCCCGCTTATCTGCGCATCTACCAGACAGAGGGCGACCGGTTGCGCCGTCCAACGGTCGAGATGGTTAAGGGCGTGCTTTCCTACCTGCACACACAACCCACCACCACCTACGGCGAGCGCATCACGGTCACAGCGCCTGGGTCGAACAATCGAAGAGGCGGCGCGCGGCAAGTCTACAGTTATAGAGAGCATGAGCGCCGCTTCTTCATCGTGCCTGATCTTCTTGCAGTGCCGGGCACGATTAATTTCAGAGTCATCGCAGATGATTACTACGCTATAGCTCCGCAGGACACAGACCCTACCTCGTCAGAGTTAAGACGAGCTTACATTCAATACGTTGTTGACCCTGTTGTGCTTCACTTCAACCGCGAGATAGCCGCCAGACGCCCGCAGATAAAACAACTGCTTGACGAGCGCATGCAGCATAACCCGAATATTTCCCAGGACATTTTCATCACGGTCGCGCGCTCTCTGGTCGCCGCAGCCGCAGCGCGCCTCGATGCGTCAACGCAGATAGAAGTTCTAACCTACATCACCCGCCAGCGATTGGCCCAAACTCAGGATGCAGCGGCGCGCACACAGCTAACGAAGCAATTCGAGGTGCGTAAGCAAGAGATAGAAGACGAGAGCGTTGCGGAGTTGGCCGACGCATACGAGCAGGGCGCTGTCTTATCTTTCTACTTCGCAGACCAACTGCGAGGCTCGGAAGAGTCCGGCTTCGACATAGCCAGTTTTCTTGGCGACGCAATCAGCACGTTCGACCCTGCGCGCGAAAGCCGCAGGCTGGATGAGAACTCGCAGGCTCGCGCGCGTGCGGTTGCGGCGCGACGGGCGCGACAGGCGGCGCGTGCTAACGCCGCTGCAAACGAGACGGGCGGCGATGCGGAGAACGCGCGACGCGCGGCGCTTGTCAGAAGATTGAGCGAGGTGGAGCAGCTACTGCGCATCAAGAGTTACGATGAGGCGGAGAACCGGCTGCGCCAGATGTTGACGGAATTTCCGGGCGAGCCGCGTGTCTTCTTCGCGCTGGGCCAGACGGCAAGCTTCTCCGCAACGGAAGCCATTGATGAGAGTGTGCAAGGGCAGCGACTCGAACGCGCTCTCTCGCATTACCGCATGGCCGTGCAGTCCGCTTCCACGGACACGGATCAGGCGCTGCTCTCACGCGCTCATGAGGCTATGGGTCGCATACTGGCTTTTCTTGAAAGGCCGCAGGAGGCCGCCAGAGAATTCGACGAAGCTATAAAGATCGGACAAGTTCCCGGGGGCGCTTATAACGAGGCAATGGCGGGTAAGCAAGCGTTATCTCAGCAACCCTGAAAACTCTGATATGGAGTTGCAATCAAAAGAGAGAAAGAGACTACCAGCTATATCACGCGAAACAGTGCGAAAAAGCCTCTATCAAGCTCACGTAACTCCTCAAAACAGAAGCATAGTTACGCGCAACTCAAATAAAGTTGTGCGTAACTATGCTTTAGTTCTATACGACTATGCTCCAGTCATGAATAACTATGCTTCAGCTAGCCGCAACTAAGCCCCGGTTGCGCCCGACCAAGCCTTAGTTGTTTGTAACTAAACCTTAGTCGGGCATAACTAAAGGCTAGTTGCGTATAACTAAGCCTTAGTTACGAATAACTGAAGCATAGTCATGAACAACTATGCTTCAGCGATTAACGATTGAATCCTTGTAATCTCTGCTATTACTTTAGTTACAGGATTAGGGCGTTAAATCTATTTCACCGCTTCTATCTTCTCTAACCCGTTCATGTAAGGATGCAGCGCCTCGGGAATCAGAATTGACCCGTCCCGTTGCTGGTAGTTCTCAAGAATCGCAATCCATGTGCGCCCTATGGCTAAGCCTGAGCCGTTCAAGGTGTGAACGTATTCGGGTTTAGTGCCGCCTGCGCGCCGGAATCGAATCTGCGCCCGACGAGATTGGAACGATTCGTAATTCGAGCAGGAAGAGATTTCCCTGAAAATGTTCTGCGAAGGCAGCCAGACTTCTATGTCGTAAGTCTTGGCGGAGCCGAAGCCCAGGTCGCCCGTCGAGAGCGCCACTACTCTGTAATGAATTCCCAGAAGTTGCAGGACACGCTCTGCGTTGCGCGTCAGCGATTCCAATTCGTCGTAAGAATTTTCGGGCAGAGCGTATTTGACAAGCTCCACCTTCTCGAACTGATGCTGGCGAATCACGCCGCGCGTGTCGCGCCCGTAGCTCCCCGCTTCAGAGCGAAAGCAGGGCGTGTAGGCCGCCCACTTCATTGGAAGCTCGGTAGCGTCAAGAATCTCCTCGCGGTGATAGTTCGTCACGGGAACTTCCGCCGTGGGAATCAAGTAAAGGTTGCGCTCGTCTTCAAGCTTGAAAAGGTCTTCTTCAAATTTGGGAAGCTGCCCCGTGCCGAAGAGCGACGCTGCGTTGACTATGAACGGCGGCAGCGTCTCCATGTACCCGTGCTCGGTGGTGTGAAGCTCAAGCATGAAATTTATTAGCGCACGTTCGAGCCTTGCGCCCGCGCCATTCAAAATAGCGAATCGCGCGCTTGCGATCTTGCTCGCACGCTCGAGGTCTAAAATCCCAAGATTCGTACCAAGATCAACGTGATCCTTCGGCTCGAAATCGAAACGCGGCGGCTCTCCCCAACTGCGCACCTCTTTATTCGCAGATTCATCTACGCCAACTGGCACGCTCTCGTGCGGGATGTTCGGCAGCGTAGAAAGCATCTCGCGCATGCGAGCTTCTGATTCATCTCGCGTGCGGTCAAGTTCAGCTATACGATCTTTCAGTTGGCCCACCTCGCCACGCCGCGCTTCCGCTTCGTCTCGCTTGCCCTCCTTCATCATCGCGCCGATTTCGCGGCTCGCACGGTTGCGCTCGGCGTTAAGATGGTCGGATTCCGCTATCACTCGGCGGCGCTGTGCGTCGTGCTGAGCAAAATCATCCAGCACAGCGGTCGGAAAGTTCCTAGCTTCAAGTGCTCCGCGCACTCTTTCAAGATTCTCACGAACGAAATTCAGATCAAGCATTTGCCGTAGCCCTTCTCCTTATGTTATGAAAGCCATCCCGCGCGCTCTTTTTGGGAAAAACTTGAAGCTACCGGACGCTTCGCGCGCGTGTCAAGCAAGAGCAACGCAAGGTAGTGAGTCAGTTTGAAATTCTGAACCAATATTTATCGGCGCTTTAACTTGAAATTGACCCACTGCTCAACGCAAAGACGGGCTTTACGCTCAGGCCGAGCGAGCACGTTCGCGCTTCTTATTATTCAAAGGGGCATTATTCTTTATGCCAGCACCGATTCGCAAAGCAGTCTTTCCAGCCGCAGGTCTGGGCACTAGATTCCTGCCAGCGACGAAAGCCTCTCCGAAAGAGATGCTGCCGCTCGTTGACAAGCCGCTCATTCAGTATGTTGTTGAAGAAGCTGTCGCCGCTGGCGTCGAATCCATCATCATCGTGACGGGGCGCGGGAAAACGGCCATCGAAGATCACTTCGACATTTCGTTCGAGCTTGAGCATCTTTTGAAAGAGCGCGGAAAAGAGAGAGAATTAGAGGCCATGCAGGCGATCTCGGAGATGGCGAACATCAGTTACGTACGGCAAAGAGAGGCGCTGGGGCTGGGTCATGCCATCCTGCAAGCGCGCGACCTTGTTGGCGACGAGCCTTTCGCAGTCTTGCTAAGCGACGACGTTATCGATGCCGAGACGCCTGCGCTCAGGCAGATGCTGGACGTTTACGAAAAATATGATGCGCCCGTCGTAGGTATCGTGCAGGTTGAAGGCGAAGCCATCTCTCGCTTCGGCGCGATTGATGCGGAAGAGGTCGAGCCGGGCGTTTACAAGATTAATGACATGGTAGAAAAACCACGCTTCGAGGAAGCGCCTTCAGACCTCGCAATCATTGGTCGCTACATTCTGACGCCAGACATTTTCGACCAAATAGAGCGCACTCGCCCAGGCGCTGGCGGCGAAATACAGATTACAGACGCTATGCGCTCGCTGTTGAAGAAGCGACCATTCTACGCTATGCGCTTCGAGGGTACGCGCTACGACGCTGGCGATAAACTAGGCTTCCTGATAGCAACGGTCGAGTTTGCCCTCAAACGGGCAGACCTCGGCCACGAGTTCAAAGAATACCTGCGGGCATTGGATTTGAACAAATAGATTCAGGCGCTCGATACAATCAGCTACTACAGGATTTGCTCAAGTCAATCTTATACATGCCTGTTTGCATTATTTTGAGCCAATGTTTATGCGGCCTTCAGATGTGCGAAAGTATTTATGAGACAGTTTCCAGTGAATCCTTCATTTGATAATCATCTGAAACTCCAGATTTTACGTATTACATATTTTCAAATGCTTCACATCATCTTTAATTCGGTCTCTGCATAAAATTTCGGAGGTAGAAGCTTTGAGCGAATCAGAAAAACAATTTTCAGGGCGGGCTGCGATTGTGACTGGGGCGACTCGCGGCATAGGTCGCGCAATCGCCGTTGAGCTTGCGAGCCGGGGCGCAAACATCGCTTTCAACTATGCTAAGAGCGCTGAGGCAGCAGACGTTTTGAAGTCCGAGATCGAAGAGTTGGGCGTGCGTGCGCTATCGACTCAGTGCGATGTTGCGCAGACAGACGCGGCGGCTGAGATGGTCAAACAGACCAAAGACGCCTTTGGCCGCATAGACTTTCTGGTAAACAACGCGGGCATCACACGCGACCAACTCATCCTTCGCATGAAAGAAGATGACTGGGATGCCGTAATTGATACCAATCTTAAAGGGGCATGGAACTTCTCTAAAGCCGCACTGCGATTCATGCTCAGGCAGGAAGGTGGCGGCTCCATCCTTAACATTTCGTCTATCAGCGGAAGAGTAGGAATGCCAGGGCAGTCGAACTATTCCGCGTCGAAGGCAGGCATGGTCGGATTGACAAAAGCTCTGGCAAAGGAAGTCGCCAGCCGAAAGGTCACAGTCAATGCGCTTGCGCTCGGCATGGTCGAAACAGATATGGCAGGAGCTTTAAATGAAAGTTACCGCGTGAAGATACTAGAACAAATTCCACTGGGACGCTTCGCACAGGCGTATGAAGTGGCACGCATAGCCTGCTTCTTGCTCTCGGATGACGCGCGATACATCACAGGCCAGGTCATTCAGGTGGACGGCGGACTGGCTATGTAAACAGCGGTTTGAAATTAAGGGCTGCAAAATTGTTGCAGTCTCCTTAAAGGAGGAAGCCCCGTCAATCCTTTCGGACTGGCGGGGCTATAAAATATTCGGGCAGGCTCGGGGAAACAGGGTGGCTATGGCAAAGAACTGAGAATCGTCACCTACGTCCGATCCTGTAATTAAAGGCGGTGCGTGCTAGCGGGCGAGTAAGATTCCGCGCGGCTCAAACAATCGTCGCCCATGCTTCACTACCTCACGCACATTGAGTAGGCATTCAGCTCGAAAGCGACAGCAGCCACATTTATCAAGCAACAACCAAAGTACCAAGCACGATTTCAATTCTGTTCTTGCTCAGCAGTGTGTGAAATTATACCGAAGTTTCGTGAGGTGTCAAGCACAAAATACACTTTATCTCAACATTTTTGTGACAAGCGTAATTTTTTTGCGCAAAACTATACAAACAAAGAGGTTGAAGTAACGCATGAATAAGGCATAACTATAGCGGATTTCAATCTGGTAGGACTTCTGAGCAATTATTAGCAGAACAAACAGCTTGTTTGAATCGGCATGTCACAGATAACGTCTCTGGATAATGAGAACATTTCAGCGCTTACCTCAATGCACTTCGTCTCCTTTTTATCTGAGAGGCCGTCCGTCCAGCCCGGCAGGAGGCAGTGGATCAGGCGTGAAATTTTCACACTGTATTTATCGAAGCGATAAGTTGAAATTGACCCACTACTGAATATTCGTAAAAACTGTAGTCACCCGATTTGAAAATAGTTTCCGATAGTTAATCGGGCTAAGATTTTCAATGTGGAGCGCTACTTTTATAGTGATCTCCTTGCTTACTTATATGATTCTGCATAATATTGCGTCCGCCTAATTTTTAATGAGCGGGTTCGTTAAAAGGATAATTCCCCTAGAGGATAAAAGGAGCAAAGCGAGAATGCGAACAAAGAGATTGAATCTTATGCTTGGCTTAGGGCTTCTACTCATTGTTGCCTTTGCCTGTAAGTTCAGCGGGTCGACGGCTAACATCAGTGGCCTAAAGCTAGGCAAGGAGCAGAGCATCAGCCATGAGACCAGCAGCTTCAGCCCGAACGATACTGTCTACGCTGTGGCGGACATTTCAAATGCCCCGGGCAAGGTAAAAGTAACGGGTCGCCTGGTCGCGGATAGTGTCGAAGGGCTGCAAAGTGGGCCTATCCCGGGCCTTGAGAAGACGCTGGATCTGCCGGGCAGCGGCACAGCGACTTACACTTTCTCGCCGCCGACCGCAGGCTGGCCCAAAGGCAAGTATAAGGTTGAAGTTATACTGTTGAATGAAAACGGCGAGCAGCAGGATCAAAAGACGGCCAGTTTTACGGTCTCTTAAGACTGAAGCTTTCTAAATTCCTTCAAAGCTCACATGCTCCTGGAGTCTGGCAATCCAGTTGTTATGGATTGCTCATTCTCTGGTTGAACCTTGTAGCTATTCACTTAATTGAAAAGCAGGAGCGGCAGCAATGTTAATAGCCTGACGCTCCTGCTTTTTAATCCGTCCCCGGATTTCCGGTGATTCATCTCTGTCAGCAACCAGTCTCATCGCCAGACTCACACCTAGATTGAGTTTAGCTTTCCCACAGCATTCACTTCTTCAGATAAATCTCGCGTTCGCCGCTCATCTCTACTGCGAGCTTGCCTTCGGATTGAGCCAGGTCAAGATGGGCGACGGCTTCAGAGACGGCCAGGAATCTGTGAACGTCGTCTGCGCCGGGAAACAGTTCGCGCGCCACATCCCATGCGGTTGCGCCCGTCCCGGGCACAAGCCTGATAACTTCCGTCTGCCGCTCGCTTATGGCGCGAATGTAGCGGTTGAAAAGCTCCTCATAGTCCGTGACCGCTTCGCCGTGGCCGCCGTAAACGAGCGTAGGCGAGAGTGAGCGTATGCGCGCCAGACTCACCATGTATTCGGCGAGCGAGCGGAATCTTCTGGAAGGGTCAACCGGGTCGGGCGAGAGAATAGGGTTGGGCGTGATTCTTTTGAGAACGCAGTCGCCTGCGATTACTGTGCGGTCGGCTTCGCGCAGGAAGGAGCAGGAGCCGGGCGTGTGCCCCGGCGTATGTATTACTCGCAGAGTGCCCGTAGCGAAACGCAACTCCTCTTCATCATTCAACTCGGCATATTCGTTATCTTCCAATGAATCTGCATACTGGCGCACGCCCTCGTACATGCGGCGCATCTCTTCTATCTCTTCTTCGGGTACGCCTGCGCGCGAGAGAAGCTTGCGATGCTCTTCGTACTCCAATCTTCCGGCGCGATGGCCTGTCTCCCATCCGTGAACGAAAACCTCCGCATTCTTCGCTTCATCCCTTAAAGAACGCGCAAGCCCGCAGTGATCTTCGTGAGCGTGCGTGAGCACTATGCGCTTGATGTCTGAGACGCGAAATCTGGCGCGCCTCAACCCTTCGCGCAGAGCTTCGACCGCCGCTTTCGTCTTCGGCCCCGTGTCAATCAGCGTCACAGGCTCTTCCGCGATTAGATAACAGTTGACAGGCCCAACGTAGAACGGCGTCGGCACGGAGATAGGAATAATATGCATAGAGAGTCTGGAGTCTGGAGTCTAAGGTCAAAGACATTTTCTTGCCTTTGACTCCAGACTCCAGACTTTTTTAATACGTGTACTTGTTCGCTTTAATCATCACGTCCGCGATGCGCTGGCGCGCGGCGACTGTGTTGATGGGCGTCCACTTGGTAAAGCGGCGCAGGGCGGCCAGAAGGGTGCGCAACTCGTCGCCGTCGCTCATGGCGGCGAGCGTGTTTTTGGCACTGGCTTCTACGCGCTCGATTGCGTCGTTGCAGAAGACGCGCGTCATGTCTACGTAGCGCGCCGCAGCTTCTTCACCCTGCGCGCCCGCTAACTTCTTCGTGCGCAGGATGGCAGATTCCATGGCGTAAACGTCCATGATGATGTCCGCGACGCCTGTCAGGATTTCCTGCTGCTCCGCGAGCGCCATCATGTATTTCTGCGCCGCTGTGCCCAGCGTCATCAGCGCAACCTTCTTCGCGTTCTGCACAGCTCTGGTCTCAACGGCGAGAAGGCTTTCGTCTTCGTCAAAGCCTGACATCTGAGGAGAGAGCATTTCGTCCATCAGAGCCTGCGCTGCCGGAAGAAGAGCTAGCTGGCCGCTCAAGGCGCTCTTCATCAAGCGTCCGGGGATGAGCATACGGTTGATCTCGTTAGTGCCCTCGAAGATTCTGTTGATGCGCGCATCGCGGTAAGCGCGCTCTGCCGGATAGTCAGCCGAGTAACCGTAGCCGCCGTAAATCTGCACCATCTCGTCCGCCGCGTAATCCACGTATTCCGAGAGAGCGACTTTTACGATTGAACACTCAGCCGCGTACTCTTCAATCGCTCTGAGCTTTGCGTTCAGGTCGTGCGAATCTCCGCCGCTATTGATGCCTGCTTCAATCAATCCGAGCGTGCGATAGACAATCGTTTCGCCAACCCACGCGCGTATCGCCATCTCGCCCAGCTTTCTCTTTATCGCTCCGAAACTTGAGATGGATTTCCCGAACTGGTGGCGCTCGTTCGCGTAGCGCACAGCTTCCTGGTTCATCAACTTCATGCCGCCCACGCACATCGCGCCCAATTTGAAGCGACCGATATTCAGAATGTTGAAAGCTATCTTCGCGCCCTTGCCGACTTCGCCTAAGAGATTAGAGACGGGAGTTCTGACATCGGAGAGGACTAGCGCGGTCGTGCTAGACCCCTTGATGCCCATCTTGTGCTCTTCGGCTCCGCTGGTTAATCCATCCTGACGTTCGACGATGAAGCCTGTGAACTTGTCGCCGTCAACTTTTGCGAAGACCACGAACACGTCTGCAAATCCGCCGTTCGTAATCCACATCTTCTCGCCATTCAAAATGTATTCGGTTCCGTCTTCGCTCAAACGCGCGGTCGCTTTGGCGGCCATAGCGTCCGAACCCGACCCGCTTTCCGTCAGCGCATAGGCCGTAATCAACTCGCCCGAACAAATCTTCGGCACGTACTTTTGTTTCGCCTCTTCAGTGCCGAAGTAAACGATTGGCAGAAGACCGATGCCGCCCTGCGCGCCCAGCGTCGTTGCGAATGATGCGGAGCGCCCGGTCATCTCGCCTACGATTGCGCCGCTCGTCTGGTCAAGTCCGAGTCCGCCGTACTCCTCCGGGATGCTAGCGCCTATCACGCCAATCTCCGCAGCGTGGCGCACCATCGAGCGCAGAAGTTTCCAGTCCTTCTTCTCCAGATCATCCGTGCGCGGCAGCACTTCGTTGTCCATGAACTCGCGCGTCGCTTCCGCTATCATGCGGTGCTCATCTGTGAAATCCTCCGGCGTAAAAATCTCTTCCGGCGTTCGCTCTTCAATTAGAAAACTTCCACCCTTGAAAATTTTTCTCTCTTCGACTACGGCAGACATAATTTTATCCTCTCTTTGCAGGGGCAGGTCTTCATACCTGCCTGACTGATAACGAAAGCGAGCGGGCAGGTATGAAGACCTGCCCCTACAATTAAATTCTCTCAAAAATTCCGGCTGCGCCCATGCCGCCGCCAACGCACATGGTGACCATGCCGTAACGACCATTGCGACGCTCAAGCTCTCTCAAGATAGTCGCGGTCAGCTTCGCGCCCGTGCAGCCAAGCGGGTGACCAAGCGCAATCGCGCCTCCGTTGACGTTAACTTTTTCCGCGTCGAGTCCGAGCGTCTTGATTACGGCGAGCGATTGCGCGGCGAAAGCTTCGTTCAATTCGATGACATCAATCTGGTCCAGCGTGAGTCCGGCCAGCTTCAACGCTTTTGGAATCGCGTAGACAGGCCCTATGCCCATCTCTTCGGGCGGGCATCCGGCTGTGGCGTAAGCCACGAACCGCGCCATAGGTTTTGCGCCCAGAGCCTTCGCTCTTTCATCCGACATCACAACCACGGCAGCCGCGCCGTCAGACATCTGCGAAGCATTGCCCGCAGTGATTGTGCCTTTCAGGTGAAACGCCGGTCTCAATTTTCCGAGGGATTCCATGCTAGTGTCTCGTCGCACTCCTTCGTCCTCTTTGAAAATTACCTCGCGCCTGCGCTTCTTACCCTTTTCGTCCAACTCTTCAAACGCCACGGTCAAAGGCACAACTTCATCCGCGAACTTTCCTTCATCAATTGCTTTCGCAGCGCGTTTGTGAGAGCGCAGAGCGAACTCGTCCTGCTCCTCACGTGACACCTCATACTTGCGCGCGACGTTTTCCGTCGCCAATCCCATGTTCAAATAAAAGTCCGGGTAGTGCTCTACAAGATATGGATTCGGGCGAATGATATGACCGCCCATGGGAATCATGGACATCGTTTCAAGTCCGCCCGCAACTGCAACATCCATCCCGCCGCTTCTGATTCTGTCAGCAGCAATCGCAATCGATTGCAGTCCGGAAGAGCAGAAGCGGTTGATTGTCATCGCGCTGGTGTCAACGGGAAGCCCCGCTCGAATCGCAGCCGCTCGCGCCACGTTCATGCCCTGCTCCGCTTCCGGCATGGCGCAGCCCATAATCACATCCTCTATTTCGGCCTTATCCAGACCTTCGACGCGCGCGATTGCCTCGCGGATTACTTCCGCGCCCATCTCATCGGGTCGCGTGTCTCTCAAACTACCCTTCGGCGCTTTCCCCACAGCCGTTCGCACGGCTGAAACGATCACAGCATCTCTCATCTTAAATCCTCAAAAATTTAATCGCTAAACTACTCTGCCTCTTTGCGGGCTTTGCTCTTTTCTTTGCGCCTTTGCGAGAACCTGCAATTATCTTTAAACTCAAGCTAACCAGAGTTCTTGTTTCTCGCAAAGGCGCAAAGGAAAAACTTAAGCTCGCAAAGATGGTCTCCTCATTCATCGCTTCCGATTGCAACCTGAACTTCTTCGAGTTGCGAAAGCTGGCGCAAAGCGCTCGGCTCAATTTCCACTAGAAATCCGCGCTTGCCGCCGTTGATGAGAATTTTCGGAATCTCAAAAATCGTCCGCTCAGCATAGACGGGAAGTACGGAGCGCGTGCCGAATGGACTCGTGCCGCCGACCATGTAGCCCGTGTGTTTCGTCGCACCATCAGGCGAGCAGGGCTGAACCGATTTCACTCCTACCTTGCGCGCCAGATTTTTAGTCGAAACTTCGCGGTCGCCATGCATCAACACTATGAGAGGCTTTCCACTTTCGGTCTCCATCACCAGCGTCTTCACAACCGCGTGCTCGCTGACGCCCAGGCTCTCAGCCGAATGGCGCGTCCCGCCATGCTCCACGTAATCGTAAACGTGAGGCACAAACTCAATCTTCTTCTCACGCAACCACCGCACAGCCGGAGTAATCGGATACTTCATACATTCTAGTCTGGAGTCAAAAGCAAAAGACTGTTTTTGACCTCGGACTCCAGACTCATTACTAATTCCTAAGCGGCTTGCCGGTCTTGAGCATATGCGCCATGCGCTCCTGCGTCTTTCGCGTCCCGGCCAGAGAGAGAAAAGCTTCGCGCTCAAGGTCTAAAAGATATTGCTCGCTGACTCTGGTCGGGTGATTCAGGTCGCCACCCGTCATGATGCGCGCAAGCTTTTCGCCTATCAATGCGTCGTGGTCTGAGATGAACCCGCCGCGCTTCATCTGGTGAATGCCAAGCTTCAGCGTGGCAAGCGCGGGCAAGCCCAATGCTAGAATATCTGTGCGCGGCTGCGGTTCGACGTAGCCGCTTGCCGCAAGGTTAAGAACCTCTTTCTTCGCATCCGCTATGAGACGGTCTGCGTTCATCGAGATGGTATCGTCCGCTCCGAGTATTCCGAACTTTCTGGCCTCTTCCGCGCTTGTCGCAACCTTAGCCATCGCCACGGTCTCGAACGCGCGCTTGATGAAAGGGAACGGGTCTGCGTCCGTCACGTCTTTCGGAATTGAATCGAGAGCGCGCACGGTCATCTCTTTCGTCCCGCAGCCAGCAGGAATGATTCCGACGCCGACTTCCACCAGACCTATATATGTCTCAGCCGAAGCGCGCACGCGGTCTGCATGAAGCACCATCTCGCAGCCACCGCCGAAAGTCATTTGAAACGGCGCGACGACCACCGGCTTCGCAGAGTAGCGCAGACTCATCACTGCGTTCTGGAAGACGCGCACAGCCATATCAAGCTCTTCCCAATTCTCGTCCTGCGCCTCCATCAGCATCAGCATCAGGTTAGCGCCGACGGAAAAGTTCGCGCCCTGATTTCCGACCACCAGACCTACGAAATTCTTTTCGACCTCCGCGAGCGCGCTCCTCAACATCTGAATCGTGTCGCCGCCTAGCGAATTCATCTTTGAATGAAACTCAAGACAAGCGACGCCATCGCCCAGGTCAACGAGCGACGCTCCAGCATTTTTCCTGATGACGCCCGTACGGTCTTTGATGGATTTCAGGATGATAGTGCCCGGCGGATCGCTCAGGGGAACGTAATCACCGGAAGCGAAATCGAAGTAGAACCGTTGACCGTTCTCCGATTTGTAGAAAGATTTAGCGCCGGAGGCCAGCATCTTCTCTACATTCTCAGGAATGCTCTGGCCCTCTTCGCGCATGCGCGAAACACTCTTCTCAACTCCAATCGCATCCCACGTCTCGAAAACTCCAAGCTCCCACCCGAAGCCCCAGCGCATAGCGCGGTCAACTTCGACCACTGTGTCAGCGATTTCGGGAATGCGGTTCGCAGAGTAGCGGAAAGTTCTCGAAAATGTCTTCCACAGGAATTGGCCCACGCGGTCTTTGTTCCAGACGAGCGTCCTGATGCGCTCCGGCGTGTCCTCTATGTTCTTCGCCATGTCGAGCGCGGGCAGCTTTATCTTCTGTTGAGGTCTGTATTCGAGCGAAGCAACGTCCAGCGTCCAGATGTCCTGCTTCTCGCCCTCGCCCTTCTGCTTTCTGTAGAAGCCGCCTTTCGTCTTGTTGCCAAGAATCCCGCGCCCTATCATCGCAGTCAAAAATTCGGGCGCGACGAAAACTTCGCGCTCATCGTCTTCGGGCAAAGCTTCGTAAAGATTTTTGACGACGTGACCGAAGACATCCAGGCCCACAAGGTCGAAAGTTCTAAACGTGGCGCTCTTCGGGCGACCAAGAGTCTGCCCAGTCATCTTGTCCACCTCTTCAATCAGGTAGCCGTCCTCCTGCATCACCTTCATGGTGACAAGAGCGCCGAACGTGCCTATGCGATTGGCAATAAAATTGGGACGGTCTTTCGCCGCGACAACGCCTTTGCCAAGACGCTGGTCAAGGAAGCCGAACATGGAGCAGGAGATTTCGGGCTTAGTCCATTCCGTTCGGATTAACTCGACAAGGTGAAGGTAGCGCGGCGGATTGAAAAAATGTATGCCCAGAAAATGCTGGCGAAAGTCTTCGGAAAAGCCTTCCGCGATTTTGTGAATGGGAATGCCGCTCGTGTTCGACGCTACGACCGAGCCGGGTTTCCTGTGCTTCTCAACCTGCTCGAAGAGTTTTCTCTTGATCTCAAGATTCTCTACAACGGCCTCTATGATGAAGTCACACTCTTTCAGCTTCGACATGTCATCATCGAAATTGCCGACCGTGACAAGTTGGCCCAACTCCGGCGTGAAGAACGCTGCGGGCTTCGCCTTCTTCGCCGCTTCCAATCCGGCGCGCGCAATGCGGTTTCGCACCTCTTGTGATTCGAGCGTCAACCCACGCGCCTGCTCTTCCGGCGTCAACTCGCGCGGAGCAATATCCAGCAAGAGCACGGGGATGCGCGCATTCGCAAGATGCGCCGCTATCTGCGCGCCCATAGTGCCCGCGCCCAGCACTGCGGCTTTTTCGATACGTAGCATAAGAACCTGGGGAAGCCTTTCCTGATGGAATCCTAAACGCCCGTATGATACTGAATGAGCGCTCATTCAGCAAGGGGCATGGCTGATTATTCCGCCGTTAGGATAACTATTACTATGACCGGTTTGTACAATAGTCTCTCCAGCATATACATAAGTCGTTGAGATTGGTTCTGAAGGTTACAGAGGGGCTTGTGCTTGCGACAGGCTCGGGCGTGAACCGCTTCGGAAGTTAAATTCGCTACAGGTAGAGTGTAATCAAGTCGGTTTGATAGCTCTGTACGTCGAGTAATACCTGACAGAGTTCGTAAAGCCATACCTCGTAATCCGTGTCTCTAATGGGTGGCAGGTTGTCCAGGGTTCGCAAGCCGAGCAGTTTCGCAATCTCCTCCCTCTTCAGCCCGCCCCATGACGGGTAACCGTGTGACAGTAGGCCGAAGAGTGGACGTTCGAGCAGCAGTTCCAGAAGGTTCATCGAGTTGAAAATTGCGGGCTTGAAGCTGGCATTGAACATGTGCCGGAATTTCGGGCCGCCGCGCGTGGTGTGTATGATTTCGCCGGTCTGATTGAAATGCGCGCGCAAGATGGCGACGATGGCAAGAGCCTCCGCAGGGGATGGCTCTTCAGGCATGAGGCCGAGCGGCTCCGCCCCTCGCGCGGCCAGTTGCTTCCCGCGCGAGCCGGTTATCAAGTCCCTCAGAGCGCCCTTCCAGTCAACATCCGCGCGCGGCTCTCCCCTGAAAATGCGTTCGCTTGCTTCAAGCGTAGCCTTGATGGTTGACTCGTCTCCGCTTCTGAGCAAGCTCTGAAGCTCAGACCAGTTGAGGCTATAGAACTCGAGTATGTATCCCATGAAGGTCAACTCCCCAGAAGCTCAGGCGGCAGGTAGACGCTATTGGCCTTGAGCGTGAGACCTTTATCCATTGCCAGCCGCGCCAGTCCCAGCCCCCAGATGTCAATCGCCCCTTCCGGCATGTTGCGAATCTCCGGGTTGGAGAATTTTCGTATGTAGCTCGCGTGCCGCTTCTCTATGGCGCTGTCGAAAACATCCTGACTGCGGTAGACGATGGCCTGCGCTATCAGTAGAGCCGATTCGAGTTCGTCGCGTGTGATGCGCGGCAATTTTTCGCTCGCCAGTTCCGATAGAGCTTTTTCAAGTTGTTTCGCGGCTGCTTCATCCCGCCCTGCGGCGATGTCCGCCTCCGCCTCTTTGAGCGCATACGTGCTTTCGGGAAACTCTATGTTCGGGTTCTCGTAACGCTCGCGCTGGATTTCGGAGAGCAGCTTGACTATCTGGTTATCGCGCAGTATCAACGCCACAGAAAGATGTGTGATGACCTCCCACAGGTTGACGCGCGCTTGAGTTTCAATGGCTTTCTTGAATGACCAGTTTGATTGGCGTAAGAAGTCTAAGACAATCTCCTGATCCCGCTCCAGAGCATAGGAGCGACACGCGCACTCCAATGCCCACTTGGCATTGAGCGGGAGGAACCGCTCGTTTCGCCCCGCAAGCAGCTTAGGAGTAATGTCGTCGCGCGGCACTAGCCTCTTCATCGCCGCCAGAAGGTTGCGTTGAAAGACTGCCTCGGACGGTTTGTGCGGATAGTTTCTCACGAACTGCCTCCCTCAAATATTCAGCCGTCTACACTTCTTCAAAGAAAATCGCCTCCGGTTCATAAATAACCTTTTTCTTTTTATTGTAAGGCGCTCTCACTCCGAGGTAGAGAACTTTACTCGGATTCTGACCAAGACAATTTTGAATTGCTTCACCTACCTCACTGACATCCGTCTTAGAGCTGCCCGACATGACATCTGCCTCTGTCTCTGCGTACTCTGGCGTTCCTTGTTTAACCCTGACCCCGTAGAGAGGAGAATTCCGCCAGCCGCACTGCGAGCTGCCGCCCTTCGTTTCCAGGATGACGACGGCTGTCGGGTTTGTTGTATCCGGGTAGACATAGACGATATTGAAGACGTTTGCCCCGTTGAAGACATGCAGGCAATCCTCTTTAAAAGGTATGTTATTCTTATACAGAGTTTGCATAAGCATGTAGACGCCAGCCTGCTCTCCTAATTGTTCACTAAGCGGTCTGATTTCGGACGCCGATTTGGCACTCAACATGTCCTGACCAATATCCATCTCGTCCTCCATCCCCCAGGCCGGGCAAGGAGTCACGGCACCTGCCTTGGCATTCTTGAACATACGGCAAATGCTGTCTTCAAACTCTTCTTGAAGTTCCTCCCTTCTTTCGATCCGTTTTTGTTTGGCTGGAGCAGCGCTGGAGAACCCCATGCTACACCTCCCCTTCAATCAGAAACCAGGCGCTCTGATCGTAAAACTCCTGCGCCTCTTCCCACTCCTCGTCCCTGACGTTTTCATAGATGGCGCGTATGCGCTCGTTTTCATTCGGGTAGCTGGTTTGCAGCACTTCATGGAAGGCCGGGTGGAGATCGAAATTGGGAGCGACCTCGAACATCAGCACAACGAAACCCGCTAGCGCCGACTCCCACGTCAGGCCGTGGCTACGCCCTCTGGCGAGCGCGCCGCGCACCCTACGCCGCAGCCTCTCGTCCGAAAGGTGAGCGACCGCCCCGGCGTGTTGCTCCTTCAGATATTGCGCCATGCGTTTGACAAACTCCTCCTCGGCTGCCGTCTCGAAAACTGCCATCTGCTCTTTACGGATTATCAAGTGCAACCTCCATTTGAGTTTCGCCAGCGGGTTAGTAGAATTTGAGATCATGAGGAACGGGCAAGCGTTCTACCTCGTTGCTCGCAAGAGTATATTTGACCGCTCCGGCACATTCGCGCCGAAGTGTGAAACCGCATCGCTCGACCACCTTACGCGCCCGCTCGTTTTGAGCATTGATTATGATCTGTACGCTCTCGAACCCCGCAGAACGGAGCGCCCACAGCGCGGCCAGCGCCAGTCCGGTAGTCGCCAAACCGCGTCCACGCACATCACGTCGAAGCCATCCGCCCAGCCGGACGACCCGGTGAGTGGGCTTCAGCGGCACTAATTCCAGCGCCCCGATGAGATCGGAAGAGATAGGGTTGATGGCTACGAACCCGATGTGAGAAGGCTCTTCGCTCTGCCACGCAGCCTTAGAAGCCTCTACCCATCTCCTTGATTCCGCTTCGGTGCAAGGCTGCGGCATCTCGGGCAGCCATCGAGCAATCTCAGGGTCACGCACAGCCTCGGAGAGGGCAGTCGCGTCGTGCGCAGTCGGAGGACGTAGCAACACCCCGCCGTAGGCGAGTGTACCCGTAGATGGCAGCACGATTCTCATAGGATTAGAGTGCAACAATGAGGCCGAATACAAAATAGAGCGAGAATGATTGCAACAGGGCGCGAGCGGCGCGGCGAGCGTATCATTAATAAAATCCCTTTTCAAGAAAAGCTCGGAGAGACTTTTGTGTTCAGGAATGCTCCTTGAAAGGATAGGACAAATAGGTCAACGCTCTATCAGTAGTTTGTCAGAATCTCTTCCGGCTTGAAACCCATCTGCTGAAGCCGGTCGCGCGTCTGCTCTATCATCTCGCGCGAGCCGCAGACGAGTGCGACCGGAGATTTCAGGTGGGGAAGAACGTGGTCCAGAAGCGATTGAACGTAGCCGGTTGGCCCGGACCAGTCGTGGCCGTCCGGGCGAGAGATGACCTGGCGCATCTCCACGCCCGCGTCCTTCCAGCTTTCTGTTTCGTCGCGGTAGCAGAAATCATCAGGCGTGCGCGCGCCGTAAAGAACTACAAGCTGGCCGTAATCGTCATGGTGCGCGAGCGCGGAGCGCAGAGCGGAGCGCAAGGGTGCTACGCCTGTGCCCATCGCAACGAAGACCAAATCTTTGCCCTTCAATTTATCGAGCGCGAATCCGTGCCCGACCACGCTTAAAAGCTCCACGCGATCACCTTCTTTCATTTCGTAGAGCGTGACGCTCGCGCCGACTGTTCGCTTGACTAGAAACTCAAGCTCATCGTCCTCAGGCGCGCTTGCGAAAGCGAAGTAAGACGGAGCTTCTTCGGAAACTTTAAGAACGCCCACCTGACCGGGCGCGAATCGAAGCGCGTCCGCACCCGCTACACCTTCAGGCATCATGTCAAACGAGCGTATGTCGCGGCCTTCCTGACTTACGCGCGTGATGACGAGCGCACGTGACTCTTTCTCGCTCATGAAAGCAGTAAATAGTCCTCTTTCCCTTAAAAAAATCGTCCAGCCGAAAATAGTGTAGCTCAATTTGAGCCGCAATGAAAAAGTGTCATTACCGCGAAACATTTGCTGAGTTCAGCTAGAAAACTGAAGGGTTCTATTCCCGGCAGTTTTTTGAAAGAGGCATACATCAATGAATCCAAATGTAGAACGAATAGAAGACCGGTTGTCGGATTTCACAAGGGACAGGCGCATCCTCATCCTCTCGTTGATGGCGCTCGTAATCGGCGCGCTGAGCGCGGTTGTGGCAGACGCGCTCGTCTGGCTCATAGCCATCATATCTAATCTGACCTTTTACCAGACATTCTCGTCGAAACTTATCTCGCCCGCGGGTCATCATCTGGGCTTGCTGGTGATTCTGATGCCTGCGCTGGGCGGGCTTGTCATAGGTCTGATGGCGCGCTACGGCTCGGAAAAGATTCGCGGGCACGGGATACCGGAAGCGCTCGAAGCGATTCTATTCGGTCGCAGCCGCATGAGCGCAAAAGTGGCCGTGTTGAAGCCGCTCTCGTCCGCAATCTCTATAGGCACGGGCGGCCCGTTCGGCGCGGAAGGCCCTATCATCATGACGGGCGGCGCAATAGGCTCGCTCTTCGCACAGCTTTTCCATCTCTCTCCGGCGGAGAGAAAGACGTTGCTGGTCGCGGGCGCGGCTGGCGGCATGTCTGCGATCTTCGCTTCTCCGGTCGCCGCAGTTCTGCTTGCCGTAGAGCTTCTGCTTTTCGAGTGGCGACCGCGCTCGTTCATCCCGGTAGCAATCTCTTCCGCTATGGCTGCGGCTTTGCGCGTGCCGCTGCTTGGCTCCGGGCCAATCTTCCCCGTGACGCCGCACGCGCCGCTCGGCGCTGAAGGTCTCCTCTTCGCTCTCATCGTAGGCATCGTCGCGGGCCTTGCTTCCGGTCTTCTGACGACGATTGTTTATGCGTGTGAAGATATTTTCGAGAAACTGCCGATTCACTGGATGTGGTGGCCTGCGATTGGAGGGCTGTTGGTAGGATTGGGTGGATGGCTTGACCCGCGTGTGCTCGGCGTGGGCTACGACGTAATTCACGGTCTGTTGAGAGGAGAAGTGATAGGCGCGGCTGTAGTCGGTCTACTGATAGGCAAAGCGCTCGTGTGGTCAATAGCTTTAGGCTCCGGCACGTCGGGCGGAGTGCTTGCCCCATTGCTCATAATGGGCGGCGCGCTCGGAGCCGTAGAGGCTCACTGGATTCCCATTGGAGACGCAGGGCTATGGGCGATGGTGAGCATGGCAGCGATGATGGGCGGCACCATGCGCTCGCCCCTGACCGCTATGATCTTCACTCTGGAATTAACACACGACCTGAATCTGCTGCCCGCGCTTCTAGTCGCCTGCATAGCGGCGCACGCGCTGACGGTTCTGATGTTGCGCCGCTCTATCCTTACTGAAAAGGTTGCGCGGCGCGGTTATCACATCACGCGCGAGTACACTGTTGACCCGCTCGCTGTAATGCGCGTGGGCGAGGTGATGGATGGAAATGTGCCGACCATACAGGCTTCAATGAAGGTGTCTGAACTCTCCGACAGGCTAGCGCACCGCGATCCATATTTGACCAGACGACAGGGCACGCCGATTGTTGACGATGAAGGACGGCTTGCAGGCATCATCACGCGCGGCGACGTAGTGCGCGCACTGGAAGAGCAGGGGCAGAACGGGATGACGGTGCTGGAAGCGGGCAGCCGCGAGTTGATAGTCACTTATCCTGATGAGCTTTTGTACGAAGCGGTCTCGAAGATGCTGAGAAACGATATAGGGCGATTGCCTGTAGTGAGCCGCAAAAACCCGCGCGAGCTTCTGGGGTATCTGGGAAGAGCGGCTGTGATGGCAGCGCGTCTCAAGCAGCACGAAGAGGAGCACGTGCGCGAACCCGGCTGGTTGACAGGACTGTCATGAAGGGATGAGGGGGAAGTGATGAATGCAGAATGATGAATGATGAATCAGAAGCTAACATCTCATCACTCATCATTCCGCATTCTGCACTCTCTTCATCCCTCCGCCCTCATCCCTTCATAGATGCGGTCAATCACGTCTCTGTATTTTTCGTCAATGACGCGCCGTTTGACCTTGAGCGTGGGCGTCATCTCGCCGCCTTCAATCGTCATCTCGTTTTCCAGAAGCGCGATGCGCTTCACCTTTTCATACTGTGCGAGGGTAGACGTGTGAGAGGCGACTTGTCGCTCGAAGAGGTCAATGATGCGCGCATTCTTGATTAATTCCGAAGGCTCGCGCGCGAGGATGCCTTTGAACTCGGCATAGGCTCTGAGTTGCTCCCAGTCGGGCACAATCAGCGCGGCGGGAAATTTTCGGCCATTTCCAATTAGGACTACCTGATTGACGAAGCGAGAGCCTTTTATCATCTGCTCTATGACCTGCGGCGCGATGTACTTGCCGCCGGAAGTTTTGAAAAGCTCCTTCTTGCGATCAGTGATACGAAGAAATCCGTCCGCGTCCAAAGCGCCTATGTCGCCGGTCTTGAACCAGCCGTCGTCCGTGAAAACTTTGCGCGTCTCTTCCGGCTTCCTGTAATAGCCACGCATGATGTTAGGCCCGCGCGTTTCTATCTCGCCGTCCTTTGCGATTCGCACCTCTACGTTCCTGATGGGCTTTCCGACCGTGCCGACTCGATTCTCTTCCAGATTACTTGCAGAGATGACAGGCGAAGTCTCGGTCAAACCGTAACCCTGCACGATGGGCATGCCAGCGCCCGCGTAGATTAAAGCGATCTCGTCGGGCAGAGCCGCGCCGCCCGAAGCGAATACACGCACGCGACCGCCCAAGCCAGCGCGCCATTTTGAGAAGATAAGACGAGAAGCCAGTTCGTGTTTGAGCGCGAGCATGCGCGGCGGTTCTTTGTGTTCAAGCGTGTACTGAGCGAAGAGCTTGCCAACGGAGACCGCCCAGTTGAGAAGAGCAAGACGCGCGCGCCCAGATTCTGCCGCGCGCTCTTTGATGCGAGCGTAGATTTTCTCGAAGAGTCGAGGCACGCACAGCATGACTGTGGGACGAACCTCGCGCATGTTCTCGCCAATCTTCTCCATTGACTCGGCATAGTAAATGCTCATGCCGTGATGCATGTACATGTACATGCCCGTGCGCTCGAACACATGCGAGAGCGGTAGCACGGAAAGCACAACATCCTCAGCGCCGAACGAGAGATGATCCGAGCAGTCAATTACGTTCGAGACGATGTTCGAGTGAGAGAGCATTACGCCTTTCGGCTCGCCCGTAGTCCCCGAAGTGTAAATGATGGTGGCAAGGTCTGCGGGCGTAACTGCGCCGGAAAGCTGCTGGGCCAACTCCGGTCTCTCAAATTCAAGCTCTCGCCCGCGCGCGTCCATCTCCCCCAGAGATAAAATCTCATCCCCTGCCGTTTCCCCTTCATCGAACAGAACCACGCGCTCAAGCTCCGTGCAATCAACCAGAACTTCTTTAAGTTGCTCGTACTTCGCACGGTTCTTCAGAAAGAGAAGGCGCGAGCCTGAGTCTTTCAATATGTAGCAGACCTGCGCGGGCGTGAGCGTAGGATAGATGGGCACGTCAATCGCGCCCGCGAACAGGCAGCCTGCGTCGGTCAACGTCCATTCAGGACAGTTTTCAGAGAGAATGCTTACGCGGTCGTGTGCGCGCACGCCTAGCGAGTAAAGACCGAGCGAGATGTGTTGTGCGCGCCGTATCATCTCAGCCGAAGAGATAGAGCGCCATGCGCCGTCGCGCTTGTAGTTGAGCGCGTCCGGCCTCTGATACTTGCGCGCTGCCTGCTCAAACACTTCCACGAGCGTCGCAGGCTCGTCCGCCATCAGTGGGACGCGCGCGCGTGCCATCTCGGTTTCGTTGACGGTTCGTGCCATCAGGTTCATCCGGCGCTCACCCCGTTCAGGAAAATATCCATCACTTCGTCGGCCATAGGCGCAAGGCGGTAACGGCGCTTTGACAGAATCCAATTAGTAGCCATCTCATCGAGCGCGCCGAATAGAATCTTCGAGACCACTTTCGCATTGAGGTCTTTGCGGAACAGACCTGCGCGCTGTCCTTCCGCGATGGTCTCGCGTATAAGGCTCAGGTATTCAGCGAAACCACGGGCTGCGGAAAACTCCTCCATGAATTTCATAGAGCCGCGAAGCTCTACCTGAAAGACGACTGCCAGGTCACGATCCGCGCCCATTCGCTCAAGATGAAGATGAGCGATCTTTCTAAGCTTCTCGCGCGGGTCTGTCACGGACGCAAGCTGCCCTCGCCCTTCCGCTATAGCCTCGTCCATGCTGCGGTCAAAGATAGAATGAAGAATCTCTTCCTTGCTCTTGAAGTACAGATAGACCGTCCCGTCCGCGACACCTGCCTCGCGCGCAATGTCCGCCACTTTCGAGTTGAAGTAGCCGTTGCGCGCAAACACACATGTGGCCGCGCGCAGGATAGCTTCGTGCTTATCGCCCACGGGCGCGCGCATGCCGTTGTTCAATGTTCGTGCAGAACCCATCTTATAATTGCGGATTGCGGAATGCGGATTGGAAAAGTAGGTTGAAGAGACGGGCTGTTAATCAAATTCCAGTCCGCTCGCCAATACGAAATCCGCAATCTGAATGGCTGTTCATTCAGTAAACCGTCTTAGCCTAACCTTAATGTGCTTTTTGTGCAACGAGGAAGAGTAAGCGAGCCGGTGACAAATATAAAATTCTCAAATCTTGAGATTGTTCATTCAATGCTACAGAGGCTATTAGCTTTATCGCAGAGTTATCGTCTTTCCGCTGCCGCCTTCTCTTGCGGTCGCGGCTGCTCTTCATCCGGCAGGACTTCATCGGCGTCCACGTCAGGATGAACCAGATCGTTCAGAGAATGGACGCGCACGTTCAGGTCGCGCTGCGGGTAGGGAATCTCTATCTTCTTCTCTTTGAAGAGACGATGTATGCGGTAGTTTATGTCGCTCTTTATCTTCACGTGGCGGCGCGGGCGCGCAGTCCAGACGAGCAGGCGAAAGTTTAGCGAGGATTCGCCGAAGCTAAGAAACTGCACGCTGGGCTTAGGGTCTTCCAGCACGAACTCCACGCCTTCTGCCGCGCTGAGCAGCGTTTCGGTCACCAGGTCAACGTCCGCGTCGTAAGAGACGCCGATGGGAATAGAGATGCGCGAACGGCGCTCGCGGTAAGACCAGTTGATTAGATTCTGATTGACGAGCTTCGAGTTGGGCACGATGGCCGCCAACTGGTCGTTAGTCATCACCACGGTCGTGCGCAGGTTTATGCTCTGCACGCGCCCCTCCGTCACTTTCGAGTCCGGGCCGGAGATGGTTATAAAGTCGCCTACGCGCACTGGTCGCTCGAAGAGAAGAATGAAGCCCGCGGCGATGTCGCCCGCTATGAACTGAAGGCCGAAGCCTATGCCGAGCGAGAGCGCGCTAAAGACGATTGCGACCGAAGTGAGGTCTAGCGAGAACGCAATCTTGAGGGCAAGCAGCGTGCCGACCGTAATCAGACAATAGTGTATGAGGCGAAGTACGGTGTACTGAATGCTGGCGTCAATGATTGTTCTTTCGGACAGGCGGCGCTCGACGAAGGAACGCACGCCGCTCGAAATGAATATAGCGAGCAGCAACACCACCACGCCCAGCACGGAACTGGAGATCGAGACAGTGATTTTTCCGAACTTGAAATCGTAATCAATGTAGTGCCAGACGCGCTGCCAAACGCTCTGCGGCTGATCCTGCAACAACAGGAGATGAGCTAAGCGGAAGCGCCAGCGCAAAGAAATCTGCGCCAACGCCGCGCCTGTGAAATGAACAATTCCGAACAGCAAGCTTTCCATCCTTAACATAACTGTCAGACGCGAGAAGTAGAATTCTTTGTAGAACTCAGTCTCGCTCCTTCCGCTTCAACATCAATCAAGCCGCGCCGCGCCTGTTACTGGGGGCGCGACGCGGCTCGATTTGAATAACCTAAAACTGTTCTGGCGGAGGGTGAGGGATTCGAACCCCCAAGCCCTTTCGGGCGCCAGTTTTCAAGACTGGTGCAATAGCCGTTCTGCCAACCCTCCATTGAAAAGCAAGCCGGAAGTATGAGGTATGAGGGATGAAAGAGCAACCACTGCCAAGTTGAATGGTTGCTCTTTCATCCCTCAGTTCTAATCCCTACTTTATGACGGGTTGCGAGCACGCCACGCTGATTGCGAAAGCTCGCGGGCGCGCGGCAGCACGTCCACGGCCTTGATTATCTGCGGGTCGTCCTGATGGTAGACGCGCAGCGAATTGGTGAATCCGTAGGCCGCCGTCACAATCTCGTAGCGCAACTGGCGCTCTACGAAAGCTCGCTCGCGATCCAGCAGCGCAGGGTTGATTTTGAAGACCGCCTGCTTCGCTACTACGAAATCCCGGAACGCTTTGTAAACAGCTTCGGTCATTGGGAAGTCTGTTGACTGTAGCTCGTGCTCGAAGTCAATCGGTTGCTGAACCTTGTAAGACTCCAGTCCTGCGACGCGACCCCGCGCGAGTTCCATTGCAAAGGCGAAGATCGGATCAACCAGACGATTCTGCGCGGTCGTGAGTACGTTTGCTTTCACCGTCTCATCCGGCGTGATGCCGCCGCCGCCGTAAACCACGCGACCCGTATCCGTGTGGCTCTCAGGCCCGGCAGGAGGTCTCTGCGCGCTCGTGTTCTCTTCCGTATGTAAGGACCCGCCCTGAGTGTAGTAGTCGTAGAAACCTTCGTTAGAGTAGTCGCGCTGAATAAGTCGGCCAGAGGGCGTGTAATACTTCGCAACCGTCAAGAGAAGCGCCGAGCCGTATTCGAGTTGAAAAGGGTTCTGCACGAGACCTTTGCCGAAGCTGGTCTCGCCTACAATCAAAGCGCGGTCGTGATCCTGAAGCGCGCCCGCAAGAATTTCGCTGGCCGAGGCCGAGCCGCGATTGACCAGCACAACCATAGGCGTCTGATCCGGCGAATCATTTATGGCGGCGAAACTCTGCGAGCTTCCGCGTATGCGCCCTTTTTGCGTCAGTATCACCTGCCCGCGCTGAAGGAACATGTTAGCAACGCGCACGGCCTGAATCAGCAATCCGCCGCGATTGTTCCTGAGATCGAGCACGAGCATCTTCATGCCCTGAGAGTGCAGACCTTCGAGCGCGCCGCGCACCTCCTCAGCCGTAGTAGTGTTGAAGCCGCCCGTCATCGCCAGGTAACCGACGCCGGGGCGAATCATGTAAGCCTCCGGCACGGATGGCTGCGCGACTGCGGCTCGCGTAATCTCTACAGTTTCAGTCTGCCCCGTCAGATGCTCTACGGTGACCTTGACCTGTGTGCCCTGTGGGCCAAGAAGTTTCTCGCGCACCTCGAAATAGGGTTTGTTGCGCATTGATTGGCCGTCAACCGCTACGATGCGGTCGCCGTATCTTAGCCCGGCGCGATTCGCTGGCGAGCCATCGAAGGTTGCGCGTATGTATGTGTTGACTTCGCCGTTGGTGCGCAAATCCCCTATGGTCGCGCCTATGCCGTAATACTCAGAGCGCTGCTCTGTGAGAAACTCCTCGAAATCGTGCTGGTCAAAATAGCTCGAATGCGGGTCGAGCGTGTGCAGCATGCTTGTTATAGAGGATTTGAAAACGGCGTTGTAGTCCAGATTCCTGCCGCCAACGTAGTTCTGCTGGATGACGGAGACAGCTTCCGAAATGTCCTGCTCTACTTTGGCCGCGCCGGGCGAAAGCCCTCTACCCACAGCGGCGCGCGCAGCCGTTGTCGACGGATTAGAATCAGTGTCTGCGCCAGCGTGCCCCTTCTCGCCCTGCGCGAAGGCGAGCGTGGGTAGAAGAAGCGCGAGCAGCAGAGTAAGGGACAACAGGTATGAAAAACTTTTCTTCAAGCGGCGAACCTCCTAAAAACTTCCGTGCCGACTCTTCCGAGTGTAAACGGTCTCTCCGAAATATGGCAACTTGCCGCGCGCCATTTATGTAGAAAAATCCGGTATCGCCCGGCGGGACTTACCTAAGATGCGCCACACGACTCCGAGGCTGGCTGCCGGAATCGGAATCGAGCGTGAAATTTTATAGCGGGTTTGCGTGTAACTCAGGTCAGTACCGCCCGCTGTACTGACCTGTATGCTCTAGCCAGATAGTCACACTCAATCGCAAACGGCTATAAAAATCATGCTCGCGCCTCTGCGCGTGGTTATCAGAAAAATGAAAGAGCCTGCCTCGAATGAACGGGGGCAGGCTCTTTTCGGTTTAAGATGCAGACAAGAGCTTTGCAGCTATTGACCGCATTCCGCATTGGAGCGAGTCGCAACAGGGCTGAACCTTCTCTGGTATTCACTTGAAGTCATGAAGGCACAGACCATAGAGCGGTAGTTTCCCGCCACACGGTTGTTCAGTACATCTAGCCAGAACCGGTATCCGCCCTCGTCCACGTCTCTTCTGAGGTATCCATAATACTCCATGAGAACGAACGATGGGTTGTACTCTGCCTGGCGGAACGATGCGTTCTCTATTGCCTCCTGCAATGCAAGGCTTCGACTCTCGTTAATGCTTCCGCCCGCATTGTATCTGGCTATGAGCGCGCTTCGCGCGTTCGATAAATCAACGTCGCTCGATTGCCTGATACTCTGGACGAGCGCGTCAACGAACGCTGCCGCCGTCATTGCGCCCGCGTACTTTTGTATGAACTCAGGGCGATTGACGAAAGATGAAGCGAATGCTGCCTTGCGAGCGTCGAGGTTAGCGCCGTCCAACACCTGACTTCTGTCCGCGTTGAACTCTGCATAACTCAATCTTCTGCCTAAGCCCGCTTCATAGAGACGATAGACGTATGAGCCTGTAGCCTGGAACTCGTCCGACATGAAGTAGGCCGCGCTGACATCTATGCTTCTCTGTCGAATGCAATCTGCGTTCGCGCCGCAGGCCGCGAGTTGATCTGACCAGTAAGCAAGTCCTCCCGCGTCAGGCTCACGTCCTAAGAAATCCAGATACTGCTGGCGCACGAAAAACAGGTCTGTGTCTAATGGGTTCGAGGTGATAATCGCATTGGGTGTCGCCGTGAAAACGGCATCCGTCCTATCCGATAGGAGCGAGAAGGAGCGCTCTCTGGGACTGAATGTGTAGTTCGCTATCGCGGGTGTCACGGTAAAGAACTCACCCGCCTCAAGCCCCGTGAATGAATATCTGCCGTCGCCGTCTGTGATGGTGCGAGCAGGTTTGCTGCCGCTCAAATAGACTGCGACACCGGCAAGAGGGCTACCGTTGTTTGTAGTTACTTGCCCGCTGAGAGTTGTTCCGGCAGCCGTTGGGCCAGTGGCCGCAAAGCCGTTTCGGGAGATAGCAAGCAGGTAATCGCCCGTGTCGCCGAAGTCGCTATTGACCTGCACGTAGTAAGTCCCGGTTGTCTGTATGCGATAGACGAGCGCTTCAGCGTTTGAATTGGGCGTCGTGCCCAGCAGAGTGCCAGGGCTTGGCGTCTGGTCGGAAGTGAATTCGGCATCGTTGACCGTGATGAGCACATTGCTGCTCGAATCCAGAAGATTCAAAATACCGTCAACGGTCGTTGTGTCGCGCGTCGGGTCGCCGTCGTAGCCGACAAAAATGATGTCGCCCGCGCGTGCGTTGAAGGAGTAAAAGTCTGTATCCGTCGCGGTGGCTATTGTGCCGGAGAAATATCCGAGCGGGCTTGTGTTGGCCGTAGCGATGGTGTCGTTCCCTTCGGTTTCGGGAACTGCTAATGCGCTTGGCGGCTCGACCACAGCGTAGAGACGATAGGGCTGGCGCACAGCACTTCCGAACGAGCTTACCTGTATATATGTGTTAGTGCCGACAACAGGCGTGCCTCCTACGTTGGGCGCTAGATTGCCGAACGGGAAGAAATTATTGTCGTCATCGTATTCAAGCGTATCGGTGGTGGTCGTTACGCGCATGTCAAAGTCCGAGCCGTTGCCCGCGCTGCCGTCCACCATAGCGAAGACGCGCTGGCCGGGAGCGGTCACGCCGAGCGAGTAGTAGTCAAGGTCTGTGCCCGGAGTAATCGTACCCTCTACGCCGAAGACGAAAGGATTAGCCGTCGCGGGCGTATCGTTCGCTTCAGTCTCCTGCTGGCACTGTGTGACCTCGATCTTGAAAGTGGTGGTGGTGCTGGCGGCAGGCTTATCAACGAAGATGAAGACCGTTTGCCCGCTGGTCATCGCCTGGCACAGCACTTCTTCAGATGCTTGCACGGCGTTGCGGTTGGCAGCCATCAGGCAGGTCGCTACCGTCTGGGGCGGCGCGCCCACAGGACAACTGCTCGCCGTATAGAGCACAAGGTCGCCGACGCCTGTGAAATCCGTCAGCTTAAACGAATAGTTACCCGTCACCGGGGCCGTGAAAGAGTAGACGGCATCGCCACCATCAGCAATAGAGGCCGTCTGCCCGAGGCCTATGAAACAGGCCGCGCCGGAGAGTCTATAATCGTCTACAGCCGTCGAGAGTGTGCCGTCCACAGACTGCCGCAGCGTGAGCGGAATCGCCGTGGCGCAAGTGTCGTTGGGAATCGCCAGCGGCGCGACCTGCGGGCTGGAGCCTTTCGCCCCGCTTCCTTCCTGTCGCGTCAAATCCCGCCCGCGCGTTCCTTGCGCGGAAGAGTTGAATTGAGAGAATGGAAGAACGAGCAGGGCCAGCAATAAGAGTCCCAGTCCACACAGCAAGTAAACTCTATGACGGGGATGCTTCTTTTCGATTTCATATACGCTAGAAGCTTTTGGACTAGATGACGTGAAAGGTCGAACAGCAGCTTTAAACTGGTCGAGGAGCCGCATACTTACCTCCTTGAAGAGGGCCTGATAGAAATCAAGCCAGGGGTTGATAGAAGACTTTATAGAGAATGGATTCCCTGAAAACTGAAAGTTAGGAGCCTTTCCGTGTAAAGTCGAAGACTGTTGTAGCGCGCAAAAACTATCACAACTGAGCGGGATACATCAATGTATTTCCTCTTACTTAAGTGGAAAAAGAGTAGCGATTCCAATCCGGCCTTATAGCTCATTACTCTCTGCAACAGGCTATAAGCCAGGCTGGAACCGCTACTCTTTTCTGAACTGACAGACTTAAAGGTCTGTGCAGGCTACTACTGACCGCACTCCGAGTTGGAGTGAGTAACAACAGGAGCGAACTTCTGCTGATACTCACTCGATGTTATGAACGCACAGACCATAGAGCGGAAGTTTCCGGGCACGCGGTTATTCAACACGTCGAGCCAGAAGTCCAACCCTTCCTGATCCGCATCCCTGTGCAGATAGCCGAAGTATTCCGTCAACACGAACGCCCGGTTGTACTCCGCATCCCGAAGGCTCGATGCCTCTATAGCATCTCTGAGAACAAGCGCGCGTGCTTCGTTCATGCTACCTGCCGTGTTGTACTTAGCTATCAGAGCATCTCTTTCGGATGAAAGATCAACTCCATCGGATTGCTGTATCGTTTGCAACAGCGATTCAACGAAAGCTTCCGCCGATGTTGCATTACTGTACTTCTGCATAAACTCTGCTCTCTGGACAAACTCCGTAGCAAACCCTGCTCGTCTGGCATCCAGATCGCTGCCGTCCACCACTCTTTGATGATCCGAGGTGAACTCCTGATAGTCGAGTTGCCTGCCCAGTCCAGCCTTGTACAGACGGTAGATGTAAGAGCCTGTGCGCTGGAACTCATCACTCATGAAGAAGGCAGCAGAGATGTTGATTCTCTCGTTGTGTATGCACGCGGCATTACTGCCGCAGGCTTTGAGTTGATTCGACCAGTAGGCCAGTCCTCCTGCATCTGGCTCGCGCCCGAGGAAATCCAGATAGTTTTGACGAACGAAGAACTCTGGCGTATCGAGCGGGTTGGCAATCGCCACACCTGAAGAGAAGCCGGTGAAATCTGCATCGGCACGATTGCCGAGCAGGCTGAAGGATTGCACCGCAGGGTTGAAGTTGTAGTTGGCGCGCATGGGCACGAGCGAATAGAAGTGGTCGGTCATAACAGAAGAGAATGTGTAGCGACCCTCTCTGTCTGTGATTGCCGTGTTCAGACCCTGACCACCGTCTAATGTTAAGAGTACGCCGCCAAGTGGAGCGCCTCCGCTATCTGTGATTCGTCCACGGATTGTCGCCGATGCTGCGGTCGGGGCAGCCACTTCTCCCACTGTCCAGTCGGAGAACCCGGTCACGCCCGTCACGTTTGCCGTGTGAGTGCCTGTGTTCACTGTACTGCTGGGGAAAGCGAAGGGCGTTCCGCCTGAGACGCGTATGACTTTGTAGTTATTCTCATTGCCCATCACGTCGGCAAGTAGATACTGGAAGGTCAAATCTGCCGAAGTGATGGTTGTATTGGTCAGCGTCCAGTATCTCTGTATTGACGTGGCCGCATTGACATTGGGCTGCGGCCCCTGAACGGCCTTAACTGTGAAATCCCCTGTTCCGCCCGTAACGTTGACTGTTACCGGGGAATATCCGTTGGCAGTTCCTACCTCGTAGGTCTTGCTGCCCGTAGCCGTGTAAGTCTTTCGCAGGTTGCCGTCAACGTAGCCGGTGGTGCGCGTGACAGTCCCCGCGCTACCTATAATTAGATTATTTGCATTGGTGACGACGCGCCCGTTGGTGAGCGCCGCTGTGCCGGTGACAGTGATGTCACCGCCCGCGATGGTCAGTGTGTGTGTGACATCGTTGTCGTCATAGGTCAGGCTGGCGAGTGTGCGCGTTGGGTTGACTTCCGGGCCTGTGGTTCTTGACGTAGTGGTTCTGTTGTAGCTAATGAGTTCGCCAGCCGTGCCTAGATTGAAAGTCAAAGGCACATCGAAAGTGCCAGCCGCAGTGGGCGTCGTCGAATTGCCGATAATGACTGTGCCTGAAGTCGCGCCACCGTTGCCGAGCGTGAATTTGTTGGAGTTGGTCACACTACCGGTAAACAGGATTATGCGGTTAACGATGGCATTATTGGTTGAGCTAAGCGTGAGGCCCAGTGCATTATCCAGCTCCCAACTGTTTACTGGAGCGGTTGTCACGCCCGTGCCCGTGTAGGTTTGGGCGGTTGATCCAGCCCAATAGAAACGCTTGTTGACGTTTGTGGCGGTGAGGGTTCCGTTGTTGGTGAAGGTCGAACCCTCGAAGAAGAAGAAGGTGCTCGTGGCGCTGCCGTTCAGATTCAACGTAGTTCCTGTATTGATGGTGACGTTGAGCGCGGCGACGTTGAAGTAATTAACCAGCGTATTACTGAACGTAGCGCTGTGCCCGGCGGAGGTATTGTCAATGACGAGATTAGGAACATCGCCACGTATGTTAAACGCCTTCGCCGCGCCCGAAGCAGCGTTACCGAGTTGCAATGTTCCACCCGTAAGACCGGCTGGACCACTACCGGCATCATACCGGTAATCAATTGCTGTGGCGAGGAGTTGAACAACGATGGTGCCGCCGCTAATGTTAACGTTAGAGGTAGCCGACGTTCCCAAGTCGAAGCTACCGAGAGTGGCTGAAGCATTACCAATTGTGCAAACCGTGATCGTGCCAGCGGATTGTGTGTAGGTGATGGTATTACCCGCAGCCGCCACGCCGAACCGGCCTGTCGCATTGACAGCGCCGCCTTCAACAATAATCGTGCTGCCGGTACTAAAGCCCATCGAGTTGCCGGTGGCTGTGCCGATATTGAATGTGCCCTGCGAGATTCTAAGCAGTCCGCTTTCAGTCGGCGAGCCATTCTGGCCTGCGACGGTGAAGTTTGGATTGTTGAGCCAGAAGCCTGCGGTCGCGCCAATCGTGTAGCCCGCTGCCGTAAACACCCTGTTGGTCACCGTGAAGGTGCCGGAGATTTTGAATGTTCCGTTTGTGAGCGTGAGGAATCCGGCCACGTCAGTGGTGACACCCTGAACCGTAAAGTTCGACGTGGTCAACTCGAGAATATTGGCGTTGGACGTACCCTTGTTGATGGTTATCGCCCTGATGTCTGTTGTCGCACCCGTTCCTGAAAAAGTATTGTTAGCCGCGCCTGTGAATGTGATGCCCGCGCCAGCCGCGTTGCCGCTGGTGCTGAAGTCGAGCACACCGTTGTTGGTCAAATCCGTTCCGACTGACAGAACGTGCGTGGTAACTATTCCGCTCGCTGCGGATTGGAATGTGCCGTTGCTGGCGACGGTCACCGCTTGTCCGACGGTCAACGTGCGCGCCGCCGTAGCATCCCACACGAGGTTGGCGGCTGCGCCGCCTGTGCCAACCGTTACATTCAGAGCCACGGCTGCGGTATCAATCGTGACAGTCGCGCCGTCGGCAATAGTAACATTGTCGGTATTAACCGGAACGACGCCCCCGGACCACGTTGCAGTTGAACTCCATGGGCCGCCTGCGGCGGTTGACGTGACGACGCCGGGAGCCGCTGTTGTCTGACTGCCCGTTAAGGCTGTACTAAGAGCGCCCTCTGTCACGGCAAAGACTCTGAAGAAGTAGTTCGTACTTGGATTGAGTCCGCTGACGTTCTGTGAGGTCGCGTTCGCGGCAGTTTGCGAGACGAACGAGAAATTCACATTGTCTGTTGATTGGTAGATCGCATAACCAACTTCGTTCGAGGCGTTGTCCGTCCAGTTCAGCGTCATTGAAAGCGGTGTGACGGCAGTAAAGCTCAAGCCTGTGGGCGCTGCCGGAACGTTCGGCGTGAAGGTGTATTGCGTTCCCGCTGCAATCGCCGCCACATTGGCATTACTGGATGCGGCATACGATACGGTCGGGCCGGTAGGCGTCACACTGGCAAACGAGGTTGACGATGAGCCGATGCCGACGCTGTAACCGCCATTCCCGTTATCGTTCGTCGTCGTGCCGCCATTCACCATCTGAATCACGCCTGTAGATTCAAACAACCATAGTTGATACGTTCCTCTGATGGTCGGCGAACAGGCAATTAAACCGTTGTCGAACTGCACCATGTTCAACCATTCGACCACCAGCTTGCGATTTGGCGCGCTGCCTATCACCTTGAAATGCACCTTGCCGGTCGTGCCGGTGCACATGTCGTCCCAGTAAGCAGACATCTTAGGGTTATTGGTGGTCGTGGCGAAATCGTTCGTGCGCCCAGACGCGCCGTTGTTAACGGCAACTGCGCCGAGTCCGAACAGGCCGTTGGCGTTAACGGAGAACTGCGTCTGGCGAACTCCGTCGAACCAGAAATCGAAGCCGATGTTGGTCACAGCCGAAGCTGTATCGTCTTGATTGGCGGCGACCAGTTGCGTCGTGCCGCTCGACATATCTTCGAGCGCAACGCTGCCCGCGTTGGTGAACGGATAGCTTGTTGCTGTCACCAATTCCGGCGCTGGAGAAAAAACCTGTTCATCTGTAACCCCGCCCGCTTCATCACTGTTTTTAATTGGCGCAAGGGCCGTCCGGGCTGCTTCTAAGGTCTTAACATGCTGCTGACTGCCATTATCACCTTGAGCTAACGCTGCCCTCATGGGCCACAATAAAGCAGCACCGGCAAGAATTAAAATAACTACGATAGCGACGCACGTCTGCGCATTGAGTTTAGTCGTCAAAAAATTGTTCGAGGGGTTTTTCATAAAGTTCTCCATTAAATTTTAGGGACGGAATTTACCGATTCTGAGGAGAAGAGATTTCCCCTCATCAACTCTGCGCCTGGTACGCGCTCGCTGCCTTTAACCGTTTGATCTTTGGTGGTAACGCCTGGTTTCGATTGAAACTAGAGCGCTCTACTCCCCCTCAACTGTTTAGTTTTGGGAGTAGCCTTTATCTTGAATCAAACAACTCTTGATTCGTGAGTGGTAAGCACCGGAATACTATGCGGAATAACTTACCGGGAATCTTTCGAGTAAGACTTTTAACCTGCGGGTAAAACTGACCTGAGTTGAAAATTGCTGACCGGATAGGCCGCTATCTTCGACAGATCATCTCTCGATGGTGTGCGCATACTAATGAAGTTAGCTGTCATAGTCAATTAAAAGTATGAGAAATATCGCGCGATAGAGGTTCAACAGGCTTTATCTTTGAGTCTGTTCCGACAACACTCCGGTTTGAAAGTCTGCCTCGTGAGTCGCCGGTTCGGAAATTGAGTGGACGAAAATTCTGATGCCGGAATGCCGCAAATAGAGATTGAAGGAGTAGAACGCGAGTGCGCAGAACTGGACGCGCGAAGCCGGGGAGCGAGTCAGCAATCTATATCAGGTGATAAGAACCTTCTCTATAGCATCCGTATACTTTCCGGCAAAGATAGCTCAACAAACTATCTTGCGGCAGGTTTCTATGAAGGCACGAAGAGGTGCTGAGAAGTTTGAACTTCTCAGCACCTCTTCGGTTATACCTACCTGGTTTTACTCTACTGGCTGCAATGAGCATTAGAGAGAGTAACAACAGGAGAGAACTGCTGTTGATACTCTGTTGATGTAATGAACGCACAGACCATCGAGCGATAATTTCCAGGCACTCGATTGTTCAAGACATCCAGCCAGAAGTTAAAGCCTCCCTCATCAGCATCCCTGTGCAGGTAGCCGAAGTATTGCATCAGGACGAACGCGCGGTTGAACTCCGCCTGACGGAATGAACCGGCCTCTATTGCGTCTCTCAATACCAGGGCGCGACCCTCTTCAAGATTTGCGCCCGATTGATACCTTGCTATCAGAGCGTTCCTCTGCGCCGAAAGATCAACGCCGTCCGATTGCTGAATCGTCTGTAGCAGCGCTTCAACGAAGCTCTGCGCAGAGATTGCGCCCTGATACTTCTGCACGAACTCTGCGCGCCGTACAAATTCCAGAGCAAAGGCGTCGCGTCTGGCGCTGAGGTCGTAGCCGTCCACAACTTTCTGGTGATCGGCGTTGAACTCCTGATAGCTCAAACGCCTGCCCAGTCCCGCTTTGTACAGGCGATAGATGTATGAGCCTGTCTGCTGGAATTCTTCCGACTGGAAGAAGGCCGCAGAGATGTTGATGCGCTCGTTCATTATGCAAACGAGGTCGGAGCCGCATGCTCTTATCTTCGCTGTCCAGAAATCCAGTCCTCCCTGATCCGGCTCGCGTCCCAGGAAGTCAAGATAGTTCTGGCGCACGAAGAAATCGGCTGTGTCAATCGGATTGCCTGTTATCGCTGACGAGAAGGCCGTGAAGTTCGCGTCAGTACGGTTACCAAGCAGGCTGAAAGAATCCGCTCCGGGGCTGAAAGTGTAGTTGGTGCGCATGGGCATGAGCGTGTAGAACTGATCGGCCATAACGCCGCCGAACGAGTAGCGCCCCTGTTCATCCGTGATAGTTGTGCGCACACCGCTTCCTCCTGTGAGCGTTATCACCACGCCTCCCAGCGGAGCGCCGCCGCTCGTAATGACTCGCCCGCTGATACTCGCACGCGCTGCTGTAGGAGCGCCCAGCGGTTCATACGCCCCTATGGCGGGCGGGTTGCCGCGCGCTCTGCCTAGAATATCGAAGGTGATACCGGCGATGGTCTGGCCCGCTCCGATTAGAGGCGAGGGGGGCGCGGTCTGTAGGTCAAGGTTGGTGGGAGAGATGAACAGCGGGTCAACGTTAAGCGAGTTAGCGTCGCCCTGAGTTGACGAGAGCCATAAGGGCAGCGTGGTGTGGTCAACGCCGTAGAAGTTGAGGAAGTTGGCGACGCTACCCGTGCCCGTCGAGTAGTAGTCGTTGTAGTTGGTCGTGCCGAAGCCCAGATTGGCAGACGTGCCGAAGGCCGTGGCCGTCGTTAAGAAGACTGCGTAGGCTTTACTGCCCGCCGGGCCGGTGATGGCGTCCGCGAAGACGTTATTGCGCAGGTCTAGGCCGCTGTCGGTCGTCGAATCGGCGGCGAAGGCGGCGCTGTCGCTGGCGGCGCTCTTCGCGCCGGTCATGTTGACGCTGTTGAAATAGACCTTGTGCCCTGCGCCGCCTGTGATGCGTATGCCAACCGGGTCGAAGGAAACGCTTGAGGTACTGAAGCCGAAGGTCGTGATGCTCCAGACGGCGTTGTTGATGAAGGAGTTGATGAAGTTGGTGGTGCTCGAGTTGTAAATGCCGAAGGCACCCCACTGAGCCGGGTTGTTATTGATGATGTCGTGAACCTTGTTTCGTGTGACCTGCGCGTAGTAGACGGACGCGCCAAGCTCTATGCCCGCGATGTTGTTACCAATCGTCGTGGTTTGCAGGTTGAAGATTTCGTTCTTGTTGATAGAGGGCGCAACCGCGCCTATAAGCTCTATGCCGCGGAAGACCACGTAATTAGCCAGAGTCGCGCTGCCAATCACGTTGTTGTTGATGTTCACACCATAGTAGACGCCGTTGAGCGCGTTGAGAGCGCGGGCGGCGATGCCTTCATAGGCTGTATCTATGTTGTTGTTCTGGATGGTCAGGAAGTCGTTGTTATCGCCGTTCGTGCCGACGGCAGTGCCGCCTGCGAAGATGCCGAAGATATTGGCGGTACTACCTCCCGACGGTTCGCCTGCGCGGATGTTCATATTCTTGAGAGTGACGTTGGTTGCACCGGCGCTTGTGCCCGAACTCGAAACCCAGATTGCCGCTGACGCTGTAGTAAGGTTGTCTTGAACCGTCAAATCGCGCGTGATGCCGCCGCTCGTATTCGAACCATCTATGGTTACGAAGCAACCGTTGATTCGAATGAGGCTACCCGTTGAGCCGGTGATAGATGGTGTAACTCCCCCCGCTGGCTTAATCGTAATGGTATTAGTGGCGCTTGAGCCGCCGTTGCGCGGAACGACAATCGGGAATACCTCGCCCCCTGAACTGTAGGTCGCAAGCAGGTTATAGACCAGTGGGCCGGTTATGATCTTGCCGGTCAGGTCTGCCATTGCGGCTGTCAGAGTCGTATAGGTGCCACCAGTCCCAACTGTAAAAGTCCCGCCCGGGAAAGTTGTAGTGCCCGTGAGACGACCGACGGCAAAGAAACCAAGAGATGTGACGGCTGCCGATTGCACAGTCGCAGCGGCGAGTGTGCCGCCGACCGAAGCATAAGCGCCGCCCTGCGTTGCCGATTGGCCCAGAGCGTTGCCGGTCGAGTTCAGTTCTGTTACGCGCACGGTGGTATTCGTAAAGTTGGCCGCACCCGCAGTTATCTGAGAATTCCAGTAACGGTTGTGGTTGATGTCGTCTAGCCCTGCGCCGCCCGTGCCGCCAGAGTCTGCGTCGAACGATTCGGCCTGCACAGTGACCGTGCCACCTGCATTCGTGGTCGGATTGACCAACTCGAACGCCTTGTACGTGGACTTACCTACGGGGAAGAGGTAGGTGCTGCCCGATACGAGGCTTGCTGGCAGAGTTCGAGCCAATGGCCCGTTCACGTAAGAGTTCTCAGAGCCACCGAGGAGCGCTCCGGTGACAGTGGAAGCGACAGTAATCAAGTTGGCTGCGCTGGTGTTCAAAGGCCCACCGGCGACGCCAGCGGTCGTGCCTCCCAATAACAGTCCAATTGTGTTCGGCGCTGCCCCGCCATTTCCAGTTAGTGATAGAGGGCCGCCAGCCAATGTCACGCCGTTGGTATTGAACTCTTGCAGGCTCAACGCCGTGCGGCTGGCCGGAATCTCCACGCCGGTCGTGACGGCGGCGCTCGCCTGTGAATAGACAAGAATCAGGAACGAGGTGCCGCCGCTGAAGCTAGGCGCAACGTCGGCGCTGCCCGGTGGAAGCTGTGCCACGCCGCCGCGCTGTATGACCATCACGTTCGTGCCGACTTGAGTCAGGTTTACCTTGCTGGTGTTGATGAGCGAGCCGGAGAATAGAAGCAAGCGGGCCGCATTGATGTTACTCACAGCCGGATCAATCGTCATGCCCGAGCCGCGATTGATGATGGAGAAGCCGAACATCGGATCGGCGGCAGAACAGACAGTGCCCGTGCCCGTGTAGCTCTGTGCGACAGCGCCCGAGAACTGCAATCGGCTGGTCGTGCTGGTCGAGAGGCAGCCGGTAATCGTGCCGTTGTTGGTGAACGTGCTGCCAAGCATGTTGAGGATGAAGGCGTTCGGATTGAACGTAGCTCCCGCCTGGATTGTAAAGTTACCGTAGATATAGCCGGTGGCAGTCAGGAGCAACGTCTTATTGTTGGTGGTGTTATCAACCACAACGTTCGGTGCGTTGCCCTGCATACGAAAGTTGAAATTGGTGGCGGTGGCTGCGGTGCCGAACTGCACTGTGCCGCCCGTGAAGTTGATTGTGCCCTGCTGGTTGCTGTCTGCGGTGGTGTGCGTGTTGCTGTTCACCATGTTGATCGTGCCGCCGGACATGTTCATGATGTTGGTCGGCAACGTAGAGGTGAAACCGAAAGAAGGCGTGGTCGTACATCCGCCCGCCGTGCAAACGTTGACCGTTCCAGCCGATTGCGTATACGTGACAGCGCTGCTTGAAGTGATGCGGCCTGCCACGTTCATTATGCCGCCGTCTATGACGAAGAACGCGCCTGTGCCTGCCCCCATTACGTTAGTGCCCACTGTGCCCATGTTGAATGTGCCCGCGCTCACGCGCAGCAGGCCGTTATTAGTGGGCGAGCCGTTCTGGGCTGCGACTGTAAAGTTAGGATTGTTGAGCCAGAATCCCGCGCCCGCAGGAATCGTGTAGCCTGCGGAGGTGAAAACTCTTCCCGTCAAGGTGAACGTGCCTGACATTCTCAGCGTGCCTGCGGTCAGGGTTAAGAAGGCCATCTGTGCGCCGTCAGTATTGGTGCCTTGCACGGTGAAGTTCGTCGTAGTGACATCAATAACAGAGTTGGGCTTGTTGACGGTCAACGTCCTGATGTCTGTTGTTAATCCTGTGCCGCCGAACGTGCTGGCGACAGAGTTGGTGAAGGTGATGTCGGCCCCGGCAGTATTGGCGTTGGTGCTAAAATCCAGCGTGCCGTTATTGGTTAAATCGCCTCCCACTGAGAGAACGTGATTCGTGACTGTTCCGGTGGTAGCGCTCTGGAATGTGCCGCCCGAATCAATCGTGACCGATTGCCCGACCGTCAGAGTTCTGTTGGTGGCACTATCGTACTGCAAAACGCCGCTGCTCTGGACGTTGACGCTCAAGGCGACTGCCGCTGTGTCAATGGTGACCGTGCAGCCGCCTGTTATCGTCACACTGTCTGCGGCAGTCGGAACTCCACCTGTCCACGTACCCGCCGAACTCCAGTTCCCACCCGCGCCGTTGCACGTAATAGCCGCAGCCGGAGTAATCTTGGGCGGTGAATTCTGCCGCCCGGCATCTACAAATAAATTTTGATTGAGGGCTGAGTTCTGACTGTCGGCGCTAGGTTGATCCGCCGGTGCGTCAGCCGCAGGCTGGTCTTCCTGATCTAGCTCCGGGTAAGTAAGTGCGACGCCGGGGCCTAGCGGCGTCTTGATCTGCGGCGGCTCCACACGTGTCTGCCCCTGCCCCTGCTCCACCACAGGTCTGGCGGCGGGAGTCTCCCTATCCTGCATGAACGCCGTCACGCTCGAAAGCGGCACGGCCATAATAATAGTTATCAATCCGGCGATAAGGCGCACGTTGAATCTGGTGTTAAAGAAACTCTTCGGTGAGCTTTTCATGTCGGGTCTCCATTATTTTTTGTGACTGGAATTATCGGTTTGGGATGAAATGTCCCATGCTGATTAAAGCGAGGAATATACTCCACGCCTTTAGCCGCCTTGATCTTTTACGGCGATAACTTGCATCAATCTTTCGGTTGAAATCAGGCGCTCTGCTTAGCTGTTACTAGACAACCAATCGGGAATGTAGTTTCCCCGAGTTGATTTCCCCCGGATTCGTAGGTGGTAAGCCTCAGGATATTGCGGAGTAACTTACCGGAAAGCCCTGCGTAAGACTACTAACCTGCGGATGAAACTGACCTGGATCAAATGGCTGCCGACCTGCCAGGGTCGCGACATAAGAATAGTGTGCGCATAGTAAAGAAGTAGCCTGTAGATGTCAATAAAAGTAGAGGAAATCAGGCGGTTCGGAACTGAGGATAGACGGATTTTGTCTTTAAGAATATTCAGGCCGGACTTTTTTCCGAAAGTCTGCGATGCGAGTCGCCGGTTCGGAAACCGATAGATGAAAATTCTGTTGCCGGGATGTCGCCGCAAGTAGAGTTGAAAGGTTTCGCGCGCGTGCAGAGCGGACTGTAGCCGGTGAGAGCAGGTCAACGATTTATCTCAGGCGGTCAGTCTTCTATAAATCCCCGGCATTCTTTCGGGCAAAGAGAGAACATCGTCAATTATCGTGTAGCCCACTTCGCCGTAAAGATCGCGCAGTTCCGTCTCGGATTCGCGGTCAATCGTGATGCAGAAGGGCGTGATGCCCTGATTCTTCACCTGCCTGAGAGCTTCGCGCGTGTCTTCGCGTGCGTAGCGTGCGTCGCCGTAATCGTGATCGTAAGGCCGACCGTCCGAGAGAACTATCAGGAGTTTCGTGCGCGCTTCCTGACGAGCGAGACGCGATGCGGCGTGGCGTATGGCCGCGCCGAGCCGCGTGTTGTTCTGATAAGTTATTCCGCCTATACGACGCTCGACTTCATCGGAATATTTTTCATTGAAATCTTTGACCACATAAAACTTCACATTGCGCCGTCCTTCCGAAGTGAAGCCGTTTATAGAATAGACATCTCCGACCGCCTCCAGCGCTTCGCTCATCAAGACCAGCCCCTCTTTCTCGATCTCTATGATGCGCCTTCCGGGATGCGTGTAGGGCTGCAAAGGATGGCGGCCTATGGTGCGCGCGGTTGACGAAGATTGATCGAGAAGGAACGAGACAGCCACGTCGCGGCGGCGGCGCAGGCGCTTCGTGTAGAGTCTTTCGGATTGATGTCCGTCCGCGCGGCGGTCTATGACGTAATCAATCACCGCGTTCAAATCATAATCGTCTCCGTCCAACTCGTTCTGTATGCGCTGCAAATCTTCCGGCTTCATCATCTGGAATTGATGACGAATCGAAGAGATGACGCCGCGATAGCGTTCGCGCGTGCCTTCCACGAATGCGCGGTCGCCGTGTCGCACGCGCTTTTCCACTACGCGACACCAGCCCGTGCGATGATCCGTTAATTCCCTGTCCCACTCGTCGTAGTTGAACGCGACTTCGCCCTGTTCGAGAATCTGTTCGGGCGTCTCCTGTTGAACCCAACGCTCGGCTCCGTCCAACTGCTCTAGCTCGCCCGAAGGATCGCTGCTGGCCCAAGCGTTGAAAAGCTCGCGCGCGTCGCGCTTCTGCCTTGTCTGCTCTGTAGACTTGTCAGATTCCACCTCTTCGCGCGCCGCTGCGCTTTCGCCTCGCCCCTCGGAATCCTCGCCCGTAGATTCAGATTGCTTCTGCGCGTCGTCGGCAGCGATTGATTGAAAGAGCGAATAGACGCGGCTCGTAGCCATCAGAGTGTCCGCGACGGAAGCATCTGCGGCGGTCAAATAATCCGCCACGATTGATTCGAGTTCGGAGACTATCTGCGTGTAAAAGTGGCGAGCATCGTCGAGCGCGCCGCCGCATAGAGTGATTTGAAAAAGCAGTTCAAATGGAACGAGCGTGACGGGAAGGCGCGTTATGGCGGGGCGGCTGCGCTTCAAGTGTTCGCGCGTCAAATCCAGGTCGCGCGCCAGCCCGCGATAAGCGCGACGAAGGCGACGATCAATTCGACCGTTCTCAAGCGTCCCGAAAATTCTCTGGGCCAATCCTCTGTAGGGAAAGAGCGCCAGCACCGCCCTGTAATCTGAACCGGGAGGCAAGCTAACGACTCTTTCCCGCTCTCTTCGCTCCTCCTCTTCAACTGAGAGCGCACGCTCGCCCTTCTCCATCTCGTTGATGTAACCGTCGAGCGCGAATGCGTCGCGCGCATCCACATTCTCTTCAGAATAAAGCTCGTGGATGCTCGCGTAAGCGGCCTGCAAATCCTGCATATCGCGCTCGTGCGTGCCAAACTCTATCTGACCTGCGGCGTGTGCGGCCAGAACTTTGTAGAGACGAAAATCAAGCTCTTCATCATTGAACTCCGAAACAACGGCTGGCAGATGTATGGTGCGCCCGTCGCCGATGCGCGCTTCATCCGGGAGGCTTGCGAGCGGCGCAACTTCAACCTCGCGCCCGGTGAGCGCTTCGACGTATAGACGCAAAGTGTTCTGCACGGCATCGAGCGAGAGTCCTTCGTCTCCGGCAGAAAGCGTTTCGTTGCTGCGTCGCGTTTCCAGCGCGTAGTAGCTGCGCCGCGCGCGTGCATTGGCAGAAGAGAGCGAGAGACCTTCACGCGCCCACTGCTCGAACTGCTCTAGCGAAACGGTTCGCAGCGCCTTCGGGCTTGAGCGAAAGCATGCGAGCGCGGCTTCACCATCCAAAAGTGCGACCTCGTTCGTCACTTCCAGGACACGACGCGCAAGCTCTATGGCGCGTGAGCGATTCATCTCCTTCACGATTGCCTGAAAGAACGGAGGCGACGAGCGCACTGTGGCGACCAGAGCGGCGTTGCCATGCTCCGTTATCGTCCAGAGAAGTTTCGTCCAGTCCTCGAAAACTTCCGGCGCGAGGCGCATGACCTCGCCGCCTGCTACCAGCACTGACAACGCAGCCCCGCCGCCTCGTTCAATAAACTCTCCGACGCCATTGATAAGCCGCAACGCTCTCTCCGCATCAAGATTTTCCAGAGCGACTGGCATGGCAGACCACGCATCTGCGGCTATGCCTCCGGCGCGCACTGCGAAACGCGAAGCGAGCGATGAGGCCGCGTGCGCGATCCGTTGTTCGTCATCGCCAAAATCGTGAAGACGAGCGGCGACCTTTTCCGTCGTGCGCAGAAAATCTGCGCTGTGCTTTGCGGAGCGGCGCGAAATCTCAGCCGCTATCTCAAGTATGGAAGAGAGCAGGTCTGCGTCTTTGACTACATTAGCTATCTGCGGAGCGCGGCGGAACGTGTCCAGCGCTACGGAGCTTGAGAGAATCATCTGACGAGCGCAGATTTGAAAGACTAGCGGGCGAGCGCTTTCTGGAACGCGCGCCATCTCTTCAACGCCCGACGCGAAGAAAGCTATAGCCGATTCAGCGTCGCCCATAGCAAGACGGCGACCCATCTCGCCCCACGCGCCCATCTCTTCCGACCCGAGCACACGGGCAGCCGCGGGCGCTGCGCGCAGAAATTCTATGCTCGCGCGAAGAGAGACGCCCGCGATGAGCGCGCTGGTTTCCAGTGCAGCGAGCGCAACGTCCGCCGGTAGCTTTGACAATTCGCGCGCTAATCCCGCGATAGTGCGACGCTCCGTCACGCTTTTGACAGAGCGCAACCGCTCGCGGAACTCTCTTTCAAGAGGCCGCGCCTCAGCAGAACTCTTCTCAGCTTCTTCCCTTTTTTCCTGCATCTCCTGATTTCAGCTTAAAAAATTCAGGTGGAAAGAGCAATCAGCCATTGAGCTATGAAGTAGGTCGAGAGGATGAAAGCCTGCGCGCTGCGGAAGCCTGTCTTGAAGCGATTGAGGGCTAGAATCGAATCGGACGCGATGAAGAAAAGCGCGCCCGTGAAGGCCAACAGGCTTCCCTCCTGATTCGTAACGAGAAACCTGCTCGCCGCCTGCCAGCCCATCAAGAGAATCACCAGCATGTAAACCACTACCGCCACGCGCATCTTACCCAGGTGCGGCCAGAGCGCGTGCATCATCAGCCCGCCGTAAACAAGAAAGGGCAGCAAGCTCAAGATTGAAAACGCGCGGTTGCCTTCCGTGATGAAAGCCGCTATGTAGCAGATGTGCGCGATGAGAAAGCTGACCAGACCTTGGAGAAATCGGTCACGCGGCAGCATCAGAAAGATGTCGCCCGCGAGCGAGAAGAGAAGCCCCGCGATGATGGCAACTCTGTAAGCTTGCGAAACCGCATTCTTCTCCTGAAGCGCTATGAGAATGATGAAGAGAACCGTGAGCGGCTTGAAGAGATAGACTTTGATGCGTGGGCCAAAATACTCTGCGCGTATGGCTAGAAACGCGGAGATTGCGGCCAGCGCCGAGATGAAAGATAGGGGCGTCTCCACTTGGATGATTTTATCTATAGTATTCGCGCTCGGTCTTTCAAACGAAACACGAATTTCAGGCCAGACCACACTTCATCAACCGCGCAGATTTTCGTATCAACCATCCCGCCACTTAATCCGATCTTCTGCACAACATCGAAAGACAGATCCGTCAAGACGCCCGAAGCCTTCTTCGGCCACGCCACCCACAACATCCCGTCCGGCACCAGACGTTTCGCCAGCTTCGGAAAATTCTTCTCCAACTCCGACTCCTTTTTCGTGAAGAAGAGAATTAGATTGAGCGGCTGCCCCGATTCATCGTTGACAGTTACACCTTCGCTAAGCTCTCCTAACTCCTCCTCAAACCTATCAGGCGCGTTAACGAAAGCCAGACGAAAGCTCTCCTTAATTCCGAGCTTCTTCACGAGCGGAGTTTCAGAATAACCTGCCACGTTCAAGCTTTCACCTTCTCAAATCACGGTCGTGATTATCTCGCGTATGCTGCGCTGCAAATCGCGGTCGTCTGTGATGGGCGAGGATATTGCGACTTCTGCGGCGGCTATGGGCGGAATGCCGCGCGCGATCATCTGCGCTGCGTAAATTAACAATCGTGTTGAGACGCCTTCTTCCAACCCGTGCCCGCGCAGGTTTCTGACCTTCTGGCCTATGAGCACAAGGTCGCGCGCCACTCCTTCGTCAATGCCGCCTTCGCGCGCCACTATGACCGATTCCATCTCAGGCGGCGGGTAATCGAACTCCATAGCAACGAAACGCTGGCGCGTTGACTGCTTCAAATCTTTCAGTATGGATTGATAGCCGGGGTTGTAAGAGACTACCAGCATAAATTCCGGCGGGGCATCCAGTATAGTCCCGCGCTTCTCAATCGGCAGACGACGACGATCATCCGTGAGCGGGTGTATGATGACCACAGTGTCCTTGCGCGCTTCTACGACTTCATCCAGATAGCAGATAGCGCCGTAGCGAACGGCGGCGGTCAACGGCCCATCGTGCCAGACGGTCTCTTCCCCTTCCAGAAGGTAGCGCCCGACCAGATCGGTCGCAGACAAATCTTCGTGGCAAGCGACCGTTATCAACGGACGATTCAATCGCCACGCCATGTGCTCCACGAATCGAGTCTTGCCCGAACCCGTAGGCCCTTTCAGCATCACGGGCAAGCGAGCAGCATAAGCCGCCTCGAACAACTCTACCTCGCGCGCCACTTCCAGATAGAAAGGCTCGTTCGCAACACGATATTCTTCAATAGCTCTCTCTGCCATAAATTCAAGTGTCAGGTTTTCAAATCTGAGATTTCAAGTTAGAAAAGCTTTGAACCTGAAAATCTCAGACTTGAAACTCATGATGACGGGCTGACGTTTCAACCCGATTCAGGTATTCTAATCAGTTAACACGCAGCCTGCTTTTTCGACCGAAGCAGGCATCTTAGCATTCGCTCGGAATGAGCGGCAAACGGGAGAAAGTGATAAGTGATAAGTGATGAGTGATAAGTGATAAGAGAAATGCTTTAGTTCTTTCTTATCACTCATCACTCATCACTTATCACCGTACTTATGAAGATAGCAGTTGCGATGAGCGGCGGCGTGGATTCTAGCGCGGCTGCGGCAATTTTGAAGGAGCAGGGGCACGAGCTTGTCGGCTTCACTATGCAGTTGTGGAATCAGCGCAGGGGATTGACGGTGGACGAGCACGGCGAGCCTCTGCCTTCGCGTTGCTGCTCTCTTGATGATGTGTACGATGCGCGGCGCGTGGCGGAAGAGTTGGGATTTCCTTTCTACGTATTAAACCTTGAAAGAGATTTCGAGCGCGATGTGGTCGCGCCTTTCGTTGAGAGCTACTTGAACGGCGAGACGCCGATTCCGTGCGTGGCATGCAACAGCCGATTAAAATTTGCTTCGCTTGATCGTCTCGCGGCGAGTCTGGGATGCGACAAGGTTGCTACGGGGCATTACGCGCGCGTCCATTTCGACGAGGCGGCGAATCGTTACAAGCTTCTGCGCGGAAAGAATCTTCAGAAAGATCAATCCTACTTTCTATGGGAGTTGACGCAAGAGCAGCTTGCGCGCTCTCTCTTCCCGCTCGGTGAAATGTCTAAGCCTGAGGCGCGCGATGCTGCACGCGCGCATAATCTGGCTGTGGCCGACAAAGCTGAGTCGCAGGAAATCTGTTTCGTGCCCGATGGGGATTATGCCGGGTTCATTGACCGCTACCTGGAGGCCGAAGATAAGGAGGAACAGAAACCCGGCGATGGCGAGATTGTGAACACGCGCGGCGAATCTATGGGCACGCACGGCGGCATCCATCGCTACACTGTGGGGCAGCGGCGCGGGCTTGGAATATCGAACGAGCGACCGCTCTACGTCGTGCAGATTAACTCCGCGAAGAATCGCGTCGTCGTCGGGACTGAAGAAGAGTTGCTGACGAGCGAATTCACGGCGACGGGCATCAACTGGATAAGCTTCGACGCTCCGGAAGAGTCTGTGCGCGCAGAAGTGCGCATACGCTACCGCCACCAGCAAGAACCCGCCACAATCACTATGCTTGACGGCGCACGCGCACACATACGCTTTGACCAGCCGCAGCGCGCCATCACGCCCGGCCAAGCCACAGTCTTCTACAGAGGCGACGAAGTGGTTGGCGGAGGGTGGATAGAAAAAGGGATGAGGGCGGAGGGATGAGGGCGGAGGGATGAGGGATGAAATGGGTTGAGCCAATTGCGTGTTGACGCTATTACTCCTTCTTATTCATCCCTCCGCCCTCATCCCTCATCCCTTCTAAAAACCTTTTCCTTCTGGCTTGCGTAAACATAGGCGGTTTCATCTCCTTAAAATTCAGGCAGCGAAACCTTCTCTAAATTCAGTCTTTCGAGAAATATCTATGGCAATGTCGCGTACAAGAAAAACCGTTCTTATCATCACGGGAGTAGTCCTTGTCCTCTTCCTTTTCGCCGTCCTCGGAATCGCCATGCTGTTCGCTGCCTTTCGTCGCAGCGAGCCGACGATTTCTGACAATAGCGTGCTGGTGCTAAAGGTATCGGGCGCGCTACCCGATTACGTCCCCGAAGACCCTCTGAGGAAAATTTTCGGCAACGATGAACAGTCGCTCACGAGTCTGCTGATGCAGCTAAAGAAAGCGAAAGCTGACAGACGCATACGTGCCGTGCTGCTAGAGATTGACATGCCGGGCGGAGGCTGGGCTAAGGCTGACGAGATACGAGACGCCATAGCGGATTTTAGAACTTCGGGCAAGCCAATTTATGCCTACATGGAGTTGGGTTTTAATCGTGAGTATTACATGGCGGCGGCGTGCGACCGTGTTTATGTCCCGCCGCCGGGCGACCTCTTCGTCAACGGCTTCGCGGCTGAAGCAATGTTCTTCCGAGGCTCGCTGGATAAGCTTGGCATACAGGCGGATGTTTTTCAGATAGGAAAGTACAAGAACGCGCCGGACATGTTCACCAGAAAGAATATGTCGGACGGGCAGCGCGAAGTCCTCAATTCTATTCTTGACGATTACTTCGGTCGCTTCGTTAACGCCATAGCAGAGGCGCGCCACAAATCGCCGGACGACGTGCGCACTATAATTGACAATGCGCCGCTCAACGCACGGCAGGCGCAGGACGCAGGCTTGATTGACGGCGCGAAGTATCGCAGCGAAATTGAAGAAGAGTTGAAACAACAACTCGGCTACAAGCAATCCGACCGGCTTCATCTGGTCAAGGGTTCTGACTACCGTCAGGTCTCGCCGGAATCTCTGGGACTAAACACTGGCGAGCGCATAGCGATCATCTATGCGTCCGGCGAGATTAATTCGGGGCGCTCGGACGACGGCGCAATCGGGGATCAATCCGTAGGCTCTGACACAGTTGTTAAAGCGATCAACGACGCGCGCGATGACAAGACAATCAAGGCGATTGTGCTGCGCATTGACAGCCCCGGCGGCTCTTCTTTCGCATCCGATTTAATCTGGCATGCTGTGGAAGAGGCGCGACAAAAGAAGCCGGTAGTGGTTTCCATGAGCGACCTTGCGGCTTCCGGCGGTTACTACATCGCGTGCAACGCCAACCGCATCGTCGCAGAGCCTTCGACCCTCACAGGCTCTATAGGAATCTTCGCGGGCAAGCCCGTGATGAAAGGTTTTTACGACTGGCTGGGAATCTCCAGCGAGTACGTCATGCGCGGCAGGAACGCTGGAATGTTCCGCGAGACGGAACCCTTCACGCCGGACGAGCGAGCGCGGTTCGAGGATTTAATCAAGCGAACTTACTACGAAGACTTTGTGCCGAAAGTGGCGAGAGGTCGAAACAAGAGTACAGATTATATTGATTCAATCGGTCAGGGGCACGTGTGGACTGGCGCGCAGGGGCAGACGAACGGACTGGTTGACGAGTTCGGCGGACTAGACCGCGCTGTAGAAGTTGCCAAGCAACTCGCAGGAATCCCCGCGCAAAAGAGCGTGCATCGCGTAGTGCTTCCGTACCCGCGCACATTCTTTGAAAGATTGTTCGGCGGCGATGACGAAGAAGATGGCGGCGCTAATACCAAAGTGAAGCAGCAACAGCGCGCAGCCTTAGCCGCATTGCCTGAAGATGTGCGGCGCTCACTGCGCTACGCCGCCATGCTCGACCGCATGAGACGCGGCGAAGCGATGGCGCTCATGCCGTTTGAATTGAGAATAAGGTGAGAATAGACAATGGACGACGGACGATGGACGATGGATAAGAGAAAAGCTTTTATCGTCTATCGTCCGTCGTCCATCGTCCATTCTTTATTCATACCCGTTCGGGTGATTCTGCATCCACTTCCATGCTGATTCTATGATGACGCGAAGGACTTGCATCGTGGGCTGCCAACCCAACTCACGTCTTATCTTTTCAGAGCTTGCTATGAGAATCGCGGGGTCGCCCGCGCGTCTTGGGCCAATGCGCGTTGGGATGTCGCGCCCTGTGACGGCGCGCGCCGTCTCAATCACTTCGCGCACGGAGTAGCCGCGACCGCCGCAGCCCAGATTGTAGATAGCGCTTCTTTCATCAAGAATCCCAAGCGCCAGGATGTGGGCACGCGCCAGATCAACGACGTGAATGTAGTCGCGTATGCACGTGCCGTCCCCCGTCGGGTAGTCGTCGCCGTAAATCTCAACCCGCTCGCGCCGACCCTGTGCGACCTGAAGCACGATGGGGATGATATGAGTTTCTACCGCGTGATCCTCGCCGCAATGCTCGGTTGCGCCCGCTGCGTTGAAATAGCGTAGGGATGTGTAGCGCAGTTTGTAGGCGTTGTTGTACCAGCGAAGCGCATGCTCGAAAGCAAGCTTGCTTTCGCCGTAAGGATTCGTGGGGTTGTTCGGTGCTGTCTCCTCAATCGGCTGCTTCTCAGGCTCGCCATAAGTTGCGGCTGATGATGAAAAGACTAAGCGACGCACCCCGGCGTCCAGCATCGCATCCAGTAGTGAAAGCCCTGCCGTCAGGTTGTTGCGATAATATTTTCGAGGGTCTTCGACAGACTCGCCGACGAGCGAATCCGCTGCCATGTGTATGACCGCTTCAATCCGGTTCTCTCTGAGCGTGCTGCCGAGCAGTTCGCCGTCCATCAAATCGCCTACAACTAAATCCGCTCCTGAAACAATCGCCCGGCGATGCCCTTTGTAGAGGCTGTCATACACAATCGTCTCGTGACCGTCGCGCACAAGCTCTTCCGTTACGACGCTTCCGATGTAGCCAGCCCCGCCCGTGACAAGAATTCTCATAGCCTGAATCTTACAATAGCGCGCGTAGTAAACATAAGAGCTGCGCGCTGCCCCTTTCGGCCAGTCTGATCCTGAAATTATTGCGGGAATCATAGCATGAAGAGATTGAAACAGGGGCGTGCGCCGCTTCGGGCGGATTCCAGCCGGGTTGATGAATTTAACGTTGCAGCCGGGGCGTTCGGTGGTATAGTGTGCGCGCCTTGCGGAAACTTTGACACTTCAACCAGACACGACGCGCCGGCGGTCACCGGGACTCTTCACTCACAGCTTTTTGTGCGGGAGACCAGACCGTCGCCGTTTCTCATAGCCGTTGAATGCCCTGTGCCTTCTCACGCTGTCAAGAGAAGAATTCTTTCATCGGCTCTTTCTGAAAATTCGCTGGATCAGGCGGACTAGACCGTAGCGGCCAGACTTAGCGCGCTCGCTGATCCATCATCCGAGAAAAGAGACGCCCCTCGCAAAATGAACCGGCACACGAACACGAAAATTCGTCTCTCACCATCCTCGTAATAAGGAGATAAATAATCATGGCTACTAAAAAAGCAGGGAAGAAGCTCCCGGCAAAAAAATCGGGCAAGAATCGCCCGGCTAAAAAGAGCGCTGCCAAAAAGTCCCCGGCGAAGAAGAGTTCGGCCAAAAAGGGCGCATCGAAACAGCTCGTTAAAAAAGAGTGGACGATGATGGTCTACATGTGCGGCGATAATAATCTGGATAGCGCAGGCATGGCCGATCTTAAGGAGATGAAAAAGATAGGCTCGACCGATAAGGTCAGCGTCGTAGTGCAGTACGACCGCAGCGGCAACAATCACCACACCAGGCGTTACTACGTGCGCAAAGGGGGCGTTTCCAGCAACGACGTGGTTCAGACGCTCGGCGAGACGAACATGGGTGACCCCAAAGTGCTGGAAGATTTCATCAACTGGGGACTCAAGAACTATCCCGCAAAACGTTACATCGTGGTGCTATGGAATCACGGCGAGGGCTGGGACGATACGGACATTTATCACACGGCGCGCCGAAGTTTGCGTGCAGACATCACGCGGCGCGGCGAGGTTGTGGACGCAGTGCGAGGCATTGCGGGCGCAAGCGTCTCGACACGAAGGCTGCGCACCGTTGGCAAGAGATTCAAGCGCGCTCTCTTCCGCTCGACAATCGAACAGGCTTTATCGCAGCCCATGCGCGTCGAAGAAGACCCGCGCAGCAGCGGAGTCATCCTCAGAGCCATCTGTCTGGACGACGACGCGGAAGACTTTCTGGACAATATAGAGTTGCGCAAGGTCGTAAGCTCCGTGCATAAAAAGCTTGGCCGCCCGCTGGACATACTCGGCATGGATGCATGCCTGATGAGCATGGCGGAAGTCTGCTATCAACTGCGCGAGGATGCGCTGGTCACCATCGGCTCGGAGCAGACGGAGCCGGGCGACGGCTGGCCTTACGATACAATCCTGGGTTACCTGGCCGGAAAGCCCACGGCAACGCCGCAGGAATTGGCCGTTACAATCGTCAACAACTACATGGCATCGTATCCGGCAAATGCAGGGGTGACACAGGCGGCGTGCGATCTTACGAAATCCGACTTGATGGCAGAGGCCGTTGACAGACTAGCGAAGGCGTTGAAGGGCAAGCTGAGCAATCCGAATGTGCTCACACAGATTGTGCTGGCGCGCCACAGGGTTCAATCCTACGACGTAGAGGACAACATAGACCTTTACGATTTCTGCGAACTGCTTCGGCAGAGCGTAAGCGATGCGGAGATTACGGCTGCGTGCAAAGGTGTGATGGACGTAATCGGCGCTCAAGGGTTCGTGCTCAACTCAGGCTTCAAAGGCACGAACGTGAAGAATTCGCACGGCCTTGCAATCTACTTCCCGACCAAACAGATCATCAACCTCTACGACACTAACCTTGAGTTCACCAAAAAGACCCAGTGGAGCGCCTTTCTCAAGGCTTATCTCTCCAGCACTGGAAGGTAGGGCGGAGGGATGAGGGATGAGGGCGGAGGGATGAATAAGAAGAAGTTAAAGCGCCAACACGCAATAGGCTCAACCCATTTCATCCCTCATCCCTCCGCCCTCATCCCTTTCACGCTGCCACGTTGGGCGTGACCGTTGCGGAGGCTTCCGTAGCTTTCTGCTCGGCTGGCACGTAGTAGAGTATGCGATTGCAATTGTCGCAGGTGATGACCTCTGCGCCGCGCCGAATTTCTGCCATGACCTGTGGCCTGAGCGCCATGAAGCAGGCCGAGCACGAGCCGTTGCGCGCCTCCGCCACTGCGATGCCGTCGCGTATGCGAGTGCTGATGCGGTTGTAGAGTGCGGCCATCTGTTTCGGAAGCGCCGCGAAAATCTGCGCGCGTTCTGCGCCGCGCGCTTTTATCTCTTCGTTCTCGCTGCTGGTCTGCTCATCCAACTCCTTCAAGCGCTGCTCCATCTCCGTGCGCAGCCGCTCTATTTCGGGCTGGCGCTCCTTCAACTGGTTCTCTGCCTGCTCAATCGCTTCCATCTTTTCCAGAAGCGTCGTCTCCAACTGCGAGATGGTCTTGCGCGCGGCGTCGGCCTCACGTATGGCCGCCTCGTACTCGTGCGCGTTCTTCGAGGACATCAGGTTGCGGTCAGCTCTTTCGGCTCGCGTCCTATGTTCAAAGATTTCTGTTTCCAGACGTGAGCGCGTTTGTTGGGCTTCGTCCCGCTCGGCTTCGAGCGCGCGAATTTCAAAGGCGCGCTGATCGAATTCGTTTTCGATCTCGGCGCGCCTTTGCGGGATGGCCTCTATGTCTGCCTTTAGCCTGCGTATGCGTGTGTCCGTGTTCTGTAAAGCGATCAACTGCTCCAATTCCGCTTTCACTCTTTCGACTCTCCTTAAAGATCAGTGCGAGTAGATTGTTTATTGAGGGGTTCCCTTAAAAATAAATCATCACACATTCGAAGCTTAACACGCAAGTTATGGCGAGAGCGAGTGTGGGTCATGTTCACTTTTGAACAGAATATCTACAGGCATACTCAACTCTCTCTCTTAGCGCCTCCAGCGTCTAAGAGCGTGAAACCTTTTTCTCACGCTGGAGGCGCAAAGCTAGAACGCAAAGATGTTTTCAATTGCTCTCTTGATGAATTTGACCCACTACCCGAGAGCGAGAAGTGTAGTAATTGAGCGTTGCTATACCTTTATGAGCCAGCAAACATGCGGCTTCTACGCATCAGCAGAATATTGTCGCCGCACTTACAGAGAGCGCCCTGCGAATCGGTTCAAATCTCCGAGCCTCTATCCAAATACTACGCAAAACGGATTCGGGATTCCCCTCTACACTGCAAATAGTTATTGACTCGCCACGATGGGGCGGCATATTCTTGCGCGAAGTTAGAGTCCAGAGCGGATAGGATTAAGTAGACCAGGCCGGACAAACTGCCCGCCTTATCTCCTTAATCCGCCTTTTGTCATTAATCATCAGAGAAGTAAACGTACCTCGCGGGAGCAAGCGCAATCGCTTCCAACTCATCCTTTTACAAAGGAGTTCCCGACATGAGTGGGATGGATTACCAGACGCCAAGAGCGCGAACCGATCAGATCATCTTCAAGGAATTAGCGGATGAAACCCTGGTATATGATGAGAGCCGTAACGAAGCCCATTGTCTCAATCGCACTGCCGCATTCATCTGGAAACATTGCGACGGGCGAACAAGCGTTGCAAAGATGGTTCGGCTCTTAGAAAGAGAGACGAAGATGGCAGCGCAAGACCAAGTGGTATGGTTTGCGCTCGGGCAGTTGCATAAATCTCATCTATTGGAAGAGCCGCTGGCCGGGACTGTGAAGCCCGCGCGTATATCGCGCCGCGATGCGATTCGAGCGCTGGGGATTGCCGCGGCTGTAAGCCTTCCTTTAGTCACTTCTATTGTCGCGCCTACAGCCGCCGATGCAGCCTCATGTGGTGGACAGGGTACACCATGCCAGAACAACTCGAACTGCTGTCCGAATTGCTCCTGCGATGGGTTTTGCTTCTGCAATAACGCATAGCTATCTCTACAGCCGAGGGCTTTGCCGAACAGGCAAAGAAGAAGCCTCTTCAATCTTAATGACTGAAGAGGCTTTCGACTTAAACAGCTTCTTTGTGACCGCTCGCGCGCTTTACTGAGCGCCGACGGCTTTCGCCGCGTTCAGTCGCCCGCCCGTAGAGACTTTGCCGCTCAAAGAATCAAGACGGTCAACTGAATTGAGAATACGCTCGCGCAAGTTTTCGACAGAGATGTTCGGCTCTCTTGCAACTATCAGAGCCGCGACGCCTGCGACTTCGGGCGAGGCCATTGAAGTGCCGGACGCTTCGCGGAATTGATTGCCGAGCCATGTGCTCAGAATCTCTACGCCGGGCGCTGCGATGTGAACGCTCTTCGCGCCGTAGTTAGAGAACGAGGCAATCTGATCGTTGCGGTCTGTGGCCGCCACAGAAATTACGTTCGGCAGTTTGTATCCGGCTGGATAGTGCGGGGTGCGGTCTGAGTTCGCGCTCGAATTTCCGCTGGCCGCAACGAAAAGTATTCCCTCGTCGCCAGCCTTCTTAATCGCATCGCGCAGCGCGCGAGAGTTCTGCGTAGAACCCCAACTGGCATTAATGATGCGAACGTTGACGCCATCGCGCTTGCGCTCAATCACGTAGTTGATTGCTTTGATCGCGTCGCCCGTAGTGCCGAAGCCGCCCGCCGACATGAATTTGAGCGGCATGATCTGGACTTTCCAGTTGATGCCAGCGATGCCTATATCGTTATCGCCTTCCGCGCCTATGATTCCGGCTACGTGCGTGCCGTGCCCGTTGTCGTCCATGGGATCGCCCGTGTTCGCAACGGCGTTGAAGCCGTGCAGGTCGTCAACCGTGCCCAGTTGCGCATCCGAGTAAGCGGCCATGTTCGCCGGGCGAGTCCAGATGTTGTTGACCAAATCTTGATGAGTGTAATCAACGCCGCTATCGAGCACGGCTACTACCACATCATCATCGCCCTGTGTTGTCTGCCACGCCTCCACCGCGCTTATGTCTGATTTGGCTTTACCACCGCGCTGCCCAGTATTCTCAAGCGACCATTGATCGCCGAACATAGGGTCATTCAACAGAGAGTCCGGGGCTACACGGTTATACGCAGAGAGCGCGCCCGCATAATCCTGATTTTCCATCGGGTCAAGATGAATCTCGGAATTCGGCTCGGCGTATTCGACCAAATCCGTGAGCGCGCTATATTCATTTGCGACCTGCTCAGCGCTCTCCCCGTCCAAATCTTCCATCACGGCCTCGCCGTCAATGAACTCGTACTGGTCTTCCAGACGATCATGAAAGCGACTCGCAACCGATTTCATCTGTTCGAGCGAAGTGCCCGCGCGAAACTTTACTATGACTTCGGCCATCTCCGGCCTGGCAACCACAGGGCCACCGCCGCCATTACATGAATAGTGGTGATGATTCGAGCGCCATTCCCGACGCCAGTGCCTGATTTGACCCAGAAACGCGGCCATTAGAATAAGCGTGACCGCCAATGCAAGATGTCCGAGAAAATTCTGCCTGTTCATTACTTCACCTCAAAATCAAGTCTGGAGTCTTGACTCTCGACTCAAATCCTATAGTTTTTCCCCTTGAAATTGTAGAGACGAATCTGCTGTTCGTTGGCGCGATACTCGTGGCTTCCGTGTCCTTCGGCGCTCAGGCGTATGCGCAGGCCGGGCGTAATCATCTGGCCGCTCATCTCGCCCTTCGCGGCTGCGCCGAGCGCCATGTCTGGAAAGTCCGTCTGCTCTACGGCCTCTTCACGAATCTCGTTTTCAGAGACTCCAAGCCGTTTGGCAAGATCGGCCCGCGCGCTCTTGACCGCCTCTTCTCTATTGAAAGCCATTGAGCTTTAACCCCTCACTCTTCAAATCGGTTCTTACCCTACTAAACGAGCGCTTCGTAAAATTTGTTCTACCGGCCTTGAGCGCTCCCCGGCTTTGTGCGTATTCTGCGCCTCTGCCCTGCGCTTCGTCAAAGTTTCAGATGCTTTCAAGCGAAGCCTGGAGCGCGTGGGCTGCAACTTTCCATGAAACAGACGCTGGCAGAAATCCTTGCACGAGCGGACGCGCTATACGAGAAGCGCGGCGAGACAGGAAACGTGCGCGCGTGCGTTGAGCTTTTAGAGAGCGCGGAGCAGTCAAGCGATTACGAAGTAGCCTGGCGCGAGGGGCGCGCACTCTTCTTTCTTGGACAGGAAGCTGAAAGAGAGGGCGAGCGTCGCTCGTTGCATCAGCGCGGAGCAGGCTCTTGCCAGCGCGCCTCTCAAGATCAACCCTTTCGGGTCGAAGCCCACTTCTGGCTCGGCGTCAACCTTGCACTGCTGGCCCAAACCGAGAGACCTTTTCGCGCATTACGCCATGCGCTCGTAGCGCGCCGCGCTCTAAGGCTTGCCGCGCGAATCAATCCGGCTTACCACGCCGCCGCGCCATTGCGAGTTCTGGCGCGTCTGGAACATAAGCTACCGAAAATCTTCGGCGGCAATCGCACACGCGCCCGCGCGAATTTTGAAGATGCGATAGCTTTAGCGCCAGCGAACACCGTCACGCGAATCTATTTCGCCGAGATGTTGATTGATGAAGGGAAGCCGGACGAAGCGAAGGAGCAGCTTGAGGAAATATTGAGAGCGCCCGTTGAGCCGTCATGGGCTTTCGAGACGAAACGCGACAAGCGCGCAGCAGAAGAGTATTTGAGAAGACTGAAATGATGGCTTCGGCACGCATTATTTGCGATTGAGTTCATGTGTCAGTACCGCAGGCGGTACTGACATGCAGTCGCACCCAACTGAGAGCTGCTATAAGTTTTCTACTTCAAATCGCCGAACAAGTATTGCAACAGCGACGCGACCGCAATCGCAGCCGTCTCCGCGCGAAGCGTGCGCCCGCCCAGCGTAACGACAAACCAGCCAGCCACGCGCGCCTGAACGATCTCTTCATCCGTCCATCCGCCTTCCGAGCCAATGAGCGCAGTAACTCTTACGGGTCGCTCCAGCCGCGAGATTGTTTCGTTCAACCCCTCGCCGCCACGCTCTGCGAACATCAGAAATTTTTCTTCAACGTTTGAAGCCGCGCCCTCTACGAGCGAAGCGAAATCGGTTGGAGCGGAGATTTCCGGCACGCGCGCGCGTCCACACTGCTTCGCTGCTTCCAGAGCTATACGCTGCCATCGCGCTCGACGACGCGACGCATCCTTTTCATCACGCAAGCGCACATCCGCAAGCTTCGTAGTGACGGGCAGGATGCGCGCCGCCCCAAGCTCCGTGGCCTTCTGCACTACAAGATCGAACTTCTCGCCTTTGAGCAGCGCCACGGCCAGCGTTAAATCGAGCGGCGATTCAGGGCGCGAAGGCTCGACCTCCGTTTTCACAACGAGCGAAGCGCCGCGACTGTTAATTTCCGCAACCTCGCAAACAAACTCCTTGCCCTCGCCATCGAAGACGAACACTTCGTCACCGCGCCGCAATCGCAACACGTCGCGCATATGACGCGCTTCATCTTGCGAGAGCATCACGCTCTTTCCGTCAGCCGCGAAATTCTCACGCGGCGCATAAAATCTTCGACGAGGCATAGGATGAGGGATGAGGGAGGACAGAAGGGATGAGGGCGGAGGGATGAGGGATGAAATGGGTTGAGTAATAGCGTCAACACGCAATTGGCTCAACCTCTTATTCATCCCTCATCCTTCATCCCTCATCCCTTCCATCCTCCCTTAAACGACCATTGCGATCCATTCGCCGTCGCTCATGAGTTCGAGCGGTTCTGTAATGCCTAGTTCGCCGAGGCGCGAGAGCACGAGTTCCGTTTGCGTTTCCAGTATGCCGGAGAGGATCAGGCGATTGCATGTTGCGCCCGTCAACACGGGGAGCATTGGAACGATCACGTCAGCCGTGAGGTTAGCGCAGACCATATCGGCTGAAGCTGTGGTTTCGTCAATCGTACCCACGCGAAACTCTATTCGTTCGGCAACGCCATTCATCTGCGCGTTCTCGCGCGCTATCCGAACGGCATCCGCGTCCGTGTCGCACGCTTCAATGCGTGCTGGCGGAAAAAGCTTCGCGGCAGCGATGCCGAGTATGCCAGTGCCAGTGCCAACGTCCAGAAAGCTTCCGCCCTCGAAATATTTTTCGATTGCAGCAAGACACAGCCGCGTGGTCTCGTGCGTGCCCGTGCCAAAGGCCATGCCCGGCTCAATGCGAATCACGATCTGACCCGTTTCCCTCAAATCGCCCCAGGGCGGCGCGACGATGAATCTTCCAACCGTGACCGCGCGCCAACTCTTTTTCCATTCTCCTAACCAATCCCTGTCCTCGACTTCCTTCACACTCATCTCGCGCACTGACGATGACGGAAGATCATAAAGCCTGAGCGCATCAAGCAGGGCGGCGCGAACTTTCTCTATTTCAGGAATTTCCGGGAAGTAAGCGTAGACACGCGCAACATCAACGCTCTCATCCTTGCTCTCCGTGCCGAGCGCGCCCGCTTCCATCAAAGCATATTCGACGGCCTCGCACGCTTCAGCCGAAAGAGAAACATCAACCGCGTACCACAGTCGAGGGGATGAGGGATGAGGGTGTAGGGATGAATCAGAATCCGGTATCTCTATTTTCATCCCTCATCCTTCATCCCTTCACCGATTCCGAGTTCGTTCAGCAGGCGCTCTTTGTCGCGCCATCCCTCTTCGACTTTGACGAAAAGCTCAAGGTGGCAGCGATGGCCCAGCAGTCGTTCTATGTCCTGTCGCGCGCGCGTGCCCACCTCTTTCAATCGTTCGGCACCATGACCTATGACTATCCTCTTCTGCGAAGATTTTTCGACGAAGATGACGCAGTTGATTCGAGCGAAATCTGCGCTTACCTCCTCGAACTTTTCCGTGACGACCGCAGTCACATAGGGAATCTCTTCGCCCGTCGCCTGCAAAATCTTCTCGCGCACAATTTCGGCCACGAGCACGCGCAGGGGCTGATCCGTCAACTCGTCTTCATCGAAAAGGGGTTCGCCTTCGGGAAGATTTTTGATGATCTCGCTGAGGAGCACTTCAATCATGTCGCCTTTTAGCGCAGAGAGCGGCACAACCGAGCGCCAGTCATACTCTTTGCCATACTGCTCCATCAGAGGTAACAGCCTGGACTTATCCGCAACCTTGTCAGTCTTGTTAAGAAGAAGCAGCGCCGCTTTTCCAGACTGTTTCACAAGATCAAGCACGAAGCGGTCGCCGTTGCCCGTCGAAACACTCGCATCACGAATCAAGCACACGAGGTCAACGCCCATCAGCGCATCATGCACCGTAGCCATCATCCTACGGTTCAGCAAATATCCGGGCTTGTGCACGCCCGGCGTATCAACCAGAACAATCTGACCATCCTCGCGCGTAATCACACCCTGAATCCTGTGCCTTGTTGTCTGCGGCTTATTCGACACCGCCGCAATCTTCTCGCCCACGAGACGATTAAGCAGAGTGGACTTACCGGCATTCGGTCGCCCGATGAGCGCGACGTAACCGCTGCGATATTCAGAAGTATTAGGATTTCCGGTCATCTGAAATTTACGGATCTGATTATCTTCAAAACAAAACGCGCTGTCGAATCTTGCGACAGCGCGCTGGAAAGCAAGCATGAAGGTGTAGAGCGGAAAGAGTAACTACCGAAGTTGAAGGGCTACTCTTTCATCTCTCATCCTTCTGCCTTGCTCTTCATAGCCATCTCGCCGTTCAGTTTCAGGATTTGCAGCGTCATCTCTGCCGAGGCGTACATGTCTTTAACGTCGAGCCACTCTTTGACGGTGTGAATGGCGCGCATGCCTGTGCCGAGGTTGGCGCATTCTATCCCGCGCTTGTTGAAGATGTTCGCGTCGCAGCCGCCGCCCGATGCCATCGTCTCGACTTCAAGCCCCATGCTCGCAGCCGCCCGCTTTACAAGCTGCACCACACGCGAATCGTCCGGCACGTTCATGGCATAGTATTCAGGCTCGACCTTAGATTCAACCCATGCTTTCGTGGTCTTGCCGTCAACAGTCACTTCGTACCTGGCCGCAGCGTCTTCAAAACATTTCACCATGTGCTCGCACTGAGCTTTCAACTTCTCTTCACTGAGCGAGCGTGCCTCGCCTTTCAGTTCGACGAGGTTGGTGATGATGTTGGTGGCCTCGCCTCCGCGTATGACGCCTATGTTGGCGGTGGTCTCTTCGTCAATTCGGAAGAGCTTCATATTGTTGATTGCTTCCGCCGCGACCTTTATCGCAGAGATGCCGAATTCCGGGGCGACGCCAGCGTGAGACTCAAGGCCGTGAACTTTGAATTCAAGATGATTCGCCGACGGCCCCTTAGTGAAGAGAAAGCCCGGATCGTCCGAATCGAAGACGATTCCATACTTCGATCTCAATCCGGATACGTCAACGTTCTTCGCGCCGAGCAGTCCCACTTCTTCGCAGATGGAGAATATCGCTTCTATGTCCGTGTGCGGGATGTTCTGCTCTTTCAGACAGCGAATGGTCTCTATGATAACGGCGCAGCCGGATTTGTCGTCGCCGCCAAGAACGGTCGATTCGTCCGTGCGTATGATGTCGCCTTCCACAATCGGGCGTACATTCTCGCAGGGCACAACCGTGTCCATGTGCGCGCTCATCATGATGGCTTCCGAGCCGGGGATAGTTCCTCGAAAGCGCGCGATGACGTTGCCTGTGTTGCCGCCAACCTTCTCGCCTGCCTCGTCCACTTCGACTTCCGCACCCATCTCTTCGCAATATTTTTTAATCTTCTCGGCCACATCGCGCTCGCGCCTTGAAGGACTGCTTATCTCGCACAACTCAAGAAGAAGGTTTTTGATACGCTCCTGATTAATCATTTTTCCTCCGTGACCGAAGTAATAAGGGGAAAGGCTTTTATACTACACACGGCGCGCCGTGCGCTATGTTTCAGACAGCGCGCCGTTCGTCGCTGCGCCGGTTGATATTATCGAGCGATTGTTGAAGCTCGTCTCGCTTTGCGTTGAGCGTAGCTTCGTCTGCGTCCGGCGGAACGAAGATTGGCGGGGCAATGAGAACGTGTGCGCGCGTGAAAGGCCGGGAGATTTGAAACTGATCCCAACTCTTCTTCGCCGTCCAGTATTTCTCAGCCGCAATGGTGAATGGCAGGATGGGATTGCCTGTCTTCTTCGCCAGAAGCACCGCGCCCATCTTGGCGACGTAGCGCGGCCCCTTCGGCCCGTCAATCGTGAATGCCGTGGGCGAGCCTGCGCGCATCAGACGCACCATCTCTACTAGCGCGCCCGTGCCGCCGCGCGTGCTCGATCCACGCGCCGCGCCGTAGCCGAAGCGTTGAATGAAACGGGCTATGTACTCGCCGTCAAAACTCTGCGAGGTCATCACGACGATGCGCCGCCTCTGCCAGAAGTAGGTCGCAAGAAAAACTCTATTGTGCCAGAACGTGTAGATGGGAATCCGCCCATCGCGCGAAGCCTCTTCCCAGTTCTCCCAGCCCTCTACATCGAACCGAACGGTCGAGGCGATGAGCTTGATTAGCAGGTAGAAAGCCAGATCGGCTGCACGAATCAGAAAGCGATTCTTACGGGAATAGGCTGAAAGGTCTGCGAACGTGTACGCGCGCTCGACACTGCGCCCGGCTGGGCGCTCACTCGACGGGGTTTGCTGTTCGACTGAAGCTTGCATGAAACAGAAAGCGTGAGTCTAGCAGAAACGCGAAAAGCCGTGAATCGTGAATGGTGAATAGTGAATAGAAGTTGAATAGATTCGACGCTCTGCTTTTCTATTCACTATTCACGATTTACGATTCACGGCCTTTAATATATTATTTGAAACGCGGGGTGGGACTTTTTCGTACAATGGTGCGGAAAAGCGCGACAGGCGGCTTGGCTCTTCCCTTCCACATCATCAAGGCTGGACATAAGAGGCTGATGGAAAGACGACGAATTCTCATCGTCGATAATAATGATGAACTGCGCGCCGTTCTTGAGGGGGCGTTGCGCGAGTTGGGGCATGATGTGGTCTCAATCGGGGAGCGCACGTCAGCGCTTGGGCGCGACGATCTGGACGAGTTCGATCTTATCATCAGCGATCTCACAGACGATGCGGAGGGCGGCGTGCAACTCGTTAGCGAGATAAAACGCAAGCGCCTTATGATTCCAATCGTGGTCTCCTCTAATGAAACCCAGCAGCCCGGCATAGTCAAAGCATTCAAAATCGGCGCGGCCAATTTCCTTCGCGTTCCCTACCATAAAGAGGAGTTGCGCGGCATTGTCGAAAAGACGCTCTCCTACAAGCTTCGCTTCATTGACGACATAAAGATTCTCCCTTACGTTCACGAAAAGATTGATTTCGAACTCCCCAGCGACCTCTCTTTGATGAACGGCGTGCTTCAATATCTGATAGAGCGCGTGGCGAAACTCGGACTCATACGCCCGGAGCGCTCAAACCTCTTCGTGGCTCTGGACGAAGCTTTCGTCAACGCCGTCAAGCACGGAAACCGAAACGACCCCTCGAAACTGGTGCGCATCACGGCGGAGCTTTCCTCGAAAGAGGCGCGCTTCACCATAGAAGACGAAGGGCATGGCTTCAACGTCTCGGAGATTCCAGACCCGCGCGACCCCGAAAATCTCTTTCGCGCGTCGGGCAGGGGCGTGCTTCTCATCTACAACATTATGGACGAAGTTGAGTACAATGATCGCGGCAATCGCTTGACGATGGTAAAACGCCCCGAAGAGACTTTCGAGAAGCAACTGATTGACAAGCTCAACTCAGACGAAGAATCCCGAAACGGAAACTCATAGCAGCCGGACGCGCATAGTCCTGGCTTGCCTCATCCTCGTCGTAGCGTCTGGCGCGCTCCTGAGAATCGCTTACATCAACTCCGACAGCATCTGGTTAGACGAAGCCTACTCGATTTACGTCGCTCACGAAAATCTTTCCGGCATAGTTGACGAAGCCTCGAACGATGTTCACCCGCCGCTCTACTATTTCCTGCTGCACTACTGGATAAACCTCTTCGGCGATTCCGAGCAAAGCGCGCGGCTGCTCTCCGCTCTGTTTGGAATCATCAGTATTGCGCTCGCGTACAAACTGGCCGCGCTTCTGTTCGACCGCGCCACAGGAATCCTTGCCGCGCTCCTTTTGGCATTCTCACACATCAACATAGAGTTCTCGCAAGAGACGCGCATGTACTCGCTGCTGGTCATGCTCACGCTCGTGTCTCTCTACTTCTTTCTGAAACTCTTTGGGGGAAGAAGCAACTGGATTCTGGCCGCTTACCTCTTATCGAGCATCCTCTTGATGCACACGCACGTCTACGGCCTCTTCGTCGTCATCGCCGAGAACGCATTCTTCCTGACGCTCTACTTCTACAGGCGCGAAATTTTCAGGCAGATGATAAAGCGCTGGCTTCTTGCACAGTCAATCTTATTCCTGCTCTTCCTGCCCTGGCTCACTGTGCTTATTCATCAAGTCTTGCGCGTGCGAAAAGGTTTCTGGATACCGCGCCCTACGTGGACGGAGTTCAATCTGACGTGGGTGACTTTTTCAGGTTCGTACCATCTAGCGTGGCTGCTGCTGCCGCTCGCGGCGATTCCGGTCATACTGCTTCTGAAAAGACTGAGCCGGGCGAGCGCGTCTTTCGTCAACACAGAGAATCAGAGCGATTCCAGATTGCCGTTTACGAACCGGCAGAGAATCCTCTTTCTTCTAATCTGGCTGGCGGGCGTGGTTCTTATTCCCTTCGTCGTCTCGCATTTCGTCACGCCGATTTTCCTCTTGAAGTACACCATTGCGGCCTCGCCCGCTTTTCTGATTCTTGTTGCGCGCGGCATCACCAGCCTACGACCTCTGCCCGTGCGGGCTATTCTGGTCGTGACATTCCTGATTCTGGCGCTCGCGGACATGCGCGATTATTACAGCGCTGTGAAAAAGGATTTGTGGCGAGACGCAGTGGCTTTCTTCAATCAGAAGGCGCAGCCCGGCGACCTTGTTCTTTTCACAGAAGCAGCCGCGCACATGCCTTTCGACTACTACGCGCGACGCACGGACATAGCCGAAAAACCTTTCCCGGAATACAACCAGCAGTTGGGTCGCTACGAAGAGTTGAGAGACGACAACATAGCCGAGCTTCTTAATCGTGAGATCGGGGGGCATGACCGCGTGTGGATAGTCCTCTCCCATCAAAACGAGTGGAGTCATATGGCACCTGACAAGATGAGTGAGTGGTACGTTACATCAGAGCACCGGATTTATCCGGGCGTGGAGATTTATCTTTTCGAGAGAGAACCTACAGGTCAGTACCGCCTGCGGTAACCGGGCGCGAGTGCCGAATTGAGTCGAACGCATCTCACTGAAGATAAGAACGGAGCGGGGAATCCTGTACGGCAAGGCTTCGCTGGATACTGGCGCTGGTGGGCTATCCCTGCTGCGATTGCCTTAATCCTCTCGCTTCTGTTTGCAGACCCTTTCATTGGCGACTGGGACGGGCTTGATTACACGGTCGCGGCGCTGCGTGGCTCGCCCTCTTCTATGGCGCTGGGCCGCTCCGTCTTCATCTACTTCAATCACGCGCTCTGGCTTCTTGCTCATAACCTCTTCGGTCTCAGGCCAGAGAACGCATACCTGCTCTTCAAGTATGCGGTCGTGGCTGAGAGTCCGCTGGTAGTCGTAGCTTGCTGGGTTCTGGCGCGAGATGTCACCGGAAACATTCGTGCGGCAACAATCGCAGCGCTGCTCGTTGCGCTCTCGCCGCCGTTCATCATCTACAGCGGGCAGGTGATGACAGAGACTCAATCGCTTCTGATTCTCACCATCGCGCTCATTGTTCATTTCAGAGGGCTTCGTGAGCGCAAAGCGTGGATGGTGATATTGGGCGCGGGCGTCTTGGGTCTGGGCGTGAACGTGCGCGAGACCATAGGGTTTTACGGGGTCTGGCTCGTCATTGGGCCAATAGCTTGCGGGTGGAAATTGCGGCGGCGCGAGATAATGGTAACAGCGCTTGCCTGCTTAATCTTCTTTATCTTCGCGCTGGGAATTTTCGCTGCGCTCTTTTATGGGGACGTATATAGCTTTCGCGCGTCGTGGTTCGGATGGCTGGAAGCCACGCGCGCGGAATCTTCGGCGCACCCTGTCATGGCGCGAAACCTGATTCCGTTTTTCGCCTTCTTCTTTCTGGACGCGCCGCTCGTTTTTCTGGCGCTGCCCTTCGCGCTCGTTCGAGAATGGCGCGAGCACAGATTCTCGCCATTGTTTGCGCTCGCCTCGGCAGGACTCTTCGCCAACGCGCTTCTCTTCTTCAACTACAGCACGACGATCAACTGGCGTTACTTTCTGACAGGGCTTCCGGCGCTAGCGCCTATCGCAGCCGATTTTTTGCTCAAAGCGTTTGCCGCTCGCGCTCGAACAATCAATCAAGCTCTTGCATACGTCGCTCTGCTCATTATCAGTTTGGCAATTCTGTTCGGTCTAATCTTCAAGCCCGTGAGCCGCAAATACAGGCAGGAGCGTGCCGAGACGAAGAGTTATATAGAGAGACTTTCAATGTTGCCGCCGGATGCCGTGATGATTTCGGGGAGCCAGACGGTGGCCGTCACATACTGGCGTGGGCTTGGCGCGGGCAAGTGGGACACTATAGGGACGGGGAGCGGTTGGCCCGGCGCGCGTCTCTCATCCGTAATCGAAAAATTTCTGGGAGAGAACCGCCGTGTCTTTCTGGACGCAGACCCGCGATGGTGGTCGCCCTGCGGCTGGCAACAGTCAGAAGAGCGTGATCTTGTTTCGATTGAATCGCGCTTCCATTTTCGCCGTGTCTCTGAAAATATTTACGAGATAAGACCCATAGAAGACAGTACGGCGCAAGACGTGCCGGACTTGCAGAAGCTTCTGCCTGAGAATAGACCTGAAGAGACGGAGAGGTGTGCGCTGTCGGGTAAATTCAGTTAAAGTGTAGCCTCCGCAGATGTCGTCAAATTCTATCAATCAACTGCTGGATCGTCTGGAAGCTTCAAAGCTGGCTTCGGACACGGAAGCGCGCGCTCGACTTCTAAAACTTTTGGGCCAACTCGCGCAACGTGATGTCTGGGACGCAGACGCGCTCATTCGCCTTCACGAGACGCTTCTTTTCATCTGCGCTTATCCTTCCGGCAGGAAAATTCTCCGCCGCGCCGAAAAAATTCTCTCTTCGTTCAAGGAGCGTGTGGAGAGCTTGCGCGAGCGCGACGCGGATTTTTCGCCATTCATTGACCCGGAAGTTTCTGGCATCGTCGGGACTTCATTCTCTTCGACTTTCACTTACGACATAGCGCGCTGGCTCGCGCTTCATCATGCCAGAGACCTGACGTTCGATTTCGATGGCTATGAAGATGGTGCTCGTCTGGGCGAGACGCTGCACAGATTCATGCCGCTTATTGAAGAGGACGCTTTCGTGGAGGCCAACGTGCCGTACCGCGAATGGATGCGGCTGGCTGCGGGCGGCGGGCGGCGCGAAGTCCCCTGGCTGCTAGAAAGATTCGAGCGGTTGCCGCTTTCGGGAAAAGAGCGTGCAGAGCTTTACGATTCGCTACAGCTCTGGATTTGCTGGCATCTGAACAAGTACAGCGCCTCGCGCACAGGTGGGCGCATGCCTATGCGCTCGCGCCCGGTCTTCTATCACACAGAGCCGCTGCTGCGTCGTAGAGATGTTTCGCTCGCCGCCGAATTAAACTCGCCGCCGTTCCAACTGAGAAAAGTTTCACCGCGCGACGGCCTGAAAATTCTTGATTTCGCCAGAGAAACTTCAGCCGCACGCTATCGTGAGCTTTACGGCTTCACGCACGGCGACGAGACGCGAGTCTTTCACGCTCATGTGGGACGCGGCACTGATATGTACTTCTTCGGCGTGCCAGCAGCGCGAAGACTTCCCCTTCGCGCATACCACGCGGCGTTTATCTTCAAGAACCGCGTCCCCGTTGGCTACGCCGAAAGCCTGACCATCTTCGAGCGAATGGAGTTCGGTTTTAATCTCTATTACACATTCCGCGACGGCGAATCGGCGTGGACTTACGCGCGTGCGCTGGCGCTTTTTTGCCAGGTGCTGAAAGTGAGAGCCGTTTCGGTTGATCCCTATCAAATCGGGCACGAGAACGAAGAGGGCATTGAATCGGGCGCGTTCTGGTTCTATAGAAAACTGGGCTTTCGTCCCGTTCGAGCGGAGATTGCAAAACTGGTTGAGACGGAAGAGCGGAAACTTTCCTCGCGCGAAGCATACAGGACGAGCGCAAGCCAACTTCGCAAGATAGCGGAAGGCCACCTGCTGTTCACATCGCCGCCTGCAACGAAAAGCGAGTGGGATGGTTTTCAGGTGAGAAACCTGGGACTGAAAGCCCAAAAACTCATGGCTCGAAAGTTCGACGGCGATTCCGATCTATTCAGGCGCGCGGCCACTGAAAGGAGCGCAAGCGCGCTCGGCCTGAGCATGAAAAATTTGAACGAGAATGAGAGGCGCGCTTTCGAGGATTGGTCATTCGTGCTTGCGCTCATCCCTGATCTTGAGCGTTGGACGAAAGATGAGAAGGTTGCTGTTCTGAATGTCGTAAGGGCTAAGGCCGGACGGGACGAAGCGCGCTACGTTCGACTGATGCAGAGACACGCGCGGCTGCGCGAAGAAGTCATCAAGCTAGGCTCATGAGTTTATGCGGAATGGTTCGAGCGATTTTGAGACCGGGGTTTACTACCGAAGATACCGAAGAAGAGCAAATCATTTGAGATTTGAGATTTCAAATTTGAGATTCTTAAATACCCTGTGCTGTCTCAGTGTTCTTTCTATCTTCGGTGAGCGTCCACCTTATATCCCTTCTCTTCGTGTTGACCAATAGCCCGTTTTGGCGTAAAGAACCATAAAACCCTCTCCATCCTGTTTAGAAAGGATTTTGCGATGAGACGGATTCTGATTTTCGTGGCGATGGTCGTATCGTTGGCGATTGTGAATAAAGCTGTGGGACAGAACAGAAATGCAAGACAGCGCGGAGGCGGTAGCGCGCAATTCAACCAGCTTGTGGATCAGTTCTTCGATGAATACTTCAAGCATAACCCTACGGCAGGGACGGCCTCCGGCTTTCACCAGTACGATGGATTTCTTGAAGATTACTCGAAGACGGAAATTGCGAATCAGGTCGCGGCGAACAAAAATTTTCTTGAGCGCTTCGAGCACATTGACCCGCGCGGCCTCTCGCCTTCTGAACAGGACGACCGCGAGCTTGTCATCAGCAGCCTTCGCGCGCGACTATTGGAGTTGGAAGAGATTCGCTCTTGGGAGAGAAACCCTGACGGCTACAGCAGCGGCGTGACCGGGAGCGTCTTCGTCATTATGAGCCGCACCTTCGCGCCCGCAGCAGACCGCCTGCGCTCCGTGATTGCGCGCGAGCGCCAGATGCCGAAAGTTTTCGAGGACGCGCGCGCCAATCTCAAAAACCCGCCGCGCATCTACACAGAAATCGCGCTCGAACAGATTCCGGGCATCGTCAGCTTCTTTCAGAATGATGTTCCTCTGGCTTTCAAGTCCGTCACAGACGCTTCTCTTCAGTCTGAATTTCAGAAGAGCAATCAGGCTGTGATTGATGCGCTCAACAGTTACCAGAAGTTTCTGCAAGACGACGTGCTGCCGCGCTCGAACGGCGATTTCCGCATAGGCGCGGAGAATTATCGCAAGAAACTTCTCTATGAAGAGATGGTTGACATACCGCTGGACCGGCTGCTCGAGATAGGTTACGAAAACTTGAGGGCGAACCAGCGATGGTTTCAAGAGACTGCGAAGAAATTAGACCCGACGAAGACGCCGCAGCAGATTCTTGACCAGATTTCGCACGATCATCCTGAGCCGAATCAGCTTCTACAAAGTTTTCGTAGCGTGCTCGGCGGCCTGCAACAGTTCATCGTCGCGCATCACATCATCACCATTCCTTCGCCTGTGCTTCCCATAGTTGAGGAGACGCCGCCGTTTGAACGCGCGCTGACGTTCGCTTCGATGGACACGCCGGGGCCTTTCGAGACGGTGGCGAAAGAGGCGTTCTTCAATGTCACGCTGCCGGAGACCACATGGCCGCGCGAGCAGGTGGAAGAGCACATGGCTGGGTTCAACTACGGCACGATCATCTCGACCGCCGTGCACGAAGCTTATCCGGGCCACTACGTTCAGTTCCTATGGGTGCAGCACGCGCCGTCAAAGGTCAGGAAACTTCTGGGCTGCGGCTCGAACGCCGAGGGCTGGGCGCACTACTGCGAGCAGATGATGCTGGATGAAGGGTACGGCAATGGTGATCTCAAGCTTCGTCTGGGACAATTGCAGGATGCGCTACTGAGGAACGCTCGTTACATAGTAGGCATAGAGATGCACAGAGGGCGTATGACCTACGAGCAGGCGATTGATTTCTTCGTACACGAGGGCTACCAATCGCACGCGAACGCCGAGCGCGAGACAAAACGCGGCACGTCCGATCCGACCTATCTTGTTTACACGCTCGGCAAGTTGGAGATAATGAAGCTGCGCGAGGACTATAAGCGTATGCGCGGCAGCCGTTTCAGTCTTCAGGAGTTTCATGATGCGTTCATGCGCCAGGGCTTCCCGCCCATCAAGATCATTCGCCGCACGCTGCTGGGCAACAACAGCCCTACGCTCTAAATCCGAAACGCGGGGGCGCTTCTTAACGAGGGGAAGGTGATGGGTAAAAAGAAAGTGCTCATAGAGTTTGAAGACGACGAAGGAAGAACTGAGATGATAGAGGCCGAGCCGCTTAAGGGCCAGAGCCTCTATCGTCTCGTTCAAAGCCCCGCTTTCGCCTACGGCGTCTCAATAAATGATGTGGTGAGAGCGGAATCGGGCGAAGACGAGCGGCTGCGATTTGAAAGCGCGATAGAGAAATCCGGTAATCGAACCCTTCGCGTCATCTTTGGAAAGCATGGGGCTTCCTCAAAAGAGGTCAAGCCGTTTCTCAAAGCCATTAAGAAACTCGGAGCGAGCTACGAGATTAAGCAGTCACATCTGCTCTGCATCATCACCCCGCCGGAGATAGAGTTGCAATCCGTAGTGGGCTTCCTGCTGGAGCAGGGGCTGTGGTGGGAATACGCTGATCCGACATGGGACACGTTGTTCCCGGATTGAAAGGGTCGTCAATCACCGTAGCCGCGAATTCCAACTCACCTTGACCTTCTTATCTATCGTCGCTTCGGAAACGTTTTCATGCCTTACGAACTGTTTCTTGCCTTACGTTACTTGCGTATGAAGGAGCCGCGCAGGCTGGCGCGCGTGACGGCGTTGGCCGCTATATTGGGCGTAGCGTGCGGCGTCGCTGCATTGATTGTAGCGCTCGCGCTTGCGAACGGTTTTCGTGACGAGATGCGCGAAAAAATCCTGCGCGGCACGGCGCACATCTCGCTCATGCGCGCCGACGGTGGGCAGATGGCGGATTATCGTAACGTCATAGAGCGAGTGAAGAGCGTGAGCGGCGTAAGGGATGCGGCTGCAACCACGTATGATGGCGCGCTGTTGAGCGGCGAGAGCGGGTCGGCTTACGCGGTGCTGCGCGGAGTTGATAGGGATTCGCCGCGCGTAGTTGAAGAGATTCGTCGAACGATGATTGAAGGCTCTATAGAGCCGCTTTTGAGTGACCATGTTGGTAATGGCGCGCCCGCTTCCTCGCTTCATGCGCAAGCGCATGAATCGCCAACTGATTCGACCTTTTCTTCAAACGACGAAAACCTGCCAGCGATGATTCTTGGATCGGAGTTGGCCGCCCGCACAGGCTTGCACATGGGCGACGTGGGCCAACTCGTTTCGGGCGAAGCAACGCTCACGCCTCTGGGGTTAGCGCCTCGCTATCGACGCATTCGCGTCGCAGGGATTTTCCGCTCAGGACTTTACGAATATGATGCGTCTTGGGCTTACGTCTCGCTTTCGGTCGCTTCAAGTTTTTCGGGCAATCGGACGAGCGTTGCGGCCTCAGTCATAGGCATAGAAGTCGCTGACATCTACGATGTCGCGCGCGTCTCAGAGGGGGTTCGCTCGTCGCTTGGCCCGGCTTTCACCACAGTTGACTGGCAGGAGGCTAACCGTCCGTTGTTTGCCGCTCTCGCTTTAGAGAGGCGCATGGGCACAATCGCTCTAGCGCTCATCATTCTGGTGGCAACGCTAAACATCACTACGATGCTGGTGCTTCTGGTCGTAGAGCGGCGCGCAGACATAGCCATCCTCGGCGCTATGGGCGCGCGCGCGCAGAGTATAATGGCAGTCTTCGTCATAGAAGGCGCAATCATCGGCGGCACAGGGGCAATCGCAGGAATCTTGATCGGCCTCGCGGCCAGTCTCGCAGGCAATCGCTACAAGTTGGTCAGCCTGCCCGCAGACGTTTATTCGCTCAGCAATATTCCTTTCCGCGCACGCACTACGGACGTTGCGCTTGCGGCCATAGTCGCTTTGATTCTCAGTCTTCTCGCAACGCTCTACCCTGCGCGTGCGGCGGCGCGCATAAGACCTGCGGAGGCTTTGCGTGACGGCTGATACGACGCGGCACGATGGCCTTAGCGTGAGCAACCTGAGCAAAAGTTTTCTTAGCTCGGCGGGCGCGCCGATTGAAGTGCTGCGCGGAGTTTCGTTCGAGGCGTCGGCTGGCGAGACCTTAGCCGTTGTCGGCGCATCCGGCGCAGGCAAATCAACGCTCCTTCACCTGCTGGGCGGAATTGAGAAGGCCGACTCTGGGGAAATCAAGTTAGGTGAATTCGATGTCGCGCGTGCGAGCGCTCGGCATCTGGCGAGTTTCAGAAGCGAACTGGTCGGCCTTGTCTTTCAGTTTCACCATCTGCTGCCGGATTTGACTGCGGCTGAGAACGTTGCGATGCCGCTTCTGATAAGACGCGAGTCGCGCAAAATGAGCATGGAGCGCGCCGTCTCTTCTCTGGAACAGATAGGGTTGGGCGAGCGCGCCTCTCAACCTGTGGGACATCTTTCAGGCGGCGAGCAGCAGAGGGTTGCAGTCCTGCGCGCTCTGGTCACGCGCCCGCACATGGTACTGGCGGACGAGCCGACCGGGAATCTGGATAATGAGACAGGCGAACGAATAGGTGCTATGCTCGTCTCCTACTGCCGCGAGCGACGCGCAATCGTCATCATCGCAACACATAACGAGCAACTTGCGCGCGCCTGCGACCGTATATTGCTCTTACGAGCGGGAAGTCTGGAGTCTGAAGTCTAGAGTCTGGAGTCAAAAGCAAAAGACTGTTTTTGACCAGTTGACTACGAGACTCCAGACTCCAGACTCCAGACTTATTTTTCTAGCATCTAGCATATGGCATCTGACATCTATTATAATGTTGCGCGGGAATTGTGCCGGGCCGATTCTCCGCAGCAGGTTGGCCCGGCACGGCAATCATAAATAGTTTTCGGAACTTGAACTTTGGTCTAATCTATGTTCGAACGCTACACGGAGAAAGCCCGAAGAGTAATCTTCTTTGCGCGCTATGAAGCGTCGCAATTCGGCGCGCCCGCCATAGAGCCTGAGCATCTGTTGCTCGGACTCATGCGCGAGGACAAGACTCTGACGAGTCGCTTCTTCCCGCGCGCTCAAGTCACAATCGAAGCCATACGCAAAGAGATAGAGGGGCGCACTCTCTTGCGCGAGAAGATTTCCACCTCAGTGGAATTGCCGCTCGCGCCCGAAACCAAGCGCGTGCTAGCCTACGCTCACGAAGAGTCTGACCGTCTTCAGCACCGCCACATCGGAACGGAACACCTGCTGCTCGGCCTGCTTCGCGAAGAGCGCTCTATGGCCGCAGAGATTCTTTACGAGCGCGGGCTTCGCATAAACTCAGTCCGAGACGAGATAGCGCGTCAGACGGGCGCGGACGCTCGCGCCTCGCAGAAGAAGGACACGCCGCACCTTGTAGAGTTCTCGCGCGATTTGACCGAGGACGCGCAGAACGACAAATTAGACCCGCTCGTGGGACGCGACGCAGAGATAGAGCGCGTCGTCCAAATCCTCTGCCGTCGCACGAAAAATAATCCCGTCTTGATTGGCGAGCCGGGCGTAGGCAAGACCGCAATCGTTGAAGGACTGGCACAGAGAATTGTACGCGGCGACGTGCCCTCTTTCCTTGAGAACAAACGCATCCTTTCCTTAGACCTCTCTTTAATAGTCGCTGGCACAAAGTATCGCGGGCAGTTCGAGGAGCGCTTGAAGCAGATCATGCGCGAGCTGATAGAGAATCCGCACTACATAGTCTTCATTGACGAACTGCATACGCTTGTAGGCGCAGGAAGCGCGGAAGGCTCGCTCGACGCCGCCAATATTTTGAAGCCCGCTCTGTCGCGCGGCGAAATTCAGTGCATAGGCGCGACTACGCCCGCAGAGTTTCGTAAATCAATCGAAAAGGATCGCTCGCTTGAACGCCGCTTCCAGGCTGTGAAAGTTCCGCCGCCGTCGGAATCCGAGGCCGTGCAAATTCTGGACGGCGTGCGCGAGCGTTACGAGACTTTTCATCAGGTGCGCTACACGCAGGATGCTCTGGAAGCAGCCGTCTACCAATCGAACCGCTACATCCCAGACCGTTTTCTTCCAGACAAGGCTATTGATGTTTTGGACGAGGCGGGCGCGCGCGTAAAACTTCGCGTCAGGCGCGAGCAGGGCAATCTGGAGAACTGGGATTCGCCAGACAACTACACGCGCCCTGCTTACGGCTTGAGCACGACCGGCGGCCTCGGCTTGCGCGGTATGGACGAAGACGCGCTCGTCTCTGCCGAAGTCACGCGCGACGATATTGAAGAGGTCATTGCGCGCTGGACGGGCATCCCCGTTACTTCGCTCAAGGAAGAGGAGACGCAGAAACTCTTGAGGATAGAGAGCGAGCTTCATCATCGCGTGGTATCACAGCGCCCGGCCATATCGGCTCTTGCACGCGCCATACGACGCTCGCGCGCGGGATTGAAGAATCCGCAGCGCCCCGTCGGCTCGTTCCTGTTTCTTGGCCCGACGGGCGTAGGCAAAACCGAAGTCGCACGCTCGCTCGCAGAATTTCTGTTCGGCTCCGAGCGCTCTATGATTCGATTCGACATGAGCGAGTTCATGGAGAAGCATTCGGTCTCGAAACTCATTGGCTCGCCCCCCGGCTACGTCGGCCACGAAGAGGGCGGGCAACTGACAGAGCGAATCAAGCGCTCGCCCTATTCCGTTCTACTCTTTGACGAGGTTGAGAAGGCGCACCCCGACATCTTCAACGTGCTGCTGCAAGTTTTTGAGGACGGAATCCTCACGGACGCGCTCGGCAACACGGTTGATTTCAAGAACACCATCATCATTATGACCTCTAACATAGGAGCGCGCTTCATACAGAAGAAGGGCACGCTCGGTTTTCAGGCGACCTCAGAAGCGTCGCGCGAGAAGTTAGAAGACATGGTGATGGCGGCAGTGCGCCAGACCTTCAACCCGGAGTTCATCAACCGGCTGGACGAGATAATCATCTTCGACCAGCTTTACGACCACGACCTTCTGGAAGTCGTTCAACTTCAGGTTGATCAGATGAACAAGACTTTAACTTCTCGCGGCATGGAAGTACGATTGACGGAAGAGGCCAAGCGCTGGCTGGTCAGCAAAACCTGCGCAGACCGTTCATACGGGGCGCGCCCATTGCGTCGCGCGCTTCAAAAGCATGTAGAAGACCCTCTCTCCGAAGCGCTTATTCAGGGACTCCTATGCGGGGCATCGCTCATAGAAGTCTTTCTTGAAGATGACGGGTTGAATTACCGCCCCGCTGGCGTGGAAGAGCCAGGTGACGCATTGTTGATTCACTGAAGTGAATCAGGGGTAAAGGGTAAAAGGGAAAAAGGCGAAAAGGGGATTTTCTTTCCGTTTCCCCTTTTGCCCTTTTCCCCTTTTGCCCTTTTCCCTGTATAATGCCCGACTTTGCTGGACTGGTTGCGGGTTGGCAACGCGCTGAGCGGTACATGGAATCCAAGCTGGCGTTCGTTCAGAGACCATAAGGCAGTCCCGAAGGCACTCGGCAATCCTTTTTTGCCTTTTACCTTTTTATTTTCTTAATTTATTCGCTCCCGAAGTCTGGTCAGAACCTACAGAGGGTAACAGCTTTTATGCGCTTTCGTCTTGCCTCATGGCTCATTTACTTGAGCGTCGTTATTGGAGTATTCGCCGCTTTAGCGATGCGCCAGAACGTCACACGGGCATTTGCCCAGGAGCCGCAAACACAACAGCAGCCACAGCAACAGCGTCTGGTCGAGTCTGTGGACATTCAGGGCAATCGTCGTCTAAGGGACGAAGACCTGATGTATTACATACAGACCCGTCAGGGCGATGTTTACAACCCTGCTCAGGTCTCGCGCGACATGCAGACGCTGCTTTCCCTGGGGTTCTTCGACAAGACTGCCTCGCGCGTCCTGATAGAAGAGGGCGCACACGGCGGAGTAAACGTCATATTTGAAGTCCGCGAGCTTCCCATCATACGCGACATACAGTTTACAGGACTGAAAGCCGTTCAGGAGTCAGACGTTCTCAAGGCATTCCGCGAACAGCGCGTAGGCATTGCGAAAGAGAATATCTTCGATCCTGTCAAAGCTCTTAACGCTGTGCGCGTACTGCGCGAACTGCTCGCCGCCCGCGGATACCCGAACGCCACCATCAAAATCAACACGGAAAATGTTTCGGCCACCTCTGTCGCAATCACTTTTGAAGTCAATCAGGGCGCGAGAGTAAGAGTCGTAGAGATTCAATTCGAGGGCAATCAGGTCTTCAGCGACGGCAGCCTCAGAAAACAGATGAGATTGGTCAGGGAAGCGGGACTTATTACGCGCTTCAGGGGAGAGGACATTCTTGACCGGCAGAAACTGGACTACGACCTGCGCAACGTTACAAACTACATGCGCTCGAGGGGCTATCTTCAGGCGCGCACGGGCGAGCCGCGCATAGAAGGAATCGGGCGGCGCACTACAGGATTCTTCATTCCGCTGCCGCTCCTCTCTTCTACGGACGATGCGCTGCGCATCACCATTCCCATCAACGAAGGTCGCCTCTACCGCATCGGCACAATCAAGATAGAGGGCAACTCAATATTCTCGGAGCAGCAGATTCTCTCCGTCATAGGATTGAAGACGGGCGACGTGGCCGACGGCCAACGCCTGGGCAAGGCGCTCTTCGAGGACTTGGAGAAAGTTTACGGCTCGCAGGGGTTCATACAGTACACCGCTGACATAGAGCCTACGTTTCATGACGACCCGCAGAACGCTAACGCGGGCATTGCCGATTTCGTTATACGCATTGACGAGGGCAAGCAGTTCACGCTTCGGCGTCTGGAATTTCTGGGCAACACCTTTACGCGCGACAACGTGCTCAGGCGCGAAGTGCTGGTCAACGAAGGCGACATCTACAATCAGCGCCTGATAGAGTTCTCTGTAGTCAAGCTGAATCAGTTGGGCTACTTCGAGCCGGTTGACGAGCACCGTGACATAGAGCGCCGCACCAACGAAGAAGAGGGACTCGTTGACGTGAATATCAAGGTTTCGGAGCGTGGCCGCCAGCAGATTTCATTCAACGGGGGCATTTCAGGCATCGGCGGCTCGTTCTTCGGACTTGATTATTCGACCAACAATCTCTTCGGTCGAGGCGAGATTCTCTCGATTCAACTGGCGGCTGGCAATCGCCAGCGCTCGTTCCAGTTCTCTTTCACAGAGCCTTATATAAGGAATCGCCCCATCACGGCGGGCTTCTCGATCTTCGCCTTCTCGCAAAAATTCTTTGGCGAGGGCACGTTCCTTTCGCAGAACACTGCTGCGCAGCAGGGAGCTTTGGGCGGGTTGCTGGGCGGAGGGGATTTCTTCAACACAGGTGAAGAGAATCTGTTCACGCGAAACTCTTACGGCGCTTCGCTGTTTTTGAGCGCGCCGCTATCGGAGTTCTACCGCAAGCGCCCGTTCACGCAGTTCACGCGCGTGGGCTTCTCTTATCAGCTTTCGCAGTCGAGCGTGAAGCAGCCTGCGGTCAACGCGCAGAACAACCCTTCGACCTTCATTCCGGTTCTATACAATCAGCCCAACATCATAACGAGTCGCGTGACGCCGACCTTTGTCTACGATACTCGTAGCTACGCACGAAGCGCGGAAGACCCTGTGTCGGGCAGGCAGATTTCCGCTTCGCTCTCATTCTCAGGACTCGGCGGAGACGTTCGCACATACGCGCCGCTCATCTCTTACATACAGTTCATCCCTGTAAAGAATCGTGGGCGCGAACAGCAGCCGCATACATTCGGCTTCCGCCTGCTGGCCGGACACGTGAGCAGTTTCGCCACGACCGCCAAGGTGAGAAACGCCAACTCGCTCGCCTTCGTCAACGGCGTGCCAATTTACGAGCGCTTCTTCCTGGGCGACGAATTCACCATACGCGGTTACAACGTGCGCTCTATAAGCCCGATTTCGCCGCTTGACACATACATCACTTCGCGCAACGTGGTGTTGGCGTCGAACTCTACGGGCACGCCTACAGCTATACCCGGATTGCCCGCTTCGCTCGCAGGCGCGGGCACGTTTACAGGCTCAAGCGGTGCGAACGTACTGCGTCTTAGCAGGCAGTTCACCTCGGTCGGCGGGGACACGCAGCTTCTGGGAAACTTCGAGTATCGCATCCCTATATTCGGCCCGGTCAGCGCGGCACTCTTCGCGGATGTGGGAAGCTCTTTCAATCTGCATCAGGGAAACATACAGACCATTAATACGGAGTTTTTGGCAGACCAGCCGTTTCTGGCGGGGTCCAGCACCAGCTTGAGCATTCTTACAGCACAGGCGAACCCCGGATTGGCGCTCAGCCCGCTCGGCGGCCTAGTCGTGCGCGACAACCGCTTCGTGTCCACATCCGAGTTTAATAACGCCATACGTGTCGGCCCGATTGACCCCAGTACAGGGCTGCCATTCGGATTCCAGCAGGTATTCCTGCGCGGTGATGTTCAGACCAACACGCTCATACGTCTGAACGAGAGTCTTTTCTCAAGGCTGGGCGGCAATATTCGTTCAAGCCTCGGCGCAGAGGTTCGATTCCAGGTGCCGATCATCAACGTGCCGTTCCGCATAATTTACGCATACAACCCGAACGCACGGCGCGACCAGTTTATTGACGGCGTTCCGTTCTTCTTTGACGAGCGCAAGAGCGTTTTCCGCTTCAGCGTTGGTCGAACTTTTTAACCTCGCGTGAGGTAACCATTCGGGTGGCGCTGTCATCTCAATCGAGTCCGACAAACACGCCACCCTTTGATTTAAGGAGCATTACAAGAAAGTCATGAATACATTCCGTTTGATCGCCGCTTGCCTTCTGCTTGCGGTTACGACCGCCACCTCCGTCTACGCGCAGCAGAGAGGGGCGACACAGACTCCGGCGAGGCCAGCGGCCTCTTCCGCTGCTGCGCCTGCGGACAATGGCCCTGTCCCGGCGGCGACCATCGCGCTCGTCAACGTTGAGGCTCTGGCCGATGATCAGCATGGCATCACCAAGCTCGTAAACGCAATGAAGCGCGTTGACGCAGAGTTTGCCACCCGCCGCAACGAGTTGCAGGCGTTGCAGACCAAGATCACCAACCTTCAGGACGAGATCAAGAAGACTGCTACGATTGCCAGCCCAGCGACCATACAGACCAAGCAGGATCAGCTTGAGCAGATGCAGCGCGAATTGCAGTTCAAAGCGCAGGGCGCACAGGCCGATTACCAGCGGCGTATGAGCGAAATCGCAGGCCCTATCTACGACGACATAGGAAAAGCGCTGGAGAGTTTCGCAAGAGCGCATAACATCACTATGATTCTCGATTCGTCTAAGCTCGCTCCGGCGATTCTTACGGCGTCAGGCGCAATGGATGTTACAGCGGCGTTCATACAAGAATACAACCGCACGAACCCGGCAACCGCCACGTCGTCCGTGCCGTAAGCCACGCGCTTCGTCGTAAAGTAAACTTTTGTTGAAAAGTGCTGCCAGCGCGGCTTGGAGATGAATCCCAGCCGCGCTCTCTGCATTCTCTGTTTCGCGTCCGTCTCGGCGCTAGCCCGCTCTCGTGTCGGCGCGCCGCAAATCCATTTAGCGCCCGTCAGGGCATTAGGAGCTTTCCCTTCAATAATCATGAGAATATTAAGTAAGCCAGCGACCGCGTTTCTCTTCGCAGTTTCAATCGGCCTTACAGCACACGCGCAGGGTGGAACGGCGCGACCGGCACCGTCCAGACCTGCTACGCAGACCCAAGCTCCTGCCAGACCTGCAACGAACACGCCGCAGCAGCCAGCCGTTCAGAGAATAGGCCCAGCCTCTTTGGAAGGACGCATAGCAATCATTGATTCAGACGTGTTCGGCGATCAGCAGAAGGGTATAAAGCGTGTTCTCGCCGCGCTCAACACTATCAACAACGAGTTTCTGCCGCAGCAGAACGCGCTTAGCAGTTTGAAGACGCGCATACAAACTCTGGTTGACCAGATTAATCACCCCGCAGCCGGAACGACCGCTCAGGCTCAACAGCAGAAGCAGGAGCAGGCTGCCGCGTTGCAGCGCGAGTGGGAATACAAAACGCGCGAGACGCAGGCGAACTACAACCGCCGACTGGCTGAAGTGATGGGGCCGGTCTACGATGATCTGGGCAAGGCGCTGGAGGCGTTCGCTCGCCAGCGCGGCATCTCCGTCATACTTGACTCGGCCAAGCTATCCGGCGCAATCTTCATAGCCAACGGCAATCTGGACATCACAGAAGACTTTATCGCCGAATACAATCGCACGCATCCATAAAAAGTGATAAGTGATAAGTGATAAGAGATAAGAGAAGAACAAGCTTTTTCTTATCACTTATCACTCATCACTTATCACTACTCTTACGAACTATGACTGTCCTAGATTCGCGCGCCATACAGGAGTTACTGCCGCATCGCTATCCCTTCCTGCTCGTTGACCGCATCATTGAGCTTGAGCCGAATCAGCGTGCTGTGGGTATCAAGCAGGTGACCATTAACGAGCCTTTCTTTCAGGGCCATTTTCCGGGAGCGCCCGTCATGCCCGGCGTGCTGATAATAGAGGCGCTGGCGCAGGTAGGGGCAATCCTGGCGCTGCGCGAGATAGAGGATCGTGCGCGCAAGCTGGTGCTATTTACAGGCATTGACGATGCGCGTTTTCGCAAGCCCGTAGTGCCCGGCGACACTCTTATCTTAGAGGTTACAGCGCTGCGCATAGGCTCGCGCGTCCAGCGCATGCGCGGCGAGGCGAAAGTTGACGGCCAGGTGGTCGCAGGCGCAGAACTCACCAGCGTTCTCGCCGACCGCGAAATGACGAAATGAAAGGAAGAGAGGTTAGAGGTTAGAGATCAGAGGTCAGTCAAACGCTTTTCACTAGCCTCTAGCCTCTGACCTCTAACCTCTATTTCTGATGCAGATCATTCAGCCAACAGCCGTCATCAGCCCGCTTGCGAAGATAGGGGAGGACTGTTTTATCGGCCCCTACTCTGTAATTGGCGATGAAGTGACTCTGGGCAATCGCGTGCGGCTCGATTCGCATTGTGTGATTGACGGGCGCGCAAGCCTTGGCGACGACACGCACATCTTCCCTTTCGTTTCAATCGGTCTTGCTTCGCAGGACTTGAAGTACAGGGGCGAGCCTGCCGAAACCCGTATAGGAAAGCGCAACACCATACGCGAGTTCGTCACCGTTCATCGTGGCACAGAGGGCGGCGGCATGCTCACGGAGATTGGCGACGACTGCCTCATCATGGCACAGGCGCACGTAGCGCACGACTGTCGTTTGGGCGACCGTGTGATAATGGCTAACGGCGCGACGCTCGCAGGTCACGTTGAAATCGCGGACGGCGCTAACATAGGCGCGTATTCCGGCGTGCATCAGTTCTGCCGCATAGGGCGCGAGGCTTATGTCGGCGGCTATTCGGTCGTAGTCAAGGACGCGCTCCCCTTCGCGCTCTCCGTAGGCAATCATGCGCGCTGCTACGGCCTGAACATCACAGGCATGCGCCGTCGCGGCTACTCGCGCGAAGTGATTGAAGCGCTACACCACGCATTCCACCTGCTGCTCTCTTCAAAGCTCAATACAACTCAGGCTCTCGAAGCCATACGCGAAGAGATTAAAGACTCTCAGGAAGTTGACGAACTCATCAGCTTCATCGAAACTTCAAAACGCGGAGTCATCAAGTAAGGGATGAGGGATGAGGGATGAGGGATGAAATAGGTTGAGTTGATTGCATGCTGTCGCATTCACTCATTCTTATTCATCCCTCCGCCCTCATCCCTCATCCCTTCCATCCCTCCCTTCTAACATGCGTTACGGATTAATAGCGGGCAACGGGCAGTTTCCTTTTCTGGTGCTGGAAGGCGCGAGGCGAGCGGGCGTGTCATTGGCTGTGGCTGCGATTCGTGAGGAGACAGACCCTGCGATTGAAAGCGTCGCAGAGCGTCTTGAATGGGTGGGCATTGGGCAGTTGGGGAAGATGATACGCTTCTTCAAGCGCGAAGGGGTTGAGCGCGCGATCATGGCCGGGCAGGTCAAGCACGTGCAGATTTTCAGCGGCGCGCTGCCCGATTTGCGCATGTTCAAGATGCTGATTCGCCTGCCGCGCCGCAACACGGACGCTCTCATAGGCGCAGTCGTAGAAGAATTGGCTGGCGAGGGGATTGAACTGATTGACTCGACCTGTTTCCTGCAAGACCTTCTGCCGAAAGAGGGCACGCTCACGCGCCGCAGCCCGGACACGCGCGAGCGAGGCGATATAGAGTACGGTCTTGAGATAGCTAGAGAGATCGCCCGGCTGGACTTGGGCCAAACAATAGTCATTCGCTCAAAGGCTTGCGTTGCAATCGAAGCGATGGAGGGCACGGACGCGACCATCAGGCGCGCGGGCGAACTGGCGCGCGGTCGTCTCACGGTAGTCAAAGTCGCCAAGCCCGATCAGGACATGCGCTTCGACGTGCCCGTTGTGGGACGCGCGACAATTCAGAGCATGGTTGAATCGGGCGCAACTTGCCTTTGCCTCACAGCGGGCAAGGCGCTGATATTCGAGCGCGAAGAGATGCTGCGGCTGGCAAATGAGAAGAAGATAGCGATAGTAGCGGTGCCGTCAGTTTGATTCGAGTTTAAGTTTTGACGAAAAAAGAAGGGGCGTTGCTTATCAAGAGCAACGCCCCTTCTTTTTTCGACTTTGAAATTGGCGCTATTGCTGGTTGCTGGAAGCTGTCTGTTGTTGCTGCTCGCCTCTTGGATCGAACGGCGTAGCCAGAAATTTCTTGGCAGTCGCTTGCGCGTTGTCGTAGTTGTCGCCGGTTCTAACGGCTTGATTATATTCGCTGACGGCACGCGCTCGATCACCGCGAGCGTCATAAGCATTGCCGCGTTTGATGTGCGCCCAGACCTCTATCCATGATGGATTATTGTTGCCGCGAATCGCTCCGTCAAAATTGTCGAGCGCAAACTGCCAGTTGTGCTGCGCCATGAAGAGAAGACCGAGGTTGTAATATATCCATGAGTTGGAGCGATCCAGTTTCAGCGCAGCCTCCAACTGTTGCTGAGCCTCAGCGTACTGGCCCTCCTGAAATAGCTCTATGCCTTTGCGCGCGACGATTGCAATTTTCAGTTCGTCGGACATGCGCAGGATTTTGTTGTTCGGGTCAACGACCACCTCTATGGGCTGGCCGTTCGATTCGAAATCGAAATCCTCGCTCTGGTTCTCTATGAATATGATGGATGTCTGGTTCTGGCCTTCCGAGCGCAGCATCACTTCGACAGGCATGCGCAGGTTTTCGTAGTTCTGTTTGATTGTGCCGCGCGCGCGAAACTTTCCGGCTCGCGTGCGTATGATCTGATATTCGACCTGAAATTCCGGCACGCCTGTCCCTTCGACCCACTGCGCGAAAAAGTGGCGCATATTATCTCCGGCGACTTGCGAAGTCAGCCGCTCGAAATCTCCAATCGAAGCGTTCTTGTTGCGATACTGGTCAAGGAAAGTGCGCAGCAGTTGATTGAACTTCTGCTGCCCCATTAGATCGCGCAGCATGCGAAAGACCATAGCGCCTTTGTAGAAGACTATAGACTGGTAGGCCGCCGATTGATCGTCCAGAGCGGACGGCGCGCGCTCAATCGAAGCAGACTGCTCGAAAGTCAATGCGCGCTCCAACTCTTCGCGCTGCGATGCATCGAGCGCCGCGCCCGAAAGCGTGGCCTCGCGGTAAGCGAAAGCGCTCCATTCTGCTAACCCTTGCGAGATCCATGCGTCGTCGAAAGATCGAAGCCCTACGGTTTGCCCCCACCACTGGTAAGCCACCTCGCGTTCAAGCCGCTCTTCCGGCACGGGGCGCGAAGCGTCGAAGATTTTGCTTGCAAGAAAAATCATGCCCGGCGCGGCGTAAGTGTCCATCGTCTCGTTATCGGTTTCTGCGACGATGAGACGCGCTCCAAACGCGGGCGCGCCGTACTGCTTCGTGTAATAGTCAAGCGCCTTGCCCATAGCTTCCGCGTAAGGCTCTATGCGGTTTTCGTTGCCCGGCTTGACGTAGAATTGAAGATCGTAGTTGCCGAAGTGCAGTGACTTTGTAATGAACTGACCTGCGGCGACGTTGCCTATAAGCGCGGGCTGCTTGTTCACAAAATGAAAGCGCGTGTTGTTGCCCTGAATCGGTTGCCCGACGACAGGCTCGTCAGAAGAGCCTGCGGCAATCGTTCCAGTAGGCACTATGACGGTGATGTCGGCGGTCGCGCGGTCTGCGGCGTAGTCGTGAAAAGGAAACCAGCGCGATGCATACATCAGGTAAGAGCCTTCCGTGCCGATGTAAGCCAGGCGCTTGGTCGCAAGCGGCCCGCCTTCGGGCGAGACGAGCGCGCCGCTCCAGCGTATGCGCAATGTGATGGGTTGATTCGCCGGAAGGACTTCGCCAAGATCAACGCGCACGCTGGGGCCTATGGAGCTTACTCCAACAGCGTCCTGCACGAAATTCGTTAGAGGCTTTGCATTGCGCTCAATGCCGTCAACGTGAAGCGAGCCGTTTAGCTCGAATACGACCGTGCGCGTGGCCTCCAGAGGCGTGAATGTTATGTCAGCCGCAGCGCGCAGTAGATGCTGATCTGGAATTATCTGCGCTTCTATGCGGTAGTTCGTGATGTCGTACCGGGTGCCGGCAACGGGCGCTTGTTGCTGGGCGCTGGCTGTTGTAGCTGTAAGGGTGAAAAGGGCTGCGAGCGCGAGCGCCGCAGAGAGAGAGTAGTATCGAATTTTATTCATAAAATTTGTCGAAAAAGAGCAGGCGTTCGGTGGTCGCCGTAAGCGAGGCGCGCGAGCGGCCCGGCTGCTGCTAAAAATTTTCGCTGCTTCAGTACGATAGTGACATGAAGCCAGCACTTTTGGGGTCAGGTTTTTGATGACTTTCATGGCCGGACAGTTGCCGGAAAATCTATGGAAGGGATGAGGGATGAGGGCGGAGGGATGAATAAGAAGGAGCTAAAGCGTCAACAAACAATTCATTCAACCCATTTCATCCCTCATCCCTTCCATCCTCCCTTCCATCTTCCCTTATTTGACCGTGACCGAAACTGTCTTCGTGCCGCAACGGGACTTGAAGGTTACGGTGTAAGTCCCTGCTTTCATGCTAATCGAGGTAATGGAAAATTTGAGGGCATCGCCTTCGGAAGATGATCTGGGTTCGGGGAAGACGGCTATATCAGACCAGTTGGAAGTGCTGGCGGTAATCTGCGGGTCGCCGCTTAGTCTGCTGAAAGTCACAGTCAGTATGTATGATCCGCCGTTGTTCTGAATCGTCACGGTCGCGTCGCTGACTTCAATCGAACAGCTTTCATGCGTTTGCGAGGTGCGCCCCTGCGAGCGGCGCGGTCTTGATGTGGGCGCAGCCCCTTGTCTTGTGCTGCTTGTTTCGGGAGTTGCAGCCCCTTGTTCCGGCGACGGCGATGCTTGCGGCGCGGGCGAAGCGGTCACTTCAGGCGATGGACTGCTGGCTGGTTGAGCAGATGGATCCGAGGGCACGCTCTGCTGCGCGGGCTGCGTCTGTTCAGGAGCAGGCGAGGGCGTCTGCGTCGCCGAAGGAGTTGGTGAAGGAGTCGCTTCGGGCGACGGTGTTGCCTCTACTCTTCCGGTCGTTGTCGCTTCCGTCGTGGTCGGCGCGGTTAAAGCGCTCGCTGGCGACGGCGTAGGATTTTGAGAAGCTGGATTCGCTTGCTCGGTCGCGGGCGGCGTGCTGTTTACTGCGACCGCAGGCGCTGGCCCAATTCTCTCGTCCAGCCCGTCTAGCGAGCCGTTGACTTTGCGATAAAGCGCTTCGATTATCGCATGGCGCGACGCATCAGGCTCAGAGCGGTCATAGCTCTTTATGTAGGAATCGAGCGCTTCACGCTGGTCGCCGTTCGCTTCATACGCAGCGCCCATATGCCAGAGCACGTTGCGCCATTGCGGGGTGTTTGCGGGCAGCACAGTCATGGCGCGCTTGAATCTGATTATCGCGTCTGCCGACTTGCCCTGATTGAATAGAATCCATCCCGCTATGTCTTCCAGCCGCCCGCGCAAATAGTTCGAGAGCACACTGCGCGAAAGATTGGAGATGACAGTTGTGCCGCCTATTGCAAGCGCGTTTGAGCGAGCCTCGCGCACGTATTCAGGCATCACAGGAGCCGTTGCGAAGGGGACGCTCAACCCGGCATCAATACCGCTCGTCGCAGCATCCGTTAAATCAAGCGCTGCCTGCAATGCCACACGGTTCTTCGCAAGCAGATTTGCCGCGTACAGTTGACGAAAGACGCGCATCACGTCATCGCCCGAAGTGAACTCCCGCGTGGCTGAGATTACGTCCGCTTCGCTCACGCTTCGATTAGCGCCCGCAGGGTTTAGAGCCTGATGAAGTGCGAGCAACGCTTTGAGCATACGTGCGTTCGATTCCGTTTCGGCCATCGCAGGCTGAAAGATGCTGGCGCGTCGTTCGGGCGCGAGCAGTTCTATGAAACTTGCGCCGTGCGTCTGGACACGCCCCGCAAGCAGCGTCTCTATCTGCCCGTCAGTAATTTTGAAAGTGTGCGCAAGCGTATCTTCTGCTTCGTCGTAAAGACCCATGGCCGCGAGCGCGTTTGCAAGCTCGTACTCAAGCGTTGGGAAACGACCGTACTGGCGTGCGAAGGTTAGAACCCGCTCGGCTTCCAGCGGCTTCTGGTCTGCAATGAGCGCGCGCGCCAGCGCCATCTGCGCCCACGTGTAGCGCGGCTCAACCTGTACGGCCAGTTGGGCCAATTCAAGCGCGCGCGCCTCATCATTGTGCGCCATGTACCAGTAGGCCGCGCCCGTCAATAGCGCGAAGTTGCGCGGCTCCTGAGCGAGCGCCGCCTGCATCTCGCGCTCAGCCTCTTCTCTACGATTCAGATCAAAGAGCGCGAGCACCACGCCTGTGCGCGCCTGCTTGTTTGCGGCGTCGGATTCGAGCAGCGCTCTGTAAATTGCGAGCGCCTCTTCCGCCTTGCCCTGAGCGCGGCGTAGGTCTGCCAGGCTCATTTTCGCGCGCAAGGATTGCGGGTCAAGCTCGACTGCGCGTTGATACTCGCTCGCAGCATCGTCCAGCCTGAGCGAGATGTGTCTGGCCGCGCCCAGAGCCTGGTGCGCCGCCGCCATTTCGGGGGCGAGCTTCACCGCTGCTTCGGCCAGGCGTGTAGCATCATCCGCCTGCTCCGTGTTCAGGTAGAAGCCCGCGAGCGTAAGCAGCCGCTTCGGATTATCGCCGACTCGCTGCTCAATCAGTTTCGTTATGTCGAACGCCGCGCCATGCTCGCCCGCGACGAAAAGGTTTACAGGGATTTGCGAAACGACCGCATCGAAAAGCCTGTCGCTCATGTTCGCGGGGCTTTCGGTAACGGCAAGACGAAACTGCTCGATTGCTGCGTTAGCGTCTCCTGCCTGCAAACGCTGCGCGCCAAGCTCCGCTCGCGCGCTCACTATCAATTCTTCGGCGCGCGATTTCAGATTCGAGCGCGGGTGAGACGCCACGAACGCTTTCAATTTCTCGACGCGCTCTGCGGGCGTGAGATTGATTATGTCGTTCAACTCGGCCTGATCATTCTGGGCTGTTGCGCGCTGTTGCCCCGCGCGCGAGTTCTGCGCGGCGGTCGAATGAGTAAAGCAAAATGTGACGATGAAGATTAAGCTTAGAACGAAAAAATGTTTCATAATGAATAAAATTCCAGATTAAGGTTTAAGAGAAAGTCGGGGAAGATTCAACCTCTTTGCGCTCTTTCTTAGCGTCTTTGCGCCCCCAGCGAGAAATATTCCTCACGCTGTAGGAGCAAAGGCGCAAAGGAAACGCGAAAGTTATCTCGGCGCTCGCTGCGCTCTGCTTTCCGTCAAAGCTTCGGTGAGCACTCGCCCGGTGGAGTTGCTCGGAGCCTGTATCCCTAGCGCGGCGGCGAGCGTCGGCGCGATGTCGGAGGGCGCTGCCGACTGAGCGTACCGGCCTGCGGCAAACCCGCGCCCCATGATTATTAGCGGCACGTGCGTATCATAAGAGTAAGGCGAGCCATGCGTCGCAGTCCAGCGAAAGTCCGTAGGCTCGTCCGGCAACTCGACCGTGATGCTGTAAGGCTGAGTGACAAGCACAACGTCGCCGCTGCGTTGCGGCTGGTAGCCGTGAATCACACGCCGCGCAACCGGGTCAGCGGGCGCTATTGAGCCTGCTTCCAACTGCGCTCGCGTGAAATAGCGAGCCATGCCGGGAACGCTCATCGCCGCCTGCCCCACGAATTGTTCAATCTCTTCCGGGTTCACGTGGTCGCGCCTGAGCGCAGCCATATTCAGATAGACGTTGCCGTTAATGTAGCCTTCGCGCGTCTCGTTCCTATACTGAAAATTTTGAATGTAATCAGCCGTATTGTCAGCAGCACCGCTTCGCCCGTATCGCGCTTTGATTGCTTCTCTAATCGCCTTCACAATGATTGAGTAATCAATACGCCTGCCCGGAAGGTTAAGCACGACTGCGTGTTCAGGCACAGGCGCGACGCCGTGATCCGCAGTGAAGACTACGAACGTGTTACGCAATCCGACGCGCGCATCAACGAACGAGAGCAGGTCTGCTATCTGTCGGTCAACGCGCAGCGTCACGTCCATAGCCTCCTGGCTGTATGGGCCAAAGCGGTGACCCACGTAGTCGTTGCCGGAGAAGCTTACAGAGAGCACGTCCGTGTCCGCGTCCGCGCCAAGATTCTCGTTGACGATTGCTTCCTTTGCGAAAGCAAGCAGAAGGTCGTTGCAGAACGGCGTGTAGTCCAGCGATTTGTAGAACATAGAGCCGGGCGTGCTCAATCCCCCTGTGATGATGTGCGGAAAAGTTTTCGTGTCGTGCGAGCCGGGGTCAAGGTTCTCCCAGGGTTCGTCGTCCGCCCCTACGCGCCTGGTGTATTCAGACTCAGGCAGAATGCGATCCCATCGCTTTGCGAAGAAGCTATCGGCCATGCGCCGCTGGTTGAATTGCGCGACCCACGCGGGCAGGCTGTTGAAGTAGTAGTTGCTTGAGACGAAATTGCCGTTGTCAGTGCTGAGCCAGTAAGCCGCAGAAGCATGACGCCCGGCTGGAAGAATTGCCGAGCGGTCTTTGATTGAGATGCCTATCACCTTCGAGCGGTCGTTAGTCGCCAGCCGAATCTCGTCACCGAGCGTTGATGCCAGAAGTCGGCGCGGACTCTTGCCGCGATCTCCTTCTCGCCCGCCTAACAGCAGTGTGGAATCGTCCGTCACGCTCGAAACTCTCTTGCCGGTCTCGCGCTCGAACCAGTTGTTGCCGATGATGCCGTTTTCAGAGGGCCATGTGCCAGTCATCAGAGTCGCATGTCCCGGCGCAGTGTAGGTGGGCATGTGATCGTAATTCGCTTCAGTCCACGACGCGCCCTCGCGCATCAATCGTCTCAACCCGCCCTCGACGAAAAGATCGCCGTATCTTTCAAGATAATCGTAACGAAACTGGTCAACCACTATGAGCAGCACCAGGCGCGGTCGCTCCGAACCGGAAGATGTAGCATTCGCTCTTTGCGCCTGTCGCTGAGGCGAAAGAGCGTTGCCTTCACTGGAGCGCGCATGGCGTTGGGCAAGTGTGCTGTTGAGCGAGATTACGGCCAGCAGCAGCGAGAGTGCGAAAGCTAGAGCGGAGCGCGGAGTGCGGCCAAACTTGGTCATGACAGGATTATTCCAAGTCCTACAGATTTAAGAACAGAACTTCGTTTAGAGGAGTCAAATCGAGAAGGCATGATAACATCTGGCGGAGAAGAAGGGGAAAGAACAAAAGAGGGTGATAAGTGATAAGTGAAAAGCGGTTTTCAGTTTTTAGTTTTCAGTAGTAGAGAGAAAAGCCATTTGACTCCAGACTCTAGACTTCAGACTCCGGACTCTCTTATCACTTATAACTATTCACTTATCACTAAACTGATATGAGCGAGTTGGACGAAGCATGGGAGTTGGCGATTGCCGAGGCGGAGCGGCGTGCGCGCAGTGTCGGTCGCGGCGATGTGGCCGAGTATCTGTCTTTGCGCGCATCGAACGATCTTGCGCGCCGCGCCGGAATCGAATGGTTGACGGCCACCTTCACCGCAGTCGTTGGCGAAGCGAACCGCAAGGGCGCAGGCGCGACCATCAAGCACGACGACGTTCATCGCTTCCGCGCAGGAAATTCCACAATGGTCGGCACGCTAATCACTTTTCGCTGTGGCGTGCGCTCGTTGATGATAGAAGCGGGTTGGCCGCGCACGCCGCGCGACGGAATTGTTCGCGGCGGAGGACTGGCCTCTGCGCATATAAGACATTTCGGACGCCGCTCGGCAGATGAAGAGCTTTTGCTGCTTCGCTCGTCGGCAGAAGCTCCTCAATGGGTCGCTCTCAAAAAAGAGGGCGCGCGCATTCCTTTCACGGAAGAACGAATACGCCATCACGTTGTAAAATTTTTGCAGGAAGCTTGACAGAGTTGACTCAAACCAAAACGGGCAACGCGCGCACCTTTTCGCACGCAATCAACACGCGCAGCCGTTTACAACCAAAACACGCCATCAATTGCGAGTCTGCCGTTTTCTACCACTTTCTCCCCGTTTTTCAATAGCTTTCCCTTCATAATCCTTCACGGCACGGTGCTTGCCAAAGTCTGCGATCAGGAAATGCGCTTCTATTTTCGGAAGTGCGCTGGAAATGGCGACATTGACGCTTGCCCTCCCGAATAGTTCGAGGCGCGGTCGCCTCTTTCAGAAACTTCTTGCAAGGAGATTGGATAGGCAATGACACGCAAATCATTTTTGATCACAGCCGCATCTGCGCTGATGGCTCTGTGCCTGCCTGTGCTGGCGAGCGCACAAGGCGGTTACGATAACAGGAATTACGACAACCGCGCGCTGCGCGACGCCATTCATCGTCTGAGAGATGACAGCCATCGTCTTCAGGACGATCTTGATCGCGCGCTGGATCACAGCCGCGCCAACGGAAGCCGTCGCGAAGACAACATCAATTCTCTGGCGAGAGAATTTCGTAGTGCGACGGATGATCTGAAGAACAGATTCGGCGACGGGCGTGATCCGTACAGAAGTCAATCGGACGCGCAGAGGGTTCTGGATTTGGGCAACCAGTTGAGCCGTGTTATCCGTCGCGGCTACAACGATCAGCGCGTGGCTAACGACTGGGCGCAGGTCAGCAGCGAGTTGAGCTACATTGCGGACGCTTTCGGTTATCGCGGCAACTACAACAATGGCGGGTATTACCCTGATAATAACCAGCGTCGCAACGACGATGATTACCGTCGCCGCGAGCGCAACCGTCGCATAGCTGATGAAATCTTCAGGAGATTTCCTAACTAATCACAGGGCGGGGGCGGCAACGCGGGCGGGCAATTTAAGCCTCGCGCTAACTAGAAAGACTCTAAGGGCTTTCCATTGGAAAGCCCTTAGAGTCTTTCGCTTTTTACCCTTCTTGATGCCAAAATATCCTGTATGGCAGGCACACTCTATCTGGTTGCCACACCCATAGGCAACCTCGAAGACATCACGCAACGCGCGCTTCGCGTGCTCTCAGAGGTTGACTTGATAGCCTGCGAAGACACGCGACGCACACGGGTGCTGCTGGATCATTACGGGATCAAGACCCGTTTGATTAGCTATCATGAGCACAACGAACGCGAACGCTCAAGAGAGTTGGGCGAGATGCTTGAGAGCGGTTCGACCATCGCTTTAGTCTCAGACGCGGGCACGCCGGGCATTAGCGACCCCGGTTTCCGTCTCGTCAATGAATCAATCGCGCGCGGCGCTCTCGTCGCGCCTTTGCCGGGCGCGGCTGCTTTCGTATCGGCGCTCGTAGCTTCCGGGCTTCCGACCGATCAATTTTTCTTCGGCGGCTTTCTTCCCGCACGCACTCAGGCCAGGCGTGCGCGGCTGGCCGAGTTGCGCAATCTTGCAGCCACTCTAATATTTTATGAAGCTCCGCACCGCATAGGGCAATCGCTTGCGGATGCGCGCGAGATTTTAGGAGAGCGGGAGGCTGCGGTCGCGCGGGAACTGACGAAGATGCACGAAGAGGTGGCGCGCGGTCGCTTGAGCGAGTTGGCCCAAAAATTTTCCGACGAAAGGAGAGCGCGCGGCGAGATGGTTCTTTTGATTGACCGCGCTGAAATCATCGATGAAAGTTCGCGCTCTGTGGCTGCGGAAGATTTGGCCGGGCGCGTCGCCGCGCTTGAAGACGAGGGACTTGATACGCGAGCCGCGCTCAAGCGTGCAGCACGCGAACTGGGGTTGACGCGCGCCGAAGCCTACAGGCGACTCGTTGCTTCGCGCAAAGCTTGAGTATCAGCCGAGCAATGAAGAGGTTCGTTTCTGAACTCTTATGGATTCTTCTCCTCAATACGAACCAGGGCGGATATGCAACGTCTGTCGCGCACCGCTCCCGCCACGTGCGGCGCACTGCCCTGCCTGCGGCGCGAGCACGAATGAAACGCCCGCACAGGCGCTTCGCTACATACTCTATCTTTTGTCGGAACTGGCATACTGGGAAGAGCAAGGGTTGGTAGAACCTGAGCGCGTTGCTGCCTTGCGCGGGATGTACGAGAGACAGCGCGACGAGTTGCGCGCGCAGATCACAGGCGATATTGACAGGCAGAGACAGAGAGAGATAGCCAGAGAGAAGGCTGAAAGAAGAGATGAGCCGCCGCCGCGTGCCGGGACTCCAGCCCATCCAGATATTTTCGCAGAACACCCTTCAGACGCTCCTCTTCAATCCGCGCCGTTTGTGGAATCTTACGCGCAAGCGCCTTCTGAAGTCTTCTCGACCGAACCCAAACGCACTCTAATCGAAACTCTGACAGACCCGCACACGCTTCGCCTTCTGCTCTACACTGGCGCGGCGATGCTCGTTGTAGGCGTGGTCATATGGCTGCGTGACGTGCTCTACCTGAAGTTGCAGGAGCCTGTCGTGCAGGCTGCGCTGCTCGCCACCGGCACTGTATTGGTGACCGCGTTCGGCTGGTTCGCAATACTTCGCACGCGGCTGCTCCTTACAGGAAGAGCGCTGACGCTGGTTGGCTCATTGCTCGTGCCCGTCAACTTCTGGTTTCTGGTGCGCTCCGGCCTCATTCAAAATCACGGTCGCGCGTGGGTGGTCTGCGCTCTCTGCGCCGCTCTTTACGCGCTCACGGCTGCGTTTCTTGAAGAGAAGCTCTATGTCTATCTTGCTTCGGCTGCGACGGTCGCAACGCTGTGGGCGCTCGTCTATAGAGCAGACCCGGAAGCGTTCGGCATGTACGCGCTCACTCTGATGGTTGCGTCGCTAGTGTTTCTTCATCTCTCAAGATTGTTCCAGACGACGCGAGTGATGGGCGATGCAGGGAGCGCGGTTGCACATGATGAAGCGGAAGCTGATAAGGATGGAATGGCTGGTGGCGAAGACGCGGAAGCTCTTCGTCGTAAGCGCAGTAGACAGGAGCTTTGGGGCGTGCCGCTTGCGCGCGCGAGCGTGATAGGGGCGGTGCTGGCCTGTGCTATGTACATGCCGCAGAGGTTAGGGACAGTGCTACGCTTGCGCGAGCATCTGTTTCAGTTCTGGGCGCACAGCTATGATGCGAGCGTTGCGGCGCTGCTTTTTATGGCCGGGGCGTACGTCGCGTGGTACGCGGGGCGTTTCATGGACGCGCAGCGCAAATCTTTTCTCTACGCGATTGCTGCGCTCACGCTTCTCTGGACTGAATTTCTAATCGTTGACGGCTTGCAACTGTCAGACGTTGCCCAACTCATAGCAGTGGCCGCAGCAGTCGCGGCAATGTCGCTCGCCGCGAGACTCGCGCGCGGGTCTTCGACTTCAGAAGCGCTTTACATCGCGTGCGCAATCTCCTGCATCCCATTAGTAATGATCGCCGTAATCGTTGCGGTCAGCGCCTCAGATTTAACTTTCGCTCACAGCGCGTCGCTGGCCCTGCTCGCCGCGAGTTTTGCCCTACTGAGTACGCCCCGACTGAGCAACGAAGCAGCACAATTATTCTTTGGTTACGGTTCTGTGCTTCTGGCTTCCGCAGCGTTTCTCGTCGGCGTAAATAGCGCCCACGTTCAATCTCGTTCGCTGTTTGTAATTGCCGACGCGGCGTGGCTTTTCGCGCTCTACTTTTCGTCGCGCGCGGCACGAGCGGGCGAAGATCAACTATCAGCGCCGTTGCGACGAACCGCTGACGCCGGAACGCTTCTGCTGTTTTTGTGGGCGAGCTTTGTGGCGCTCGCCTCTTACGTTGAGCCGCACGGGTTTGAAGGCTGGCGTCGCGCAATGTTCTGTGGTCTCGCCGCTACGATTCTCTTCAGTTGTATGCGTGTGTGGCGCGACCGTTCCAGATTCAATGCGGCCATAGCCTCTGCGTCCGTTCTCATTTTCATCGCGGCGCTTCTGGACTCGCTCGAACGCACGGGCGTCTGGCCGAAATCATGGCCCATAGCGATAGGAGTAGTTGGCGCTGCATTCGCTCTGCAAGACTTTGTGAGGCGAGTATCGCGCGCCGGTGCTAATGAAAAAGAGGGACGCGCGCACGGTCTTAACGGCGTAGTCTCGCTCGTAGCCGACTCGGCGGTTATGGTATGCGCGGCGCTCTGGTTCATCTCATCTCTGCTTTCTACCGTTTCGGTTTACGAGCGCAGCGCAGGCGCAAGCGTCGTGGTGCTGCTGGCATTAGGCTACTGGATTAAACGCGCTGTGGATAGAAGAGTGGCGTGGATGGTCTCTGTCGCCGCAGCGCTCGCCATAGCCTCCTTGCTGACGTTGCTCATAACATTGCGTGTGAAAGAAGAGTGGTTTGCGACCATTTCGGTCGTGACACTCTTCCCGCTCTTCTTCTTCGCGTCGCACTTCGCTTTCAAGCGGAAGAGAGAATGGGTTGCTCGCCCTCTGAATCTTGCTGCCGAGTCGGTTCTGGCTCTGGCGACATGCGCGAGCGTAATTCAGGCCATGATTCATCTAGGGGTCGGCGAAGGCGAGACACTGGCTCCGGCGGTTGCGTTCGGCTCAATCGCGCTCGCTGCGCTCGGCGCGAGCGTGTGGCAGAAGGATGACGCTCGCGTAATCTACTTTCGCGCTGGCGTGTTCACCGGCGTAATAGCTTTCTGGCTTGCGTGCCTTCATGCGGGCTATCACCCCTGGAACGATGTCGAAGTTTACACTGCGCCTGTGGGCGTCTTGCTGCTCGTTCTGTCTTACGTGGCTGTGCGGCGCAGGTGGGACGAGTACGCGCGCGACACAGTGTTGTTGTTGTGGACGGGAAGCATCTTGCTTGCGGGGCCGCTATTGATTCGCTCGCTACAGTTTCGCTTTCTGTTTGACACGCCCGCGCCTGCGCGCGATCTCACAACGCTCTGCGTTTCGCTGGCCCTCATGATCTTCAGCGTGTTCGGCAGGCTGCGCGCTCCAATAATCGTCGGCGCTATAACTCTGGGAATAGAACTGATGGCACTCACGCTGACCAGTGTTGACTGGCTGCAAGTGCCATTGAAAGTCTACTTAATCACCGTAGGCGCTCTCATACTCATCATCTGGGGCACGCTCGAATACCGCCGCGAGCAGTTGCTGGCAATGCGCAGGAAATTTCAGGAGCAACGCACACGCGCACGCGAGGAGTTCGGTATGTGGAGATGAAAAGGGCAGTGATGAGTGATGAGAGAAGACAGGTTCTTTCTTATCACTTATCACTCATCACTTATCACTGTTTTTAAAATCCTCGTACCATTCGCTCAGGGGGCAATTGCCTGTCAACCAGTGGGCGTGTAGGGCGGTTGGCAAGCTCCCACATCATCATGTAAACGGTGCGCGTGACTCGTGTCATCTTCTCGTAGTCGATCTTCTGCGGTTCGTCGCCGGGGCGGTGGTAATCTTCGTGCTCGCCGTCAAAGTAGAAGATGACGGGGATGCCGTTTTTAGCGTAGTTGAAGTGATCCGAGCGGAAGAAGAAACGGTTAGGGTCTGCCGGGTCGTCGTACTTGTAGTTGAACGAGAGGTTCAGATAAGAACGGTTCACGGCCTCGCTTAAATCGCCAAGCTCCGTGCTCATCATGTGCGAGCCAACGACGTAGATTTCGTTCGGCCCCGATAGCTCCGCGTTCAAAGGGTTGGTGTCGCCCGCGCGCTTGCTTCGCCCGATCATGTCAATGTTGAGTTGCGTGACCACCTGCTTGAGCGGCACTGTGGGAAAGCGCGTGAAGTAGTCGGAGCCGATTAGCCCTTTCTCCTCGCCGCAGTGCCAGACGAAAAGTATGGAGCGACGTGGGCGCGGATTGTGCGCCAGAGTTTCAGCCATAGCCAGAAGAGCGGTCGTGCCAGAGCCATCGTCGTCAGCGCCATTCCAGATAAGGTCGCTCGTATCTGCACTGGGCGGAAGAAATCTGCCGCTGCCGGGAAGAGGCAGCCCCGTGCCAACGTGATCGTAATGCGCGCCGAGCGCAACGTACTCGTTTCTTAAAACGGGGTCGGAGCCTTCCCAGATGCCTACGACATTCTGTGTGCGCTCGCGCTCCTGTCTTGTGCCTACGGTGAACGTCATCTGCTTGGTTGATGCGAGATCGAAACTCGCGCCCGCGTCGCCCGATGCGCGTCTGGAGAAAATCTCGTCGGCCCCTATTCGCTCGCCTCGAAAGAGCGCCGTGAGCATTCCCGCAGAGGCAGTGATTACGGGCAACTGTTGAGGCTCCTGTTGTAGGACTCTTTCAACTTCGAGCGAGCCGCGTTCTGTGGCTGCTCGTCTGGTAGCGTTCCAGACCGAGAATGTTTGAAGCGTGGGTATGAGGATAGCGCCGCGCGCGCCGTGCGTTCTTGCGTAGACCAGAGGCGATTCCCAGTCCTCGCCGCGCTGTCCGGTCAAATCCACGCGCGTGACTCCTTTCGGAAGAGCCGTGCCGAAAAGGATTACTATCTTGCCTCTGACATCAATGCCTTCATAAGAGTTAATGCCCTTGCTCTTAATCACCCATCCGTTGCCCACATAAACAAGGTTGCCGCTCGCCGTGCCTGCATTAGCGACGGCCTGAAAATCTTCGCCGTAGGTGAATTTCGCGCCGCTCATCTCCGCGCTGGTCTTCGCAGGGTCAATATAATTTCTTAGCAGCGCAATCTTCTGAAGAAAAGTTCCATCGTCGCCCGCAGGCTTGAATCCCCAACGCGCGAGATTCATCGCTATGAAGTTGGCCGTCACGTCCAGGCCGGGCGAAGGAGTGTCGCGCCCTTGCATGGCGTCGGCGGCTATGAAGTAGAGATAATTTTTCAATTGATCCGGCGTGATCTGATCCGCGCCGTTGTGCGTGGCGGATGAAGCTGCGGTAGCGTTGCTTCTGCGCTGAGCATGAATTGAAACGGGAAGCTGAGCGACGAGCGCAATGATGAGAATGAGACCGGGCAGATTGAGTCTACGCATATTCCTCCAAAAAAGATGTCAGAGGTTAGAGGTTAGAGGTCAGTCAAAGGCTTTTACTAACCTCTAATCTCTGACCTCTAGCCTCTGCTTTTCACACGTGCTGAACGGCCTGCACGAGTTTCGTCAGCGAATCTTTCGCATCGCCGTAGAGCATGCCCGTGACGGGCTTGTAGAAGAGCGGGTTCTCCAGCCCGGAAAACCCTTTGCCTTTGCCTCGCTTCAAAACCACTACGGAGCGAGCGCGGTCAACTTCCAGTATGGGCATTCCTGCAATTGGGCTTTTCGGGTTGTCGCGCGCGTCCGGGTTCACAACGTCGTTCGCGCCTATGACGACCGCAACATCGGTCGAAGGAAAATCAGGATTGATCTGCTCCAGTTCGTAGAGCGAGGAATATGGCACGTTCGCTTCCGCCAGCAGCACGTTCATGTGGCCGGGCATCCGACCCGCCACAGGGTGAATCGCGTATTTTACGCTCACGCCGCGCTTTTCCAGAATGTCCGCAAGCTCACGAACAATATGCTGCGCCTGAGCCGTAGCCATGCCGTAGCCGGGAACGAAGATGACTTGATTCGCGTAAGCCAACTGCACCGCCACGTCTTCCAAACTCACCTCGCGCATAGCGCCTTCTTGACCGTCGCTCGCAGCCTGCGCTGCCGCGCTGCCGAAAGCGCCGAACAGCACGTTCGTCATAGAGCGATTCATAGCGCGGCACATCAATATGGAGAGAATGAAGCCGGAAAACCCGTCCAACGTTCCCGCTATGATTAGCACGTTGTTGGAGAGAACGAACCCTGTCGCTGCTGCCGCAAGTCCCGCGTAGGAATTCAGCAGCGACATCACCACAGGCATGTCAGCCGCGCCGATGGGAAGCACCAGCAGTATGCCGAACAAAAAAGCGAGCGCGAGCATGACGTAAAACGCAACTCCGGCGGTCGGCACGAAGATTAGATAGACGAAGAGGCCAACGGTCGTAGCGAGCAGCGCCATGTTGAAGATGTTCTGCCCCCTGTAAGTCAGGGGCGTTCCGCGCACCATGCCTTGCAGTTTCGCAAACGCCATCAAGCTTCCGGTCGTAGTGAGCGCGCCCAGCATTACCTCGAAGCCCATCGCGCCCATCTTCAAATGCGTTAGGTCGCCGACGGGCTTGATGTTGTGCGTGTAGTTGTAATATTCGGCTATGCCTACGAGCGCGGCGGCGAACGCGCCGAATGCGTGCGAGAGCGCGGTTCGCTGCGGCATGGCCGTCATAGGAACCCAGTAAGCCATCGCGCCGCCAAGCGCGCCGCCGATTACAAGACCCGCGACGATCCATTCATAGCTGACAATCTCGCGGCTCAGCAGCGTCCCTATGATCGCCATGAGCATACCGAACTCCGCCAGGTGCATTCCGCGCTTGGCAGTTTCCGGGTGGCTCAATCCCTTCAAACCTAGTATGAAGAGAATCGAAGCGGCAAGGTAAGTGAACTCTATAAAATATTGCGTGTAGTCCATCACTCAAACCTTCCCGTTGCCGGAAGCTTTCGATCTATCCAGAACGGTCTCTTTTTTTCTGAACATCCTCAACATGCGATCCGTAATCATGAACCCGCCAACGACGTTCGTCGTCGCGCAGGCGACCGCGATGAAGCCTAAGATGCTCGCAACCGTGTGATGCTCGCCCGCTATCACGATTGAGCCGACGAGCGAGATGCCGGAAATCGCATTCGTCGCACTCATCAAAGGAGTGTGAAGCAGCGGCGGCACGCGCGAGATGACCTGATAGCCCAGAAAAGCAGCGAGCACGAAGACGTAAAGAGCGGCAATCAATGAGCCTGAAGTCATAATGTTCTTTCCCTGAACAGTCTTGCGGTTGAGTTGATTCGGGCTACGGCTAACCACCGAAGGCACCGAAGAGGAATCTCAAATCTGAAATCTCAAATTTGAGATTAAATATTCTGAATCTCTCTCTGTGCCTCTGTGGTGAATCCAACTCCCACCATATTCAATCGCAAATAGAGTTACTAAAACCTCTAAATCACTTCACACGATAATGCAGTTGCACCAGCCCGCTTTTGAAAGCTTTGCTCTTAAGCAACTCCAGATCAATCTGCTCGTCCGCTTTGCGAAACAGCGGAATTCCAGAGCCAAGAATGATGGGATGAACTGATAGTATGATCTCGTCAATAAGATGTTCGCGCCAGAATGTCTCGGCCAATCCGAAACCGCCCACAAGCCAGATGTCTTTTCCCGGCTGCCGCTTCAATGATTCGACGAAGCTCTTAACGTCGCCGGAGACAAACTCCACGTTCTCATCCGTGCTGCTTCCAGACTTTCGAGAGAAGACGTAATTCTTCTTCCCGCGATAAGAGGATTCGCCGAAGCCCAGCATCATGCCGTAAGTCTTGCGACCCATCATCACCGCGTCTATGGAGCCGTAAAACTTCCTCATCCCGTAATCATTGTCTGTGAAGAGCCAGTCAAAGCCGCCGTCCGCTCGCGCGATGAAACCGTCAAGACTATTAGCTATAAAGAGTATGACCTTTCTCATATGTCTTACTTGCTCGCCAACGGCTCCAGCATCGCTGCCACGCGCCTGTTTACAAACTTTCCATCGTGCGTCACACATGATGGCCCAACAACGTCGTCCGCCATATCTATATTGAGCGCGCCGTCTTTGATTAAGAGCGAAAGAAATGACGTGACGTTGCGCGAGTAAAGCTGGCTGGCGTGAACGGGCACGCTTCCGGGAAGATTCAGCGGAGCAATTATAGTGACGCCGTTGCGCTCGATTGCTTCACCCGCTTGACTACCTGCGACGTTGCCTCCGGTTGAAGCCGCAAGGTCTATGACTATAGCGCCGCGCTTCATGTTGTTCACCGCATCTTCAGTCAGAAGCAGCGGCGCTCGTCTGCCGGGGACTTGAGCCGTAGTGATGATTACGTCCGCAGACTTCGCTCGCTCGGCTACAAGCGCGCGCCCGCGCTGCATAGCCTCTTCCGTCAACTCCACAGCATAGCCGCCTGCGTCTTCAGTTTTTATTCCGCCAAGATCAACTTCAAGGAAATTCGCGCCTAGCGAGCGCACCTGCTCACCAGCAGCCTTGCGCACGTCGTAGGCTTCGACGACTGCGCCCAACCTGCGCGCCGTAGCAATCGCTTGAAGACCTGCGACGCCAGCGCCAAGTATGAGCACGCGCGCTGGCGGCACAGTTCCCGCTGCGGTCATCAACAGAGGAAACATGCGCGGTATCTGCGCGGCGGCGATGATTACAGCTTTGTAGCCCGCAACCGTAGCCATAGAAGAGAGCGCGTCCATAGCCTGCGCGCGAGTGATGCGCGGCACAAGCTCCATAGCAAAAGTCGTTATGTGATTCTCGGCTGCGGGTTCGAGCGCGGCGGGTTCGTCCAGAGGTTTCAGAAACCCCAGCACTATAGCGCCCTGCTTCATGCTCCTGAAATCTTCCGCCTCAGGCCGGTTGACCGCGACGAGCACGTCCACGGAAGATAGAAGCGCGGCGCGGTCATCTGAAATCGAAGCGCCAGCACTTTCGTAATCTTCATCCGACGCACCCGCTTGCAAGCCCGCGCCGTTTTCTACAACGATCTCCGCTTTCAACCCTGTGAGCTTGCGAACGGACTCCGGCACGAGCGCTACGCGCGCTTCATCGGGCAGCGTCTCTTTGAGCACGGCAATCTTCATCCCCGTCTCCTTCGATACCATTGCTTGAGTTGGATTTTAGAAAAGGAGTAACCGCGCGTACGCTCTACTCTTGCGCGTTGGCCCAAAAAGGTTTGAGGCATAATTGACGGCGAGTTCTCTATCTGAATTTGATGGAGACCGAATCTTTCAATCAGCGCGCTTAACAATCGAAGATGTCACGCGCCGAACGCCTGGAAGTATAGCACCAGCCGCAGACCTGTCTCAAAACAACAGAGCGACAAAAATCCATTTTATATATTCGATGAAAGACTACGAGCAAGCTTGCCAATAGTGGGAGCGGGCTTTATAATTTTCTACACTTAAGGGGCATTGGTGTAACTGGTTAACACGCCGCCCTCTCAAGGCGGAGAGTAGGAGTTCAAGTCTCCTATGCCCTATTCACACCCTCATTAACCAAAGGCACAGCGTAATGAAAAGAGATAGCAGCGCTCGAAAGAGCGCATTTTTAGGTATCCCTCATGGCACAGCTAATGGCCGCCTACGAAAGATGATTCTGTTTCACCTTCTACAGAAGCATAGTGAGGATGTTTGCTTCAGGTGCTCAGAGAAGATCGAGACGGTTGAAGAATTAAGCATCGAACATATGAAGCCGTGGGAGGGTATAATCCAGGAACTCTTTTGGTCACTGGATAATATTGCTTTTTCGCATATGCGCTGCAATCTTCCACATCGCTATGCGGGCGGTCAGGCACGACGACGCAAAATTGGCCCCGAAGGGACAGCATGGTGCAGAAGATGTAAAGCTTTTCTTTCTATAGAAGAGTTTAGCCGCAATAGAACCCGGTGGAATGGATTGCAAGTCTGGTGCAATAAATGTATCAGAGAGTGTGCGAGGCGAAAGCGCTAATCTGTTTGGAAAATGAAAAAGGGCAGAGGCCGCAAGTTCAAAAAGCTTGCGGCCTCTGCCTTTTCCGTCTCAACTTTCATTTGGGTCACTTGCGACGGAAGGATTGTTTGAATTTTCTAGCGTCTTGCGATGGCGAGTGCTACCGTCAGGCGCTCTCGCTCCGTCTGTGCCAACTCGCGTTCCATCGCTCGCTCGGCGCGTGATGCGGGAAGCTCAAGTCCTGTCTGGTCTGCGGGCGACCATACCTGCGAGAGAAAGTATTGCTGGCCGTAGCGGTTGAATACCAGCTTGCCGCTCTCCTGAATCTCGCGCGCCTGAACGGGTAGCATCTGCATTATCTTGCTGGTGTGGCCGTCCGCGCTCTTAATCAACATCATCGTCGCGTCCGAGCTGCGGTTGACGAAGCTGATGGTGTAGTCGCCTGCGGGGAGCGCCGTCTGACCTACGGTGAACTTGAAAGGGATGCTGGCTCGCATCTGGTAGTTGCTGGTCTGGGCGTGCGCGCTGACTGCTATCAGTGCGAACAGGCTCAACGTGGTGATGACTCTCATTGCGCTTTTCATGGTGTCTCTCCTTTTTGTGGCGGCTTCGAGGGAGCCTGCCTTCTTTTTCAAAAATTTCGGAATTTTTTTCCGGGGATTGTCGCCTTTTTCAATCCCTCCTACTCTCACATGCGGAAGTCGCGCAGAAATTCCCTCACGCACGCGAAAATTTTTGATGTAGAATCGTGCCCGCATCTGACCTCGTAAGGCTAAACCTGGCCTCTGACAACGATTTAGCTTCTGAAAGCGAGCGGGAGAAATTTTTCGAGATGGGGCAGCCTGAGTCTGTAACAAAACTGCTGCTCAATTGGAACGCTGGCGATCATGCGGCGCTCAACCAACTAATGCCCCTCGTTTATGACGAGTTGCGCAAGCTGGCAAGCTCATACCTGCGACGCGAGCGAGTAGATCACACGCTGCAACCTACGGCTCTGGTTAACGAAGCCTACTTGCGGCTCATTGACCAGACTAACGTGCAGTGGCAGAACCGCGCGCAGTTCTTCGGCATCGCCGCCAATCTGATGCGCCAGATTCTTGTTGACCACGCGCGCCAGCATAACGCCGAAAAGCGCGGCGGCGCAGACCGCCACAGGCTCTCCCTGACGCACGCCGACCTCAAGCCCGAGCAGCCCGAGATTGATCTTCTGGCGCTGAACGAAGCGCTGGAGGAGTTGGCACGGCTGGACACGAAGCAGGCGCGCATAGTGGAACTGAAATTCTTCGGCGGGCTGACGATTGAAGAGACGGCTGAGGTGATGGGAATCTCGCACGCCACAATCGAGCGCGACTGGAAGATGGCGCGAGCATGGCTAAGACGCGAACTATCCTGAGAAGCTGTTTGAAAATCTTAATGATCGCATCCGGTGACCTCAAACGCTTCTCAACAATCTTCTGAGTTTTCCACATCTCTTTGAGGGACTTACTATTCGGTCTTCGCATTAATAATTAGGACAGACGGATTTCTTAAGGGATAGAGCGAGTTATGACGCCCGAACGCTGGCAGGAAGTCAAAGACATCTTTCACGCGGCGCTTGAGCGCGAGGCGGGCCAGAGGTCTGCCTTTCTCTCTGAAGCATGCGGCGAAGATAGTTCCCTTCGGCAAGAGGTCGAGTCTTTAATTTCTTCGCACGAACAGGACGGGAGCTTTATTGATTCTCCCGCTTATGAAGTGGCGGCTGAAATGCTTGCTCATGATGAAAGAGAGTTGGAGCCGGGACGGAAGCTCGGCTCATACAGGATCATCTCGTTGCTGGGGCGTGGCGGAATGGGCGAGGTCTATCTAGGGCAAGATACCAGGCTAGGTCGCCGCGTCGCGCTCAAATTATTGCCGGGCGAGTTTACTAAGGACGCGGATCGCCTGCGCCGTTTTGAGCAGGAGGCGCGCACGGCATCTGCCTTGAACCATCCGAACATTCTGACCATCTACGAGATCGGCGAGTCGGAAGGCCGCCTGTTTTTCGCCACAGAATTTATTGACGGCGAAACCTTGCGCCAGCGTATGAAGCGAAGGCGCATGAGTGTAAGCGAAGCAATAGACACATCAGTGCAGATTGCGGGCGCGCTCGCAGCCGCGCACAGGGCGGGCATCATTCATCGTGACATCAAGCCGGAGAACGTAATGGTGCGCCGTGATGACCGTATAGTTAAGGTGCTGGATTTCGGTCTGGCGAAGCTGACGGAGCGTAAGGAGGTCGGGCGCGATACGCAAGCGCCGACGCTCGCGCGCGTTGATACTTCGCCCGGAATGATAATCGGCACGGCTAATTATATGTCGCCCGAGCAGGCGCGTGGTCTCAAGGTTGACGAACGCACGGACATCTTCAGTTTGGGCGCAGTCATTTACGAGATGATAGCAGGGCGCGGCGCTTTTGATGGTGAGACTCCGAGCGATGTTATCTCTTTGATTCTTCAAAAAGAGCCTCAGCCTCTTGCGCGCTCTGCGCCCGGTGTCCCGTCGGAGCTTGCTCGCATCGTAACGAAAGCTTTGCGCAAGGATCGTGAAGAACGCTATCAAGTCGTAAAAGATTTGCTGCTCGATCTGAAGAGCTTGAAAGAGGAGTTGGAATTTCAGGCGAGGCTGGAACAGTCATCTGGGCCGGACGCGAGCGAGAAGATGGCGACGCTGCTGATTAGCGAAGAGCGAGATAAGGGAGTAGCGACTGATGCGGCTGTACAGACAGACGTAATAGAAGGAGCGAACACAACTACAAGCATCTGGCCCACGCTGAGCTTGATGAAGAGCGGCAGGCGTTGGCCTGTCCTCGCTCTCGTCTCAATAATGGTTATCGGCCTATCTTTCGGGCTTTATAAATTTCTTGGGAGAAATCAACCTAAAGCCTCTTCCAATCAGAACGCCGCAACGCAAGCGCCGAGCGTCGCAAACATTTCGCGCGTCACCGTATGGTCTGGTCTGGACACTCAACCGACGCTCTCGCCTGATGGAAACTCTGTGGCCTACAGCTCGAATCATGACGGAAGCTTTGAGATTTACGTCAAGCAACTCACGCCCGGCGGTCGTGAAATCCAGTTGACCGCCGACGGGCAAGAGAATTTCCAGCCCGCCTGGTCGCCCGACGGCCAACGCATCGCTTACTACTCGAAGAATCACGGCGGCGTCTGGGTCGTGCCCACGCTTGGCGGTACAGCGAGACAGTTGACGGATTTCGGCTCTTCTCCCAAGTGGTCGCATGATGGCTCGATGATAGTGTTTCAATCGGATGCTAATCCCGATCTGGGAGGAGGCTCGGTCGGCTCGTCAACCATCTGGATTGTTCCGGCGCAAGGCGGAGCGCCAAAGCAGATTACGAAGGTCGGCAATCCGGCGGGCGGACACGTTGGCCCAACGTGGTCTCCCGATGATCGCAGGATTGCATTTATCGCTCTTAATTTCAGCTCCCAGTTTGTTTGGTCTATCTCTGTAACCGGAGACGATCTAAAGCAAATGACGATGGACGCGACGGGGAACGCGCGCAGTCCCATCTATTCCTCTGATGGCCGAAGCCTTTACTTTGCCAATGGCCCGGCGATGTGGATGCAGCCCACCTCTGTTGAGAGCGGCGCGCCAATAGGTGATCCAGTGAAAGTTACAGACGTAGGTGCTTCAGTCATCAATAATCTGGCGCTCTCGGCGAACGGCAAGCGCATGGCCTATAGCGTGCAGACGCTAACGAGTAACATCTGGTCTATTCCCATCTCGCCTAACACGGGCGAAGCGACCGCGCAGCCGAAGCCGATAACGAATCAGACAGGCACGCGGAATAATCAACCCGCATTTTCACCAGACGGGCGAAAGATAGCCTTTATGGAATTTCTGCGGGGCGGAGGCGCGGACATCTGGGTGGCGGACGCGGATGGTAAGAATCCTCTGCAAGTTACGACTAACCCCAGAAATCTTGTACCCAGTTGGTTTCCAGGTGGAGATGAGATTGCCTACGTTTCTTACCGTGGCGATCATTGGAGCGTGTGGGCTACTTCGCTGCAAAGCAGAAGAGATCGTCTCATCTTCGATATTGGACGAGATATACAGTACGCGCGACTGTCGCCCGATGGCCGTCAGATAGCTTTCAACCTTGCAGACGGAGGAATAATAAACCTCTGGACAATTCCGGTTTCCGGCGGACAGCCCAAACAGTTGACCTTCGATCAGGAACTGGCGGGTTTCCCCTGCTGGTCGCCTGACGGAAAGTTTATCGCCTACCAGATGAAACGCGGCGATGACGCATACTTGATGATTATTCCGAGCGATGGAGGCACACCCACACAACTGACTCTCGGTCATGGCCGTAGCTGGCCTTACAGTTTCTCGCCCGACGGAGACCATGTGGTTTTCGCCGGAGAGCGCAACGGTGTGTGGAACGTCTGGTGGGTCTCGCGCACAACCAGACAGCAGAAGCAGGTGACGAACTACACTAAGCTCAATTCGTTCGTTCGTTATCCATCATGGTCGCCACTCGGCAATCAGATAGCCTACGAGTATGCAGAAACCTCCGGCAACATCTGGATTATGGATTTGAAGTAGAAATGGTCTTGCGTTATTGAGAGACCCCCGTTATGACTCCTGAACGCTGGCAACAGGTCAAAGAGATATTCAACGCCGTGCTTGAGCGCGAGGCAGGCCAGAGGTCTGCCTTTCTCAGTAAAGCGTGCGGCGAGGATTTATCTTTGCGTCAAGAGGTCGAGTCTTTAATTTCTTCGCACGAACAGGACGGGAGCTTCATTGACTCTCCGGCTTATGAAGTGGCCGCAGAGTTGATAGTGGAGCAGCAGGCGGATTTGAAAACGGGTCAGGGAATAGGTCCCTACGAAGTTCTCTCCACACTGGGGCGCGGCGGAATGGGCGAAGTCTATCTGGCGCAGGATAAGAAACTGGGGCGCAAAGTGGCATTAAAAGTTCTGCCCTCGTCCTTCTCTAAGGAGATAAATCGTCTGAGAAGATTCGAGCAGGAAGCTCGCGCCGCATCCGCTCTTAATCATCCAAATATTTTGACCATCTACGAGATAAGCGAAATTGGCTCGACGAAATTCATAGCGACCGAGTATGTCGAAGGCGAAACGCTGCGACGGCGAATGGGACACGCACCGCTCGGCGTTAACGATGCGCTCTCAATCGCAATTCAAGTCGCTGATGCTCTGGCGGCTGCGCATGAGGCTGGAATCATTCACCGCGACATCAAGCCCGAGAACATAATGCTCCGTCGGCGCGACCATATCGTGAAGGTTCTGGATTTTGGTCTTGCCAAGCTAACGGAAACTAAAGTGGTCGCATTGGACAGAGAAGCGCCCACGCGCATGAAGATCAATACGGCTTCGGGTCTTGTGATGGGCACAGCCGCGTATATGTCGCCCGAGCAGGCAAGAGGAATAGGAGTAGACGCGGGCACGGATATATGGAGTCTGGGCGTAGTTCTATACGAGATGTTGACGGCGCGCGCGCCGTTCGATGGCGAAACACCGAGCGATCTTATCGCTTCAATCTTAAAAACTGAGCCGCCGCCGCTCTCGCAGCTAGCGCCCGAAACTCCCGCAGAGCTTGTTCGCATAGTGACCAAGACTCTTCGGAAAGACCGCGAGAAGCGTTATCAGGTCGTCAAAGAACTGTTGCTCGATTTGAAGAGCTTGAAAGAAGAACTGGACTTTGAAGCCAAGTTAGAGCTTTCGGTTGCGCCTAACATACGAAGCGACGCCGGTTCAGCAACGGTTCTTCCTCACAGCATTACCGCTGACGAAGCCACCGCGAAGACTGACGAGATTAAGGGAACGACGAACGCGCTCAGCGCGGCTCTCAGCATAGAGCTTAAACGTCACAAGACTGGAATCACTCTAGTCCTCATTGCGCTCGGCATTACCGTTATTGCATCTGCATTCGGTCTCTACAAGTTTCTGAATCGAAATCAGCGCGTGGAGCACTTCCAGAGGATGAAGATCGCCCGGCTCACTAATACGGGTAAGACCATAGATGCGATAATCTCGCCGGACGGGAAATATCTCGCTTACGTCTTGAGCGACGCAGGGAAGCAGAGCCTGTGGATAAGACAGGTATCGGCGACCAACGATACTCAGATAGTCCCGCCTGCGCCCGTTGGTTACTTCGGAATAACTTTCTCGCGCGACGATAACAACATCTATTACAGCTTGAAGTCTAACAATAGCGTGGGCGCTCTATACCGTATTCCCGTGCTTGGCGGCACGTCCGTCAAACTTCTGGAAAGGATTGACGGCCCCATCAGCTTTTCGCCCGACGGCAAACGACTTGTGCTGGTGCGGGGCGATTTCCCAAATCACGGCGAGAGCAGTCTGGTTGTTGCAAACGCGGACGGAAGCAATGAACAGGTAATCGCCACGCGCAAGCCGCCGGAATTCTTCGCTCCCATCTTCTTCACAGGCCCGTCGTGGTCGCCCGACGGTCAATTGGTCGCCGCTTCCATACAGACTGTAGGAGGAGGCTATCGCGTAATAGCGGTGAAAATTCAGGACGGAAGTGAACAGGTGCTGACCACGCAGAGGTGGAATTTCATAGGCCGCGTAGAGTGGTTACACGATATGAGCGGTCTAGCCATGATCGCTCTCAATCAGGACACGACGACCACACAGGTCTGGTTTCTCTCCTACCCGGACGGCGACGCGCGCCAGATTATAAATGACCTGAACAACTACCGTTCGCTCAGTTTCACCAGCGATTCCAATCAGTTCATAACAGTGCAGTCGAGCGGAACGACGAACGTCTGGGTCGCGCCCGAAGGCGATTCTAAACGCGCAGCCCAACTTCCTGCGGGCAACACAGGGTTCCTCGGAGGAGGCGGTGAAGACAGCGTTTCGTGGATGCCCGACGGACGCATAGTTTACGTGTCCAGCGCAGGCGGCAAAAACTCGGACATCTGGATTATGGATTCCACAGGAGAGAACCGCAGGCAACTGACGAGCGGAGGGAACAACCGAAGCTCCGTGGTTTCGCCCGATGGGCGATATATAGTTTTCACCTCCAACAGAAAAGGCATGCGTAATATCTGGCGTATGGATATTGACGGCGGAAATCAAAAGCGGTTAACCGACGGACTTGTAGAAGTAATGCCGGGTTTTACTCCAGATGGTCAATGGGTCGTCTATTCGTCATTAATCGGGGACAGGGTAGCTATCTGGAAAGTCCCTGTAGATGGCGGCGCGCCCCAGAAAATTGCCGACGCCCAGGCCCGGTCGCCCGTAGTCTCGCCCGACGGTAAACTCATAGCATACCTTTATGCAGAAGACAGTACAGGGCAGGCACAGCTTAACGCGCCGCCCAACAAGATAGTGGTTATCCCGTTCGAGGGCGGCGCACCCATTAAAACTTTCGACTTTATACCGGGCGGCACGGTAACGCCTGTGCTTCACTGGTCGCAGGACGGGCACTCGCTTCTCTACACAACCAACCGCGCCAGTGTGGGCAACATCTGGAGCCAGCCAGTGGACGGCGGCGCACCCAAACAGTTGACGGATTTCAACGATGACCTTGTAACGTCCTTCGACTTCTCGCCCGGCGGCAACCTTGTCTGCGGGCGAGGCCACATCATACGCGACGCGGTTATCATAAGTGACTCAAGATGAGTTACGAAGCAGTTCAGTCATCAATGACAAGTCCGTAGCGCACGATATAGTGCCGCGCCTGCACCATCTCGCATAGCCCGCGCGAAACTTCCTCGAAGAATCTTCAAAGAGAACATACGCTAATTCTTTAACCAAAGATGAAAAAGGGTGATAAGTGATAAGAGGAAAGCCGTGAATCGTTAATCGTAAGTCGTGAATAGAAGATAGCTTTACTTTCATTCACCGCTTACCATTCACCCTCTGTTCTTTCACTTATCACCCATCACTTATCACTATCTTACTAGACTCACGGGCACGCGCTTTGCTCTCGCGGTTTTGTGAAGAGCTTCAAACGAACCGTCGCAAGTCATCGCCTCTGAAGACTCTTGCAGAAGGCGCGTTAACATTTCTCTCTCCTTGCGCGTCTCTCGAACTGGGCTGTCCACATTCTCGGTTTGATTCTCAAAAAGGAGTACGCATCATGCGTTTCACAAAACTCTTGCCCGCCACTCTTCTCTCTATACTGTTAATTACTCTTTCAAGCAGCGCGGCGCTCGCCACTGCGAATGGCGATGATGAAGACTACGCTGATGAATATGATGTTCACGCGCGCGTCGTGCGAGTCAGCCTGATTCGCGGCGACGTTCAGCTTAAACGTTCGGGCGCACAAAACTGGGAGCGCGCCACTCTGAATTACCCTCTGGTAGAAGGCGATGCGCTCGCAACCGCTCGAGACTCGCGCGTGGAGATTCAGATTGACTCAAAGAACTTCGTGCGCGTTGGCGAGGATTCAGTCCTTCGCGTAGTGACTTTGCGCGATGAAGGCATCGCGTTGAGTCTGCCGGAAGGAACCGCGAGCCTGCGCCTGGCGCGATTCGATCACGAGCACGAATATTTCGAGGTGGACGCGCCCGGAACGACCGTCGCCGCCGAAACTGAAGGTCTTTATCGTCTGGATGTAACGCACGAAGGGCGCGTGAGCGTCACCGCACACGACGGCGCTCGCGCTCGAATCTATTCCGAAACTTCCGGCTTTACTCTTCGAGACGGACGGCGCGCGGAGTTCGTAGCTTACGGCGACGCGGACGGCGACTGGAACATTGTGGCCGCGTCATCGCGTGATGGCTGGGACGATTGGATCGGAGAACGCGAGCGCTATCTCGCTCAACGCATGCGCTACGACAACCGGTATTACGACGACTACATCTGGGGCGCTGAAGATTTGGATGCCTACGGCAATTGGGTTTACGTCAACGACTACGGCTGGATATGGCGTCCACACGTGACCGTCATCAACAACTATTACAACTGGGCACCGTATCGCTATGGTCGCTGGACGTGGTGCCCTCCGTATGGATGGACATGGGTGGGCGATGAAGCCTGGGGCTGGGCACCCTATCACTACGGTCGTTGGGTCTACTACGACGGCGGCTGGTGCTGGACTCCGCACAGCTATCATCACTACTACTCGCACCGTAGCTGGTGGCGGCCTGCGCTCGTCGTCTTCGTCAACGTGGGGACTTCTTACGGAAATCACATAGCATGGTATCCGCTCTCGTACAACCAGCATGACCCGTACGCGCGAAACTTTCAACGGCGCGCGCCTGATCGTCTGACTCCGCTGCGCTCGGACGAGATAGCCGGATTGCAGCGCACCAACCCTGCTTACCTTCGCGCAGTGACGACCGCGCCCGCGCGCGAGTTCGGGACAGAAGCCGCGCGTGTTCAACCGGCAACAGCCGATATGGCTAGACGAGCTATTCAGGGCGAGCCTGTGCGCGCCTCGCGGCCTACAGAGGGCAATGAGGGCGCTTCCATTGGTGCGACGAGACCAGCGCGCAATTTGCCGACAAGACCTGTTCCGTCAATCGTTCAAGCTTTGCCGCAACGCGAGACAGGCGCAGCAGCGCGCGCTCCTGGCCGTGCGCTCGATGAAGACCTGCGCCGTGATCGTCTCTTCCAGGGACGCGAGCCGCGCGTCGCTCCTGGAATTCAGAACGCAACAGGCAGCGCTGAAGCGGGAACAGACAGGCCGACAGGCGCGGTCGAGCGTCCGACACGCACATTTGCTCGCCCTCCTGTCGAGCGCGGTGCTGACAGAAACGCTGGCGGAAATGAATCTGCGCCTTCGCGCGTCACAAGACCGGAGCGTCCCTCTTATTCGCCGGAGCGTCCCGCGCCTTCAGACGATAACGAGCGACAGCGCGAGCGAAGAACTGCGCCCGCCGAACGGCCACACGGGAATGAACAGGACAATGAGCAGCCGCGATACGAGCGGCCTCAGCGAACGGAGAGACCCGCCGCGCCGCCTGAGCGTCACGAACAGCGCGAGCCTGTGCAACGGTCAGAGCCTCCTGCGCGCACAGAGCCGCGACACGAAGCTCCGCCGCCGCGACCTGAGCCGCAGCGTTCAGAGCCTCCGCCGCAGCGACACGAGCAGCCGGAATCTCGCCCTGCTCCACAGCAACAGCAACGCGAGGAGCGGCAAACTCCCGCGCATCCACCCGCACGCTCTCCCTCCGAAAACAGGGAGCAACGTGACGGACGCTAGCCAGACAGGCCAATAAATCTTTGCGCTCTTCTTAGCGTCTTTGCTTCTCAAGCGTGAGGTTAAGTTTCACGCCAAGACGCAAAGGCGCTAAGAAGGCGCGAACGCTGTGGGATGAATTCAAGCGGGTTGTTTCAGGTATAAGGAGTTCTTCAGATGTCTATCAAAAGGTTCAGCGTTTATCTTATCTTTTTATCATTCATCTCCCTCGCGCTTGGCGCAAACACTTTCACGCGCGTAACTCACGCTCAGAACATCTCTGCACGCGAGTTTACGCCAGACACGCGACGCGCTGTCTCTGCGCAGGGAAACGTCGCGCGCAACGCTGCGCGTCCGAATTCAACCGCTCCGGTTCGCACGGAAAGTTTGCGCGAGCGCGCTATAAATTCCGATGAAGCGCGCAACGTGGCGCGCCCACCATCTAGCGAAGATTACTCTTCAGTGAACAATACGGATGCATTGATAGGCGCTGGCACGCCGCTTACGCGCGTGCTGCACACGTCGCAACTGAGCATCACTTCGACTGCGGGCACGGACGAGCAGTACGTTGATCGCAACAACGACATGGCGGCAGACGAGCGCACGACTTTCGATTCACTCGGCGGCTCGTTCGATATTGCAGTCGGTCGCTCGGGCGCGCGTTACGAAGTCTATTCTGCGATTGATGATCGTGGCACTCAGACCACCGCCGACGATCAGTTGATAGGCGTGCTGGTCACGGCGCTGGACACGAACGGCGATTTCGTGCGCGACAATGGTTTCTCGCAGACCTACAACCTGCGCCGCGATTTCAGCCTTCCTTCCGCCGCTTCCATAGTCACAGGCGTCTCGAAGCAGGGGCGCGAGTTTGTAGTTGTCTCTTCGAGCGGCTACTACAACTACAACAACAGTAACGATCCTAACAACGAGCCTACTGCCGGAGTGGTGCTTCTTGTGCGCGACGACACGACGGGCGGGTTCGACAATGCGCGCTCGCGCGAGTTGGTCAAAGTCGGCAGCAACCGGATTTATAATGCGAACGCGCTCGCGCTTCTTCCCAATAACGATCTGCTCATAGCCGATTTCGATCTCGACGAGATTCACATAGTGCGCGACAGCGACGGCGATGGCATGCCTGACACTTTCGATGCAAAACCTTACTACTCATATCGCTTCTCGAACGATGCGCCTCTGGACATCGCAGCCAATTCGCGCGGCGTGGTCTTCTCGCATTCCTACGGCAACGACACGGTTATGCTCGCGCTCTACGATGATAACTCGGACGGTTACGCTGACCGTGATGAAGAGGTTGTCGTCGGACTCTCGCTTGACAACAATCTATTCTTTCACGGGCTGACGGTTGACCGGCTTGGAAACGTTTACATCATCGAAGACGCTTCGGGCGCGGCTGATTCTGCTTCGACAGGCGGGAACGGCGGCTCGCCGCAGATTGATGTTTTTCCAGACCCGAACATGACGGGCTTTCTTCAGAACGGCGCTATCTTCGCGCTTGCGGATCGCGGCGGCTCGCAGGCTCTTTCAGGTCTGGCGTTCGGCGCTCTGGCGCCCAATCCTATAAACGATGCGCAGTTCTTCGTCGCGCAGCACTACAGAGATTTCCTGGGGCGCGAGCCTGACGCGGGCGGACTCTCTTACTGGACATCTCAGATAACGCAGTGCGGCGCGACGTGGAACTGTATCAACTCAAGAAGGGTGGGCGTCTCTGCCGCCTACTTCATAGAGTTAGAATTTCAGGACACAGGCTCGTTCGTCTATCGCATGTACAGAGCGAGTCTGGGGCGCAAGCCATCTTTCGCGGAGTTCAACTCGGATAGAAGCAAGGTCGTTGCCGGTTCAAACCTTGAAGCGAACAAACAGTCTTTCGCAGACGAGTGGGTGACGCGCGCGGAGTTCAAGCAGGCTTATCCTTCAACTATGACGCCGAATGATTTTGTCAATAAGCTGATGGATACGGCGAACCTGAAGCCATACGCAACCGAGCGCCAGCATCTTATTCAGGAGATGAGTTCGGGCGCGACGCGCTCGCAGATAGTGCGCGAGGTAATAGAGTTCACGGAGTTCAAGCAGAAGGAGTACAACCCCAGCTTCGTGCTGATGCAATACTTCGGTTATCTCAGACGCGACGCGGACACGGGCGGCTATCAATTCTGGCTCAACATATTGAACTCCAGATTGCCGCAGGACGCGAGCGGATACCGCGCTATGGTCTGCGCGTTCCTGACTTCCAGGGAGTATCAGGAGCGATTCGGACAACAACTCGCACGCACGAATGTTGATTGCGGCTCTTGAGGGTGAAATCGCAGCATATAAAAAGAGGGCGGCTCTTTCGTGTCGTCCTCTTTTTTATTTCGAGGTCATCTCGAAACGCAAAAGCTCGCAGCTCTTCCCTTTGATCTGTGGACAAATCAGCCTGCGCGTGGTGCAATACCTTCCGTTCGTTATTCAGAAACTTTCTCGTCCCACCTCGGCGGTTCTTCAAAAAGTGAGGCGCGTATGAATCCTGCTATCAAGATAAGTCTATTCGCTTCGGGTCTCTTTCTGCTCTCAGGGATGCTGACGGGAGTTCTTAAATACCAGCGAACCATGACGAGCGCAGAGCACCGTGCGCCCGTTTACGTTGACATAGCGCATCGCGCTTCGTTCCTCTACAGCTTCGCCGCGCTGGTCATCGCAAAACTTCTCGAATACAGCCCTTACTCTACACGTGTGCAAATCATTGCCGCGTCCGTCCCTCTTGCCTTCTTCGCCATCACAATCTTAGGCTACACGGCTGAAGGATTGATGAATCGCACGGACAATCTCTTTCGCGAACGAAACTTCACGACGACATGGTACATGTACGCGCTCATTGCGGGCGAGATAGGCGGATTCACAGTCATTCTCTGGGGCTTCCTCTACACGCAGGTTCTGGCCTGAAAAAGAGGGATGATGAGAGGCAATCTACTCTCGGTTTGTCGGCTCACTTTGACCGCCCGTGCTGCTTTCATTCTGATGAGATTCGTCCATTTTGACCACACTTTAAGTCTGCTCTCCTTCTCGATTTCCTCAGAAATTAACGCTTTTAAGCTCCAGATCACACTGGCACGGCACTCGCTAAAAGAGGCGCACATGCAAAATCTTTGCATGGTCTTCCGCAGCTAAGATTTCAAGGCGAAAGCGCCCAAAACTATTTTGTTGTCATAAAGTTCTAGATTATGTATTCTGATAGTAGCGAGCGCATCTGTTCGCCTCGCATCTTGTCCCAAAGCCTCTTGCGATAATCGCCACGTGGCAGCCCGCCTCACGGGAAACACGTTCTGAAAAGACTCTTAATATCAACAGTTTCAAGAAGCCCAAACTCTGACCTGAAGCTATGAGCAGAGAACGCTACAACAAGCCTTGCATGGGGCTGATTATCTTCGGCGGTGCTCTGATCTGCGTGTATGCCGTGACCCACGTGCGGCTAGCGCATGTTGATATGCGCTTCCTGCTGCTGGCCGTCATCACCCTCTGCTTCGGCTCGCGCATAGGCATAGAAGTCTCGCGCGTGCGCGTGCAGATAACTGTCTCGGACACGTTCATCTTCCTCACCATGCTTCTCTATGGCGGCGAGCTTGCGATACTGCTTGCTGCCGCTGAAGCCCTCTGCTCGTCGTTTCGTTTCAGCCGTAGACCATCCACCATCTTTTACAACGGGATGATGCTGGCCGTCTCGACCTGCGCCACCGTATTGGTGATTTGTTATCTATTCGGGTCGCTGACGGCGCTGCCGCAGGGAAAACTTTCGGCCAGCTTCATCACTTCCATCTTCGTGATGGCACTGGTGCAGTATTCCGTCAACTCCGGCCTTGCCGCGCTGCTTGAATCCTTCAGGAGAGACGAACCCTTCTGGCCCACCTGGACGCGCTTCTACCTCTGGTCTTCGATAACATATTATGCGGGCGCAACCGCCGCAGGCATCACCGCCAAACTGGTTTACATCGGCGGCTTCTACGCATTGATAGTTGTCATCCCGACGATCTCTATCATCTACTTCACCTACAGAACGTATCGCAAGAACATTGAAGCGACGACAGCGCAGGCAGAGCAGGCCGAGCGACATGTCTGGGAATTGAACAAGCACATAGCGGAGCAGGAACGCATACGCGGCGCGCTCCAGGAGAGCGAGGAGCACTATCGCAACGCATTCGAGCATTTTCGCAGCGCGTTCGACTATGCGGCCATAGGTATGGCGCTGGTCTCCACGGACGGGCACTGGGTTCAGGTCAATAAATCGCTCTGCGAGATCGTGGGCTATTCAGAGAAAGAGCTTCTCGCCATGCGCTTTCAGGAGATAACGCATCCCGAAGACCTGGATCACAACTTTGCAGAGGTCTATAGAATGCTTGGCGGCGAGAGCGTAACCAGCACTTTGGAGAAGCGATACATACACAAGCACGGCCACACAGTATGGGTTACGCTGAGCGCTTCCGTGGTGCGCGACGCGCAAGGGCAGCCGCTACACTTCATCACGCAGGTGCAGGACATAACGGAGCGCAAGCTGGCCGAAGACAAACTGCATCACGTGGCTTTTCATGATTCCATGACCGGGCTTCCCAACCGTCTGCTTTTTACAGACCACCTTCAGTTAGCAATACAGCGCGCTCAAGATCACACGGATCACATGTTCGCTGTTCTCTTTCTGGATGTTGATCGCTTCAAGAACATCAATGACAGTCTGGGGCATGCGCTGGGCGATGACCTTCTGGTGACCATAGCACAGCGGCTTCAGAGGTGTGTGCGACCGCAGGACACCGTAGCGCGTTTCGGCGGCGACGAGTTTGCAATTCTGCTGAACGGCATACAGCATTCAAGCGAATCAATACACGTAGCCCAGCGCATACAGCGTGAATTGATGCAGCCGCTACATCTGGGCGGCCACGAAGTCTTCACTTCTGCGAGCATAGGCATAGCGCTTTCCACTTTAACTTATGTAAAGGCCGAAGACCTTTTGCGAGATGCGGACACGGCAATGTACAGGGCTAAGGCTGAAGGCAAGGGACGCTACGAGGTGTTCGACAAGGTGATGCACGCCCGCGCCATGTCACTTCTTCAGTTGGAGAACGACTTGCGCCGCGCAATCGAGCGCCGGGAGTTCATGCTTCATTACCAGCCGATCATCAACCTTGAGACGAGCGAGCTTGCGGGATTCGAGGCGCTCATTCGCTGGCAGCATCCTGAGCGCGGCCTTATCTCGCCAGCAGAGTTCATCCCGGTTGCCGAGGATACGGAATTAATCATCCCGATTGGTGAATGGGTGCTCGGTGAAGCGTGCCGCCAGATGCGCCGGTGGCAGGAGCACAGCCCACTGGCAGCAAACCTTTCAATGAGCCTCAATCTGTCCGGCAAACAATTGCGCCAGATGACGCTGGTTGACCAGGTGAAACAGACGCTTGAATCAACAGGGCTTGAGCCGAGCCTTCTGAGGCTTGAGATTACGGAATCGGTCGTCATGGAGAACGCGGAGATGGCGACCTCCATGCTACGTCAGTTGCGCTCGCTTGACGTGAACCTGAGCATAGACGATTTCGGCACGGGCTACTCTTCATTGAGCTACCTGCACCGCTTCCCCGTTAACCTTCTCAAAATTGACCGCTCCTTCGTCAGCCGCATGAGCGAGGGCAACGAGAACGCGGAGATAGTGCGAACCATTCTAACGCTCGCTCGCAACCTCGGCATGGAAGTCGTGGCCGAAGGAGTCGAGACCACAGAGCAGCATAAGCGGCTCAAGTCATTGGAATGCAAGTATGCACAGGGCTATCTGTTCTCGCGCCCGGTTGATGCCGATACGATTGAGCGATTGTACTTCAGCAATCCATCGGTGGGTTTGGGCCTGCAAGAGGGAGACGTGGAGCTTCTTGGAATAATGTGATGAACGGTTCTCATAAAAAGAGAATGAGCGAGACGCTAATGAACACGGGTGGAAAATAGGATCAATTCTGTAGCCTGCGATTAACTTCGCCCTACGTTTATTCCGCAATTCCGTAACAGGCTTAAATTAAAAGGCCCGGCTGCGCTCTCCCCTTCGCAGCCGGGCCTTTTTTATTGGCCGCACCTTAGCTTAAGCGACCAATCTCAATGCTTGATTTTCAATAGCTGTGGCTCTTCTTCCGCAGCTTGTAGGTGTAGAGCGCCGATGATGCGCCGCCCGCAAGCATCCCTATCCCTGCGCCGCGCTTGCCGCCAATGAGTCCGCCGACGATTGCGCCGCCGACTACGCCTGCGCCCACCGTCAGCTTGTTGCGGTGCTTCTGCCAGAACGAGCGCGTGTCGCGTTGCGTCTCCACTCTCTGCGAAGAACGATAGTCGCGCGCGGTTGTCGCGTGTGGTTTAACTCTATTTGTATGTCTGACTGCGGCGAAGGAAGGCAGCGCCGTACCCGCCATCAGAATCGTTGCCATCAAAAGAGTCATCAATCTTTTCATCTAGCTATCTCCTCACTTTGAGCGTCGGTCTCCGCCTTGTTCTACAGAGCTTTCAACTCCGCCATCCTGTTCGCCTCGAAAGCCCTCGCTTCGCGGCGAACGGTTATGAGCAACGTTTGTGCCATGAGATAGGTTGGCGAAGCTCACGGGCTATTGCAGCCGCTTTCATTGAGCTAAATGCAGGTCGGCCTGGGTGTATTCATTCAACGATGAATTGCAACTTGAGCCGAGTGGTGTAGCAAAGCGTAAGCGCGTATGTTTGTTATCGTATAATTGAACGCTGAAAGATGATTCCTGGTAAGGTTCTCTTAGCACTATGGAGCGAATAGTCTTTCTTGAACGAAACACTTTCACGGTCGAGTTCCCCAGACCGCGCTTCGAGCACGACTGGGTGGAGTATGCGCGAACGACGCCGGGTGAAATTTTAGAGAGACTGACCGAGGCGACGATTGCAATCGTCAATAAGCTTCCGTTGCGTGAGAGTGAATTGGCCCAACTGCCGCGATTAAAAATGATAGCAGTGGCCGCGACCGGCGTGGACAATATTGATTTGAGCTACTGTCGCTCGCGCGAGATAGTCGTCTCGAACGTTCGCAACTACGCGCGCCACTCGCTGCCAGAACACGTCCTGATGCTCATACTGGCGCTGCGTCGTCAACTCACGGGCTACCGCGAAGATGTGCGGCGCGGAATGTGGCAGCAGTCCGCGCAGTTCTGTCTGCATACGCACGCCATTCACGACATAGATCAAAGCACGCTGGGCATCATAGGCTACGGCGCGCTAGGTCAGGCTGTGGAGAGATTGGCGCGCGCCGTAGGGATGCGTGTTCTGGTTGCGGAGAGAAAGCATGCGCAGACAATCCGTGAGGGGCGCGCTGACTTTGAAGAGATTTTGCGAAGCTGTGATGTTGTGACTCTGCATTGCCCTCTGACCGCAGAGACAAGGAATCTAATCGGAGCAATCGAGCTTGAGATGATGCAGCCACACGCTATTCTCATCAACACGGCGCGCGGCGGGCTTGTTGACGAATCGGCCCTGGCACATTCTCTTCTCGCAGGAAAGATTGGCGGCGCAGCTTTCGACGTTCTAACCACGGAGCCGCCGCGCGAAGGAAACCCTCTGCTAGACCTTCAACTCCCGAACTTCATCCTCACGCCGCACGTAGCATGGGCTAGTCAAGAGGCACAACGCATTCTGGCAGATCAACTCGTTGACAACCTGGAAGCTTTCGTCACGGGCAGACCGCAAATGGTGGTCACCTGAAGTTTCAAAAGATAAGCCCGGCAACAATGGCCGGGCTTACAGAGTTTCGACGCGAATAGAAAATTTTTCTTATGCAGCCGAGGCGTTCGAGCCTAACATGCGTTCGACAATCTGATAGCTCGCCTGCAATGCTTCGTCCAGTTTCTCCGGCTGGCTGCCGCCGCCTTCCGCCATGTCCGCTTTGCCTCCGCCTCTACCTCCGACAATCGGCGCAAGCTCTTTTATGACCTGACCTGCGGGGACTCGTTTCGTCAAATCATCGGAAGTGCGAACGATAAGCGAGACCTTGCCATCGTTGCTGCGACCCAGGATTACGACGCCGGATTTAATCTGAGCTAGAAACTTGTCCGATAGCTGGCGCATGCCTGCTGCGTCCAGACCATTAGCCTCGCGCGCAAGCACACGCACGCCTGAGATTTCGCGCGCTTCGTCGCCGTTCGAGCCGGACGCGCCGATTGCGCCCGTAGCTATCTTCAAACGAAGCTCGTCCATCTCGCGCCGCGACCGTTTCAACTCTTCCTGAAGACGGTTGATCGTAGCGGGAATGTCCTGGCGCGAAGCGCGCAGGTCGTTGGCAACGTGGTCAACCAGCGCTTCGGTTTCCTGAAAACGCATGAGCGCATCAACGCCCGTGACGGCGCGTATGCGTCGCGTGCCCGAAGCGATTGATTCGTCGCTCGTTATCTTGAACAGCCCTATGTCGCCCGTAGCGCGAACGTGTGTGCCGCCGCAAAGCTCCTTAGAGAAGACATCGCCCGCGACGCCCGGCACGCTCAACACGCGCACCTTCTCCGCATACTTCTCTCCGAACAGCGCCATCGCGCCCGTCCGCATAGCCTCTTCCAGCGGCAGCACGTCCGTCTGCACACGCTCATTTCGCAGAATGTGATAATTGACCAGCCGTTCAATCTCCGCAATCTCGTCACGCGAGAGCGGTTGATAATGCGTGAAATCAAACCTCAAATAGTTTGGCGCGACAACAGACCCCGCCTGCTTCACATGAGCGCCGAGAACTTCGCGCAAAGCCGCGTGCATCAGGTGAGTAGCAGTGTGATTGCGTCTGGTAGCATCGCGCTTTTCGACATCAACTTGCGCTATCACTTCATCGCCAACGCGCAATCTGCCACGATTAACCGTCACGCGATTAACGATAAGCCCGCTCACGGGCGAAACGGTGTCGTTGACATTCGCGTGAGCAGCGCTCGTCGTGAAAACGCCTGTGTCGCCAACTTGCCCGCCCGCTTCTGCGTAAAAAGGTGTGCGGTCAAGAACGACCTCGCCCTCTTCTCCCTCGCTCAATTCGTTTACTTCCTCATCGCCCTTAATCAGAGCGACTACGCGCGCGTCAACAGTGTTCGTCTCTTCGTACCCTCTAAACTCGCTGCGCCCGGCTCTATCAAGAACCTGCTGATAGACGGGCTTAACTTTCGCGCGCCCATGAGCCTGCACGCTCGCGCCCGATTGCTGCAATTCGCGCAGCGCCGCGTCGAAAGCTTCGTTGAACTCTTCTTCGCCAATCACAAACCCGCGCTCTTCCAGACTCACGCGAACAAGATCGCGCGGCGTGCCGAAAGTGTCGTAAAGGCGCGCAAGTTCTTTGTAGTCCGGCATCACGCCATCTTTGATTGAAGAGAAAAGCGCATCCAGTTTCTGCAACCCAACTGTTAGAGTAGAGCCGAACCGCTCTTCCTCTAAATTGACCATGCGTTCAATGAAATCACGCGAGGCTTCAATCTCCGGATAAGCTTCGCGCATCTCGTCAACGACGAAATCGGTCACTTTGTGGAAGAACGAATCTTCAAATTGCAGCGCGTGGTGTCCCTGATAGATAGCGCGCCGCATTATCTTCCTCAGAACATAGTTTCGTCCTTCGTTGCCGGGCAGGATTCCGTCTGCGATTGAGAAGGCAGCCGCTCGCGCATGATCGGCTATGACGCGCATAGCAAAACCTTCCTGCGTATCCGGCTCGTAATGCCTGTCCGCAAGCTTCGCAGTGAATTCAATAATCGGTCGAATGAGGTCTGTGTCGTAATTTGAGAGCACGCCCTGCATCACGACCGCAAGGCGCTCCAATCCTGCGCCTGTATCAACGGACGGAGCAGGCAGAGGTTCAAGTTTATACTTGCCTTTCTCTTCCTCGATGCGGTTGTACTGCATGAAGACCAGATTCCAAATCTCCATAGTCGTGTCGCCCGGCCCGTTGACCAGATCAGCGCGGTTGAACTCTGGGTCTTCAGGGTGCTCGCCAAGATAGTAGTTAATCTCGGAGTTAGGCCCGCAGGGGCCTGTCTCGGCCATCTGCCAGAAATTATCTTTGCGACCGAAACGAAGAACTCGTTCGGGACGCGCGCCGACTTCAACCCACAGCGCTGCGGCCTCTTCGTCAGCAGGCACTTCATCGTCGCCGCCGAAGACTGTGAACCACATTCTTTCGGGGTCTAGCTTGAGCTTGTTGACCAGAAAATCCCACGCATACTCTATGGCTTCGCGCTTGAAGTAATCGCCGAAGGAGAAGTTGCCCAGCATCTCGAAGAAGGTGTGATGGCGCGCCGTCTTTCCAACTTCGTCCAGGTCATTATGTTTGCCGCCGGCTCGTATGCACTTCTGCGAAGAGCAGGCGCGCTTATAGTCACGGTTTTCCAGCCCAAGAAATGCGTCCTTGAACTGATTCATTCCTGCGTTCGTGAATAGAAGCGTCGGGTCATTCGCGGGCAGAAGCGGGCTTGAAGCCACGCGACGGTGGCCGCGCTCCTCAAAATATTTCAGAAAAAATTCTCGAATTTCGTTTCCGGTCATAATAAGTAAAAGTAGTCAGAAGTCAGTAGCCAGTAGTCTGTAGAAAACATTAAATATGTTTTCAGTCTGACTACTGGCCGTACGCTAAGTGTAGCACGCAGAGAGCAGGCGAGCGAAGCGGCCAAAATTCATTCAGCCTCCTCTTCGTCAACGTTCAGGGCCGAAGCCTTGCGCACTTTCTCGCTGATGAGTTCGTATGAAAAGCCCTGACGAAGCAGGTGGTCGAAGAGGCTCTTGACTTCTGCGCGTGTCTTCGGCTTTCCGCGCAATCGCACACGTTTTTCAATCGCGCGGTCAACCAAATCCTCTTCGGGCGTCTCTTCGTAAACCAGATCGAGGGCTTCGTTCGCCGTCTCCTTCGAGACCTTTTTAAGGTTGAGGTCGCGTTCGAGGCGGCGTCGTCCCACAGGCTTCTGCTTCACCCTGTAGGACGCAAACCCGAACGCGAACCTTTCATCATTCAAGTAGCCGTACTCGCGCAGTTTCGCAAGCACCCCGTCAACAATCTCTTCATTAGTCCACTGCTTTTCCAGAAGCCGCTCGCGCAACTCTGCGATTGAGCGAGGCTTGGCCGCAAGCAACTTCACGGCGCGCTGCATTGTCCGCTCGCGCGCCTTTTCCGGGTCAATCACGCGCGGCTTCTCCGGCTCGTCGTGGTCGCGCTGCACCCTCTTCGTCCACTGTTTTCTCATCGCTTCAAATTTAACGCACGCGGCAACTGCAATACAAACTGTTGCGCTTTTGAATTTTAGATTCTAGATTTTAAGCATGGACGGCATATTGATTGTGGATAAACCGGCGGGACTGACTTCGCATGATGTCATTGCGCGCGTCCGAAGAATCCTGCATGAGCGGCGTGTGGGGCACACAGGCACGCTCGACCCGTTTGCAACGGGCGTGCTGGTCGTGCTGGTGGGGCGCGCAACGCGCCTTGCGCAGTTTTTGAGCGGCGCGGAGAAGGAGTACGAGGCAGTGATTCGTATGGGCTATGCGACCGACACGGGCGACATGACGGGCGCGCGGCGCAAAGTTGATGGAATCATAGATAATCAAAAGACGAACTGGACTGATGATGAGATAGAAGCGGCGCTCGATTCTCTTCGAGGCGAGATTGAGCAGGTGCCGCCTATGTATTCGGCTAAAAAAGTTGCCGGGCAAAAACTTTACGAGTTGGCGCGGCGCGGAATTGAAGTAGAGCGAAAGGCCGTGCGCGTTCATATTTATGAACTGGAAGCGGTAGAAACAGAGGGCGCGCTTCTCAAAGGGCGCGAGGATGGGGCGCAAGATTTGAGCGTGCGCGTGGTCTGCTCGGCGGGGACTTACGTTCGCACGCTGGCCGAATCCGTTGGCGAGCGGCTGGGTGCTGGAGCGCATCTGGCGAGCTTGAGGCGAACGCGCGCAGGCTCTTTCAAAATCGGCGATGCTGTAACTCTGGAAGAGCTTGAAGGAATCGCCCAACGCTATGAAATCTCGAAAATTCTCATCTCTACTGACGCAGCGCTCTCCAGTCTGCCTTTCATGCATCTAACCAGCGAAGAAGCGCGCCGGGCATCGAACGGCCAGGCCATTCGCGTTCCCCACGATTCTGAAGAAAATTGGCCGGAAGGCAAGCTCGTAAGGATGCGAGACGAACAGGGAAACCTGATTGCCGTGGGTGTTTACCGGAGTGCTGGCCGCGACGTGCATCCGAGCATCGTTCTCTCCCAGGAAAATAAGGGTTGACTTTGGCTCTTGCGCACTGTGCTATAATTATGCGCAGCAGTTTCGGGGGCCGAAATAGGCGAAACGGGCGAGCCGCCAAAATCAGAGGCGTCCATCCAGAGCTTGCTCGATTTGAAAATCAACTGAACCATGAGACGGTCTCGAAGATGGGTCGGTCACGCTAAACGCGCGCGTGACAACGAGGGCGCATATCGAGGCACGAAGCCTGACGGGTAATTTCGCGTGCGTCGGCTCCCAGACAATTCAACACGCACGCGAGTTGCTATATGAATCACCGGGCGTGCTATTTCCCACACGCCGTCCACGCGCGCAACGAAGCCGAGAGGTTTAATTAAAGGCTATGCAAGAGCAGGATGGCAGCAATAAATTCAATATAAGCGAGCGGCTGGAATCACTTCGCCGCGAACGGGAAGCGCTGCGCTGGGAAGGCACTTTCCGCGATTACTTCGAACTGGTCGCGCAGAATCCGCGCGTGGCCCAACTCTCGCACGCACGCATGAACGACATGATTCACGCTGCGGGCATAGAGAAACTGAACGAGGGCACGCGCGACGAGGTGGCGCGCTACAACTTCTTCGCTGCGGAACTCTTCGGAATAGAGGAGCCGATTGCGCGCATCGTCGAATACTTCAAGTCGGCTGCGCAGCGTCTTGAAGTTCGCAAGCGCATACTTCTTCTGATGGGGCCTGTAGGCGGCGGCAAGTCAACGATTGTGACCATGCTCAAGCGCGGCCTTGAAGATTGGACGCGCCGCGACGAGGGCGCGGTCTATTCAATCAAGGGCTGCCCCATGCACGAAGAGCCTCTGCACCTGATTCCGCAGCAGCTTCGAGCCGAGATTGAAAAGCACTACGGAATCTACATTGAAGGCGACCTCTGCCCGCAATGTCGTTACGCTCTTGAGCACGAGTACCAGGGACGACACGAAGACGTGCGAGTCGAGCGCGTGGTCTTCTCCGAGAAAGAGCGCATAGGCATTGGCACGTTCTCTCCTTCAGACCCCAAGTGCGTTACAGGCGACACTATTCTCCTCACAGATCGAGGGATGCTCCGCTTTGATGAATTACAGGGCGAAGTCCGCGCCAGCGCAGATCAATTTGAGGCTTTCGGTATAGGCGTCAGCGGGCTGAACGGTTACGAATTCACTTCGCACTTTTACAACGGCGGCGTCAAGCCAACACGCAGACTGCGCACCCGGCTCGGCTTCGAGATTGAAGGCTCAATGGTTCATCCCGTCTTAGTGATGAGAGACGGGCAGACCGAATGGGTCAAGCTTTCAGACCTGAAGACGGGCGATCACGTCGCGCTGCAACGCGGCCAGCAGTTGTTCGGCAGCCAAACTTTATTGCTGCCGTTCAACTACGATGGGCCATCTTGCCGAGGGCAGAACAAGCACTTAACTCTCCCTCGCGAAATTAGCGAAGACCTGGCGCGCCTCCTAGGTTACATAGTGGCTGAAGGCTCTCTGACAGACACAGCGCTCTGGATTACCAACGGCGACCGCCGTGTTGTAGAAGACATTCTGCAAACTTGCGAGCAACTGTTTAATGTCCAGCCCAAAGTTTACGGCAAACAAGGGACACATGCTCTTTCAATTAGCATCTCTTCCATCAAGCTCGTGCGCTGGCTCGAACAGGTTTGCGGCATCACGCGCGGCGCGGCCAACAAACGCATCCCGCGTATCATCATGGCTTCGCCCAAACACATCTTCCTTTCTTTCCTTGAAGGTTTGTTCTGGGGCGACGGCACTATTAGCGCGCGCAAAAGTCTGGGCAGTAATCGTTTCAAGATTGCTACGGCTTCCAAAGAATTGGCGCGACAGGTTCAGGTCGCTCTGCTCAATCTGGGCATAGTCTCCGCGCGTTACAAAGAGAATATTAAAGAGCGTTTCACGGCTTACTCTGTCGTTGTCACGGGCGATGCAGTCGTTGACCTTCTCGCACTTCTTCCTTCGCTCGCAGATAAATGTACAGACACGCCAGAAAGGATCGTAGCAAAACGCGGGCGCACGAACTTCGACACTATTCCGCAAATGCAGTCTGTGGTGCGAAGCCTACTTGGTGAGATTGCCAGCGCAACCGGAAAAGCTTTGCCGGGCTTTCATCGTTACGCGACCAACGCGCCCTGGGGACGAAATCTGACTCAGGCCACATTGCGCTCGCTTGTAGAAGCAAGCGAGTGCTCGCTATTGAACGAATCGAATGCGCTTTCGACACTACGCGCTCGGCTCGCTGACAAGCTGCTGTGGCTGGAAGTGCAGGAGATTACGGAGGGACAGGCGCAAGTTTACGATCTAACAGTGCCGGGCACACATTCCTTCTGCGCTAACGGCTTTATCAATCACAACAGCCAGGACATCACGGAACTCACAGGCTCAATCGATCTTTCGACCATTGGCGAAGTGGGCGTGGAATCCGACCCGCGCGCTTATCGTTTTGACGGCGAGCTGAACATAGCCAATCGCGGTTTGATGGAGTTTGTAGAAATGCTGAAAGTTGACGAGAAGTTTCTGTATTCGCTTCTCACGCTTTCGCAGGAGCAGAACATCAAGACCGGGCGCTTCGCAATGATCTACGCCGACGAAGTGATAATGTCGCATACGAACGAGAACGAGTACATAAGTTTTGCGGGCAATCGTAAATCCGAAGCGCTTCAAGACCGCATCATACTGGTTCGTGTTCCTTACAACCTGCGCGTCTCGCAGGAAGAGAGAATCTACGACAAGCTTTTGAAGCAGTCGGAAGCGCTCAGAAGCGTTCACATCGCGCCTAACACTTTGAGGGTGGCGGCGATGTTCGCCGTGATGACCCGGCTGGAAGAACCCAAACGAGCCAACGTTGACATCGTGAAGAAGATGAAGCTTTACGACGGCGAGGACGTTGAAGGATACAAATCAAAGGACGTGCGCGAGTTGAAAGACGAAGCGATGCGCGAGGGGATGGACGGGATAAGCCCGCGCTACATCATCAACCGCCTTTCGGGCGCTCTTGTGCGTGACGGCATCACCTGCATCAACCCGATTGACGCCCTGCGCGCCATAAAGGACGGCTTCGAGCAGCATACGGGCATCAGCCATGACCAGCGCGACCGCTACTTGAATCTGATTTCGGCGGCACGCAAAGAGTTCGACGGGATTGCGAAAGTGGAAGTCCAGCGCGCGTTCGTCTATTCGTTTGAAGAGATGGCGCGCACCATGTGCAACAACTATCTGGATAACGTCGAAGCCTACTGCAATAAGGAGCGCATCAAAGACCCTATCACTGAAGAGGAGATGGACCCGGACGAGCAACTGATGCGTTCCATAGAAGAGCAGATAGGGATTTCCGACAACGCCAAGAACACTTTCCGCCAGGAGATTCTCATACGCATCTCTTCTTACGCTCGAAAGGGGCGGGCATTCGAGTACAACTCGCACGAGCGTTTGAAAGAGGCGATTGAGAAGAAGATTTTCGCTGACTTGAAGGACGTTGTGAAGATAACGACTTCGGCGAAGACGCCTGACCCGGACCAGCTTCGCCGCATCAACGAGGTGGTTGACCGTCTGGTGAAAGAACACGGCTATTGCCCGGTCTGCGCTAACGAGCTTCTGACATACGTTGGCACTCTGCTCTCGCGCTAGCTTCAGTGCGGGCTGTGAGCGAGAAGCCTGGAAGGTAAAAGATGAACACACACGCGCCCGCGCTTTTCAATTGAAAGGTGCGGGCGCGTCCTGTTCACCGAAGAGAACAATGAAGAAACGATACTGGATTGCCGGAGCGTCTGGACTGACGGGAGCAGCGTTGGCTGCAATGTTTCTGCTGCGACCGCCCGACGCAGAGTTTGAAGATTTCAAAGACGACTTGGAGAACGCAGAGCTTTCGCGCTTCATAGAAGTTGACGGCATGCGCGTGCATTATCAGGAGGCAGGGGACAAACAAGCTCCGACCATTCTGCTCATACACGGCTTCGGCGCGTCCAACGTCGTGTGGGCCAACGTCATCCTGCCGCTTGCGGGCGCGGGCTATCATGTCGTCGCGCCGGATTTGTTTGGATTCGGATTTTCCGATAAGCCGCACGACGCCGAGTACACAATCGAGTGGCAGGCGCGCAACATCATTCGCCTGATGGACGAATTGAAGATTGAGAGTGCCACGTTGGTCGGGAGTTCTTACGGCGGCGCTGTCGCGGATTTCTGCGCGCTGGATTTCTCAGATAGAGTCGAGCGTCTGGCGCTGGTTGACGCCGTTACGAACAACGAGCCGAAGAAGCAGTTTCTGGCGCGCCTCGGCGCATCGCCCGTGATAGGGGAACTGGCGACGCCATTGATATTAAGCTCGCGCTGGATAATAAAGCGGCGCGCCCGCCAATTTTATGCGCGCCAGCAGCTTCCCTACGACGACAGCCGCTTCGAGTCGCGCTACCGCATCATGCGAACGGCCTCGGCGCAGCGCGCTGCCCTTTTCACCTTGCGCCGCTGGGACGCCGCGCGCGTCGAAGCGGAAGCGCACAAGATAGGGCAGCCGACGCTTCTCGTCTGGGGCGAGGACGACCTGGACATCCCGCTTGAAAACGCGCGGCGGCTTCATCATATGATTCCTGATTCGCGCCTGATAGTCTTTCGCAACTGCGGCCACGTGCCACAGGAAGAGTTTCCACAGGAATTCACGCAAGTCCTCATAAATTTCTGTTCCGACAAAGTTAGCGGCAAACAGATTGAAGTCGCGCCGGACTCTACACTTGTCGCAGCGGTCACAACTGAAAGAACGTGATAAGAGCAGTTTTAAGTTTTTAGTTTTGAGTAAAAGCATCTCTCTTCTTAAAACTGGAAACTAAAAACTTAAAACTGTAGTTATGAGGTTTTACAGATGAGTATTCAACGCAACGACTGGTCATTGCAGCGTAAGGGCGTGATTGACCAGGAGCGCCACAAGGAGCGCGTCAAGGAGGCGATCAAGAAGAACCTCGGCTCTATTGTGTCGAACGAGGCGATAATACTCTCGGACGGCAAACGAACGGTTAAAGTTCCCATTCGCTCGCTGGACGAGTACAAGTTTCGCTTCGATTACCGCAAGCGCAAGCACGTGGGCCAAGGCGACGGCAAGACGCGCGTGGGCGACGTAATTGCGCGCGAGAGCCAGACGGGGCAGGGGCAGGGCGGGCAGCAGGCGGGTAATGAAGGCGGGGGCGAATACTACGAGGCCGAGATAAACATTGACGAGATCGCCGCGCTGATTTTTGAAGACTTGCAGCTCCCATTTTTAGAGGAGAAAGCTAAGAAGGCGGTTCGGTCGAAGACGACGCGCTTTAATGAGATAAGGCGCACGGGCGTGATGGCGAATCTTGATAAGCGCCGCATGATTCTCGAAAACATCAAGCGCAACGCGCGCGAAGAGGGACGCGCTCGCATAGGCAACATCAGAAAAGAAGATTTACGGTTCAAGACCTGGGAAGAGAGTCTGCGATATGAATCGAATGCCGTGGTCATAAGTATGATGGACGTTTCGGGTTCGATGGGCGAGTTCAAAAAATATATAGCTCGCTCCTTCTATTTCTGGATGGTTCGTTTCCTGCGAACGAAATACGACAACGTTGATATAGTCTTCATCTCGCATCACACGGAAGCGCGCGAGGTCTCTGAAGAGCAATTCTTCACTCAGGGCGAATCGGGCGGAACGGTCGTCTCCTCTGCCTATCAACTTGCTCTGGAGATAATCGAGCAGCGCTACAGCCCGCGTGATTGGAACATCTACCCATTTCATTTCTCGGACGGCGACAACTATTACTCGGACAACGAAGAGGCCGTGCGGCTTGCGGATCAGATGATTGAGACGTGCAATCTCTTCGGCTACGGCGAGATTGGCGAAGAAGGTGCTTCGAGCTATCGCCGCTCATCCGGCGCGCTGCTTTCAATCTTCAATGACCGTCTTAAAAATAAAGAGCGCTTTGCAGGTGTAAGAATTGACGATAAGGAGGACGTGTATCCTGCATTAAAAGAGTTCTTTGGAAGGCGCGGCATTGAGGCTTGATAGAGGAGAGAGGATTTTATGACTGAAGAAGAGATGCGTAGCAAGATGGAATTTATTATTGACCAGCAGGCCCATTTTTCTGCTGACATTCAACAGTTGAAAGAATTACATATGCACGCCGAGGTACGGTTGACCAAAGCAGAAGAGCGCATGACCCGGCTTGAAAATATTGTGGTCAGATTCGCCAATCACACCGAAGAAAGATTAGTGACCCTCACTGAAAGAATGGAAAGCGGTTTCGCCGTTGTCAATGAGAAGATGGCTGCCCTCGCTGAGTCGCAGTCTCATACAGACCGGCGGCTCGATACGTTGATTGACATTATCATGCAGGAGCGAAACGGAAGAGCAAAGAGCTAAGGGTTACGGGCTGGTGCGGGATTGCTTATGGAAGACCGGGAAATCAAAGAACTTGAAAAGGCTCTTGAACAGATTTGGGAGGTGGCCCAGGGTTTCGGGCTTGACCCGTTCCCGACTCGCTTCGAGATTGTGCCCGCGACTGTGATGTACGAGATAGGCTCTTACGCTCTGCCCGGTCGCTACTCCCACTGGACTTTCGGCAAGGCTTATCACCGCATGAAGACTATGTACGACTTCGGCCTGTCGAAAATCTACGAGGTCGTCATCAATACGAATCCGTCTTACGGTTTTTTGCTCGAAACCAACAGCCCCGTGCAGAACAAGATGGTGATGGCGCATGTCCTGGGCCACGTGGATTTTTTCAAGAACAACGTCTATTTCTCAAAAACTAATCGCCGCATGGTCGATAGCGTCTCCACGCACTCGGCGCGCATGACCGAATACGAATTTAAGTATGGCCGAAAAACGGTCGAGAAATTTCTGGACGCGGTGCTCGCCATAGAAGAACAGATTGATCCGAATTTTTTCATCAAGCGTGAAGACCTGAATGAGTCCGGGAAACGTAAGCCTGCGAAAAAGGCAGGGCGATACGACGACCTATGGAATCTTGGCAGGAAGGAAGAGGAAGAAGAGCAGGCGGATGAAAAGGAGGCGCGAGACTCCCGGTTGCCGGAAAAAGATATAGTTCATTACATCATGCGCAATTCGCCGTCGCTGAAAGACTGGCAGCGCGATGCGATAGCTATGGTTCACGAAGAGATGGAATACTTCGTGCCCCAGATGCAGACGAAGGTGATGAATGAAGGATGGGCTTCTGTGTTCCATGCCCGCATCATGCGCGAGCTTGATCTTCCCCCTCAAGAGCACATCGAATTTGCTGAGCTTCATTCGGGCGTGGTCTCGCCACAGAAGGGGCAGTTGAATCCGTACTATCTCGGCTACAAAATTTTTGAGGACATAGAACGGCGATGGGACAACCCTACCTCAGAGGATCGGGAAAAATTCGGGCGACGCGGCGGCGAGGGGCGCGAGAAGATACTAGAGGTGCGCGAACTTGAATCGGACGTTTCCTTCCTGCGCAACTATTTAACGGAAGAGTTGTGCGAAGAGCTTGACCTGTTCGTGTACGAGTTGGTTGAAGAAGAAGAGTGGACAATTACAGAGAAGCGCTGGGAGCGCGTGCGCGATCAACTGGTGTCGAACATGACGAACTTCGGATTCCCTTACATAGAGGTCGCAGACGGCGATTACAACGGCAACCGCGAGCTTTATCTAAAGCATTCATACGAGACGGCGGAGCTTGACCAACGTTACGCACGCAAAACGCTCGAACACGTTTACTCGCTGTGGGGTCGCCCCGTGCATCTCGAAACCGTCGTTGACGATGAAAAGGTCGTCATGCATTACGACGGCGAAGATCACGACGAAGATTGATCGAGGGAAGGCGCGCTCACAGCCTTTTCGTTAGCCATCTCGTTTCGCATTCTGCTAAGAATACGGCCACTCGGTGGCGGATTGCTATTTTCTCTACATGTGATTCGCGGCCAAAAGGCTGCTCAATTATCAAAATTTCCTCTGGCACAGAGGTTGTCAAGGACAGCATTTGAGCGAGGGCGTCCTCGCTGCTTCAAAAAAGCGCGGTCTAATCAACAGAGGTGTGGACTGTAAAGGAGAAGTGGCATGAACGAGCTTGAATGCGCGAACTGCCGTCAGGTGAACTCTGTGGGCGTAAGCGTTTGTGGGCATTGCGGTCATGACCTGAGTTTAATTGCTAAAAACGAGAGCGTAGCTGCTGAGAAGAATGAGCCGGAAGCGGAGAGAGGCGCGCGTTGGAAAATAAGCAGAGCGCAGTGGACTGTTGCGGGTCTGATTGTGGCCTTAGCCGTAGGAAGTCTTGTCTATCGCCTGTTAGTGCTCGAACATCTCGAACAGACTGCGGCTCTTTTCATAGGACTGCCTGCGATTCTAGCCCTTGCGCTTGCGCTCACACCAAAGGCAAAGAGCGCGACCGGCATGATAATGAAGGGCCTGACCATCGCTCTGTTGATGTCCGGGCCGCTCCTCGGCGAGGGCTTCATCTGCATAGTGATGTCAGCGCCGCTATTTTATCTGGTGGGATTGGTCGTAGGTCTGGTCGCTGACCACGACAGGCGCAGCCGTGAGAAAGAGGGCGGCTACAGCAAGCGCACTCTCGGTTTGATGGTTCTGCCCTTTCTGATTTTCAGCCTTGAGGGCGTTCACGAAAATCTCTCCTTCTCGCGCGATGAGACAGTCAGCGCAGAGCGCACTGTCACAGCTACTCCACTCGAAGTAGAAGAAGCGTTGAGTCATCATCCAGAGTTCAGGAAAACTCTGCCGCTCTATCTGCGCATGGGGTTTCCGAAACCTGCTGGTGCGGAGGGCGAAGGGCTGACGATAGGCGCGAGGCGTGTGATTCATTTCGGAGGCGGCGAAGGCCATCCGGGCGACCTTGTGATGGAAGTTGCTGAAGCCGAGCCGGGGCACGTTCGCTTCCGCGCGCTCTCTGATGGTAGTCACATAAGCCACTGGCTCGACTGGAAAGAGGCGGACGTTACCTGGCAGCAGGTGGATGCGAACCACACGAAAGTTGTCTGGAAGCTGAGCTTCACGCGCAGGCTTGACCCTGCGTGGTACTTCGCGCCGTGGGAGCGTTATGCGGGGGGGCTTGCCTCCGCTTATTTGATTGATACTCTGGCAACGCCCACGCGATAGATTTTAATCGGCGCTTAAGCTTCAAGACTCTACTGGCGATTCGATGTGCCATGTGAAATTCCTTCTCTGAGACTTTATGCGCTCAATCATCTTGATACGCGCGATGGGGTTGTTGCTTCCGCTGCTTGGCGCTATGGCGCTATGGCTATGGCGTATGCCTGCGCGTAGACGAGCTACAGCCGTCATGCTCGCGTGCGCGTGGAATCTTCCGGCGCTGCTTATGGTAAACCTGCTTGCGATGCGCTACGGCTGGTGGCAATTTGGCGCTCGCGGCGGTCTCATAATGGGCGTGCCCGCAGACCTCTGCATGGGCTGGGCAATCCTGTGGGGTGCGATTCCTGTTCTTGCTTTCCCGCGCATGCGCCTGATGTTTGTAGCAGTGATTATGCTCTGCGCCGACCTGCTTTTAATGCCTGTGTGCGCGCCCGCCGTGCAACTCGGCAACAGGTGGCTGATTGGCGAAGCGGTCGCGCTCCTGTTTGCGCTTCTGCCCGCTCAGGCGCTCGCGCGCTGGACGACGGACGACAGGCTGTTGAAGGAGCGCGCGTTACTTCAAGCGATACTCTTCGGCGGATTTCTTCTCGGAGTGATTCCTGCAATCATCGTAGAGCAGACAGGTGGAAGCTTGACTGCATTCTTGATAAAACCCCTCTGGCTGAGAAGTCTTCTTCTTCAACTTCTGGCCGTCTTTGCAATTCTAGGTTTGAGCGCAGTGCAGGAGTTTGTCGTAAGAGGAAAGGGCACGCCCGTTCCTTATGACCCGCCCAAACGACTTGTAACCAGCGGCGTCTATGCGTATGTTGCCAATCCCATGCAGCTCTCAATGTGCCTGTTGCTGGCGGCGTGGGGCCTGATGCTTTCAAGCTACTGGGTGATTGGCGCTGGCGTGATGGGCTTCATTTACAGCGCGGGGCTGGCGGCGTGGGACGAGGGCGGCGATTTGAAAATAAGATACGGGAGCGCGTGGGTCGCTTACCGCCGAACTGTTCGCAACTGGCTGCCGCGATGGCGGCCTTACGTTCCCGAACGGGCGCGGATTTACATCGCTGAGGGCTGCGAGCCTTGCAGCCAGACGAGAGCGTGGCTGGAGCGGCACAGTCCCATAGCGCTGGAGATTGTAGCCGCCGAAGATCATCCGGCGCGCGACCTGCGGCGCATCACTTATGAAGCGAGCGACCGAACCGTTGAAGAAGGAGTCGCGGCATTTGCGCGTGCGCTTGAGCACATCAACCTCGCTTGGGCTTTCGCAGGATGGTCAATGCGGCTGCCACTCGTAAGGCAGTTGATACAAGTTCTGATAGACGCTGTGGGCGGAGCGCCCCGCGAGATAAAGCGCAGGCGGTGCCAGCGCGCAGATGTGAAGTCAGTACCGCCTGCGGTAGCGGGCGGGTCTTAGCAGCATCAGAACCCGCGCGAGCTTAAGCAGATGGTACCGACAACACCTGTTAGCTAAATCTAAATTTGTCCGTGTACTTAACTATATTTGCTGAATCACACCTGACAGAGAATTCCCCTCGCTCGGATCTATCAGGCGCGCTTTTGCATGATGAAGAGTATGACGGCAGAGACGAGCGCGCCCGTCAAGCTCAACAGCGCGTATTTCATAAAACTCTGCCGCTGGCTCTCGGACATCCATCGCACCAGAGGGTAGAGCGAAAGAAGCAGAATCATCATCGCTGCGCCTTCCGCTACTGCTACGTGTGTTCTCTTGCGCAAAAGGCCGAAGATGAGAGCAGACAGGATGACGCCCGCGATGTAAACAAGGATGGAAGCGGTGAAGCTCATACGCTCCTAACTCATCTGAAGCGCACGGCCCACGGAAGGGTCGCGGCGCACGCGCCAGATTTTCGAGTCCAGATAGTAGTGTATGAAGGCGTAGCCCCATAGGAACGAGGCGAACATCTGTATCCAGAAGTTCTCGCGCTCGTGATGGTTGAGCAGGTAGGCCAGAGCGAACTGTCGCGGCCCCTGATACCATAGGCCGAAAAGTATGCCGAAGCCTATGTAGAAGAGAAGACGACGACTTATTATCTCCGCCGCTCCATATTTTTCTTTGCAGTCCGCGCCCGATTTATACTTGCGGTTGTGAAACCAGATCAAGCGATGATATTGCAGGTTGTGATAGACGGTCAGAATAGCCACAAGCGCAATCGTCTTATTGGGCATGGGCGTCAAGAGCGCTATCCAGTGCATGGGAATCGCAGCCGCCAGCAAGAGGTATTTAGGAACATCGAGCGGTTGGCTCAAAGCCGCGCGCTGTATTTGACGTGCGAGCCAGACCAAGCCTGTAGCGATTGTTCCTATGAGAAGGATTGTTGCCAGCCCATTAACGCCTGCATGTAATGGAGCGGGAACGCGCTCGATTGCCTCTGCATCGCGCGCTATGAAGGCCACGAACGGATACCAGAAGGCGAAGAGAAGCAGCACGCGGTCGAGCGCATTATCAACAGGGGCAAGGTCGTTGTTCTTCTTCTTGTATAGCACCATGAAACCGTAGTGCTGCTTCACCAGATGGTAGTAAGCCCATAGAGCCGCCAGGAAGAAGAACAGCACACCAAGACCGGCGATAACCATCAACGGGCCAATCACGAAAAAGAGCAGAGAGCCTAGCAGCAGACGCTTCCTCGTCCTCCGCTCGGCGCGGTCGAAGTAGGTGCGCGAGAGCGTGCCGAAGACATGCGGCGCGTCAATCAAGATAGCCCACGCCGCTATCATAGGCACGAGCGGAAGGATTCCGGCGACGTAGAGCGCAAGCAGCAGGTAGCTCGATAGGACAGAGCCTATGAACCAGATGAGGTCGTCGCGTGCGCCTATAATCCAGCGCATAGATAAACTTCTGGCCTCTACGTTTTCTGTAATGACTTGTGCGTTTGTTGCCATTGGAGATTATAGAATCTTGAAAGTCTGGCCCACCTGTGGACAGTTAGCTTCGGTACGGCTCATAATCGCGGCGGAAAAATCTTGAGCGAGGTCACACGCCTGAATTTTAGACCAACGAACGGTGTGCTAGCAAAGCGCGCCGAGAGTTTTTGAGGAAATTAATGTCTGCAAAAGATGACGCACTGGATAAACTGCTGGGGACTCTCTTTCAGGCTCACCCGTGGCACGGAGTCGCGGCGGGCGCTGATGCGCCATCGAAAGTGAGCGCTTACATCGAGATAGTGCCGACCGATGCGGTCAAGTACGAGCTTGATAAACATTCCGGCCACTTGAAAGTTGATCGCCCTCAAATATTCTCGTCGCTCTGCCCTATGCCTTACGGCTTCATCCCACAGACTTTCTGCGGCGACGAAGTGGCTGCGCTCTGCGCGGAGCGTTGCGGGATAGAAGAGATAAAAGGCGATGGCGACCCTATGGACATCTGCGTGCTATCGGAAAAAGATTTCGCTCATGGAGGATTCTTCGTGCGCGCCTTTCCAATCGGCGGCCTGCGCATGATTGACGGCCTTGAGGCCGACGACAAGATCATCGCGGTGTTAGAAGCTGATGTTGCCTACGGCCACTTCAAGGACATCAAGGACTGCCCGGCAGGTTTGATTGACCGCTTGAAACATTATTTTCTCACCTACAAGCAACTGCCCGGCGATGACCCGCGCCGCGTGGAGATCAGGGATGTTTACGACCGGGCGGAAGCTCTGGATGTCATCGCGCGCAGCCAGCGCGACTACCGCGCACGTTACGGCGCGCCGGAAGAGAGGATAGGCGAGTTGAAAGGTTTTATGAGAGAGCGATGAAACTAAGCCATAGGCTTACTATTGCGATTTACCGTTACGCCCTTCGCTGATATAGCGCTCTACAGTAGTGATGAAGATATTCAGCCGCTCATCAGTCTCAGCCAATTGAACATCTGTGCGCTTTTGCGCTTCGGCCAATTCTTTTATGGCTTTACTATTTTCATTGGTTATATTGAAAAGACCGGTGAAAGCACCCTCTAAACGATTCATGCGCGCCTCAGCCTTCTCCATGTTCTCGGCAAAATTCTCTTGCCGTTTAGCGATAAATTCCAGCGCCTTTTCTATTTCTTCGCTGGTCATAACAGCACCCTTCGATGAAACGATTGTTAATATTTTCGAGCGACAAAATTATAACAGCGCTAATGTGTAGACGCCCAACCTGATTTCTCTTACGCTTTATTGACTACCTCTTCGATACCGCATCTGGGACAGACGAGCGTGCGGTGCGCAGGGTCGCGCCATTTGGCGAGTGCGAGTGTGGAGAGCTTTGGTTCTTTCTCTTCGGCTTCGCCTTCATTGAAAAAGCGTGCGCGACGATTGCTCCTGTCTAAATGCACATCGTCGCGCACGCTGCAATGCTTGCAGAGCCAGCCGTAACCGGGGTTGATGAAGTGTGTAGTCTCCACCGGGAAAGAGGTTGGAGGTCAGAGGCTGGAGGTTAGTAAAAGCTTTTCGCTAATACCTGTCCTCCAACCTCTGACCTCTGCTTTATTGTCGTGGACGGCGCGTCGAATCGGGCGGCGCTAATTTCACAGGAACTGTCATGTGAGTCTTCTCGCGCACGACCTCCACCTTGATTACATCACCGACCTGATGGCTGTCTAGTATGCGGAACAGGTCGTCCGTGCCGGAGACCTTCTGGCCGTCAATCGCCACGATGATGTCGCCCAGTATGAGTTCGCCTGCGTCGTTCGATCTAGTACCGCGCAAGCCAGCCTGCTCGGCAGGCCCGCCCGGAGTGGTCTGATAAATCAGCACGCCTTCGTTGACGGGCAGGTGAATCTGGCCGCTCAAGCCTCTGACGCTATAGGGTACGATTCCGATCTTCGGACGGCGCACTTCGCCAAACTGTATGAGCTGCGGCACGATGCGTTTGGCTATGTTGATGGGGACTGCGAAGCCCACGCCCGCGCTCGCGCCCGAAGGCGAGAGAATCTGCGAGTTGATGCCTATCATGCGACCGTGCGAATCAAGCAGCGGCCCGCCGGAGTTTCCGGGGTTGATAGAAGCGTCGGTTTGAATCGCGCCTTCAATCAATCTCCCGTTTCGCGCATGAATCGGTCGCTGTAGACCGCTGATGACGCCCGTCGTGAGCGTGCGCTCGAATCCGAACGGGTTGCCGATGGCAAGAACTTTCTGGCCTACGACGAGATGATCTGAATCGCCGAAGGGCACAAGAGTCATAGCCTCACGCGGGGCCTGAACCTTTATGACCGCGAGGTCTGTGTCAGGGTCTGCGCCTATGACTTTGGCGGGGAAAGTCTGATCGCCTCCGAAGCTGACGGTCAGGCGCTGCGCGCCTTCGATCACGTGATTGTTCGTTAATATGTCGCCCTGGTCGTCAATCACCGAACCCGAACCCGAACCCTGGCCTTCTTCTATCTGTCCGAAGAAGCCCTGCTGGTAGGAGGTTGAAGTAATCAGAACGACGCCGGGCGAGATGGCCTTGTAAACTTCTACGTTGTTCTGTTCGTCGGAGGCGACGGATGGGTCTGTGATGCCAGCCGGAGCGGCTTCGGTAAATGCAGCCGTCTTCGGAAAGAATCGGCTGCTGAGACTGCCTATGCAGGCGACTGTGCCTGCTGCGAAAGCTCCTGAAAGGAGTGCTATGAGAAGTATTTGACGTGCGGAAAGTCTATACATAATTTTGAATTCTCTATCTCTATTCAACGCCAGGTCACGAAGCGTTCCAAAGTTTTAGATGCACGGAGGGGTGATAGCGTTTGCGAGCGTGACCGGTCTCGCTAAAAGCAGCAAATGCTGTACCCGTTGCTACCACTAAATTTTACGCTTCCTATTGACTAATGGTTTAATAAATTTGTCAATCTCCCGGCAGCACGACGGGCGCATGGTCGCCCGCGAGTAGTTATTGCGTGGCTAAATTGTCGGGCGAGACCAGATTGCCACAGATTCAATCGCGCTCTTTAAGTCCGCTCAATTCCCGCCAGCCGGTATTTTCGATGTAATTCGCGCTGGTTTGCCACGTCACCACAGGCGACGGGGGCGTGGCCTGCCTTTTGCTCTCGTTGGTAAGCGCAAGCGGTTATAACGCAAGCACTCCTCCTCAAAATTAATCCTAAAATGTTCGAAGGAGCACAAGATGAACCGTATTCTGACTCATTCTGCCCTGACGCTCGCCCTTGCTCTAGGTGTGGGCGCATCGGCAGCTTCAGCCAAGACAAGACACAAACACAGCGCCGAACACAACGCAGCCGTTAAGAAGTGCAACGACGATTACAATGTCGCAGTAAAGGCTGCGAAGACGAAAAGGGGAGCGGATCGCACGGCGGCTATGACCGAAGCCCGCAACACGCGCAAGCAGTGCATCGCCAGCGCTCCGCAATAACCGAAAGTAGGGGTGCGTTCAGTTCTCCATGCCCCCAAAATGATTTGAACTCTTCAAAAAGGAGCGAAAGATGAGACGCATTCTAGCTACTTCTGTCATGACCATAGCGCTGGCGCTAAGTCTCAACGCGCCCGCCGCGATGGCGAATATATTTCACAGGCACAAACATAGCGCAGAGCACAAAGCCGCTGTCAGGAAGTGCGACGAAGATTACAATGCGGCGATGAGAGACGCGCATACGAAGAGAGGCGCAGATCGCAGAGCGGCAGAGGCCGCTGCCAGATCTGCCCACAAGCAATGCATTGCCAGCGCCCCGCGATAACCGGGAAGCAAGCGGTGCATTTTTTTACGAACAGAAGAAAGCCCGGCGGCCTGAGATTGCAGACCACCGGGCTTTCTGGTTTTTTGTCGAATCAGGTTTTAAGAGAAGAGCGAGAGCACAGCCCCCGGCAGTTGGCCGAGCGTGGCAACTATAGCCTCTGGCCCGTTCCAGCCGAGCACGGACATTGCGGTCGCAAAATGCACAAACATGATTCCGAAATAGACTGCCAGCGCCAGCTTCATCCCTCGCCGCGCCAGCGGCAGATGCGCGAAACGATAAAGAACGTAAGCCGCGAACGCACCTATTAAAACTTTCGCGCCGAGAAACTGCGCGTTACCCAGTTCAAGCAGACGCGACATCAGCCCATTGCCTTCCGTGGCAACTTCAGCGCGAACCCATATGACAGTCAGTTGCGCGTCCAACCAGTTAAGGAAGAAGAGTAATAGACTTTTTGTGAGCGCGCTCATCGAGGAAGAGTCCCTTTCTCGTCCAACCCTGTTTAACTTCCTCCCTTTAACAAATGAACCCCCGGACAGGCCAGCGTCCGGGGGTTCTCCAAGAACAGCAAACAGGAGGAAAGATTAACTTCTCTTTTACGATTGGAAGAAATTGATAATAGCCCAAAAGTTCCCGAATCAAAATTCACGCTAAAAAATCTTGACGCACGAGGCTGGCGGCGCGTATCGTTTCCAGGCTCTCATGGATCAAGCTCCGGCATAAATTGAAGGAACGTCTCGTTCGCCTGATAAAAGCATCATGCAGCCTTCCCCAGACCTGAGCGCTCAGGAAAAGATTCATCGTTATCATTGCCCTGCCTGCGGGGCAGACCTTGTGTTCGAGCCTAAAGGTGGTTGCCTGACCTGTCCCTACTGCGGCCACACGGAGCAGATAGTCGTTGCTGATGGCAAAGTCGAGGAGCATTCTTACGAAGAATATCTTCAGCCACGCGCGGGACAACTGCAAAAGTTGGCCGAGGACGCGCTGGAAGTTCAGTGCTCAAGCTGCGGCGCGATTGTGACTTTCACTCCCCCTGAAGTTGCGCGCGAGTGCGACTTCTGCGGCGCGAAGATCGTTGCCCAGCCGAAGAGCGCAGACCCGCTAATCGCTCCCGAAGGCGTGTTGCCCTTTCGTATCACGAAGCAGCAGGCGACCACTTCAATCCGCCAATGGCTCTCTTCAAGATGGTTCGCGCCGAGCGCGCTTAAGAAGTTTGCTACTCAAGAAGGCATAGGCGGCGTCTATCTACCTTTCTGGACTTACGACTCATACACCGCGAGCTACTACGAGGGGCAGCGCGGCGAGCATTACTTCGAGACCGAAACTTACACGGACAGGGACGAGCAAGGAAATGCTGTGACTAGAGAACGCCAGGTGCAGCGAACGCGCTGGTATGCGGCTTCGGGCACAGTTTCGCGCTGGTTCGACGATGTGCTCATCCCCGCGACTCGCTCTTTATCGCAGGAACGCCTGCGCGCACTCGAACCCTGGGACTTGCCGGAAGTGAAACCATACGAGCCAGCTTACCTCTCAGGCTTCAAGGCGCAGCAGTACCAGCTAGGACTCGCTGAAGGGTTCGAGGTGATGAAACAAATAGCTGCCGGCGTGATTGATCAGGATGTTCGGCGCGATATTGGCGGCGACGAGCAGCAGGTTAGCCGCATCTCCACGCAATACTCTGCCATCACATTCAAGCATCTATTGCTTCCCATCTACGTAGGAGCTTACAGGCTCAACGAAAAAGTCTATCAAGTTGTCATCAACGGTCGCACAGGCGAAGTTCAGGGCGAGCGCCCGTACAGCTTCTGGAAGATCGCCTTCTTTATACTCTCCCTCTTATTCATCATCATGATTATCGTACTCGTGTTCGGCCACAAGTGAGCCGGAAGAGTTGATAGGATAGCTTCGCATTTCAGAAAAACTTTTCGGCTTCGACGCGGATGAATCCGAAGATTCCAGCGCTCGCAAGGGACAGGCGAATTTTTCGGTCGTTCGCCTTGCCGCACGAAGTCTAGACCTGATTGCAAAAGCTATTACTGACTTCTGCCTTTTCATCATTTATACTAGCGGCGCATTCGGAGCGGACGGCGATTGGGGCAGGGCGGTTAGAAGTTAAAGACGGGCAGACCGCTGAAAACCTGCTCTATTGCTACTTTATAATTAGAACCTGAAGCTTGAGCATGGCCGGGGAATTTCAGAACATCAGTTTCGGCATAGAAGACCGGGTGGGTCGTATACGTTTCGCGCGGCAGCCGCTCAACGTTTTCAACATAGCGATGATGCGCGAAATCAATCAGGCTGTATCGGAATGCGCGTCCGACCGCTCTATCGTTGCTATCTTGTTCGAGGCCGCGCCGGGCACGCGGGCGTTCAGCGCGGGCGTCGCCGTAGAGGAGCACGTTGAAGATACTATCTACCAGATGCTCGATACGTTCCACGGAATCTTTCGCGCGCTGGAGCAATCTGCGAAACCATCGGTCGCGGTCGTTGACGGCGCTGCGCTCGGCGGCGGGTGCGAGTTGGTTGCAGCGTGCGACATAGTAATAGCATCGGAGCGCGCACGGTTCGGCCAGCCCGAAATAAAGCTGGGAGTGTTCCCGCCTGTGGCCGCAGTGCTCCTGTCGCGCATCATAGGCGAGAAACGCGCTCGCTCGCTTGTGCTGACGGGCGACCTGATTGATGCTCAGGAGGCGGCGCGACTCGGTTTAGTTAATCTAGTTGTTCCTGCCAATCAGCTTGAACAGAAGACGCAGGAAGTGCTGGGCAAATTACGAGAGCTTTCGGCGTCCGCGCTTGAGATGACCAGAAGAGCGCTGGACATGGGACGCGGCATCTCGCTATCGGAAATGCTGTCCCAGATTGAAAATCTTTACCTGAACGAATTGATGAAGACAGCGGACGCGCGCGAAGGAATTCGAGCATTCATGGAGAAGCGCAAACCCGTTTGGCGCAATAGATGAGAAAAGAAGTGATGAGTGATAAGTGATAAGAAGGTGAATGCTGACCGGAAGAGATGCCCTTTCTATTCACGATTTACGATTTACGATTCACAGCTTTTCTCTTATCACTTATCACTCATCACTTATTACTGTCTTTATGAGGTTTGAAGGAATGAAGAACAGAAGGGCTGTGGCGGCGCTCGCGGTTGTGACCGTCGCTTTGGCGCTGTGCAATGTGAGACTGGAGGCGTTGGCGCAGAACAAGCGTCACGCCGTGCGTAGAAACTCTACATCCATAGAGCACGCGCATGAGAGCACGGGGCTTTTCTCGTACATGACGGTCGAGCGTGCGATGATGGCCGTGTGCACGGAGCGCTCGAACGATCCTTTGGGAAGCGCGCCGATTGACGTGATGCAGGCAAGGCCGTCAATGGATATTGACGACCCGGAAGTTGTGGCCGGAGCAGAGCGGGCGCAGCGACTTCTGCCGCTTGCGAAAAAGTATGCTGTCGCCAGTTTGCGCAGTCTGGCGAGCGAGTACGGCATTCCTGCGTGGCGCATTAACGCGGCGGCGGCTCGCATGCAGGCAGTGACGCACGTAGAGCCGGACATGGATTTAAGAGACAACGCCATAGTCTATTCCGACGACGCGCACACCATCTACTTCGGCACAATCTTTCTGGTCGGTCTTCCTTCGGACGAAGGGATGATAAGCGTGCTGGCGCACGAGTTGACGCATTTGGGCGATGGGCCAAGAGATTTGCTGCACCCGCTCTTTGATCTGCTGGGCAAGCGTGCGAGCGCCCTGACCGGTCTTGAGATTACAGGGCGGCGACCGGAAGAGTTGACCTGCGACGTTGTGGGCGCGCGAGCGGTGCGTTCATTCATAGAGCGCGCGCCGAGCATTGATCCGCTCTCGCGCAGGCTTGCGCGCGGCGTCGAGCATAACTGCGTCACTGAAGACGAAACGGACGAGTACCATCTCAGCCCGCGCAGCACACTGCGCGCAGTCTTCGCAGTGAATCCTACGCTCGCTCGCTCTATAATCGGCGGCACAATCGAGGATACAGGGAGTGCTCCGGTCAAGCGGTATCAGCCTTCCCGCGTCTCGACATCGCCTTCACAGGCTGCGGGCGCGCATCCTCATCATCGGCTCAGATGAAAGAGAATCCGTACAGGTTAAAGGGGCGAAGGGGGAAGTGGGGAAGGGGAGAAAGCGCCTCGACGGACTTTTCCTCTTCCCCCTTTTCCCTTCTCTCTTTCTCATTTCATAAAGGCGGCGGGACAAAAGGCTCTCAGGCCGGAGAGGGTTCAGTCGTTTTCAGTCCCGCAAAAATTCTCCTTCTGCTATTAACTTTTTCTCTAATCTCTTCCGCCTGCCAACATATAGGCTCGAAGCAGAGCGTGCAGCCGCGCACTATGCGCGACGTGCCTGCCGAGCGACTCGCCTATAGCTTCAACGCTGACGTGCCAGCGCCGGAGGGCGCAGACGCGGAAGAGCCAGCCGCGCTCGAAGCTGTGAAGAATGATTTCGATTCGCGCAGGATGGAAGAAGCGCTGGTGAGAACCGTCGCATCGCCCGACGGGCAGCGCGCTCTTGCGCTCTACGAAACGGACGAGACGGCGAAAGGCGAATTTCGCATTGACCTCTACTCTTCGGACGGAAGATTTCTGCGCAACCTTACTCCGCCAGACCTCTCAGGAGCATTCGCGCCTACCGTAGCATGGTCGCCCGACGGAAATTCGATCACCTTCATAGGCCGGAAGGCGCTCGCGCCAAAGCCCTCGCCAACTCCACTGGTGCCGCTCACAGGCGCGAGTCCAATTGAGCCTGTGCCCGTTCCTTCCATCGCTCCGGCGTTCGCGCCCGTACCCGTCTTCAGCACCGAACAGGTCTACATCTGCAACCGCGACGGCTTCGACTTGAAACCTCTGACCACGCGCGAAGGGTTAATCTACTTCTACATAGCGTGGGCACCGGACGGCCACGCGCTCGTGGCATTGGCCTGCAAAGAAGATGAATGGGATGCAAGAGAGCGCGAGTCGAAGATGCCTGCGGGTCGCCCGCGCCTGATAGCGCTAGACGGTAGCGAGCGGCTTCTTGACGACAGTTTGACGGAAGCCGCGCCCGCATGGTCGCCGGATTCGTCGAAAGTTGCGACTGCTTTTGAAACCGACGTGGCTATATACGATGCCGCCACGACCACGCCGACGCAGGCGCGCATCCCGCTGCACGACCCGCTGCTAACTGCGTCCGCAGATTACGACGAGCAGAAGTTGAAGAAGAGAACGGGGAATGAAAACGGTAACTCGTCAGGCGTGACGAGTAGTTCAGGCAGCGGCCAGGTCTACTCTTTCAATCCAATCGTTCGTCTACTCTGGGCAGATGATAAAACCCTTTACTTCAAGACGGCTTACGTGCGTCTCTTCCCTGACAGGATGATTAACACTTACCAGCGCTGGCACGTGCTTCACTTAAGCCCGCAGGCCGCTGTCTTGAGTTCGACGATTCATACAGGCGATATTCGCAATTTGCACGCCGCGAGGCATAAACAGTTTCTCGCTCCTTCAGAAAGTGAAGCGTATGAAAGCGCTCGTTGTTGACGACGAAGCTCCGATTCGTGACGTTGTAGCGGAAGTGCTGCGCACGGAAGGGTGGAGCGTGAGCGAGGCCGATTCGGCTACGCGCGCGATAGAGATGCTGCGCGAGGGCGAATGGGCGCTGGTCTTCTGCGACGTAAAACTCGGAAGCGACAGCGACCCTGACGGCTACACCGTGCTGCGCCACTTCACGAAAGAGCAGCCGGAAGCTCAGATAGTTTTGATGACGGGGCACGGCTCTGCCGTAGGCGCGCTCGACGCCGTTGCATCAGGCGCTTACGACTACCTGATGAAGCCGTTCGCAATCGAAGAGGTTCAATCAATCGCGCGAGCCGTGCGCAACGGCATAGAGAAGCGTGCAGGCCCAACTACGGGCGACCTGTTGCTTCATCTTCACGCCTCGGACATAGAACTGGTGGGGCGAAGCTCTGCGTTCGTGGAATTGATGAAGCTGGTGGGGCGCGTGGCGGGAACGAATCTGCCCGTGCTGATTACGGGCGAATCGGGAACGGGCAAAGAGATTGTCGCGCGTGCAATTCATCAACGAAGCACCCGCGCCGGCCATGCTTTCGTCGCGGTCAACTGCGGCGCGATTCCGTCCGAGTTAATTGAATCGGAACTCTTCGGTCATGTGCGCGGCTCGTTCACGGGCGCAGACCGGGACAGGCTGGGGCTTTTACAGGAAGCGGACGGCGGCACCATCTTTCTGGACGAGATTACAGAGACGACGCCTGCGTTTCAGGTGAAACTTTTGCGTGCGCTTCAAGCGGGCGAGATTCGTCGCGTTGGCTCTAACAACACGATCAACGTTAACGTGCGCGTCATCGCTGCTACAAACAGGGACGTGGAGTACGAGATGCGCGCAGGCCGTTTTCGACAGGACTTGCTTTATCGCCTTAATGCTGTGACGCTCTACTTGCCACCTTTGCGCGAACGGCGCGAAGACATCATGCCGCTCGCAAAGTTTTTCGCAAAGCGACTGGCGCAGGCAGGCGAGCGTTCCATAAGTTTTTCGCACGAAGCGATTGAGCATCTCGAAAATTATTACTGGCCCGGCAACATACGCGAGCTTGAGAACGCGATTATTCGCGCCGCTGTGCTCTGCGACCAGATAGTGCGCCCTGAAGATTTGCCCGAACGCATACGCGATTCGCAGGCAGTGGCGGCGGAAGAAGAAAACGATGGCGCTTCAGCTTCCGATGGGAAGAGAAGCGAAGTAATGCTCCCTTTATCAGAGATCGAGAACCGTCACGTCGCGCGCGTGCTAGCCTTCACAAACGGCAACAAGCAGGCCGCCGCGCGCATACTCGGCATTGACCGCACAACTCTGCAAAGGATGATTAAGCGGCACAAGCTGGAATTGAACGGTAGTGAAGATGGAGGGCACAAAACATAACATGATCGAAAGTTAGGTTGCGGTCAGTACCGCCTGCGGTACTGACCTCTTCATCTACGCCGCCGCAAACGACGCAGCCACTTTCTTAGCTCCCTCCCTCTTCATCGAAATCTCGCGCGCCATGCTGATTATCTGCTCGACGGTGAAGGGCTTTGCCACAACCCAGTCAATGCCTGCCTCGCGCTGCGTGCCTGAGCCTACGGCTTCGCCCCAGCCTGTGATGACGGCGAGCGGCATCTTGCGGTTGCGCTCGCGTATGGCGCGTGCGAGTTCCCAGCCGCTCATGCCCGGCAAGCCTACGTCTGTAAAGACCGCATCGAACTTGTGGCGGTTAAAAAGCGAAAGCGCGCTGTGGCCTGCGTCCGCAAGCACCACCTCGTAGCCCTCGCTTTCCAGAATGTCTTTAAGAAGCTCGCGCACGTAGTCCTCGTCGTCAACGACCAGTATTCTGGTCTGATTGGTCTGCGCAGGTTGAACGACGGGCACGACCAGCTCGCCCGTCGTCTGTCGCCTAGACGCTCCCAGCGCAACGGGAAGCTTGATGCGAAAGGTCGTGCCGCCACGCTTTTCGGATTCGACTTCGACCGTCCCTTCGTGGCGGCGAATGATGCCGTAGCTTACCGCCAGACCCAAGCCCATTCCTGTCTTTCCCTTTGTCGTGAAGAAAGGATCGAAGACGCGCAAGCGAACATCGTCGTTCATCCCCGTGCCTGTGTCCGTCACGCAGACTTCGACGGAATTGTTCACCTTCGTAGCCGAAAGCGTCAGCTTGCCGCCTCTGGGCATTGCGTCCACAGCGTTGAAGACCATGTTGACCAGAACCTCGCGCAACTCCGATTCGTCGCCCATGACATGCGCGCCCGACAGCAGTTGAAGCTCAAGGCTGATGTGAACGTTCGCTGCCTCAGAATTATCTTTCCATCGCGGGCGCGTTATCTCGCTCACGTCCAGAAGAAGCTGGTCAACAGAGACCGGCTGAAAATCGTGGTCGCGGCGCTGGCGCGCAAAATCCTGTATGCGCCTTATAGTCTTCGCGCCGTCTTTGGCCGTCTTGATGATGATGCGAAGGCCGCTCTCCACCTTCTGCGGATCGCTTTCATTAAGGAGCAGTTGCGCGCGACCCAGTATACCTGCGAGCGTGTTGTTGAAATCATGCGCCACGCCTGATGCCAGTTCGCCCAGCGCAGACATCTTCTCGACCTGCGTGAACTGCTCGCGTATGCGCTCCTGCTCGACTATGAAATGGTTCAACTCTTCCACGTGATGACGCGCCTGCTCTGCCTGCTGCGCTACCGCTTCCGCACGCGCCGCCGCTTCCGCCTCGGCTTTCGCCGCCGCCGCCATCACTTCTATGTTCGTCAGGTAAGTTCTGTAAGTCAGGTAGATTATCGCTATCACGGGCGCGGTTGCGATGAGCGCGTAGAAGCCAACAAGCCCGATGAGCTTGGCCGTGATGATGGCGACGCTTGCGCCCGCGAAATAGGTTATAGAAGACCACGCGCAATATTTTCTATAAACGTGCCATGCCGATTGATCCGTCTTCCATGCTTGAGCCACAGCCGCCAGCACGGAGTTGCTGATGTACTGCACGAATCCCATCACGCAGACCGCGAGTATGAAGTTGGCGGAAAGATCGCCGTGCTGAATGTTGGCTACCGGGCCGAAGAAGAATCTGAGCACAGTGATTGTCAGGAAGGTCGAGAGCGCAAGGAGCGCGGAGTTGTAAGCGAGCGTTACGGGCTTGCGGCTTATCAGGAGCGATGAGCAGAGTCCGTCGGCGGCTGCCAAAAGGATGGCCGCCTCGCCGCCGTAGAGCAGCATGGTCAGAAAGATGAAGGTCTCCGAAAGAGTGATGCGCCCATTCACGCCGGGCATACGCACGGCTATGCGCGAAGTGACAGCCACGGTCGCCCCGGCCAGCAATAGAAAGAGCACGTCGAGTTGTGCGACCGGCAGGTGAAAGACGGAATAGCCGCAGACCGCAACGCCCGCAACGGTGACCGTGTACATGAACGGTTTAGCCAGTGGTTTTCTGCTCATCATCTCTCCCTCAGCTTTCGCTAGATCGAAACACACTACACCACAGCGCATTATGAAAAAGCGTCCACGAAATCACACCAAACAACACGAAGAAGAGTGCTGATAGAATTCGCCTTCTTACCTGCCCGTTTCGTGTGATTTCGTGAATCATCTATTTGCTATGTCCCGATTCTTCCGTGCTTCGGTTTAGATAGCACAGAATTTTGTGTCGTCCTTCGGCTGCAAGAAGTATGTATCGTAGCAACCGCGCAGCTTGAATCCCGCTTTGAAAAAGAAGACCTGAGCCTCCTTGTTTCGTTCGTTGACGAGGAGGCAGACGGAGTGCGCGCGCGTGAGAAGAGTTCGGCTCAGTTGCGACATGCATCGCATGCCGTAACCTTTACCGCGCTCTTTGGGGCTAACGTAGATGCCTTCCATGTAGATGACTTCCGCCGTCTCGGCCATCACGTCCGCCTTGAAGATAAGATGCTTGTCTTCCATACATACCCACACACGCCCCTGCTCGCAACGTCGCGCCATGCGCATACGAAAGCCTTCCGGGTCTGCTTCGAGCGGATTCACGCCGCTCTCATCCTGCGCAAGACATGATTGCACCAGAAGCAGTTGCGGAAGATCGTCCAGCGCGGCACGGCGCAAATTCTTGACGGGCGTTCTATCTTCGGTTGGAAGCCGCTGCTCGAAGAGAAGCTCGCGGCAGATGAGGCGCGGCGGCTGCCCACGCGAAGCGTAGAGTTTCCAGAATTCATCCATCTTCTCTTGCTCGCCCATCACCACATGCGCGTGCGTGTATGCCTGGGCAAGGCTGGAGAGAGAGGCAAGCGCTTTTTCAGTACGAACCTCGAAGAGCATGGCGTGTCCGATTAAACCGATGCCTTCAAGCGCTCCTTCATCATTGCGCGCAGCGAAGAACGCTCCGCGATTGAATGGGCTTTCCATTCCGTTGTCGTTAATCAAGCCGGTCATGTAAACGGCGTCAACCGTGTGACATGCTGCCAGGAATTTAAGAGCTTCCCGCTCGTCTGCGTCCCTGAGAGCTTGAAGAACCGGAGACTGGTCGCGCGTCGCACTTAAAATCGGGGGGACGCTGGTGACCATGGTCTCCTTTAATCTGATTGATTCTCGCATCGCATTACTCCTAAAGGCAGTTTTCGGTTTTCAGTTTTAAGAAAAGTCCAGGCTGAAAACTGAAAACTGTAAACTGTTTTCAATAGCCCGTGTAGTCAACGCCCGTGTCCACCTCCAATGGCATGGCGGAAATCTGATCTCCGTTGGCCGTTGCAGACTGAGCCTGCGTCACGGCGTCGCTGTGCAGAGTTGCGTCACCGAATATCACTCCATCGCCGAAGATTACGCCGTCGCCAAAAATAACGCCGTCGCCGAATATCACACCGTCGCTCATGAGCGTGCTCACGGCTAGAAACGGTGCGCCGTCGCCAAAGATTACTCCGTTGCTCGTAGTGATTTGATTGCCGAACGTTAGTCCGTTTGAAACTCTCGTAGCATCGCCGAAGATCACGCCGTTCGAGGTTATGCAGGCGTCTCCCAGGAGCGCGCCCGCCGCGTAAATCTTCTGGTACTTCGTAATCAAATCAGCGCCCGTCGCGTAGGTGCGCCCCGCCACGATGCCCTGCGACCATGTGAAAGTCTGTCCCGCAATGGTCGTCAGCGGGACGGGAGGCGCGAGCGAGGTCAGCATAGGCGCGCCCAATGTCGTCGTAGCCGTGAAGTCTGTTCTGGCAAGTCTGGCTAAGCGAACAGCGCCCTCAAGATTAATCTCGCCAGCGCCCTGCTCCAGTTGATTGAACCCTGCCAGAGGCTGAGCCGTGTACATCAGAATCATCTTCACCATGTTAGGTGTAAGATTGGGGTTGGCCTGAAGTATCAGAGCAGCCGCGCCCGCAGCGACGGGCGTAGCCATTGAAGAGCCGTTCATGTACATCATCTTGCGCGCGTCAGCGGGGCTAACGCCTGCGTCCAGTTCAGGGTGCTGCGTCACAAGCAGGTTGTCCTGCGCCTCGGCATAGACGAGCTTGTTGCCGGGAGCAACGATGTCCGGCTTTATCAAGCTATCGTAGTGCTTCGCGTTGAGCGTGTCCGTCCAGAAACCGCGCGTTGGCCCACGCGAGCTGTAGCTTGCCACTCCATCATCTGAGCGCCCGTCCGTGCCGAAAGTGTTGCTGGCTCCGACAGTAATTGCTGAAGGCTCATCGCCGGGCGAGTGAATCTGTCCGTAAAGTTTTTGCCCTGCGTTGTTCTTGCCATTATTTCCGGCAGCGGCGACGACCACTACGCCAGCATCAACCAGACGACGCACTGCCTTGCAGACGGGATCATTCTTATATGAATCAACGGCTGGTGTGCCCAAACTCATGTTGACAACGCGAATGTTGTAAGCAACTCGATTCGTCATCACCCAGTCGAGCGCCGCGAGCAGTGCGGAGACCGAGCCAGCGCCCTGCGAGTTGAGTACGCGCAAGTTTATGATGTTAGCGTTCGGGGCAATGCCTATGTACTGCGCGTTTGATATGCGCCCGTTGCCTGCGGCTATGGAGGCCACGTGCGTTCCGTGCCCGTATGGATCGTCCGTTCGTCCTTCGCCCGTGAAATCCTGGCTGTAGACGACGCGCACCCCGTTGTTCTTGTTAAGAAAGGCGCGGTGCTCTGTGTCTATTCCTGAATCCAGCACAGCTATGCTGATGCCTGTGCCGTCAAGCCCGCTCGTGTTCGTGCCGTTCGCGTTGCGCGCCATGTCAGCCCCGCTCGTCAAAGAAACGTGGCCGGAAGGCACGCTCTCTCTATCCAGAGATATGAAACCGACATCGCCGCGCGCGGATAGCGCCTCGACCACGCGCGCCGGGAGTTCAATGACGCGCGTATTCAAGTTCCGAAGCACGCGCAGATTCCGCGCATCGGAGGCGGCCAGAAATGAGTCGAGCGCTTCAGTAGCTCTGTCGTCGAGTTGCAGCACGACGCGAACGCGAGAGTTGCGACTGCGCGAGCCGCGCGTGAACTCAAGCAGGTCTGTGGAGACTTTTCTGCCCGTGCGCTCCTGTGTATCCGGCAACCGGCTTATATCGACCTGCGCCCTGATGCTCGGGCTAAAAGTGAGCTGGCCTGCGCAGAGGGAAATTAGCAGCAGGACAAGAACGATTCGTCGGGTTGCAAGAAACGGTTTGTATGTCACCTGACTCCTCCTTTTGAGGTGGGAAGCGACGCGATAGAAGTGTGCGCCGCAAAGATGTTGCGCGGCGTGCTTCTCGCGTTCCCACTCTCAAGCAGGGTATGGCAGCCCCTGTAAGTTTTTAACTTTCTGCAAAGATTGCGGCCTCAGCTTGTAGTAGAGCCGCTTCAATAGCGAGGGTCGAAAACCGAGGGAGAGATGAATCCGTAAATCTTTCGCTCATTACCCAAAGACACTACAGCGCCTAGACGGCAATCTCTTCAATCTTTCACGCCTCGGTTCATCTCATCGCGGGCGTGTCGTCGCCGAAGATAGCCGACTGCGCTGTCAGACTTGTATCGCCTATGACTATGCCGTCACCGATTATGATTCCGTCACCGACGATTATTCCGTCGCCTATGATTATCCCGTCTCCAATGATGATGCCGTCGCCAAGCAGTGAACTCGTATCAAGGAAAACAGTACCATCGGTAATCGCGCCGCCGTCGCTCACCCTGATGCTGCTTGCCGGAGTTGTCTCCTCGGTCATCATCATTGGGTTAATGGCTTGCGTCGTCAGCCCTTCAGTGACTCCATCGCCTAATAGAGAGCCTGTGTTGTAAGTATTCTGGTATCTGGTTATGAGAGCAGTTCCTGTGATAAAGGTGTGATTGACGATGACGCCTTGCGACCATGTGAAAGTTTCTCCTGCAACAGCAGTCTGCGCTATGGGCGACGTGTCCGTGAGGAGCGAATCGCCGAGCGAGGCAAACAGCGTGGGATTGCTGCGCACAAGCTTTGCAAGTCGAACAGCGCCCTCAAGATTAATCTCGCCAGCGCCCTGCTCCAGTTGATTGAATCCCGCCAGAGGCTGAGCCGTGTAGCCCAGTATCACTTTCACCATGTTAGGTGTAAGCGTCGAGTTGATTTGAAGCAGCAGCGCAGCCGCGCCCGCTACCACAGGCGTAGCCATAGAAGTCCCGCTCAAATACATCATCCTGCGCGTTTGCGACGAACTGACATTGGCGTCCAATTCGGGATGCATGCTTACAAGATAGTTATTCGCAGATTCAGCCCAGATGACCCTGTTTCCCGGCGCGACCAGATCGGGCTTTATCAAGTTGTCGTAATGCTGCACGCCGGACTCGTCCGCCCAATGGCCGCGCGTTGGCCCACGCGAACTGTATGTTGTAATCGCATCGTCCGAACGCGCGTCCGTGCCGAAAGTGTTGCTGGCTCCGACAGTGATTGCAGAAGGCTCGTCGCCGGGCGAATGAATCTGTCCGTAAATCTTGTTGCCGCTGCTGTCTCTTCCATTGTTGCCAGCGGCAGCGATGACCACAACGCCAGCATCAACCAGACGACGCACTGCCTGGCACACAGGATCATAATGGTAAGAGTCAACAGCGGTCGTGCCCAGACTTATATTCACAACGCGAATGTTGTAGAGCAGGCGATTCGTCATCACCCAGTCGAGCGCCGCGAGCAGGCTGGATGTAGTGCCGGCGCCCTGCGAATTAAGCACGCGCAGGTTTATGAGCTTCGCGTTCGGGGCAACTCCTTCGTAAGCGCCGCCGAAGATTTGGCCGCTACCGGCGGCGGCAGAAGCTACGTGAGTTCCGTGCCCGTATGGATCGTCCGTTCTTCCCTCTCCGGTGAAATCCTGATTGACGATGATGCGCGATAGTCCCAATTGATCCGAGAAAGCTTTGTGGTTCTGGTCAATGCCCGAATCAACAACGGCTATGCCGATTCCTGTGCCGTCCAGCGCGTAGGTCGTCGTTAACCCCAGGAGCGAGAGTGATGTTTGCACGCGCACGGCGTCGGCTCCGGTCGTCGTCGTCACATGGCCTGCTGCAACCGTTTGCCTGTCGAGCGAGATGTAGCGAACCTCGCTGCGCGTGGCAAGAGCAGTGACAGCCGCAAGGGGCAGACTCAGTACGTTCGCGTTAAGAACATGGAGTTTGCGCAGCCCTCCCGCGCCCAGGCTGTAGAGCAAAGCATCCGGCGCTAGATTTGATTCATTGAATTGGATTATGACGTTGATGCGTTCGCCCGGCTGTGGATTATCTAGCTTTGCACGCAGGTCTGGTGAGATTTTTTTAATGGCGCTTGAAGACGCAGGCTCTCGCTCGCGCCAGCCTGCGGCAGCGCCGCGAGGGGCTATAGACGCCAGAAGCGCTAGAAGGGTAAACCAGGCAGCAGCCCTATAATAATGTCTATTTCTCACAGGGGTTGTTCCAGAGAACACTTGCGAAAAATTGAGTTGCTAGAAACTTTAGAAGAACTTTTCGAATGATTCGGGGGAATCTACGATAGAGACTGCTGTGGCAAAATCTGTACCCACCAAACCAGAGTCGCAGACACGAAAATCCAAGCCTTGCGCGTTACGTCATTCTTTCCGCGCGGAAGTCTCGTCCGAAGCTTAGCCCGCGAAGAACAGGGCAGCGCGTATTTCGCTGACAGGAAAGAAGAAACGTCGTCACCTCGCGGCCAACTCAGGATAAGCTCATCGCGTTCAATTCGCTCAAAGCGCGCCCGCTTGATGCGTAAAGGCGAGTATAGAATCGCCGCGTGGAGCGAAGCTGTGCGATGCATTACGCCTCAACTGTACTCTTTAGAGCCGCAGCAGTTTGCGTCGTGGGGGATGACTCTGCACAAGTTTGTAGAAGGCATAAGATGCAAGCCAGCGCACGCTTTTAATGAGGAATGATCCTTTGCACGCGCGCACCGAAAGCCGTAAAACCCCGACTCGAATACAGTCGCTTGCTGACAATTCTTTTGAAATCTGTGCCCGCAATCGCTTCATCGCTTCACACGCACAACCGATTGCCCGCCGCCGAAGCGCTTGCCGCTGGCACAAAGTTTGCCATGACTTAGGTAATCCCCCTCATAGTGAAATATTTAAGAACAGTTTTCACGAAAGCTTCGTCCCGAAGGCCGAGCGCGAATTTGACTTTCAAGTCTTACGAAGCATGGGCACGTGTCGCATATGGTGGGAGAAAACGAACAGACAAAACCGACCATCTTGATCGCTGATGACGAGCCTGAGATCAGAGCCATCTTGAAAGAGTTTTTGTGCGGACTCTGCCATTGCGCGGCTGTCTCTTCAGCCGAAGAGGCACTTGCGCTGCTCAGCACTGAAAGCTTCGACCTGGTTATTAGCGACATCACTATGAGCGGGATGACAGGGCTTGAGATGATCCCTTACGCGCTGAATCTTGCGCCCGACACGGTTTTCATCATGATTAGCGGGGTGCAGACAATAGAGAGCGCCATCGAAGCGCTGCGCGTCGGCGCATTCGATTACATAATGAAGCCTTTCGATCTTGAGCACGTAGAATTGGCTGTCCGGCGCGCACTAGACCATCGCTCTCTGCTCGTGTCCAAGCGGCGATACGAAAGTTACCTGGAAGAGTTGGTCGAGCAGCGCACGAAAGAATTGGATCATGCTCTGGATTCTCTCGAAGACGCATACAGAAGCACGCTTAAGGCGCTGGCCGCAGCACTGGAAGCGCGCGACCACGAGACTCACGGCCATTCAGAGCGCGTAGTCAGTTTTAGTCTGCGATTGGGCAGACAACTCGGTTTGAATGAAGAACAGCTTCGCTCGCTGGAATTCGGAGCATTGCTACATGACATAGGGAAGATAGGAGTGCCAGACTCAATCCTTCGGAAACCGGCAGCATTGACCGATTCAGAGTGGGAGAAGATGAGAGAGCATCCACTTCATGGTCGTCAGATACTTCGCGGGATAGAATTTCTGGAAGGAGCATCCCGTGTAGTGGCTCAGCATCATGAGAAGTGGGATGGCAGTGGGTATCCACTTGGGTTAATAGGAGAAGAGATAGATTTGAATGCTAGGATATTCGCGGTGGCAGATGCGTTTGATGCGATGACGAGCGATAGAGTGTACCGTAGGGGTAGGCCATATGTAGAGGCATTGGGAGAGTTGGACAGGTGCAGAGGACAGCACTTTGACCCTCGGATAGTTGATGCTTTTCATAGAATCCCTCAATTGGATTGGGATGAGTTGCGTAAACAATTAGGCGGTAAAAGAAGTGTAGAGGTTGAGCAACGTCACGCGGAAGGTTTGAACTCCTTATCGTTGTCGCTCTCGGCCAGATAATAGAAGAGATGCGATTCCAAAAATGCGCTTGAATCAAGATTCAAGCAGGCACACATTCATTCACAACGAAAGCAAATCACCATGAACGCTCTCACGCTTCAGCGCCGACCGCGCCGCCATGTAGGCTTAAGGTTGTGCCTCTTCTCTTCGCGCTGAAGACATACCCAGCAGATGTATTCGTCCGTATTGTCCGGGTTGGTAAACTTGATCATGTGCGCGCTCTCCGCATCGCACCGCCCACATGTTCGCGGGATATTCTCTTCCGTCATCTCTTCAACCCCCGATTAGAAATCCAACCTGCGTTTCAGCGATGATCGAGCGACCATCGTCTGCGCGTAAACAGTATGCTCTGAGGCTTAACATAAAGCTAACGCATAAACGCATTTTCAAGCCTGATTAATCGGCGGCGACAAGAGTTTGATGAAACCTTTCGTGTCTACCATTGAGCTATGGCTCTCGCGGTTAAGCTGATCTTCCGCGCTGGCATAAAACGTATTGCTCAATTAATCGCGGAGTCAGGACTTGAACCTGCATCGCTCGATTATCGGTCGAGTGCTCTGGCCTGTTTGAGCTACACCGCATGCTGTGGTTGACCCGGCGAGACTCGAACTCGCACCCCACGGCTTAAAAGGCCGCTGCTCTGCCAATCGAGCTACGGGTCAACAAGAATTTGGCTGGCAGGGTCGGAGTTGAACCGACACCCTCTCGATTAACAATCGAACGCTCTGCCCATTAAGCTACCTGCCAGAAAAGCAGGGATGAGGGATGAAGGATGAGGGATGAAATGGGTTGAGCTAATTGCACATTGATGCTTTCACTCAATCTTATTCATCCCTCCGCCCTCATCCCTTAAAGCCTCTCTGTCTTTGGTTGGGGAACGTGTGAGGCTTTTAGAAAACCGGTTGGGGGAGCAGGAGTTGAACCTGCCGTTGTATAGCGTATGAAACTATCGAGCCGCCCTTGCTCCATTCCCCCGCAACGTTGGCTGCGGCGGCGGGAGTCGAACCCGCATCAACTCGTTTACAAGACGAGTGCTCTTTCATCCAGTTGAGCTACACCGCAAAATTTTTGGTGGACTGGGAGGGAGTCAAACCCTCACAGGAAGTGTGCAAGACTTCCATGCTGTCAGTTACATCACCAGCCCAAAGCCGTTTTTGATTTGAAGAATCTCTGCCGTTTTGAAATTGGTCGCGGAGGCGGGATTTGAACCCGCACCCTTCGGTTTATGAGACCGACGCTCTTTCCAGTTTGAGCTACTCCGCAAAGAAAATTTAATGAGCCTGGCAGGGCTTGAACCTGCACGCTTTCGTTTAGAAGACGAATGCTCTTTCCAGTTTGAGCTACAGGCCCGCGCGCGCGAAATTGGAGGCGATTGCAGAGATTTGAACTCTCAACATTCTCTTTACGAGAGAGACGCTCTTGCCATTTGGAGCTACACCGCCCTCTTAAATTGTGGCCGGGGCGTGAGGCTGCCGCGCCTCTTGGAACTCCACGCTCCATCGGCAAGTCACGTGCTGCCGGGATGAGTCACGCCCCGCTAGAATTGGTGGCCGGTGAAGGATTTGAACCTTCAACAAAAAGTTTGTGGTGGGGACGGAAGGAGTTGAACCCTCAACCTTACGGATGTAAGCCGTCTGCGCTGCCAGTTGCGCCACGTCCCCTTTGATGGTCGGAGTTGGAATCGAACCAACCTCTCAGGTTTTTCAGACCTGCGCTAATCCATCTCTCAGCTATCCGACCGTGAATGAAAGTGAAGCTGTTCGGGATTTTTTTGAATGAAGCGTGAGAGTTGCAATCTCAGCTTACAACTCTCACGCTTTTAGCTCTGGCCCTGCGAAGCTCCTCGAACGTCTTGCGGTCGTCGTGAACGTCCAGGAAGATATACTTCTTCCATTCGTGTCGCGCTTCGGCGTAGTGACATAGCACTACACGTTCGAGCTTGACGCGCAGCGCCGACTGCGTTGTCAGCAGCGGCATGCGAGCCTCTTCGGGCGTGCGGTTGGCCTTGCGGTTGTTGCAGGCGACGCAGGCCGTGACGATGTTGACGGGCGAATTCTCTCCGCCGCGCGAGCGCGGGAAGATGTGATCCAGCGTCAACTGTTGTGCCTGCTTCTTCTCGCCGCAATACTGGCAGCGAAACTTGTCGCGCATGTAGATACGAAGACGCTTCATGCCTGAAGCCTCGCGGCGTCGGCGCACGTTTATGTACTCGCGTCTGCGCACGACCGAGGGAACTGCGAACTCCTTGTGCGCTGTGCGAAGAACGTGACCCTCGTCCCATTCCTCGACCATCACGCTCTCTTTCAAGACCATGACTATGCTGCGCGCCACGCTCACGGTACCGAGCGGTTCGTAAGTCTGGTTCAATAATAGAACTCTACCGTTGAGTGCCATGTCCGTCCTGCACCTCCTTTCTTTGAAATTGTGTAGTGGAAATTGCGAGAGTCGTTTTCGGAATCTGAATCGCGCGGTCGGATTCGAACCGACGAGTTGCGAGCTTTGCAGGCTCGTGCCTTAGTCCAGACTTGGCTACGCGCGCATGAGTGTGAAGGTGAGGACGAAACGTAAATTTTGAGTTGGAGCGGAAGGACGGAGTTGAACCGACGACTCAAGTTTGGAAGACTCGCGTGTTGCCCGTTACACCACTCCCGCTTTTAGAGAGACCTGAGAGGGCGGTGCGGGAGTTGAACCCGCATAGTAAAATGGGGCGGCTGAAGGGATTTGAACCCCCCAGTGAGAATTAAATCTCGTTGCGTTCGAAGCGCAATGCCTTATCCATTAGGCTACAGCCGCGTTTAATCGGTAACGATAAGAGTTATTGCGCTTGGCAGTAATTCTCCGGTGACAATTAGCACAACGAATTTCACATTTGCTTATTTCAATTAATATTTTTTGCCAGCTAACTTTGTGACCTACCATTTTGGCTATTTCCCGCTCTTTTTTGCCTCGAACATGATCAAACTCCAAAACGAGTGGGTCGGATTCTCCACAATCTACGCAATGATTTGTTTTTAGATAGCCAAAAATTTTCTCATGTAAGGCTTCGCGCTGTCGCCTATTATTTACTTCATTCCTAAGAAGATATTTCTGTTTATTCTTTTCATAGTGTTCCTTACTTAGGTGCTTTTGGCAGGTTGAACAATATCTATGACGAATACCTTTGACTTTATTCCGCCAAGTAAATTCTATTTCATCAAGATGAGCTAGACATTTTGAGCATTGTCTTTTCATAAGCCTATTATAAACAACTATGCTTCAAATACTATCTTATTCGAAGCGACCCGCTCTTGTTTCCGTTAAGCTAACCGCCCGTGCTGAAAATTTTGGTGTGAGCGACGAGACTCGAACTCGCAACCTCCTCGCTGGCAACGAGGCGCGCTCTTGCCCTTTTGCGCTACGCTCACCGAACATGGTCGGAGTGGGAGGAATCGAACCTCCGTAAACTTGTTCCCAAAACAAGTGCCTGAAATCCACTAGGCTACACTCCGAAGAAAAAGTTGGTGCGCCAGGTGAGATTTGAACTCACAGTCCCTTGATTAAGAATCAAGTGCTTTATCCGGTTTAGCTACTGACGCACGCGACGGGACACGACGGGACTCGAACCCGCGTCTTCTGGATCGACAATCCAGCGCCTAGCCTCTCGGCCACGGTCCCAAAGAGAAAAGATTGGCAGGGCGTGCCGGATTTGAACCGGCGATCTCTTGATCGAGAATCAAGCGGCTTAGACCTGACTTGCCAAACGCCCCGCGAGAGAATCTTTCTTAAGGGTGGTCAGTGAGGCTCGAACTCACGATCTCCCGCTTCACGGGCGGGCGCTTTCCCGTTGTCTAAGCTATGACCACCATTTGAAGGGCGACAAAATTTTTGAAAGTGACAGGACATTTCAAAGATGTAGTCACTCTCGGCATTCGCCCTTCGTGAAATCCTGACAGGGATGACGAGACTCGAACTCGCAACCGACTGATTGAAAATCAGCCCGCTTTCCATTTCGCGTTCATCCCCATGAAGAATTTTTTTGAGTGCGCGCGGAGAGATTTGAACTCTCACATGAGTCGGGTTTAAGCCGACCGCCTCTACCAAATTTTGGGCTACGCGCGCGAGATGAGAAGTAAGAACGATGCTCGCGGCGGGAGTCGAACCCGCAGCAACGAGGGTTTGAGCCTCGCGCGTCTGCCAGCTTGCGTCACGCGAGCAAAAGATTGATGCCGACGGTGAGATTCGAACTCACACTGCTTAGTTTCTAAGACTAATGCCTCCTGCCAGGTTGGGCTACGTCGGCATGAAGAGAAAGCTACGGAGGCCGGATTCGAACCAGCGTGTGCGAGTTTCAGGGACTCGTGCCTTTCCAGCTTGGCTACTCCGTAAAATTTTTGATGGACCCGGCACGATTCGAACGTGCGACCTTGACCTTCGCAGAGTCACGCTCTAATTCCGCTGAGCTACGAGTCCAAGAGCAGGGATGAGGGATGAAAGGCGAGCTATTCAAGATGAGCAGTTATTCTTTCATCCCTCATCCCTCCGCCCTCATCCCTGCTTTTCTGATGCATGCGGCAGGACTCGCTCCCTGCGCTTGTCATAGGTTGACGCCTCGTTTACAGCGAGGTGCCTTAGCCGCTCGGCCACGCATGCAAAATCATTTTCTTTATGCTAAAAACAGGTGAAGGCAGAGAGATGGGGTGACTTGAAGTCACACTTCGAGGCACACTTCGACTAAGGGCGGCGACCTTGTGGACTCTCGCAAAGCACCGTAGGTCAACCGTCCTTGAAGGCTCCCTGCCTTCATCTCTTCACAAAAAGGTAATTCGGTTATCAAACAGCAAAAAAGCGGGCTTCAGGAACTTCCTCCGAGGGAAGCTTCTGAAGCCCGCTCCGCTTCAATCTTGAACTGAAACTCTTTAGTTTCCAGATTTTCGGGAGCGGGGATAACTTCCCGCCTTTATTAATTATCAAAGCTTTGCCTCAATAGTCTTTCCATACCGAGGCGTCCAATCTTTACTCATAAACGTCTTAAGCCTATGACAGTTTGCACATAAAACTTGGAGATTGCTTACATCGTCATTAAAGCGGTTGCCATCTTTATGATCTATATCCAACTGGCAAGGGTGCGTGGCTACGAAACCGCATAACTCACAGATGCTTCTTTGAAAGCTTAACTTAAGACAGTTCGACATATATTTCTTTGAGACAGATAGCCCTTTTCTTCTGAATTTTCGTTCCGCATTACTTGAAGGCACGCGACAGAGCTTACAAGTCGGGCGATATTTCTGTCGGTCGGCTCGCCATTCGCATCTGCGAACTCCGCATTTTGGACATAATGGATTCATCTGCTAATCCTTCTCTTTTTCTCGAAACAAAAGCGGGTAATAACTTCGCATGGAAGCTACTACCCGCTCTCTTGATTACTAATCTGTAAGTTGGTAACGAGAGCGGGAACTAAAGCCGCTCCCGCATATCTAAATTTTCGTCCTGCTATCCAAAAGCATAAAGCTTTCGGTGACCGTACCGCGTCCGAGTTCGACGCTTGTCCGATAAATAGGTAATGAATTCAGACTATTGACGAACAGACGAGCGCCAGCACACGGCCACCCTATTGCCGCTGCGCGCCTATGTTTTCTCTCCGTCATGTTCATCATCGAAATCATTTTCCTTCTTCTTTCATCGCTAGCTTCCGAAGAAGCGAACGCGCATGTATAAAGTAAGATGCACACGCCTGTCAAGAACTTTTTTCTTCCAGACCGGAAGTATGATACGACAACCGCTTGGAGAAGTTGCCTTTATCATTTGAAATTTTTTTGAGAATGGCGCACGCCCGTCAGTATCGCCCCGCTTGCATCGGTACTCGCCTCACGGCGCAACTGTAAATCCGCTCAATCAGGCGCAACGCGCTTCGCCGTACCATCTCTGCTGTTTGTCCACGAAGAGTTTCGACTGCGGAACTGATGTCAGCCCGCGACCGCGCACGCCGCTTTTCAAGGGCAGAAAATCTTCTGCGAGTGTGACAGCGCGCCCGTCAATCGGAACTTTCCGGCGCGAGAGTTTACTGTAGTCACGAGTGAGACCGGCGACCGTGATGTAATAGTCTCTGAAATGCACGGGCTGAATCTTTAATCCTTCCAGCCAGTAATAGACTCTTCCGAAGTAAGCCTGCTGAAGCCAAAGCTCCCACGGGCGAGGCGCGTACAACTCCTTTTTCAACTCGCGCGAGTAAACCGGAAGCCACAGTACGTAAATGCCTTTGCGCGCGTACTCCGCCGTTCGATACTTAATTTTCCCCAGCGACAGATTGCTCAGTTGAACTTCGATTGCGACCGCCGCGCCATTAATGTAAGCGCTCACGTCCGGCCTAACAGTGCCCAGGTCTCTTTCAATTTCGCATTTGCTTACATTCGCATGCTTCGCAAGCTCTTCGTAAATCGCAATCTTGCACCGGCGGTGCGCTTCCCCTTCGCCCGTGCCGTACTCGCAGGTAACGGGCGGCTGGTGAGCAAAATGCGGCGATTTTATCTCGCCTTTCCTGAGCGTGACAGTCTCGCGGCAGCAAAAGCAGATGAAAGGTTTTTCCTGCTTGTTTGCCTCCCATGCGCCAACCTTCATGCCGTCGTGTTGCCTGATTGCCGTCAGCATACTTCCTGTTTCCCGAAAACAATTTCGCTCGCAGCCAACTCGACCGTTATAGGCTCAAGCTTCGTCTTGAATATGATGGTGTTGGCGGGCACGCGCGCGAGTGGGTCGCGGCTGCCTCGCAGTTCATCCCAGGCGGCCAGAAGAAAATTCCGCACACCGGCGTGCTCGAACTCTTTCAAACGTTTCTGTAGATGCTGCGGCGTCCAGAAGCCAAGAACTTCTATGTAAACTTTATGGCCGTCCTCGTGTTGAAGAACGAAATCAGGGATGAAAGCGCTCTCGCCCAAGTCAATCACCTCGATTGAGCGCGCAAGCGTCCACGCGGTCTCCAGTTTCGTCCAACTATCTGCGAATTTTTTCATCACAGGATTTTCTTCCTGCCCTTCATCCAGATAATGCGAACTCAAACGCTTTTGGTGGCTATCCATCTCGAAATAGGCGCTCGCTGCCGGGGACTTCATCTGCGCAATCTCCGCTCGCATGCGCCATCCCTTGCAGAGCAAGAGCGCCGGAAGAAACACAGCCATCTGCACGCCGTACTTCTGCGAGCGATGGAACATGGAGACAGGCCCATCAAGCCGAATCTTGTAGCCTTCGGAAGGGCTGCCGTTGATCGTGTGAATCAAGCGATAAGCTTTAATCGCGCTGAACAACTCTCGATAGTCTTCTACCTTTTGCGGCTCTACGTCCAGATGCATCTCTACACAGTGATAGAGCAGCGCCTGAGCCTGCGCCACGTTGAAGAGGTTGAGGAGTTCGCGGTCATTCAGAGGCTTGAACTCGACCAGTTTCTGATTTTCGGGAAGGTCTGCGTAGATTGATTGCGACAGAATTTCGGGCGCGTGGCCCAATTCGAGCGCAACATCGTGCAGGATACTCGCTCGGACACTTTCGTCCGTTTGAAGCGGGTGATGCTCTTTCGTCTTCAGAAAAAGCGTGCGCCGGATTTCTACAGGATCAACGGGGCTTGCGGTCTCGAAGGAGCAGCGATCCAGCAGCAGCTTTATCATTCCGCGCAGGATTTTATAATCAGTTCCAACGCCGACGTAATCATCCAGCGCCGACGTTAATTCGTGGCGCGCGCAGCCCTCGTGTTCCGCGAAAATTCTGATGAGCCGCGCGGCGTCTCGCAGATATTCCGGGTCTTCACCGTCAATATAACGCGGCCCGGTTCGCTCACCGCGTCGCCAACTCTGTGCGAGGTCTGCCGTCAACATAATTTAAGATAAGTGATAAGTGATGAGTGATAAGTGATAAGAGAAGGCAGGTTCTTTCTTATCACTTATCACTCAAAAGAGTTCTGCCAGAATTCTTCCAGCGGCGTCTCGTAGCGTGCCCCTCGGAACTGCTCGGCCTCGCTGCGACGGCGGCTTATCTGCTCTTCCGTAGTCTCGCTCGTAATTACTTCGTACAGCACAGCTTCTTTGTCCGGCTGCTTCCTCAGGATTCGACCGAGCCTCTGGATGTGTTCGCGCGACGAGCCTGAGCCTGAGAGAACGATTGCGATGGAAGCTTCGGGGATGTTGACGCCCTCGTTCAGAACTTTGGAAGTTGCCAGCGCAGGCACATCGCCACGATTGAAATTTTCCAGCCACTCGCGCCGCTCTTTGATTCCCGTCTGGTGCGTGATAGCCGGGATGAAAAATTTCTCAGAGATTTTATAGACCGTCTCGTTCTCAGCCGTGAAGATGAGCGTTCGCTCGCGCCTGTGTCGCGCCAGAAGTTCGCCCAGAACGCGAAGCTTCGCATCCGTTCCCAGCGCGATTTTTTTGGATTCACGATAAGCCATCATAGCGCGTCTTCCTTCTTCGCTTCGCGCGCTCGCCGCTATGAAACGCTGCCACCCGTCAAGGCTTCTCAGCCCTATGCCTTTGTCGTTAAGAAATTTTCTGAAAATGGCTCTTTCCCGCTCGTAGATTTCCCGCTCGTCCCGGTTTAGCTTCACCTCTACGCGCACGACGCTGTAATCGGCAAGGTATTCGCCCGCGAGTTCGTGTGCCTCGCGCCGAAACACGATTGGGCCAATCAGGTGCGCAAGCGCGCTCTCTTCGCCGTCCGCGCGTTCGGGCGTCGCAGTTAATCCCAGACGAAATGGCGCGATTGACATCTCCGAAGCGTAGCGATGGACATAGCTGGGAAGATGATGGCACTCGTCGAAGATTAAGAGGCCGAACTGGTTGCCCAATCTCTCCATGAAGCGAAAGGCCGATGCGTAAGTCGTCACGGTTATCGCGCCGAGTTCGTAGTAACCGCCGCCTATTAATCCCACTTCGGCTTGAAAGCAGGAGAGCAGAAGATCGTACCACTGGTTCATCAAATCAATCGTCGGGACAACTATCAGCGTGGTGCGTTTAGTTTCGCCTATAGCAATCTGCGCGACGAGACTCTTGCCTGCGCCGGTAGGCAGTATGATGACGCCGCAGCGGCTCGCGCGCTTCCACTCTTCTATTGCTTGTTGCTGGTAAGGTCTAGGCTCAAATAGTAGTTTTGTCGGAAAGTCGAACTCCTGATAGGCGCGCGCTGCGTCCTCGAACACGATTTTTCTGCCGATTAATTCCCTGACGATTTGACGATAAGCCCACGCTGGCGCGCGCCATCGAAGCACACGCTCGTCCCATCGGAATGCTTGCGGCGCTTGAAATGAATGGTCTGCGCCGTCCAGCAGCAACGTGCCCGACTGAAAACGTAAGACGAGTTGCGTGGTATTCATCGGGAAGTGTTTGAAGGGAGAGTTAATGCTTCACCCTCGGCGCTACGTGCGGCGGAAGATGAAGTAACGTGCTAACCACGAAAAACCTCTCATGCCGCGCTCTGCTTGGCGACTGTCTTGCTTTGCAGAAACGAGAGCACCTCACGCTTCTGAATCGGAGTCAGGTCATTGATGCTTCCGGCACTGTACTTCTTCTTGAGCCAATCAAGAAGCTGCGCCTCTGTCTTTCCCAGCGAGCGGCAGGCTTCCAGAATCGTGTCATCTGCAATTTTCTCATCAGCCGAATTAACTGTCGCCGCACCGGCTTTCGAGTGGTTTCCGTTCACATTGATTCTTGATTCTCTGGCTGCTCTTTCTCTAACCGCCGAACTCTCCGCCTGCGCAAGACTGCCGCCAGCATGCGCAGGCATGTCTTCAACGTCCTGGGTGAAAAACTCTGAAGCGTTTACGGCGAGCAGGCAGGCCGCAATCAAACTCCGTTTTTGGCTCATCTTCTGAATCGTGTTCACCTGGTCTGCAATATCCGGATTGAAGATGCGCCCGACCGTTTGGCTCTCTATGACAGGATCGCCCGTCGAAAACTTCGCTCCGCATCCGCCTTTTTTCTTAAAACAAAGATGTCCGCCGCCGTACTCTTCCTTGCCCTTGATGATTGCGGGTTTCTGACACTCCGGGCAGATTCTTTGCGCTTCGCGGTAGCGATATTTCGTTTCGCGCGAGTTGCATGAACCGTCGGCTTCTGCGATGAGAAGATCGCCACGGAAAAGCCGGCAGCGATAAAGGTAGTAGAAGAAAGGCTCATTGTCGTAACCTTCGCCCATCCAGTCTTCAATGCGCTCTATAAGGCGAAAGCGAGTCGAGAGACCGAAGAAGGTCGTCAACTTTTCCGCGCCCGGTTTCAGAAGCGTCAACTTCTCAGTCCCCGGTATAACTCCGTAGTCCACGTCGCGGCGAAGCACGCGGCTCACGAACTCCGTGATTGTGTTGTACCGCTCGACCGCCGCTTCGATTGACATCGCTGGCATGAACTGCGAGCGGTCAGCAGGCGCAAGCGCGCTCGCAGGCAATTCATCCGTCCCTACAGTTTTTTCGGCCATAAGCTTTCTCGTGTCAAACCGAAAGCAGACATCTACTCTTTGCTGGAAATTTAATCCCGCGCTGTAGATGCCAAAACGCTAAGAAGAACGCAAAGAGCTTTGAAGCGCGCTCTGTCGGTCAAAGCTTCATTAAAACTAGAACGGAATCTCGTCTTCTTCAATTCCTCTGTCTTCAGTGGCGACCCGGTTGGATGCCGTGCGCGCGCCCTGTGCGCTCGCGGCCTGCGCTACCTGACGAACAGGGATGCCCTCGCGCTCGCCGCTGTCAATGAAGTGTACGTCGGTCGCATTTATCTCCAGAGTGTAGCGCTGCTTGCCCTCTTTGTCCGTCCACTCTTCCACGCGAAGGCGACCTTCGACATAAACGCTGCGGCCTTTAGTCAGGTACTGCGAGACCGTTTCGGCCTGCTTGCCCCAGACGGTCACGCGGAACCATGTCGTGACATCCTGCTGCAATCCCGTCTTATCTTTTCTCTTCTCGTTGCTCGCCATGCTGAATGTGCAGAGCGGCGTACCCTGCGGCGTGTACCGCATCTCCGGATCACGACCCAGATTACCCACGACGATGATCTTGTTGAAAGACATAGTTGTTGCCCTCGCGTTCCTGAAATTTTTCTGAAACTCTTATGAACCGGAACACATGCGCCCGGCTCCTTGTTGCAAACGTGGAACATCGTACCACAGGCAGGAAACATTTGTATAGACTTCTCGTTCGGAGCGAAAGGTAACCAATCGCAAGCCGTATCAACTCACGCCCTTCGGTTTCTACTTCTTTCTGCTCAAAGTGCCACATTGAAGAGATAGAACGAATAATAAAGAAACCAGACTGTCGAACGCTGATTGCGAAAATCCGCGCGACAGTCTGGCGTAAGTGAATAGCCTTTGGGGTAAGTCAAGAGATCATCGGGTCATCTGTGTTACTGATCATCAACAGCTTTGTGCTTAGAGTTAATCATCAGGTTACCACTGGCAGCCGTAAGCGGCGGTTTGCTGCTTCGCAGCATCCAGTATCTGCTTGCAACCTGCGGCCAATCCTGCTTTGCCCTGCGGGGTTGATGCTGCCTGTTTCCAGCTAGTGCGTGTTTGCTCGAAGGCCGCTCGCATCTGTGCGCGCGAAGCTTCAGGCACATGCTGGTTCAGGCAGACCTCGTACTTGGTCAGGTACTCGTCGCACTCCGGCACGCCTATGCTGCCTGCCGTGCTTGCGGTCTGCGTAGAGGTCGTCGTAGCGCTGTTCGTTGTCGTTGTCTTGGTAGTGTTGCCGCTCGTCGCCGTGTTGCCTGTGTTGTCGCTTGTGGACGAGCAGCCCTGAAGGGCAAGGGCGAAGGCCAGCCCCAGAGCCAGTGAAAGCAGTTGTCGGGTCATTAAGTTTCTCCTCATTTTTTCTCCTCGGTTAACAAAGGGGATTTCAGGTAAGACTAACCGGACAGGACGCCTCTACCTTCAAGCTTTTGCTTATGCCATAGGTCTATTAAAACGAAGCCCGGCTCGGTTAATCGCCACCTGTTCATATAGCTTAAGTCGGCGCGGGATTATACATTGATGCAGGTCGTTTCGCACGCGAGAGCGAGAATGATCATAAATGCGAATTTCGTGAACGCCTACGTTGATTGTTACACTCGTAAGCAAGATGAGCAATTTTTCATCCCTCTGCCGACGGCTCAAGTCGAATTTGAAGGCGCGGCCTACGCAAAGCGACGAATTGATTCGTCAGGCTGCGGTCGCGCTGGTGCTGCGCCGGAACTTCGACGAAGCAGAGTTGCTTGTAATCAAGCGAGCCGTAGTTGAACGCGATCACTGGTCGGGTCATCTGGCTCTGCCCGGCGGACGCAAGGATGAAAGGGATGCTGACCTGCAAGAGACCGCCGTTCGTGAAACCCGCGAGGAGGTAGGCATTGACATCTCGCGCGGCGGCGAAATCTTGGGCGCGCTCGACACAATCAGGCCGGAGAGTCCGTTCGCGCCAAGAATTCTGGTGACGCCGTTTGTGGCAATCGCACCCTCGGAGTATCACGTTTTGAGTTCGAGTGACGAAACGAAACCTCTGACTTTGAATCGAGAAGTCGCAGAAGCGTTCTGGGTTCCCGTCTACTGGCTTAGAGAGCGCGGGCGCTCCGAACTGTTTCGCATGGCGATTGAAGGCGGCGAGCGCACATGGCCCGCTTACGGCCTCTCGCAGGGACTCATCTGGGGAATCACGGAAAGAATATTGACGAGCTTTTTGGAGTTGATCGAGCCGGGGGTGGATGCATGAAGAGAAGACCTGTGCGCGTCGTCGTTTGCCTTCTAGCACTGGCAGCAATCTTTTGCCTGCTGACATGCATGCGAGCGCAACGTGTGGAATCCGGCGCGACTACGAACCTGATAGCAATCCGCGCAGGCAAACTCGTTGACGTGAGAAACGGGCAGGTAATCAATGATGCAGTTGTTCTAATTGATGGCGAGAAGATAAAGGCTGTGGGCCAGAATCTATCAGTCCCGCCGGGCGCTCGCGTGATTGATCTGGGCAATGCAACCCTTCTGCCCGGCCTGATTGACGCACACACGCACATCACTTATCACTTCGACGAGACGGGACACTTCGGCGAGGGCAGCGAGCCTTCGCCGGAAGTAACCCTGCGTTATGCTGAAGAGAATGCTCGCGCGACTTTGAACGCTGGCTTTACCACTATAAGAAACCTGGGCGCGGGCGAATTGGTTGACTTCCACCTTCGAGACGAGATAACGCGCGGCGCTGCGGTTGGCCCAAGAGTATTAGCTTCGGGCATGCCGCTACTGGCAGGCTTCGTCCCGCCGAATGCAAATAAACAAGGGCGCATAGCCTTCATACGCGAGTTCGTGCGCGCACGAATACGCGAAGGCGCAGATGTAATCAAAGTGTTCGAGGGAGTTTATGAAGACGGCGCGCCCGTGTTCAGCGCCGAAGAGATTCATGCTGCTGTTGAAGAGGCCGCGCGTGCGAACAAGCGCGTTGCGGTTCACGCGCATGAAGCCGCTGCTATTAAAGCTGCCGTGCGCGGCGGCTCTGCTTCAATCGAGCACGGCTCGTTTCTGGATGCGGAAGCGATTCGGCTGATGGTAGAACATCACACCGTCCTCGTGCCAACTCTATATCTGCCCACGCATTATCTTGAGCACAGGAGTAAGTTCGTCTTCCCGCAATCTGCGTGGGCATTATTCGAGCGGCTGCGCTCGCACAACATTGAGAACTTGATGCGAGCCAAGCGCGCTGGCGTGCTATTGGTATCAGGCTCGGACGCAGTTGCAGGGGTTCACGGCCAGAATTTTCGTGAGATCGAATGGCTGGTGAAAGCGGGATTGACGCCTGCGGAAGCTCTGCGCGCCGCAACTGCGGATGCTGCGAATCTGCTGGGCATGGAGGGAGAAATCGGAGAGATCAAAGCAGGAAAGCTTGCAGACATCATAGGGGTCGAGGGCGATCCTTTGCATGACATAAGCGCGCTTGAGCATGTCGTGTTCGTGATGAAAGGTGGGCAGGTGGTGAAAGCGTCCGGCGGAAATAGTTGAGCACGCGATAAAATATCTGAAGACTGCGTTAAGCGTCACCTCGCAGGCTCGTGAGAGTTCGGCGAAGCACATTCGCAGATGCATGCAAGCCCGCGCGCTCCGAAGCATCGAGCGGCAACTCTATTATTCTTTCGACGCCGCCATGTCCCACTATGCAGGGCGAACTCAGATAGATTCCGTCAATGCCGTACTGCCCGCGCATCATGGTGGAGACTGGAAGGACTGTGCGCTCGTCGCGCAAGATGGCTTCGCAGATTCGCGCCACGCACGAAGCTATTGCGAACGAGGTGTAACCTTTGCGCTCTATTATGTCCGGCGCGGCGCGGCGCACGCGCCTGAGCAGGTCGTCAAAGTCCGGGCAATCGGCGTCGCCGCAGAAATCCCGAATCGAAACGCCTGCGACGCGCGCTGCGCTCCACACTGCAATCTCCGAATCGCCGTGCTCGCCTATGATGTAGGCGTGAATCGAGCGAGCTTCCAGACCCAGCGCGTCACCCAGCATCGCGCGCAGCCGCGCCGTGTCCAGCACTGTGCCCGATCCTATTACGCGAGCCGATGGCAGCCCTGACTCTTCCTGCGCTACCTGCGCGAGTATGTCCACAGGATTGGTCGTCATCAGAACTATCCCGTCAAACCCGGCTTCGGCCATGCGCTTCAATATTTCGCGCACGACCACGACGTTGCGCCCCAGCAGATCAAGACGTGACTCGCCCGGACGCCCCCCTGCGCCCGCCGCTATGACGACGATTGCAGCCTGCGCGGCCTCCTCGTAGCTTCCGCCCCACACGCGCACGGGGCGTGAGAGCGGAACCGCATGGCGCAAGTCCATAGCCTCGCCTTCCGCTCGTCGCGCATCGCTGTCAACTATCACTACTTCACGCGCCACGCCACGCTGTATAAGAGAATAGGCGCTGGTAGCGCCGACGTGCCCGCAGCCTATGATGGCTATGCGATCCGGTCTGTTGATTGTCTCTTCTGTGCTGCTCATGCTCTTGGCGCTAGATTCTATTCAAGGGCATTACGTGCGCGCAACTCTCGGCCTCACGCACGCACGGTTCATCACAAGCCTGAGCCTTTCCATCACAAAAATTCTACGCGCATCAAAGCCGCGCATCTAAACTTTCAGCCGTCTCGAATCATCGGCTGAAAGTTTTCCGAGGCACGAAGGATGCTCTACCATTCTAACGACAATTTAGAAGATCAAACAGGTTTCGACCTGGCGGCGGAACGAGACGAGGAGCTTGGGCGCGACGCGGAGACCCGCACGAATTTGTGCCTTTTGAGAGGCGGTGGCGCACAGGCTTCTCTTTCCGAGATAGCGCAGAGCCATAAGCTTGAAGCCCTGAAAGTGCTGACGCTCGCGCTCTTCAGAGAGGTCGAAGCGTTGAGCCGGACTCCGGCCCAAGGTGCGGAGAACAGAATAAATCTTTCCGAAGAAGTGCGCCGATTTGAATCCGACCTGATACTCTCCGCGCTGATACGCACGGGAGGCCGCCAGCGCCAGGCAGCACGTCTTCTGGGCATGAAAGTGACGACGCTGCATACGAAGATCAGGCGCTACAGAATTGATGCGGACGAAATTGCGCGCGGTGCAGTCCGCGACCGAGCATTAAGGTGAAATGAGATGGGCATTGCCCGACAAGTCCTGCTGCCGGAATGTTGGCTCAAGACCGAGTTCAATTCTTAGGCGGTGAGTTTGAGTTGGGTGCGAAGTTCACTCAAGTCAGCGCGTAAGGTCAGAGTCTGCGAATGAACAAGCTTGACCTCACTTTCAATCCGATCAAGCCTGATGTTGAGGTGCTGTTCAAGTGAGTTGATTCGCTCAAGGATGGATTGCAGCATGGGTTGAGTTGTGGCTTCGCTATCTTCCATCGGACTGACCTCCATCAGCCATAAGTGTTTATACCCATAAAAAGTGTACGTGCTTTACCAATCGGAGACAAGTATAAAGCAATACGAGTATAGAAAGATAAATACTTTGATAGGACATATCTGCTGATACTTTTCGGACTTGTCAGGCAAAGCTAATGAGATGGCGCGCTTCTTCTGAATTAGAGATTGCTGAATCTTTCTATTATCGGTGCTCTTTAATCTTAAAGATTTCACCGCAGAGGTGCCACAGAGGTACGCAAAGGGCCGCGTGGACTTGTGCAGCATTGGAATACTCTACGCTTACTCCTTTGCTAATTCCTGGCGTCCTCTGCGGTGAATACTGGATTCAATCTCCATTCAAGACCGTTTCGTCACAACGCGAGGCCGCTTCGTATCTGTGTGCGCCGCTTTCATCACGTAACAGTTGCTAGGCGCGCACCACCCGACGCCTAATCGCGGGTTGCGTTATCCTATCCTTTAGTGTTTTAGTCGCTCCAGAGTTGCCAGACCGCTCGGTCTCCGATCTCCTTGCGCTATGCCTTACGCGCCTGGAAATGTTTTGAAAGAGCGAAAGTATGGAAGAGATAGATTTCGACGGTGAAGGTGTAAGGGTCAGGCGCTGGTGGCACCGTTGGTGGGGGCAGATCATGCTGGTCTGCGCTCTATGGACTTTCATAGGTCTGGTCTTCACAGCACAATATTACTTCACGGCCTTTCGTACTGAAGACCCTGTTCCGCTCTACACTGCGCTCTACGTACAGATGACCTGGGCCTACGTCTGGATTCCGGCCACGCCCCTTGTGCTCTGGCTCGTCCGTAGATTCCCCATAGAGCGCCAGAACTGGCTGCGCGTTGCGCTCATACATCTTCCCGTAAGCATAGTCCTGAGCGTGATGGTAACGGCGCTGGGGAACATACTTCTTTATTTGAATTACGGCTATCGCGCAGGCCGCCCCTTCCTGTTTGTAAGGCTGCTGCGCTTCGTAATAGAGAATTTCAGCGAAGCAACCGGCATCTATCTGCTCATAGCGCTCGCCGGTTACGCCTTCAGCTATTACACGCGCTACAGGCAGGGCGAGCTACGCTCATCCCAGCTTGAGGCACAGCTTTCTCAGGCTCAACTGCAAGCTCTGAAAATGCAGCTTCATCCCCATTTTCTCTTCAACACTCTTCACTCCATCTCCGCGCTTTTGAACAGGGACACAGAGGCCGCACGCCGCATGATAACGCGCTTGGGCGATTTCCTGCGTCTCACTCTGGAGAACTCAGGCACGCAGGAGGTGACGCTCCAGCAGGAGATGGAGTTTTTGAAATGTTATCTTGAAATCGAGCGCATACGCTTCCAAGACCGCCTCACTACGGAAATGGATATTGATCCTCATGCGCTCGAAACCAGAGTTCCCAACCTTCTACTCCAACCCATAGTCGAGAATGCCATACGCCACGGCATAGCCCCGCGCTCCTCCACAGGCCATCTCAACATTCAGGCGAAACAGCATGACGGCCATCTTCGTATTCGTGTTAGAGACAACGGCCCCGGCCTGTCATCAGGCCGTAGCGTCGAGAGCCTTTTCAACAAGGGACTCGGTTTGGCAAACACGCAGAAGCGGCTTGATCGTCTCTACGGAGCCGAGCACAGCTTCGTGATAGAGAACGCGCCTGAGGGCGGGATGGTCGTCACGATAGAGATTCCCGCCAACAACGGACAACGCCAGAGCTAGTCTCTTAATCTCAAGAGCGTCAGAAGTTATTTGCCACGAAAGAAGCCCTTGCGGTGTTCCTTGTTCAAGGGATAATTGTGGCCGCTCGCAGCAGTCTTTAGACCAGTCACAAACAAGGTAAGGCCAAGGGATGGGGGAAGCCGCGCATATTCGCACCCTGATCGTTGACGACGAGCCGCTGGCTCGCGTCATGATGCGAGAGATGCTTGCGCGCGACTCGGACGTTGAAGTCGTGGGCGAGTGCGTGAACGGGCACGAAGCCGTCGAAGCGATACTGGCGTGCGCGCCAGACCTTATCTTCCTTGACGTGCAGATGCCGGAGGTCGGCGGCTTCGAGGTTCTGGAAGCGCTGGAATCAGTTGGGCCAATGCCGCACGTCATCTTCGTCACGGCCTATGACCAGTACGCCGTGCGCGCATTCGAGGTACACGCGCTCGACTATCTTCTGAAACCTTTCGACCGCGAGCGATTTGAAGTCTCCTGGCGTCGAGCCAAAGCGCAAATCCTGCGCGAGCGCAACGGCCAACTGAACGAGCGCATACTTTCATTTCTCGAAGGTCTCAAAGCCGAATCGAACTATCTGGAACGACTCGTCATAAAATCCGGCGGCAGAATCTTCTTTCTGGAGACGGAAGAGATTGACTGGGTAGAGGCCGAGGGCAACTACGTCTCTGTTCACGCGGGCAAGAAATCGCACCTCATACGAGAGACCATAAGCAATCTCGAAAGCAAGCTCGATCCGAAAAAGTTCCTGCGCATACACCGCTCTTCCATCGTCAACATCAGCCGCATTCAGGAATTGCAGCCCTGGTTTCATGGCGAATACCACATCCTGCTGCTCGACGGCACACAGCTAACGCTCTCGCGCAACTACCGCGAGCGTCTTCAGGAAGCACTGGGCAAAGTATTCTAAAGAAGTGATAAGTGATGAGTGATAAGTGATAAGAGAAAAGCCGTGAATCGTTAATCGTAAATGGTGAATAGATAAAAGCTTTACTTCCATTCACCATTTACCCTCTTGTCACTTATCACTCATCACTTTTCACTTTCACATCTCTGTCCCCTTTTCAATCCGCTCCGTCACACCGCTTAGCCCTTCCGTCACAAAACTTCTCTGTGCGTAAAACCATCTGCGTATAAGTAGCGCAGGGTTAATTCGGGGACGAACCTCTTTCTACAAAGGTCGTAGAGAGTTCGATACTCGCTCTGATGCATCACGCTTGGCACGGAAGTGAGCGGGCATGAAGAGGTCGCAGCCGAATCTAAGCCCCGTAACGAATAGATAGGGTTCGGGGCGCATTCATCAGTTTGTAAATCAGAAATTCGGTCTGGGAGGAGTTGTAAAATGGAGGCAAGAGCAAATCTGGAACAACGTGTTCATCATCTGGTAGAGGTGAAGAGCGACGTAGAGCAGAAGATAGACGAATCTCGCATCGGCCCGGACAAAGTTCATAGTCTGCGGCAGATGACCGTGCAACTGCTGCGCGAGCTTCACTCGCTGGGCGAAGTCAAAGACCTGGACGTGGGCGGCGGCATAGACTTCTACAACGAAGTGCGACGTTTCGAGATTGACATGATAGAGAGAGCGCTGGCGCACACGAACGGCCACCAGCGGCGCGCAGCAAAGCTGCTCAACCTGAAAGTGACCACGCTGAACTCGAAGATCAAGCAGTACGAGATAAGGTTGAATGTTATGGCGGATGGCAGGTAAACCGGGAGAGCCGAAAATGCTATGCGCCCCGGACGAAGCTTTATCTGCCTCTTTCTCTATCAAGCTCAAATTCTCTTAACAGAAGAAAGAGCGGCAAGCCCAGCGATACGCCTACGGCCAGATTTGCAAGGATGCAAAGCCACCAGAGCCGTATCTGATGTCTGCGAGTCTCATGAAAAATGAAAGCCCATAGAACCAAAGATGAAACGATTACGTCTGCCACAAAAAATGATGAGACTTGATTTGCAAACATCCGGCTTATGAGAAGGGAGATATGCAGCCCATTAGATAAGAGGAACGATAGTAGGAAGTAATAGGGCAGAGCAAAGCCCAGAATGCACAAAATCGCATAGACCCGTTTCATCATAAAACCTCCGCGCGAAATATTCGTCCTTCATCTGAAAACAGTGCATCCGCGCTGCTCAAGTTTTTGAGTCCAACCGGGAAGAGAAGATAACTTGTTCCATCTCAAATCCAATTTCTCAAGAGCGGGCAGTTCTTCAAGCCTCGCCGGAAGATCAACCAGTCTATTCGCTCTCAAGTCCAGATAGCGAAGACTCCTTAAATCGCCTATTGATTCAGGGAGCGCCGTCAAACTGTTATTTCTTAGATTCAAGTCTGTGAGATTTGTAAGATTGCCCAGGGATTCAGGAAGTAAAGCCAGACTGTTATCCTGCAAGTCCAGTCTACGCAGCCCTCTCATGTTGCCGAGGGAGTCGGGCAAAGACGCCAGCCGGTTGTTCATCAAATGCAGTTCCCGCAACTCTGTTAATTGACCCAGCGCTTCCGGTATGAAAGAAATCTGATTGTTGTAGAGGCGGAGTTCTATCAGGCGTGTCAGGCTGCCCGTAAACTCACGGAGAGAAGCCAGCCTGTTATCGGTTATGTTCAAGTAGATGAGGCTGCTCATTTTCGCGCACGACTCCGGCAAAGAATCCAGATGATTATTGCTCAGATAGAGGAAAGTCAGGCTTTGCAGATTTCCAATGGAATCAGGCAGCGAGTCCATCTCATTATGGCCCAGATCAAGCATCTGAAGGTTCGTCAGATACCCTATGCCCTCGGATATGGAAGAGAAACGATTCTCCGCCAGGTTCAATGTCTGAAGATTTCTGAGTTGCCAGACAGACTCCGGCAGAGAAGTCAATTGGTTGCTGTAAAGGCTCAAAGATTTTAGATTACTGAGTTGACCAATCCATTCAGGCAGAGAAGTCAACAGGTTGCGGTCTAAGTCCAATTCCTCAAGCGTGGTTAGCTTCTCAATCTCATCAGGAAGAGAAGTCAACTGCCAGCCAGCCATTTCAGCACGTGATGCGTTTATCATTGCCCGCTCTTTTAGGGCGAAGGCATCCCCGGAATAACGACCTGCGGAATATGATCGCGCTTATAAACCATTATCGTTCGATTGAACTCAAGCACTGAAATTCCGTCTTGATTGATGCCTGTGGTCTTGACCTTCACAATACCCATTGTGGGACGCGACTGCGATTCGCGCGCCTCCAGAACCTGACTCCAGGCATGCAGGGTATCTCCGGCAAAGACCGGATGCATCAGTCGCACCTCGTCCCATCCCAGGTTAATTGCATTCTGCGAGAGATCAGAGACAGATAATCCTGTGACTAACGCCAGTGTGAAGGTCGAGTCAACCAGCATGCGCTTGAACTCTGTGCTGGCGGCATAGACCTGATCGAAATGAATAGGATTCGGATTGACGGTCAGGAGCGTAAACCAGATATTGTCTACATCCGTTATTGTGCGGCCAAGCGTATGAGGGAAAACATCACCAACTGAAAAATCTTCATAGGCGCGACCCCGCCAACCCGGTTTGATACTCATAAGCCTGTGCCCTCGTTCATTATTCAGTTGCTCGTCATATCCAATGCAGGAATTTAGATGGCGCGAGCGAGAAGCATACAACATACCTTGCCGGGCACGAAGATGGAAAGAGATGCTATTGGCGGGTAGCGGTTTAGTCTGAAATTAAAGAGCAGAGGAATGTTTGTCTTAGTCCTCAAATCTCTTGCCGTCGTTATGCATCCCGCTCAGTGCATTAAGACACCCACTGAGTCAGCCATGTCGCAAACGCTATCCAGGCGTGTGTACTCGCTATCATCAAGCGCAGGGGCTGCGATGCGATTATCAGTAGTCCGCCTAACACCGTGGCGCGATGTACACGCTTGCGCCTGATGAGGTCGTAGAGAAGGCAGGCCAAAATAAAGAGGTCTGTCAGGCCAAAGAAAGCTGGCGGGCCTGCTTTGAGAAGGTCGAAAGGCAGCCGCGCAATCGCTGCGGCCAGGATAGAGATCGTCGCAAGGAGCATCAGCCTTTTGTGAACGTCTGCTCGACGACGGAAATAGAAGCCTGCCCCGACCAGAATCGAAAACACCAACAAGTCGCCAAGCGGTATCACCAAAAATGCTAAAGGAGAAGTATCACCCGTCGGAGCCGCTCCCTGCTTCGCCCTGACTACGGCTGTTATAGCGCCCACGACGACCATCAGCACGGCAATCACCCCACCCACGATTCCCAGCCGACGATGAACATCTATCCGTTTTGCAGCGACGAGTGTGGTCTGTGCGATGAAAAGCACTAGCCATGACGTGAACACTATCCCGTGCAGGTGCAGGAGCGGCATAAGAGGCGGCGCGCCGAAATAGGTTCTTAAGTAATAGGTGCGCGCAAAACCAGCGAAGACCGTAGCCACGATTGCGACTGCCATGCCGGTGTAGAACAGGCGCTCGCGTCGCCTGCCCATCAATCCCGCGTGCGCCGCCACGCCCCTCTTCCCAGCCGTCAATGTTTTCATCAGAAAACTCCTTCGGACATGTTGTCACTGAACGCTACCCTGCCGCTCACAAGCCTAACGCTCGAATCTGACCAGCCGCGAGCGAGCCAGCATACAACTTGAGCAGCAATAATCAAGGATGAAAGCCATGTTATCGAGCGGTCGAGTCGAATGAGTTGTTAGATTTGCGCGACGGCATTCAACCTAATTTTCTAGTCTTAATTTTTTGTACTTGACTTGCCTTACTATTCCTCGTCCTCGAAGGGGGCTATTTGTTCTTCGGCTTCAGTCATTTCCTTTGCACCACTAATCTGAGCAACCCGTCGCCTTGTTAATGGCTCTGTTTGCTGCCGAAGATTTTCACCCATCATGACATGGTGAATGACGCGGCGAGTAGCCTCAACGCCGATACGTTCTATAAAATCCTTCCCGCCTCCTGTCAAAAGAAGGCGACTGCTTTCTGGAAAGAGGTCGCTAATGGATGATCTATCTTTTTCAGGCATCTCAATCTTGTTCAAGTAAAGAAGGCTGTTGCGGAAGAGGTGGGGTAGAACAGTTTATGCAGAGAACATTGCGACTGGCCTCACCCAGCCAGCAAGACACATCTTGGCGCATTAACTCTACATAGTCAGAATTGATTTCAAATAACACAAAACGTCTCTCTAAGCTGGCGGCAGCAGCCCCTACCGTTCCCGACCCGGCAAACGGGTCTAATACTACATCACCTTTGAAGGAGTAATATTTAATAACCTTTTGAGCAAGTTCTAAGGGGAAGGCCGCCGGATGTTGAGAATTAGTTCGGGGTTGAATCCGCCAAACATTTGTACGCTCGTAATCATCGCTAACCTTTGATGCAGCTACAGTATCTTTATCTGGATGATTACGGATGTGCCAATCAATCAATAAATCCGTCCGCTTACGGTAAACCAGAACATATTCTGTCACAGGCACGGCTTTGTATTGGAGAGGATTGCGATCAGCGGCAAATCGGCGTCCTCTTCCTGTCGCCCAACCTGCCCCTTCCGGTTTAACCCAAATTATATCGTCAATAAAATCGTAACCTTCTTCGATGAAAATGCGGTGAAGATCAAACGGCACAGCAATACGCTTCGATGATTGATTTCTACTAGCGCGGCGAAGTAAGATCGGCGCGCAGTTAATAGCAAAAAAACGCCCTTCGTTGAGAACTCTGTGAGTGCGGTTAATGACTTGACGCATCTTGAATAGGTATTGTTCGTATTCCTCATAATCACTGTATTCAGGGCGAGCGTTGAAATACGGAGGTGACGTGAAAACCAAATCAACTGAAGCGGCAGGCATCTCGTCAATCAACTCGACACAATCGCCCAGACCGATGGTATTCCTGAGCGGCGAAAGGGGATATGTTATAACCTGACGCCTTTTCATTAGACGCGCTTCGTCCTTTTTCAGAAGTCGCGCTTCCAGCATCTCAGGCTTTGTAGTCTTCTCAAATATTATGGCTGTCGTGTAAGCGTCAATTACCGCCTCTCCAATTTTTGAAACGCCTGACAAAGCACAGAGTGGTACACGCCAGACGTGATAACGATCATCAACTTCCGGCAACCCAAGAGTAATAACATTTGCAAGCTCAATTTCAGATAGCCAAGATAAAGTTATCTCTTTAGCTTGGGCAACAGTAGTTACCAGATATTTTCTCTTTTCTGATACAAGCGGCTTACTGCGTGACATAAATTAGTCTTCCTTAAACTCATATCAAAAACATCAATACTAATTAGGAATTATCTTAACATCATCTGCCACGGAAAGAGGTAGCGCATTTACCTTTGAAAGACATTTTGCCCGCCTACGGTTTATAATTATCTTTTCCGAAATTTTCTAAAATAGTTTCAAGGAGCAATCATGAGCATAGAGAAGATCGCCAGGCGGCCAACTCGTATCAAGTTCGATGGGAAGATACTTTTTCTTACGGAAGACACTTCGCTCATTCGCAGACAACTGGAAGCGGGCGAGCCTCTACCTTACGACCTCGCGCTTCCTCTGATGAACAACATCTCTACGGACGAGATAACGCCCGGCTGGGTCTGCTTCTATTACGACGAGACGCTGGGCGAGTACGTTTACGTTGGCATGCGCGAGCAGGCTGTGAAGAAAGATGAAGTGAAGCGTGGCGGATTCTCCGTAGTAGTTTCCGGCCTGTCGAAAGGCTGCGGGTCGTCGCGCGAAACTGCGCCGTTCGCAGAAAAAGCAGCGGGCATAGAGCTTGTCATAGCGAAGACGATAGAGAAGATTTACGGACAAAATGCTCAGAACATTGGACTCCTGACTTCGACCGATTTCGGCCTGATAGAGAGAATCAATCGCGGCGAAGAGATTCCGTTGGAAGAGTTCACCAAAGGACTCGATGGAATTTCCAGAGCGATTGTAGAGTACGGCGGACTCTTCAACTACAACAAGGCGCGGCTCGCTGGCGAAGTCTCTCCGCCTCCTGTCTCGACGGCGCGGCGGCCTATGACTATTGTTGAAAAAATCATCGCGCGTCATGCGTTTGTGAAAGCGGGAGAGGTAGGAATCAAAGCCGTCAAACCCGGCGATGCTCTCTTTGCCGTTGCCGACGTTCGATTCTCGCACGAGTACGTCACTCCTATGGCCGAGTCTCTATTCAAACAGGCTCTGGGCACGAACGCGCGCGTTACGGAGCCGCAATCCGTCTACGCTTTCCGCGATCACCTCACTTTTCTTGGGCGCGTGATGCCGGAAGAGAAACGAAAGATGGGATTGCTTGACCGCGCGGAAGGGCTGGCCGTAACGCAAGCTGCTTTTACTGAAGAGCAGGGCATAAGACTTTACGGCGGAACTGTCGAGCGAGGCTCCGAGGCCATCTGCCATAACGCAGTGGTCGAAGACCTTGCGCTTCCGGGGCAATTAGTAATAGGCACGGACTCGCACACCTGCATGGCAGGCGTTCTGGGCTGCTTCGCGTTCGGCGTTGGCTCAACCGACATGGCGAACGCATGGTACACAAAAGACATTCGCATACGTGTTCCCCAGACCGTTCGCTTCGTGCTCAAAGGAGAGAAGCGCGCAGATGTGACCGCGAAAGACGTGATGCTCTATATCCTCGCAACCGATTACATGAAAGAGGGCAAGGGCATCGGACAGGTTCTTGAGTTCGCGGGCGACGGAATTAAGAGTTGGCCCATGGACGAGCGCGCGACCCTGACCAACATGGCCGTCGAGGCCGGAGGCTTTACAGGAATAATCGAGCCGGATGAAACCGTGCTGGATTATTTAGAGCATATGCGCGGGCTTGATAGAGAAGAGGCGCGCAAAGGCTTTTTCAAAAGCGATGAGGATGCGGAATATGCCGCTCAGTTTGAAATCAATCTCGAAGATATAAGGCCAATGGTCGCGCTCCCCGGGGACCCGCGCAACGGTGTGAAGATTTCTGAATTGTCTGAAGAAGTCAGGATTGACGCGGCCTACGGCGGCTCGTGCACGGGCGGCAAGATGGCTGACATGGATATGTATGCAGAGGTTTTGAAGCACGCTGTAGAGCGTGGCAAGCGCGTAGCGCCGGGCGTGCATCTTTATCTGCAATTCGGTTCGCAGAAGATTAAGGAGTACGCGCGCGAGCGTGGTTACATAGAGATTTTCGAGAAAGCTGGCGCGGAGTTGATTGACCCAAGCTGCGGAGCGTGCATCAACGCCGGGCCGGGCGCTTCTAAAACTGCGGACACCGTGACGGTAAGCGCGCAGAACAGGAATTTTCCGGGCCGCAGCGGGCCGGGCAAACTCTACCTCGCATCGCCTTACGTCGTCGCAGCCTCGGCAATCGCAGGTCACATAGTAGAGCCGCACGAATACTTGCGCGAGCCTGAAGAGGAACTCGTAGGCGCGTGAAGCTATGCAGGACTATGATCCTTTCAGTTCGTATGCAGGCCAGTACACGCCCCAGGAATATGCGCAGACGGCGCAGAATCGCGGGCTTGCTACGGCCTCGCTCGTCATAGGGATTATCAGTTGCCTGGCGCTTGGGCTTGGCGGACTCGGCACGATTGCAGGGATAGTGCTTGGCATCGTTGCTTTGCGCAGAGCGCGGCGTGACCCTGAGCATTACGGCGGGTCCGGCATGGCCGTCGCGGGCATCATCACCAGCATCGCTTCCATATTCATAGCCGTCACTATCATCTTTGCGGCAACACGCACAGTCCCGCAGATGATAGCCAACGTGCGCATAAGCCAGCACGAGAATATCGCGCTCGTTCGCATGCGTGGCATTGCGCGCGCGGAGAAGATTTACCGCGAGTATGGCATGCCCGGAACCTACGGCACGCTCGAAGAGCTTCGAGCACGAAGATTGATAGATCACGGTGCTGTGATGGACGGCTATCGCTACAGCGTGCGTGTCAGCGGAAATTCCTACGAAGCCACTGCGACCCCGGAAGAGTACGGCATTTCGGGGCGCATCTCCTTCTATGTCTCAACGGACGGCGCGATTCACCTTGCGGACAGGAAGGGAGAGGAAGCCAGCGCATCTGACCCGACAGGGAGAGGTGTATCAGACAGATGAGTTTTCATAGCAAGTATGCGCGCATTGAGCGCGAGCGAAAGTTTCTGCTCAGAAATCTGCCGGAGCCTCTGATGCGCATGAGCGAGCACACGCAAATCTGGGACAACTACATCACAAACACGCGCCTGAGATTACGTAGAGTGCGCTGGCCCAAAACAAAAGAGCAGGTCTGGAAATTGACGCAAAAGTTTGCGCCCGACCGTGAAGATTTTTCGCGCACGGTGATTACGAACATCTACCTTTCCGAGTATGAGTACGAAGTCTTTTCTGTCTTCGAGGGCAACGAGATACGAAAGAATCGCTACCCGTTCGAGCATGATGGACGCGCTTACGGCATAGACCTCTTCATAGGCCCACTCTGGGGATTGATTCTCGCCGAAACGAGTTTCGAGACCGACGAAGAGATGGCTCGATTCACGAAGCCTTCTTTCGCAGTTGAAGAAGTGACGAACGAAGAATTGTTCACAGGGGCGAGGTTGGCCGGATTAACATTCGATGAATTGAAGAGCGAATATCAGAAGCGAGACCGTTTAGACTCGAATCGCTCTTAAGAGTAGTCAGAAGTCTGTTTCTACGTCTGCTGCCTCTTCTGAAAATGTCAGTCACAATCTACACCATAGGTCACGGTCGCCATGCCTTCGCAGATTTCCTCTCGCTTCTGAAGCAGCACGGGATTGCGTTTCTTTGCGACGTGCGGAGCGTGGCTCGGTCGCGCTGGCCGCAGTTCAACGGGCGCGTGCTGGAAGAGAGTTTGCGAGAGAACGGCATAGGCTACGAATGGCTGCCGGAGTGCGGCGGTAAAATACTCGCGCCGACGATTGATTTGGAGCGCGGCCTTGACCGCATCATGGAACTTTCGGGGGAGATGCGCGTGGGCATCATGTGCTCGGAATCTCAGCCAATCACGAATCACGTTAGCCCACGAGCTAACTGTCACCGCGTCAGCCTGCTCTCGCCGCCGCTTAGAGCACGCGGCGCGACGGTCATGCATATTCTTCCCAGCGGGGATTTACTGGAACTCGACGAAGCATCGCTGCCTTCAATCTGGTGAAGAATTGTAGGGGCAGAGGACAATTCCCCTGTCCCCACTCCCCCTTCAATTCGCCTGAAAATTCCTGCCAGAGAATAGCCGTTTGCGGTGTTTACCTCTTTAGATGGCGTTAATCCATCGCAGGGGGATTCCATGAAAAGATTTTACGCGCTCACGCTGGCCTTGCTTGTCGCCTTCTCGCTTCAGGCTTTCGGGCAGAAGAAAAATCCTAAACAGAAGAGCTTCGAGCCTGTCGTCAAACGAAATTTCGAGGACTATGTGGGAAGATACGCTGGCCCGGACGCAGACCACTTCATAGAAGTGCGAACTGACGATGAGGGGCGCTGGATTGTGACCATGAATGAAGGCGCGCGACGCGCAACTTTGAAGAACATCAGGATTGACAACGCGCGTCTCACAGGGCAGAGGGTCTACGAAGACGGCTCAACCAGGGAGTTTGAAGCTACCTTCGGCAATCGCGTGCTCAACGGGGCGCGCACCTTCGGCATGATCGTTGACCTGAACTGGGAGGTCGCGCCCGGCGTCACCCTGACCACAGTTTTCTACAAACGACAGTAAAGAGGCCAGAGGCTATTAGAGCCAATCTCATAAATATCCGCAACTCAATTTCGAGCCAGTATTTATGAGACTACTTCTAAAACCGTTTTCACTGACCACTGACCTCTAATCTCTGACCTTTGAACTCAGATGCGTGGCGGCTGGTGAAGTAGATTGCCAGCAGGAATGCCGCGAACATGATACCGGCGGCCACCCAGAAAGTGGCTTCAAGCGAGCGGTCGCTCATGTTGTGAATCTTGCGATCCATGCCGTAGGTCGCAACCGCGCTGTAGATAAGCGCAGACGAGATGAGTGGGCCAACTGTGCGCGCAAGGCTCGCAACGGATTGAGTGACGCCCAGCACGCCGCCCTGCTCGCCGCGCCCGGCGCTCTTTGAAGCAAGCCCCGTGAGCGAGGGCGTCGCAAGGCCGTTGCCAATGGCGAAGCAAGCGCCGACGGCCAGCAGAGCGAAAAGCCCCGTGTGCGGGCTTGTTAATGGAATGGCGAAAAGACTCAGGGTAAAGAGCAGCGCGCCCGTGATGACCAGCGTCGGCTCGCTGAAGATTTTCACGAGCCGGCCTATTAGCCCGCCCTGTATGATTGCTCCTATGATGCCGACGTAGGCGAAAAGCCAGCCAGTGTCGTGCGCGTCGTAACCGAAGCGATACATAGTGAACAGAGCGAACGAGGTCGTCATAATCGAGAAGGCTGTGACGAAAAGAAATGAGATGACGAGAATGAAGGCCAGCCTTGCTTGCTTGAGCGCTTTGATAAGCTGCGACCAGCGGCCTTGTGATGCAGAGATGCGCGCGGGATGATCTTTGTCAACAGTTTCAGGCAGCACGAAGTAGAGCAGCGTGGCGTTAGCCAGTGCCATCACGCCCGCAAAGATTAAGGGCACGCTGATGCCCGGCAAGTGCAGTCCGCCCCAGTTGATGTCCCACTTGCTCAGTATGCCGCCTATGGCCGGGCCGAAGATGAAGCCAAGTCCGAAAGCCGCGCCCACAAGCCCCATCCCACGCGCGCGCTCTTCCGGCGGAGTTATATCTGCTATGTAAGCTTGCGCCGTTGAGATGTTGCCGCCCGTTATACCGTCAATGATGCGGCCAGCGAAGAGCATCCACAGCGCCGTTGCAAAGCCCATGATGAGGAAACCCAGGCTCGTTCCCAGAAGGCTCAGGAAAAGAACGGGGCGGCGACCGTACCTGTCGGAAAGCCTTCCCAGTATGGGCGTGAAGAGGAGCTGCATGATGGAGTAGGAAGCGAACAGCAGCCCTACGACGCGCGCCGACGCATGAAAGCGCGTGCCTTCTACATAGTACGGCAGGACGGGAATGACTATCCCGAAACCAATCAGGTCAATGAATATCGTGACGAAGATGACCAGCAGCGGGTAGCGTCTCATAAAGACAGTGATGAATGCAGAGTGTAGAATGCAGAATGAAAAGCATTTAATTCATCACTCATCATTCTGCATTCTGCACTGCTTTATCTCCTTCTCCTCATCAATGTTCTGTCAATTGAAGCGCGGCCACCGCCCGCGATGAGGAGAGCCAGAGCGATGGCGAGCATTGAGAGCGGGTAGCCGATCCTTTGAAGAGGGAAGTTCCAGTTCTCTGCGGCGCGAAGCCCGCCGTAAACGGCAACGAGCATGACGGGCATGATCATCAGTGCGCCAAGTCTGGTCAGTAGACCGAAGAATGTTAGCAGGCCGCCTATCAATTCAAAGAGCGCAGCCGCTCCCAGCCATGCCCAGGCCGGACGCAGGCCGGAAGATGCTGGCTCCATCGCTGCCCATCTGTAGAGGCCGGTGCCGCCGCGCACGCCGAAGACTTTTTCAGCGCCGTGCATGATGAAGAGAGCGCCCATGATTAGACGCAACGGTACAGTCACCCATGTGTCAGTGGTGGCAATCAGCTTACGAAACATCGCTGTTCCTTTTAACTCATTTCCGAAATGATATAGCGTGCAAACATCTTAAATTATTTTGTCCCGGCTTGTCGCGCCTCGATAGCTCGATAAAGATTGAATTTTCAGCAGAATGAAACCTCCATCACGGCGAAAAAAAGATTCCGGAACCAAAGTACGAAAAATTTCGTTGACAATACGAAGCGTTTCGTAGTAGAGTGCGCAGCCGTTGGGAATTGTTGGGGAAAGGATATGAAAACTTTGACCAGACAGACGACGCCGCGACCTACGGATGCGGAGCTGGAAATCCTGAGCGTGCTGTGGCAGCGCGGCCCTTCGACCGTGCGCGATGTGCATGAGGTCTTGAGCGAGACGAAAGATACAGGCTACACGGCCGTGCTCAAGCTCCTTCAGATAATGAGCGAGAAGGGGCTGGTGCGCAGGGATGAGCGCGAGCGGGCACATGTTTACGAGGCTCGCCTTCCGCAGGAGCAGACGCAGCAGCAACTGGTAGGCGACCTGCTGGACAAAGCCTTTCAAGGTTCTGCCATGAAGCTGGTGATGCACGCGCTGGCTACGAACAAAGCTTCCGCGGCAGAGCTTTCCGAGATAAGGAGAGTTTTAGACGACTTCGAGCGAGGTGCAAAATGAATCCGATTCAAGCTTTTCTAGCGCAGCCCTTCACGCAATCAATCGGCTGGGCGCTTGTGCATTTCATATGGCAGGGCGCAATCGTCGCTCTGCTGTTCGGCTGCGTGCGCGCTTCACTCAAGCGCTCGTCCGCCAACGTGCGATACACGGTCGCCTGCTTCGCGCTCGTGCTGATGCTGGCGCTGCCCGTCATCACAACTTTCATCGTCAGAGAATCGCTGAGGTCGTCCGTAGAGCAGAACGCGGTGCAGGCTCGACCCGGTGTTGTATCTGATGTGGCGAATGCTGCAAGAGCAGTGGACGCGCGCCCCGTGATTGCGACGCAATCGCCCGCCGCTTTGCCGGAAACTCATCGCGCATTCTCGTTTGAGAGTTGGGCGTTGTCTCAAAAATTGAATTTTCTAATGCCGTGGCTCGTGGCGCTATGGATTGCAGGCGTCGGACTACTCTCGCTGCGCGCAGCGGGCGGTTGGGTGCAAGCGCAGAGGCTCCGAAAGCGTATGACTTCGCGCGCGGATCAGGTCTGGCAGGACGTTGTTGCTCGTCTGGCGTGGCGGCTGAAAGTTTCGCGCACAGTGCGTCTGTGTGAATCTGCGATTGCCGAAGTGCCTACGGTCATAGGATGGCTGCGTCCTGTGATACTTCTGCCTGCAAGCGCGCTCACAGGATTGAGCCGCGAGCAGATGGAAGCATTGCTCGCTCACGAGCTTGCTCACATACGCCGTCACGATTACCTTGTGAATCTCATTCAGACGGCAATCGAGACGCTGCTCTTTTATCATCCTGCGGTCTGGTGGGTTTCCAGGGAGATTCGCACGGAGCGCGAGCACGCCTGCGACGATCTGGCTGTGGCCGCGTGCGGCGACGTGCTGATGTACGCTCGCACGCTTGCAGAGCTTGAGACATTGCGGGCTAATCAAGCGCCGCAACTCGCAGTCGCCGCCAACGGCGGCTCGCTTCTGACGCGCATAAGACGTTTAGTAGAAACTCCTTCGCAAAGCTCCAACCGGCCTACGGCCTTGCTCGCCAGCGTCATAGCGCTCGTCACAATCTTCAGCATCTGGGCCAGCGCAAGCACAGCCATGCGCGCGCGCGACGTGGCCGTCTCGGCAATCGAGCGACTGCGCGAGTCTTATCCTTTCACTGCAAGCGGCAGAACACGCGATGCATACTCGAAGCAGGCTGCCGCAAATCACGCCGCCGCTTCTATGCTGACTATCACAGACCCGCGCCCGGTTAGAGTTGAAGTAAGAGCTGATGGGTTCGTAGGCAAGCAGTCGGACACAACGAGCGAGACGGTAGAGGCGCAACAGGGCGAGCAGAATCCGCCGCCACCACCTGCGCCGCCACCACCGCCGCCGCCCGACCCACCTCCTCCACCCGATCCGCCTCCTCCGCCGGATGAGGACAGGTCAAGCGAGAATCAGAACCAGCACGCTGATTACATAGACCAGATGAGTTCCCTCGGTCTGCCGAATCTAACTATTGATCAGTTGATTGAGATGAAGCATCACGGCGTTACGCCCGACTTTGTTCGTGAGTTGCGCGCAGCGGGATATAACGTCACGCGCCCGGAGGTTCTGATAGCCTTGCGCGATCACGGAGTTACCGCAAGGTACGTTAGCGAGTTGGCTTCCATGGGCTTCAACCATCTTTCGCTCGAAGAGTTGGTCGCAGTTAGAGATCACGGCGTGAGCGCGAGCTATATGCACGCGCTGGAAGAAGCGGGCTACAGTCATCTCTCGCTTGAACAGATAGTCACGGCCAGAGATCACGGCGTAAGCCCCGAATACATACGCGCTCTGGCCGAGATGGGTTACGCGCATTTGCCGCTTGAACATGTCATCACGGCCAGAGATCACGGCGTAAGCCCGGAGTATGCGCGCGCCCTCGGTCAGGCTGGCTACTCGAACCTGACGCTCGCACAGATCATAACCGCGCGCGATCACGGCGTGAGCGCAGATTACGTGCGTGAACTTAGAGAAGCCGGATACTCGAATCTGACGCTAACGCAAGTTGTAGCCCTGCGCGATCACGGCGTGAGCGCAAACTTTCTGAAGAAGGTGAAGGCGCACGGGTTCACCGGCCTATCGCTCGAACAGCTAATACGCCTGCGCGATAGCGGCATACTCGATTGAGATTAAGGGCGAGTCGCTAACGCCAGGCATACAGACTTTATAAGTTGAAAGCGAGGAGACTAAAGAAGATGAACTCAATAAATAAATTCTCAAGACTCAAAGCGTTTCTCTTGAGCCACAAAATCTTCGTATGCGCGCTGGCGCTAATGGCGTCAATGGCGTCCGGTTATCTTCTGGTCTCCGCCACGCGCGCGCAAGACACCAACGCTCAAGGCATCTCCTATTCGAGCACGGGGCAGTGGCTGATGGAGACCCTTCCGGGCACGAGCGACCTGCAACTGACGCTACGCTATCGCTGGCAGCGAGAAGGCACAGACTGGTCTTTCTATAACAACAGCACCTCTTTCAAGATAAGCCCCGCGCGGCTGCAAGGACTCACGCCTGCGCAGATAAGCTCACCTGCGGGCGGGCAGGTGCAGTTTCAGATTGTGCGCGACGCGGGCACGCTTAACTGCGACGGCTGGTTCAAAGCCGAGCAAGGCTCAGGCCATTTCACCTATCAGCCCAATCCGAATTTCGCTGGCGAGCTTAGACGGCGCGGCTACGAAGCGCCCACGCCGGATCAGCAGTACGCTATGACGGTGCATGATGTGAGCTTCGCGTTGATGGACGAACTGAAAGCGAGCGGTTACGAGCGCCCCACGCTAGACCAGCTTGTAAGACTCGGCACGCACGGCGTCAGCATCGAATACATTCACGAGATGAAGGCGCTTGGCTACCAGTTCAACTCAGTCGAAGCGCTCACGCGCATGCGCGATCACGGCGTCACGCCTCGATACGTGCGAGCGTTGGCAGAGCATGGCTATCGCAACCTGTCTGCCGAAGACATCCTGCGCGCGCGCGATCACGGCGTTAGCACGGATTTTATTACGGAAATTCATGACGCCGGGTACGAGTTGCCGCCGCTGGATCAACTGGTTCGCATACGCGATCACGGCGTGAGCGGCGAGTATATAAGAGCATTGAACGCTATGGGCTACAGGAATCTTCCTATGGACCAGATCGTTAGGATACGCGATCACGGTGTCTCTACGGAATTCATACGCGGCATAAGAGACGCAGGATTTCCCAACGCCACTATGGAAGAGATGGTTCGCATGCGCGATCACGGCGTCACGCCTTCATTCATACAGAGAATGAAGACGCACGGCTTCAATAACCTGACAATCGAGCAACTAATACGCCTGCGCGACAGCGGAATGGAATAGGGCGCGGTCGCTTTTGGTAATCAACGCGCCTCGCGGGGCTTGAAAGTTTTTCATGAAGCTGAAGCTATCAAGCCCGCAAGGCCGTAGGTCTGTCCTTTTTAAGACGAACGGTCAATCGTCGGTCGAGGAGTTCAGATATGAAGACGAAGCCTGACATGCAAGAGTTTGATGCTCTTTTGAAGATAGAGCGAGCGAGTATGAGAGTTTGCGCGACCCGTTTGCTCTGTCTGCTCATAACACTCTTTTGCAGCTTACAATCAGCGACCGTCAACGCACAGTCGCAACTTCCGTCAGCAGCAACGGGCGAGCGAATCACGGATCAATGGCTGGTCGAAACAGAACAGGAAACGACCGGCATGGTTCGTCTCACGCTCACGCGCCGTACAGCGCGCGGCGGCACGCACGAATCTTCATGGGACATTCCGCTTGAGCAATTAAGGGGATTAACAGTCGAGCGTATGAATGCTTCCGATGCCGGCGTTCAGTTCAAAATAGGGCGCGATGCGGGGACGTTCTATTGCGAGGGCGTGTTCAATCGAGGCTCAGGCTCAGGCCGTTTCACATTTGCGCCAAGCTCCATATACTTGACTGAGATGCGCAAGCTCGGCTACGAAAATTTTTCTGATGAAGAAATATTCGCGCTCGCCGTACACGATGTGAGTCTGAGGTTTATTGGAGAGCTAGATGCGCTCGGCTATAGTAGCCTGTATGTAAATCACCTCGTCGCAATGCGCATACACGGTGTTACCAGCGACTTCATCATTGATCTAAAGACGCTGGGCTACGATTTCATTTCAGTTGACCGACTTGTGGCGATGCGAATCCATAAGGTCACAGTAGAGTTCATCAAGGAGTTGCAATCGCTGGGCTACTTCCGCGTTCCCATAGAGCAACTCGTGGCTATGAAGATTCACGGCGTGACCGCATCGTTCATAGAAGAGATGCGTGGGAGAGGATACCGCAGGCTTTCGGTTGAGGAGCTTATCAGGATGAAAATTCACGGCTTCGGAGAGGTGGGGTGAGGGCGCGCTGGGGCTTCTTATTAAAAGTTGCTCTCTGGTTTAATCAAAACGTGCGAGCCGAAAGAGCTAGAGGTGTAGGCGTTATGTGGCCGAGCGTCTTATTCGAGCGGCGTCGGATTGCATCTCTTCTGTTGAGTATATCTCTCTGCGGCACTGTCTTCGGGCAAACTGGTTTCGTGGCGATACAGCCGGAGCAAGCGGCGCAGTATCGCTTCAATTTTGCACGCAACTTCTTCGCAAGCCCGGAAGCAGAGAGAACGAATCGCGCAAGCCTCTATTCCGCGCTGAAGCTTTTAGAAGACCTGAAAGGAAAGGTCGCGGCTACAGCCGACAACCTGCAACGCGCCATTGAACTCAACGATGAGGTGCAGACAAAATTTGCGCGCCACTATTACTATCTATATCTGCGCTACGCCGTTGACACCAGAGACACGACCAGCCGCGATGAAAGCAATGCGCTCAATGATGAAGTGAACGCTCGAACCGCTTTCGTTCAGCAGGAGATGATGCAGGTAGATGACCGCACGCTCTCCGCTTTCACTTTACAAAAACCGGCACTTCAAAAATATCTCTTCGCCATCGAAACCTCTCGCCGCTATCGCCCCCACACGCTTTCGCTCGGAGAAGAAGAGTTGTTGAGCGCCACGGCAACGATCAATTCCTCATGGCAGTATGACCTTTACGAGAATTTAATCGCGCACACTCGGTTCGGGACTGTACGGGACGCAGAACGCACGCTGGATGTTTGGCGACAGCGTGCGGAGATAGCAAACAGCACGGATCGCGCCGTGCGCGAGAGTGGATTCAAGCAGCGCTACGCAGGGTTCGCCGCCGAGCGAGACCTCTACGCCTTCACGCTGATGCGGCTGGCAGCGGCTGGCAACCTTCTGGCGCGTATGCGCCATTATGAAGACGCGCCAACGCAAAGTTATTTCGGGCGCTACTGGACAAGGCCGGAAGTCAACAATCTTTTGGAAGAGATTGCCCGGCACGCCGACCTTTACAAGCGCTACCAACGCCTGCGCGCCGAGCACGCCGGAAAGATTGCGGGCTACGAGGATGTGAACGTCTGGGATTTATCAGTTCGCCCCGCCGGTGCGCAACTCCCGCGCTTCACCATCCTGGAAGCGAGCCAGGTTATACGCGATGCGCTCGCGCCGCTCGGCGCAGAGTATGGACGGGAACTCGCGGCGCTGCTGGATTCTGCCAACGGTCGCATGGACATTGTGCCGGGCGAGCACAGGAAAGGGGGCGGGTTCTCAGTAGGCTTTAGCGGAATGGACAGCCTCTTTTACAGCGGCGGCTTCGCTGGCTACTACAACGACATGCGCGTGCTCGCACATGAATCAACCCATGCCGTGCAGCGTCAATTGATGAATCGCAACCACGTCCCGCCCGCTTACTACGCAGCCCCCAGTTACTTCTCCGAATCATTCGCAATCTTCAACGAACTGCTACTCCCCGACTATCTTTATAATCACGAGCGAGACCCGCTCCGCAAACAATATTTTCTCGAGCAATTTCTGGATGGAAAAGGAATGCAGATGTTCACGGTCGCGCCCGAAGCTATGCTGGAGCAGGAGGTTTATGATGGCTGCGCGAGTGGCAGAATTCGTGGAGCGGATGATCTGGACGCACTGACCAGAAACATCTACTCGCGGTTTTCCATCTGGCCTGCAAGGCATGACGAGTTGAAGAATCAATGGATGAGCGTGCAGTTGATGTACGAAGACCCGTTCTACGATATCAACTACGTTTACGGTGCGCTGCTGGCGCTGAAATATTACGCGATGTATAGACACGACGCCGTGCATTTCATCCCGCGCTATATAGAGCTGATGGGTCACGGGTTTGACCAGCCGCCCGCCGTTCTGCTGAAGAGATTTCTTGATATTGACCTGAACGACCCGCGCCTTATGACGGACGCCTTCAGCATACTCGAAGAGAAAGTGAATTTGCTTGAAGAGAGTTATAGAAGATAGCTCATACCGATTGCGGAATATTCAATTGCGGGTTTCTGATTGCTGATTGAGAGGCAGGTTGAAGACAGAAGCTGTTAATTCAAATTCAGTTCTTCAAATCCACAATCCGAAATCCGCCTGTCCGCAATTCATTGGAGTTTGGCGGCGATTGCCTGCTTGGGTTGGACGCCGATCAAGGTGTCAATAAGTTGACCGTTTTTGAAGATGAGCAGAGTGGGAATGCTTCTTATATTGAAGCGCGCGGCGGTCTGCGGGTTCTCGTCAACGTTCAATTTTGCGATTGTGTATCGCCCGTCCGATTCTGCGGCCAATTGATCCAGCACAGGCGAGAGCATCCTGCATGGCCCGCACCACTCCGCCCAGCAATCCACCAGCACAGGCATGATGCCAGCCTGTAAAATTTCGCGCTCGAAAGTCGCATCCGTCACAACACGCGCCCTGTTTGTCTGGCTCGCACTAACGTCCAATCCAGCGCCGCATTTGCCGCAGACCGGCTTGCGATTTTTAGCAGCGCTTTCGTCAATACGATTCCGCGCCCCACACCGCGCGCAACTTACAATCATGACCAGCGCCTCCACTATAAAAAAATCCGCTTCAAGCTTTAAGACATCTTCTTCGCAAAAGTTTGACGGAAAAGCAAGGAAGAGAGGATGGAAGGAAGGGATGAAGGCGGAGGGATGAGGGATGAATAAGAAGGAGTGAATAGGTCAATACGCAATTGGCTCAACCCACTTCATCCCTCATCCCTTCAATAAAAAGAGGGGGCGACCCGGTTTGGGCCGACCCCTCTAAGTTGAAGAGCCTACTGCTTCTGCTGTTCGTTAGAACTCGAAGCGTATGGCCCACTGGAACTGGCGCTCGCGGAAGTTCGTGCCGCCAGCCTCAGAGTCCGAATTGAACGAGGAATCAAAGTTCACAGTCGCAGTGCTTGACGTGCGGTACATAACGCTGTTGACGTTAGACACCTGCGTGTGGTTGAAGATATTGAAGAACTCGCCCAGTATCTCCAGGTTCATTGACTCGCGTAAATGGAAGCGGCGCGACATGCGGAAGTCCACGTTGTACGTGGGCGGCATGCTGAACGAGTTGCGACCGAATAGAGGTATGCGAGTCGAACCGCCTGAGCCGTTTATGCCGCCTGCCTGATTCGTGCCGAAGCTGGCTGGCGGGTTTCCGCTAAGCGTAGCCGAGAACGCGCGTCCCGAATAGAGCGAGATGACGGGCGAGAAGGTAAAGCCGTTGAAGATAGCACGGCCAACGCGGCTGTTGCCCTGCTCGAACCAGTGCGGGTTGTAGACGATGCTCGCCACGAATTTATGACGAATATCGAAGTTAGACCTGCCGCGCTCGAACGACTGATCGAAAGCGTTGAACGGGGCGTTGTTGGTCGTGAACGTCGTAGAAGTCTGACCTGAGTCCACAGCCTTCGACAGCGTGTAGCTCGTCTGGAACTGTAGCCCCTTCGTCAAACGACGATTGGCCTGAAGCACCAGCGCGTGATAGTTCGAGCTTACGTCGCTGCGAATCTCGGTCATGCGACCGAAGTTCGCGTTCGGTCTGGCACCAGCGAAGTACGGCACCTGGATTGATTGACCATCAAGCGGCCCGCCCGCAGCTACGTAAGTTCTGGTCCCGGATGGCGGACTCAGGTTCGTGTCAACGAAGTTCGGCAAGTACTTGCCGTGGCTGAACAGGTACGAGACCGAGACCACTGTGTTGCGCGCAATCTGGTGCTCGAAGATCAGGTCGGCCTGCTCTATCATCGGAAGCTGGAAACGCTCTGCGAAGAACTGCACATCGCCGTTGCCGGCAGGCTGCGTTGACAGTATGTTCGGGAAGATCGGACCCGTAGCCGGAGCCACAGAGGTCGAGATCTGCGAGATGCCTGGGATGCCAGTGTTGGTGATGGCGTTCGAGATGGTCGAGTTAATCAGACGACCGTAGTAGACGCCGAAGCCGCCGCGAAGTGAATTTCTTCCATCGCCGGTCATGTCATAAGCGAAGCCTATGCGCGGGCCGAAGTTATTATGATCGTTCGGGAACTTGGCCGTCGGCGAGAAATTACGCAGCGCCTGGTCTGGAGCCTGCGGGCTGGTCACTCGGAAGTTCGGAATCTGCGGCTTGGGCAGAGCCTCGTACTCGTAGCGCAATCCGAGGTTGAACGTCAATCTGGGCGAGAAGCGCCAGTCGTCCTGAATGAACAGGTTATAGTCCGTTGTGTTGAACTGGAATCGGCTTGGGCCGAAAGCCTGCGTGTAGTTGCTCGTGTAGCAGCGACCAGCCGTTCTGGTTGATGCGCTGCATGTTACCGGATTGGCACCGACGCGCAGCCCGCCAGGGGTCTGCCAGTTCAGCAAGTCAATGATGAAATCATTGATGTTGTTGTAGGAGTATGCGCCGCCGCCGAAGCGAAGGTTGTCCAGGATGTCACGCACGCGGTTGATGTCGCCACCAAACTTGATGGTGTGATTGCCGCGTGTGAGCGTCACAGTGTCGGCAAACTGAAAGCGAGTCTCATCGGGGAAGGCTGCACGCTCAAGGAACGTGGCGCGGCCAAACTCTATACCGCTCGTGATGAACACGTCTGGAGACCTTCCGCCCGGCCCCGTCGTAGGCTCGCCCGCGAGGGGCGGAGTGCTGAACTCGAACTCGTTATCGCGTCCCCACTGGAAACGGAACTCGTTGACCTCTGTGGCCGAGATAGTAGAGGCCAGGCGCAGGTTGAGCGAGTCAACGTTAACGAAGTCGTCGCCGAAGGCTGCGCGCCCGAACGTATTCGTCGGCTGAGTCTGAATGCCCGAAGGAGATTTCCAGCGAAGACGATTATATGTCGCCGTGAAGGTCTCGTTCTGCGTGATGTGCCAGTCAAACTTCGGCAGAAGGATGTACTGGTCGCCACGACGCGGCACAGGCCCTGTCTCGTTCGTCAAGAAGGCTAGCCCCTGATTGATCTGCGCGTCAGAGAGATTTCTTAACGTGGGGTTCTTAAGGCCCGCTCCTGTCGTAGCCCTGTTCACCGTCGTCAGGAAGTTCGAGGCGCTGAAGATGGCAAGGCCGGGGAAGTTGCGCTTCTGCTGATCGTAGTTGAAGAAGAAGAAAGCCTTGTTCTTCACTATCGGCCCGCCGATGTTGCCGCCGAACTGGTGGCGCACGTCCACGGGCTTAAACGGGTTGATCGATATTGTGCCGGTCGCCGCATCGAACGTCGTTAGGAACCCTTTCGGATTGCGCGCGCCGAAGCGGTTGTTGCGGTTGTAGTAGAAGCCCTGGCCGTGAAACTCGTTTGTGCCGGACTTGGTTACGGCATTGACCACGCCGCCTGCGGCGCGACCATACTCAGCAGAGTAGTTCGAGGTGTTAACCTGAAACTCGCGTATCGCAGCCTGGCTGACAACGTAGCTGATGCGCGTGCGGCCACGCTCTTCGGAGAAGAACGCCTGGTTGTTGTCGCCGCCGTCAACTGTGTTGTTGTTCAGAAGACCGGAGATGCCACGGAAACTGACGAGACCGAAAGTTCCGTCCGGGGTTGAACCCGGTGTGAGCAGCGCGAAGGCCGACCAGCGGCGACCGTTGATGGGCAGCTCGTTGATCGAGGTCTGGTTGACGTTGTTAGAGAAGTCCTGTTGACTGGTGTTGATGACGGGCGCTTCGCTCGTCACCTCGACCGTGTTGGTCTGAATAGGACCGACGGAGAGCTTCGTGCTTATTGATGTGACCTGGCCGACCTCGACCACAACGCGCTCTTGTGTGAACAGGCTGAAGCCTGTGGCGTTGATTGTCACGGTGTAGTTGCCTGGATCGAGGTTGACGACGCGGAAGCGACCTTCATCGTCCGTTTGCGCCGTAGCCTCCTTATTGGTTTCAACGTTGCGCACGGTCACGGTGGCGTTCGGGATAACTTCGTCAGCCGGATTGGTGACGACGCCTCCGATTGCGCCCGTGGTCGTAGACTGCGCAAATGCCTGTAGCGCGCCCATCGCAAGCATCAAGGTTGCGACGAGTGCGAATCTCAGAAATTTAGACATGCTGGGGAACTCCTTAGCAATCAAATGAAAGTTGAGACTTTTGATTTCCCGCGCGGGAAGCGCAGAGAGTGTTTTCGCGAAAACTTAAGAACTCCATCTTGTAACTACTTGAAAATCGAAAAGGCGTGAATACGCAAGTGACCCCCGAAGTGCAGCGAGAAGCTTCTATCATGTCAGACAAGCTTTGCGCAAGTGTTACCGCACATAAAATTTATCTTACAATCACCACGCACGCTGTCCGTTATCAATAGCGTTAGACGGTCTGCAAAAGCTAATGCAAATCAGCAATATGTATGCCGGATGACTTGTGCTCTGAATGCTGCCGCCTAAAGACAATGATTCGAGCAATTAGCCTGTAAACCGCACTTCAGCAATCACTCGCATCTGCACAAGATTTTGGATTTAATATGAAAATCTAAAGAAGGTGATAAGTGATAAGAAAGATAAGGAATACAGAATTCAATGGTCAGTAGTCAGTGGGCAATATGTTTACCTTCTGGCTACTGGATTTCGGTCTCCTGATTGCCTTACTCTCATCACTCATCACTACTCGTTAGAGTCTTTCGCAAACAATCGCTATGCCCTGGCCGCCACCTATGCAAGCTGTGGCGAGGCCGTAGCGCAGCCCGCGACGACCCAGTTCCATTAACACTGTGAGAACGAGTCGTGTGCCGGAAGCCGCGAGCGGGTGGCCCAGCGCTATAGCGCCGCCGTTGACATTCGTCTTCGCGCGATCAAGCCCAAGCTCTCGTTCGACGGCGAGGTATTGCGCAGCGAAAGCTTCATTGACTTCAACTAGGTCAATGTCTGCCAGTTTCAGTCCGGCTTTTTCAAGCGCCTTGCGCGTGGCGGGCACAGGGCCTATGCCCATGATCTCAGGCTCGACTCCCGCATAAGCCCAACTGACTATGCGACCCATTGGCTTTATGTCGCGCGCTTTGACGAACTCTTCGCCCGCGATGACGAGCGCAGCCGCGCCGTCAACTATACCTGATGCGTTTCCCGCCGTTACGAATCCATCTTTGTTGAAAGCCGGTTTAAGTTTCGCCAGAACTTCGAGCGTAGTTTCGGGGCGCATGTGATCGTCCGTGTCGAAAGCGACAACACCTTTGCGCGTCTTCACCTCTACGGGCACTATCTCTTCCGCGAAGTAGCCAGCGTCGGTCGCGCGCTTGGCCTCAGTTTGCGAGCGCAGCGCGTAACGGTCTTGCTCCTCGCGCGGTATCTCAAATTTTCTAGCAAGGTTCTCAGCCGTTCCAGCCATAGGCGTGTTGCAGTATGTGTCCAGAAGCGCGACCATCAAACTGTCTTCCAGCTTGCCCTGACCCAGAGCGAAGCCGGAGCGAGCGCCGCGAATGACATGCGGCGCTTGCGACATGGATTCCATGCCGCCCACTAGCGCCGTCTGCGCCTCATCAAGTTGAATCATCTGCGCGCCTGAGATTATTGATTGAATGCCGCTTCCACAGAGGCGATTCACTGTAAGCGCAGGACGGTCGAAAGGAACGCCCGCTTTAAGCGCAACATGGCGCGCGCCGTAGATTGCATCGCCCGAAGTCTGAAGCGCGTTTCCTATGATCGTATGGTCAATCTCTTCGGGTGCTACGCCCGTAGCTTCGAGCGCGCCGCGCGCGGCTGTTGCGCCCAGATCAATCGCGGAAATATCTTTGAGCATGCCGACATACTCGCCCATAGCGGTTCGCTTGCCGCCAAGAATAAAAACATCGCGACTCATAATCCTTGTCTGCCTTTCTATAGATGAAATACTCTACTCTTATCCGAACAGATGAGAGTAACAAACCGCTCGTCCGAGCGTCAATTTCATAGCTAAGCGGGTAGTGGTTAAATTTCAAATTATCGCTAAGATAAATACCGAGATGAAAATCTCACGCCTGAACCACTACCGCCAAGCGATTGGAGCGTTATAAAAAATGGCTGAAGCATCAAGCAAGCTACTCATCTTCATGCGTCACGGCGAGACTCCGCTTTCAAGAGACGGCAATCGCTTCTGCGGCGACCTTGACCCGGATTTGACCCTGCACGGAAGAGAGCAGGCAGCAGAGGCGCGCGATGCTATAGAGAAAATTTCTTCTCAGATTGGCGAAGCGTGGACAAGCCCGCGACGGCGCGCAAAGGTTACAGCCCAACTCGTGCTGCCCGGTACGCAGTGGAAAGTCGTTGACGATTTGCGCGAGCTTTCATTCGGCAAGTGGGAAGGTTTGACGAAAGAAGAGGCACGCGCTCTAACGCCCGAAGCTTTCGATGCATGGGACAGGGACGCCTACCACAACGCGCCTCCTGAGGGCGAGAGCGGGCTGGACGCCACGCCTAGAATTGCGAGCGTTCTAGACGCCATCAACAGCAGTTCATCACAGACCATTCTCGTCGTCTCTCACATAACGTTTCTGCGCTGGCTCGTAGGCACAATGATGGAGATACCCGCGACAGAGATACGCAAGCGAATAGAGATGCAGACGGGAAAGGTTGGAAGCATTGAGGTGAGCGGTCGCAAAGGAAAGCTTAAGAATCTCAATCTCTGAAGCGATGCTGCGCGCGAAAGCGGTGAAGCAACTCTTCAAGAAAACCCTCGTAAGAAAAGGTCGCGGGGTCGTAAGCGGGTTTGAGCTTTGCGAGGATTGGCATCGCCACGCGCCATGCCATCCACTGGCGCGGCACGTCCGCCAGGTCCCAGCGGCGTCGCAAGAAAGTTTCTACGACTTCAATCTCACCTTCTTTGACCGAGCTTAAATCCGCCTCGAACCTGACGGGCTTAAAGGAGCGGCGCAAGGCGGCATCGCTCACGGGCGAGCTGAAGACCTGCGAGAACGTGGGCGCTTCTTCCTCGCGCTCGCGCACCACGACGGTGCCCGCCACCATGTCGCCCGTGCGCTGGTCTTTCGACGAGATGAAAACGGCGATCAGGCCGATTGAGTAGAACGGCATCGGCATGATGTCGAAGATGCGCAGGAGGTTGCGAACCGCAGCTTCCCAGAAAGTTATGGGTCTTCCGTCCTCGCGTATGACGCGAAGTTTAAGCCAGCGCTTGCCCGGCGTCTGCCCGTTCCATGCCCACTCGAAGAAGACGAAGTAGCCGTCCCAGATAAGAAAGAGCACGATGATGCCAAGCGCTATGACCCACTTCGGAGCCTCCGAGAAAGTCGTGCTTGAGAAGTTGCCGACGAATATGAAGAATATGACCATCAAAAAGATGGCGAGTATCTGAAGCATGTGATCGGCGGCGCACGCCAGAAACCGGTTGCCGATTGACGCCAACGCGAAATGCAGCGGCACGCGCTCCGGCGTCTCAATCACCAGAGTCTCTTCCGTCTCGATTGCTACGTTTGCAGCCATTTCAAAGATTTCATAACCCTTGCGGGTAGATACATTGAATCAGAGCCGACGCACTAAAGGCAGAATCCGCGCTCTTGATTTACCTTCGTCTAAAACGATCAGTGCTCCTGATTCGAGCAGCGGTTCATAGTTGCGCAACGCAGCAATAACCATCCTTGATAAATGAGCGGGTGTCACATCTTGCGTGCGAACCTGAATGACACTTGGACTTTCTGCCTGAGTCAGAGCCAGCAAAGTGCCGAAATCAAGATCATGTGTGAAAACAGTGTAACCATTTGCTCGTGCCCAATCCATTATCATCGGATCGTCAGCGCGCGGGTCTCCTATGGTTAACCAGTGAGCAGCCTCGAAGCCATTTTCGATAAGTACAGCTACCCAATCGGGCGAAAGATTCACGTCCACAAGAATCTTCATGCCTCTACCAGCGGTAATTCGACCTCTTCGGTACGCCACGCCGCGTACGCCAATGCCTCGCGCAAATCCTCTTCTTCAAGGTACGGGTAGAGTTTCAATATCTCGTCCGGCGAATACCCGGAAGCGAACAGACCGACAACCGTGCCGACCGTGACACGCAAGCCGCGAATACAAGGTTTGCCGCCCATGACCTGCGGATTTAATGTAATTCGTGTTAGCCGTTTCATGATACTGATTATAGACCACAACCATTATATGCGCCGAAGATTTATGAGAAGTCGCCGATGAGGATGAAGAATATAATCATTAGGACAATAGGTAGTATCGGAAGCAACTTCAAACTCCACGCACTCTCAAGAACTTTCGCTTGCCAACTTTAATGTCGAACGGTGGCTTATTAGGCATTAATGGAAGTATGTGATTAACTATCGTGCACCGCTCTCCATCAACATATACTCCACCCTGTTCAATAAGACGGCGTGCTTCATTCGTGGATTGCACAAGCCCCACCTCAACCAGTAAGCGAGGCAAATTCCAGTTACCAGCCGGAACACTTCGCTCTTCGACATCATCCGGCGCCTGCTTCTGCTTGAATATCAGATTGAACTCTTCTTCAGCCGCTCGCGCAGCATCTTCGGAATGAAAGTCCTTGATGATTAGCTTCGCCAGATCAACCTTCATGTCGCGCGGGTTACGTTCTCCGCTTTCGGCAGCGCGTCGCATTCGCGCAATCTCTTCCGCCGAAACATCTGTCAGCAACTCGTAGTAGCGCCACATCAGATTATCGGAGATAGACATGACCTTGCCGAACATCTCCGATGCAGGCTCGTTTATGCTTATGTAATTACCCAGACTCTTAGACATCTTCTGCACGCCGTCCGTGCCTTCAAGTAGCGGCATGGTGATGACGACCTGCGGCTCCTGCCCGTACTCGCGCTGAAGGTTTCTGCCCATCAGCAGGTTGAACTTCTGGTCTGTTCCGCCCAACTCAACATCCGAATTCAATGCCACAGAATCGTAGGCCATCACGAGCGGGTAGAGAACTTCATGAAGGGCGAGCGGGCGATTATCCGTCAATCGCTGCTGAAAATCGTCGCGCTCCAGAATCTGCCGCACCGTTACATGAGAGGCGAGCTTGACGAACCCTGCCGCGCCCAGCTTCTCCATCCAGCGCGAGTTGAAATCAATCACAGTCTTTTCCGGGTCGAGCAGCTTGAAGATTTGCGTCTTGTAAGTTTCTGCGTTCGCTTCAATCTCTTCGCGCGAGAGTTGTGGACGTGTGGCGCTCTTGCCCGACGGGTCGCCGATCATGCCCGTGAAATCGCCTACCAGAAACGTGACCGTATGGCCCAACTCCTGAAACGCGCGAAGCTTCCTAATCACGACCGTGTGGCCCAGGTGAATGTCCGGCGCGGTCGGGTCTGCGCCCAGCTTTATCTCGAGCGGCACATCTTTAACCGCAGCCCGCTCAAGTTTAGCGCGCAAATCTTCTTCACGAATAATCTCGACCGTGCCTTTGCGCAGGTAAGCGAGTTGTTCATCGATAGTCATCATGATCCGGGGTAAATAGTAAATGGTAAATGGTGAATGGACAAATCGCCTCATCCATTCATCATCTACCATTTGTTGAGATTGGCTTCAGGGCAGTTCTATTTTGTCGTAAACATCCGCGAGCGAAAGCGCGCATTGAATGGAATCAAGATTAACCACGCCTTCAAGCGAGCTTATATCCGACAAAAGCCAGCGCCCGTCCTGTTGTCTGGCGTACTGCTCGACCTTGTACTCATCCTGCGCGACCAGCAGGTATTCTGCGAGCGACTCAATCGTGCGATAGTAGCCGAACTTCTTGGTTCGATCATAGGAAGCGGTTGAGCGCGAGAGAACTTCGACCAGCACGGTTGGATTCAGCAACGTGTCAACGTGCTCATCTTCAAACTTTGGCTCGCCGCAAACAACTATCACATCCGGGTAAGTGTAAAGATTGGTCGCAGGAACCCGCACGCGCATGTCGCTAGTGTAAACTTCGCACATCCTTTTCTTTAATTGCTCTCTAAGCTCGCCGAAAATATTCCCGGCAATAAGGTTGTGCCTGCGACTCGCGCCGACCATCGCGTAAACTTCGCCAGCTATGTACTCACTCTTGTACTCGGCCTTGCGCTCAAGTGTCAGGTATTCTTCCGGGGTCAGAAAAGTTTTTGGTTGGCTTGCCATAAGTAATACCCTTCCGAAGTGAGGCTTGCGCAGAATATATCACAGAGCGCGGCTGAAGAAACGCGCTCTCGGCTTGCTTTGCTTATCCTTTGCTTTCGGTTTTTCGCTTCACACGCCGCTCTATGATCTCGTAGTCTCGGCTGACGACCAGCGCTACAGCTTCCGCATACGCCTTGTGTTCTTCCGTGAGTATGCGCGCCGAAAGAGTTTCAACCGTATCATCGTCGTGAACGGGGACGACGCGCTGTTCTATGATCGGCCCGGCATCCAGGTTTTCGTCAACGAAGTGAACCGTGCAGCCGGTAAAGAGTACGCCGTGGTCTAGCGCCTGTCGCTGCGCGTCAAGGCCGGGGAAAGCCGGGAGCAAGCTCGGATGAATGTTGAGGATGCGACCTCTGTAGGCTTCTATAAAGTCGCATGAAAGAAGTCGCATGTAACCCGCGAGGCAGATGAGATCAACTTCACGCGCTTTCAAGACTGCGATAATCTCGCGCTCGTGCTCAGTGCGCGTGCGCCCGCGCCGCTCAATTGCAATAGAAATAATCCCGTGCTCCGCCGCAAGCTGAAGACCTGCCGCATTCATCTTGTCGCTTATAACGACGGCGATCTCCGCGCCGGGGATGCGACCCTCGCGCACAGCATCGGCGAGCGCAATCATGTTAGACCCGCGACCGGAGATGAGAATGCCGAGTTTCATAAAGTTTCAAGTTTTAAGTTTCAGGGTTCAATTTAAGAGCCGAAGAACTTGAAACTTGAAACCTGAAACTTGAAACTAATTGATTGAGACCTCGCGCTCTCCTTCAACAACGCGCCCGATCTCGTAGCAGGCTTCGCCGCGCTCCTTAAAATGGGATTTGATTCTGTCTTTGTCTTCCTCAGCGCAGACGATGACCATGCCTACACCCATGTTGAATGTGCGGTACATCTCTGTGTCCGAGACGTTGCCTATCTCCTGCATCAGTTGGAAGACGTGCAGGACGGGCCATGTGTCGCGCGCGATGACGACACTCGTCCCTTCGGGCAATATGCGAGGGATGTTTTCAAGAAGACCGCCGCCGGTGATGTGTGCCAGCCCTTTGATTACGCCCGAATCTAACAGGCCGTCGAGCGCATGCAGGTAGCTCACGTGTGGTTGGAGGAGCGCTGCGCCGATTGTTGAATTGAGCGCATCCAGATGCGTGTTTGCGTCATAACCCGCGACTTCAAAAAAGAGCTTTCGCGCGAGCGAGTAACCATTCGTATGCAGACCTACGGAAGGCAGAGCGAGCACAGTGTCGCCCGCGCATATTTTCTTCCCGTCAACTATCTTCTCACGATCAACAATGCCGACGATGAAGCCCGCAACGTCGTACTCGCCTTCCACATAGAAGCCGGGCATCTCGGCGGTCTCGCCGCCGAGCAGAACCGAGTTGTTCTCAAGACACCCTTGCGCAATGCCTTCTACAATTGAAGCGACCACTTCGGGCGCTAGTTTTCCGGTAGCGATGTAATCCAGAAAGAAGAGCGGGCGCGCCCCCTGAACAAGAATGTCGTTGACGCAATGATTAACGAGATCGCGCCCGATTGTGTTATGCGTGTTCGTAAGGAAAGCCACTTTGAGCTTCGTGCCAACGCCGTCAGCCGAAGCGACCAGAACAGGCGAGATGCTGTCAGGAAACGCCGCATCAAACATCCCGCCGAAGCTTCCAATCTCGGAGAGGGTGCGCGCATTGAACGTTGTGCGCGCCAACTCCTTTATCTTCGCCGTCGCAACATTCGCCGCATCAATATCAACGCCCGCATCTCTGTAAGCAATGGGATTCATAAGAAAGTGATGAGTGATAAGTGATGAGTGATAAGAGGGTGAATAGTAGATGAAAGAAATGCTTTTTCTATTCACGATTTACGATTTACGATTCACAGCTTTTCTCTTATCACTTATCACTTATCACCGCCTCTTCTGTCTTGTTTGTCTTGGTGGCGGGCCGAATTCGCCGTAGGCTATGAAGCCTGAGCGTGTTGAATCGTCCTTGCGTCCTTCGCGCCCTGTGAAAACGTCCGTCTTTGCATCGTGCGCAGCCTTGATTTCGTAGCCCTTGCCTTTCGTCGTTATGATTATCTCGCCCTGCAAGTCCGTGCGAAAGACCTTGACGCCCGCAGCCTTCAGACGATCTAACACGGCCTGCGCAGGGTGGCCGTAGACATTGAACTCGCCGTCCGAGATGATTGCGATTTCCGGCTTCACACGTTTGAGAAAATCTTCGCTCGTAGCGTACTTCGAGCCGTGATGCGCGACCTTCAGAATTTTTGCAGAGAGGTCTATATCGCGGCTGAGCAGCCGGTCTTCCGTGATTGATTCCGCGTCGCCAGTCAAAAGCATTGAAAAGTCGCCGTAATCAAGGCGCATCACCACGGAGTTCGCATTCGGCTCGTTGCCGCCAGAGCGCAATAGCTGGTCGCGCGTGAACGCTGGCTGTACGGGAGCGAGCACAGAGAGGCGCGCGCCTCCCCCCAGATCGTAATGCTGGTCGGGTTCGGCCTTTACATACTGCGCGCCGCTCTGCTGCACTGCGTTCAAAAAATCTTGATAAGCTTTCGTTGAAGGCAGCAACGCCGTGCTGCCCGATTGTTGCTGCTTCTTTGGCGGCGCGCGTCTTCGGCTCGCTGCGGCTTCCGCCTGTGGCATGTCTGGCGGCGGGATGCCGCTGTCAATAACCATCATGACTTTCACGCCGCCGTTGAAAATTTCGGGCGCGCCACCTATATGGTCCGGGTGCGAGTGGGTTGTAATCAGGTAATCGATCTGCTGAATGTTGTTGGCCTGAAGCGCCGCGAGCACAACTTTGCCCTTGCCCACGTCGCCCGTGTCAACGAGAGCGATCTTGCCTCCGGGCGAGATTATAAGAATCGCATCGCCCTGGCCTACGTCCAGCACGTGCACCTGAAGCTCGCCGCCCGAAGCAGGCGGAGGCTTCTTCTGCCACCACGGCAGAACAAATTTCCAGCCGAGCGCCGCAAGCACGCCCATGAACAGCACGAACACGACGAGCGCGCACCCGCACCCGCGCCTACCTTGAGCCACGATGATTTCCCCTGCGATAAATAGAGTTGTAAATAATTGAAGACTTTAACTGCTTCTTAATTTCGGCTCTCATCTGCTCTCTGTCACTCAGCTTATAGTTTCTGTCATAAAAAGACCAACCTTCTGTTTCACGACCGGAATAAATGTATTTCAACAGGACTTGAATGACAGCGGAGAAAATCTTTTCCCTGACGAAGCTTTCATCAGCCGGAAGCGTTTGGCCGTTCAGTTTTTTCACTTCCTCTATGTCCTGCTCAATTCCCCGTAGGACATATTCCGCAAATCGCGCGTTGGCAGGGCGATATTCTCTGGCGCGCTCGTCATAAGCAAAAACGACTGTGGGAAATCTAGAAACGGCGTGAGACATATGGAAGTAGTCAAAGGCCATTTCCGATTGTGTGAACTCGTATCTCCCGTCGTGGTCTATGTCCACAAGATTTAACTCATAGCCTACTTCATCTATTCCGTAACGAGTCCCGTCGAATAAGAGGCGGAAATCCGTAGACAGATTGTAGATTTTATAAATCCAGCAACAGTGAGCGCCGCCCGTATACTGCTCAACAATTAACTGTTTATTATCACCTCCAAGAAAAGAGAAAAGCCCTATGCGAGTCGAGTCTTCCAGAAACCACCCATTTCTGAGAATAGCTAATACCCTTCTTCCTTTCTTAATCGTCGCCGTTGAATAGCGCGTGCGCGGGTTGAAGTGTCTTGTCGCCTCGTAGCCTTGATAATCGAGCATGTCGCCCTTGATGAAAACGTCATCCAGCGACTGTGCCGCAACCGGCAGCGCGAAGAGAAGATTTAGAAGGAGTGCGAATGGAAAAAGGCGAAGCTTCATCTTCACGTTTCAGACAGTAAATTTTTAATCAGACGGCACGGCCTCATGTTCGCGTGCGAACATGGTTTCGGCTTCGCGCGTGATGCGCGTTGGATAATGGCCTGTCCAGCAGGCGGCGCAGGACGAATCGGGGTCAATGCCTGTGGCCGCCAGCATTCCTTCGAGCGATAGATAGCCCAGCGAATCAGCGCCTATGAATTTGCAAATCTCCTCCACACTCATCTGCGCGCCGATTAAATCCGCTTTGTTCGGAGTGTCCACGCCGTAGAAGCACGGGCTTACTGTCGGCGGGCAACTGATTCGCATGTGAACTTCCGTCGCGCCGGCCTCTCTCACCATACGCACGATTTTTTGTGAAGTCGTGCCGCGCACTATGGAGTCGTCAATCAAGACGACGCGGCGACCGTCCATCAAATGGCGCACGGCGTTTAATTTGATTCGCACCCCGAAACTTCTGATTGATTGCTTCGGCTCAATGAATGTGCGATGAACGTAATGATTGCGAACCAGTCCGTGACGAAAACTTATTCCGCTTTGCGCCGCATAGCCCACGCTTGCAACGACGCCGGAGTCTGGAACTGGAACTACTATGTCCGCGTCTGCTGGGTGCTCAATCGCCAGCCGCTTTCCCATCTTGTGACGCGATTCGTTGACCGAGCGTCCGAAGATCAGAGAATCCGGGCGCGCGAAATAGACATGCTCGAAGATGCAGACGGAATGTTTTTGGGGCGGAAACGGGTGCGATGAATGAAGCCCGTCGCGGTCAATCACTATCACTTCGCCCGGCTCAACGTCGCGCTCGTATCGTGCTTCGATTAAATCGAACGCGCAGGTTTCGGAAGCTATCACCCATGCATCATTCAGCCTTCCCAAAGCCAGTGGGCGAAAGCCGCGCGGGTCGCGCACGGCTATCAAGTATTCGGGCGTCAGGAAGAGCATGGAGAACGCGCCTTCAGTCTCGCGCAGGACTTCCGGGATTGCTTCTATGATGGAGTCAGCTTTGGATCGCGCTATGCCGTGCAGCACTACCTCTGTGTCCGAGGTGGACGAGAAAATTGCTCCGTCGCGCTCAAGCCTCTTTCGTTCCTCGGTTGCGAACGGGAGATTGCCGTTGTGGCAGATGGCGACCTGTCCGTGCTGGCACGCTACCAGGAAAGGCTGCGCCTCGCGTATGGAAACTTCCCCGGCGGTCGAATATCGCACGTGGCCTATGGCGCTCTCGCCCGTCAGACGATTCAAGCGCGCTTCGTCGAACACGTCCGGCACAAGACCCATAGCCCGCTCAGAGCGAAGCTCATGGCCGTTTGAAGTCACGATGCCGCAGGATTCCTGCCCGCGATGCTGAAGCGCGTAGAGGCCAAGATAGGTAAGGCGAGCCGCATCCGCATGGCCGTAGATGCCGAAGACGCCGCACTCGTCACGAAATTTATCAGATTGAATATTGCTCACCCGGCTTGCTCCGAAATTATTCTGTTAACATTCTAAACTATCAACTTAAACTTTGCGCTCTTTCTTTGCGACTTGGCGTCTTTGCGCGAAATATACCTCACGCAAAGACGCTAAGAAGAACGCAAAGGTGGTTTAGCTCTAAATTGCGGCCTGATACGCCGTCTCTCTCAAAGCTTCAAACATGCGCGCGAGCTTTTCGTCGTCAAGTTGGCCGTTGGTGCGAACGCCGCTGCAAACGTCAAGGCCGAAGGGACGAACCTGTTCAATTGCTTCACGAACATTTTCAGCCTTGAGACCTCCCGCCAGGAAGACTGGTACAGATACGCGCTCGACAATTTTGTGGCTCAATCGCCAGTCGTGCGTGCGACCCGTTCCGCCCAGTTCTTTAACGGGAAGCTTCTGGTTGCCGGAATCAAGAAGAATTGCGTCAACGTGCTCAGCGACCTCTATGGCTTCTTTAATAGATTCCTCGCCAGCGACGTGTATGACCTGCACGATCTTTATGCCGGGCAATCTCGCACGAATCTCCCTGTAGCTCCCGCTCTCAAGACGGTCGCAGATTTGAATGGTGTTCGTGCCGCAACGCCTCTGCTGCTCTACGATTGATTGCGCGTCCTGCTTGCAGGTCAGAAGGAAAGTTGCGACCGACGGAGGCGCGGCGCGTGCAATCTCTTTAATTAGATTTTCGGGGATGACGCCGGGGCCGCTGGGCATCTCGGATACAAGGCCGAGCGCCGACGCGCCGTGATTTATCGCAGACCATGCCTCTTCAACGCTGCCTATGCAGCAAATCTTTACGCGCGGGATTGAGGTATGCTGCATGACTTTCTTTTCAAGCGATAGCGCGCAGGAATTCTCGTCCGTGCCGTAATCGTATTCTACAACATCAACAGCGAATGACTTAAACGCTCGACCGGCGTTTCATCAAACGGGCGGTCTTCCGCTATCATGTGTGCAAAACTTCAAAGGGGCGTTGATGGGACAAATGAGCAGTGTGAAAGTTTACGGCGCGGACTGGTGCGAGGATACGCGAATCGCGCGCGAGCATCTGGAAAGTCTGGGCGTAGATTACGAATACATAAACGTGGAAGAGGACGAAGAAGCATCGCGCTGGGTCAGGGAGCAGAACGAAGGCCGCGAGCGAAAGCCGACCATCAAAGTTGGCGGTCAAGTGCTTTCGACTCCGAGCGCGGAAGAGCTTGACGACGCGCTGCGCTCAAACGGAGTGTTGAGTTTATGAGAAGAGCACAAAAATTTCTGTTCTTAACGGTTGCACTCTCACTCGTAGTCGCAGGCTTGAGTGTGTCGCGCGCTCGGACGATGCGCCCCGAAACGCCGGGCACGCAGAACAACAGAGATGCCAGCACGCTGTTTAAGAAGAATTGCGCGACGTGTCACGGCCAGGACGGACGCGCGAAAACTGTCAAGGCGAAGTTCAATCATGCGCGCGACCTGACCGATGCAGCATGGCAGCGCGAGGTGACGGACGAGCGCATCTTCAACTCTATAACGAATGGTAAGGGCAAGATGCCGTCGTTCGGAAGAAAGCTTTCTGAAGCTGAGATTAACTCGCTGGTTCATTTCGTTCGTCAGTTGAGCAGGTGAGGAGCGGCGCACTTGAATCAATCACTAGCCGCTCTTTACGTTAAGAGCAAGCAAGGGAGGCTTCGGACAATTCCCGCGAAAAAAGTAGAGAGTCCTGCTTACCATCTGGCTGCACTGTGCTTGCGCGTTACTCTCGTCTTCGCGCTTATAGCTGTCGGCTGGAATATTTATCGCAAGCTGCCCGGTGGCGAGGCTACGGGGCTGAATCGCGCGAACCCAAGCCAGACCGCGCTCGTGGTAGCGTTGCACGCTTCGCCCGAAGACATGCGCGCGGCCAATGAGCTTCCCCTGAAGCTCTACCCTGTGGACATAACAGCCGTGCGGCGCGAATATTTTATGGAGCATCGCGCGGGCGTGCGCTTCGAGGACTTTTTGACGCAGCGCATGAACGGCCAGTCGCCCGTCATTGCAAAACTGGACGAGCACGCTCAGGCATCTGTCACAGTCGCGCCCGGCACATGGTGGATTTACGCTACGATGCGCGGCGCACAGAATGAAGAGATCGAATGGCGATTGAGAGTCAACGTCGCAGGCCAACGCCAACGAGTCGAACTCACGCGCGAGAACGCTTACATGAGAACGAAAAGGTTTTAAGAACAGAGGTTAGAGGTTAGAGGTCAGAGGTCAGCGAAAAGCTTTTACTAACTTCTGACCTCTGACCTCTAACCTCTAGCCTCTTCCCTTTATGCTTGCACTGCGTTACGAAAATAATGAGTTGGCGGTGCGCGAGGTTGAAAGGCCGTGCGCGGGTGAAGAGGCGCTTGTGCGCGTGCTGCTTTCGGGGATTTGCAATACTGATGTCGAGATTGTGCGGGGCTATGCCGGATTCGAGGGGACTATAGGGCATGAGTTCGTGGGTGTGGTTGAAGAAGCGCCGGAAGCTTCACATCTTAAGGGCAAGCGAGTTGTCGGCGAGATAAACGCTGGCTGCGGTCGTTGCGAGTTGTGCATGAAGGGCGATGCGCGCCACTGCGCCGGGAGAACCGTGCTGGGCATAGTCGGGCGCGATGGCGCGCACGCGGAAATGCTGCGGCTGCCGGTCGTTAATCTGCTGCCAGTGCCGGATGAAATCCCGGACGAGCGCGCCGTCTTCACAGAGCCTCTGGCGGCAGCATGGGGAATCACGGAGCGCGTGGAGTTGACGACGGAGACGCGCGTCGCCGTCATAGGCGATGGGAAACTCGGCCTACTTTGCGCGCAGGCGCTTCGTTTGACGGGAGCGCCCGTCACGCTCGTCGGAAAGCACGAGGAGAAGATGCGCGTGGCCGCCCGGCGCGGCGTAGAGACTGAGAAAGTTGAAGAGGCTGAGAGGCGCGCCCGAAAGTTTGATGTCGTCGTCGAAGCCTCGGGCGCGGAGTCTGGCTTTGCGCTCGCGCTCGAGCTTCTGCGCCCGCGCGGCACGCTCGTTCTGAAATCAACTTTTCACGGCGAGACAAGAATGAACTCAGCCCGCATAGTAGTTGACGAGATCAGCGTCGTAGGCTCGCGCTGCGGTCGCTTCGCCCCTGCGCTTGAGCTTCTTAAAAATAGTTCGGTTGACGTTGAGAGCTTAATCAGCGAACAGTACACGCTCTCTGAAGGCGCGAGCGCCATGCAACGCGCAACCGAGCGCGGAATACTCAAAGTCCTCTTAAAGCCGTGATAAGTGATGAGTGATAAGTGATAAGAAAGAGCAAGAGGCTTTCTCTTATCACTTATCACTTATCACTATTCTTCCCATGCGTCTAAAGTCCAATCTCGCTGCCGATGGTGCGCTCGTCGTGGTGACGTTGATCTGGGGTTCTACGTTCGTCATGGCGAAGGAGGTGCTGGCGCACTGGCCTCCGCTGGCTTATACGGGTGTGCGATTCGTTGTTGCGAGTCTGGCTTTGATTCTGCTCTTTCCAAAACAGTTTGCGGCGGCGCGTGCTAGAGAGTGGAAGATGGGGGGCATCCTGGGCGCGCTGATGATCGGCGGATTCACTGTGCAGGCTGTGGGGCAGATTTACACCACGCCGTCGAAATCCGCTTTCATCACGGGGCTGACGACGCCGCTCGTGCCCTTTGTAGCGCTGGCGCTTCTGCGCGTGCGTCCCAGCTTTGAAAATCTTGTAGGCGTTCTCTTCGCAAGCGTCGGCGGAATTCTGATACTGATGCCGCGTGAGGCCAGCATCAATCGCGGCGATTTCATTACGCTCTTCTGCACAGTGTTGTTCGCAGCGCACATCACGCTCTTGAGCGTTTACGCGAAAAGGGTAGAGATGCGGCAGTTGACTGTGTTGCAGATTTCGTCGGCAGCGATTCTTATAGGAGCGGTATGGATTCTGTCCCGGCTCTCTGCGCTTGTGCTGCCTGCGTCCTCGTTGCCCGAGATCATAGTCCGCGAATCCGTGCCGCTCGTCTTCTCTACGACAATCGTTCTTCAAATCGTTTACCTCTCGCTCATAGGCATCGTCGTCACGTTCCTTCTGTGGACTTGGGGGCAGAGTCGCATGTCGGCAACGCACGCCGCTATCATCTTCAGCCTTGAGCCTGTCTTCGCAACTATCTTCGCCGTTGCGGTGCGCGGCTCAAGCGAGTGGCTGGGCGGGCGCGGGACTCTTGGCGCGGCTCTCATCTTCACGGGGATAGTAATTTCGGAACTGCGTTGGAGCGAGCGACGACGCAAGAGAGGCGCGCCCGCCGCAATTGAAGAGGATGATGACGAGGACATCAGCATTGATGCGGATTTCAGAGAGAGTGTATAAATGCCTCGTGAAGCGCTTCAGTCCTCGTCTGATTTTGTGAAAGATCGGTTTGCGTCTTTAGTTAGTTCGCACACGGTGCAAATGCCGCCGGAGTACAAATTGATGACTAAGAAAAAGAGGCAGGGCTTGATGGACAAAGCTATTTCACGCGGCGGGGGTTCTGAGTTGGTGAAAGACCGAAAACGCGCTCCGCGCAGCGTAGCGTGCAATCTGCCGCCTCCAAACAATGAAAACTCCACTGTGTTAGATGAGACTTTCACAAGTCTGCCTTGCGCGTAGACGACAAAGCCGTTTCCCCTGGTGGAGATAGCCAACGGCGACGATTCGCTTTCCCACCTACTTAATACCCTGTTGATTTCATTCGATAATATGTTCATCTAATTTGATGGCGTCCTTACACCGCGAAAGAAGTTTGCCGACGCTGTTGTTAAAGAACTTAACCTGAAAGTAGATGGGGATTAAATCACAAAATGAAAAACGCTGCACCATTAGGAGACTACCCACCACCTTAATACTTTGCGGCTTGTCTGTTGTTTCGTTATACTTAAACCTCACCTCGTGTCATCCGAACATGAGTCGTCGGCAGAAGATGCAGGCCATCTAAATGTCTGGCGGTTACAGGCTCTTCCTAAAAGGCGGTTTCAAGAATTATGTACGAACTTCCCAAGGATCAAATGACGGACACGGAAAAAGCTATCCTGCGAAGATTGCGCGTCTGGATAGTGGCGCTCGTAGCGGCGTCTCTGGTCGCAGGCATAGGCGTGGGAGCTTTCCTCACGGGTAAGCCCACTCGCGCGCAAAGTGAAGCACAGGTGGCGCACGCGCCCGAAGCGCTCTCGGCTTCGTTCGCGGAGATAGCCAAGCACGTGGAGCCTGCCGTCGTTAATATTGATACGGTAACGACCGCGCCGGAAATCGCAGACGACAGCGACGAGGACGGGCAAGGTCAGGATCAGGCGTCGCGCTCTATGCTTGACCAACTGCGCAGGCAGGTGCGCAGACCTGCGCGCGGCGTCGGCAGCGGATTCATTGTTGATGCTAAGGGTCTCATACTTACCAACCAGCACGTAGTTCAAGGCGCGACGCGCATCAACGTGCGCCTTCAATCGGGCGAGCAGTTTCGCGGCAAGGTCGTTGGCACGGACGAAGAGACAGACCTTGCGGTGATTAAGGTAGAGTCCACGCACGACCTGCCTGTTGTTAAGCTGGGCAATTCCGACGACGTGCAGGTTGGCGATTGGGTGCTCGCCATCGGCTCGCCTTTCGGACTTGACCAGACCGTGACAGCCGGAATCATCTCGAAGAAGGAGCGCGAGACGCGCTACTTCACAAGCTTCCAACGCTTTCTACAGACCGACGCCGCTATCAATCGCGGCAACTCCGGCGGGCCGCTCGTCAACATGCGCGGCGAAGTCATAGGAGTCAATTCGCAGATAGCAACCTCCACAGGCGATTACAACGGCATAGGCTTCGCTCTGCCTGCGAACGAAGCATCATTCGTTTACAAGCAGATCATGGCTCAGGGGCGTGTGAGGCGCGGTTACCTCGGCATCTTCCTTGATTCAGTGAAATCGGAGTACGCGCATGTTTACGGACTACAGGATGCGCGCGGCGCTATCGTGATGGACGTGCGCGATCAGGATGGCCCTGCGGCGAAAGCCGGAATTCAGGCCAACGACGTGATAATCGAATTCAACGGCCAGCCTGTAGAGAACGCGCAGGACTTAATCAACAAAGTCGCATCAACGCCCGTAGGCCAGACGGCGGCAATCGCTTACCTGCGCGACGTTAATAACCACATGGAGCGGCGCACGGCAAACGTCACGGTGGGCGAGCGCCCGGCAAGCCTCGCGCCGCATGAAGAAGAGTCGCCGGATCAGCAGAAGAGGAATCAGCCGCAAGCCGCTGCCAACAACAGCGTCAAGCTCGGCCTGACACTGGCAGAGTTGACGCCGCAGATGGCTAGCGAGAATCACCTGATCGGCATTCGCGGCCTCTTCGTCAAGGACGTTGACCCCAGCGGAATCCTGATGGACGCAAGCCCGGATGCGTTCCCGCTCATCAGAGAAGGCGACGTAATCACGCGCATCAACCGCGTGCCCGTCTCCACGCTCGCAGAGTTTCAGCGCGTCGTTGACAATCTGAAAGCGGGCGACCCCGTAGTGCTCAACGTCTCGCGCTGGAATCACGAAAGCGAGCGCGTAGAGCAGCGCATAGTGCAATTCACTTACCAGTGATAAGTGATGAGTGATAAGTGATAAGAAAGAGCAAGAGGCTTTCTCTTATCACTCATCACTTATCACTCATCACTCATCACGTTCTTATGGTACAAGCGAAAAAAGCTCTCAGTAAAAAGAGCGGGCGCGGGGCGGTTGCTTCTGCGCGCTCTTCTTCGCAGACGAAAACCTATCACAACTATATAGGCGGCGAGTGGGTCAAATCTGAGTCGGGCGAGTTCTTCGAGAACCTGAACCCTGCGGACACGCGCGATTGTGTAGGGCGCTTTCCGGTTTCGACGAAAGAGGATGTTGACCGCGCCGTAGCATCTGCGCGCGAAGCGTTTGATCGCTGGCGTCGCACGCCTGCGCCGCGTCGCGCCGAGATTCTTTTCCGTCTGGGCAATATTCTCATCGAGAAGAAAGACAGGCTCGCGCAAGAGATGACGCGCGAGATGGGAAAGGTTCTAAAGGAGACTGGCGGCGACGTGCAGGAGGCGATTGATTGCACCTTCTACACAGCGGGCGAGGGGCGCAGGCTGCACGGCTTCACTACGCCCGCAGAGATGCCTGACAAGTTCGCCATGTGCGTGCGCCAGCCAGTAGGGTTGTGCGGGTTGATTACGCCCTGGAATTTTCCCATGGCGATTCCTTCGTGGAAATTGATTCCGGCGCTGGTGTGCGGCAACACTGTCGTCATCAAGCCAGCGGAAGACACGCCGCTCTCGTCAATCAATCTGGTCAAAGCTTGCGAAGAGGCTGGCGTTCCCGCAGGCGTAGTCAACATCGTGACCGGCTACGGCGAGACCGCAGGAGCGGCGATTACCGCTCATCCTGATTTGCGTCTTATCTCATTCACAGGCTCTACCGAAACCGGGCGCGTCGTCGCATCAACCTGCGCAGAGCGAAACGCAATCTGCTCGCTTGAGATGGGCGGCAAGAACGCCATCATCGTTCTGGACGACGCGGATGTTGATCTTGCGGTTGAAGGCGCAATCTGGGGCGCGTTCGGAACTTCAGGACAACGCTGCACTGCCTCGTCTCGTCTCATCGTTCACAAGAAAGTTTACAAAAGGTTCGTGCAGAAACTGGTCGAGCGCGCAAGGGGTTTGCGCGTGGGCGACGGCTCGGATGCAAAGACGGAGATGGGGCCTGTCATTAACGCCGACGCGGTTCACAAAGTTATGGGCTACATCGAAGTGGGCCAACGTGAAGACGGAGCGCGCCTGGCCTGTGGCGGGAATCGTTTGACTAAGGCCGAGCACGCGCACGGCTACTTCATAGAGCCTACAGTCTTCGCTGACGTTGCGCCGGACATGCGCATAGCTCAGGAAGAAATCTTCGGGCCTGTGACTTCTGTTATCCCTGTAAGTTCGCTTGAAGAGGCGATTGAGATTACGAACGGCGTGCGATACGGATTGTCGGCTGCCATCTACACGCAGGACGTGAATCGCGCTTTCCACGCCATGAACGAAACGTACACAGGAATATTCTACGTCAACTCTTCTACCATAGGCGCGGAAGTTCACCTGCCGTTCGGCGGCACGAAAGCGACGGGCAACGGCCACCGCGAAGCAGGAACGCAGGTGCTGGATATTTTCTCTGAATGGAAATCTGTGTACGTTGACTACAGCGGAAGACTTCAGCGTGCGCAGATAGATTCGATTGAGTCGCAGTAGAGAAGAGGTCAGAGGTTAGAGGCTAGAGGTCAGTAATTGGCTTTTAGTCTCGACTGGCGTTCTCATGACAGATAAAGTGCAGATTAAAAGCCACAGAGATTTAGTAGCATGGCAAAAGGCTATGGACTTAGTGGCGCATGTCTATGAGATAAATAAAAACTTTCCCAAAGATGAACTGTATGGATTAACAAACCAGATGCGTCGCGCAGCAGTCTCAATTCCGGCGAATATAGCAGAAGGGCAGGGAAGGAGATCAAAGAAAGAGTTTCAGCAGTTCTTGGGTAATGCGAGAGGGTCTTTATTAGAACTAGATACGCACCTGGAATTATCCCGTCGGTTTGGTTACATAGAACTTAGACAATACTCTGAGGTACAAACTCAGATTCGAGAGGTGGGTCGTTTGATCAATGGCTTATTGCGTGCACTGAGCACCGACCTCTGACCTCTAACCTCTAGCCTCTGGAGAGAAAAATGATTGTCGGACTTCCGAAAGAGATTAAGGACAATGAGTACAGAGTCGGTTTGACTCCTGCCGGTGTGCGCGCGTTGACGGATGCAGGGCACAGGGTCGTGGTTGAACGAAGCGCTGGCGAAGGCTCCGGCTTCGAGGATTCGCTCTATCAACGCGCGGGCGCAACCATACTTGGTTCTGCGGACGAGATTTGGGCCGAAGGCGAGATGATAGTGAAAGTGAAAGAGCCTATAGCGCCCGAATACACACGCATGCGCGAAGGCCAACTGCTATTCACTTATCTTCATCTTGCGCCGGAGCCTGAACTGACCAGGCAGCTTCTGGAAAGAAAAGTCACGGGCGTCGCTTACGAAACGATTACGGACAGGCGAGGGACGCTCCCGCTCCTTACTCCTATGTCGGAAGTCGCGGGGCGCATGGCTGTGCAGGTCGGCGCGCATTATCTGGAGAAGATGTCTGGAGGGCGCGGAATCTTGCTTGGCGGCGTGCCGGGCGTGCCAGCCGCGCGCGTGGTCATCCTCGGCGGCGGAGTGGTGGGAACTAATTCCGCCAAGATCGCCGTAGGCATGGGCGCGCACGTGACTATCATCGATAAGAATCTGGATCGCCTGCGCGAACTGGATGACATCTTCCTATCGAAAATTTCTACGCTGGCGTCATCGGCCTACATGATTCACGACGCCATCTCGCAGGCGGATTTAATCATAGGCGCTGTGCTTGTTCCGGGAGCAGCCGCCCCCAGACTGGTCACGCGAAGCATGCTGAAGGATGTTCCGAACGGCGCGGTCGTCGTTGACGTTGCGGTGGATCAGGGCGGGTGCTTCGAGACGACGCACGCGACGACGCACTCGAATCCTACCTATTACGAAGAGGGCGTGCTCCATTACGGCGTGGCGAATATGCCCGGGGCGGTTCCTCGCACTTCGACGTTCGCGTTGACGAATGCGACGCTGCCCTACGCTCTGAAGCTTGCGCATCTGGGTTTCATTGATGCCATCAAATCCGACACTGGGTTGAAAGAGGGCGTCAACACATACGCGGGTCACTGCACCTACGAAGCAGTCGCAACTGCGCAGGGACTCGAATACACGCCGGTTGATAAGGTCATAGGAACTGCGAGCGCGACAGCGTAAGCTGTGAAGGAAGTAAAAAGGCAAAAGGCAGAAGTAAGGAAGGCATTCAACCTTCTTCACTTCTGCCTTTTACCTTTTTTACTTCTGCCTTATTCCAGTAGCCGTGCAATGCAGGATGCGAGTTCGTCCGGGCGGACGGGCTTGGCTAAGCGTGCGTTTGCTTCTGAATCTTCGGATGCGGTGTTCGTGCTTTCGAGCGCGCTAAGAATTATGACGGGCAACTTTGAAAGTTTCGGGTGGCGGCGTATGAAGCGGCAAAGCTCCTGGCCGCCGAGATGCGGCATGATCGCGTCTGTGACCACTGCATCGAAGCCTGCGCTCATCACCATCTTCATCGCTTCGAGTCCGTCTGCGGCGGTCTTGACAGCGTAGCCCGCGCGCTCCAGCACTACTTCAAGATAGCGGCGCACGGCAGCGTCGTCTTCGACTAAGAGCACGCATGGGCGCGCATCCGTGCATGTTTGGAGAGAAGGAGATTGGATTGCGCTCGGTGTTGCGACTGCGGAAATTTCTGCGGCGTTCATGTTGACCTGTGATTCTTTTGAAATTTAAGAGGCGCGAGGAGTAGCGCCCCCGACAGTCCGGTTTGCAAGCATCATGCCTTCCCGATTTATGGGAGCGAGATGAGCGGGACGCGCAAGCGGCCTCGATGCGAAAAAGGCTTCTAACTGGTGTCGCTAAATCAAATGAAGAATAAGAGACCGTTATGCAAGGGGAGATAACGGAAGGCAACTTCTAAACTAAATCAAAGAATCAGCCATGTCAATAACTTTCAATTTGAGCGAGCAAACAGGTCAAAGTGAAAAGTGTTTGACAGAAGACTAGATGAGGGATGAGGGATGAAGGATGAGGGATGAATAAGAATGAGTAGTGGCGTCAACACGCAATTAGCTCAACCTCTTATTCATCCCTCATCCCTCCGCCCTCATCCCTGCTTTCAGTGTCCTACTTCTACGCGGTCGCCAGGCTGAAGGTGTGGGTCTTGTATTCTGCCGGTCTTAATATCTCGCAGGACGTAGTGCGTTGTAGTCAGGCGACCATCTGCGCCCTCGCGCGCGACCTCAACAACGTTTTCGCCTGAGCGTGTTAATCCGCCAGCCGCCAGTATAGCTTGAGTCAGTGTGATGCCGGGCTGGAAGAGTTTCTGGCCGGGTGAGTTGACGCGACCGCCGATGTAATAGAACTGCTGCTGGCGAGCGGAGACGGTTATCACGTCTCCGGGTTCGACGAGCACGCTTGTCGCAGTGGGGTCATTAAGGTCAACGGAGGAGACTTGCGCGCCGTCGCGCATGATTAATACTCTTCCGGCATCCGGGCGCGGCTGAGCTTCGGCCAGAACCACGTAGAGCGGGACGGCTTCTCGCCTCAAGACTCTTGAGCCAGGATAGCTGACCAGCCCGCTAACTAAGATAGTGTGGCTTGAAAATTCGCGCACACTCACTAAAATCTGCGTGCTCTCCTGAACATTACGACGACGAAGCTCGCCAGCCAGTTTGACACTGACCTGCCCGGTCGTCATACCTGCAATCTTGATTGGCCCACCTGCGAGCGGGAAATCCAGCACACCGCCATCGAGAACTGTGTAGAGCGTCGAGCGACTATTAGGACTGTTTGCAACGCGAACATCCAGCACGTCGCCTACGCCCACGCGGTAGATGGTTGTCGGCGGCGCGTCTGCTACGAGAGCATCTGCTTCCGTTGCGGCTGGCGAAGAAGTTTCGCTCGGCGCAGAAGCGGCGCTCGCTGATGTAGGATTCGCTGTTGTAGGATTCGCGCTGTTCGATGAATTGTTCGCAGTTGTCGAAGACGGAGCAGGCGTAGATGGGGGCGTTGACGACACCGTACCGTCGCTCGGCGTTGTTGTAGAGTTGTTAGCGGGCGAAGAATTTGCGGGCGAAGAAGTCGGCGCTGGCGCAGAGTCGGATGGAGGTCTGAGCACAGTCGTAACGGTCGGCTCCGGTTGCGCTGCCGCTGCTGTCTGATCTGCGGGTGTTTGAGTTAGTTGCTGGCTCGTCGCGCTCGTTTGAGGCGAAGCATTGCTTTGAGATGGAGCGTTGGTGTGCTCGGCGGTTGCGCTCCCCGTCTGCTCGTTTATGATGCGGTAGAGCTTCTGAGCCATCGCAGGGTCCAGCGTCTTCAGCCTCTCGTACTCTTCTGTAGCCGCGCGCTTCTTGCCAAGCACGTAATTCATCCAGCCCAGACGAAAGTGCGCGTCAGCCGATTTCGGATTGAGCTTGATAGCCTGTCTGTATTCCGAAGCCGCATCCGTGTAAAGGTTCAGGCTGTAGTAGGCCATGCCAAGCTCGTAGTGGGTCTGCGCGTCGTTCGGTCTCAGGTTAAGCGCTTTTTTGTATGCGGCCACTGCCTGTTGGAATCTGTGCGCGCGGTAATGCTCCTGTCCTCTATTAAAAAAGTCTGTGGCAGCAGCAGCGTTTGCTGATGCAGCGCTCGCTTGCGGCGCGGGCGCGTCCGCAGTGCTACTGGATTGCTGCGTGTCGTTAGCAGTAGAAGGTGATTGATTTGCTCCTGAAGAGGCAGCCGCTCCTGATGAACTGTTAGCGGGTTTGGCGCGAGACCTGCTCGGCTTAGGTTTCGTGGAATTGGACGCTTGATTGCCGCTGTTTCTGTGGGCTTGACTGCTCGCTTGCGTCTGCGCGCTGGAGATGTGTGCTCCAAACAAAATAAGTATGACGGCGACGGGTAAAAATCTTTTCATAACTGATTGCCTTCGGAAATCTTTTCGTGACGGCGCTGGTTGATTTTGAAGAGAAACGGTCGGGCGCGCACGGCGTCTTACATTTTCAGGCTGACGGATTATACATGATTCTCGCTGAAGGTTAAGCCCGCATCAGAGTTTATCAGGGCGAACGCATCAAAAATTTATCTCTAACGGTGCGTAGCAATTACAATTTGTTGTGAAAAGCAAGCGAAGCTTTAAGCCACTTGCCTGCCGCAGTTAAAAATTTAGATGCGTTTGCCCTAGAGTTTATTTATTCTGGAGCGGAGACGAGAAATCGGTTTACCACCGAAGACCGGAAAGTACACTGACATCTGGATCGAAGAAAAAATAAAGTATTTGAGATTTCAGATCTCAAATCTGAAATCCTCCGTGATTCCTCCATCTACTCCCCAATCTGCGTTGGCGAGTTTTGTTTCAACTTCCTTCAAGAATGAATAGACTAGATGCTGAAGTGGCTTGCGACAACCACGCGGCGATTTGTTATACTAAAATTTTCCTCAGCCTGTTGAGAAATAGGCCGGCGGTCGCTATATGAACCAACATTAATCTGGCTTCCCGCTTTATTCGGGGGCGCGAAGCCTTTGGAAGAAGTTTTCGATGTACGAGTTTGCAGTCGCCCCAGCCGTCACGCAGATAAGACGGCGCGGCGTAGAAGTTACAGAAGTTGCGCGCGGAAGCATTGCCGATGAGCTTGAGCTTGAAGCTGGCGACCGCGTTGTTAAGGTCAACGGTCGCGTTGTGCGCGATTATCTTGATTTTCGTTTTCAGACTGGCGGCGAAACCGAAGTCCTGCTGGAAGTTCGCAAGCGAAACGGTGAAGACTGGGAACTGGACATAGAGCGCGACGAGGGCGAAGACTTCGGCCTCATGTTCGAGCAGATTGTCCCGCGCCAGTGCGCCAACGAGTGCATCTTCTGCTTCTGCAAAGGCAACCCGGAAACGGCGCGCCCATCGCTCTTCATACGCGACGAAGATATTCGTCTCTCATTTCTTTACGGCAACTACACCACGCTCACCTCTATAACCGAAGACGAGATGCGGCGCATCATCGAGCAGCGATTGTCGCCGCAGTACGTATCGGTTCACGCGACCGATCTGGACATTCGCGCATACCTTCTTGGCGTAGAGCGAAAGCGCGCGGACATTTCGGAAAAGATGGAGCGCATGCTGGACGCTGGCATAGAGATTCACGCTCAGGTTGTGCTCTGTCCCGGAATAAACGACGGCGAGATTCTGCTCGGAACGATAAATGATCTGGCCCAACTTTATCCGCGCGTGAAGAGCGTGGCCGTCGTGCCGCTTGGATTGACGCGCTACAACACGGACGAGCGGCTGACTCCTGTGACGCCGGAATTCTGTCGGCGTACTATCGAAGAACTAAAACCCGTCCAACAGGAATTTCGCGCTCGTATGGGGACGACCTTCGCTTTCCTCGGCGACGAGATTTATCTTCGCGCGGGGCGCACAGTGCCCCGTAGGATTCACTACGGCGACTACCCGCAGATTGAAGACGGAATAGGCATGGTGCGCTCCTTTAATAACGAGTTCGACGCGCTCTTGCGTCGTCTTGAAAGAAGAGCAGTGAAGAGAGGTGCGCGCTCCTTTCACGGCACAGTGATGACGGGGACGCTGTTTGCGCCAATCCTGAAGCGCTCGCTCGAACGATTGAACCGACGCTTCGGATACGATCTTCATCTCGTGGGTGTGGAGAACAACTATTTCGGCGGCGACGTTGCGGTCGCGGGGTTGTTGACGGGCGGAGATTTTCTCTCGGCGCGCCAGAGCGTACGCGGTGATTTCGTAATCATCCCTTCAAGCGCAATCAAGAGCGGCGACTCGGTTATGCTGGACGGCATGACGACGCAAGAGCTTCAAGAGCAACTTGGTCTTCCCCTTCACGCTCTCGATTTCAAAGGCTTTGCAAAACAGATGTTAGAGGCTAGTGAAAAGCATTTGACTGACCTCTAACCTCTAGCCTCCGACCTCTTTCTCTTATGGTTCAATCCAACTCGACAATGAGCGCGCCGCTTCAAGAGATAAAAATTCTTGACGTAGGTTGCGGCGCGAATAAGTATCCGGGCGCAGTGGGGATGGACAACAACCCGCGCACCGCAGCCGATGTCATACACGACCTGGGGCTGTTCCCTTACCCGTTCGACGATAATGCGTTCGATCTGGTCATAAGCCGTCACGTGCTGGAACATGTGCCTGATCCCATGGGCTTCGTCACGGAGCTTCATCGCATCACTCGACCCGGGGGAAAGATTAATCTGATAGCTCCTCATTACTCTAACCCGGATTGGGCCACAGACCTCACGCACCGCAATCACCTGAGCAGCTATTCATTCAACTGCTTCGTAGAGGGACATATAAACTTTCCCTTCTACACGGACGTGCGCCTGAAGCCAGTTCGCGTTTACGTAAGTCTCGCCAATTTGTGGCGCTCGCTCGGTCTTGAGTTCATCACAAATCTGGATCAACGGTGGCCCGGGTTTCGTTTCACGCGAAAATTCTGGGAGTTCTATCTCTGCAACATTATCCGTGGCAAAGAGTTGCACTTCGAGTTCGAGGTCTTGAAGTAGGCCGGACGCCCTCCCTTCAAAAAATCAGAAAAAATCCAAAAAACTAGATGAAGGACAAGCCGTACGGACTGTCGCGATTTTCCTCCACCCCGGATAAAGGGCTGAGTGGTAAACGTTTACCAATCCGGGGAAAGTTAACATCCGGCTGGCATAATCTTTGCCGTTTGGAAACCGACGCTTTGCTGTAAGCCTTTAGTCAAAGATTTGAGAGCCAGATGAGAGCGACCCGGATTCTGTAGACAGAAGGCCCGAAGACGACCTTGCAAATCAAGGTCTTTTGACGATGGAATTTGAGAAGCGTCCTCGAACGAGTTCTGAGAACTAAAGCCAATGCAGGCTTTCGCGTCTCCCAAAATTTTAATTCACGCATAACAGTAACCTAGGAGGTTCTAAATGTCATTCCAACTACAACGCTTGGTCAGGAGCGGCGTTTCATTCGTCGTCATGGCCTTGTTAGTGTTGGCCACCTCTGCGGTAGTTGCATTCGCGCAGACCGAAACGGGACAGGTCCTTGTAAGGGCAACTGACCCTAACGGTGCTATCGTTCCCGGCGCAGCTATCACACTCACTTCGACTGATCGAGGTGATGTGAAGACCGCAACGACCGGCGACAACGGTGAGGCTCAGTTTACCAACCTGCAACCCGGCAATTACAGCGTTTCAGTTAAGGCTGGAAGCTTTGCTGAGTTCGTTCAGCCGGTGCAGGTGACGGTCGGTTCCAAGCTCACCGTAGAGGCAAAACTCGGCACACAGCAGATCTCCGGCGGCACCGTTACGGTCGTCGGCGGATCGGGCGTCGAGGTCAACACGCAAACTCAGGAATTATCCACCGTGGTCAGCGGCACACAGATTCGTGAGCTGCCTACAATCACTCGTAACCCGTATGCGCTCGCCGCGATTGCGGGTAACGTCTCTGACGTTAACAACGCAGACGCCCAGTCCGGTGCGACAGCGCGCGGCGTGGGCGTTGCTATCAACGGCCAGCGCGCCGCCAGCACTAACATCCTGTTAGATGGCGGCGAGAACGTTGACACGTTCACGGCTGGCGTCGGCCAGAGCGTGCCGCTCGATTCGGTCGGAGAGTTCCGTATCATCACAAGCAACTTCTCAGCCGAGTACGGTCGCGCAACAGGCGGTATCGTCAACGTGGCGACCCGTGCAGGAACGAACGAGTTCCACGGCACAGGTTACTGGTTCAACCGCATCTCGCGTTTCGCCTCGAACGGCTTCGACAACAACGCGAACGGGCTTCCGAAGAGCCACTTTGCGCGCAACCAGTTCGGCTATTCAGTCGGCGGCCCTGTCATGAAGAACAAGCTCTTCTTCTTCAGCAGCACCGAGTGGACGCGAGTCCGCAGCAGTGCTTCGCAGATTAATAGCGTTCTAGCGCCGGAGTTTCTCGCGCTTGCTGGCGTCAGTGCTCGGACCAAAAGTGTTCTCGGCGCATACTCGTTGGCGTCCAATGCTTCGCTGGGCGAGGTCACTAGAACCGCTGGTCAGTTAAAATCTCAGTTCGCTGTAGCAGCGACAGACCCGTTCTTTGCGATACCCGATGCCACTCCGGTGTTTCGCGCTGTCAGGTTCAGCGTTCCGGCTGACGTAGGCGCGGGCAATCCGCAGAACAGCTACGAGACCGTTGCTCGCGTTGATTACAACCTTTCGGATCACACACAGATCTATGGTCGTCTCGCTCTGGAGAAAATCAACCTTTTTGAAGGCTCGATCAGTTCCAGCCCGTTTGCGGGTTTCAATAGCGGCGAGACCGACTTCAACCAGAACTGGTTGGTCAACGTAACCCATAACTTTACTTCGACTCTGGTCTCGCAGACCAAGCTCGTTTACAACCGTCTGAACGACCTTCAGGGGCTGGCGGCTGCGCCGGTCGGCCCGACGTTCTTCCTGACCAACACTGCATTCCAGCAGATTGGTGGTCATGACGTAGCCTTCCCCGGTTACCTGCCGTACACGCCGGGCAACGGTATTCCGTTCGGCGGCCCGCAGAACCTTGGACAGGCTTACGAGGATATTAGCTGGACGCACGGCAATCACACTGTCCGTTTGGGCGGCCAGTATGTTTACATTCAGGATAACCGCACCTTCGGCGCTTATGAAGAGGCGACCGAGGCAATCGGAAGCAACGTGCGCGGCGGTCTGAACAATCTGGTTACCGGTAACGTCTTCCAGTTCCAGGCTGCTGTTTTCCCGCAGGGCAAGTTCCCCGGCCAATCAGTAACACTGCCGGTTGGACCGCCCGATTTTGGTCGTAGCAACCGCTACAACGACTGGTCGCTTTACTTCAATGATGCCTGGCGCTTTACGCCTCGCCTGACCTTCAATCTTGGCGTGCGCTATGAATACTATGGCGTCCAGAAGAACAAGAATCCAGCGCTTGATTCTAACTTCTACTTCGGCGGTGACGGCACTCTGAGCTTCGCGAACATTCGTAGCGGCAGCGTTCAGATTGCACAGAACAGCCCGGTTGGTGGCCTCTGGAGGCCGGACAGGAACAACTTTGCTCCGCGTCTCGGCTTCGCATGGGACATTTTCGGTGATGGCCGCACATCGGTTCGCGGCGGCTATGGTCGTGCTTTCGAGCGCAACTTTGGCAACGTCACATTCAACGTGATTCAGAATCCGCCCAACTACGCGGTGATTTCAATCACGACCCCGGATGTTCCGGGCGGCATCCCGATCTCGAACAACAACTTCGGCCCGCTTGCTGGTGCGAATGGTACCAGAATTCTCCCGATCACTAGCTTGCGCGCAGTTGATCCGAACATCCAGAACGCTTACGCGGATTTCTGGAGCCTTTCGCTGGAGCGCGAGTTGATGCCCGGCACAGTCTTCTCGATTGAATATTCGGGTTCAAAGGGCCACAAGCTCTACGACATCGCGAACATCAATCGCGTAGGCACAGGAACGACTTACCTCGGCAGCAGAGTAATCCGACCTGATACGGGTACACTGACCGACCGCTTGAACGGTCAATACTCCAACATCAACTTCCGCGGCCAGAACGGACGCTCGCAGTACAACGGGCTGACCTTCAGCCTTGAGAGCAGCCAACTGCGCAGAACCTTCTTCAAGGGAACGCAGTTCACTGCTCGCTACACATGGTCGCACGCGCAGGACAACCTGAGTACGACCTTCAGCGAGTCAACCAACAACGGCAGCTTCATCCTGGGCTACCTCGATCCGTTCAACCCCGATCTTGATTTCGGTGATGCGGACTTCGACGTGCGCCACAGGTTCTCGGGCAGCTTCAACTGGGACCTCCCGTTCGGCAATAACATGACGGGCGTAGGCAGACAGGTACTCGGCGGCTGGACGCTCACGGGCATCTTCGTCGCAAGAACCGGAACGCCGTTCTCGGTTTACGACTGCTCATTCGCTATCACGATTTGCAATCGCATGCTTCAGGTGTCGCCCGACCTTAACTTCCATGGTACTGGCAACCCGGCATCTTCCGGCGATCCGAATCGCTTCAACTACATCGACCTCAGGCCGCAATTCCCCGGTGCTGGAACGTTCTTTGACGTATCCGGTGCGGGCGAAGTCGGTCCGTACCCGGCGAACATGACTCGCCGCAATGCGTTCCGCAGCCCCGGCTTCTGGAACCTGGACTTCGGACTTTATAAGAACATCAGGATAACTGAAGGCACGCGCCTACAGCTCCGCAGCGAGTTCTATAATATCTTCAACCATGCGAACCTGTTCGTTTCGGGTTCCGATGCGGACATCGTAGAGGTTGATCAGGTTCAGGCATTCCGCGACGGTCGCCGTCACATTCAGTTTGCCGTCAAGCTCATCTTCTAACTCATAGAAGAGAACTTGAAACGGCTTTTCCTAGGGGAGTCTTCGGACTCCCCATTTTTTTTTCGCCGTGGGATTTGATTTTTTCGCGGCGATGCAACATAAAGGAGCGGAACCGACTCTATAGCATCAAGGGATGAGCATCTTGTAAGGAGAACGGTATGAATACAGGGATGTGTCGGCGACGGGCTACGCTTTCCGAAACATGCATGGGGACTCTTCTGTTCTTCTGCGTCTCTTTGGCCGCGCTTGCTTTCGCATTTGCTGCGCACGCGCAGTCTGGCCGTTCGATTCGCAGGCCGACCGCAGAGCCTTCGCCCAGCGCTCAGCCTTCAGCGCAACCGCAGGCGTCTCCTCAACGAAGCGAGCACACGTCGCCGCGCCCGGCAGCTACTTTTATAGTTGCGAAGTTCGTGCAAAGCACGTCGCTCACCATAGAGACCAGATTAGCCTTCGATGGCTTCGTCGAGCGCCTGAAACAATCGGGCAATGTAGAGGTGCAGGTGGCTCCTACAGATATGTCGCGTGGCGAAGCGATGGATCGCGCCAGGGCAGAGAGCGAAGCTTACGTCATATGGCTTCGCACGGAAGTGGACACAGCCGACAGCGAGCGGGCGAGCATTGCCACAATTAATTCAGGCTGCGTGCTTGTCAGCTACACTGTCTACTCGCCGCAGACAGCGAAGGTGAAAGCACAGGGGCGCGTCTATCAGCGAGGCTACGCGCCTGATGTATGCCTTGCAACCGCGCGTAACCCCTCGCCTGGGCCAACCCAGCGACACCGATATGAACTGCCTTACGAAGAGAGATTGAGGCGCGCAGGGAGCGAGGCGGCTGATAGAGTCATACAGGCTTTCGAGTTGAGATTGCCGACGACACGTCCTTTGGGTTCGCCCTAAGAGGAAGAGACGTGAGGATCAGATGAGTTATCCACTAGCTAAGGGGCACGAAACGCGCCGTTCTCTTCCTACTTCTTTAGTGTGATGCGCGTGGATAGTTTCCGCTCTTTATCTTATATCGAACTTAAGTCATCCTTTATGATTCCGAAAACGACGTGAAATTTTTAGAAGAATGATTTTCAAGAGAAAGCACAGCATGTCCTTTAACCCTCGCCCGAAACATAACCCTCTAGTCGCGTGTTTGCTCTTGCTTGCAGCGGCGTGCGCTCTCCTTGCGCAAACGCCCTCGACTCGCAGAGTTGTTTTCATTCCTTACGAAGATGCCGGACCGATACTGGAAGCCGAGGCGGAAATCTTGCCGCAGGGTTTGAGCGGCAAGAGTCAGAATGAGCTTGCCCGCGATTGGCCCAACTGGATAGCACGCCATGACGCAGAGGTTCGCACACGGCTCGCGCAGGGCGACGAAGATTCCGTCGTCAACTTTCTGGCTTTCGGCACCAGCTACACGCGGCAGCCGCGCATCAGCGCCGCGCAGTTGGGCCAACTGAATCAGGGTGGAGCAAGCAATCTAGCTTCGCAGAATTCTCCGGTCGTGAACGCCCTGAAGTCGCGCGTCAATGATCTGATGAAAGCCATGCTCGCGCCCGGCACGAACGAGCGCTTGCTCTTCGCCCGGCAACTTCTGGTCGGGCGCAAAGGCTTCAACCTCGCAACCCCTGCGGGCCGCGCACAAGCCGAGCGCTTCCTGCTTGAAAGCGTGACGCGCGTACTCTCGGAGCACGCGGCCTACGCACGAGTTATAGAGCAGGCGCGCCTTTTGGGCGACCCTTCAGAAGAGTTCGCTGAGCGCTCGCGCCTCTACCGCACGCGCGGGCTTTCTTCAGACACTTCAATACTACCGAACTTCGCATTGGAAGAGGCGCTGAAGAATCTCAAGGCGCGCTCGCTCTTTGCGCCGAAGAGCATTCGTCGCGTGGCTATAGTCGGTCCCGGTCTTGATTTTACGGACAAGCAGGAAGGCTACGATTTCTACCCGCAGCAGACCATACAGCCCTTCGCCATCGTTGATACTCTGCTTCGTCTGGGATTGGCCCAATCGGACGCGCTGCAAGTCACAACCTTTGACCTCAGCCCGCGCGTCAACGGCCACCTCTCGCGTGCGCGCGAGCGCGCTCTGCGCGGCCAGTTCTATACTGTGCAGTTGCCGCGTGATATGAATGCCGGGTGGAAGCCGGACATTGTGAGCTACTGGGAACACTTCGGCGACCAGATAGGAACGCCCGCTCAGCCCGTGACAGTGCCTGCGGACGCAGGCGACCTGCGAGTTCGCGCTGTTCGCATACGCCCGGATGTGGTGGCGCGCGTCACCCCTGTTGATTTGAATATCGTAGCGCAGCGCATGGAAGCGCCTGAAGCGGAACGATTCGATTTAATCATCGCCACGAACATCTTCGTCTACTACGACACGTTCGAGCAGAGCCTTGCTATGAACAACGTCGAGCACATGCTCAAGCCCGGCGGCCTATTGCTCTCTAACAACGCGCTGCTTGAGCTGCCATTCTCGCGCGTGCATTCGGTCGGCTACACGACGGCAGTCTATTCCGACCGCGAAGGCGATGGAGATCACATAGTCTGGTATCGTCGCGCTGTTAACTGAAGACGAAAGATGTAGGGGCAAAAGGTAGGGCGTCAGCCAATTCTTATTAAAATGCTTTTATCCTAACTTTTGCCTTTTACCTTTTTATTTTCGTGCGTTATACTGCACGCACTTTCCCTCCGACCGAGCGAAATTGAATCTTCTGGCACTGTAGTTAACAGAAGGAGCAAAGAGATGTTCTTCCCATCGCCTCGAACACTATTTATACGGCGAGCAGTCTCAACAGGCTTCGCAATCCTGATCACTCTGGCGTGTGCGCTCTCTACAAAAGCGCAGATGAGCGGCATTGATCCAGACCCCGGTGATCGCGGGACTGGAGGGCGCAGCACAATTCAGGGCCGTGTCTTCTTCCCTTCAGGCCGCACGGTTGACCACCGTTTGAAAGTCACTATGACAAGCGTGGGTACTGCCGATTTTTTCACTTATACGGATGATAGCGGTGCTTTCGCATTTCGTCGCCTCTCTAATGGAACTTACATGATCACCGTTGACGCCGGGAGAGAATATCTTCTGGCGCGCGAGACCGTGGTGATAGCCGAGCCGTCACGCAGAACCAGCATCGGCCAGGTCTTTACGGTTCAGCTTCAGCTTCAGATCAGAGATGAGGAGAGTAACCGTGCGGCTCTGCTGGACGCTGCGCTCGTCAACGTGCCAAAGCCTGCGCGCGACGAATATCAAAAAGCGATTCAGTCGGAGCATGAAGGCGATAGCAAGAAGGCCTTAGAGCATCTGAAGAACGCCGTTAATATCTACCCGCAGTTTATGCTCGCTTACAACGAGTTGGGCGTGCAGTATTTTCGCCTGGGCCAACTCGACGATGCCGCCGCAGCATTGAACCAGGCGGTCAGGGTTGATCCTACAGCATTCAGCCCGCGACTCAACTACGGCATTGTGCTCTTCTACAAAAAACAGTATCAGGACGCAGACACTCATCTAGCGCACGCGCTTTCGATAAACGAGACATCTGCACGCGCGCATCTCTTCAGAGGGCGCACCTTCATACGGCTGAACGATCTCGCAAGAGCGGAGAGAGAGTTCCTACGCGCAGTCGCGCTCGGTGGCAGTGCGGACATAAACGAGGCGCACAGATTTCTTGGCGGCATCTATCGTGAACAGGGAAACTACGCACGCGCAGTCGAACAGCTTGAGACTTACCTGAAACTCGTGCCCAACACACACGATGCGGAGCAGATTCGCCAGATCATAAAAGAACTCCGCAGCAAGATGACAGCGAGCAGGAGTTGAAAGCCTCTGGCACAGAGCCTGGACGGAATTGGCCGCGACACTATCGGAATTCGATAATTCAAAAACGCTCACTCGATCCTCTGTTAGCGTTTAGTAGTGACATGGTTTGAGACTAAGAGCCAGTGCATACCAGTCTCATGTTTTCAAATTAGCGCACCTGCTTAGCACCTCCTTGCCTGTTGCTTTCGCATCATTCGTGCGCTCTCTTTCTAATTCAGAGATTTGAAAAGAAATCCAAATTTATAAAGATTTCCGTTGCCAGCCGCCCGTGAACGGTTAAGTTAAATGCTGATAAGAACTTAGGTTGCGGTTGAAGCATCTTAGCGGCACGATTCTTGCCGTGAGTTCATGCCGAGCAAATTCATGTTTGCCGCATCCCTCGTCTTTAGCCATCTACAGTCTAACAGACAATACCCAGAGGGTTTCAACAAGTGTGCTGTTTCTGCAGTAACAGCATGCACAATAATTCTAATAAGGAGTTTACTTGCGCAAGGAGCCTACCATGAAGAAATTCTTAATGGCGACGCTGGCGCTCTGCTTGTTTACAGTAGCAGCGCTGGCGCAATCCAACACAGGTCGCCTTACCGGAACTGTCTCCGACCCTAGCGGAGTCATCCCGGGCGCAACCGTCACGGCCACCAACAATGCCACGGGCAAAGTTGATACGGCGACGACGACGGGCGAAGGCACTTTCACTATTCCCCAACTTGACTCTGGAACTTACACCGTAAAGGTCACAGCACCGGGTCACAAAAGCTTTACAGCCAATGACGTTAAGATTGACGTCTCAAGAGAGTATTCGCTTCCGGCGGTGCTCGAAGTCGGAAACATCAACGAGAACGTGACGGTCGTCGCGGGCGCTGACGTTGTTAACTCTACGAACGCCGAGTTGAGCAACACGGTCAGCCCTCGTCAGATTCAAGAGCTTCCCCTGAACGGTCGCAACCCACTAAACCTGATTGCACTGAACGCGGGCACGGCTTCCAACGGCTCGACCAACACATCCATCAACGGCCAGCGCAGCTCGTTCACGAGCATCACGCGCGACGGCATCAACATTCAGGACAACTTCATTCGCGCCAACGCGACTGACTTCGCCCCGGAGCGTCCCAGCGTGGATGACACGGGCGAGTTCACACTGACCACTCAGAACGCCGGTGCCGAGCGCGGCTACGGCGCTTCGCAGGTCGAGCTTGTGACGCCCTCTGGCGGCAACGAGTTCCACGGCGCGGTATTCGAGTACAACCGCAACTCAAAATTTGCGGCCAACAACTTCTTCAACAACTTGAACGGAGTTAAGCGTCCCTTCCTGAACCGCAACCAGTTCGGTGGTCGCGCCAGCGGTCGAATCATCAGGAACAAGCTGTTCTTCTTCGGCTACTACGAAGGATTGCGTTTGCGTCAATCTTCATCCCGTCTGAACACGGTGTTGACGCCCAATGCGCGCAACGGCGTCTTTACCTATACGGATAACGCTGGCGTTGTCCGCACGCTCAACGTGCTGACGGCTGCGGGTGTTGCGGCGGACGCTACAGTCGCCTCTCGCCTTATAGCGAATATACCGCTAGGTAACAGCTTCGACGCGGGCGACTCCTCGGCGTCGCTGCTGCGCAACACGCAGGGCTTTCGCTTCAGCCAGCAAGGCAACACAGACCGCGACTCATACACGACACGCATTGACTACAACATGAGTTCGCGCTTCTCTTTTAATGGCGTCTATTCGCATAAGGTCGAGAACAATCTGCGCAATGACGTGGATGCCACGACAGGCGGCACCAATCAAACATTGGGTGCCAGCTTCGGTACAACGCCCCAGACGACGCAGCCCTCTACAAACAACTTCTATCAGGTATCGTTCCGTGCCACGCCGACTCCGAGGTTCACCAACGAGGCGCGCGGAGGTATCTTCAAGAGCGATCCTATCTTTAACCGTGGGCCAGCTCTGCCGGACTTCTTCCTTAATTCGGCGCTGGTGAGCAACCCGGAAGTGAATTTCGAGCAGCAAGGTCGCAGAACGAAACTGTTCACCTTCCAGGATAACGCCGAATACATCATGGGCAACCATGACTTTCGCATCGGCGGTCAGGGGCAGTACTACAGAATCACCCCGTTCGGCCCCGGAGCGTTCGGTGCTTCGACCATTCCTGCCTTCCAGCTTGCTACAGGAACGGCCACGCCTGCCCTGGTCTCGGCAAATTTCACGGGCGGCATCAGTGCCACGCAGCTTACTAACGCCAATCGTCTGTTGGCGCTGCTGGGCGGCATAGTCAGCACAGGGCAATTGGCCTTCAACTCTAACAACGATCCGTTCTCCGGTCTGCTGCCCGGCGTATCGCCGCAGCGTCGTCTGGAGTTCGAGAACTACAGCACGTACTTTGCCGATTCATGGAGAGCCACACCGCACCTGACGCTTAACCTCGGCGTGCGTTACGAGCTTTACCTCCCGGTTAGAGAGCACAATCGCCTCTTCATAGAGACGATTGTCCCGCCGGGCAGTAGTGTTCAGTCGGCTGTCCTTGATCCTAACGGCTCGTACGGTCTGGTGGGAACCAACGCTGGCGGGAAGCGTCTGTTCAAAACAGACATGAACAACTTCGCGCCCGTATTGAGCTTCGCATGGACGCCCACAGGAACCAGCGGCATTTCACGCTTCCTGTTTGGTAATGAAGGAAGAACGGTCATTCGTGGCGGCTACCGCATCAGCTACGTCAACGACGAGTTCGTTCGTGCAGCCGATAACGCAGAGCTTGGAAACGCTGGCCTTGCTACCACTCTGACCGCAGTCAACCCGGCCAACGGCTCGACATCGCTTAACTCGCGTGTCTCTACGCTGAATCCCACGAGTTTCTTCCCAAGCAGTTTGGCCGCGCCGTCTTTCCCGCGCCCATTCACGACTAACAACACCGCAGGGTTCGCCTTCTTCGGCACTGCTTTCGCCGTTGACCCGAACATCAAGGTGGCGTCGACGCACGAGTACAACATCGGCATTCAGCGAGAGATCGGTTTCCAGACCGCTCTCGAAATTCGCTATGTCGGTGGACGAAGCAACAATCTGTGGAGAGTCACGGACTTCAACCAGATTGACATTCGCAACAACGGTTTCGCAGCCGACTTCAATCGCGCGCGAGCAAATCTGGTGACATTCGGTAGCGCAGGTTGCACGGCAGCGCAGGCGGCAGCGACTGGTTGCCAGCAGTTGACCGTCTTCCCGAATCTGGGAAGCGGTGGTCTGCTTACCAACTCTACGGTTGTAGGCCAGTTGCAGGCAGGCACTCCGGCTGATCTGGCTTTGGTCTACATCCAGAACGCTCTGACCGGCACGGTTCGCTTCCTGCCAAACACGAGTACTGGCGTGGCAGATGTGCTAGGCAACAGCGGCAGGTATCGCTACAACTCGTTGCAGGTCGAGGTACGTCGTCGCTTCTCGCAAGGATTGCTCTTCCAGGCGAACTACACGTTCCAGAAGACGCTCTCTGATGCGGCGGGCGTAGCACAGACTCGCGTTGACACGCTGCTTGATCTTCAGAATCCGGGGCTTGAATACTCGCGCGCTGACTACGATCAGACGCACGTATTCAACCTGAACCTGATCTACGAACTGCCGTTCGGCAAGGGCAAGCGCTGGCTCAACGATAACGCAGTTGTTGACCGCATCCTCGGCGGATGGCAGGTCACTAACATCATCCGCACGGGAACGGGCGCACCGCTTACGATCATTGATCCGCGCGGCACGCTCAACCGAGCAGGTCGTTCTGCACGCCAGACGGCTGTCACCTCTTTGAGCAAGCAGCAGGTCAAGAACCTGGTCGGTATCTTCAGAACGCCATGCGGCGTATTCTGGATCAACCCGTCGGTTATTGACATCAACCTGAGCAACTGCTCTGGCTCGGGTCGCGGCGCATTAGGGTTCGGCACCACGCCGTTCGCCGGACAGGTATTCTTCAACGCCGCGCCCGGACAGACCGGCAACATGGAGCGCGCCTTCATCAATGGCCCGTTCATCTTCAACATGGATGCTTCTATCATCAAGAACATCCGGTTGACGGAGAACACCAGGTTGCAGCTACGTGTTGAAGCCTTTAATCTTTTGAACAACACTAGCTTCTTCGTTTCGCAGTTCGGCAGTAACTCGAACATTAACAGTTCGACCTTCGGTCGCAGCACTACAGCCTTCGACCCGCGTGTAACGCAGTTTGCCGTCCGCCTTGAGTTCTAACGATAGAGCGGTTTTCGGCAAACTTCATTCTTACACCTCAACGGGCGTTGCTTCCCACAAAGAAGCAACGCCCGATTTTTTTTAAGGGATGAGGGATGAGAAAGAAGTGATGAATGTAGAGTGCAGAGTGATGAATTAAAGACTAACTCTTCTTATTCATCAATCCGCATTCTGCACTCTGCACTTTTTCCTCATCCCTTTTATGCTACACTCGCTTTCGGCTGACTTACTGCTTTGTCTTCGGCTGGAATTCTTCCCGTATGGCGACGCTCGCTGTCAACAAGCTGTCACTTGCCCCGCTCGGCGCAGGCGATCTGATAGACCGCGCGGTCAGGCTCTACCGTCGCCACTTCCTGACGCTAATACGCATCTCCACTCCGCCTGTCGTAGTCTCTGTAATAGGCACTGTGATGATGACGATAGGCATGCGCGGGATGTCGCAGACGCCCGACGAAATGCAATTGGCGCTCTATGGCGCGCTCGTCTTCGTGGGAGTTCTGCTAAGAGCGGGCGGAACGCTGCTCACATTGATAGTGATGGGCGGAGCGACGCGCAATCTTGTGACGCATCTGCTGTGGAACGAGCCTGTGACGGCACGCGCAACATACCGCAACGTGCGCTCGCGCTTCTGGGGCTTGCTCGGCGCGAGCATACTCGTCGGCGTCTGGATTACTTTCACCGCCTTCATTTCTATCATCGCCTGGTACTTCGCTACGATTATTCTTGTCCTGGCTGCTGTGGCTTTCGCGCAGGTGGCCCCAGCGTGGCTCTCCGCTGTCATAGGCGTTATCGGAACAGTCATAGGCATCTGCGCTGCGATGTTTCTCTTCTTCTTTCTGGCGGGGCGCGTGGCCTACGTGCCGCAGGTGATGCTGGTCGAGGGCAAGGGAGTCTTCGATGCGCTGGGCAGAAGCTTTTCGCTCGCGCGTGGGAACGTGCGCCGATTGATGGCTATGACCGTCTTCACGACGTTCGCAGCCTATTCGGCGTTGATGATTCTGATAATTCCTTTGGGGTGGTACGGCTACCTGCACGGCATTGACCCGTCGCCGTGGAGCATGGAGCACGCGCCCGCGTGGTTCGCTGTAGGTTATCAGGTGCTGGGCGAAGCAAGCTCCATACTGCTCTTGCCCGTGTGGATGCTGGGACTATCCTTGCTTTACGTTGACGAACGTGTCAGGCACGAGGGCTACGATATAGAGTTGATGGCGGCGCGACAACTGGGGCCGATGCCGCAACCCACGCGCCCACGCGCGGGAGGACAGCATACGGGGCCTTACACGCCTGCGATTGTAAGCTCTGCGTCGCAGCCTCCGCCTCAAAGGCATCCACCCGGCAGCAACTGGTCTCCCGGCTCAACGCTCGGCCTGCGCTAAAGAGAGAGAGACTTTCGGGGAGAAGTGCGCGCATATCTGTCAGAACTTGAAGTTGTGCGGCGCGGGCAGCGGAATTAAACATGCTCTCGAAATTTAATGAACGCTAAACGAATAGCATTTGTCGTCTTCATAATTCTGCTCACATGCTTGCAGGCGCGCGCTGCCGTTTCGCTTGCAGATTACCGCGAGCGTGTGCGACGTGCGGCGAGCTACATGGAGACGCTGCCTGCATCTGAAGAGAGTGAGAGCCGCGCTGCTTACGAAGCGCGTAGCGCTCGCACGATTCAGAATGTCCGCGCTCTTCTCCCCGCGACCGAGACGGTGGAATGGAATGGAACTCAAGCGAACGTTGATAACTCGTGGCTGGACGAGGCGCTGAAAAATTATGCGCAAGTTCCGGCTAATGACCCTCGCCGCGCGGAAGAGGCGGGGCGCATCGGTGAGCGTCTGCGAGCGATTGAAGAGCATATCTCTGAAATGATGGATCAACAATCTGCCGGTGTAGCAAAGACGCAGACAAAAGAAGAGGCGAAAGCAAAGCTTTCGAGCATACTGCGCCGCGACGAGTATCAGGAACGCAGCCAGCAGCAGAGCGCTTTGAGCCGATTCTGGCAGCGCTTTCTTAAATGGCTGCGCGACCTCTTCCCCGAATCCAGGCCGCTGCCGCAAGGGTCGCCCGCAGCAGCGCGCGGAGTCTCGCTCGTATCTCAGATAATCGTCATCACGCTCTCACTTGCCTTGATAGCTTTCGTCGCATGGAAACTCGCGCCTCGCTTCTTCCGCGACCGCAAGAAACCGCCGAGTGAAACAAAAGGTGCGCGCGTAGTGATGGGCGAGCGTGTAGAGGCGGATCAATCGTCTGCCGATCTCTGGTCGCAGGCCGAGACTCTTGCGCGTTCAGGAGATTTACGCGCGGCAATACGCAAGGGCTATATCGCGCTGCTCTGCGATCTGAATGATCGCAAGGTCATAGGACTCGCGCAGCATAAGACGAACCGCGACTACCTGCGCGCAGTCCAGCAGCGCCCTGCGCTCTATCAACCCATGCGCAAATTGACGAACATCTTCGAGCATCACTGGTACGGCCTGGAGCCAGCAGACGAAAACGACTGGACGGAATTCCGCGCAGGCTATCAGCAAACAGTGAAGGAGGGATGAGGGCGGAGGGATGAGGGATGAATAAGAATGAGTCAATTGTTCATTGACCTATTTATTCAACCCATTTCATCCCTCCGCCCTCATCCCTCATCCCTTCTAACATGCGTCAACGTTTCGCAGTCATTCTTACAATCGCGGTGGTGCTTGGGCTATTAATTGCGCTCAATACCGCGTCGTACGTGCAGCAGGAGCAGGCGCGCGACTCAGAGTACGCACCTGATCGCTCGACCTATAATTCCGGCGCGACGGGTACACGTGCATTGTTCGACTACCTGAGTGAGACCGGCAGCAAAGTCGTGCGCTGGCGTGAGAATACCGCGTCGCTGTTGGGTGGAAAGAATCGCCCGCAAACTTTCGTTATCATAGGCGAGACGCAAGTGCCGTATGAGAAGACGGACGCCGATAATCTGTTGAAATGGGTCGAGGCTGGCGGGCGGCTCGTGCTGATTGATCGCAGGCCGGATGTTCACCTGCTGCCCGCGTCTGCCGCTTGGCGCGTCACTACTGAACTGGTCAACTATCCCGCCCCGGACGTTCACTCGAACAAACTGGAAGAGATGACTGCGGACGCTCCGCCAGCGCACCCTGCGCAGCCCACCTCGCTAACGCGCAACGTTGAAATGGTTGTACCGTCACGCTTCGCCGCGCTGATAAAAATCTTCTCTACAAACTCAAGCGGCGCGGCCAGCGAAGGCGAGTCTCGGATGATTAATCCTGTAGAGGTTGACTCCACAGAGAGCGCGGCATTCCTGTTTCAACAAGGTGCGGGGAAGGGGCCGCCACCACCGCCGCCGCGTGGCATAGGATCAGGGATTGGAGTCGAAGAGCCTCCTTCTCCTGCGCCTATCGTTCAACTCACAGATTCGCGTGGCGCGCTCATGGTTGATTATCCGCACGGGCGCGGGCGCATCATTCTCCTGAGCGATCCTTTCATCGTCGCAAACGGCGGCATCAGTCAGGCGGATAATCTTCAGCTAGCGGTCAACGCCATCGCAGGCGCGGGTGGGTTGATTGCGTTCGACGAATATCATCAGGGGCGCGGAGCAACTGAGAACTTCGTCATAGCATATTTCAGAGGCACGCCTGTTCTCGCAATGGTCGGGCAACTCGCGCTCATCGTGCTTGTTGTTCTCTGGACGAGCGGGCGCAGGTTCGCAAGACCCTTACCGCTGCCTTCCGTTGACCGTCGCTCCAGTCTTGAGTACGTCGCTTCAATGGCCGAGTTACAGGAGCGCGCTCGCTCCTTCGATCTCGCTGTCGAGAATGTTTACACGCGAACGCGCCGCGTGCTGATGCGCTACGCTGGCGTCGGGTACAACACGACCCGCTCTGAGATAGCCGCGCGCGTGGCCGAGCGCGCAGGCGTTGACCGCAAGCGCGTAGAGATGTTGATGCGTGATTGTGAAGAGGCGATTAACGGCGCGCCGATTGACGCGCGTCGCGCAGTTGATCTGGTCGCAAGGTTGCGCAGGCTTGAGCGCCGACTGGGCTTGCGCATGCGGCAGCGAGAAATCAAACAGGCGAAAGAAGCATGAAAAACTTTGAGGGGGAAAAGGGTAAAAGGTGAAGAAGTGAAGGGGGGAAAAAGGAAAGAGGGCAAAAGGGTAAAAGGGTGCGGGTTGGGCGAATTGTCGCTTGCGCTCAAACACTTTTCTTTCTTCTCCCCTCTTTCCCTTTTCCCCTTTTCCCTCTCTTTCCCCTTAATCTTTCTGACGCTGCTCTTTTTCATAACGAGCGTCGTAGGCGTTGTGACGGGGAGCAATTCCTTGATAGCCGTGCCTGCGATGTTTCAGCTCGGGATTGATGCGCGCGTGGCTGTTGCTACGAACATGTTTGGCTTGACCTTCATGGCCGTAGGTGGCACGCTACCGTTTCTGGGAAAGGGCACGATTGATCGCAAGCGTCTGCCGTGGCTCATAGTGGTGACGCTCGCAGGCTCCGTCCTGGGCGCGCTGCTTGTTCTGATAGTACCTAGCCGCGCGATGCCGCTAATAATCTCGTTCGCAATGATAGCGGTCGTTGCGTTCACTCTTTTGAGAAGAAACGTGGGCGTAGTTCCGCCCGACACGCAACCCACGCGGGCAACCAACTTCGCGGCCTACGCGCTCACTTTTGCGCTGGGCATTTACGGAGGGTTCTTCAGCGGCGGCTACGTGACGATGCTGACGGCTCTGTTCGTCGCGCTCTTTCGTATGACGTTCGTAGAGGCCGTCTCGACCACGAAGATAGTCAACATCTTTTCATCGCTCGTCGCCACAATAATCTTCATGGCACGCGGGCTGGTTGATTACAAACTCGGCATCATACTTGGCCTGGCGATGTTCGCAGGCGCATTCGCCGGCGCGCGCGTCGCGCTCAAGCTGAACAACATCTGGCTTCGCAGAATCTTTGTTTGGACGGTTCTGGCGCTCGCCTTCAAAATTTTGCTCTACGATTTTCTGTGGAAAGGAATGGGAAAGTGATGAATGCAGAGTGATGAATGATGAATTAAGAGCTTTCTATTCATCATTCATCACTCTGCATTCATCACTTTCCTTTCACGCTCGTGCTTCAATACGTCTCCTCTACAGTCGAGCACATCTTGACGGAACTCAGGAAAATTGTGGTGGGCCAGGACGAGGCTGTAGAGCAGATTCTGGTTGCGCTGCTTGCAGAAGGACATGCGCTGATTGAAGGCGTGCCGGGCACGGCCAAAACGCTGACGGTGAAGACGCTGGCGCGCATCATAGGCGCAGGGTTCAGTCGCATTCAGTTCACGCCGGATTTGATGCCATCGGACATCACGGGCACGAACGTGTTCAACGTCGCCACTTCCGCCTTCACTCTGCGACAGGGGCCGGTCTTCACAGACCTGCTTCTGGCGGACGAGATAAATCGAACGCCGCCGAAAACGCAAGCCGCGCTATTGGAAGCTATGGAGGAGCGGCAGGTGACGATTGACGGCGAGCCTTATCCGCTCTCGCCTCTCTTCACTGTCTTCGCCACCGAAAATCCTATCGAGTATGAAGGCACGTACCCGCTTCCAGAAGCTCAGCTTGATCGTTTTCTTCTGAAAATTCTGGTTGACTATCCGGCGGAAGAGGCGGAGCGTCAGGTGGTGGCAAACTGGGACGCCGGATTTAACTCGCGCCGACTCGAACAGGTTGACATACGCCCGCTGCCCGCAGCAGATGCAATCTCTCGCTGCCGCATGGAGGTGAGAAACGCGCGCATGGAGCCGGGCGTGCAGCGCTACGTCGTTGACATTGTGCGACGAACGCGCACGCATCCTTCCATACTCTACGGCGCAAGCCCGCGCGCTGCCGTAGCTCTGCTGCTCTGCGCTAAGGCTCTCGCCGCTCTTCGCGGGCGCGAGTTCTCAACGCCCGACGACGTGCGCGACATTGCCCGCCCGGTGCTGCGCCATCGTTTAAGTCTCAGGGCTGAAGCAGAACTGGACGGCGCAACAGCCGACGCCGTAATCACAGACATCTTGAAGACCGTTCAGGTTCCGAGATAGGTATCAGTTGCCAGTTAAAAAGTCGGCTTTGACCTGACACCCGATACTTACTTCCCTATGCGCTTCGTATTCTCAAAACTCTTTTACCTGCTGCTCGCCTTTGGGTTCGTGCCGCTCTCGCTCTCCTGGGGGCGGCCAGCGCTTGCGTGGGCAACATTAGCGTATGACCTTGCGCTTCTCATCATTGCAATCGTGGACGCGCGCAAGAGTCCTTTGCCCGCAGGCGTGACTATCACGCGGGAATTCGGCGGGAGGTTCGCGGTTGGCGCGGAGACTGAGGTGCGCGTGAGTGTCGTGAACAACAGGCCGCACCCGTTGAGTTTGATTCTGAAGGACGAATACCCGCCGCAGATGAAGTTGATCGGAGAGCGCGAGGCGCGCATGCGCCTGAAAGGGCAAAATAGCGCGACTCTCATTTACGAATTGAGGCCGCCGAAGCGTGGGCGGTTCGAGTTCGGACAGATTGCCGTGCGTTACCTTTCACGCATGGGACTGGTCTGGTGTCAGACGCGCGTGGGCGAACCCGCGTCAGTTAAAGTCTACCCGAACATGCGGCGGGCGCGCGAAGCAGAATTGAAAGCGCTCGGCGCTCGCTCGCTGATAGCATCGCACCGAAAAACTTCTTGGCGTGGCGAGGGGCGAGAGTTTGAATCAATGCGCGATTACGTGCGGGGCGACGAGTTGCGTCACATCTCTTGGACTGCGACGGCGCGGCGCGGGAAGTTGACGACGAGGCAGTACCAGATCGAGCGGGATCAGACCGTTTTGATTGCGCTTGATGCGGGACGCTTGATGACGGCGCGCATTGAAAACGAGACGAAGCTTGATTCGGCTGTGCATGCGGCGCTGGCTCTGATGTCTGCGGCGGCGCGCGGCGGCGACAATGCGGGGCTGCTGGTCTTCGGTCGCCGCGTGAAACCCTACTTAGCGCCAAAGCGCGGCACCGAGCACATGGACGCCGCGCTGGAAGCTCTGCACTCGATTGAGCCTGAGATGATAGAGCCGTCTTACGCGCGCGCATTTGAGTTCATATCAGCCAACTGCAAGCGGCGCGCTCTCGTCGTAGTGCTCACAGACCTTGTAGACGAAGAAGGCTCGCGCGAGCTTTTAACATCCTTGCGCCTATTGCGCCCGCGCCACCTCCCGCTCGTAGTTACAATCGCCGACCGCGATCTCAAAGCAGCCGTGCGTGATGCGCCCGACACAGTGCAGAATCTCTTCACACAATCCGTCGCAGAAGAGATCATGCACCAGCGCGAGGCAGCGCTGCGATTGGTGGAATCGCAGGGCGGCCTCGCACTTGATGTTACAGCCGCGTCACTTGCGCCAATGCTTTTGGAAACTTATTTAAGGGTTAAAGAAAGAGGATTACTGTAGATTCAGGTCAGCATCGCCTGAGAGAAGGGATGAGGGCGGCAGCGATGAGGGATGAAATGGGTTGAGTCAATTGCATGTTGACCCGTTCACTACATTCTTATTCATCCCTTCGCCCTCATCCCTCATCCCTTCTATCAGGCGGTACTGACTTCACGCCTTCTGTTGTTCTTCGTCTCTTCCCGCGAACAAAAGGTAGGAGTAGAGAGCTATACCTGTAAGAATAGAGATGCTGAACTTGATACCGGGAGGAATTGACGTTGGGGAGATGAAGCCCTCGATGATTCCTGCGATGACCAGGAGAGGGACGCAGCCTATAACCAGCCTGATTGCTTCCAGTCCGCGTGATTTCAAAGCGTCTGCGCGTGAGAGATTTCCGGGGATAAGAATGGCGCTGCCGATCATAAGGCCAGCGCCGCCCGTGATGAATACGCATGATAATTCAATCGGGCCGTGCCCTGCCATGAACGTTACAAGGTCATTTCCATATCCCGCGCGGTAGACTAGAGCCAGAATAGCGCCGGTATTTGCGCCGAAAATAGACATCGCGTATAGCGTGCCGACGCCAAATATAGCCCCGAGTGCGAAGGCGTTGAACGTAACGTGAATATTATGTGTGAAGATGTCGCTAGACCCAATCTGATTTCCCTCTTCGTTAATACCCTCCCACCAATGCACGTGCTCGTTGATCGCGTAACGCATAATCGGGGGAACGCCAGCCATCTCCGAAAAATCCGCATCCCGCCAGGTGCCTAGAAACCCTATGAATCCGAAGATGAGGAAGAAGGCAAACGCTACGACTGTGTAGCGCCACGAGCGCCGGAATGCTCTGGGGAAATCGCGCGCAAAGAAGTTGCGAAGGCGGCGACCGCCCTGCGAGTCCGCGCGATAGATGCGACCGTGCGCGCGAATCACAAGACTGTTCAGGTAGTTTACTAATCGCGGGTCGCGGCTCTCCGCGCGCGCAATCGCAAGGTCTGAAGCAGTGCGGCGGTATATGCGCCCAAGCTCGCGCACCTCCTCGCGGTGAAGTCGGCGCAGGCTGGAGCGGTCAAGCAGCACCAGCAATCCTTCCAGCCGCTGCCATGCGTTCTTGCGCTCGGTTATGAATCGGTCTGAGGACATAAAAGCAGATGTTGGATGTCAGATACCGTATGTTGGTGAAAAGTAGCTGATGTTCTACCTTCCAGCCGCCGAAGCTCTTGAACCACTTCGCAGGGCTTTCGGCTGCCCGCGTCTTAAATAATCTAACTTATTTCGTAGCATAAACCAATGATTGAAGTGTGGCGAAGGTTCAAAGGTCATGCGTCTATTGACTGGCCGAGCGCGTTCAGGGTAAAAGCCGTTAGCTGTTGATTCTGATTTCGACACTGATGCGGGGAGATTAATGAGACTAATAAAAATTTCGCTCTGCTTTGCGGCGCTCTGCGCGCTCTGTCTGTCGCTGTTGGCGCAAAATAATCCTCAGGACACGGTTATCCTGCGAGACGGCAGCGAGATGACAGGGCGTGTCAACTTCCTTGACGAGAATACTGTGCAGGTCAACGGGAAACCCATTGAGCGCTCGCGCGTGAAGCTGATACGACTGGCAGGCGCAACGAACGACGCGGCAGACGAGCAAGCTGAAACAGATATTGTAATCATGCGCGACAATCGTCGCTCCACAGGCCACGTCAGCTTTATCACCGACCAGTCCGTTATACAGAGCGGTAACCAGATGAGTAGAGATCAGGTCGCACTCATCAGGTTCGCAGACCCGGCCCACGTTGTTACAAATAGCCCGCAGCCCACGCCTTCACCTTCTACTTCGCCTTCACCTTCTGCCTCGCCATCACCCGCCGCTTCGCCGTCTCCCGGCGGCAGCCAAACTTCAGGCGGCAGCACGAAGACCGGCAACGAATCGCAGCAGCAGAATACGACTGCTGAAACAATGCCCTGGTTCAATGTAGAGGGTTGCGACTTTATACAGAAGCCTTACGTCTTCACGGACGCTTCCGCAGACAATAGCACTGCCGGACGATCTGCGCTTCGATGCCGTATGTGGATAAACGTGTGCGGGACAATTATAGAGAGGGTGAAAACAGTTGACGCGCAGAGCAGCGGCGCGTGCTGGAGAAGAGAGGATTTGGACGCGCCCGCAGTCTGCTGCACTGTTTGGGGAAGGTACAAGCAAACGCCCACCAGCAGGTACAACCCGCAAGTGGACGCAGATGGCGATGGTATACCGAATGATCAGGACGATAACCCACTGGGACAGAATCGTTCTGGCGGAGGAAACAGCACCTCTAACTCTAACAGAAGGTGAGTATTGATTTTTTTTGAGGATAAGAGGGACGCACTGTACAGGTCGAGCCGAGGGATAGATTCTATCTTACAGGCATCAGTTCCGGCTTTGCCGCTTGCCCTGAGCGCGCGGCACTGACTCTAAAATCTCAGTCGTATTCTCTGTCACGCTTGCGGGCGGCACGAACGAGCTGTAGTCCGCAGCGTTGAGTTGAGGGATATTTTCTTCCTCCTTGATGTGTTTCTCCGCTTGAATCTCTTCCGCGCGCCCGCGCTTCAATCTTGTCTGAAGGCTGCGGCCAATCAGGAAGTTCAAGACCTGAAAGATTACTATCACGATGCTGAAGTCTGCTGCGACAACCAGTACGGACTTGTTCAGCGTGCCCGCGAGCACGCCCACGATTACCAGTAATGAGCCGATAGCGAAGAGAGCGCTCAGCGCCTCCATGACACGCATCTTCCGGTTTCGCTCTTCCGGCGTGCGAGCGCCCAACTTGCCGCGCCGCCTTCCGATCTGCGAAGGGTCTGGCAGCCACTCGCCGCAACGTTTGCAGTAGGAGTCAACAGTCTGGTCGGCTGCGCCGCACTTCTGGCAAAACATGGCTCTACCTGGAATGCTCTGTCCTGATTGACTGGCAGCCAACCAGAGCTTTCACCCTCATCAAACTGCTCATTATACGAATTGCCTCTTCTACAGGAATCACGCCGCCTGACATGGCTTCGACCTCTTCGGTGCTCCTGCTTAACTCGCGGCAAGCATCCGCCGCGTTCCCAACCTGAATGGCGTTATATGCGTTCTGCAATCCGGCATTCAGACGCGCACCTGCTTCCGGTGCCAGACTCTCGCTGCGCGTCTCATCCACAAGCTCTGCCATCTGTTCAGCCGCGCTCTTGAGCGCTACGAAATAGACAGCCGCGCGTCCCCAATCGTCGTGCGCCCTGTTTTTGAATCTCACCTTAACGGTGCGATCCGTGATTAACGACGCCTCGACGTTAACTTGATGCAGTGGATAACCCTGTCCCACAGCCCCGCCGTGCCTGTACTTATAGACAGGCCCCTGGTCATTTACATAAACGTCAAAACTATCGTCGGCTGAGCCGTCTTCGGTTCTGAAAACAAGCGTGTAAGCCATTCCGGCCTGTGGAACGAACAACTCGACGGAGCTTGAGCCGCGCGGCGTCTGGTAGCGCGATGTGCGATCATCTGCGGTTGGTTGCGGTAGCAGACCCGGATTAATCGCGTCCCATCCCTGAAGGTTGTGAAGCTGTTCGTCCTCCGGGTTGCCCAGATCAACGTAATTGTCCGCAGCCGCAGGGCGTTGGTGCGCAGCCTGGCTCTTAGGTTCGATGGAGGAGGAAACATCCTGACTATAGGTAAGAGGCAGGCTCAAATGATTGATGAGAATCGCTAAAAAAAAGATTACGACGCAGAAACTTAATTTCTTCATCTCGGTCACCCGCTTACAATCTCTATTTCAAAGGCCAACGGGGAAGACTGTTTCAATTCGCAATCTAGCACAGTTGAGACTCAATCAAAAGATGTGCGCGTGACGAGTAGTTGGTCAATCTCAAATAATTAACTCAGGTTGCTGGTTAGAGCCTGATAGCTCTTTGAAAACGAAAAGCCCGTTCCTGCCTGCAATGAATCTGGTGTAAAAATTCCAAACTGAATTACTCCTGCGGGACATGTTATATTGAAGCTGTACATGATGACTCTTGGCAAAGAACAAGTTGCATGAACAATCCAGACCACAGGACGAGAATGAATCGCCTGGTCGAGTGCGTCCCTAACTTTAGCGAGGGGCGAAAAGAGGAGACCATAGAGCGGCTGGTTGACGTGATTGAATCGGTCGAGGGCGCAGTCGTGCTCGGCACTCACGTGGATGCGGATCACAATCGCTCCGTGATTACGTTCGTCGCGGACGCAGAGACGGTTGTAGAAGCTTCTGTGCGCGCCGTAGCGCTTGCAGCAGAGTTGATTGATCTGAGACGGCACACGGGGCAGCATCCGCGTGTTGGCGCAACGGACGTGCTGCCGTTCGTGCCTGTGCGCGGCGTGACGATGGAGGATTGCGTGGGATTGGCCCACGCGGCGGGCGAAAGGATTGCGAGCGAGCTTTCAATCCCCGTCTACTTCTACGAGCGCGCGGCTCGTCGCCCTGACCGTGTGAATCTTGAAGATGTTAGACGCAAGGGGTTCGAGGAACTGCGCGACGAGATTGAAATCATTGAAGCTCGCTCGCCCGACGTTGGCCTCAGTCGCATACACGAGAGCGCAGGCGCAATCGTTGTCGGCGCGCGTCCCTTTCTGGTCGCATACAATGTTAACCTGAATACGGATGATCTATCTGTAGCGAAGAAAATTGCGCGCGCAGTGCGCGGGCGCGACGGCGGCCTGCGCTACCTGAAGGCGCTCGGTTTTGAATTGAAGTCGCGCGGGATAGTGCAGGTTTCCATGAACCTTGTGGATTATGAGAAGACCTCTGTTCAGCATGCGTTTGAAGCCGTCAGGCGCGAGGCAGAGCGATATGGCGTGCAGGTCGCGGGCAGCGAGATTGTAGGACTCGTCCCGCAGGACGCTATAAATCGCGCGGCTGAATATTTCCTTCAGATAGAAAATTTCTCCCGCGATATTGTTTTAGAGAATCGCATCGAAACGGCATTCGCTGCCAAGGGTAAACGCGAGATCACCAAGGATTTCGTCGAAGAGGTTGCCAGCGGAAAGCCTGCGCCCGGTGGCGGCGCGGCTGCTGCGCACGCTGCGAGTCTGGGCGCTGCGCTTGGCGAGATGATTGCCCATCTGACCGAAGGGCGCGCTCCGTTCGCAGACGTTGCGCGCGAGGTCAGCGAAGCTCTCATCGAATTGACGGAACTGCGCTCACGCCTTCAACAGGCCGCGAGCGATGACGCAGCGAGTTTCAATCGCGTGATGGACGCGCGCAAAATGCTGGAGACGACCGGTGATGAGCGTCGCGCACGCGCGGGTGCAATCGAGGCCGCACTGAAAGGCGCGGCGACAGTGCCGCTCGAAATCGCGGGGCTTACCGTGCAGGTGCTTGAGCTTCTGGAAACGCTCGCTGAAATCGGAAACCCGAACGCTCTCTCCGACGCAGCCACCGGCGCACAACTGGCGCTCGCCGCCGTTACATCTGCTCGCTACAACGTTCTCGTTAACATAGCGGAGATTGAAGACGAAGAGTTTGACGGCGAGCATCGCTCGCGCGCAGATGATCTGCTGGAACGAGCGTGCGAGATAGCCGCGCGCGTCGAAGCACTATTAATGGATTCGATTGAATGAGCCGGACAACGCGCGTGAGCGCAGAAGAGTTTTATAAGAGTGATACCGGAAGCACAGTCTCAAGATTTGAAACAGGCATTCAACCCTTTGCGCTCTTCTTAGCGTCTCCAGCGTGAAACTCTATCTCACGCAAAGACGCTAAGGCGCTAAGAAAAGATCGCAAGACAGTTAAGAAACGCGCTGTTAAGTATTGAGATCAGTTGCCAGCGATTCGTATAATCGGCTCAGCTTCCTTCCGCTCCTGAAACCAAATCCTGATTGCAGCGAACACGCTCGCCAGTCCAATCAACAATAGAGCGCCTCCCATGTATTTCCAGTTGTCGCCCGGCTGGCTTATAAAAGCGTCCAGCGCCGAAGCTTCAGCCTGTGGATTGTTAAGCGCGCGTTGGTGTCCTATTAGAAAGCTCACGCCCGACCCTGCCAGCATAAAAAGTGATACGGCGAAAAGAATCCTGATGGTCTTGCTCTGCATGTGTCTATGAAACCTCTCTTTCGCCTCGGTGCCGTAGGCGGGAGCAAACGATTAGACACGCCGGAGCAGAGAAAAGTTCCAGCGAGAAAGAGTTGTAGCAGGAATGGCAGGAATCCGGCGCGCAGTTACAGGTGTTTCCTGAAGAACGATACAATCTTCCAGCCGTCAAGATAGACCCAGGGGCGCTCGCCGCTTGTATAGTGGCCGCAAGGGAGCCACGCAACGTCCAGCGGGATTCCCAAGCTCAGCGTTTCGGCTATGACGTTCTCCGACAGGTCAGCGGGGAATGTCAGGTCGTGGCGCGCGGCTATGAAACGAAGGGGGCGCTGGCGCATCTCTGTCAGCCGCTTGATGAAAGGCATAGGGCTGATGGGAAGCCAGAATTCGCGCAACTCGTCCAGCGTTACATGGTCGCCGAAGCCTGCGCGAACGTGTTGTGTGGAGATGCCGTGCCATGTAACGTCTGCGAAATAGCCCGACACGTGATTGAACACGCCCACGTCAATCGCGTCGTCGTGCGCGAAAGTGAGGAAAGCAGTGCATGAGCCGATGCTCGTGCCCATGATGCCTATGCGGTCGTAGCCCTGACTGGTTAACCACCTGACTGCGGCGCGCGCATCCAGCACGGCTTGCCGGACTGATTGAATGGTGCGGCCTATGTTGGAGCTAACCAGAAAGTCCGCGCGCTCCAGTTCCGGCGGTCTGCGCTCTTCATGATAAGGCAATGTTAAGCGCAGTGCTGTGATACCGAGACGGCTAAGAATTTTACTCAGGTCAATGTGGCTTTCGGCTTGCGCGTTCCACTGCGGCAGCAGAACTACTGCGCGACGCTTCCCGCCTTTTGTCTCGTGCGCAGGAAAAAGGCGCGCACGCGCAATATTGTTTTCATGTGAAGGCGTATGTACGGCGCTTGTCCATGTCAGCGTGTGACCGTTCAATTCGTAATCGTTGACAGCAGGCAGCGCATAAAACTGTTCGCTGTGTTCAAGCGCACGTCGAGCGTGGTGGCGCAGGACGTGGCGCGGGTCGTCGCCATTCAAGTGATCTGTGACGAAGGATGCGCCCCAGTCGAAGGGGCGAACGATTCTATTCTTGTCGCGCTGTGAATGATGAATCTCACGCGCGCGAATAAGTCTTCCGAGCAAAACCAGATGACCGCCTGTCTAAAATTTTGGCGCGAGCGCACGAATTCGCGTGCCCGCGCCAAAGTATCCTAAATAAATGGCAGCTTAAAGGCAAAGAGCGTGAATCGTTAATCGTAAATCGTGAATAGATAAAAGCAGGACGCGAATCCGTTCAATCTCTATTCACGATTCACGGGTCTACTATTTACGCCTTTACGGATGCTGTAGCCAGAGGTTATAGCTGCCGCTGCCGCTGTAGGAATAGACACGCCAGATGTAGTAACCGGCGGTGCCCGAGTAGGAAACGTCTTCGTTGGCCGAAGAGCTTGTGCCGCTCGCCACGTTTACCCACGTCGAGCCGTTCCACTTCTGCAAGTATAGATCGAAATCTGCGCCCGAAGCAGGCCCGCGCAGCCAGCCCTTATGTGTGCCGGAAGCGGCGCTGTAGTAGTAAGTGCCGTTCGGCTGATACTGTGAGCTGCCTGTGCCGGAGAGCGAGCCTGTGTAGAGTGTGCAACTCGTACACGGTGCGCCTCCGCCGCCACCTCCGCCACCGGTCGTCAGCAGCGAATAGAGAAGAAGGTTGGGCGAGCCGGTGCCTGCGCTCGTAACCACGCCCGTAGTCGCGGTGCTGGTGATAGCGCTTGCGACCGTTGCGGGCGAGGCTGTCGGGTTGGTTTGCAGGTAGAGCGCAGCCGTTCCAGTGACATGCGGCGTCGCCATTGAAGTGCCGCTGATGGTGTTAGTGGCCGTGTCGCTTGAGTTCCACGAGGACGTGATGCTGGAGCCAGGCGCGAAGATGTCAACGCATGTTCCGTAATTGGAATAGGACGCGCGAGCATCCGAGCTGGTCGTAGCGCCTACAGTGATGGCGGAAGCCACGCGAGCAGGCGATTGCGAGCAGGCATCTACGTTGCTGTTGCCAGCCGCGATAGCATAGGTAACGCCGGAGTTGATGGAGTTCTGTACCGCCGTATCCAGCGTGCTGCTCGCGGAGCCGCCCAAACTCATGTTCGCAACGGCGGGCGACTGGTGATTGGCCGTCACCCAGTCAACGCCCGCGATTACGCCGGAGGTCGAGCCGCTGCCGTTGCAATCAAGCACACGAACGGCGTGAAGCGTAACATTCTTGGCGACGCCGTAGGTCGAGCCGCCAACAGTGCCCGCCACATGTGTGCCGTGTCCGTTGCAGTCGTTGCCGTTTTGACCGTCTCCCACTTCGTCAACGGCTATGGATGCGCGACCGCCGAACTGCGTGTGCGTGACACGAATGCCCGTGTCAATGATGTAGGCATGAACGCCCGCGCCCGTAGAGTTATAAGTGTAGTTGCCATCCAGCGGAAGGTTTCGCTGGTCTATGCGATCAAGCCCCCATGTCGCGCCCGATTGAACGGTAGACGCATTTACTTCCCCGTCCTCTTCGACATACTTGACGCGCACGTCTTCGCTGAGCGCAGTGGCCTGCTCTTCCGTCATCTCGACGGAGAACCCGCTGATTGCGTGCTTGTAGACGTGTTTGATTCTGCCGCTGTAGGCTGCGGCCAGATCGGATGAAACCTGCGGCGCAGCCGACTGCGCGCCCGTGTAGCCTACTGCCCAATCTTCCAGCACAACGATGTAGCTGTTGGTTATTTTCTTAGCGTGCCTGCGAAACTTGTTTCTAGGCCCCTGACCCTGGACACTGAATGAGACGAGTGCCAGTGCGCAGAGAGCCACGAGGGTTAGCAACAAAATGAACTTCTTCATCTCTTCTCCTTATAGGTAGGTTGGTGAGTGTTAACCGAGCGCGACGCGGTGCTTCCGGTCGCGCTCATGAAAGAACAACTGTTCAGGCGATTAAAAGGCTTGCCTCCCACTGCAAAAGGCTGCCGTAAAACGGCTCGCAAGGGTGTTGCGAGTCGAGGAGTTATACGAAAGTTTTCGGCTTACCTTGACCTTCGGACTGATTCGCACGCAGTCAGGAGCGCGAAAACGTGAGAAACCAACGCGACTAACATGAATTGCGATTGGAAACGGGGGAGACAAAGTATAGCATTGTTCGGGCAAAGTGCAAGGCGCTAAGGATTGAGGTAGTAGGGTAAATTGTATGGATCAGTGGCGAGTCCGTTTCGGTAATCTCTCCGGCAAGTCTAGGTCGTCGTCAATCAAAACGTCCGTACTGACACCCGCAACGCGCGCATATTGCAGAAGAAGCGGCAAAGGTGGCTCACGTTTTCCAAGCTCGTAATCTGAAATTCTGTTGTAAAAAAGAGCATCCTCAAAGCCTAAACGTCTGAGCATCTCAGACTGAGAGATTCCAAAAGCCTCCCTAATCTGTAGCAGCTTCTCACCAAGACGCTTCGCCTTCAGACGCGCCGCCCTCATCAAGAGTTACCTCCCGACAGAGCAGCGAAGGCGAAATTAGATTTGCGGTTATACCATATATGGTATACAATGCGGTCGCTCAAATTGTCCGCCGTGAGAGGAAACCTTTCATCTCGAACGGCGATGCTCATTACTCCCTTGAGGTTTTGAGGCGTCGCATTAGCCGTTACTCGTTTTCAAAAACCAAATCGCGCCAAATATAGCACGCTTTCACTTCACCCTATGGTTTCAAACTCTGACTAAATTCCGGTTCGGGAGCGTGCTGTTCTAAGGGTGAGCGCGCTCCCGTTGCTTGCACGCCTGTTTCCGGGTGAGTTACGGGCTTGTGCAGGAGAGGCCGCCGCGCCTGACCTCCCACGTCCGCGCGGCGGCCTTGCTTCTTGCCTCAAAGTAAGCAGTAGCTTTGCACAAAAATTAGCTTCTGCACAAAAATAGAGAAGTCTGCACAAAAATTAGCGGCGATTCTTGCTTGGTAATCTAGCGGGCAAGTCTAGATTATCGTCAGCAAAAACATCAATCGTCACGCCCGCCACACGCGCATATCGCAAGAGGATTACTAACGGCGGTTCATTCATTCCTGTCTCGTACTTCGATATTTGCTTGTAAGAAATCACGTCCTCAACTCCAAGACGGTAAAGCATCTCTGTTTGAGATAATCCCAACGCCTCGCGTATCTGTAATAACTTCTCCGCAAGACGCTCTGGACGCAAGCGCGGGCGTGTTCCCATCAGGCGCGGCCCCCTGATGAAAGCAGCTTTTGAACCTTGCAGTTATCGTCAATTGACGATAATATGCGCTCGCCCAAAACCTCCGCCGTGAGAATCCTTTTACACTCAACGGCGATGCTCATCTACTCAACAAGAGGTTTTGAGCCGTCGCATTAGCCGTCTGATTCTATGACTAAACCGCGCGCATCATATCAAAGAGCGCGTTTTCTTCATATCACTTTATGACTGGAATTTATCTTTAGGAGAATCGTTTCGGGAGCGTGCTGTTCTAAGGGTGAGCGCGCTCCCGTTGCTTGCACGTCCGTTTCATTATGGGGTGAGTCGGGCTGTGCGGCACAGAGGCCGCCGTGAACTCCCACGCTCAGATCACGGCGGCCTTGCTTCTTAGGTTGTAAGCAAATCTCTCAACTCCCAAACGTGCTTTGTGATTCCCGCCTCCATCGAAATTTTCTACTCGACGACGGCGAAAGCCCTGACGGGGAACGTGCCGAAGTCTTTGACTTTCACGGGCACGGCGAAGAATCGAAAGCCCGTCGCGGGCAAGCTGCCCAGATTGCAAAGATGCTCGACAATTGGAATCTGCGCTTTGAGTAGAATGGAATGAGCCGGGCGAGAGAGGTCGCGCGTGTCGTCAATGTTCAGTGAATCAATCCCTACGAGTTTCACTTCCGCTTCGACTAGATGATGCGCTATCTCTTCGGTCAGAAACGGGTGGCCTTCAAAATATTGCTCGCTTCCCCAATGCCTGTCCCATCCCGTGTGAACCAGCACGGCCTTATCTTTTAAATCAACATCACGAAAAGCTGCTGCGCTCACGCCGCGACCGTCGAACCCTGTAGCGCGAATCACAACGCCTTCTAAATCTGCGAGCGAAGAGAGTGGCAGTTGGGAGAGGTCTGCGCCGTCTCTGTACCTGTGGAAAGGCGAGTCAAGGTAAGTGCCCGTGTTCGCAATCATCTCAATGCGGCCTATGTGAAACTCTGTGCCCGGCGCATAGTGCTTCCGTGATTCTTCGCGGCTCAAAAAATCCGAGACGACGGGCGCAGGCAAGCCTCTGTAAGTCGTCAGCCCATGCTCAACCGTGTGGCTCAAGTCAATCAGGCGCTCTTGTGCTGGTCGGTCGTTGCTCATGGCTTGCAGGCAATTATCAAAAGAAAAGAGGGCTGTGTCCAGAGAGACACAGCCCTTCAGTGAAATTCGGCTTCCAAAGGAACTGCTATTGACAATTCGTAAGCTTGAAGTGGCCTACGCGCGTGCTCCAGTTAAATGAGCCTGTCGTTTGCAGGTACTCGGTCGTGTACCACATAGAACAGTCGTCGGTCGGGTCAACGCTCAGAGAGCTGTAGTCGCCCCAGCGGTGCAGTCCCGCGTTCTGTGAACCCGACCCGCCGTAGATGGAGCTTTCTGTCCCCATAGTGCCGAGCGGGTCTGTAGGCAGGCGCGCAGTGAAGCGTATAGCCGGATAGATGCTGCTGCTCGAAACGCTGTAGCCGAGCACTATGTCTCCAACCCTGTCCATCGCAGCGCTGCCCATCCAGCGATGTGCAGAGTCGGGCGAGAACGTTCCCGATTGATAGACGGTCGCCGTGCCGCTCGGGTTGCGCAGCTCGTACCAGCGCACAGCCGCGTGTCCGGTTCGAGTGTTGCCAATCTGCACGGAATGGTTGACGACCAGCGCTTCGTGCCCGTCGGTGAACTTGCGATACGCGAGCCGGTACATCAAGCGGTCGCCAAGTGAGTCCAGCTTGTTGCTGGTTCCGGGTTGCGATATGCAGCTACCCCCGGAGCATGCAGTGGCGAACGAAGTGACTGGAAGTGTGGTCGGCCCCGTGATGGTCGAGTTGGCGGGAGTGACCCAATCAACATGGAATTTCCATAGGTGCAGATTGTTAGTCCCGAAATTGAGTACGAAATTGGGCGACCCTACCGGTGGAAGAATCACACCGTCCGCGTCCGAAGGGAGCAGCCCGCCGTAGCTCGTGCCCAGGTTGAAGCACTGCTGAGTGGCTGGCAGCCCCGCACGCATCTTCGCCGCGTCAAGGGCGCAGACCCAGCCGCCACTGAAACTGATGCCGTTGTGGAACATGTTGTAAGTGATGTAATAGCCGTCGGGCCAGACGCTTAGTTTCGGGTAGTCGTTGAAATCCGAGTACTGGAAAGCATAAAGATTGTATGCTCCCAATGCGTCATTAGTTTTAGAGACGGCTACGCACTGGTAGTAGGGCGGGCCGCCCGTGACGGAGAACTGCGTCATGATCCAGCGGTTGTTAATCTTGTCGTACTGAGCGATGGGATCGCCGTCGTTATTGGTGCTGCACCTGCCTTGCGCGAAACCAGCCCACAGCGAATTGCCCGCGACCGGGCCTTTCAGCAGCACGCCGTCGCTCTTACGGTAAACGGCGAACGCCTCGTTGACCCACTGAACGTACTGGCCTGCGCCCAACGGAGCGTCCGCACCGACTGCGCCGTTAGTGTCGGGCGGGGCGGCGTTGACGTTGTAGTTCGGTATGCCCACGCCATCAAAGCTGGTAACGCCTGTGGTTGAAACCTGCGGGCCTGGCGCTGCCTGAACGGCTGAGGCTAATTCTGAGACCACTCTGGTCTGGCCTGCCGTTAGAGGCAAAGGCTTGACCGGGTGCTCTCTGTGCCGCTCGTTCCTGTCAGGCTCGTAAAGAGGCATGGCGACGACAGGGATTGACTCGCCTTGCTCCACCGCCCGGCTGTTGATGTCGGGGCCTCTTCTGCTTCTGCTCTGAACGTTGTCATTGTCTTGGGCAGAACTTTTACCGTACAGGACGAACCCGCTGACGGTGAGAGAAATGAGTAAAAGGTAAGTAACTCTTTTCATGTATCCTCCAGGGTGATTGGTTGGTGAGTAGAGGAGCCAAGCGAGGGCATCCTCTGTAAAAGAAATAATTGCTGATGTGAACAGTTAATCACGTACCGAAGCAACTTAATGTTAAGAGCGGTTGAGGTTCTCGTAACGTGAGCGATTCAGTTACTACCGAACTTCGTATTTAATTTCAAAAAAGATGCCTTTTTTAGAGCGCGGACGCTGCTATGAGTGGGAGGTGGCCAGACAGTATAGACACAGTTATAGTTAGAACACAAGATCGAGATGGATGCTTTTCAAACTGCTTCTAAAGAAAATCCTCGACCTAAGTTCGCCTCTCGAACAAACGGCGGATCATCTGCGGCAATAATAGAGAGGTTTGCAGCGGGTTGCCTGTGGCGAAGCGGCGCGCGAAGCCACGGAAAAGTTTTGCGGCGTGCGGCGTATAGCTGAACCACCAGAAGTCCGGGATGAATGAGAATCGGTTGACGTGAACATGCTGCGGCGTGACGAGTTCCAGAAGGCCCATGCGACCGTGCGTTCTGCCAAGCCCGCTCTGCTTAACACCGCCCCAGGGCGTTTGAGCTATGCCGTGAGTGTAAAGAACTTCGTTGACCATCACGGTGCCCGCCTCTATCTGCTCTGCTATGCGGCGACCACGCGCAACATCCTTCGTCCACACGCTCGCCGTCAATCCGAAAGGGCTATCATTCGCTAACCTGATGGCCTCGTCTTCCGATTTGAAAGTCATGATAGGAAGCACCGGGCCAAAAGTCTCGTCGCGCATCACGAGCATACTGTGATCCACGTCAACCAGCACGGTCGGCTCATAGAAAGAGCCTTTGAGTGTTTCATTCCTTCGCCCGCCTGTGAGAAGACGAGCGCCGCGCGCAACTGCGTCTAGCACATGCTCTTCAACCGTGCGAAGCTGCCGCTCGCTGGACATCGCGCCTATGTCAGTGGTCGCATGCGTGCCAATGTCCTGATGAAGAGATTTAACCATCTCGACAACGCGGGGTGTGAATTTCTCGGAAACGCTTTCATGCACGTAGCAGCGCTCGACCGAAGCGCACGCCTGCCCCGCGTTTGCGAGCGCGCCCCAGACGGCGGCAGTCGCAGACGCTTCAAGTGGCGCGTCCTCCATCACTATCATAGGGTCTTTGCCGCCAAGCTCCAGAACAACCGGCGTTAAATTTCGCGCAGCCGCTTCCGCAACGCGCACGCCCGTCTGGACGCTCCCCGTGAACATGATCTTGTCCGGGCGCGCTTCAACCAGCGCAGCCCCAGCGCGCCCTTCACCCGTCAAGACCTGAAGCAGATCACCGTCTAATCCTGCCCGCTTGAACACTTCGCCTATCTTCAGCCCTACGAGCGGCGTCAATTCAGATGGCTTTAGCACGACGGCGTTTCCGGCCATTAATGCCATAACAACTTCGCCGAGCGGAATAGCCCACGGAAAATTCCACGGCGAGATGATACCTACAACGCCCAGAGGCTTGTAGATGATGCGCGACGAGCGACCCATCAAACCATACTGGCCTATGTTTATCTTTTCGGGTTTCAGGAGCTTTGCAGTCTTTCGCCCAAAAAACTGCATCAGGTCGAGCGTCGGCACGATCTCCATTGAGATTGCCTCGTCCACGGGTTTACCCGATTCCTTCGAGATGAGTTCGGCAATCTCTTCCGTTTCATCCAGCACAATCGCTCGCGCGCGCATTACGACACGCCCGCGCTCGCGGAAAGAGAGTTTGGCCCAGTGAGTTTGCGCCCGCCGCGCCCGTTCGACTGCCCGCGCAACCTCTTCCGAAGATGCGACCGTGACGCGCCCAAGCTCTTCGCCCGTCGCAGGATCGCGCGAGACAATTTCGTCTACGGCCTCTTCGACCTTTAATGTTCCGACTTTCATCATGCTCACGCCAGATTATCTCTTAAAGAAGGTTTCTATGCCAGCTTTCGTGATTTCCTACTCTCGCGCCATGCGGGTTACAATGGCGTGAGAAGAGTCTCAAAAAGATTATCGAAGCGAACCGAAGAAGGAGAGTACGTGATGCAGAGACCGCAGCTAGCCGAGTTCATCAAGCACATGGATCAGGATTCCGTAGCCATCATAACAAGCGCGCCGGAAGCCACGCGCTCGAACGACACACAGTACCGCTTTCGCCAGAACTCCGACCTCTACTACCTGACGGGATTCGAGGAGCCTGAGACAATCGCCGTCATCGCGCCGAAGCAGGAGAAGAAATTCATGCTGTTCGTGCGCCCGCGCGATCCAGAGCGGGAGATTTGGGACGGGCGGCGCGCAGGCGTTGAAGGCGCTGTGCGCGACTACGGCGCGGAAGAGGCTTTCCCCTTTTCGGAATTTTCTGAAAAGCTTGGCGACCTGATTAACAATGCGCGCAATCTATACTATCGCATAGGCGACGGCAATCCGCTGGTTGACGAGATCATCATCAAGCAGATAGCAAGAATGCGAGCGCAGGGGCGCAAAGGCATAATGCCGCCCGAAGCCATCATTGATCCCGGCACCATCATCCACGAGATGCGCCTGATAAAATCGGACGACGAGGTGGCACTGATGCAGCGCGCCGCAGACATCGCGGCAGAAGCTCACGTCGAGGCCATGAAACTTGCGCGCCCCGGCATGAAAGAGTACGAGATTGAAGCTTTAATCGAATACATCTTTCGCAAAAGCGGCGCTACGTGTCCCGCCTACTCTTCAATCGTCGGCAGCGGCGCGAACGCAACCATATTGCACTACATCAACAACGATGCGGAGTTGCAGGATGGCGACCTTCTATTGATTGACGCGGGAGCCGAGTATCGCGGCTACGCTTCGGACATCACGCGCACATTCCCCGTAAACGGTCGCTTCACAAAGGCGCAGCGCGACATATATGACCTTGTGCTGGCAACACAGTTGGATTGCATCAAGATGGCGCGCCCCGGCGTGAGCATGGACGAACTGAAATCTCACTCGATTGAATTGCTCACGGAAGGCATGGTGCGTTTGGGATTGTTAGAAGGCGACCCTGCAAAGTTAATCGAGGAAGAGAAGTACAAGCAGTTCTACATGCACGGTCTGGGCCACTTCCTCGGCATTGACGTTCACGACGTTGGACTCTACTACTCGGACGGAGAATCGCGCCGCCTGGAACCCGGCATGGTCATCACGGTCGAGCCTGGAGTTTATATCGCTGCCGACACCAAAGAGATTCCCGAAAAATATCTGGGCATAGGCGTCCGCATTGAAGATGACGTGCTCATCACCGAAGACGGCAACCGCGTGCTGACAAACAAAGTGCCGAAAGAGCCTGAAGAGATTGAGCAGTTGATGACACGTTAGAAAGAGTACAGAATGATATAAGGCGGCGAGTCGAAGGCTATAAAACTTCAACTCGCCGCCTTTATCTTCACCGGTCTTTACTCAGCCGCTTGAGATAACTCCTCTACAATCTCGCGCATTGCCTCGCGCCCTTTCTCGACTTCATCGGGCTTCAAAGAGACTGCGCCGACGACGGCGTGGCCGCCGCCGCCGTAGCGTTCGCAGATGGTGGCGATGTTGTGCGTGCGCGGGCGCGGTGCCCACGGGTTCGAGCCTACGGAGATTTTCGTGCGGTATGCTCCGCGCGTTAGGGCGACCGAGTAGGTTGTCTGCGGGTAGAGATAATAAGGAATGAATTTGTTGAAGCCTTCAAGGCCATCGTTAACTAAATCGAACTGGACTACGCCGTTCGAGTATTGGCCTTTGCGCCGCATTATCTCAAGCGTTTCCAGATGCTGAGCTAAGATCGGACGAAAATGCTGCTGAACCTCGTCGCTCTCGGCAACTTCGTCGAGAGGGCGCGCGGTCAAATCACTAATAATCTTTTCGATGAAATTTTCGTCGGGGACGCTCTCTATCACCTGCATCAGTTGGAGCGCGGGCGCGCGAAGCTCCACGCACTGCGCCGCAGATTCATAGAGCGCGCCGTCAATTATGTGCGCCCAGTGTATCAGAGGCTCAAGACCGCTATCATCAAACCCGAAGCGCTCGCGTCCAATCCTTGCGATGAACTCTGTGCAGGATTTGCTCTCCGAGTCTAAAAACTTCTTCCCGGAGGTGTCGCGCTTGAAATGCTCTTCATCTTCCGAATTGAGGAAGGCGGATTGATGATGGTCGAACCACCACGTCAAACGATCAGACCTTGAATACTTGAAATCAACTATGGCGTTTTCGTCGCCGTCGAACATCTCTTCGTCGAAGAGCGCGCCGGGGCGATGCATCAAGCTTGTGTACCGAACGTCCGCTTCCGAATGAAAGCGCCCCCGATAGAAGCGTGTGAAGACAGCAGCAGAGGCCACGCCATCGAAGCAGTGGCCGTGATAAAGTACGCGCAGGTTCATGAAAGTGAAGTGAGTCCCAAAAGTTTTAGCTCAAAAGTTGAGAGTGCCATCTTAACAAGTTTCGCTGAAAATTTGCCAGAAGCCATCTTCGCGCTCGCCTCAAAAATTCGGTAAAATCAAGGGCATAAAAATCCACGACACTGGGGAGCTTCTAAAGTGACAGACTTCCATGTAAGTCGCAAGAAGATAGCGGCGCTAATGCTTATCATCCTGGCCTCGCGCGGAACTCTCTTTTCTCAGCAAACGGGAACAAACGAGTTGAGCTTGCAGGAAAGAGCCTTCATCGCAGGGAAGATTTATTCGTCCGTCAACACCTACTACGCGCACTGGCAGGCCGTTCCCGATCTGGATTTCGACGCGGCTTTCAAAGAATATCTTGACCATGCGCTTAAGGCCAGCGGGCGGCTTGAATTTGATCTGGCGACGCTGGAATTCATATCTAAATTGCGCAACGGGCATACAGGATTTTTCGACCAGTGGCTTCGAGACAATTACGGCCAGCCGTTAGGTCTTGCGGCATTGACGATAGAGGGGAAATGGGTTGTCACGCGCAGCGCCATTGAGGGCGTCAGAGTGGGAGACGTTATCTTAAAAGTTGACGAGACCGGCATGGAGGATTTTTTTCAGCAGCATCGTAAATACGTCTTCGCTTCGGACGAGCGCGCCGAGCGCCGAAACTTCTTCTTCCACTCGCACCTGTGGCCCAACCGTTTCACGCTGACATTTGACGACGGACGCAAAGTTACAATTGATCGCCGCGCACAGCATCTGGGTCAGCCGAAATATGAGACTGAAGGTAGATGGCTCACGGAAGGTCGCATCGCTTACATTAAGATTCCGGGCTTCTACGATCCGAAATTTCAAACGGACGCGATTAACTTCGTGAAGAGATTCGAGAGCGCTCATATGATAATCATTGATGTGCGCGGCAACGGCGGCGGGTCAACGCCAGCGGATTTGACTAAGGCGTTGATGGATAGACCATATCGCTGGTGGACTGAAGCGACACCGCAGACCCTGGCCGTGTTGAAGTATCGCGGCCAGTATTCTAACAATCCGCGCTTCATGTGGGCGAGCGAAGTCGTGCAGCCGGACAATCCTATCTTCAAAGGAAAATTGATTCTGTTGACGGACGGAGCCTGCGCTTCGGCCTGCGAAGATTTCGTCATCCCTTTTAAGACCAACGGACGCGCTACCATCATAGGCGAGACTACGTTCGGAAGCACAGGCCAGCCATTCAACTACGAATTCGGCAACGGGATGAGAGTGTTCGTCGGGTCAATCAGGACTTATATGCCCGACGGTTCGCCTTTCGAGGGTATAGGAATCGCGCCAGACGTGGAGATTCGCCCGCGCATAGAGGATTTAAGACGTGGAATTGACGCAGCGCTCAATCGCGCTATGGAAGAGGCGAGGGGAAGCTAATCTTGGAATTTTAGATTAGGAGTTAATGAGAGGCAGATGAGTTGAAAATGGATTCATCATTTATCGTCTTCATTTCATCTGCCTTCTTTGCTTTCAGTGAGATGATGGCGTTGCAGATGGTGTTGGAGTCGCTGGTGCCGGAAGCGGCTGGAGACCGAGTTGCTTGCGTATGAAATTCTCTGCATCGGCCTCTATGAGTTCGCCGTTGACAACCCATGCCTCTTCGGCAACCACATCGCCAGACTTGTTTATCTTCTTCGGGTCTAAAAAGATGTTATAAGGCGAACCCCAGCGGCGTGTGTCGCCCGTTGATTGGCGATAGCTGTAATGCGGCGTCTGGTCGCGCGCGGCGCGGTCTTCGGATTCTGTGACGATGGTGAAGGGCGGCCCCTGCGCGCCGAAGAATGTGCGCACCTCGTCGCGCGTGCCGTACTCGCTGACGCCTACGACATTCAACCCGTTCGCTTTATATTTCTGATAGAGAGAGGACGCCACCGGAAACTCGTTGCGCCAATTGCCGCACCACGGAGCGAAATAGACGACGAGCAGCAGTTTCGTGCCGTGCTGTTTTGCCAGCTTGCGAAGATTCACGGGCGCGTCGTCGCCCAGGTTTTTATAAGTCCAGTCGCGGTAGTTGATGGTCTTCTGCTGAATCGGCGCGTACTCGTGCCCGGCCTGCGCTTGAGCGAGCCGCGCGACGGGCGCTAAGAAAAGAGCGAGCGCAAGGAGAACTAAAATTTTTCTCATAATCAAAACTCCTGAATCGGATGTCGGATGCTGGATGTCGGATGCCTGTGAAAGCTTTTCTCTAACATCTAATGTCTGACATGCTAGTCACCGGTTTTTTGCTCATCAAGTAAAGGTTTGATGACGGCTTCGAGCGCGTCGCGCACAGTGCCGCCGATGATTCGCTGGCGTATGCGTCCCTCGCGGTCAATGATGATGGTAATGGGAAGCCCAGGCCCGTTACCGAACTTCGTGGGCACGTCGGTGGACGCGAGCGTGATTGTGTATTCCTGCTTGATCTCGTCCTGAAATTTCTTCACATCATCGGGCGTGTCGCTGGAAGAGACGCCGACTATCTTCAACCCTTGCGCGCCGTGATCGCGCTGCATCGCATTGAACTCAGGAATCTCTGCGCGGCAAGGCCCGCACCACGTAGCCCAGAAGTTCAAGAGCACTATCTGGCCGCGCATCTCGCTCAAATGAACAGTGCGCCCGTCCAATGTCAGCAACTCTACGTCAGGAGCCATCTCATAACTCGCTCGGTTGCTTGCGGCCTGCTGTGGAGTTGTGGCGATTGCTCGCGACTTGCCTTTGAGCAGCGCCTCGGCATTGGGCAGCCATGCCAGCACGCTGGACATTCTTGATGTGTAATTGAACGCGACGGCGAGACCTATAAGAATCAGTATGAAGCCTGAGACTACTTCGACCTTGTGCAGGTGCTTTCTAAACTTTCCGTAGAAGCCCAGGAATTGATTGATGCTTAAACCCGTCAGCAGGAATGGGACGGCGAGTCCGGCGGCGTAGAACGCGGAAAGTATCAGGCCGCTTCGCCATCCGCCGCTTGTGGCTGCAAGGCCGATGATGCCGCCCAGGATTGGGCCAATGCACGGCGTCCACCCGGCGGCGAATGCCATGCCGAGCGTCAGCGATCCAAGCATCCCGCGCGGTTTTTGTTGTGAAAAGAATCTGGTGTCTTTATAGAGCGCAGTGATCTTCAGAAGTCCAATCAGTTGCAGGCCGAAGAGGACTATGACGAGGCCGCCAATCATGCGAACCCAGATGTTGTTGAAGAAATAAGTCCCAAGGAAACCTGCGGTCGCGCCGAAGCCCACGAAGATAATTGAAAGCCCTACGTTGAATGCCAGCGAATTGGCAATCACTGCGCGCAAGGCGGACGCGCGCGTGCCGCCTTCGCCTTTCAAGCGGTCAATGCTCACGCCCGAAATCAACGAAACGTAGCCGGGCACAAGCGGCAGCACGCACGGGCTTAGGAACGAGAGCAGGCCAGCTAGAAAGGCTATGGGGATTGTGATGTTCGAATCGTTCATGTCTTCCTAAGATGCTTTCTGATGCCTGCTAAGAGCAGGTGCGTTGCCGCCACCGATTGAAGAAGCCCAATTGTCAGTCTTCTGGCCGATGCGCGTCAAGGCAGCAACGAAGGACTGAAAATTAAATGAGGTATGTGGACGAATCAGCCGCTCGCGCGGCTCATTTATGCAGCCGCTTCAATCAACTACTGCTCCTGCTCGGCCAGAAGCTGCTCTATAAGCTTCGTGATGCGCGCGTTCTCGGCCTCGCTCGCTCCGATTGTGATGTAGCGAATCTGGCCGCGACGGTCGATAAGGAACGTGCTGGGAATAGAAGAGACGCCGTAAGCATCGTCGTTGTCGCCGTTGTTGGAGATGGCTATGCCGTATGGCAGGCTGTACTGCCGCTTGAATTGTTGAAGAAAACTCAAACCCTGCTCGCCGGTTAGCTGATGTCCCGCTGCTTCGGACGCATCCTGAATATGAGTCAGGCCGAGTATCACCAGCCCCTTCGCTTTATACTTGGCGTGCCACGCCTTCAATTGCGGAAAGGTGCTGACGCATGGGCCGCACCAGGGTGCCCAGAAATCAAGCAGCACCACCTGGCCGCGCAAGTCCGCGAGCTTAACTGGCCGCTGGTCTATCCAGTTGACCGCCACTATCTCCGGCGCTATGGCGTTGCGCGTCGCAGGAATTCGCACAGCCCGTATGTCGCTCGTGGAGCGCCCCATCATCATCAAGACGCGCGTGGCCTTCTTGTACATGTCTGCGTCGGGCAGCGCCAGCGCTATCCCGCTCAACTCTTCCAGCACTTTGGCCGCGTCGTCTCTACGGTTCATCTTTATCAGCAGGTCAATGAGAAAGCCCGCAGAGGTGTCCAGTGTCTCCCGGAACGCGCGCCGCTCGTCATTCGTGTGAAGCTCAAGATTTTTAAGGACTTCGTATGCATCCTGTGCAAGCTCGGCGGCACGGTCGAAATTTTTAGAAGTGGCGAGCGCCGTAGCCAGTTCGGTTTCGACGCGCGCAAGTTGATCGGGGCGTTGAGGCTGGCTCGCCCTGTACTCGGCCAGAAATTTCTCTGCGTCATCCAGCTTGCCTCGCTTCGCAAGCATGGAGGCCGCTGTGATGCGCGCTGCTTGCGCGTGCTCATTCGGGCTTGCCGGATGATCTGCTAAGAATCGTTGGAAGGCGGCGAGCGTTTCGTCGTCGCGGTTCGAGATGCTGTAGAGCATGCCCAGAAAATAGAGGTCATCACCTTTCAAGTCTACGCGCGAGGCCAGGAGCGCAGCATGATGAGCGGCCATCGCTCGCTGTTCCTGATAGACCTGCTGCTCAAGCTGCGGGCTATAAGCGACGTGCGTGCGCTCGAACTCGTTGAACTTCTTCGCAGCGTAAGTTCTTGCCTCTTCGTAAAGCGTTGCGGCTGTGCGCGTGTCTGGCGTCGCCGGATTAGCTTGAGAAGCTTGCTGGCTCTCGGCGGTTGTCGGTTGAGCGGGCGTGGCCGGTTGCCGAGCGCTTTGAGGCTGGCTCCCTTGCGCGAAGATAGTAAAGCCGGAAGCGAGAGCCATCAGAAAAGTGAGCGCGAGCGTGAACGAGCTTTTCATCTGGTACTTTATTCTCCCCGTAAAACTCTATTTGCGATTGAATGCGGCTGCCAGACCATGCTGTACTGACCAAAACCGGTTATATCGCGCCGACCGGGGTGAAACGGGCTGGACTGAAACGGTTGAGCAAAGCGTGCGTCCTGCGATTTACGATCTGCTCTGCAATCAACTCTCCGGTTATCGGCGCAAGCAATATCCCGTTGCGGTAGTGGCCGGTCGCGTAAAAGAGTCCAGACGTTTCCGGGCACGCTCCCAGCACTGGCATATCGTCTTCAGCGCGTGGTCTAAGACCAGCCCAGAAATCCGTCAGAGCAAGTTGGCCCACTTGCGGCGCAATCTCCATCGCGGCGGTCGAAATCTTTCGCAATCCATCAGCGGTAACATGCGCTTCAAACCCCACATGCTCCGTAGTCGAACCTGCAAGAAGTCTTCCATCCTGTCGCGGCACGACGTAACCGCGCGGGCTGTAGATTACGTGGCGCATGGGGCGCTGGTCGGGAAGCGCGAAACATAGCATCTGCCCGCGAACAGGTTCGATGCGGACGCCCGCGAATCTGCTGCCGGACGGAATGATAGAAGAACTCCACGCGCCACAGGCCAGCACAATTACGGAAGATTGAATCACGCCGTCGGAAGTCTCCACGCCACGAATGCTCTCGTCGTCAACAATCAGGCGAAGGGCTTCCGTTTTAGTCCGAACCTGAACTCCGAGCCGTAGTATGGATTCGGTCAGAGCCGCGACGAGCTTACGATTCTCTACCTGCACGTCCTTTGGGAAAAGCAGCGCACCTTTAACCTGCGGCGAAATCCACGATTCCATCTCACGCGCCTCACGCGCGCTCAGTTTCTCGACCGAAAGAGCAGCGCGCCGCTGCCATTCGTAGCGACTATTTATCTCTGCCTCGTCCTCTTCCGTGAAAGCCAGATAAAGGGTGCCGGTTCTATCAAGCTCAACATCAACGCCCGTTTCTTCCAAGAGCGCATCAGCGAATGACGGATAAAGGTCGCGCCCCGCAGAGGCCAGATCGAAAAAGTCGCCGCCCGCGTCAGCCTCGCACTGCGGCGCAAGCATTCCTCCGGCAGCCGAAGAAGTTTCCATCCCTGGACTGGCCCCGCGCTCCAACAGCACAACCTTCATCTTCTTTAGCGCGAGCGAGCGCGCAACGCACAGCCCTACGACGCCCCCGCCTATTACAATTGCCTCCGCCGCTTTCGCTTCTTGATTTCCCATTGAAAAGAGGTTGCTGGTATGATTGGCGAACTACAGAATCCAGAATTCAGGAGTCAGAAGCCAGAATGAGGGCGAGCGTGCAAGCTTTCCTCTCTAAATTTGCTTCTATGAAACCTTTCTTCTGGCTTCTGAATTCTGACTCGTGAATTCTGGCCTATGAAACATACTATCACACTCATACCTGGCGACGGCATCGGGCCTGAGGTCACCTCGGCTGTGGTGCGAATCATAGAGGCTTCGGGCATATCGGTTGAATGGGAGACGCACTACGCGGGCGCGCAGGCGCTGGAAAAATTCGGAGACACCTTGCCCGGCGATCTTCTGGAATCAATCAAGCGAAACCGCGTTGCGCTCAAAGGGCCTATAACGACGCCGGTCGGCAAAGGCTTCACTTCCGTCAACGTCGGATTGCGAAAAGCGCTTGACCTCTACGCGAATCTTCGCCCCGTGCGCGCTCTGCCCAACATCCCATCGCGCTACCCTGAGCTTGATCTGGTAGTCGTGCGCGAAAACACTGAAGACCTCTACTCAGGCATAGAGCATGTCGTCGTGCCGGGCGTAGTAGAGAGCATAAAGATCATCACGGAGAAAGCTTCGACGCGCATTGCGCGCTTCGCTTTCGATTACGCGCGGCGCGAGGGGCGCAAAAAAGTCACAGCCGTTCACAAGGCCAACATCATGAAACTGTCGGACGGGCTGTTCCTGGACTGCTTTCGTAAAGTTTCTGAAAGTTACCCTGAGATTCAGGCTGACGACAAGATAGTTGACAACGCCTGTATGCAGCTTGTGATGCGCCCAGAACAGTTCGACATCATGCTGCTGGAGAATCTCTATGGCGACATCGTTTCCGACCTCTGCGCAGGATTAATCGGCGGCCTCGGTCTGGTGCCCGGCGCAAACATAGGCGAGCAGGGCGCACTCTTCGAGGCCGTACATGGCTCAGCCCCTGACATTGCCGGACAGGGCATAGCCAACCCTACCGCACTTCTTCAATCCGGCATCCTGATGCTACGCCACTTAGGCGAACGCGACGCCGCGCAGCAGATTGAAAGCGCCATGCTGAAAGTTTTCGAGGAAGGAAAGGTACGCACGCGCGACATAGGCGGCACGGCCAAGACAATGGAGTTTGCAGAGGCAATCATCGCCGCGATGTAAGCAGTCGGTAGCTGAATTAAAAGCGCAAAAAAGTCTGGTACTCTTCACACGGGTTGAGAATTTCAAAGGTTAGTCCCGCCAAGGAGAATCCTCATGGAAGGCTATTCCAGATTCACCGATCAGCTTAACGAATATGAAAGAATCATGGAAAGCTATTACAGATGCGATCCGTTTGAGAAGTGTAATGCTTTAAGTGAGCAGGCGGCGAATAGCTTTAATGAATGGGTGAAGACAAGCGCGGCGGAATTGGATATGGGGCGTGCAGCATTAGAGCGCCAATTAGAGCCTTTACGAGCCATCGAAGCGCAAGCGAACAGTATCAGCGAGCGACTGCATAATGAAAAGCCTGACCCGCCCGACCCCGCCGCAGTGAAGGCTTACAATCTTCTGGTCACCGAGTTCAATCAGCTTGTTCAAAGACATAAAGAGTTATTCCACGCCTGCCAGCAGAGCGAAAAGTCTTACAACGAGCGAATCAATGAGCATAATCAGGAAGCATCTCGCCGCCGCCAGCAGGCCGAGGCCGTTGATAAAGATGCGGTCGAGCAATTCAACGCTTACAGGCATTGGCTGGAAGGAAGAGGCCCCGAAAAGTTCTTTAAGGAGTTAAACATTTCTTATGCTGCTCTCATGCAAGAAGTAAAACAAGCGGCTGAAAGCTTCCCGGAACTTCACCAATATATTAATCGAATCAGGAAGCTTAGAAGCGAGCTTGGCGCGTATGCTCAGAAAAATCAGGAGTCAATCGAAGATGGAATCATGGTTGTCGAAGTCACGGTGTGCCGAGAAGCCGCAGAGTACGAATCGGAGCAATGTTACATGTTCGTTGATTCAGGCGCTTCGGTAGTATCAATCCAACCGGAGCTTGTAGAAGCCATTGGATTGACCGAGCATGTTGGCGATGAGGTGGAGATTTATTTGCCTAGAGGAATAAGTATCAAAGCGCCTCAACTTGTAATTCCAGAGATGTCTGTTCAGGGAATGAAGGCCGAATATGTAAAAGCCATAGTTCTGAGGGAAACGCAGCCGGGCGTTGACGGCTGCATCGGGTTAAGCTTTCTTAATCGGCTCAACTATCATATCAAGAAGGAGGGGCCGCAAAGACTGCTGCCGGGTAAGAAGAATGAGCCGCAGGAGCCGCCAGCTTTTGACGTATTCATCAGTCATCGGTCTGAGGATTTCTCCGACGCCAAAAAGGTGTTCGACCTGTTGAATGCGTCAGGTTACCATCCTTTTCTCAGCGAGATTTCTCTTCTGGGCAGAGGTGATGCTGATTTCCGCAATGGTCGAATTTATAGATTACTTCTCTTCATCGGAGCAAAGCCTGTTTTACAGTTGAGAAACTTCGCCCGATAAGCAGGTTCAGTAGTGATCATTATCTTCATCTGATCTCTTCACAATTCCGACGCCACTCTTAGATTAAGCGAAGGAAAAGATGAGAAGTCTAAAGCCTCTGAATAAAAGCCGAATTGTCGTTTCCGGTTTTGTCACCTGTGCGCTGGCATTCCTCTCTCTGTTCGCATTGACGTCTGCCCAAACGCCGCAACGTGGCGGTGTTGACTGGATATTCGTTCTGGATACTTCAGCCTCAATGCGCGGCGCAGGCGGAACAAAAAATATTTTCGATAAGGTAAAGAGTACCATCGCGGACTTTATTCGCACTACCAGAGAAGGAGATTCGGTAACGATCTACACATTTGATCGCGACACTAAGTCTCGTCCGACCGTGCGCATCGCTGACGAAACAGATAGGCGCGACCTGCTTAAAACCATAGATGAGATTCAGGCTAATGGTGACCGAACCAAGCGGCATTGAAAAACGCACCCGTCCACCGTCTTCGCGCTCAATAAGCGCATCAATTACATCATCGGCATTATCTTCTCTGAGCTTGTTGGTTTCGATAAAACGAACGACTTCTTGCTCAAGCTCGCTGTCAGGGAAGGCTCCGTTGAGCAGGCCATCGCTCAGAAGCTTGCGCGCTGAATCGATCATCATAATCTCGTATTGCCTGATGGGCAGTGAGAGCGAGGCTACGCCGAAGCTGCAATAGCTGGCGGAGCGACCGCGCACGCGGCCTGCTACGCTGAGTTGAGTTTTGATGTTATCAACGGCGTTGTCGCTATCGGTGCCGATTTGCGAGCCGATCTGAATGTACAACCCATCCGCAATAAGCGAGAGCAGGTCGCTGGTTTCACTAATCACTTGACCAGATTCATTGACGCTATCAATCAGGTAAAGAAGATCGAACGGCGGTCGCTTGATGGGAATAACGTTTCTACCGTAATTGATCGAAAAATTATCATCACTGGATAAAGTTGTGAACCGCTCAATCTCCTTGAGCGCGCCGTAGGCGTTCGGCTTAACCAGCGTTGTGCCGGGAAGCCTTTGAAAGACACGCGGCAAAGCCAGCACTCCTGTGATGTTCGTAGAAGGCGAGAGAGTCTCCGCATGGTGGCGCGCGATAAATGCCACATCCAGAAACATCCCGCTACCCGTTCCGCCTGCAAGGCTGCCGACGATATAAATTTCAATATCCTCTCGCTCTGAAACGTCAAATCGTTCAGCGTACATCTGCTTGTTATATTTCACGAGCCTGACATCATCGAGAGCTTTACCGACGCGCGACATGATGTCGCCTATCTTCGCAAACAGGACCAGGCGACCGCGCGCGCGCACCTGTCCTGCACCGGCATTAATAGCCTGGATAGGGATGTTCTTGGGCCACCATTCGTCAATGTGTTCGTTCGTGCCGCGGTAAAGTTTGATAAGACGGCGCTAACGGCTATCAAGCAGCAACACGTAAATTACCGAAGCAAAATGGAGCGGCAAGTTGCCAGCGAGCTTGATAGAAACTTTAAGCGGCTGCACGAGAATCTGATTCACTCCCTAGATGAATGGTGGCAGCGCGCCATTAATCGTCCGAACGGCCTCAATTATGCGAAGAGTTTTGCTGAAAAACTGCTCGCCAAGCTTGAGTGGTATCAGCACATGATGGAGAACGAATCAAAAGAGGAACGGGATCGGCTCAAAGCGCTCAATTTCAGCATGCTTGAAGAGCAGATGCGCGAAGCGGCGGCGGCATTCCTCAGAAGAGAAAGCAGAGTTCAGACAGCTTGCAATAACTATAAAGGTTTGGTTGACCGCGAGTGCGATCTGTACCTGCAAGTCGCACGGCGGGACAAGGCAGCGGAGCTTTACGGCTCGCTTCGCACGAATGTTGAGGGAATTATTGGACGTTGCGTGCGAATACGCCTGAACCTTGAAACGACGCTCAAAAAATACGAGCAGGCGTATCTGGACGCTAGCACTTCACGCAGCGGCGAAAGCCTTTTCGAGCACACAGTGCGCTTTGATGCTCAAGCCAACCGTCCAGCGATTACCACAGAGGATTTCATCAACTGGTATCGCCATGAGAACGACACTCTGGCCCACTGGGCGGATATGCGCGAAGATGATGTCGCGCGCGAACTGTTCGACTTCATCATTGAGCGCTATCGCCCTCTGACCGGCCTCTCAATTGATGAGGTGCTGCAACGCGGCACGCCCGACGACATCATGCGTGACCTCACTCAATTAAGTCGCCTGGCCGTTCCGCTCTGGCACTACGACGAAGGCAGAATCCCTGTGAACAACCGTGACATCATACACGAGATGTACCACTACGGTGTGGAGGACGCAAACAAGACCATTCTCATGGACCCGAAAATTTATGGAAGGGTGCCGCGTGGGTCAAATGATCCGTCATTTGTTTCAACGCTTGACCCGCATCGCATCACACTCTTCAAGGTAAAGGTGGGCGTCCCGCTCTTCGCTTTGCAGGGCATAGAAGATATGGAACGCGCTTACAAGGACCCGGACAAGACGGTCTCGAACCATTTACACCGTGAATGGGAGTCGTTCCCGAGCATAACTCCAGGCGGTGATGATGGGGCATTGCGCCTGTTCGCCATCGCACAAGCGCCTGAGCCGTTCGCTTTCATCGAGCGGCGCGGCGAATGGTACTATGTGCGCTCGCAGCAAGCCAGAAGGACGGAGAACGGCCAGCTTCGTCTCGGCCAGGGACGTCTCACTGCCTTCTCTGCTTTTGAGAAGAATAGAGAGCTTATCAAAGAGATCCAAAATAAGATCGAAACCATCACACGCACCGAGGGCGAAGTTCGAGTTAATGCAGTTTTGCGCACATACGCCGAGCAGCTAATCAATCAGGTCTCAGGCGGCAATGTTGATGCAGCGGTAAAGGAGCAAGTCGAAAAGGAGATTAACTCTATCGAAGAATATCTCCAGCGTATGGCGACAATTCGTTAGAGCGTTTTCTGTGAAAGAAAGGCTTTAAATAGCCTGTAACTTTAGATGCGAGCCATTGAACAGAAAGGCTCGCATCTAAGGTCTTTAGAGCAAATGAGGTAGGCTGTTATGTTGAGATTGAAACCCACAGCAATCATCGCGCTTGATCCTCACACGGCGGCTTTCTGCGGTGCGGTGTACCAAAGGCTCGAACAAAGCTTTGGGGCGCGTAGCCGTCTAATCCAGGCCTATGCTCTAAAGATGGAAACGGACGCACTCGAACTGGTGCCGGATGTCGCTTCCATCGCGGATTCGAGTTTCGACCTACAAGCCGCCCGCGAAAGTATGAAGCATATCAACGCGCAGGAAGCGCGGGCGCTTTTTGAACGTGAGAGAGTGAATAAACTGGAACCTGCGCTCATAAAAATGCTGGAGTCGGGCCGCGCCTTTGACGAGATAGTCGAAGCCGGAATGTCCAACATCGTGGTGGCGAATGAGCGAATGATCTACCTGCTGATTCCATCGGCTAATCCGGTTATAGGCGAGATTGCGCTCGATTTAGCCAACTTGATTAGATGGCTCTTCGGTAAACTTTTCACTAACGAAGTCCCGACGCTGGATATCGTCGTGCTGCTGCCACAACTGTTCGATAATCCTGCTCCGCCAGATTACGCCGCTACATATGCATTACTGAAAAGACTCGATTACAGCGCCACGCTGGGCATGGATCACAGTAAACCAGTTTTCGATAATTGCTGGCTAATAGATAGCACTAATGCGCGCGGTATCAGACTTGGTTCGTTAGCCGAAAACTTGGAAAGCTACAGCGATGCGTTTGCAGGATTTCTGACTGCCGATTACGAAAGAAGTGGTGCCTGGGCTGTGGCGGGCAGAGCACGAGGCAAAGTAGCTGCTTATAGCTCTTTCGGCCACGGCGAGCTTTTCTTCCCCGCTGAACTCACTGTCATGCGACTCAGTTCAGCGCTTGCGCGCGATATTATCTCCAGCGACTTTCTGGCTGATGGCGCGCAGCCCGCTCAAGATGATCGCCGTATGCTGATCGCGGCGAAGGAATTCGTCTTGAGCAAGGGGTACACGGATACGCTGGCGGGAGTCGAACGAGAGAAGGGGGGGCTAATCTGGCAGCGCGGCTTTGATCCGCGCGACGAGATGCGCGGAGAACTGGCGGCACACGAATATGTCAGCGAGTTGCAGCGTCGCCACGAAAAATTCGAGAGCGAAACATTGCTGAGCTACAACCGCTCGCTGCTAACGAGCGGCAATGAAGCGCAAGCCGAGCTTATCCAGCTACTGGACGCAGAGATAGATCACCGCTTGGACGCAACGCCCAACGGTTTAGGCGAAGCGCTCAAGTTGGTAGAGATGTTCGTAGATCGCGCCATAATCTTAAAAGCAGATACGCCTAACGACCGCCCGCAAAACTTAATCACCGAGCAGCGCGCCGCTCAAGGCTCAATGGACAGTCGGCTCGGAATTACGATTGATCGTGAGAAGACCAAAAGCATACTTGCCAGAGTATATGAGCTGCGTAGCCGTTTGAGTGCTATGCGTACAACGTTGAGCCTGCTGCCTGTCGCTGACGGTCAACAGGAGCGGCAAGTGGCGCAAGTGAAAACGGCAGCGGCTAATTCTCCAACAGCGAATGTTTCAGAAAATGAGCCGCTCGCTGTTGATGAGCAAACAACTGGAAGCTACACTCCGCAGGATGAGCATCTTCGACTCGAAGAAGAGATTGAAGATGCAGAGCAGCAATTACAGACTCTGTATGGAGAATATCCTCATGCCGTTTCTGAAGAAGACGCTATGGCTTATCATGTGCGCCACGAAGCCAGCCAGAAAGCGCTCGAAGATAGTGTCAAAGCCGTCGCAGATGCTGAAGTAGAATTAATTACCGCAGGCACTAAGTTGAACGAGGCTCGGCGCGCCCTAAACGAGTTGCAGCAGGAACGGCGGCAATTTCTCTACCGCCATTTTGTCCTGCATCCGGTGCTTTTGCTCTTAGTAATATTCGGCGTTCCGGCTCTAGCTGCATTCGGCGACATTGGCCCGGCTCGTCAATTGGTCGAGTTCTTCTGGGATAATCTTAGCCAGTTTGTTTTCTGGCTCGCCTGTGTTGCGGCTGCTTATGTCATAGTTATTTTTTACATGTACGCAACCGGCATCAACCGCCGCGTGAAAGAAGCGCTCGATCAGGTCAGCAAGCTTGGGCGAGGCTTGGACTCCGCTCAAATTCAGTTGCGCAGCGCGCACAACGAAGAATTGCACCTGAAATATGAACTGTCCCTGCATGACGCGCGCGTCAAAACTCTGGGCCAATTGATTAAAGTTACGGAGCAAAGAATTACGGACTTACGTCAAACGCTTGATGCGTTAAATGAGACACGCGCTCAATTCGTGCGAAAGCACGACGAAGCAGTGCCAGTATCTTCTATCACGCGCCATCCTGTGCTTCTAAAGGAAGATATTGATGCTTATTATCGGAAAAAGATTTCAGATGTTAAGTCTCTAGCGGACATCTTTCGGCGCGATTATCTGGAGAAGCGACGCTCGGAGGTGCGTCGAATTCCTATAGAAGAATTCCGCGAAAAGCTGGAAAGCTTTACCCGAAGTCGTGATCCTTTCGAGAGGCTCATGAAACTCTCGATTGAAGATGTCCTGCTTGGGCGCGAGCCGGAGTTGGTCTCAACCGGCAGCTTACCTAACCGACTGAAGGCGCTGAGTGATGCGGCTGAACCTCTGGTGCCTTTGAGCGACGCAAATGAAAACCCTGAGAAGTACGCGCAACGCGATGTCACTCTTCTGGCGGGCACGCAAGACCATGCGAAGCTTCTTGATCTTTACAGAATAAATTGTTCTGAAGCGACACTTCACCCGTCTGAGGATGAAAAAACCTTGCGTGCTTTAACACGCTGCCTGAATTTCCCGGCCTACTTCTTAGGCAGAATTCAATACTATCGCTCTTGTTACGAGCGTGATAATGGGCTGGACCCGGAATCTAAAAAGCTTCCTGATTTGATTCCGATGGAAATGGCCTTAAGCCCTGAAGTGCGGAGGGCGCAAGAACAACTCTTGCTTGGAATCGCTATCGGCATGGTTTCACGCAAAACTGATGGCAGCTATATTCTTGTTAATAGCAAGCAGGAAGAGATGCTTGGTATTGATCGCGGAAAAATTGCTGAAAAGTTCACTACAGATTTTCGCGCAAACCAAATTTATGAAGAACTCCGTGCTCAGGTCAGGGAAAGTTCGTCAGACCGAAGCATCATTCACCGGAAGCTCACAGAATTCAGCGAAACCGCAGATGATCTTGATGGCAACGAGCGAGAGCTTCTGGAGAAACTAATACAAAAATATCATCCGCTCAGCTAAGTTCTTTAATCATTATACAGCCTCACACTGAAATTACATTCCCCTTATTCTGTGATGAAAAACCATTCAGCGGCACACGTAACCATGAGCCGCTGAATGGTTTTTTTCTAAGCGTGTGAATCTATTCTTAGGGTGTCGGCGTGTTCGCAGGCGTCGCGTCGTAGTCGCCAGCGATTACTATGGTCATTTGATCCGGCCTGAAATATTTCTTTATCGCTGCGTTGACCTCTTCGAGCGTGACGGAGTTGATGATCTGCGGGTAGCGATCAATGTAGTCCGCGCCCAGATTGTAGAACTCCGCATTCCAGAGAGCGCCTGCTATGCCAGCGTTCGTCGCAAGCGAGACTTTGAACGAGCCTATGGCAGAAGACTTCTCGGCAGCCAACTCGTCCGGTTTAATCCCGTTCTGCACGTAGTCGCGCAGCACGCTCATGGTCGCGGCAATGGCGCGGTCAACGTTCTTCGGGTTGACAGAGACGCCTATGTACCACGGCCCTGCCGCAAGACCCGGCGTGCGAAAGCGCGAGTTGATGCCGTAGGTCAACCCTTGTCGGTCGCGTACCTCAAGGCCCAGACGCGACGAGAGCGTTGATTGGCCCAGCGCCCTGTTCGCCAGGATAGCCGCGTAATAATCGCGCGCGTTTCGGCGCAGCGGAGCCGCCGAACCCAGAACGATGTCAACGTTCGCCCTTTCGCGCAAGGTCAGCACCTCGCGTCGCGCTGCCGCTTGCTGCTGCGCGTCTGTGACATTGATGTCAATGCTGCGCGGGCCTGCGAAAGCTCCGAATACTTCCTCGAATTGACGACGAACATCCGCCGCGTTCACATCGCCCGCGACGGCGATGATTAGAGAGCGCCCGCCGTAATGCTCGTTGTAAAAGTTGCGCACGTCCTCAACCGTGATTGATTGAATGCTGCGTATCAACTCTTCGCCCGGTCGCTGGTAGAACGGGTTCGAGGGGTCGAAGACCAACTCGCTGAATCGCTCGTATGCGCGCGAACTCGTGCGCGCCTGATCCTCGCGTATCGCTCCTATTAGCTGCTGCTTCAACTTCTCCAACTCCTCCGCCGGGAAAGATGGCTCGCGCATCTCTTCAGCGAGAGTTCGCATCATCAGCGGCAGGTCGCGCGACAGCGAGCGCGCCACCATGTTCACGGCGAACTGGTCTGTCGAATAATCAATCTCAGCGCCTACGGATTCCAGGTCTGAGGCGAGTTGAAGCTTCGTGCGATGCTGCGTGCCGCGCTCAAGCATGTCGCCTGTGACGAGCGCAAGGCCGGGCTTCGCCTGCGAATCGAAGTAAGAGCCTGCGCGGAACGAGCCGCGCAACGCGACGGTCGGCGTGGCGTGGTTTTCGAGAACAAGTAGCGTAGCTCCGTTCGGCAACTGCGTGCGCGTAACGCGCGACGCGAAAGTAGAGCCGCCCCCTTGCGCGCTAGCAGGCGTAGCGCTAGAAGAGGCCGATCTGCTGTCTGCTCGCCCGCGATTGTTTTGAGCGTGCGCCGCAGATGAATCGTCACTATCATGCTGCCGCGTTGAATCTTCGGAACTCGCACGCGCGCCCGGCGTGCGATAGAACTCTACGCCGCGCCGTGACAGTGAATCGGAGTCTGAGGCTTGCAGCCCGCTCGGGCGCGCGCCCGCAGGCTGATTGCCCCCGGCTGCATGCTTCGGAATGAAGTAACCGACTGTTCGATTGTCTTCCGTGAAATAGGTCGTGGCAACGCGCTGCACATCGGCAGCCGTTACTTTGGAGATGTTGGAACTGTAGTCCTGGAAAAAATGCCAGTCGGCTATGGCCTCTGTCTCGGCCATCTGCGCGGCGATATTGAAAGTGCCGTCTCGGTTGAAAGCCTCCTGCGCCAGAATCTGCTGCTTCGCCTTATCAATCTCTGCCTGCGTCACGCCGGAATCCGTGACGCGCTTCAATTCAGCCAGGATAACTTCTTCCACCTGTCTCGGCTCAACGCCGGGACGAAGCGTGGCGGCTACCTCGAAAAGTCCCGGATCGCGGTGCTGATCCGCGTTAGAAAAGACGTTGATTGTAAGCTGCTTTTCAACCAGAGCTTGATAGAGCCTGCTCGTCACGCCCTGCGACAGTATGGTCGAGAGCACTGCGAGCGGGTAGGTGTCGTTCTGCGCGGGCGGGTTCAAAGCCCTCTTAGCCAGGTCTTCATTCGAGAGAACGTTCCCCTGACCCAGAGTGCCCGGCGTGTGGTAAGCAATCTCTACGAGCGGCACTTCGCCTGCTCGCCTTATGGTAACGCGGCGCTCGCCCTGCTGTGGCGGCTCTTCCGTGTAAACCTGCGGGATGGGCTGGGCTGAAGCCTGATAAACGCCGAAGTATTTACTGATGAGCGAAAGCGCGCCTGCGCGGTCAAAGTCGCCTACGAGAATTGCCGTTGCGTTGTTCGGCTGGTAGAACGTGTCGTAGAAAGTTTTCAGCCGAGTGGTCGGCACGCCTTCAACATCGGTGCGCCAGCCTATCGTCGGGTGATGATAAGGATGCTCGCGGAAGGCAAGAGAGTAAATCGCCTCGTCCAGAACTTCCGAAGGCTCGTTCTGCCCGCGCTCCAGTTCGTTGCGCACGACCGTCATCTCGGACTGGCGATCAGCATCTGCGATGAGAGAGTTGCGCATGCGGTCTGCTTCCAACTTCACGGCAAGCTCAAGCTGATCGGACGGCACCGTCTCGAAATACATTGTGCGGTCATACCACGTGTTCGCGTTAAAGGCCGCGCCTATCCTCTGCAAGGTGGCCGCTATCTGCGTGTTCTTCGCCTTGTTGAAAGTCGGCGTTCCTTTGAACATCATGTGTTCGAGCAAATGAGTGGAGCCTGTGTAGCCCACAGCCTCATTGCGCGAGCCGACCTTGTAAACAACCAGCATGGTCGCTACGGGCGCGACGCGGTTCTCTACAAGCAAAACCTTCATGCCGTTGGCGAGCTTGTACTCGCGTGTTCCCCCGGACTCCGTAACGAAGGTCACGCCCGCAGGTAATTGCTCCTGCAAAGTTGTCCCTTCTACTCTGGCGTGAGTCGTTCGGATGAGCGATATAAAGAGCAAAGCGGCAAATACCGGAACCGCCCACGCGAGCAGTCGAAAACGTTTCCTGTTCATAGCCGAAACTCCTGTGATTATAAAATTAGAGAGGTGTGAGAATAATACAACTCAAGCACTGATTTTGGCGAGAGCAGTTGAAGCGCTAAGAGAGTAATACAACTCTCGCACAGCTTCGCGTGAGATGATGAATGCGTCCAGATTGAAAGCATGCAGCCTATCAATCTCTTACTTCGTTGACCTGCCAGTAACGTAACCGACGAATCCTGTCACAATCGCTGTGATTAATGTAGTTGCCCACCTTTTGTCTTCGGCGGTTGAGCTTTCTCTGACAATTGCCCAGACGCAGAGACAAAGCGCAACGCCGACCACAATGAAGGCAGCGATGTGCAGAGCAAAGTCTATTCGCCGCTTGTGAGCGGCACTTGCCTTTTCAATTTCGAGGCGCGCGTCCCTCTCGGCTGGTTCCTCGCGCGGCAAGATTGAAAGTTGATGGTCTGGTCTATTCGCTAAGTCATTAACGTCAATCTTTCCATCTTTCATCGGGTCAAGCCAGTTCAACTAAAGCCCGATAATCTCCGTCGTGAGCGGTTGATCCCTGTCCGCGAGACCTAACTTGAGGCCACGCCGTTTAGCATCAATCGCAACCTCCATCAAGGCTATGGCCTTTCGGAGAACATCGCTTTTCGTCCCTCCCGTTTTAGCGGCAAGTTCTTCAAGAAGCGAATTCAACTCTGGAGAAATATCCAGACTTAGACGAACTTTCTCCTTTTCAAGTTTTGGTGAACCTCGAACAGAGTTTTTCCTGGCTTGATTCACAGTTTTCTTTTCCTTTCTGACTTTTTGATTAACGACCAGTTAGGTTCAAATAGACCTTAGAACATTGGTTCCCTTGCTTGTTAGCAGCCGACTTGCTTGCTTCAAGTCCTACGGGATGGGAACTTATTCCTAATCGTGTCAACGCCCGTTCCGTGTACTGCCGCTCAAGCCCTTAAGCGCAGAAGGGTAGCAGAACAAACATTAGACTCAAGGAAATAATACGTAAAATTTACGTAAAAGACAATCTTGAAAAATATAGACTTCGATTGTGAGAATAATCAGTTCGCTGTCCGAACTGTACGATGAATCAGGAAGGCAGGTCTTACTATTTAGCGCCGAACAATTGAATCAACTCCGTGATGCTTGCCATGTGATGGTCGTCGTGCTCGGCTATGAAGAGGGCATGGTCAACGACGCGCATCGGTTGATTCAGGCGCGGGTGAAGCGCAGTGCGCCCTATGAACTCGTCGTCGTAAGCGTCCAGCCGCCGCACGAATCTAGCGCGCTCTGCGCGAAGCTCATTTAAAATGTTCTCGATTGAATCGGCGTTGTAATTCGCCTCGTAAGTCTTGCGATTCTGCATGTCGGCAGCGCGAAGCGTTTCAAGCCCCTGCTCGAAATCGTCCAATCGCCCAATGCCCAGCGCTTCAAGATCAAGAAGATGGCCTGCGTGCTCCTGCATTGACCATCGCTCGCCGTCGCGCCGCGTCAGAATCTCGGCGGGCAATGACAGCAGACGGCTTTCCAATCTAGCGGGCGTGCCGCGCAACCGCTCGACTATGTTCGGAAAAACGCCAGCGGGAAAATCGAAATTAAACTTGCGCGCAACCCACGCCGTTCGGTGAACCATTTCGGTCTCCATTCAAAACAATCGTTGCTTCAGGCTTTAAGATGACATTTTTTGCCGATATAGAATTGATTTTAAGTTTTCGAAGGCATGACGTACATCACGATTGCCATGTAATGGCAGATGCTGCCGCCGAGCACGAACAGGTGCCAGATGGCGTGGTTGTGCGGAACGCGCTCGCAGGCGAAGAAGATTGTTCCAAAAGTGTAGGCGAGACCTCCGGCGATCAGCCACGCGAGTGCTCCCAGAGGAACAACGAGCAGTATCGGCTTGACGGCGATGACGCAGAGCCATCCGAGGAATATGTATGAGAGAACGGCGGCGATTCTGAATCTGTTTCCAAATATGACTCGCCCCAGAATCCCCACGAGCGACAGCCCCCACACAAGCCCGAACAGCGTCCAGCCCCATCCGCCGCGCAGCATAACGAGCGTAAAGGGCGTGTACGTCCCGGCTATGAGCAGATAGATGCAGCAATGATCCAGAACGCGCAGCAGACTTTTGGCTCGTCCCGTTCTTGTGCCGTGATAGAGCGTAGAAGCAAGATAGAGAGTGACGAGCGATGCGCCGTAGATGCTTCCGCTGACTATTTGCAGCGTCCCGCCGTAAAGGCACGCGATTACAACAAGAGTGATTAGTCCGACGACGCTCAGCGCGAGTCCTACGCCATGCGTGATGCAGTTGGCTAACTCTTCAACCGGGAGCCGTTCGCTTACAGATTCCATCACGTCACGCGCCGCCTTACTCCTTAAAGGAATCAATGCGCTCGAAACTATCGGCAAGATTCTTCACTATGAAATGGCGAAGCTAGCCTGGAATGTGCTTCAAGCCGCAGACCCGTAGCCTACCTTGCCAACTGATGTGAATGTGTAATCAATGCACTACGCCTCTTCGCCCGCGAGCCGTGCTTCAACGATTTGTTATGCCACGCAAACCTTGCTGATTGCACCAGCCCATTTGCTCACAACGGCCTTGCCGTACATCTGCTGCTCTTTCTCACGGCGTATAGCGCACGCGCGCAGGAATGCGCCGCGCTCGCCATATTTGGTGATTGAAACCGAAGTGCGCCCGCGCTTCTCGCGTCCGGCGTTCCACGAAATTTCGTAGACTTCGTTGAGAAAGATGCGCCCGTCCTTACCCTTGTACTTCTTCACTGTGCGCCGCACGCCTACGACGCCGCTTGAGTTGCGCGGATTCTTTCCGACGACAACCCAGTCGGTGCGCGGCTTGCCGAGTTCCTGTTCCAACTGATTACGGCATTCCACAGCTTTTTCGAGCGCGGTCTCACGGCCTCCGTGCTTATGATCGCTGATGAATTTTGCTTTGGTTACGTTTCCAAGTCTGACTCTGACGTACCAGCCGACAGTCTTCTTCTCCGGGCAATCAATGCGGCTGATGCCCTTATGACCACTTTTCGCCATATACTTCCTTATCTGTTTCTCCTGGGCTTTAAATTAGAAGGTTTATGAAAATTACCTCTAACCACGCGGATTGTCAAAGCCTGCGATTAAGAAAGCACCTTGACGCCGTAAAAAACATTCTCCTCTTTGCGTCCTGGCGTGAGATAGATTTTCATGCAGGAGATGCTGTAGGCGCTAAGAAACAGAAAGGGTGTTTGGACTGCTCTCTAACAGACTTGCTCGAACGGCGGTCTCGGACGCGCTTCACCTGCTGGCATCTTTTCGGATGAACGGCTGCTCGACTTCATCCGAAGTAAGCATCTCGTAAAGGCGCGGGCGGCGGTACGAGTTGCCCCATGTCTCGCGCTCGCGGTAAGAGCGTAGGCTGTCCATGTCGAACGTTGCGATGTAAACGTCTTCCTGCTCTCCGGCCTCTATGATGAGCGTGTCGCGCCCCGGCAATTCCTCCGGGATTCCCTGAGTATAAGCAGCGGCATCGAACGCTATAGAGTGCCCGTTGTTCCTGGGCGCGGCGTAATTGGTCATGGCGACGCCGGTCATGTTCTCGAACGCTCGCGTCTTGAATTGATCTATGCGGTGATGATCAAGAGTACAGGCGTTCGGCGTCAATATTAGTTCCGCGCCGCGCAGCATCAGTATACGCGCGCTTTCCGGGAACTCGCGGTCGTAGCAGATCATGAACCCGATTTTCACCGCGCCCTGCTCCGTATCCAACTCGCAAACCGGAAAATCATCTCCGGGCGTAATCTCGCATTCTATGTCAAACTCGCACGTGTGAACTTTGGCGAAAGTCAGGATTATCTCGCCGCGACGGTCAATCAGAGAGACGGAATTGCGCGGCCTGCCCTCCCACTTTTCAAGGTAGGTGAGCGCGATCGCCATGTTCAGTTCCGCAGCGAGTTTTCTGAAGTGCATGATGAACGGATCGTCGCGGCTTATAGCCTGCGCCCGCCAGCGCTCGCGCTCGCCCTCGCGCTTCGGGTCGAAGAAGGTCATGCCGACGCTCCACATTTCAGGGAACAGCGCCACGTCCGCACCACGCGCACGCGCTCGACGGCAGAAGAGTTCACCTTTGGCAAGGCTCGCGTCTCTATCCAGCCCACAACTCGTCATCTGCAACAATGCAACTTTGATTGGTCTCATAGAGAGTTAAGCTTAAATCTCATCTCAAAACCCGTGATAGTCAATCAACCCTTTGCGCTTTCTTAGCGTCTTGGCATCTCCAGCGTGAAAATATATCTCACGCTGGAGACGCAAAGAACAGAGCGCGCAAAGAGGTTCTGAATTTGCTTCTTAATACAAGTCCGGCTCTCCCTGTGGGCGCGTGCGCCAGCGCTTGTGAATCCAGAGCCACTGATCCGGGTAACGCCTGATGTTGCACTCGACCGTCTTCGTCGCTAATGATGTCAGACGCCGAACGTCTTCCGCTTCGTCCCCGGTTCGTTCTACCTTGAGAGGCGCGCCTATTCTAAGCACAAATCGTTGACGTTCCTCCTCCCACGGCGCGAATACAGGAATCACGTCCGCGCCCGTTCGCAGCGCAAGCTTAGCCATGACGAACGTAGTCGAAGCCTGCGTGCCGAAGAAATCAACGAAGATGCCTTCGCTCGCCGTAGTGTTGATGTCAATCAAGAGTCCCAGCGTTTCGCCTGCGTGCAGGACTCTGAGCATAGAACGGACGGCGGAACGCTTGTCTATCGTGCGATTGCCGAAGCGCGTGCGCATGCGCTCGACCAGACGCTCGACCATAGGGTTATCAATGCGGCGCACCAGAAAGCTGAGCGGGTGGCCGAACGCAGAGAGAGCGAAACTCGTCATCTCCCACGCGCCCAGGTGTCCGGTGATTAGAATGAGGCCACGCCCATGCGCGCGCGCCGCTTCAATGTTTTCCAGTCCCTCGCAATCAACCATCTCGCGCACATCTTCGCGGCTTATACTGGAGAGATGGCTGAACAAGCTTAGCTGACGACCCAGATTGGCGAAGACGCCGTGCAAGATTCGGCTGCGCTCCTGCTCGTCCATAGAAGGGAAGGCCATAGCAAGATTGCGCTCGCCCACGCTCCTGAGCTTACGGCTTGCGCGATGAGCAACGCGCCCCATAACGCTGCTAGCGCCGACGGCGAGTTTTCGGGGCAAAATCCCGAACCCCGAAATCAAAGAGCGCGCCGCCGCGTATTCCAGAATTGTTCTTGCTCTGCCGGGCTTGCTCATGAATTATGCAAAAGGAAGAATCTTGAGAGCTATGCTATCAGGCGGTCGGGTCGAATGCTTCTCAGGCAGCGCATGATTGATAAACTTGCGGATTAAAGAGAATCAAAGAAACGCTCAAAAATGTTTTCAATATCTCGTGAGCTATGTAGTACCCGCAGGATTTCAATCCCGCCCTCAAACGGCTGATAGAAAATGATATAGTTTTTGACCGCGAAACTTCGCAGATTAACGCAGCTCAGTTTGCTCTCGCCCCATCTGTGGATGGTCACGCAATATGGCTAACCTGCGGGTTATTTCCTTGATGAGCTTACTCGCCGCTTCCGTGTTGTGTTCGGCGATATATGTCCAAATTTCCTTCAAATCTTCTTCGGCAGCAGCAGCGACTTTGACTATCGGCATTACTGTTTCCCGGAAGCGTTTAATCTTTCCTGTCCCTGCCTGATAATATCGTCGGAGAATGCCTCGATTTCAGCATCCGTTGTGTAGGCGGCGAATCGCCCTTGCTGAATGTCTTCAATGCCATGCATGATTTCCCGGCGCAAGGCTTCCACCCCGTCCTCTTTAGCTTTCAGCAATCGCAAGCTTGCCATAACGACCTCATCAGCAGACTTATATTCACCGCTTTTGATCTTTACATTTATCAGCTCTTCCATCTCGTCCGTTAATGTTATGGTCATTGCTTCACCTCGCCTCTTTATCTTAATCTCATCTTAGAGAGGATGCCATTATATGATTATACAGCACACGGCTATATAACACGCAGGATGAGCGTGTTGTCTCACCACCCATTCTGATTTGATTCTAAAATTCTCTAACCCCAGCGACCAGCCAAACGTTTTCCGTTGAGAGATTGGAACATGCCGAGGCGTATGGCGTCTGTGTCTTTCATGGAGATAAGCGGCATGATGCCTTCGTTGATGATTCGCTCGGCGGAGCGTGTGGTCATCAATGTTTCGGCGCAGGGCTTGATGCGGGATTCGCCGTCTTGAGTGTAAATATGAAGCGGGAGTCCTTCGATCTCCTGAACTTGGCCGGGGCGCATGTCCCAGCCGCTTTCGGTGAAGGCATGTGCCAAAAGATAGACGACGGCGAAAGCCGGGTTAGCCCACAAGTACCAATCGTGTAGAGGCGGGGCGTCCGGTGGCATCTCTTCAAAGTCAAACTCTTCGGTTGGCTCGGTCTCCTGACCATAAGGCAGGCGCAGCAGGAATCTCGGAAGGGCGAGTCCCAGATAAGATGCGCTCGGAATCCGTTTCAAATCTCTCCACGCTTTGCTCGGCTCGTCCTCTGCGGTCGCACGCCAGTCTTCAGGGTCTGGTGTTCGGGCAAGAGAGTCGCAGCCTATTACGTGCGCGCTCGCTTCGGCGATAAAGGGCGCGCCTGCTTCCTGCGCGACGAGCGAGATTTTTTGTAAAAATTCGGCGTCCGTGAAATCGAAACGGTAGTTGCCGACGACGACAGCCCAGGGGATACCGCCGGGTGTGCCGACGGTGCTTTCGACCAGGAGCTTGTAAAGGGCTGAGGAATCAACCTGCTCGTTAGAGAGGATGTCTGCCGCTAATTCCTCGCGCGAGATGTCCAGCAGGTAGAGTTTTAAGTCTGTCCCGGTCTCAAGGCGTGAGACCAAAAAGTCCAGAGCGCGCCACGCCGATTCGAGCGCCTGAAAATCCGCATGATGCAGGATTGCGCTCATCTCTTTAGCTACGGCTTCGTCAACCGCAGCGATTAGAGATTCCTGCTCGGCCTCGTTGCCGGGCACCAGATACGGGCGGACTGCTTCCTGCACGAGCGCGTTGATGTCAGGCGAGAGTTGCCGGACGGGTCGTTGCGGTTGAGGTGCTGTGCGCTCGCCCTGCGCCTCCGCAAGCATCTGGTCGAGCAGGCTGCCTTCGGAATAATCTACGGCGCTTGCGTCTGTAGGTTGCTCAGCGCTAGCTGTTTCTTGAGCATCGGTTGTCGCTTGAGCGTCCGACTCTTTCACATTGGCCCAACTGCGAACCTCTTCCGCAGCAGCGTCGAAAGTCTTCGGGTTGCTGAGGCGTGCGCGCGTCCGTCTAAGCAACTCGAACATCTCTACGCGCTCGAAGATGCGGTCGGGGTGAAAGTCTTCGAGCGAGTTGAATTGAATGGTGAGCGAAAGATTGCCGTCACCTGACAAAGGAAGATGAAGACGCGCGCCAAGCTTCGCCAGCACTCTATCCAGATTGTCGCGGTCAATCAGAAGCGGACGCCACGCCGCCAACTCCCCGGTTGATGCGGAAAGGCCGCGATTGGCGCGACCGCTCCAATCGCCCATGAGCGCTATGCGAAACGGAGTCTCCGAATCCGCGCGCGCCGTTTCGGCTTCAGGCTCTTCCATAGTTGCGACCAGATGTGAGTCGAACTCTTCGAGTGAAAAATCTTCTTGCATGGGAATCTCTTTGATTTTTAGCAGCGACCGCAAATTTTTGGAGAAAGCCTTTTCGAGCTTTACAGCAGTGTGCCGTTCGCGCTAATGATTGGGCGTCTCTTCGCCGTAAGTTTTCATCAATTCGACGAGTCGTTCTTTGAGCGGGTCGCGCAGGCGCGCAACGTCTTCAGTTTCGACCACTTCCTCGAACACGTTCATGCCGGAAACTTCCGTGCTCTCTATGATAACTTCGTCGGGCGGTCGTGTGGTCGAGATAGCGGCGGAGATATATGTAACGGGCAGGTCGCCGAACTCCTTCAATCGCTCGGTGCTCAAAGAGAAGTGCAGCGCGTCCATCATCTGAGCAAGACCTGCCTGCTTGGTGACCATCGTGTTCATCATCAGGTAGTGCAAAACAGCTTGTTGCAGCGCGTCTCCGGTGCGGTTCTTACTTGCGATCAATTCGCGCAGTCGCGCGGGAGAAAATCCTGAGAAGGTGAGCACCCATTTCAGTGGTGAAGTCACTACAACAGTTTTGCTTTCGCCGCCGCCGGACGCGACGTACGTGTACTCTACGGGCGTCATCTCCAGTTGCGTGCTGATGATTTCGAGCGGCGTCTTAAAGTCCGGCGGCAGGTTATAGGGCTTAGATTTGGCGAGCGCTTGATATGCTTCCTGTAGCTCCTTGAAAGCCTTCTCGCCTATTCTTGAAACTTCGTAAGCTCCGCCCTCTACGTAGTTGCCCAACACGGCCTTCGGGCGAAACAGGGGCGAGAGCGTCGAAAGATATTCTTTCATCTGACCGCGCAGGTAATCGGCCATCGCCCGCGTCAGTTTTCTGAGCGCCAGCAGGCGCTGAATGCTGTAGCGTTCTTCCATTAAACTTTTTCTCCACAGGAGGATTTGTCTACTTCTTATGTTCAGGCGAAAGAAGAAACGGCGCGCCCAGGGAAATCGGCACGAAGCCTACAAGGCTAAATAACGATTGTCAATATTATGATCCGGCGGGTAATGGCTCAATTTGAAATTAAAGAGCAGAAGAACGTTTGTCTTAATCCTCAAATTGACCCACTACTATCCGGCGTGCGAGTTATTCCTTAAGAAAAAGGGGAATCGAAGCATAAGCGGCTTGTAGGCGCATCGCTTGATTTCCATCTCGAACCAGCGTTAAGAAAGGAAGTTTTCAAAAATGGTTTTTCGGGATTTTGCTCAGAAGATTCCCATACGTATGGGCACGGATGAAGAGTTCGCGCTTGTAGCAGGCGCGCTCAAACTGGCGCACTTTGACGAAGAGACTCTTCTCTCGATACTCAAGATTGAGAGGATGTCAGACGTGGGTTCTCTAACCCTGGATAAGATTGACCTATCGAACGTCTCAGAACAGCTAAGGCTATTAATCAGACTCTTCATCTTCCTGGGGCTAGTGCCGCGCGCCGATGTGGAAAGGGCGATTGATAGAGCCACGCTCGATGCATTCGAATCGCTCGGCATATTACGCTGCGGCGATTACGGCGAAGATCAGTTCTACACAACTATTCTGCTTTATCCGGTCGCTGGCTTCCTGATAGCCTCGGATCGCCATAGCAACCCTGACTTTTCAACGTTCACGCCGTCACCCGACATAGTGTTTCCGGCTATCTATGGGGGCACGCTGCGCTTTCTGAAAGTCATCCCCAGGTCTCAGGCAGAGGATGTTATAGACCTCTGCGGAGGCTCAGGCATAGGCGCGTTCCTGATGGGACGCACAGCCCGGCACGCAGTATCTTCGGACATCACGGAGCGCGCCACAGCTTTCGTGCGATTCAACTGCGCGCTTAACCGACTTGATAACGTCGAAGCAGTGTGCGGTGATCTATACGGCGGAGTAGAGGGGAGAACTTTCGACCGCATAACGGCGCACCCGCCTTACGTTCCCTCGCTGAGCGATACTACTATCTGGCGCGACGGAGGCCGCACGGGCGAAGCTCTGGTGAGACGCATCATCGAAGGAGTGCCGCGATATTTGCGCAAAGGTGGGCTGTTCTGCATCGTCTCTATCGGCCTTGATACTGCTGAAGGTTTATTTGAGGAGCGCACGCGCAACTGGATGGGTGAAACGAGCGACGAGTTTGACATAATCTTCGCTTACGCGGACGAGCGAGCGCCCGAGCAAGTGCTCCGCAGCATTGCGGAAAGAGAGCAGTTGGAGCCGGACGAGGTTCGCCAGTTGGCCCAGGCGTTTGCAGACGCGGGCACGCTCAAGACTCATTACGGCGTGCTTATTATGCGCCGCCGAGAAGAGGGCGCGAAGCGCGAACCGTGGACGATGCGAACAAGATGGAGCGAAGAGACCAACGGACAGGATGTAGAGTGGGCATTCTCGTGGCACGACCGCTCCTTGCAGCCCGATTTTCTGGAAGAGATGAAGGGCGCGCGCCCACGTCTATCGCCCCGGCTTCAAGTCCATGTAACTCATGTCGTGCATGAAGGCTCGCTCGTCCCGGCAGAGTTCGTCTTCGAGACGGACAAGCCGTTCGACTTTAAGGCTGAGTTTGAAGCCTCCATGATTCCAGTGATTGTACGTTTTGACGGTGCGCTAACGACCGCAGAAGTCTACCAGGCGGCTATCAAAGAATCGGACCTGCCGGATAATTTCACACTCGAAGATTTTACAAGGGTCATCGCGCAAATGGTGGAGCGCGGAGTTCTGGAGCAGGGATGATGGCTGAAGCCATGAAGAAGTGGGAGGAGAAGAAAGGCGGAAGAGGATAAAAGGGGGAATGTTGAAAAGGTAGATGCATTAACCGGCTGGTTGTAGTTTCCCTCTTCCCCTCTTTGCCACTTTCTTTCCGCCTTTTCACGCTCGCAACAGGCCGAATTGGGCCAATTCAGCAAGCCTCTCTTCAAGCTGCGCGGGCAGTATCTTCAGGATTTCCTCTTTCTCGTTTACTATCCCCTCTTTTTTAGAATATTTCTCGAAACCCGCTTCGACCAACCGCTGCATCTCCAGCAGTAAAGCCGCGTGGTCGCGCGTGCCATCCAGTAGCAGTAGCAGTTGCTTGCCGAGCACGTCATCCAGCTTGATGTTTTTGTAAGCGAGCGTCGTTACAATCTCTCCATCGCGCGCCTGCGCACGCGCAAGCGGGCTGGCTAAAGGGCGCTCGGTTACTTCGAGCGTGAATTCGGGCATGTGCGAGTGCAACTCTATGACGCCCGCGCCGTAGGCTTGCATCAGAGCGCTGGCGAAAATCTCAGTCTCCTCGTCCGCGCTCATCTGCTCGTCTTCTACGCCAGCGAGCGAGCGCGCTTCCGCCAGCAATCGGTCGAAGCTAACGTAGCGCGGGTGAACCCTGCTCAGGTACAGCATGGCGGCTTTAGCCAGCGGATTATTAGTCGTCATTTTCCCTTCCGAAGGATGATTGAACTCTTCGACTGCATTCGACCTTACGTCGGGTTCGGCCTCTGCGGGCTTCGCCTCGGACGCTATATAAAATTCTTTGACGAGTTCCGGCTTGAATGAGCGGTCGAGCGCGACAGTGTGATGGCAGAGCAAGGTCTGTCGGAAGCTTCTGCATTTCAGAAAATCCAGGTACTGCTCTTTAACCAGAATGTCCTGCTCCGACATCTGCTGTAGTTGCTGAGTTACTTCAGCCGGGAAATCCTGGTACTGCGCCTCGAAGTAATCGGCCTCGGATAGAAATTGCAGCCCGTATCGCGCGGCATGCGTCGCAAACTGGTGGAAGTAGACGGGCGAGTTTATTTCGGACAGATCGTCGTGATAGAGCGCGCCATCGCTCTTCTGCTCAAAACTCTTCAGCGTATCGCGCAGGTAAGCCTTATAAGTGGTTGTCTTAACTTGCGCCTCCGCGAGCCACTTTACAAGCGCGCGCGCCTGTCCCATAGCCTCGCGCGTATTGTTAACGTCCCTGATGTGAAAGAGCATCATGTCGCGTGTTATCTCGCGCAGCCGGCATCCGGGATAAGTGTTGTAGCTGATGTAGGCCACGCCCTGCGGCGAAAGATGTTTCCCGCAAATCTCCATCATTCGGTCCTGCACAGCAGGCGGAACCCAGGAGTAAAAGCCGTGCGCTATGATGTAGTCGAATTGGCCCAGAGTTTCAGGCAGAGCCATCAAGTCCAGTCGTTGAAGCACAATGTTCTTCAACCCCAGGTCTGCGATAATACGCTGGCCGCGCTCGACGGGTATCGCCGCAAGATCAATACCGACGAATTCGCTCTCAACGAGGTCAAGCGCCAGGGGTATCAGGTTGCTGCCGTCGCCGCAGGCAATCTCAAGCACGCGGCATCGCTCGACAGGCGCTGGACGCATGCCAAGAAGCCGCGCAACAGTCGCAAGGCGGTCAGGGTGCGACTGCGCATAGATGTAGTTCGGATATGAAACCTCGTCGTAGGCCGTCTGCGCTTGCCGTTCCATGAGCCTAAGCATATCTCAAAGCCGCGCTTTATAAGTAGTGGAAAGAGGGAAAGAAAGGAAAAAGGTAGATGGCAAAAGTATGAAAACAGATACATTCATCTTCTCTCCAAGTCCGAACTCCTTCTCTCTAAATTTGAGAAAGTAGGTTCAGCCGAACTTTTGCCTTTTACCTTTCGCCTTTTTTCTTCATATGACGTTGCTTGACAAAGCGTAGATGCTCGGTTAGCTTTTGCTGGCGAGGGATTTGTGAGGCGTCGTCGTGTTTGCAATTCGGAGACTTTCAGCGTTTTCATAAAGTCACACTAACCTCGCGTCTTCGACGGGCTACCTGTTGTTCTGAAGAGTACGGGCGCATCTGGAGAATCAGGCATCAGCACCGCATCTCTTTTTACCTTCGCGCGATGCGCGTTCGTGCCCGTTGAAATCTCTCCTGAAGTTTACTCGGACCCGCGGCGCGTATCTCAATTGAATCAGCGCTCGGGCAAGCAACCCGCTTGAGTGACGATAAAAGATGAGCGACCCATACGATGACGAAGAGAGGGAGCCTGAAGGCGACTTCGGCGCAACGACTCCGTTAGCGATGCCCAGAGAAGAGGCGCGTCGAATCCGTGAGGAGATAGATTCGACCGGCGAGATCGAGCCACAGCCCCGGCCTCAACCCGCGCCTCAGCAACAGCCGCGCCCCGCAGCAGCGCCCAGACGCGGCATCCCCGCCTGGGTCTGGATTATCGCGGGCGTCTTCTTTCTGGCCGTAGTGGGGTTCGTGCTCTTCTTCGTGCTGTTGCGCAACCCTGGCTTCACTATGGTCGTGCGCGGCGCGCCGCCCGGAAGCAGCATACTGGTTGATAACGTCAGCCACGGCGTAACAAGCGGCGACGGCTCTATAAAAGTTCCCGGCCTCAAACCGGGCAAGCGCGTAGTGCGCGTCACTCATGACGGCTATCAGGATTTTAATACTTCCGTCAGCGGCGACGACGGCGAAGTGAAAACCGTCATAGCGCAACTGGTGTCTACGGGGCAGCAGCCCGTCGAGGCGGGACTTCCCAGAGAGATTGATTACAACGGGACTATGCTGCTCGTAGCGGCGGGCGAATTCGTAATGGGCGATGATAATCATCAGCCGGACGAAAGCCCCGCGCATAAACTTAGCCTGCCGGACTTTTATATAGACCGCACGGAAGTCACAAACGAGCAGTACAAGAAGTTCTGCGACGCTACGCATCGTCCTTATCCTACGAACCCCTGGTGGGACGACCACTACTTCGCCGGCTCGCCCAAAGCTCCTGTGCTCGGCGTCAATTTCGATGATGCAGCGGCCTACGCCAAATGGGCCGGCAAGCGCCTTCCTACTGAGGTCGAATGGGAGAAGGCCGCGTCGTGGGATGCTGCGGCGCAGACCAAGCGACAATACCCGTGGGGCGATTCCCCTGACACTGCCCGCGCAAACATGGGCGGCACGCGCCGAACCACTAACGTAGGCAATTTTTCTTCGGGCGCGAGTCCTTACGGTGTTATGGACATGGCTGGAAACGTGGCCGAGTGGGTTGACTCCTTCTATCAAGCTTACGAAGGAAGCCAGGCGTCGTCGCCTGACTTCGGCACGCAGAACAGAGTGGTGCGCGGCGGAACTTACAAAGGCGATGCGGCGGACGCGCGAACTACCCGACGGCTCTACCATCCGCCGGAGTTGAACGAGAACGAGAAGAAGAATCGTGCGTTCCTGATAGGATTTCGTTGCGCTATCTCTGCTGATGACCCGCGCATACAGAATCTATTGCACCGCGCGCAGTGAGAAGTTTTTTTCGGTCTCCCGCAAGCAGAGTTAATTTTGTTGGAGGAGAGTAATATGCAATCCGGTTTACTAAAGTGGAAGTTGATAGCGTTCGCAGTGATGACCGCTTCGTTTATCTTCGGCGGCATGCAGGCGTCCGCGCAGAACAACCCGCTCGTTGACGATAGACCCGTCAGCATCGTTCGCAAGGCCAAACCGAATCACAGGCCAAGACAGCCGCGTCGCGTCGTGCGCAATCGTCCCGTGGTCGAGCGCGCGCCGCTTCTGAAGCTTCAATGGCGCGTGATGAAAGTTAATGAAGCCGGTGTGGCGGAAGAGGCCAACCCGACCGCAGTGTTTCACTCTGGCGACCGCCTGCGTCTCGGCGTCCGCACGAATCAGAACGGCTTCCTGTACATCATTCACCAGACCGATCCCAATCAGCCCGGACAGGTCATCTTTCCCGATTCGCGCATCAATGGCGGTCGCAACGACGTGACGCGCGATCAGGAATTCGTCCTGCCGTCTAACTGTCCGGCGGGTATAGCGCCTTCGGACTGCGCGCTGATAGTCGTGCCGCCAGCCGGGCAAGAGGTTTTTACGCTGATCTTCAGCCGCGACCTCATAACGGATCTGCCAAACACGCCTGCCGAAGCCGGCGGAGGCGGCATACCGCCTGCCGTGCTGCTCAGGCTCAGAAGCGAGTCAGGGCAGATCATCAAGCGAGGCAGAGGAACAACGCCTTTCTCCGTGTTGGTCGTCAACACGAATACGCGGGACAACGAAGACATTTACGAAACGCTCCTGCTCAACAAGGGGCAGTAGAGATTTTCTTCAATCAAGTTCATGTGAGGAGCAGCACAGCTAGAGATGGCTGTACTGCTCCTCATAGCTTTTGTCGCCCACTCGTTTATAATAACTTCAGTCGGATATGAGAATAATGGTGGCGGCTACAGCCGCTTGTATTCAACTGACGCTATAATAGAATCGAGCAAAATTACTGAACATAAGGGAGCACGTTTCCGTCTAATTTTACATCATGTCCAAGGCCAAGCTCATTGTCATTCAGCCGGGAAGCTCAGCGCAGGAACTAGAGTTTCAAGGACAGGTCGTATCAATCGGTCGCGCGCTGGATAATACGATAGTCGTCGAAAGCGATTCAAACGTATCGCGTTATCACGCTGAGATAGTCGCGCGCGACGGCGGCTACTGGGTGAGCGACCTGGGCAGCAGCAACGGCACGAGCTTGAACGGGCAGCCGGTCGAGTTTGAGCAGCGATTGAAGGACGGTGATTCTATAAGCGTGGGCGGCACGACCACCATAGAGTTCCGCCTGGAACAGACTCGCTCGCAGCCCGAAGTAGAAGAAGAGTACGAAGAAGAAGAATCGGCGGCGGTCGTTGCGGCTCCTCAAGTACGCAGCGCTGCGGCGCGCACGCCGCGTGTGACTGCTCCCGCCGCCAGAGGCCCGTCGCCGCTTCTGATAATCGCGGCTGTAGGCGGCGGGCTTATTCTCACAGGTATCGTCGCATTCATACTCATCAGTAAATTCGGCGGCGGTTGTCGCGCAACCGTCCGCGTAGTAAGCCCGCAGTCCGGGGAAACCCTGCGCATGCCCACAGTCGTTCGCGTCGAAGCCGAAGAGACCAAGTGCATTGATCGCGTCGTCTATCAAATGGACGGCCACGAATTCGCCGTAGCCGAGGCCGCGCCCTACGAAGTCGTACTCGACCCGGCGCAATTTTCTTCAGGCGAAAATCACATGCTCTCCGTAGTCGTAGAAGATCAGGAAGGCAACAAGAAGGTGCAGGGCGAGACAGTGTTGCTGGCATTCGCTTCGTCAAGCGGCGCAGGCTCAGGGCAGACTGCTGGCACGACGGGCGGCACGACACAGCAAACGGAAGCGCCTCCGCTGCCACCTCCGCCGAACGCAGGCTCTATTGACATAGGCGCGATGAGCGAGCGCCTCGCCGCGCAAATTACCAGTAAGAGCGGCTACGTCTTCAGCCGCGACTTCGAGGATTTGATTCGTGTGCGCACGAACGAATATCGTCTTAACGGATTTGACGAGCGGGCGCGACGCTACCGCCGCGAGATTAATAAAGCTTTCCACGATCAGGGACTTGATCCTCTTGTTGGCTACGTTCTCGCTATGAGCCGAAGCAAATTCAACGAGAACGCTACGGGCGAGGGTGTAGGTCTGTGGCAGCTTCCCATCTCGGTCGTGCGAGATCAGGGCTATTTAGCTGCGGGCGAAACGGAAGCCGCGCTCAAAGACCCCAAGCGCTCTGCGGAGATCGCTGCCGCCTACACGAAAGCCGTCTTCTCAACATTCGACACGGACGATTTCATGTACGCCATCGCGTGCTATGGTATGCCGCTCAACCAGGTCGGCCAGGTTCGCACGCAGCTTGCCACAGCAGCGCCAGACCCTATGGCTCGCCGCGACTTTATGAAGATGGTAAAATCGGGAATCATAAAGGGCGAGCAGGTTGACCGCGTGGTTCGCTTCTTCGCCGCAGGCATAGTCGGCGAAAACCCACAGGCGTTCGGCCTGTCAGGTACTCAGCCCTTCGATACTCTTTTTTAAGTGAAAAGTGATGAGTGATAAGTGATAAGACGAAAAGCTGTTTTCTCTTTACTCATCACTCATCACTCATCACTTTTGAATAACATGTTAGAAGTAACCCTACGCATTCAATCGGCAGAAGACACAAGGGAAGTCGCGCTCGCGGGCGACCGTATGACACTGGGGCGCGGCGACGCTGCTTCAATCGTCATCAAGGACAAGGGGCTGTCTCGCATTCATGCGAGCATCAACCGCAACGAAGATTCCGTATGGGTACTTGATGAAGGCTCGACCAACGGCACATGCGTCAATGGCGAAAAGGTCTCAGCGCGGGGCACGCCGCTCTCCGACGGCGACGAGATTACGCTGGGGAACGACACGCTCATCAGTGTGAGCTTCGGCAGCGGCGCTGCTAGCGATGAATTGTCGGAAGAGTTTGAAGACGAAGCTGCCCTGGAAGATGAAGCGGCTGAAGAGACTGAATACGCCGGGGGTGGGAATGTTCCAGGACACGGAGCGGCAGTAGATCAATCATCGCGTTTGCCAATCGTCGCGGCTGCCGTTGCCATCGCCGTAGTGCTGATTGCGGCGGTTGCGCTCGTAGCATACGCTTTGAGAAATAGAGCGGATAACTCGAATACTGCTCACAGGCAGAGCCGCAACGATCCGGGTGTAAACGGTGTGGCCGGGCGCACGGACAATAGCGCAGCGACGAACGAATCCACAGTTAATCAATCAATTGCGACCGCATCACCGGCGGCTTCGACCACTGCCGCTATCCCGCCTCCCATAGAAGATGCAACGTCTGACCCTGTGGCCGCGCAGCATGCGCAAGGAGCGCGACAGAAGCTCTATCTTCAGATGACCGAGCAGGAGAAGATGGATTTCATAGAGCAGCGCGCTCGACACATCTCCATGATGATGGGCAATCGCCCGTATGCTTTCAACGACGACGTGCTCAAATACATCAAGCAGTATTTGGACGGTTACGCGCATCGCGTCGGCAATGGCTCTACGAAGTTGTGGGGCGAAGACATGCGCTCTATGTTCGAGCGCGCACACACTCTGTACGCGCCGTACATCACGCGCGCATTCAACTCGCGCGGCGTTCCTCCGGTGGTTGGCCTCTATCTCGTAGTCGTAGAAACCGAGTATCACAACATACACAGCGAGAACGCTGCCGGCGCTGCCGGACTCTTCCAGTTCATTGGCCCAACCGCGCGCGGCTACGGCGTTGATCCTTCGGAGCGCACGAACGTTGCGAAGATGGCTCCGGCGGCTGCGGCCTATCTTTCCGACCGCATTGCGGAGTTCGGACCGGATTCGATGAGCGTGGCGCTGGCGATTGCTGGCTACAATCGCAGTCCTGATTCCGTTCGCCGGGACCTGCACGACGTACTCAACAGCGACAACCGCGAGCGAAGCTTCTGGACGCTCGTAGCAAATTCCAGCAAGCTTGACCACTATTTTCAGGGCGAGAACATCAAGTACGTCCCGAAATTCTTCGCCGCCGCAATCGTGGGCGAAACGCCCTGGGCATTCGGCCTACAGATGCAGCCGCTTTCGACCTACACGGAAATCACCGCACCACCCGACACAAGCTCAATGTGACAACGAGCCATATTTTTCAGGTCAAGTCAGTACCGCCTGAGAGAAGGGATGAGGGATGAATAAGAAGTAGTGAACAGGTCAACACGCAATTGACTTAACCCATTTCATCCCTCATCCCTTCTCTCAGGCGGTACTGACCTGATCTACGCCCAATTGCAAATTGCTATAGAAGGCCGGAATTGATAGATAGTTTTCAGAAAAACAAATAGGCGCGACCGCTTTGGAAGCTATCGCGCCTATTCTTATGTGGCTTACGTCCTCACCCCGTAAACCACTAGACGGGAGGATTCACCAACCGCCTTAGTTACCCTTGACTATACATGACTCAACACGGCATAGCAACTTTAGATTGCACTTTTTTCTAACTTTACTTGCTTTGGCCGTGTCGTCGTGCAAAGATGCAGCCACTCGCCCCGATAGCACCGCTCTCACTTACCGTAGCCTGCGCTCTTCGTAGCGTCGGGCTTGTGGAGTGAGTCAGGCGAAAGAGAGGCTTGAACCCTTAATGTTGCTCCCGCTCAAGTCTCCCTTTCTTTCATTCAACAGGAAACTCAAGCTTATAAATCCGTTCTAACCGCGCAGCACTCTCACGGAGACGATCTGCCATGTTCCCTGTCGCTTCTCGTACCTGCGAATAAATCTATAGCGCGGGCTTTCTGACACTTCACCCTGATAGCTTTGCTGCAAAACCGCATCGCCCGTCACGGTCGCGCTATCACCGTTGATTTCCACCTGCACGTTGTTCGTGCTGATTGAATTAAAAGCGAAATCGGGATTCTGCAACAAGGCCAATCGCTGCCGTTTACTCACCACTCTGCAATAGGTGTGAATGGTGAAATCATCAGCCAGTATGCGATCCAGTGTCGCGGTATCTCGCTGTAGATTAGCTTCTATGTATTCATTCTCAAGTTGGAGAATCTGCTGTTCAGTTTGGCGGTCTGCCGGATCGTGGCGGAAAGGTTTAAGAGCAGTGACCAGGCCAAGCCCAATGATAAAGGTTAAGAGAGCGACGGCGAGACGTATGGCGTAGAATTTCATTATCCTTTACTCCTTGTTTTGTTGGGCTAAAGTTAGCACTAACCGAGAGCGCTCGACAAGAGCTAAAAGAAGAAAGTGTGGATTCAAGCTAAAATTAAGAGTCAGGAGAACATTGACCTTAATTCTCTAACTGACCTGCGCGCCGCTCTGATTTACCAGCCCCATAACAATCGAACTCTCCTAATCCTGAGACTACTTGTCACGTTTTTATAGAATGTCTGATAGGAGTGCGGAAATACGCTGCTGTTATCACTTTATAGAGAGCGGAAGTAATAGCACGCTAAAGGGGATTAATATGGTAGAGCCGATGCTGATATTTTTGTTCGGAAGCAGTCTCGCACTGATAGCTGCAAAGATGCGCAGGCAGAGAAGGGTTACGAAAGAGTAGAAGAGGGACGGCGAAGTAGCCTTTATTCTGTATTTCAATTCAAACAAAAGAGCCTGCTTGAAATAGAGCAGGCTCTTTACTTTTTTGGCCCAAACTTCAATTCCTTAGTTGATTGACGCCTGCGACGCTACCTACGTCTACGTTGATATATCTACTGTCTTGAAGATTTCAAGGATAGCTGTCACTTGTGCGGCCACTACGCCTGGCGTGTTAGTATCAGAAATGATTTTTTGAGTAGCTTTTGAGTACCTGGAGCTATTCAAAGCAGGTCAAAATCAGTGTGGAAGCAGCGAAGAGCCTTTAATGTTGCAGGGAAAATCCATCATCTGCTTCGGCGGCGAGGATTGGTGGTATCACCACCCGCACTCTAAGAACCATTTGATGAAGAGGTTCGCGCGCGCGGGCAACAAAGTGATCTTCGTCAACTCAATCTCGATGGGAATGGCCTCGCTCTCGAACAAGGATTTAATACCGCGCGTCGTACGAAAATTAAGGAGTTACGCGAAGCTTGCGCGTACCACCGAGGAAGGCATCACGGTCGTCTCGCCAGCCGCCGTGCCGTTCTTCGGAAGCAGCCTCGCGCGAACAATCAACCGCCGTCTGCTTCGCGTGCAGATAGGAGCGCTGGCACGCAGGCGAGGATTGGCGCGCCCGATTCTATGGATTGCGATTCCGACCGCAGCGGACATGGTGGGCCAATTCGATGAATCGCTCGTGGTCTATCATGTGTCGGACAAGTACGATGCGAACACTATGGATCACGCTACAGACCCTGCGCTTATTCGCCGCCTGCACGAGCGCGCGATTGACGCGGCTGATCTAGTCTTCTACTCAGGGCGCAAGCTTCTGGCGGAGGCTGTGCGGGGGCGCGAGCGCTCATATTTACTGGAGCAGGCTGTTGACTTCGCGCACTGGTCGCGCGTGCGGGAGATGGAAGTCGCGCCGGAAGTCGCAAGGATACCGCGCCCGCGTTTGGGCTACTTCGGAGCGATAGAACCCTGGCTGGTGGATCAGGAATTAATCAGGCGCGCATCGCGCGAGCGCTCCTCCTGGCACTGGGTTTTCATAGGCAATCGCTCGCGCGGCCTTGAGATAGAAGACCTGCCGAACGTGCATTTCCTCCCGGCAGTCTCTTACGATGAACTGCCGCGCTACGCCGCGGGCTTCGACGTGTGCGTGCTGCCGTGGGAAGCCGGGCAGACTTTTACGAGCTACGGCTCTGCCATAAAAGTGCGCGAGTATCTTGCGACCGGCAAACCCGTAGTCATCGCGCCGCTGCCGGAGTACGAGCCGATGAGCAACGTGCTTCGCATAGCTCGCAGCCGTGAGGAGTTTCTCCGTTTGATAGAGGACGCGCTCAATGAAAAGGGCGATGAAGCAGCGCACGCGCGCCAGGCATCCGTCGTGAACGGCACGTGGGACGCACGCGCCGAATGGGTCAGCACTTTGATAGAAGAAGCGCTTAAAAAGTGATAAGTGATGAGTGATAAGTGATAAGAGAAAGCCTTTAGTTCTTTCTTATCACTTATCACTTATCACTTATCACCTTTCAAACTATGTGCGGGATAGCAGGGTTAGTCAGTTTCAATCCAGAGGCGCGTGTGGGCGCGATGCTGAAGGCGATTGAGCATCGCGGGCGCGACGATGAAGGTGTGTGGGCTTCCCCGAAAGTAAACGATGCGGGGCAGCAAGCGTGTCTGGGGCATCGCAGGCTTGCCATTATTGACACGAGTCCGGCTGGGCACGAGCCTATGTCTTACGCGGAGGGGCGCTACTGGATAACTTTCAACGGAGAGATTTACAACTATCTTAGCTTGCGCGCGGAATTGGAAGCGCTGGGGCATCGCTTTCAGACGGACACGGATACGGAAGTTCTTCTGGCATCTTTCGCAGAGTGGGGCGAAGCGTGTCTGAAGCGTCTGAACGGCATGTTCGCGTTCGCCATCTGGGACGAGCGCGAGCGAACTTTGACAATCGCGCGCGACCGGCTCGGCATCAAGCCGCTTTACTATGCTGCCCCGGCTGAAGGTGAAACTCGATCCTTCGTCTTCGCTTCAGAAATCAAGGCCATTCTAGCCTCCGGCCTTGTCGAACGCGCGCTTGATCTTGAAGGTCTCAATCAACAACTGACTTTCCTATGGACGCCAGACCCTCACACGCTCTTTCGCGGAATCAAGAAGTTGCCGCCCGCGCACCTACTGACATGGCGTGAGGGCCGTGTGACTGTGCGCGAGTGGTGGGACGTTTCGTTCGACGAGATCGAAGAGGGAAGAAGCGAAGATTACTGGCGCGAGCAGCTTCTGGAAACGTTTGATCGCGTCGTGAAGATGGAGATGGTCGCGGACGTGCCTCTCGGCTCTTTCCTTTCGGGCGGCGTTGATTCGTCAATGATTGTCGGGATGATGAAGCGCCACTCGAATGGTCGCCCCGTCTCGACCTACACCATAGGAATCGAGCAAGAGGATTTACGTTACGACATCATCCCCAGCGATGTGCCCTGGGCGCGCCGCGTAGGGGAATTATTCGAGACCGATTATCACGAGTACATGCTCAGGCCGGATGTCGCAGAGCTTCTGCCAAAAATGGTCTATCACCTTGAGATGCCCGTGATAGACATGGCTATCAGCAGTTATCTGGTTTCGCGCGCCGCGAGGGAAACTCTCACAGTCCTGCTCTCAGGCATGGGCGGCGACGAAGTTTTTGCAGGATACCCGCGCCAGATGGCTATGGCTCTGGCGGGCGCGCTGGACGTTGTGCCGGGCGTCTTTCGTCGCCCGGTCATGCGTACTCTAGCGCATGCTCTGCCGGGCGGTCTTCCCGGAAAACTCACAGCGCCTCTTCGCAACGCGAAAAAATTTGCAAAGAGCGCAGCGCTGGATTTCGAGAATCGCTATCTGGGCTATGAAACCTATTTTACTGATGAAGCGAAGCAGGCGCTCTTCACAGACGAGTTGCGCGAAGCCACGAGCGGCATGGACGCTTACCATGAGCATCGTCGCCACTTCGCTCGCGCCTCACATGCTGCGCCGCTCAATCGTCTGCTGTATGTTGACATGAAAACTTTTCTGCCGTGTCTCAATCTGGATTACACGGACAAGACCTCTATGGCGACGACATTGGAAGTGCGCGTGCCTTTTCTCAATCAAGAGATGGTGGAGATGGCCGCGCGCATGCCCCCGGACTTGAAGCTGCGCGGGATTCGACGAAAATATATTCTGAAGCGAGCGGCGGAAACCATCCTGCCGCGCGACGTTGTGTGGCGAAAGAAAGCGGGTTTTGGCGCGCCGATTCGCTCATGGCTGCGTGGGCCGCTTCGCCCGCTCGTTGAAGATTTGCTTTCTGAAGAAACGGTCAAACGGCGCGGCCTGTTTCGCCCCTCAGAAGTGCAACGAATCGTCGCCGCCAACCTCTCAGGCAGAGAAGATTACGCGCTGCACGTCCTGCACCTGCTCACACTGGAACTCTGGCATCGCACGTTCATTGATTCGAGATGAAAGCCGGGCAATGGTGCCAATTAATAATCTCAAACATTCACAGGCAGCCCCGTGCGCAATGACTCGCGTATGCGGAACGTTGCGCGAGTTGTGGTCGCAAGGTCTTCGAGGTTTATGGGGGCGTCGCTGCTTTCGAGTATGACCGCGAAGACGGCGCGAACTTCGTCTTTTTGTCCTTTGTCTTGCATACGGAGTTTTGTCTTCTCTTCGCGCCCGCCGCTGTAAGATGTCGCGCTGCGGAAATCGTTCAGTACAAAAGTCTTGCCGCCGCCGAAAATCTCTACGCGCTCTTTCGGCACGGCCTTATCGCCTTCCGCGATGTAAGCGATTGAGCCGTTTGAGCCGTCTGCAAATCGCAGTGTGATGAAGACGGAATCTTCGTCAACTATCTCTTGATTGCGGCTCGTGATTGATTCGGCGTAGACGCGCGTGGTGAGCGAACCGGTCAAAAAGTGCATGAAGTCTATGAAGTGGCAGACTTCGCCAATGATGCGACCGCCGCCTTCGCGCGGGTCTTGAAGCCAGTGGGAGCGCGGAATGCGCCCTGCGTTGACGCGGTAGCTGATAGAGAGCGGATCGCTGCGTCCTGCGAAAAACTCTCTGGCAGCGCGAGCGTGCGGCGAGAACCTGCGGTTGAATCCAACCATCAACCGCCCGTCAGAACGGGCAGCGGCTGCCAGCACTCCGTCAAGCTCTTCATCGTTGAGCGCGAGCGGTTTTTCTACGAAGACGTGACAATCTCGCTCAAGCGCGCGACGCGCTAATTCAGCGTGAAGGTCATGGCGCGTTGCTATCACGATCAGGTTCACATCCTTATCGTCAATCACTTCGTCCGCGCCCGAAACGCAGCAGCGGAATCCGTACCGTTCGCCAATCTCGCGCGCTGTGATGCCGGAAGCCGTTGCGATGGAATGAAACTCTGCGCCCTCCGTCTTGAAACTCGGCAGGAGCATCGCCTTCGCATAATTGCCCGCGCCTATCATGCCTATGCGAACGGCTTTCGTTGACGAAGAGGGTTTACTCTCTTTCGTTGCAATCTCGATGCGCCGGTCAAGCTCGCGTCCTGCGTCGTATTGCAGGACGACGCCGAGATAAGGCTCTTTCAGTTCGCCTGTGATTAACCGGTAAGCGCGCTCGCCATCTTCCACGGAGAAGCGATGCGTGATGAGCCGTTCGACGTTGACGCGCCGCTGGGCAACCAGATCAAGGAAGGATTCTATGTTGCGTCCCTCCGTCCAGCGCACGTATGCAAGAGGATAGTCGTGCCCGCGCTCTTCGTATTCCGGGTCGTAGCGCCCCGGCCCGTATGACATGGAAATTTTCAGCGTCAACTCGCGCTTAAAATAGATGTCGCGTGGAACATCCATGCCTACCATGCCTACGGCCACAACGCGCCCTTTCATCCTGGAAATCTCGCCCGCGAGTTCTACTGGCTGATTCGATGTTGTTGCCGCAGTGATCAGCACAGCGTCTGCGCCTCGCCCACACGTCCACTCCGCAACCGTTCTCTTAACGTCACCATCCGACAGAGCGCCGCCGTCAGCGCCGATAGTTTGGGCCAACTCGACTTTCTTCTCATCAAGATCAATTCCGAAGACGCGACAACCGTTTGCCTTTAATAGTTGAACTGTTATCTGGCCTATCAAACCGAGTCCTATGACTACGACCGATTCGCCAAGCGTAGGCTCTGCCAGACGCACGCCCTGAAGCGCTATAGCGCCGAGCGTGCCGAAAGCTGCTTCGTCGAAACTGATTTCACCGGGCATGCGCACACAGAGATTCTTCGGAACGGAAAGAACCTCTGCATGAGAAGCGAAGCCCACTCCTGCGCAGGCAACACGGTCGCCCGCGCGAAATTCTGTAACGTCTTCGCCTACGCTCAAGACTACGCCGGAAGCGCTGTAGCCGAGCGGCGAGAGCGAGCCGAGTTTTGCCAGCACTGCGTTGACTGTGTTGATGACGCCTTCGTTCTTCGCCCTTTGAATCACCTGCATGACTAGCTCCGGGTTCTCGCGCGCCCTGCCAAGCAAGCCCTTCTTGCCAGCATCAACAGCCATGCGCTCCGTTCCGGCGCTTATCACGGAAGCGTGCGTGCGAACCACTACGCGCCCGCGTTGCGCTACGGGCGCAGGCACGTCCTCGACTTTCACTTCACCCGTCTTTAAGTTCCTGAGAATCTGTTTCATCTTGTCGGAATCTCTTTGCGTTCTTCTTTGCGCCTTTGCGCCTCCAGCGTGAAAAACCATCTCACGCCAAGACGCTGGAGGCGCGAAGAGAAGCTTAAGCTTTGCAAAGGCGTCTCACACTTCATTCTGCTAATATACGCAGGCTTATATTTAACGACCCGGCCTCAGAGACTATCGCCCATGAGTTTGCTTAGTCAAACATTGAAACGACTGAATACTCCTGCCGATATCGGCTCTGCCAGATCATCAGCAAGGCTCTCAGTTGTAATCGCCGCAATCTTTCTGCTTGCGTTCACGGTCAGAATCTTCTCTCGGCAGGACACGCGGCTGGAAGTCGGAAAAGTTCAGACGTGGGTTTCAGAAGACTACAGGCAGGCCGCGCGATTTCTGTTGCGCGACGGTTTCGCGTCGTTCTTCAGCAGGCAATCGCCGCTCGGCGACCCGAACAGGCTGGGACATCCGCCCGGCTACTCCTTTCTGCTCGCTGTCGTTTACAAGGTTTTCGGTGATGGGGATGCTGCCGTTCAGTTCGTGCAGATTGTGTGCGACTCGGCGGCAGCCGTTGTTCTCTTTCTCATAGCGGCAGAGCTATTGCCCGCAGGCGTTGCCGCCACAGCCGGAATACTCGTAGCGCTTTCACCTCAGCTTTCTTACAACTCCGTGCTGTTGCTGCCGGACTCTCTGGCAGTTCTTCCGATTCTTCTGGCAGTCTATTGCATAGTGCGCGCTATGAAGCGCCCGCGACTCTTGACGCTCGTAATCGCGGGCGCGCTCGTAGGCGTTTCATGCTGGTTGAGGGCGAATGCGCTCCTTCTCGCGCCTGCGCTGGCTCTGGCTGCGCTAGTGCTCTTTGAGCGGGGCAGGCGATTGAAATTTGCGGCGGCGATTCTTTGCGGCGCTCTGCTCGTTATAGCTCCGCTCACTATAAGAAACGCTGTGGTGTTAGGCTACTTCGTCCCTCTCTCTTTGGGTGCAGGCCAGACGCTCATAGAAGGCATAGCCGATTACGACCGCGAGGGAAGATTCGGTATGCCTGAAACCGACATGGGAGTGATGAGGACGGAGGCCGAAACTTATAACCGCCCGGATTATTACGGCACGCTTTTTAACCCGGACGGCGTTTGGCGCGAGCGCATGCGGCTCCGTCGCGGCTTCAGTGTAATAAGAGCGCATCCTATATGGTTCTTATCCGTCATGCTCCGTCGCGGCTCTTCAATGTTCAGGCTTGAGCGGTCGCGTCGCGTAGCTGCATACGCTCCCGTGACACACTCTCCATTCGTCTCTAATGAAGCAACACCCGTGTGGTCTCGTTCTCCAATGGAATTGATGGCAGACGGCGTGACGGTCTCGCCGGGTGTGGAATCTTCCGCGTCAGCCGACGGACAATCATTGCGCGTCACGGGCGCAGGCTCTTCGCAGGGAACCCTGTTAACCTTGCCGCCAGTCTCGGTTGAAAGGAACAGCGATTATGTGCTGAAGATTCCGGTTAAGGTGGACGAGGGCGGCGCTGTTCTAAGCGTGACGGACGCGACCGAGACGCGGGTGTTCGGTGTTACGCCCGTGCTTCATCGTGAGCCGGACGCGCCGCCAGTGACCACAGCCGAAATTGCATTCGTCAGCGACAACGCGGATCAGGTGCGCGTCACACTCAAAAGGGGCGACGCTAAACCTCCGCAGGTTGCGGCAGAACTGGGGCGCATTGATCTGTTCCGCCTCGGGGCAGCATCTTTACTCTGGACACGCTATCCTCGCGCGCTGGTTCATGCCGTGCAGCAGCTTTACCTGACGGCAATCGTGCTACCGCTCGAATTGATAGGGCTTCTGTTGCTGATTCGCGCCCGCCTTGCTCGCGCCGTCGTCATAGTGCTGGCCGTGCCCCTCTACTATTTCTGTTTTCAGTCGCCTTTGCATACCGAGTATAGATATGTTTTAGCAGTCAACTACTTTATTTTCATTCCGGTTGCGGTGACGCTCTACTGTCTGGGCGTAATGCTGTGGTCAGGTTTGAGGCGGAAAAGTTTTGAAGTGAAGAGGAAGGATTCAGTCGCCATTTGAGGAGGAATAGTGATGATGAGAGGCATACTGGGAATGACGACGCTTGCTGTGGCCGCGTCCTCTTTTCTTTTAGTGATGACGGTCAAGAGCGGCACGCAGGGCAGTAGTTTGCAATCGGCAGAAAGCGCTCGCCCTTTGCGCCCTGTGCATACATTTTCAATTGTGGCGCGCGACCCCGTGACGGGCGAGCTTGGCGTGGCCGTTCAGTCGCACTGGTTCTCCGTTGGCTCTATTGTGCCGTGGGCGGAATCGGGCGTCGGCGCGGTTGCCACACAATCGTTCGTTGATCCATCTTACGGAAAGCTGGGGCTTGATCTGATGCGAGCGGGCAAGAGCGCGCCCGAAGCGTTGCGCGCATTGCTCGCGGGAGACGACGGGCGCGACGTGCGACAGGTGGCTATGATTGACGCTCAAGGGCGCGTTGACGCATGGACGGGCGCGAAGAATATTCAAGCGGCGGGGCATCACATCGGACGAAACTATTCAGTTCAGGCGAACCTGATGTCGAGCGATCAGGTGTGGCCCGCTATGTCGCGCGCGTTCGAGCGAACAAGGGGCGATCTGGCCGAGAGAATGCTGGCCGCATTGGACGCCGCGCAAGCTGCGGGCGGAGACATTCGAGGGCGACAGTCTGCCGCCCTGATTGTCGTCGCGGGGAAGCCCACGGGGAAACCCTGGCAGGATCGCATCTTCGATCTTCGCGTTGACGATAACCCGGAGCCTCTGCGCGAGCTTCGCCGTCTTGTCAATTTGCAGCGCGCTTACAACCACATGAACGCTGGCGATCTGGCGGTGGAAAGACACAACAACGAAGCTGCACTGCGCGAGTACGGCGCGGCTGAAAGGTTAGTGCCGGATAACGCGGAGATGATCTTCTGGCATGCCGTCGCGCTCGTGAACATGAATCGGGTTGACGATTCGCTCCCGCTGTTTCGTCGCGCTTTCGCTATGGATGGAAACTGGGCTGTGCTCGTGCCGCGCATAGTCAAAGCGGGATTGCTGCCGGACAATCAGCAAGTGATTGATAGAATACTTTCTGTTGCCAATCAAAGGTAGGTGGTCTTTTGGGATGAAGATAAAGGGATTGTGTCTGGTCGTCATCTGTCTGCTCTTTTCATCATGTCAGAACAAGAGCCAGTCGAACTCTGCTCAGAGCAATGCGCAGCCGAGTCCTGCAAGCAGAGAAGTTAAGAAGATGGAGATTAGAAGTCCGGCGTTTCAGGAAGGCGGGATGATCCCGAAGCAGTACACGTGCGACGGGCAGAACGTTTCGCCGCCGTTGGAATGGTCTGGCGTGCCGCCGGAAGCGAAGAGTCTTATTCTCATAGCGGACGACCCGGACGCACCTTCGGGAACATTCACGCACTGGGTAGTCTTCAACATACCCGCGACTGTAAAGAGCTTGCCTGAGAATGTCGCGCAGGGAACGATTGCAGGCGGCGGGCGTCAGGGCAGAAATGATTTCAAAAGGAGCGCTTACGGCGGCCCGTGCCCGCCTGGCGGGACTCACAGGTATTTCTTCAAGCTCTACGCCCTGAGCGCAGACCTTGCATTGGACGACAGCGCTACGAAATCACAGGTCGAGACGGCTATGGACGGAAACATTCTGGCCCAGGGCGCGTTGATGGGAAAGTATCAAAGGTAGTGATAAGAAACGGCTGATGTGGAATTGAATTGACAAAAGGGAAGACCTCTCCAATCTTGTTTGGCAGAAGCGCCAACTTCAATCCAAGCGAAGATCAGGAGGCATTCCCCGTGCATAGTATAGACTTTCCGACTCTTTTGACAATCATGTATGTCCTTGTTGACGATTGGTACAAACAAAACGCTCCACGCCTGTTGCGCGGCAAAGTCGGGGCTAAACCAGTCTTGAGCGACTCCGAAGTTATCACCTTGATGCTAGCGATGGACTTCCTTGCATTTGAAAGCGAGACTCAGTTTCTCTCATTCATGCGTGCCAACTATCTTGCGCTATGTCCCAAGCTGTGCGACCAAAGTCAGTTCAATCGCCGCGCACGCTCTTTGCGCTTTGTGGTCGAGCAGCTTCGTCGCACTTGGCTCACAGAGTTGGGCGCAACTCAAGAGTTGTTCCTGCTGATGGACACCAAGCCTGTGCCCGTTGTCTCTTACAAACGCAGCAAGAAGCGCAGTGACTTTCGTCAAAGCGGCGGTTATGGCTACTGTTCAGCGCGCCACTTTCATTACTACGGTTACAAGTTGGTCGCCGTCACCACCTTCGACGGGTTGCCTGTAGTTTTTGAAATGGTCGCGGCCAACACTGACGAGCGCGATGCTGCCGAAGAAGTCTTATGCTCGTTGCGCTCGTGCGACATCTTCGGTGACAAAAGCTTCATCGGTTTGGAGTGGCAGCAAGAAGTCAAAGAACAGAGTGGCAATCGCGTCTGGACTGCTAAACGTGTCAATCAAAAAGAGCAGAACCCTGTGTGGTTCGACCGACTTTTGAATAGCGTGCGCGAGCACATTGAAGGCTCATTCAATGAGTTGCAAAACACTGGGCACAACTTGGAACGCTTGTTGGCGAAAACGGTCATTGGGCTGAGCACGCGAGTGATCGCCAAAGTGACCGGTTATACTTTGAAGCAACTGCTCCGCAATTTGTTTGGTCTGGATGTGCAGACCTTTCAGGTTGCTGACGCATAGTTTCATTTCACATTAGCCGTAACCTTATAAAGAGAAAGCGGTAAGCATGGTGCTTACCGCTTTCAGTGCTAAACAGGAAAGATGACTAACGTCGCTTCTTTCGGCGTGGTGGTATATCTTTTGATGTGTAGCCGATGGTGCGCTTATGCACTAAGACCCTTGATGCTTCACGCACGTCCTCTGAAACGGGACGCGAATACACGATAACTGCATCGTCCTCCCGCTCAATATTAAAACCTGCCTCAACGAATGTTTGGGCATTCCTTTCAGCGGTTTTGTCCCTAGCCTTCATATCAGCAATTGCTTTCAACAACATTACAATTACCTTCCCGGCTCTGTTAAGAGCCTCGCAAAAAACGGTGTCAGCCGTTCGGCCACGTCGGTGTGTTCCGACGAGAACACGCCTGATGACTTGGCGTCAATAGACAAGACGCCAATCACTTCATCATTTGCTCCCAAGATTGGAGTACAAATAAAAGCTCCTCGTTCTTGGAACTGTAGGGCTTCTTCTCTGGTGAAACCCCATTTTACCATTTGGCTGGTGAAATCTCCACCCACGAAGTCCACCGCGAAAACTTTGCCCTCTCGATAGCATTTTCCGGCAACCCCCTGATGCGCTGTCATAGATGACTTGCTTGGCTTGCCGTGCCCTTCGCTATCGTACCGGGCGCGCTGCACTAGCTTTACATCCTTCTTCTTATACTTCTTAACCTCAAACACAGTGACGCGCAAATCGTGTTTCTTATCAAGATCAATTAGCTTATGCGTCAATTCTGCGAATAAGGTTAGTGCGCGTAATCGCTCCTCCCGCGTGACAGTCACAATGCTGGTTACTACGGGCGTTACTGCTAAGAAGAGACCGCCAACCACAAAAAGGCTAATTGCTGTTTTAGTGTGATTAGCAAGATACCCTCCTAGAGCAAGCCCAACCGCCCCCAAGCAAAATACTATTGCTCCCCCAAGAAATACTCTTAGCAACACAGATTAGGACACTACCTCCGGCCTAGGGCGAACGCATTATAAACGAAAGAAGCAAAAGGGTTGAGTTAGTCAATTGCGGCGTATAGTTTGGACGGACTGTTAAGCAGAAGGAGTTCGTCCACATGTCCAATGAAAGAAAAGAGTCGAGTATTCTGGCTTATTTCGGGGATTTGCCAGACCCGCGCATTGACCGCTGCAAACGACATCAATTGATAGAGATCATCGTGATAGGCATCTGCGCTGTGATTTGCAGTGCGGATTCATTCGTGGAGATGGAAGAGTTCGGTAAAGCTAAGCGCGAATGGTTCGAGACATTTCTTGATTTAGAGAATGGGATTCCATCACACGATACATTTCGCCGCGTGTTCAATCGCCTCAAGCCGTCGGAGTTTCAGCGTTGCTTTCTCTCGTGGATAGAGTCGGTGCAAGAGCAGACTCAAGGCGAAATCATCGCCATCGATGGGAAGGCATTGAGAGGCACATTTGAACGCTCGACAAACAAATTGGCGATTCGCATGGTCAGTGCCTGGGCAACTAAAAACAGCCTTGTTCTGGGGCAAGTCAAGACGGATGAGAAGTCCAATGAGATACGAGCGATTCCTTGTTTGTTGAGCCTTTTGGAGATCGAGGGCTGCATTGTGACCATTGATGCTATGGGTTGTCAGCGAGAGATTGTCGCGCAAATAGTGGCGCAACGTGCCGACTATTGTATCTCTCTGAAAGGCAATCAAGGCATCCTGCATGAAGAAGTCAGAGACTATTTCCAGTGGGCCAGAGCGACTGGCTTCAAACAAATTGAATACAGTTATGCTGAAGCGGTCGAGAAAGATCACGGGCGTATAGAAAGCCGAAAGTGCTGGAGCGTGAGGGAGGTGGATTGGCTGAGCAACAAAGAAGAATGGAAAGAGTTGCGAAGCATTTGCGCGGTCGAAGCTGAAACAGTTGAATTGACGACACAGAAGCGGTCAATCGAAACTCGCTATTTCATCTCAAGTCTTGAAAGCGATGCGAAAGCTCTGATGCGGGCAGTGAGAAAACATTGGGAAGTAGAAAATTCAGTTCATTGGGTCTTGGATGTGGCATTTCGAGAAGACGGTTGTCAGATACGCAAAGATAACGGTGCGGAAAACTTTGCCATGTTGCGCCACATCGCGTTGAATCTACTGAAAAGAGAGAAGACGGCAAAGGTAGGAGTGAAAATCAAACGGAACAAAGCCGGTTGGGACAATAATTATCTGCTAAAAGTTCTAACAGGCTAACTATTTATAATGCGTTCGCCCTATACTTCTCCGTCTTAAGTCTTCCTACTTCAAATTTGCTGTGCTATACTCTCGACCAGCTTTTCTGGTGCCCGGCCCTTCGTTTATTGAGTTAGTTTCCCAGTCCCTTGACGATTTCGATGTCACAGATTTCCGCTAACGATTCTGCTTCTACAGACCTTCTTGTCCGCGCGCAACAATCAACAGACCGCGGCGATTTGAGCGGTGCGCAAAAATTACTGCTCGATCTCATTGGAAGCGGGCATGATAGCCATGAGAGCGAACGCGGCGTGCAGGCGCGCGTGCAGCTAGCTGAAGTCTATGAGGGGCTTGGTCACTACGACGATGCGGACGAGGTGCTTGCGCCCTACGATGTACGTCATCTTGATAATTTGCCGCTTCACCTGCGCGGCCAACTGTTTGTGGCTTTCGGCTCGCACGCCTACTGGCAGGACGATTTCCCTCGCTCTGTAACTCTGTTAAATCGCGCGAAAGAGATACTTGAGCCGACGGGCGACGTGGTTAGTCTTGCGCGCACATATCACTGTCTTGGTAGAGCTTTCTGGGCGCTGGATGAGATTGCGCTTGCTCGTGAGCATTACGAGCTTGCGATAGAGTGGGGGCGCAGGGCAAGGAAAGATCGCGCTCTTGCTATCTCGTACATGAATCTGGGGCTGGTTGCGCGCCATGAGGCCGACGTGGACGAGGCGGGGATGTGCTATCGCCGCGCGCTACGCTTGCTGCGAAATACGACAGACGAAGTTACACGCGCGCGGCTTCAGACCAATCTCGGTGTGATGCTGTTGCAGCAGGGTAATTTCTACGAAGCATCTAATTCGCTCAACCGCGCGCTCGAACATCTTTCGGGCATTCAGAGCGATCATCTGATGGCAATCGTCTATAACAACCTGGCTGTCATCAGCATCTACACGGGCGAATGGTCTGAAGCGGAAAGCCATGTACAGCAGGCGCTCGAAATTGCGCGTCGCGTCAAACACAGGTTGTGGGAAGGCAGTGCGACAGAAACGCTGGGAAACTTGCGCGCACACCAGGGCAGGACGAAAGAGGCCAACGAGCTATTGCGCTTTGCGCTCGCTCGCGCCAAGGAGCTTGGGAGCAAAAAGGATGAAACGCAGGCGCTGCTCTCGCTCTCACGCCTGTGGCTGATGGCGCGCAACACGCATCTGGCTCTGACCTACGCGCGCACGGCACGCGACCTCGCACGCGAAACCAAAGACGACAGGCGGGCCAGCGACGCTGCGATCCTCATGGCCGAGGGGTATCGTCGCAGCGACAAGCGGATGCCTGCCGAGGACTGGGCAAGAGTAGCGCAGGAAGAGTTGGAGCAGCTTCCATATCCATATCTGGATGCGCTGGTGCAGAAGAACATGGCCGCGTTCACGTCGCGGCGGCGCGATCCATCGCGCGGCGAGCGGCTGTTCCAGCAGGTCGAAGAAGTATTCCGTTCGATGAGCGCGACCTACCAGACAGCCGTGACCATATTCGAGCATGGCGAAAGTCTGGTACGTCGCGGCGAGCATGCACAGGCTTACGAGCGATTCACGGAAGCGGCAGAGCAGTTTCGCAAACTCGGCGCGCAGCTTGACGCAGAACGCGCAGAGCGTGAAGCGCAGCGCGCCTCCGAGAAGACGCCCGCATGGCAGTTAGCGCAGCCCACATCCATCAGTCTGGTGCCGCCGGACGTTGCACCGCTGGTAATGCAGGTTTTACAGGCAGCATCGGGGCGCGAGCGATTGCTGCGCGAACTGATGTTCGCTGCGAAACAGGCTCTGGGCGCGGACGCTGCTGCGGTCTTCGCGGCAGATGAGGAAGGCCAACTATACGCTCAGGCAGCGATTGACCTTGATGAAGCGGGGCGCGAGCGAGCAACATCTGCAATCGCACAGCACCTTACGAAGGAGCGACAAACAGGACGAGCGGAAAAAGAGGAGCGGGCGTTTTTGGGGCGTGCTCCCATTGCAGACCATTGTCATACGCTTTCGCCCAGACGCAGCGGCGGCGCTTTCGTACTCTATCTTCGCGCGCCCGCAGCCGTCTCGGAACGGCGCGCAGAGATTTTGGAAGCGCTTCTTGGCTGCGCCCGGCTTGCGCTTCAGATGATTGACATGCGCACAGACATTCGTCGCGCTCGTCCATTCAACTCTCTTACGCTGCCTGAGACGCATAACCGCTTCCAGAAGATAATAGCGACGAGCCTGGTTATGCGAGACGTACTGGCCCGGATGGAACGGCTCAAGGATTCCGACGCAACCATTCTTCTGCTGGGAGAATCGGGTACGGGCAAAGAGATAATCGCGCAATCACTACATGAGGAGAGCAATCGGCGCGAGAAAACTTTTCTGCCTTTCAACTGCACAGCAGCGCCGCGCGAGTTGGCCGAGAGTCAACTGTTCGGCCACAAGAAGGGAAGTTTCACAGGAGCTATCAACGACCAGCGAGGCATAATACGCGCGGCTGAAGGCGGCACGCTCTTTCTGGACGAGATAGGCGACCTGCCGCCTGAAATTCAGCCCAAACTGCTTCGCTTCCTACAGGGCGGCGAGATAATGCCACTGGGCGAGAATCCAAGAAAAGTTGACGTGCGGGTTATCGCCGCGACGAACCGCGATCTGGAACAGGACGTTCGACAGGGGCGTTTCCGTGAAGACCTTTACTATCGCCTGAACACGTTCGTAATTAAAATTCCGCCCCTGCGCGACCGCGCAGAAGATATTCCGCTCCTGGTCTCCTATTTCTTCGAGGACACTTGCCGCCGCAATAATCGCCAGTTGGTTGGAATAACGCCAGAGGCTATGGGATACCTTGCGCGCTACCAATGGCCCGGCAACGTTCGTCAACTGCGTAGCGAGATTGAGCGCATAGTTGTCTTCGCAGAGGACGGCCAGTACATCGGTGCCGAATCGCTCTCGCCAGACATTCTCAACTCGGCTGCCAGCCCTGCGCCGGTTCACTTCAATCTTGATTTCTCCAAACGCATCAACATCAAAGAGATTCTTATAGAGGTTGAGCGCCAGCTACTCACAGAAGCGCTCGCGCGCCACAGCGGCAACGTCACACGCGCCGCAGACCAGATGGGATTGCGACGCCAGACGCTCGACTATAAGCTGCGCCGCTTTCACATAGCCCACCAACCCGGCAACGACGAAGAAGAGATGTAAACTTCTCGTCGGCTGTTAATGCTTCCGATAGCAGGTCAGATTTCCACGACGCGGGCTTTGTTGTCCCAGCGCATGGCAATGCTTTATCTGCTACGGGCTGAACTCACTCCGAAAAAAGCAAAATTTTTTGCGATTCACGCAAAATACCCGGCACTGGATTCAACCGACTTATAAAAGACAAGTTAGCCGCTCAACCAGCCTCTTAGAGTCGTTGATAGTAAGCAAAAATCCTGTCACTCTCAGCGTTTGCTTCCGAACAGGCATGCATGCATGAAAGGCTCTGTTTACAGGCTTATCGTGTGAATTCTGAGCTTGCGAGAGCATCTGGCACGCCCCTTGTAAAGTAAGGCAGCGAAATAATCATGTGGCCTCTTGTCCACATGCCCTTTGAAAGCACTTAACTATACACATAGAGGAATTGAAGAGATGAGAAGATTGATTTCCGTTGTCTTACTTGCTGCGGCCATTGGCGTCAGCTCGCAGACAGCATTAGCTGGCGAGATAGAGATTCCCGGCGTTAACAGTCAGCCACCTACGCCCGCCAGCCCAACATGTCCGTCAGGCACGCAGGCAACTGGCGATATAGAGATGCCGGGCATCATTGGCATCATCACGACCATAGCAAACACCATCCCCTTATAATGAAAGAGCTTCTTGAAACAAATTCTGAATGTCGCGGTGACATTGAGCGATTCAAGTCCTCATGTCGGCGACTGGCGGCGTCCCGTCTTCCCGTGAATCTCTATAGCGCGCGAGCGCAAGCGCAACGTAGAGCGGCCACGTTGCTGCACGGATTAAGTGGACGGGCGAGCTCGTGGGAGGAGCTTGATGGCCGCCAACTCGCCGATGACGAGCGCGGCGACCGTACGTCGCTCCTTCTGGGCGGAGCTACGGGCGGCGTCGCGCTCCCCACACAACATAACACAGGACTTCTTGCTGCGGCAGGAACCGGCACGCTTTTAATCACCAACATCGAAAAGCTTTCTCCGGCAGCTCAGCGCGTACTCTGCCGTATAGTAGAGACGGGACGATACACGCCCGTGGGCGATCCGTTTCCGCGCCCCATAAGCTGCCGTATTATCACGGTTACGCAGAAGCCTCTGGTCAGGCTCGTGCCACACTTTTTGGTCGAGTGGAATCTTACGCACACGCTTGGCAACATCTCATTGCCTGCCGAGCAGGTGATAGAAGCGCTGAAGGAGGAAGAGGTATTACTCGAAACTCACCCCAGTCGTTTCGCAGCGGCGAGCTAGAAGTTTCCCCCTGCGAAACTGTGGTGGCTCCTGTCTCCCACTTATTGTACGGGCAGGCGTAACCAGTCCTCATAAAAGGCGTAAGGCGCGTTAGATGAATGCGGCTCATCTAACGCGCCTTACGTATTTCTTAGCGTCATGGCGTGAGAAACAGTTCACGCCATGACGCCGCACTATGTCAAAGCAATAGAGCTACTCTACGAAATCAACTTCGACACGATTCGGTATGATTCCGCGCTCGTAGCCCTCTTCCAGCAGCCGCCTGACCGCCTCGCGCCCGCGCTCCGTATAATCCAGCGTCAGATCGTTGACCCACATGGCAACGAAGCGATCAGCAAGGCGCGTATCCATGTCGCGCGCAAACTGCATTGCGTAACGAAGCGCGTCTTCACGATGATCTAGCGAATAGCATATGCTCTCGTGCAGGTAGCCCGAAACCTTTCGCATCAACTCATCGCCCAGATCGCGCCTGATAGCGTTGCCTCCCATAGGTAGCGGCAACCCAGTCCTCGCGTGCCACCATTCGCCCAGATCAATCACTTTGTGAAGCCCAAGCGTTTGATAGAATAGCTGTCCTTCGTGAATCAACAGCCCCGCATCGCATCTCTCTTCCTGCACCGCTTCGATTATCTTATCGAAAGGTACGACTTCATACTCGAACGACGGGTTGAAAATACGTAGCGCCAGAAAGGCACTCGTCAATGTTCCCGGCACGGCCACTTTCAGTTCCGAAATATCTTCCGCCGCGTGTGCTTCGCGCGACACGACAATCGGCCCGTAGTTGTCGCCAATACTCGCGCCATGTGGCAAAAGCGCATACTTGTCCGCAATGTAAGCGTAGGCGTGAAAGCTTATCGCCGTCACATCGTAAGTACCGCGCCGCGCCTCTTCATTCAAAGTCTGAATATCTTTGAGCACATGCGCGAAACGAAGCTCGCCCGTGTCCAGCTTGTTCGTCGCAAGCCCATAGAACATAAACGCATCGTCCGAATCCGGCGAATGCGCGACAGTGATTGTGCGTGTTTCAGTTGCGGTTGTCATGCTCATTACTCTGGAGGCTGTTTAGCTCTCAAGCTACAAATGCTTAAGTGGTAATAGCTGCTTCTCGTATCATTGGATTGTAAAGAGTGTCTCGCTCGACCGCCTCGAATCCTGCGTCTTCTATAAGCGCGATAATCTCTTGCTTGCTCATCTTGACTTCGCCACCGGCTTCGACCGAATAGCTCTCGGTCAATTCGCCGCCTTCGGTGATTGTGCCATCCAAATCATTCGCGCCGTAATGAAGCGCGACCTGTGCGAGACGTTTCCCCAGCATCACCCAGTAGGCTTTTATGTGCTGGAAGTTGTCGAGCATCAAGCGTGAGACAGCTACGGTCTTCAGAGAATCAACGCCTGACGGCCCCGGCAAATGGTCTAGCTGAGTGCCCGGAGGATAGAAAGCGAGCGGGATGAAACACTGGAAGCCGCCGCTTCTTTCCTGCTGCTCGCGCAGGCGAACCAGGTGGTCAACGCGGTCTTCTATGGATTCAATGTGGCCGTAGAGCATCGTCGCGTTTGTCTTCAACCCTGCGGCGTGCACCTTTCCCGAAAGCTGCAACCAACGGTCTGCATCGCACTTGTGCGCGCAGATCATGGAGCGCGTCGGCTCGCGGAAAATCTCTGCGCCGCCGCCCGGGCACGAATCCATCCCGGCCTCTATCAACCGAGAGATGACCTCTTCATCGCTCATCTTGTAGAAATGCGCAAAGTGGTCAAGCTCTACCATCGTGAAAGCTTTCAGGTGAAGCTGAGGATATTCGCGCTTCAGAGATGCGAGCAGGTCTGTGAAGTAGCTGAAAGGAAGTTTCGTGTTAAGCCCGCCGACGATGTGCAATTCGGTCGCGCCTTCTTCGACGGCCTTGCCTGCAATCTTTAACGAATCTTCTATGTTGTGTGTATACGCATCTGCCTCGCGCGGCGTGCGGAAGAAGTTGCAGAACTTGCAGTCCGCATAGCAAACGTTTGTAGGGTTGAAATGACGGTTGACATTAAAGTAGGTCGTGCGACCGTGAAGCCTGCGCCGAACAGTGTCTGCAAGCTTTGCGAGCGCGGGCAAATCATCTGTTTGAAAAAGCGCAACGCCTTCATCAAAACTCAAGCGCCCACCCGTCTCAACCTTAATCGAAATCTCGTCGAGCTTCTTATCGTGTGAAAAGTTCATAAAATTCTGAGCAGCGCTGCGCTGCCAAAAGTCGCCAATAAAATTACGCTCACGAAAGCGTTTGTGGTAAAGAATGCCGCATTCAAGCGCCGTAAATCGTCCGCACGCACGAGCGTGTGCTGATAGATGAGCAGCGCGCCCGTTGCTACTACGCCCACCAGAGCAATCGGCCCAAGATGCGTCACCAAGTATAGCGCAACCAGCGTGGAGAAGGCTTGCGCGTGGAAGAGTCTGGAAATCCACAAGGCGCGTGCGATGCCGTAGGCTCGCGGAATCGAATGTAAACCTTCTTGCCTGTCGAACTCGAAATCCTGGCAAGCGTAGAGCACGTCGAATCCGGCAGTCCAGAGCATGACCACGAGTGAGAGTAGCAGCGGAATAGGGCTGTCAATTGCGCCGCGAACGGCTATCCATGCTCCGGTCGGTGCGATTGACAGGCACCAGCCCAGAACCAGATGCGAGAGGAGCGTCCAGCGTTTCGTGTAGGAGTAGAGCAATATGCTTGCGAGCGCTACGGGCGAGAGAGCGAGCGCCAGACGGTTGAGCATCGCCGAAGCTGTGAAGAAGAGCGCAGCAGAGATAACTGTGAACGCCCAGACGAAACCGACTGAAAGCACTCCGGCAGGAATCGCTCTGTTTTTTGTGCGCGGGTTGCGAGCATCAATCTGGCGGTCTGCTATTCGGTTGAACGCCATAGCGCAGGAACGCGCGCCGAACATAGCAAGCGTTATCCAGAAAATCTGTTGAAGCGAGGGAACGCCGCGCGCGGCCAGCACTGCGCCCAGTAAAGCGAAAGGCAGCGCAAAGAGCGTGTGCTCGAACTTAATCATTTCGAGCGTCGTGCGAATGTTTCTGGCAACCGTTAACATAACTTTTAAGAGGCCGCAGGAAAAGCAGTTTTTAGTTTACAGTTTTAAGTTTTGAGACTGGATATTTCTTGAATCTGAAAACTGCTCTCATGCGGCCTCAACCTCCTCAACCTTTGACAAAGCAAAGGCCGCGCCATTTGAAAATGGGCGAAAAGCGCAAAAATTTATCAGCATCGCTTTGCAAACTGCGAGTTGCGCCGCATCGCTTCTTGCAGTCTGCCAAAGCTCATTCTCATTGCGCTTGAAAGAGAATCCGCATTCATCTTAATAGTCTCTCTAGCCCGCGCGCAAGCGAGTGGATTTCAGTAGCCTCAGCCGAAATGCTAGAATAGCCCGCAGTAATCGGCTTCTGCTTGTTGAAGGCAATCCGGATGAATTTAGCGGCAATCGAAAAGCTGTTACGTGCGTATCGCGCGGGTGATATTGAGACGCGAGAAGCGGCGCAACGCATAAAGGATCTGCACTTCGAGGACATTGGATACGCTCGTGTTGACCACTCGCGCGCATCGCGGGAGGGGTTTCCTGAAGTTGTATTCGGTGAAGGGAAGACAAGGGCGCAGGTCGTAGGTATCGTTGAGAGTCTGGTTCGACATGCGTCCAATGTGCTGGTGACGCGCACGGACGAGGGAGTTTTCGGTGAAGTCCGAAACGTTGCGACCGATGCAGAATGGCATGAGCGGGCGCGGCTTATACGTATACAGAGGGACAGGACTGAGCGCGGCGTTGGGCCAATCGCTGTTGTGACGGCAGGCACGAGCGACATCCCCGTAGCTGAAGAGGCTGCGTTGACAGCGGAAGCTATGGGCAACAGGGTCGAGCGCGTCTGGGACGCAGGCGTAGCAGGTATTCATCGCATACTTGCAGAACGCGCTCTCTTACAGAAAGCGCGAGTCGTGGTGGTTGCGGCAGGGATGGAAGGCGCGTTGCCTTCAGTCGTCGGCGGATTAGTGAGCGTGCCGGTCGTGGCGATTCCTACCAGCATAGGCTACGGTGCATCTTTCGGAGGAGTCGCCGCGCTGCTGGGCATGCTGAACTCCTGCGCCTCGAATGTAACGGTCGTGAACATTGATAACGGCTTCGGCGCTGGCTTCGTCGCAAGTTTAATAAACCGCCGCTGGGAAGTGTTTGAAGAAGATGCTGGGGCGCGTAGACACGTGGACGCGGAGAGGAAGAACGAAGAGACGAGATAATAGACAGAATGCACAAACAGAATCCCCCGCCCAACCATTCCTCTTTCGTCTTATCTCCTCTTCTCTTTGGCCGCGCCTGTGCGTCTGCGCGTGTGCGCGCCTCCCTGCTTCTATTCATCTTGCTCTTCATCCCTGCCTGCGGTGCTCGCCGCACGCCCAATCTTGAGCGCATCTTCGCACAGGCGCGCACGCAGAAGGGTAAGCGTCCCATCATAGTCATTCCCGGAATCTTAGGCTCTCAGCTAGTCAATTCGGAGACGGGAGAAGTGGTCTGGCCTTCTGCGTTCCGCTCTTCCGAAGACGGGTTGGCGCTGCCCGTCTCGGCTAATCTGGAGTCGAACCACGACAGCCTTGTGCCTAGAAAGATAATTGACACGGCTCGCTTCCAGTACGCGAACATTAAGATTGGGCCGGAGGTTTACATCTATCACGACCTGCTCGAAGCGTTGAAAAATTACGGCGGCTATAGAGAAGGCGATTGGGACAATCCGGGCGAGGGCGGCGATCAGGATACGTTCTATGTCTTCGCCTACGACTGGCGGCGCGATAACGTAGAGAGCGCTCGCCTGCTCATACGCAAGATAGAGAGCTTGAAGAGGAATCTGAACCGGCCTGACCTGCGCTTCAACGTGCTGGCGCATTCGATGGGAGGGCTTGTAGCGCGCTACGCCGCAAGGTATGGCGACGCGGATTTGCCGCCAGACGGCGAGCGCCCCTCGCCTACATGGGCAGGCGCAGCGCACATCAGCAAGATCATCATGTTCGGCACGCCGAACGCAGGAAGCGCCGACGCTTTCGCAACGCTTATAGAAGGCTACTCGGTCACAGAAGGCTTGCGCCGGCGACTGCCGCTGCTGAACAAGCTTTCGAGAGAAGACGTGTTGACAGGCCCGTCAATCTTTCAACTGCTGCCTCATGCTTCGGTCATGCGTTTTCTTGACGAGAACCTTCAGCCCATCACTGTTGACCTTTATGACCCTCAGTCGTGGCTTCGCTACGGTTGGTCTGCTTACGGCGACCCGGATTTCAGACAAAGATTCGTAGCAGGAAGAATGCGCGGCGATTACGCGCCGCTCAGGCCCGGCTCGCTCGAAGACCTTGACGCATATTTTGCCGCAGCCCTTCATCGCGCCAAAAGATTTCACGAGGCGCTGGACGTGCAGGTTGAAGGTGAAACGCCTGTGCCGCTTTTCGTGTTCGGCGGCGATTGCGAAGAGACGCTGGACGCGCCCGTTCTGATGCGAGACCGAAAGACACACGCATGGGTGACGCTGGTCAGGCCGCGCTCGTTCGTCACCTCCTCAGGCAAGAAGATTTCGCGCGAGACGGCATTAGAAGCTATGTACATGCCCGGCGATGGTCGTGTGACGCGCCGCTCGTTGCTGGGCGCAGACCTTCCCGGCAATCACCGCAACGACTCGCTCTTCAACACACCTCTGCCCATAAGCTATGCCATCTTCGGCTGCGACCTGCACGGCAACATACAGAACAACAAAATTTTGCTGGACAACGCGCTGACGGCGCTCGTGAGCGAGATAATCAGGTGAAACTTTATCCGTGACGATAAGCGGCCTATACTTGCTTTAGAATGCTTTGCGTTCTTCTTAGCGTCTTTGCGTGAGATAGGTTTTGCACGCAAAGTCGCCGGAGGCGCTAAGAGAAGCATGAGGCATACAATCTTTGAAAGGAGGTGAAGGGTATGCGATTGACCGAGATGGTCTCGTGCGCTGGTTGAGCGGCCAAGCTCGCGCCTAGCGAATTGGCCCAGGTGTTGGGCCAACTGAAGATTCCTGCAAATCCGCGTGTCCTTGTCGGCATTGAAACTGCCGACGACGCCGGAGTGTACCTAATCAACGACGACCTTGCGCTTGTTCAGACCGTGGACTTCTTCACCCCGATTGTTGACGACCCATACACTTATGGCCGCATAACCGCCCTAAACTCTATCAACGACGTTTGGGCTATGGGCGGGACGCCGATCACAGCGCTGGCAATCACATGCTTTCCCAAAAAAGGTCTGGACTTTTCCATACTGGCCGAGATGATGCGCGGCGGGCTTGACGTTCTCGTGGAGAACAATGTCGCGCTCATTGGAGGTCACAGCGTTGACGACAAGCAGATAATGTTCGGCTATGCGGTTACGGGTACGATTGATCCGCGAAAGATTGCGACGAACAGAGGCGCGCGTGCGGGCGAACTGTTGATTCTGACGAAGCCAATCGGCACGGGCGTTATTTCAACGGGGATTAAGTTTGAGAAGGCGCGAACTGAGACGGTTGAAGCCTCGCTCGATACGATGCTGTTGGCCGGACGCGATGCGGCTCAAGCTATGCGGGAATTCGACGTGCGCGCCGCCACGGACGTTACGGGCTTTGCGCTTCTGGGCCATGCGTGGGAGATGGCGCGGGCAAGCCGGGTCACGATTGAGATTGATTCTGCGAAAGTCCCACAGATTCCTGGCGCTTTTGAACTGGCAGCACAAGGGCTTCTCACAAGCGGCGATAAGAGCAACAGGCTTTACGTTGGCGAAGATATAGAGATAAGCGGCGGAGTTGACGAAAACCTTCTACGCCTTTTCTACGACCCGCAGACTGCCGGAGGCATGCTCATCTCTATCTCTACAGACCGCGCAAATGAACTTCTGGCGCGCCTACATAAAACATACGCTCACGCCTCAATCATAGGTCGCGTCACGATGCGAGGCTCGCACTCAATTGTCGTTCGGTGATCTTTCAGGCAGAAGATTCGAGAGACGGTCTGCCCATTCAGGGTCAAGATTCATAAGGATGCGGTACTGCTCCATGGCGGCCTCGCGGTTGCCCGTCTTGACGTAAGCGCTTCCCAGATTGTAATGAGCTTTGGCGAAATCCGGCTTCAGATTAATCGCATATTGAAACGCTTCAATCGCCTCCTGGTAGCGATTCATCTGCATGTAAACCTCGCCCAGATTGTTGCGAGGCTTGTAATCGTCTGGACGATAAAGAATCTGCTGGTTATAAGCCCAGACGGCCTCGTGCAATCGGCCCGCCTGTTGATAGCCCTGCCCAAGTCTTTCGTAAGCGATGACGAAATCCGGCCTCACCATCACGGCGCGCCTGTACGAGGTAAGCTCATCTTCCGTGCGTCCCATCTTTCCATAGGTGCGCCCAAGATAGTAGTAGGCTTCAGCGCTTTCCGGCCTGAGCGTGACTGCTTTTCTGTAAGCTTCGACCGATTCTCTGTACTGCCCCAGAGCGAAATAGGCCGCGCCTATGTTCATGTAAGATTCAAAAGAATCTGGACGAAGAGCAATAGCCTGTCTTGAAGCCCTGAGCGCTTCTTCGTGATGGCCCAGCTTCCCCTGACAAAAACCTGATTGCGCCCACGGCTCAGCGTATCGCGGGTCTGCATCCGTCGCCTTCTTAAAGTAGATAAGCGCAGTATCACAATCGTCGCGCGAGAGAAACGCCAGACCCTGATTGTAAAATCGCTCGGCGGTTGCGCGCTGGCTACGGCTAGTTTCAACTGAAAGACCGCCTAGAGTCTTCAACGTCCCGGCCTGTAGCTGCGCTATGCGATCAGACGGAACTGCGAAGTTTAAGCTCTGGCCCTCAGCCAACTGCAAAGTGGCTACGCCTATCACCTGACCCTGCATGTTGACCACGGGGCTGCCACTTGATCCCGGCGAGATGGGCGCTGTTATCTGAATGATTCGACCAAAATTCGGGATGTCGCGCACAGCGGAGACTATACCGTTCGAGACAGAGCCTTCCAGACCGAGCGGGTTGCCTATGACGACGATTGATTCGCCCTCCTGCGGTGACGTGCGAACAAGCTGCAATGGAGTGACAGTGTTCGGCGGAACGTCAACCTGCAACAGCGCGACATCGCCCTCGCCGTCCACTGCGAGCACGCCTTTGACTGGAAAAGTGTTTCCGCTCGCAAGATGAACTTCCGCCTTGTACGCTCCTTCGATGACGTGCCGGTTCGTGACGGCGCGGTCGGGCGCTATGAAGAAGCCGCTGCCGCGTGAGAGCTTCTGGCCTCTTGAATCGTAAGTGATGATGGACACAACCGACGGCTTGATGCGCCGCACGAGTTCGGGCAGGTACTCTTCCTGCGCGCGCACACACGGCAGCGCTACGAGGGTTAGAAGAAAGATTTGAAGAAGCGCCGTTCGTCTCATCAAAAGTAGATCAACTCAAAACTCTAAATAAATCATTCAATTCTTTGCGCGCTTACGTCTTTTCTTTGCGCCTTTGCGAGAAACCTCAACGCTCTTTATCTTGAGCTTCAAGTGAATTGCAGACTCACGCAAAGGCGCAAAGAGAAGACGTAAGCTCGCAAAGAAGCTCTGCAATCGAATCACGTCCCGGCTATCTCATCGTAAATCGCTTTGGTTGATTTGTGCGAGCCTATGATGAATGCGCCTGTCTCGGACGAGAAGTAATGCTTGCCGTTCGGCGTCTCGAACTCTATCCAAGAGATAGCGCCGTTGGGCCAAGGGACTTTCCCCAGGAAAGCTGCGCGAGAGTTCTGCGGCGTAAATTGAAGCTCAACGGGCGTGCCGGAATTGGTCTCTATGAAGAAGTGCAGCACGCCCGGAGTAATTACCAGAATCCCTGCGCCTTCCCATGGAAAGATTTTGAAAAAACTCTTGAAGCGCTGCTGCGATGCGTAGCGAACGGGATGCCAACGGTTACCGGTGGCGAACTGTCCCAGACGATTCATTAACGCCTCGCGTATGCGCTTGCGTTTATTGTTCTGGTAGAAGACGTAAATGATGAAAGCGAAGAATGGCAGCAGGGCAAACGCTGTTGCGAAGAGAAGCACGATGATCGTGAATACTTGTGTGGCATCGTCATTCATCGTCCTTCAATCCTCGTCAACTGGAAAATGCTTGATGCTGCACGCGCGCGACTACATCGTCTAGCGAAACGTCTTCAGATTTCTTCGCAGCGCGCTCGAAAAGCTCCACAGCGCCGCTCGCAAGCTTTTTGCCTACGGTGATGCGATAGGGGACGCCTATCAAATCAGCATCCTTGAATTTTACGCCCGCGCGCTCGTCCCGATCATCAAGAAGCACGTCTAATCCAGCGCCGCGCAACTCTTTATAAAGCCTCTCACCTGCATCACGCATCGCCTCGTCTCTGGTATTCGTGACCGTAACGATTACATCGAACGGCGCAATCGCCCTGGGCCAGATAACACCGTCCGCGTCATTGTTCTGCTCAATCGCAGCCGACATGATTCGCTCTACTCCAATGCCGTAGCTGCCCATCACAATCGGCACTTCCTTGCCGTCAGCCGTTAGCACCGTCGCTCCCATTGAATCCGAATACTTCGTGCCGAGCTTGAAGATGTGCCCGATCTCCATAGCCTTGAAAACCTCTAGCGTACCCTGTTCGCAACGACGGCATACCTCGCCTGCCACAACCGTGCGCAGGTCTACCCAACGGTCAGGCCGTATGTCGCGCTCGATGTCAACACCGCGCAAGTGGTGATCATCTTTATTCGCGCCGGTCGTCATGTTACGCCGCCCCCGCAAAGCTTTGTCAGCTAAAATAATAAGGTCGGGAACTGGCACATCTCTTACAATTTCAGTTCCAAAATATTTAGCTTCAATTGTTTTCCCTTTGACCTTTTCTCTTGCACCCACGCCTCCAAGACTTCCAGGACCAGCATCGAATAGGCGACGTATGTCATCGTGATTAGCAGGGCGTACTTCCGCACTGGTGAAAACACCTTTGACAACTTCGCCAAGCATATCAGTGAGTTTGGTCTCATGCAGTTGATGGTCGCCACGCAGTAAGATAAGTATCGGCTGTGATTCATACTTAGTCCCATGATTGTCTATTTCAATCTGATCAACCATGTAGACAAGGGATTTAATCTGTCGCTCGGCAGCAGCGCCGCCCGGAAACGTCGTCAAGTCTTCAATTGTGCGAACGCCCGGAGTGGGAAACTCTTCAGGCGCATCCGGCCCCGCTTCATCTTCAACAACAGGCAGAAGCGAAGTCGCTTTCTCAAGATTGCCTGCGTAGCCGCAATTCGCGCAGACGGCTATAAAATCTTCGCCAGCGTTGGTGCGCGCCATGAACTCGCTCGATTCCGAGCCGCCCATTGCGCCCGACGAGGCTTCTACAATGTGATACTTCAACCCGCAACGGTCGAAGATTTTTTTGTAAGCCTCGCGCTGAGCTACGAATGATTTGTCCAACCCTGCGCGATCAACGTCGAACGAGTATGCGTCCTTCATTATGAACTGGCGCAGACGCATCAAGCCAGATTTCGGTCGCTCTTCGTCGCGGAATTTCGTCTGAATCTGATACCAGACCTGCGGTAGCTCTTTGTACGAGCGAATCTCGTGGCGGGCAATCGCCGTAAAAATCTCTTCATGAGTCATGCCCAGACACAGTTCCGCTCCCTTGCGATCTTCCAGACGAAACATGGTCTGTCCCATCACGTCCCATCGCCCAGACTCTTTCCAGACATCGGCAGGATGAATCGCGGGCAGAAAGAATTCCTGCCCGCCAATGGCGTCCATCTCTTCGCGTATGATCTTCATTGCGCGTTGCGCTACACGCCAGCCTAAGGGGAGAAACGAATAGATGCCCGCGCCCAGTTGTCGTATGTAGCCCGCACGCAAAAGCAGGCGATGCGAAACGACCTCTGCGTCGGCAGGGTCTTCACGTAGTGTTGGAATAAAATATTCTGACCAGCGCATGAAATTTTTTTTGGAAAATACTCCTCGACATCAAACTCATGTTTAAGAACATCTCATTCTCGCAAAGCCTGAGCATGTAACGCAACTTTGTATCGCTGAAGAATGGTTGCTAGCCGCGCGAAGCGTGATGTAACATCATCATCTGCACGCCTTTATCTATCTCTTTTGGGGTTTTCAGAGAATGAAGATTGCACTCGCCAGCGACCACGCGGGCTACGCGGAGAAAGAGCGATTGAAACCGTTGCTGGAAGAACTCGGCCTTGAAGTCGAGGACTTCGGCACGGTTTCGGAAGAGTCTGTTGATTATCCTGATTATGCGCGGAAAGTTGCTGAAGCGGTCGCGCGCGGGGAAGCAGAACAGGGCGTGCTCGTCTGCGGCTCAGGCACAGGTATGGCTATAACTGCAAACAAAATCACGGGCGTGCGCGCTGCCGTCGCATGGTCTGAAGAGACCGCGCGACTTGCCCGCCAGCACAACGACGCCAACGTTCTTGCCATCGGCGCTCGCACTACGCCGCAAAATGATATACAGAATATAGTGCGCGCATGGTTCGACACGAAGTTCGACGGTGGTCGCCATGCTGCGAGAGTTGAGAAAATAAAGCAGATTGAAAACAATGCAGAGCCAGGAAGCCTGAGAGGTAGCGAAGACGCTATAGCACGCTAGCTGACGAGGTTTGAGATGTCAAAGACAATTGCACCAATTGAAGATGAGAAGCGAGGGTGGATTTTCTCTATGACCTCGGAGATGGCACAGATAGCCAATGTTCCAGAGGGGTCATTTATTGTTTTCTATCTTTCAGAAGGAAATGTTTCGGCGGAGATTTTACCACCTGCCCCGCCGGAAATAGATGAGTTTGTAGAACGCATGGTTGAAAAGCACGGGGAAGCATTCGCGGAGATGAAACGACTTGGCGACTGAGGCGACTGTCTATCCCACTTACGCCGAAGCAGTATGGATACACATTAGCTTAATGCGCCGCCTGGGAGAAACACGCTTTGGAGTCTCCGACCGATCACTTGTTGAATCAGCGCTGGCGCGACCGAGGATTGCCGCAGATTACGAGAATGCAGATTTATTGCGGCAGGCAGCAACGCTCTGCTACGGCCTGGTTAAAAACCATCCCTGGGTGGGAGGGAACAAGCGCACCGCGAGCGTGCTGGTCGAGTATTTTCTTTTCCTCAATAGCGTGGAACTTATTGTTATGACAAATGATTGGATAGAAATGACGCTTGGTGTCGAATCTGGCGACTGGAAGATTGAAGAGATAGAGAATTGGATGCGCAGGTGTGCCAGAGAAAACATCAACTAGCTGAATTAAGATTGATGAGCGATGAAGGGAATGAGAGGATGAACGAGAAGATGAATGCGCCGTTGGCGGAAGTTGACCCGTTGATTTCAGAGGCGATTGATAACGAGGTTCGTCGGCAGGCCGATGGCCTTGAGCTTATAGCGTCTGAAAATTTCGTTAGCGAGGCCGTGCTGGAAGCAATGGGTTCGGTCTTCACGAACAAGTACGCCGAAGGCTATCCGAAGAAGCGTTACTATGGCGGGTGCGAGTGGACAGACGTTGTTGAGCAGGCGGCGATTGATCGCGCAAAGGAGTTGTTCGGAGCCGACCACGCCAACGTGCAGTCGCACAGCGGCGCGCAGGCGAACATGGCCGTTTACATGGCTGCGATTGCTTACGGCGACCAGATTCTGGGAATGAATCTCTCGCATGGCGGCCACCTGACGCACGGGCATCCACTGAATTTTTCGGGACTGAGCTACAAGGTCGCGGACTACGGTGTCGCACGCGAGACGGAGCAGATTGATTACGACGACCTGCAACGAATAGCGGAAGAGACTAAACCGAGGCTCATCATCTGCGGCGCGTCCGCCTACCCGCGAATTATCAATTTTGAGAGAATCGGTGAGATTGCCAGAAGCGTCGGCGCGCGCGTGTTCGCGGACATAGCGCACATCGCAGGGCCTGTCGCCGCAGGGCTTCATCCTTCGCCAATCCCCCATGCCGATTACGTCACCACGACCACGCATAAGACTCTGCGCGGCCCGCGCGGCGGCCTCATTTTGTGCAAAGAAGAGCATGCGAAAGAGATTGATCGTAAAGTTTTTCCGGGCGTGCAGGGCGGCCCGCTCGTTCACATCATCGCAGCTAAGGCCGTAGCGTTCGGCGAAGCGTTAAAGGCAGAGTTCAAAGAGTACCAGCATCAGGTTCTGAAGAACGCGAAGGCGCTCGCAACCTCTCTTCAAGAGAGCGGCCTGCGCATTGTCTCCGGCGGCACAGACAATCACCTCATGCTCGTTGACGTTTTCATGGGAGGCCGTGGGATAACAGGCAAGGTCGCTGAAAAAGCCCTCGAAGCCGCGCACATCACGGTCAACAAGAACACTATCCCATTCGATACCAACTCGCCTTTTACGGCTTCCGGCATACGCCTCGGCACGCCCGCGCTCACAACGCGCGGCATGAATGAGCCGGAGATGAGTGAAATAGGCTCGCTCATCGCTGCGATAATTCACGACCCCGAGTCCGAAGAGGTACGCGGCAACGTTCAACGCGCAGTCGCAGACCTCGCCGCTCGCTTCCCGCTATATCCGAAGCGATGGAAGAGAAGAGAGCAGGAAGCGATGAGCGCGGATTAGTGGGTTTAAGGAGTATTGATGAATGAGCCATCAGGCAAGTCAGATGTATTAAGCTCTCTGTGCTTCTTTCAGATGATGAAACGTCACTTAATGTCTGGACCTCACTAATGGAAGAAATTTTCGGGCGGGGCGGGTTGATCGCTCGCGCGCATCCTGATTATGAATACCGTCCCGGCCAGATTCAGATGGCCGAAGCTGTGCTGCGCGCGTTTCATGAGAAGCGCCACTTGATAGTAGAAGCCGGAACGGGCACAGGCAAGACGCTCGCTTATCTCGTTCCGGCGATTGCTGCGGCTGTGAGTCGCGGCGGGCGCGTGGTTATCTCCACAGGCACAAAGAATCTGCAAGAGCAGTTGATGGAGAAGGACATCCCGTTCTTGCAGCGCGTGCTTCAGAAGAAATTTACTGCCGCATACATGAAGGGCAGAAGCAACTACGCCTGCATGAACAGAATTAAGCGCGCTGAGAATGCGCCTGTGCTGGATGGGCTGGACGAGCTTGATTATTTCGACGAAGTTCGCCGCTGGGCCAGAGACTCCGAGACGGGCGACCGCGCCGAGTTGATCGAGCTTCCCGAAAACCTCTCGTTCTGGCGTCACATTGATGCACGCTCTGAAACCTGTCTTGGACAGAAGTGCCCCGACTACGACCCGTGCTTTATAACACGCATGCGCCAGCGCGCCATGGACGCGGATATTGTCATAGTCAACCATCATCTATTCTTCGCTGACCTCGCTTTGCGCGACAGCAACTACGGGCAGGTGCTGCCGGATTATTCGGCTGTCGTTTTCGACGAGGCGCACTTGATTGAAGACATCGCTTCGGAGTATTTCGGCGCGCAGGTGTCGAACTATCAACTGGACGATCTTGTGCGAGACCTCGCGTTGCTGCCCATCACGAACGTCGAACTCAATCGTGATCTAACGCGAGCTTCCGGGCGCGTGATGCGTTTCGCGGAAAATTTCTGGATGGGATTCAGAGAGAGCAGGGGCGAGGAGGGAAGGTTTCCAATCCTGCCCGGCACGTTCGCCCGAAAGAATAGAAACGGTGAAGTGGAAGCGACTGCGCTCGGCGATGCGTATCTTGGTCTGGACGGCGCGCTGGAAAGGATGGAGACGCTGCTGGATGCAATGCAGGAGCAACCGCCGGAAGTTGAAAACATAGTAAGACGCATCCGCCAGGTTCGTTTCGACCTACAGTTCATAGTCGCGGGCGATGACCGCCATTTCGTCTACTGGTTGGAGCGTCGCGGGCGCGGGATATTCCTTCGCGCCTCGCCTATAGACGTGTCAGGTCTATTGCAGGACAAACTGTTCGAGCGAGTCGAAACGGTTGTGCTGACTTCCGCGACGCTTGCGAGCGCAGGCAGCTTCTCGTTCATACGCGAAAGGCTCGGCCTGGTAGAAGCAGACGATCTCATCGCGCCATCGTCTTACGATTACGAGAACCAGGCCGTGCTTTATCTGCCCAAAAGAATGGCAGACCCGCGCTCGCCGCAGTGGGCCAGAGCGGCTGCTGATGAAGTCGTAAAGATTTTGAATGCGACGAATGGGCGCGCGTTCGTACTCTCTACAAGTTTTGCCGGGATGAACGCGCTTTACGAAATGGTCTCGGCGGAAATTGATTTTCCATGCTTCGTACAGGGCAGCGCGTCGAAGGCGGGGCTTCTGGAAAAATTCCGCGCCACACCCAACGCCGTGCTCTTCGCAACTTCCAGCTTCTGGCAGGGCGTAGATGTGCGCGGCGAGCAGCTTTCATGCGTCATCATTGATAAGCTGCCGTTTGCCGTACCGACCGATCCTGTTGTCGCGGCGCGCCAGCGCTACATAGAAGAACAGGACGGCTCAAGTTTCTACGAGTATAGTGTGCCGCAGGCGATCATCTCACTGAAGCAGGGACTTGGCCGCCTGATTCGCAGCACGACCGACAGAGGAGTGCTCGCCGTGCTTGACCCGCGACTACGCACGAAAGCTTACGGCAGACTTTTTCTGGAAAGCCTACCGCCGTGCCGCATCACTTCTGAGATAGAAGATGTCAATCGTATATTCGCATCTCACGAGGCTATCATCTAAAGCACAATGCGCTTTGTTAATAGTCAGGTGTATAGAGACGATTATTGCTCGCCGCTCTTTGCCGCTATCTTTATCAGGCGGGCTTGCGCCTTCGGACTCTGGACTTTAGACTTAAGATATGGCCGGACAATATGAAGTGATGATCGAGCGGAATTTTTCTAGCGCGCACCAGTTGCGCGGTTACAAGGGCAAATGCGAGAACCTGCACGGGCACAACTACAAGATAGAAATTTACGCGCGTGGAAGTGAGTTGAACAACATTGGGCTGCTGGTTGATTTCGTCGAGCTGAAAGAGGCGGCGGACGAAATCGTTCAGTATCTGGATCATCGCAACATCAACGAACTGCCGCCGTTCGACGAAGAGTTGAATCCATCGGCTGAAAACCTTGCGCGCTTCATACTTGAACGAGTGGCGCGCCGCATCACAGACGACCGCGTGCAGATTTACAAGGTTCGCTGCTTCGAGACTCCTACCAGCGTCGCTACATATCAGGTAGATTAGAGCGAAGTTCAATTGAGTGTATGGAGCGGGGCAGTTCACCACCGAAGTCACAGAGTACACTGAGATTACACAGAGAGTAGAATCTCTCTGTGCTTCCTCCGTGTTCTCTGTGACTTCGGTGGTGAGTCTTACTTCCCATACGCTCAACTTAAATCGTCCGGCCTATTACGAATTGGTTTGAACCAGCCTGAACGCCTGCTCGTCAATCGGGTGGTTGAAGTGAAACTCTTGCAGCTTAATCTCCCAGTCGTAGAAGAACGTCCGCTGATTTCCTTCGACCGAAAGATGAAGCTTATAAGTGTGCGGCAGCGTGAGTCCTCCGCTTTCAGGTTTGAAATCTGCAAACTCTTCCGTCAGCTTGTAGTGCAGTTCGCGCTGGCGCGCGCTGGTGTCAACCGTATTCCCCTGTTGCGACGCTATCGTGCGGTAATATTCAGTGCGCACGTGCTGAAACGTCTGCGCATCGAAGTATAGAGTGATTTCAATGTCCGCACCTTTCTTCGGCATGTAAGTGAGCTTGTGCAACTGCCGCCCGTCAATCGTTTTCGTTCCGGCGTATTCAATCTTCGCGTTTCGGGATGACATGTCCAGAAGCGGCCACGCCGTTGAGAGCGTCCCGCCGAACAGCCCCTCCTTGATGATTACATCGTAGCTGTAGAGGAAAGTGCCCAGCGCCGTGCCGCCGTTCCCGACTCGACCGATGGTCAGATTAGCCCCATCGTAGCCTATGGCCTCGTAAGGATAGTTTGTGACGCCAAAGACCATGTTGATTAAACTCTTCTTGCCCTCGGAAGCCAGCACGGCTTTTCCCTGTAGCTGCCCTCCGCCGTTGCGAAAATTCGCGGACGCCGTTCCAAGTATTATCTGGTTTTTGACAGCCGCGCGCGCCTGAGCCGTGCCAATCGAATCAAGGTGCTTGGCTATGACTTCTTGAACGGTGATTCTCTCTGGTGCGGTCGGTTTGGCAGGGGTGGCTGCGATGACGATCATGGCGACGCCGAGTGCAATCGAAAGCATGCAGCGTCTTCTTGCATGAGCTTCTCTCATTTCGGTCTCTCCGTTGGTTGCTGGCGCGTGAAATTTTGGGAGAAAGACAGCCGGGCCAGCGTAGATTTCAGGGATTTGTCGCTTCAGAAAAAGAGCCGCGACGGAAGGCATAAGCTATCACCTTCATCAGGTTTCTACAAGCTGCGCAGGTCTCGCCTGCAAAGGATTCGAGCGCTTTAGCAGCTTGTTATGCACAATAAAAGTGGCGCAGAGAGAGTTCTAAAATCTCTCTGCGCCACTTTTAGCACATTCTGAATGAGAACTACTCTCTCTCTGCGTGTTTCTATTGAGAGACCAGCGTGTTGACATCAATCTTGTATTTCCTGATCTTGCTGTAAAGGCGCGGGCGGTATATGCCCAGAAGATTTGCGGCGGCCTGCTTGTTGCCGCCCGTGCGCTGCAAGGTCTTCTCTATAACCATCTTCTCTATATCTTCCAGCGTCATATTTGGCGGCACGTCCCAGGCTGTAGCCGACCCCAAGCTTTCCGGCAACGAGCCATTGTCAAACGGAAGATCAATCGGCTCGATCTTCGTGCTCTTTGCCAGGAGCACTGCGCGCTCTATAACGTTCTGCAATTCGCGCACGTTGCCGGGCCAGTTGTGCGCGAACAGCCGCTGGTAAGCAGCCTGCGAGATGCCCGTGATCGGTCGGTCATATTTTTGGGCGTACATCTTTAAAAAATGCTCTGCGAGTAGTTGTATGTCTTCGTTTCGCTCGCGCATGGGCGGGACGTGAATCGTAATGGTGGAGATTCTATAAAACAGGTCGTCGCGCAATAGGCCGTCACGAATCGCGTCCGCCGGTAGCCGGTTCGTCGAGCAGATGAGACGGAAGTCAACGGCGTATGTTTTCTCAGAGCCGACTTTGCGATAGCTGCGATCTTGCAGAACGCGCAGCAGCTTGGGCTGAAGCTCAACGGGCATCTCTGCAATCTCGTCCAGAAGAATAGAGCCTCCGGCTGCGTGCTGAACCAGACCTTCTTTGTCAGCGTGCGCGCCCGTGAAAGCTCCTTTCGTGTGGCCGAACAACTCTGATTCGATAAGCTCTTTCGGCAACGCGGCGCAGTTCACCTTGACGAAAGGTTTCTTGGCTCGCAGCGAATTGTAGTGAATCGCGTTGGCTATTAATTCCTTGCCTGTGCCGGATTCGCCTACGATGAGCACGTTCGCGTCAGACTTGGCTACGGACTCAATGGTCTCATAAATCATCTGCATCTGTTTAGACGCGCCTATGATGTTGAAGTATTCTGCGCGCGTAGCCAGCCGGCTGCGCATCATCTCAGTTTCGGCCTTTAGCTCGCGCCGCTCCAGCGCCTTCTCTACGAGCGGAAGCATCTGCTCAAAGTCGAAAGGCTTTTCGACGAAGTAGAACGCCCCGGCTTTTGTGGCCTCTACAGCTTTTGCTACCGTTCCGTAGCCAGTGACAACAATCACTTCTGTAGTAGGCCGCGTGTCCTTCATGTGGCGCAGCACTTCAAGGCCGTCCATGTCCGGTAGCTGTAGGTCGCAGACGGCCAGATGATGCCCGCCGCGATCAAAAAGCTCTATTGCCTCAGCGCCGCTCGAAGCAGTGTCAACACGATAGCCTTCCTCTACCAGATTCTGCCTGAGCGAATCTGTCATCACAGGCTCGTCGTCCACTACCAGAATACGCGCGTCATTGTTATTCCCCACCTTTACCTCCAAAAGAAGTGATGAGTGATGAGTGATAAGTGATGAGAGGGTGAATAATGTATGGAAGTAAAGCTATCTTCTATGCGCGATTAACGATTCACGTCTTCTCTTATCACTTATCACTCATCACTCATCACTCATCACTCATCACTATTTAACTGTCTTTACCGGCAGGCGGACAATCAGCTTGTCGCCTCCCTCCGTCGTTGCCTTGCCGCCGTGCGCTTCTATAATTTTCGACGCCATAGCCATGCGCAGTCCATCGCTCCCCGCGAATGAATGAAACGGGTCAAGCTCATCCTCTATTTGTAGGCCGCGCCATTCTATGATTGCAGTGGTATCGCTGCCATCCGACTCTCTATGAAGATTCACCTCAACGGGTTCTTTCGCTTGAGCGGGTCGCAGCTTGAGCGCGCCTGTTGTTATCGCCCTGAAGCTTTCGGTCAACGCAGTAACGTCAAACTCGCCTTCAAGCGCGTCATCACCTGCGTTGATGTGAATTGAGTGAATACCCTCTTGTTCCTGAGACGAATTGGAGCGCACGATTTCGCCCAGAGAAACTCCCGGTTGACGACGAAGCTCTATGGGGCGACCGTAGCGCACCAGAAGAGTCATGTCGGAGGCCGCTCGCTCAAGCCCGTTGATAAGCTTCCCCACAGTCTCCTGCTCGTCAATGGGGCGGTCACCCTTCTCCATGCGTTTGCGCAGAAACGTGGCATAGAGTTTGAGACCGTTCAGTTGGTTTTTCAGGTCGTGAACGATCTGCACAGATGCGCGACCTAGTTCCTGGAGTGTGTTAGTATCTTGTACTTCCGAAATTAACGGCTTCATATCAAGCAAACTGGGGTCTGTGGTCTGTCGAATCGTACCGGCTCATAACCCGTTGAAGGCCGTTCGCGTGTACGAATTGAACCCAAAACCTGTGTCTCATTGTGTTGCGTTTCGATGCGACCATATTAGCAAAAAAGCTCAGCGTATGCTAGCGATGCATCAATTTTAGCGTCAGAGAAATAAATTCAGGAAAGAATTTCACATGTCAGCAGAGAAGCGTGAATTAGACCGACCTGATGGTAGAAGATTTCGAGGATAACCGTTTCATGATGAGGCGTTTGCTGGAGATGAGCGGCTATCGTGTAATCGAAGCCATGAACGGCGAAGAGGCCGTAGAAGTCGCATGGCGCGAGCGCCCCGGCCTGATATTGATGGACTTGAGCCTGCCTTTACTAGATGGTCTGGCCGCGACGCGCCGCATAAGGCAGCAGCCGGAACTGCGAAACGTGCCCATAGTAGCCGTTTCCGCGCACGATACGGCGGACTTTCATGCAGACGCTCTGGCCGCAGGCTGCAATGATTACGTGACCAAGCCGATTGACTTCGATCAGCTTGAGGCTCTTTTAGATCGTCTGCTGCCGAAAAAAACTGTAAAAACAGAAGATTGAAGGCGTGCGACCTGCTTAAAATCCTCGCAAGTAGCATTGCCTCAACTCTTACTTCTTGTTCATCTGGCTCTCACATGCCTGACGAATACTCTTTAATTCTGAGAAAGCACGAAGAGGCGATCATACGCGCGTGGGTGGATGACATCTACGCGGACAATCGTATTGATCTGACTACGTTAATACCGTACGGGCAGCTTGTTGACCATCTGCCGGACATACTGGATGAACTGGGGCATCTGCTGGACGAATTGGCCGATGAGGCCGAAATTCAGGAGGCCACGCGGCGTATGCGCTCTCTGCCGCATGTGCGTTTCCGTCAGGGCGCGATGATTGACGAAGTGGCACGCGAGTTGATTATTCTACGTAAGGTTCTGAACCAGTTTTTATGGCGCGAGGGTTTAAGCGCCACAAGCGGAGACATCTGGGAGTTGCGCGACGCGCTCAGGCGTGCGGACACTTTTTTTGATGAGATGATAGCCCAAGTTATACTGATATATTCGGCCAGCTTCAGACCGCCTGTCGAGACGCGCTCTTCAATTTGGCCGCCGCCGCGACGCCGCAAGACTGACACTCCCGGAAGAAAAGATTCCTGATGGGGGAACTTCATGCAACAGCACTCTTGCGCAGCGTTCGCTCAAAGCTTCTAATATTGCTCGCCGCGCTCTCGCTTCCACTATTGATAGTGGGACTCTATCAGCTCAACAGCCACAGGCGCACGCAGAGCGAGCAGGCTGCTAACTTGATACGCATTGAGACTACGGCAGCCGCAGGTACGCTTGCTTCATGGCTCGAAGCTCATCCAGATGCGCAAGACAATCAGATAGCAGATGAAGAGGCGCGCAGTCTTTACGCGCATGTGGCCCAGAGCGTTTCGTCCGACTCGGTTTCCGCGCTTGCCATCTATGATTCAAAAGGCGCGTTGATAAAAAACCCGTCGGGAAACTCTCTATCCTCTCCACTAGAACATTCGCAGGCTTCGATTGAGCAACGCCTGTGGAGTGACGGCGTGACGCGCCTTACAGGCACGAGGCGCGTTGAGCCTGTCGGGTGGAGTGTGGCTGTGGGACTGCCGCTGAAACATAACCTGCTTTCCAGCGAATCCATACTCGTGCTCGCAGCGACATGGGCGCTAGTGCTGATAGCTTCCATCTTTCTGGGCGTGTGGGCGGTCGGTCGATTCACGAAGCCTTTGCTGAAACTTGCCGCTACCGTTTCAAATCTGGGCGAGGGGCATTTGCACGAGCGCGTAGCCGTAGAGACGGATGACGAGGTTGGAGAGTTGGCCCAACGGTTCAACTCTATGGCCGCACACCTTGAGACGAAATTCTCAGAGCTGCAAATTCAGGGTGCGTTCATTGAAGAGGTTCTTGACGGGTTGCCGCTTGGAGTTGTTGTGCTCGATTCCAACTTGATGGTGCACAGGGCGAACGCTGCGTTCGCCGGATTCATTGGTCGTGCGCCGGATGCCCTGAAGTATCGCGGCCTGTATGAGGCAGCCGCAGGATTCGCCGTGTTGAGCGACGTGGTTGAAGATGTGCGCCGCACGCGACGCCCATTTGTTACCTACGGGCTTCCGCTGAACCTGATAGCACGCACGCAAGGTGACGGTGAGGAAACGGATGCGCAGTCGGCATGGGACGTAGCTATCTGGCCCATGTCAGAGCGAAGCGCCACGCGCGGCGACCTGATTCTGGTTATCTCCGAAGTCTCAAAGCGCGTGCGCGCCGAGCGCCTTGCCACCTCAGCCTTCGCGCTTGAGAGAATGCGAGCCGCAGAGCTTGAAAGCGTAATCACACAGATGAGCGAGGGAGTCATAATCATTGACCGCCAGCGCCGCTATAAAATCAATCCGGCTGCCGCAAGCATCATAGGACGAAAGCCGGAGGATTTCCGCGACGGCGCAGAGGCATTGATGGAAGACATTCAACTGCTAGGCGCTGACGGCAACAAGGCAGCAGTGGAAGCAACACCTCTGTGGCGAGCGCTTATGCGCCGTGAGCTTGTCGGCCTTGAGCAATGGAAGATCGCGCACGCGGACGGAAGCACACGTGTGGTTTCCATTAGCGCCACACCGCTTACAGGCGAGGACAGCAAGCCTGAGGGCGCTGTGGCCGTTTTTCGAGATATTACGGAAGGTGTTCTCAGCCATGAAGAGTTGGTCGCAGCCTACGACCGTTTGCGAGAGCACGACCGCTTAAAGTCTGCGTTCGTGACCAATATCAGCCACGAGCTGCGCACGCCGCTCAATGTCATCATAGGTCTCTCTCAACTTCTTGAGCGAGATCGTCGCCTGCCGCTCGCAGACTTGCAGAGGGAAGCCGTTGTTCGTATGGAGCGAAACGCGCGCTCGCTACTGGAAATGGTCAACGACCTTCTGGACTATTCAAGGCTGGAAGCAGGACGCGCCGCGCTTCATCTGGAAAAAATCGGCGTGGGCGAAATCGTAAACGAAGTCATTGCCGATTACGCGGCGGAGATAAAAGAGAAGCACGTGGAGATAAGCGCGGAAGTCGCGCCGGAGCTAAGCCCGGTTCTGACAGACCGCCACAAGCTCTCTCAGGTTTTGTCGAATCTGGTCGGCAATGCGATTAAGTTCACGACTGAGGGCAGCATCACTATCAAGGCCGCGCCCGTTGACGAGCAGTTCTGGTACATGGAAGTGAGCGACACCGGAATAGGTATGACAAGAGAAGCGCTCGGCTACATCTTTGAAGAGTTTCGGCAAGTTGACGACCGGCTGGCTCGCACCTACGGCGGCACGGGGCTTGGTCTTGCGATAACAAAAAAGATTGTGGAGTTGTTGGAAGGCGAGATTTCCGTCGAAAGTCTACCTAGTAAGGGCAGCAGCTTTCGCATCACCTGGCCGCGCGCTGTGCGCCAGCGCACGGGCACAGGGTCGCTTGTAGAAAAAGCCGTGCCCGAACCGAGCAGATCATTTTATCAGGTGCGTTAGTCTAAAAATTATTTGAGGGCAATGGAGGGAACAAAGTTTCAGCGCAATGTGTCTAAAGAATTGACAATTGCTGTGGCGGCGAGATAATTCCCGTAAAATCTCAAGCTCTCTTAAAGTAGTGTCCTGCTTTGAAAATTAAAGCTAAATTTACCTGGCTAAGATTTTCAATTGCAGGACTCGACCTGAATTCAACTTCTTCTGAGCAGGTGACGCTATGTCAATGACCGAGACCAACACGAACGAAACCGACAGTGCGCGTCGAACCATCTTCATTATCGTAGGCGTTGTTTCGTTGCTCTTGATTGGAGGGCTGATCTACTTGATAACGCGACCGACGCCTGCTGGCAGCGGCACTGGCGAGGCCAGACTTCAAGGCGCGGGCGTCATGCACGAAGGCACGCCGGAGTTTCAGCAGGCGATGCAGAACATCAGAATGGACGATGCGGAAGCGACCGAGGCCAGACGCGCCTTAGGCGACATAGTGATGGATCTGAGAACGACCGTGCGAAACTTTTCAGGGCGCACCGTAACCGGCCTTGAGATTTACGCAGCAGTGCTGGACATGCAGAAGAAGCCGGTCAAAGCGCGCACGATAATCTGGATTCCCGGTCGCGCGCCCGAACTTGAAAACAACAAGACCACTGAAGTGCATGTCGGGATGGAGGGCTTCAGGGAATCGGACGACCGCGCAAGCTTGCAGATGAAGATAACGGCGATAAGGCTTCAGTGAATTGGAAAGAAAAGGCGCGGGAGCTTTGGAAGATAAGGGAATTCTCTACGAAGTTGACTCACTTCATCTCATCGTTCTGACCGTCACTCCCGCGGGCGGTTGAAATTGAAAAGCGGTCAGGGGCGCAATCGAATTTTCCCTCAAGTTCGTCAGAGAGATTTCCGAGCGAGCGCCGCTCTCGTCCGTCATCTTCACTTTTGAAATTCTTCCATCAGAATAAGTCTCAAGAATGACTTCGCGCAGGCCGTTTGCATCGCGCGGGATGATGCGCAGAGAGCGCGTGCCGGACTGCTGATCGCCATCGGCCAGTGTTATGGAGCGAGAGATGCGTCGCAGGTTCATGTTGCCGAGAAGAAAGAGGAAGGGAAATCTTGTATCCGAAACCTCGTCAACCTGCGCGTGTGTTGCCTCGCGGTCTGCGGGCACATAGAACCAGACCTCACGGTTGTTGACTATAAAAAGCTTGCCCGACTCGTACTCCCAGCGCATCAGCCTGGGACGGCGCAATACAAGAGTGCCGCGCTCGCGCCGCTCTCGCACGCCCGGAGCGCTTGCGACCTGCTCGAAATCCGCAGACAGCCCGCGCATACGCCCGTAATGCGATTCGATTCTCTGAATCAACAGATCAACGTCGCTGCGCTGAGCAAAGCAGGCAGGGGGAAAAGGAAAAAAGGTAAGAGAGGAGAAGGCGAAGAGAAGAAAAGCAGCAATCAATAGTCTGACTCTTTTGCTTTTCCCTTTTCCCCTTTTAACCATTTTCCCTGTTGCCCCTAATCTTTTACAAACAGTTCTTCCAATGATTGCCTGACGGGTTGGACTGAGATGAGTCGGCCACCTGCGGAGCGCACAGCAGCAAGCGCATCATCCACCTGCCTTTCGTCAGCGAGTTCAATGCGAGCGCCGCCCGGGTGCGAGGTGACGCCTACTCCTTTGACAGAAGAAAACATACCGGAGAGGTTATCGGCTTCGACGCCCGCAACAACCATTTCAAGCCGACTGCTCTGACCCGCGCGTTTGTGCAACTCTTCGATTGTGCCTACATGCGCCAGACGCCCGTGCTTCATAATCGCCGCGCGGTCGCATAGCACTTCAATGTCCGAGAGTATGTGTGTGCACATGAAGACGGTTGTGCCGCGCGCCCGAAGAGAAGCAATGAGATCGCGCACCTCGCGCCGCCCCACCGGGTCAAGGCCGCTCATCGGTTCATCAAGGAAAACAATCTCAGGATCGTTGACCAGCGATTGAGCCAGACCAACGCGCTGCAACATACCTTTGGAAAATTTTCGTAGCTGCTTGTCCCAACTCTTTTCTTCAAGAGAGACGCGCGTGAGCATCTCTCTTGCGCGCTCCGTTCGCTCGCGCTTGCTGTAGCCGAAAAGCTCTGCGCAGTATTCCAGAAATTCTCGCGCCGTCAGGTAGTCGTAGAAGTAAGGATTTTCCGGCAGGTAGCCAAGACGAGCGTGCATCTGTACGTTGCCAATATCTTGTCCCAGAATGTTTGCTCGTCCGGCGGTCGGATAGATTAATCGCATCAGAAGCTTCAGCGTGGTTGTTTTCCCCGCACCGTTCGCGCCGAGGAAACCGAAGATTTCGCCGCGCTCCACAGCCAGAGACAGGCCGTCAAGCGCGCGCACCTTTCTCTTGCGCCAGAAGCCGACTTCGTAGTCCTTCGTCAAATTTTCGATTTCAACAACGGCAGACATATACTCAATTTTCTGGAATGTGCGAGCCTACGACGAGACCAACGTCGCAGCCGCGAGCAGTAAGAACGTAAGGCGCATCGGTCGGGTCAAGCGGTGCGCCAGCTTCGTTAAGTCTGAAACGTAGAGCGTGCAGCACGGGCGCGACTTCGCGCCATGCGGAGGCGCATCGGCCTGCGCGAGCATTGAATTCCTGAAGCACACGGCGTATCACATCGCGTTCGTCGAGCGAATCAAGTTGCAGAAGACGAACCTTCACCATGTGCTTGACCTGCTCGTCGTCCGATTGCTCGTACATCTGCCGGTACATCTCGCGCGCAACGCTGCGGCTGCCGCCCTCGAAAGCCATCTTCGCGCTCATAGCTTCCATCCACGCGGGCGCGCCCGCAAGTTGAGCGCCCGTGTGATATAACTCGCCCGCAGTTCCGTATTCACCACGCCGCCAGTAGATATAGGCTAGCTGATGATAAAGACGCCACTCCGACGGGTTGGCCGCAATCCCTTTTCTGAGAAGTGCGATTGCAGCATCGTTCTGGTTGATTGCAGGGAGCAGAGACGCGCCATACTGGTAAGCAGCCATGAATTGCGGGTCGAGCGTCGTCGTCGTGTCGAGCAGCGGCGCGAGCAGGCGCAAGTCCATCTGGCTCAAATCCTCAAACTGTAAATCATCTTCGTGCGAGATGACCTTGCGCCCTACATATTGCAGCGAGCGCATCCAGTACCAGTCGGCAACCAGCCCGTCAAATCCCAGGCTCATTCGCTTTACTGTCGCGCCATTCACGTAAAGACTCTCTTCCTCCTGCGCTATGTCAACGGGCGGGCGGCGCGATTCAAGCAGACGTGAAAGCGCAGCCGAGCATGTAAGCCCCAGCACGATTACAGCCAGCAGCACGAAAGTCTTTCGCCGCGCGCGGCCATCGGTCTCCGTTTGAACCTTTCCAATCATCATTTGAAATTGCGTCGGCTGAAGATGAGAGTCGCGGCGGCCAGGAGAACAGTTATGTATGCGACGGCGTAAGCGAGCGAGGCCAGAAGCGTCTGCGCGTCCGGCACAACACCGTGCGCCGCAGGCTTGATGAAACTGTAGTTAGCCAGATTGGGCAGGATGTAATAGAGCGCGCCGAAGAACACGCGCGCCGATGCAGTGCCGAGCGATGCTGCGAAAGTTTTAAGGTCTGCGCTGAAATGGCCAATGATAAAGACGAAAAAAGTTAGCAGCGCAGAGAGCGCAGGGGATGAGAAGGAAGAGAAGAGAAGCGCAACGGCTGTGAGAATCATCAGCTCCATGTAGATTAGAAACAGCGCAGGCCATATACTAAGAGCAAGCGGGTCCCACCCGCCCTTCACGTAAATCAAAGCGAGAGACACGCCCAGCCCCATCACCGCGACGTTCACAAGAAGCGTCAAACATAGACCAAGATATTTCCCAACTAGAAATTCGCCGCGACCAACGGGCTTCGAGAATATAGCGTAAACGGTACGACGCTCGATCTCTTTGTAAACAAGTCCTACGCCGACGAAGATGCTGATGAATGCTCCGAACAGCAGACTTGCGCTCAATCCAAGATCAACTATGATCTTGGACTCCTGCGCAGCCGAAAGCTCGCCCAGAAGAATCGCGCCTGCCGTGAGCAGCAGGACGAAGAGCACAAGGTTGTAGAGCACTCGGTCGCGCAGCGCTTCACGGAATGCGTTGCGCGCGATTGTGCGTATGCGTCCCGGTGATGTTGAGCCTTTTTTGACGGGCACGATGGCGACGCCGGCCTTATCGCTCGCGGCATGCGTGGCTGTGCTGCTCATCTCTTTACTCGTTCTAATATCAGAATCCATAGCTGGTGACGCGCCGGGGCCATTTTTCTAACCGACAGGTTCGCACAGCAAGAGTGCCACAATCAACAGTCATCCGACAACGCTCGTGATCTATAAAATTCGCTCGCATGATGACTCGCCGAGCCATCAAGCTAAATCATGTGCGCTCTATATGCGCTGGTGGAAGCGACCGGGCAAAACAATGCCCGCCGCTCCGGTCAAAGAGCGACGGACATTGCCGGTCTGCAACTGCTTAAAGAGCGAAGAGGCGTGCTCATGAAAGACCGGCTGGTTTACAGCGCGTCAGCCAGAGCTTGCGCTAGCTTCAGTTAATCGGCGGCCACGTAGCATTGTTCGTAGCCTCGGCGTAATCAGCCGGGCCTGTGTCGCTGACTTTACCGCGTAGTACGCCTGGGTCGGCAACGGTAAAGCTGCGATGTCCTGTGCGCGTTATCGTCGCAATGTTGGTTGGAACTGCCGTTACGTAAAACTGCGGCGGGTCAGCGCCCGCTACAGGGATTGCCGTGAAATCGTAGCCGCTTTTAGTTGTAGTTGTGACTGTTCCATCGCCACCCAGAACGGTGTCCAGAAAACCTGCGGTCTTCAATTCAGCTATCGTCCCAAATTGTCCTCCGCCCGCTGAAGCCTTGAAGCCCAACTCAGAACTGTGAATGGAGCGCAAAGATGATTGAGCAGAGCCTTCATTGGCTGCGCGCTTGGAGGCGAGGAGGTTAGGAATTGCTATGGCGGCGATGATGCCGATGATCGCTACGACGATCAGCAACTCGATCAGGGAGAAGCCTTTTTGACGATTCGTGTACTTCATATCAACCTCGTTAGCCAAATAATCGGGAATTGTTTTAGCCACGGGCGTTCGGTCTCAGGCTTATTTTCTCAATCGCACGCGAGCTATGAAAAGCAACCTTCCCGGTTGCAGATTTAGTTGCCAAGCGGCGGCCATGTGGCCGTCGTAGTCGCTATCGCGTAAGTGGTCGGGCCAGTGTCGCTCACCTTGCCGCGAATTATTGCATCGTCGGCAATACAGAAGCTGCGATGGCCCGTGCGCGTCAAAGCCCCGGTGTTCGAAGGCTCAGCCTTCGCGTAAAAATTCTTCGGGCTGGCCGCGTTGTCCGCTACCGCAACGAAAACGTAGCCGCTCTTTGCGTTGGCAGCCGTTGTCGCGCCGCCCAGAACAGGGTCAACCATATTCACAGCAAGCAGCCCGGGCGTGTCCGTAAAGCCGCCGTTGCCAGCCGTTGACTGGAAAACGACTTCAGCGCCGTAAATGGTACGCATGGAAGCCTGCGCAGAGCCTTCATTGGCTGCGCGCTTGGAAGCAAGAAGTTTGGGCGTTGCTATTGCCGAGAGGATTCCGATAATCGCCACGACAATCAGCAGTTCGATTAGAGAGAAGCCTTTCTGAGGAGTTTTTTGTCGCATAATCACCTTAACTGTCAAAACGGTTAGTAACTGCTTTCACCAGAGCCGTCTATTTTTGAACTATTAAGTTCGTCGCTCACCTGTAAAAGCAAAAGTGGTCATCTTAACTATCAAGCGGGCGAAACCATCACCTGCCTGTTTATGAAGAACGGGGGCGGAGCCAGAACTCCAGCCCCCGCACTTGCAGGTTGTGTCTCGCAACTCTTGCCGATTAGTTGCCAAGCGGTGGCCATGTGGCCGACGTGATAGCTTCGGCGTGATCAGCCGGGCCAGTGTCGCTCACTTTACCGCGAAGGATTCCGTCGTCAGCTATCGTGAAGCTGCGATGGCCTGTGCGTGTCAGAGCCGCAACGTTCGCAGGAACTGCCGTCGCATAGTAATTCTTCGGGTTGACCGTGTTATCCGGCGTAGCTGTGAAGATGTATCCGCTCTTGGCTGTGGCAGCGGTTGTCGCGCCGCCGAGTACTGAGTCAACAAGGTTCGCGCCCTGAAGAGCGGCCAGGTCACCAAAGCTGCCCGCGCCTGCCGACGACGTGTAAACAACTTCGGAACTGTTAACGGTGCGAAGCGAAGACTGTGCGGAGCCTTCATTGGCTGCGCGCTTGGAGGCGAGGAGGTTAGGAATTGCTATGGCGGCGATGATGCCGATGATCGCTACGACGATCAGCAACTCGATCAGGGAGAAGCCTTTTTGATTTTTCTGCATGACTGTTCTTGTCCTCATTTGGTCAAAGGCAATATGCCGGTTAATTCATGCCAAGCATCGTGTGAGTGGCTCGGTTTGAAATCATCTGCTCTTTTTAAAGAACAGGGCAGAGAGGGCATGCTCTCTGCCCCGCGCACGAGCAGCGTTAAATCACTGACTATTAGTTGCCGAGCGGCGGCCATGTAGCCGACGTGGTGGCAATCGCGTAAGTGGTTGGGCCAGTGTCGCTCACCTTGCCGCGAAGTATTCCATCATCGGCAATAGAGAAACTGCGGTGGCCTGTGCGCGTAAGCGCTGCGGTGTTCGAAGGCTCGGCCTTCGCATAGAAATTCTTCGGGGTGGCCGCGTTGTCCGGTACAGCATTGAACATGTAGCCGCTCTTTGCGTTGGCAGCCGTTGTCGCGTTGCCAAGCACTGTGTCAACCAGGTTCGCTCCCTGAAGAGCGGCCAGGTCGCCAAAGCCGCCGTTGCCAGCCGTTGACTGGTAAACGACTTCGGAGCTATGTACGGTGCGGATAGATGACTGTGCGGAGCCTTCATTGGCTGCGCGCTTGGAGGCGAGGAGGTTAGGAATTGCTATGGCGGCGATGATGCCGATGATCGCTACGACGATCAGCAACTCGATCAGAGAGAAGCCTTGCTGGCCTTTTGTCTGCTGCATTTCTTTCGATTCTCCTTAAAAAATAGAGTGAAGGTTAATCTTCGTGTCGCGCCACCGGCTCTGTCTCAGATTCTAATGCCGCGCTATAGCGCGATAGTGTCGCTCGCGCTCATAAACAAATGCCGTGCCGCGATGGTCTGAAAGAAAATAGAGACAGAAACATCGAAAAACAGGGCGAATTACATGGCCGGGATTAGCAAACGGAAAGATGAAATGAAAGCTGACGGAAAGTGTCAGCACCGTTCTGACAGCTTTTGTCAACTGAGCAAGATTGACCGGGCGCGTGAAGGCGTGCAGTTATAGAAGATGTAATACAGAGTTGCAGGAAGATTGAAGATTGCGCTTAAGAAGCGGAGAGCGGGGGCAAGCCCGCCTTTCTGACATTCAAGATTATTAAAGTTGATGTGTTCAGATGAAGCACTCAACTCTGAAAGCCTCGCCGGTCTGGAAGGCAGGCTTGCCCTCGCCATGTTTGTAGACCCGCTATCGAAGAATTTTCAACTCACTGTCGAATCGTCTCCAGCGCTTGCGGCCATGCCTGACTCGTCCTCTGCGCGTCTGCGCGGGAAGGGGTCGGTCGCGCGGCGGCGTGGTATGGAATCACTGCTACGTTTCTCGTCGCGCATATGTGCCGAGAGGCTGCGTATGCCGTGCTTGTCCAGCAGGTGGCGAAGCGAGCGCACAGAAAGCTGTAAGAGTTCAGAGGCTTGAGTCTGGTTGCCGCCCGTTCGGTGCAGCGCTTCCATTACGTAGGTCTTCTCCAACTGGTCAAGGAAGGCCGTCAGGTTGATGCCGGCATCAGGTAGATCGAAAGCTTCTGCGACACGACCGGGATCGTAGTTGGTGACGTGCTCCGGCAGTCTTTCAGGTTGAATATCGTCCGAGCGTTCGAGCGCAACTGCGCGCTCAATCGTGTTCTCAAGCTCGCGCACATTGCCCGGCCATGAGTAATTTTCCAGAAGCTGCAAAGCCTTTTCGCTCATACCCAGATTGCGTCCGGTCTGCTCTCCGTACTTTCGTACAAAATGCTGCACAAGGTCATCTATATCTTCGCGCCGCTCGCGCAAAGGGGGAAGCTCAATCGGTATGACGGAGATTCTGTAGAAGAGGTCTTCGCGGAAAGTTCCATCCTTGACCATCGCTGCGAGGTCGCGGTTGGTGGCAGCTATCACGCGCGTGTCAACTTCGGCCTCTTCATGAGCGCCTACGGGGCGAACCTTTCGCTCCTGAAGCACGCGCAGCAACTTCACCTGCATCGCAGGCGACATCTCGCCAATCTCGTCCAGGAAAATCGTGCCCTTGTTCGCCGCTTCGAACAATCCCTTGCGATTGGCAGTCGCGCCCGTGAAAGCTCCTTTCGTGTAGCCGAAGAGTTCCGATTCAAGCAAAGTTTCTGTGAACGCGCCGCAGTTAACTGAGATGAAAGGTTTCTCGGCTCGCGGGCTGAGGTCATGAATCGCGCGTGCGACCAACTCTTTTCCTGTGCCCGATTCGCCCGTGACCAGCACGGTTGATTGAACCTCCGCGACCGTCTCGATCATCTGATAGACAGCCTGCATGCGGCCAGAGCGGCCTATGATATTTCCAAGCGAACCGCGCTCGCGCTGCGCACGCTTGAACGCGCGATTCTCTTTAACGAGCGCCTGGCGCTCCAGCGCTTTAGCTACGATCAGCTTCAACTCTTCAACGTCGAAAGGCTTCTGGATGAAATCGTCCGCGCCGAGCTTGAAAGCCTCGCGTGCAGTCTCGACCGTTGCGAACGCGGTCATCATGATGATGGCAACGTCCGGCTGTGTCTCGCGCGCGGCCCTCAACAGCGAGATGCCGTCCATGTCCGGCATCTTCACGTCTGAGATAATCAGATCGGCAGGCTCATCGCGCAGAGCTTCTACAGCCTGCCTGCCATTCTCAGCAGCGCGCACGCTATGCCCCTCGCGCCCGAAGACCAGCGTCAGAAGCTGTCGCATGCTCTGCTCGTCGTCAACGATTAGAAGATTAGCCATAGGATTCTATGTTATACCAGGCAATTCAATCGTAATGGTTGTGCCTTGCCCTTCGCGGCTGCGAACGTTGATTGTACCACCATGTTCGCGGATGATTTGATAGACAATTGAGAGTCCAAGCCCTGTGCCGCCCGTGGTTGACGAGAAAGGCTCGAAAAGTCGCTCGACCTGCATGGGCGACATGCCGCGCCCCGTGTCCGTAAAGACTATGCTTGAGCGCCCGAGCGGTGTGCGCTCAAGCTCCACGCGAAGCGCGCCTCCTTCGGGCATCGCTTGAAGCGCGTTGCGCGCCAGATTCCAGAAGACCTGCTTCAACTGTTCGGCATCGCCGCTCGTCATCACAGGATCATCGGGGAGATTTTCTTCCATCACGTGCCCGTCACGAATCTCCGGGCTGTGGCGAAGGAGGGTAAATGTCTCACGAAGCAACTCGCGCAGGTCAACGCTTGTGAGCGTGCGCGAGCGTGGCCGCGCGTAAGAGAGATAGTCCGTGATTATACGATTCAAGCGGTCTGATTCTCGAAGAATTATGTCCATCAATTCAGCCTGCGAAGAGTTTCCGTCAACCTCCGAGCGCAGCACCTGAATCGAGCCGCGCATGGCCGCGAGCGGATTCCTGATCTCGTGGGCGATGCTCGCCGCGACGCGACCGACAGCAGCGAGACGATCCTGACGGCGCGAAGTTTCTTCGAGAGCGCGAACCTGAGTCAAGTCCTGAAATGTGATGACAAAGCCCGTTGTCTCGCCCGATTCCAGAGAGAGCGGGAAGATGCTGAAGCCAAGACGAAGACGCAGCCCGTCGGAAGTCAAACAGTTCGCTTCAAATCTAGGGCTTGCTTCTCCGGCCTCGGCTGCTCGTAAAGACTCTTCAGTATGCTCCTTCAACTCACCGAAGAAGATAGAAGCCTCCTGTCCGAGCACATCCTCTATACCGTAGCCGGTTATCTCTTCAGCCGCCGCGTTGAATGTGTAGATGATGCCATCCAAATCCGTCGTCACCACGCCGGAGCGAATTGATTCGACTATGCGCTCATGCAGCGCGCGCAGGTTAGCCAGCGATTGAGTTGCGGCAATCAACTGCACGTCCGAGCGCGACTGTCGCTCGGCAAGCCTTGCGGCGAGCAGACCGACAGCGAGAAAGGCCACGTCGTCAAAGCCTATTGCCTGAATTGATTTCACAGCGGAAACTTCAAACGGCGCGTTACCATAATGCGGCAGAAAGCCGAATGTCGTTGCGAGCGTGAGCGCAGTGAATGTTATGACGCAGCCCAACGCCGTCAGCAGCGCGCCGCGAGGGCCAAGCAGTATGCTGGCAACAGAAATGATTATGATGTAGAGCGCTTTGTTTGGAGAGTAAACGTCCGAGGTGAGCCAGACGAGCCACGTCACCAGAAGAATGTCCGTGAAGAGTTGAACGCCAGCCTGTATGAGAAGGTGATTGAGGAATCGCAGCGCCAGCGCGTAAAGAACGGTGAGCGCCATGACGGTCGCAAAGATGTAGAGCGTGCCGCGCCCGGCAGTCCCGCTCCACTCGCCAGTCCATAGCGCGCTCGCAATCAGCAGCAGGACGGAGACGGCAGCCCGGCCAATCGTCAGCCACCACAGCTTGACGCCCAGCGCGCCACTACGCTCTGCCGCTCCGTCTAGCTTCATTCCGTCTGAAAGCCTATCACGACAGAGGCCGCATGTGCAGATTTTCTTGAAGCAGAAAAATGTATGTAGCCGTTTGCAGGCGCTAGCTAAGAGTAAGCCAATACCGCGTGCTTAAGTACATGGTATCGGCTTAATGCTTTGCGAGGGTGGTTGCATTCAATTGCAAATCGCTATAATAGATTGAGGATATAAGATGGAGGATGTTGAACAAATATTGAGTTACGTACCTGCATGGCAAACTTTCTCTGCGATAGATGATACGGGGCGAGCTATCCCATCGGTCGAATTCCGCAATGTCACATTTTCCTATGACGATCATAAAGTCCTGGACGATCTCAGCTTTAAGCTGATGAAAGGCGAGACGCTAATCGTCCTGAGCAGTTCCGGTGGAGGCAAATCAACCATCCTCAAGCTCGCGCTGGGACTTTCAAAACCGGACGAAGGCCGGATTCTTATTGACGGCGAAGAGATAACCGATTACGACGAAGAGAAGCTCAATCGAGTTCGCCAGAAGATCGGAATGGATTTTCAAGATGGCGCGCTATTCGATTCGCTCTCGGTTTATGACAACGTAGCTTTCCGCTGCCATGAAAACGGAGTGCCGGAAGACAGGGTTGAGCAGGAAGTGCGCAGTCTCCTGCGCTTCGTTAATTTGGAAGATGCGATTGATATGATGCCCGCAGAGCTTTCCGGTGGAATGCGTATACGTGTCGGCATTGCGCGTGCGCTCGTAGGCAACCCGCATATTCTCTTGTTAGACGAGCCGACTGCCGGATTAGACCCGCCCACAGCACGCGCCATCTGTGAGCTTGTCGTCAAACTCCGAGACATGAAGGACGTTTCTACAATCTTCGTCACGCATGAAATTGATAATGTTCATCTACTGGCCTCGACCTATGCATGCCTGAACAACGCCGGAGAGATAATCTTTCTAAAAGAGGATGGTCGTCTGTGCCTGATTAATACGAAGATAATGATGCTGCGTAAAGGGCGCGTCATCTTTTCGGGTACGGATGAAGAATTGTTCGGCTCAGAAGACCCATACATACGGGAATTCATAGGCACGTAGTCGTACACTGGAATTCAAGCAGTGAATTAACTTCAATTTAGAGGGTTGCGCCGAAAGGGAGAGGCATTCTTGATGACCGGCGAGAGCGTTGAAGATAGGAAAGAAGATTCCGAAAATAGGGCGGCAGACGAATACGATCCATTCGTACGTGGGCGATTTCCTGTAGGTGTGCGCACCCACCAGGCGCTTGATACGGCGCGGAACCGCCTGTTCCCATGTGAGGTCTGGTATCCTGCGGCTGCGCAGCATGCAGGTGAGGATATTTCGCCAGACACTCAGGACTTCTTCACAACTCAGTCCGCCGACACACCGCGTAGCCAAATGGCTGTACGCAATGCCGCAGCCCGGATTGGCACTTACCCGCTCATCATTTTTTCTCATCCTAGTGGCGGCAACCGATGGAGCGCCACATTTCTTTGTACTCACTTAAGCAGTCACGGGTATCTGGTTGCGGCACTGGATCACTCTGAGGTGGTGGCAGCTGAGTTGGCGCGTAAAGGTAGTGAGACGGAGGAGCAAAAGACTGCGCGACAGGAAGCCTGGATTGCGAACCGCGTGCCTGATATACGCTTTCTACTGGATCATCTGCTGAGTGGCGCAGCGCAGGCCGGGGAAGCTAGCCTTGATCCCGCTCGGATTGGAATCGTGGGACACAGCTTCGGGGGTTGGACAGCGCTCGCTGCAACTGAGGTCGAGCAGCGTATCCGAGCCGTAGTGGCGCTCGCGCCGGGCGGAAGTTCCCAGCCGAAACCGGGGATTCTTAAGGTGAAGCTTACTTTCAGTTGGGGGCGTGACGTTCCAACTCTGTATCTGGTTGGCGAGAACGATACTTCACTACCGCTCGCTGGCATGTACGAAATATTTGAAAGGACTCCGGCAACAAAACAGATGGTCATCCTGCGCCGCGCCGACCACATGCATTTCATGGACAATGTAGAGGAATTGCACGAGGCCGTGCGGACAACGGCGTGGAGCGGAGAGTTGGCCTGGATGCCTAAGGAAATGCGGCCAATTGCAGAACTCTGTTCAGGGGAACACGCCCACACATTTGTGCGCGGACTCACCGTTTGCCACATGGATGCAATATTGAAGCGACAGGAGGAAGCGCAACGGTTTCTGGCCGATGATCTGGAAGCTGAACTCGCAATGCGTGGCGTCCGTGCGATTGCGCACAAGCCCTGACGCCGACCGCCCCCTTATGCTGAGAACGCGAAGGGATGCCCTTTACCTTAAATGTGAAATGTACACTTATAGCGGTTTGCAATTGCATGTAGCCGCTGCGCGATAAGTCCAGGTCAGTACCGCCTGCATTCTCTTTCTCTCCGGCCATATGTAATTGCAAGCAGCTATAAAGGTAGTCAACTATCTCTAAAGGACAATACCCGCAATGGCCAACAAGCTTAACGTACTGATGATGTGCGAAAATTCCCATTATCTGGGTTACACTTAGATTGGGGAGAAACCTTTTGATAAGCGCCTTTCAAAGCAGAGGCATGCACTATGTATGGGCGGTGGCCGGTGTTGTTACCGTCACGGTGCTGCTCGCGCCCGTTCGCACGCACTTCAACCCGACCACTGTGGCGCTTGTGCTCCTTCTGGATGTGCTTTTCATCGCAACCCTGTGGGGAAGCAGACCTGCTCTTCTAGCTTCTGTTTGTGGGATGCTGAGCTTTAATTTCTTCTTCCTCCCACCTGTTGGAACTCTCAACATTGCCGACCCCGAAAACTGGATTGCGCTCACGGCCTTTCTCATCGTTGCTATCGTTGCGGGTCAACTTTCCGCACGCGCCAAGCGACGCGCCGAAGAGGCAGAAAGCGGGCGGCGTGAGATCGAGCGTCTTTATGAAGAACTGCGCGATGCGTTTGAGCGTGCCAGCCAGGCAGAGGCACTCAGGCAGAGCGAAAAATTAAAATCCGCTTTGCTGGACGCTGTGACGCATGACATTCGCACGCCGCTCACCTCTATTAAAGCATCTGTCACTACGCTGATTGATGAAGCGCGAGGAAAGATTGTTGATAGACAATCTATCGTGCTCGATACGGAATCAAGATTGGATATGCTGGAAGTGATTGACGAAGAGAGCGACCGGCTTAACCGATTTGTCGAAGGTCTGATTGAGTTGGCGCGTATCGAGGCGGGAGAAATGCACTTGCGCCGCAGATGGGGGAGCGTTGATGAAATCATCGCGACCGCACTGGCGCGAGCCGTATCGCTTACCGGCAAGCATCAAGTCTCGATTGAAATTGAAGACGATCTGCCGGTCGTCCGCGTTGACTCAAGAGCGGTTGGCGAAGTGGTCTATACGCTTGTTGACAACGCGGCGAAGTATTCGCCGGCAGGGGCAATGATTCGCATCATGGCCCGGCGGCACAATGAAGTAATGGTTAGGATTTCAGTCGAAGACGAAGGGCAGGGCATCCCTGCAAATCTGCGCGAGCGTGTGTTCGATAAATTCTTTCGTGCGACGAGGGACGGTGATATCACAGGTTATCAACCTTCAGGTACAGGAATGGGACTGGCGATAGCGCGAGGGATCGTCGAAGCGCACGGCGGTAGGATTTGGATTGAAGACGGCGCAGGCGGCAGAGGAACGCGGTCTGTTTTTACCTTGCCGATTGGCGATGAAGATGAAAACTCCGCTTCATTAGAAAACGCTGCCGAAGAATTGGCGGCTCCATCGCACCCCTCATCTTCGTCTGAAGAAAATAAACAGAGGTTATGAACCGAAAGCCGCGCATTCTGGTTGTGGATGACGAATCGCAGATTACGCGCGTGCTGCGTACGAGTCTGGCGACTCATGGCTACGATGTGCGGACAGCCGCCGATGGAGTCAACGCGCTGGAGACTTTCAATGATTGGCAACCTGATTTAGTAGTGACAGACCTCACAATGCCGAGCATGGATGGTTTGGAGCTTTGCCGGCGGTTGCGCGCTGTTTCGCAAGTTCCCATCATCGTGCTTTCTGTCAGAGGAGAAGAGAAGGCGAAAGTAGAGGCGCTGGACATAGGCGCTGACGATTATGTAACAAAGCCTTTCGGAATCGATGAATTGCTGGCGCGTATGCGTGCGGCGCTTCGCCGCGCCACAATGCCATCAGTAAATGAATCTCACTCGACGATTTTAGAGACAGGCGATTTTCGCATAGACCTTGAATCGCGCATCGTCAGCGTGCGCGATCAAGAAGTCCACTTGACTCCGAAAGAGTTCGATCTGCTTGCTTACTTTGTGCGCCACGAAGGTAAAGTCCTCACTCACCGCACGTTGTTAGCTGCGTTGTGGGGCGGCAACTATGTCGAGCAGAACGAATATCTGCGCGTCTTCGTCGGCAACCTACGCAAGAAAATCGAACCCGACTCAAACAAACCTCGCTACATTCTCACAGAGCCTTGGGTCGGCTATCGCTTCGATCCTCAAGGCGCGTAAAACCTCTTCCTTTCAATCTATCCCCATCTTTACGAACTTTTTATGAACTCTTTACGCCATCTTTATACCCGAAGGCGTAACCTTTAATCGTTGACAATTTGTCTGCCGAAGCCGCTCGCAAAACATAGCGTCTTGAAGGGCGGCGCGGGGGAACCAGTTCGTCCTGCGCTGGCAGGACATGGGGCGCAGCGTGATTCACGCTGGACACTTCTCGGTCTTAGCCCGTCAACTAACCCCGTAGGCTTTACAGAGAAGGGCACGAAAGGTTTGCGCGTTGTGAGAGGGCGCGGAAAGTGTGTGCTTCCGCGCCCTCTTCGCGTGCGGAGAGAAAGATTATGACGAAGGCTTTTGATGAGCTTGATACTCAAAGGCGAGCGAGCCTTAGGCAAGAGTTGGCAGCCGAGTGCAGGTTGCACGGGTGGACGTGTGCTTCCATCGGAGGCATCTTCTGTCTGGCCGGAGGGATAGTTGCAGCCATTCTCGGCTCAGTGCTGACGGCTATCACTTGGGTTACAGGCGTTGATGGAAGTCACGGCCTGTTTCTCCATCGCTTTGGCACGGTGCTTCTGTTTTTGACGATTCCGCTGATAGCCGTCGGCGCGCACTGTCTGGACATTCAAGAAGCAGCGTCGAAACCGAAACTCAAAGCGTAAGGAGATCAGGAATCAATGAGCGAAAGCGGCAGAGCGACGGGGAGAGAGCTGCGGATTCAAGTCGTGCTCTTAATCGCATTTCTCATCTGTCTGGGCAGCGAATCAAAGGCTAGCGCTCAGCAGACCATTTTCAACGTGCCAACGACAGACGTGCTCGATAGAGGAAAGGTCTACGCCGAACTGGATGTTAGTTTCAAACCGAATGATTCACAGACCGTGAGCAGATTTTCGTCCTTTGTGCCGCGCGTTGTTGTCGGCGCGGGGCGTCGTGTCGAAGTTGGATTGAATATCACAGGCAACATTCAGCCAGGCCCGGACATGACAACGCTCGTTCCCGCCGTGAAATGGAAACTGTATCAAGGTCAAGATAACGGCGTCGCAATTGTCCTGGGCGATCATCTCTTCTTCCCAGTGCGCCATCGTGCTTACAACGCAGGCAACTACGTTTACGCAGAAATCAGCAAGACGTTCAAAACCGGCACAAGATTGACGGCGGGAGCTTACGACTTCACCCGGAATGTCGTTGCGGCGCGGAATCGTGCGGGCGGGCAATTCGGCTTTGAACAGCCGGTGAGCAGGACGGTGACACTTGCTGCCGACTGGTTCACAGGCAGGCATAGCGCAGGCTATTTCACGCCCGGCGCGGTCTTCAAGATTGGCCCGAAGGTCACAGGATATGCTGGCTACTCAATCGGCAACCAGAACCTTGCGCAGGGTAATCACTTCTTTCTTTTAGAGGTTGGATACAACTTCAACTGATGAAGTGTTGTCATGATAGCTCTTAAACAAAAACAGTCGAAAGCGGAAACGTCGCAGAGAAAAATTAAGCTGCGCTGGGATGTTCTGTTTAGCGACCTCAGCTTGCTCATGTCGCTTTGGCTCGCGCGCTTCATTGTATGGCGTTCCCTTCGTCAACGCCGTAAGGAACGCGCTGAGCGGCGCAAGCAGCTCAGGCTCATAAAGTGCGGCGATCATCAAGCGGATGAGAGGGTATTGCCTTCCTCGAATTATTAGGAGACTTAAATGCTGGACCTAATCTTCATGGCTTTAACAATCATCTTCTTTCTGCTCGCCCTGGCTTATGTGCGCGGGTGCGAGAAGTTACATGGAAGGGAGACACGATGAATCTTGAATCTATCGTCGGGTTGGCAGTATCCGCATTGCTGCTCGTCTATCTCGCCTACGCATTGTTGCGCCCGGAGAAGTTCTAAGATGACCATCAACGGCTTCGTGCAAATCCTTTTTTTCTTCGCGCTGATTCTAGCGGTGACGAAGCCTCTGGGTCTCTTCATGGCTCACGTCTTCAATCGTGAACGCACGTTTCTTGATCCGGGACTGCGCCCCCTTGAAAAGCTCATCTATAAATTGGCCCGCGTTGATGAGACGCGCGAAATGCATTGGACGGAGTATGCCGTCGCCATGCTGCTGTTCAATGTGGTGACGATGGTCTCGCTCTATGCGATGCAGCGCCTTCAAGGCGTCTTACCTTTCAACCCGCAAGCTCTTGGCGCAATCGAGCCGAGTTCTTCTTTCAACACGGCGGCAAGTTTTACTACCAACACTAACTGGCAATCTTACATTCCCGAAACGACGATGAGCTACCTGACACAGATGGCAGGATTGGCTTATCACAACTTTGCTTCGGCGGCGACCGGCATCGCTCTCGCCATTGCGTTCGTGCGCGGCATAGCGCGACGTGAGATGCAGACTATCGGCAACTTTTGGGTTGACCTAACCAGGTCTCTGCTCTGGGTTTTGCTGCCGTTCTGCATCGTCGGCGCGCTCCTTCTGGTCTCGCAGGGCGTCGTGCAGAACCTGCGGGCTTACGACACTGTGAAACTCGTCGAGCCGCAGACGGTCGAGCAGACGGCAGCCGACGGTACGACGAGCAAGACGATTGTTACGGAGCAGGTAATCGCACAGGGGCCTGTCGCTTCGCAGGAAGCCATCAAGATGTGGGGCACGAACGGCGGCGGATTCTTCAACGCCAACAGCGCGCACCCGTTTGAGAACCCGACCGGCTTCTCCAATCTCATCGAGATGTTTGCCATCTTCGCCATCTCTGCCGGACTGACTTACACGCTTGGTCGCATGACCGGCTCGCAGAAACACGGCTGGGCAGTGTTCGCGGCAATGACCGTGCTCTTTTTCGTAGGAGTGTTTGCCGCTTACTGGGCTGAGGCACGCGGGCTACCGCAACTCTCAGGAACGGATCAGACCGTGAGCGCGCTTGCTCCCGGCGACAACATGGAAGGCAAAGAGGTGCGCTTCGGCATCGCCAACAGCGCGCTCTTCGCCACCATTACGACAGACGCTTCGTGCGGCGCGGTTAATTCGATGCATGACTCTTTCACGCCCCTCGGCGGCATGATTCCGCTCGTCAACATCATGCTCGGTGAAGTGATCTTCGGGGGCGTAGGTGCTGGACTTTACGGTATTCTCATCTTCGTCATTCTTTCGGTCTTCATCGCCGGGCTGATGGTGGGTCGCACGCCAGAGTATTTGGGGAAGAAGGTCGAAGCATACGATGTGAAGATGGCTATGCTCGCAGTGCTTATCTTCCCGCTCACGATTCTGGTCTTCACAGCTATCTCGATGGTTTCGCCTTCGTTCGGCACGTCGAGCATTGCGAATCCGGGGCCGCACGGCCTATCGGAAATTCTCTACGCTTTTACTTCCGGCACGGGCAATAACGGATCTGCCTTCGCAGGTATCTCGGCAAATACGAAGTGGTACAACACGAGCATCGGCAGCGCGACGTTGCTTGGGCGTTTCTTCGTCATCATTCCGATGCTGGCGATTGCGGGCAACTTGGGGCGAAAGAAATATGTGCCGCCGTCTTTAGGTACATTTCCGGTTACGACACCTCTCTTCAGCACATTGCTTGTCAGCGTCATCGTCATTGTCGGCGCACTAACATTCTTTCCCGTCCTGAGCCTTGGCCCCATCGTGGAGCATCTCTTGATGACGGCAGGGAAAACTTTTTAGGAGGGATGAAGGATGAGGGATGAGGGATGAAATGGGTTGAGCTAATTACGTGTTGCCGCAATCATTCATTCTTATTCATCCCTCATCCCTCATCCCTCATCCCTTAAAAGTTATGGCTGAGAAAGCAAAGAAAAAAGCTCTCTGGGACGCGCAGATCGTCAAGCGCGCTCTTCTGGATGCTTTCCGCAAATTGAATCCACGATCAATGATGAAGAACCCGGTCATGTTCGTCGTCGAGGTGGGCAGCTTCATCACAGCCGCTTTGCTGGTGCGTGATGTCATCACAGGCGCATCCGGCGTAGGCTTCTCTCTGCAAATCACGCTCTGGCTCTGGTTCACAGTTCTGTTCGCAAACTTCGCGGAAGCGATGGCTGAAGGGCGCGGCAAGGCGCAGGCGGACAATCTGCGCAAAGCTAAAACCGAGACGGTCGCGCACAGGTCATTGCCTAACGGTCAAACTGAAACTGTTCCCGCGCCTGAGCTACGCAAGGATGAAATCGTAATTGTCTCGGCAGGCGAATTTATTCCGGGTGACGGTGAGATTATCGAAGGTGTGGCTTCGGTTGATGAATCGGCTATCACAGGCGAGAGCGCGCCCGTGATACGTGAAGCTGGCGGCGACCGCTCAGCCGTGACGGGAGGCACGCGCGTACTTTCAGATCAAATCAAGGTGCGTATCACTTCAAATCCCGGCGAGACTTTCATTGACCGGATGATTGCGCTTGTCGAAGGCGCAGAGCGACAAAAGACGCCGAATGAGATTGCATTGAACATCTTACTTGCTGGACTGACGATCATCTTCCTGCTTGCAGTCGTCACGCTACAGCCGTTCGCAATTTACTCAAGCGCACCGCAGTCAATCTTCGTACTCGTCTCGCTCCTTGTGTGCCTGATACCGACGACCATCGGCGGTCTTCTCTCGGCCATCGGCATCGCCGGGATGGATAGATTGATTCAACACAACGTGCTCGCCATGTCGGGGCGCGCCGTCGAAGCGGCTGGAGACGTGAACACTCTGCTGCTGGATAAGACCGGAACTATCACGCTCGGCAACCGGCAGGCGTCCGCATTCATACCGCTTCCCGGCGTGAACGAGACGGAACTGGCCGACGCTGCGCAACTCTCGTCGCTCGCGGACGAAACGCCGGAGGGTCGCTCCATCGTCGTGCTGGCGAAAGAGAAGTACAACTTGCGCGGGCGCGAGTTATCGCCGCATGAGGCGCACTTCATTCCGTTTACCGCGCAGACACGCATGTCTGGCGTTGACTTCGACGGGCGCGAGATACGCAAGGGGGCGGTGGATGCGATTGAAAAATATGTTGCGTCGGGTGCAGGGCAAACGCCGAAGGAGATGCGAGAAATTGTCGAGCGGATTGCAAGAGAGGGCGGCACGCCACTCGTCGTAGCCGACAATAAGCGACCGCTCGGTGTGATTCACTTAAAGGACATCGTGAAGGGCGGCATGACAGAGCGGTTCAATCAACTCCGTCAGATGGGCATCAAGACGGTGATGATTACGGGCGACAACCCTCTGACCGCCGCATCTATCGCGCGCGAGGCAGGAGTGGACGACTTTCTGGCCGAAGCAACTCCCGAAGACAAAATGGCGCTCATCAAGCGTGAGCAGGGGTACGGAAAGCTCGTTGCCATGACCGGCGACGGAACGAACGATGCGCCCGCGCTCGCACAAGCCGACGTGGGCGTGGCAATGAACACAGGAACGCAGGCGGCGAAAGAAGCGGGCAACATGGTTGACCTCGACTCGAACCCGACCAAGCTGATCGAGATTGTAGAGATAGGCAAACAGCTTTTGATGACGCGAGGCGCTTTAACAACATTCTCGATTGCTAATGACGTGGCGAAATACTTCGCCATCATCCCGGCAATGTTTTCAATCGCGTTTCCCGTGCTGAATGCCCTGAACATCATGGGATTGAAGACGCCGCAATCGGCAATCCTGTCGGCGGTGATCTTCAATGCGCTAATCATCGTCGCGCTCATCCCGCTTGCACTTCGCGGCGTTAAGTACCGTGCGTTGAGCGCGGCTACGCTCCTTAGACGCAACCTGTTGATCTACGGCTTTGGAGGCTTAGTCGTCCCGTTCGTCGGCATCAAGATCATTGACATGATTATCACCGCGATAGGTCTTGCATAAAGAGATTCCGAAAGAGCCATGAAGAATTTAATCACTGCAATTTTAATGACGATTGTAACGACGATTCTGCTTGGGCTGATATACCCGCTGGCCGTCACCGGGCTGGCGCAACTCATTTTTCCTGAGAAAGCAAACGGGCAGTTGATACGGCGCGATGATGGAACAGTCGTCGGCTCAAGGATCATAGGACAACCATTCTCATCTCCCGGCTATTTCCGCTCACGCCCTTCGGCGGCGGGCGCAAGCGGCTACGACGCGGGAGCGTCTTCAGGCTCAAACTTAGGCCCGACGAGCCAGAAATTGATTGATCGTGTAAAGGCTGATGTCTTGAAATTTCAAGCAGAGAATCCCGGCGCGAAACTCGTGCCGATTGATTTGGTGACGACCTCCGCTTCTGGACTCGACCCGCACATCTCGCCAGCGGCTACTGAGTTTCAAGTGGCCCGTGTTGCGCGCGAACGAAAGGTGAGTGAAGAGGAAGTGCGCCAGATAGTCGCCGCGCATACGAGCGGGCGACAGTTCGGCTTCCTCGGCGAGCCGACCATAAACGTCTTAGAGCTTAACCTTGAGCTTGATCGGAGAATGCCTTTGAGAAGGTGATGGGCGGCAACAATAACAGGCCCACTGCTGAGTCACTTCTCGCCAAGCTCAAAGAGGGCGAGCGAGCTTCCTTGCGCGTCTACATCGGTGCCGCGCCGGGCGTCGGCAAGACCTACCAGATGCTCGAAGACGCGCACCAACTCAAGCGTCAGGGCGTGGACATCGTTGTCGGTTATGTCGAGCCGCACGGTCGCGCCGAAACGGAGGCGCTCGTAGGCGATCTGGAATGCGTTCCCTTGCGGCGCATAGAGTATCGCGGCGTCACGCTGGAAGAGATGGACGTAGATGCGTTGCTCGCGCGCAAACCATCAATCGCCGTCGTTGACGAACTGGCACACACGAACGCCCCCGGTTCAAAAAATACGAAACGGTACGAGGATGTCTTAGAACTGCTCGACAACGGAATATCAGTCATCACTGCCGTTAACATTCAGCACATCGAATCCTTGAATGATGCTGTTGCACGCACAACGGGCGTGCGCGTGCGAGAGACGATTCCCGATTACGTGCTGCGCCGCGCAGACGAGGTTGTGAACGTTGATGTCTCTGTTGACCTGCTGCGTACGCGCCTGCGGCAGGGGAAAATCTACGGCGTCGAAAAGATCGAACAGTCTCTCAACAACTTTTTCCGTAAAGGCAATCTCTCGGCGCTGCGTGAGCTGGCGTTAAGACAAGTCGCAGAAGATCAGGCCGCGAAAGCGCATGATTACCGGGAAAGGGAAGGGTTGGAGCAGGCGGTCATCCCGGAAAAGGTGATGGTCTGCATGGCTTCACGCGGCAGCGCCAAGAAGTTGCTGCGCACGGGGTCGCGCATCGCCGGTCGTCTAGCCTCCGACTGGTACGCCGTTTACGTCGAGACGCCGAATGAAGAGCCGGGCCGCATCAAGCCTCAAGATTACGCCGCGCTCGAAGAGAACGTCCGCTTTGCCGAAGAACTGGGCGCTAGAGTCGTCAAGCTGAAATCTCGCAACGTGGCAGACGCGCTCATCGCCTTCGCACGCAGGGATGGCATCACGCACGTCATCTTCGGGCAGTCCGCGCGCTCGCGTTGGGACATTCTGCTGCGCGGCTCTGTCATCAACCGCTTCTTGAACGAGGTGCGCGACGCGACCGTGCATGTCGTGCCACTAACAACAGTGACAAGTGACAAGTTACAAGTTACAAGTTAAATGCTTGTCTTTTCTTGTCACCTGTCACTTGTAACTTGTCACTGCTTTTATGAGTTTACGCGCAAAACTACTACTGAGTTATCTGGTTTTCGTCGCCGCCCTCGTTATGCTCGGCGGGTGGAGCGCGTGGCATCTGCGCGAGATGGGGGGCGTGTCACGTCGGATTATCTCAAACAACTATGACTCGGTAAATGCAGCACAGGATATGAAGGAGAGTCTCGAACGACAGGACTCTGCTGCGCTCTTTGCGCTTCTAGGGCAGAGGGAGCGGGCGCTTACGCAACTGCGCGAACATCGGGAGCGATTCGATAGAGCGTTCACTAAAGCTGCCAACAATATCACGGAGCCGGGCGAAGCCGAGGTCATTGAATCTATACGCAACGACCGGGATGCTTATTACCGGCTCTTCGATGATTTTCTGGCTAAAGTCAACGCAACAGATAGTAGAACGCAAGATGCGAGCGAAGCATTTGGAAGGACTGAATATTTCGCCCGGCTCGAACCACTCTTCAATCAACTACGCGCCCGCTGCGATAGTCTCCTTCAGCTAAACCAGCGAGCGATGCTGGCGAAATCGGGGATGGCCGCGAGCGTTGCGCAGAGGTGGTTTCTGACGAACCTTGCGTTTGCCGGTTCGCTTGTAATTGCGGGGCTTGCGCTCGCCTTTCTCCTTTCCGACAGAATCGTCCGCCCTGTACGCGAACTCACGGCCACGACTGCACGGATTGCTGGCGGTGATCTGGATGCGAGGGCAGAGATTCTTTCAAACGATGAAGTAGGAACACTCGCTGCCGAGTATAACCGCATGGCCGCACGACTTCAGCAACTGCGCCGCTCCGACTTAGGTCGGCTCCTCGTCGCGCAACAAACGGCGGAGGCCGCGATTGACTCTCTCTACGATCCTGTGATCGTGACCGACGCTGAAGGAAGCGTCGTCAAGCTCAATCATGCAGCCGAAGAGATTTTCGGCTCGGAAGCGGAAAACGCGGGCAAGCATATTGAAGAGATAGCGCGCGACACTCGCATCGCTTTCGCAGTCTCGGAAGCACTGAGTTCTGAGCGCCCGGTCGCAAGCGAAGGGGCATCGTCAGTGCTGCCTCTCTCAGTGGACGGCCAGAGCCGCGCGTTTCGACTGCGCACGACCCCTATGCGCGACACGGAAAGACACCTGCTTGGCGCGGTCACACTTCTTGAAGACATCACACACCTGCGCGAGATTGACAGGCTCAAGTCCGAGTTCATCTCGACCGCTTCACATGAGTTGCGCACGCCGTTAACAAGTGTGCAGATGGGCGTTCATCTCTTGCTTGAAGGCGCGGCGGGAGAGTTGACGGAAAAGCAAGGCGAGGTGCTGGAAGCCTGCCGCGAAGACTGCGAGCGTCTGGAGAAATTGATGCGCGCTCTGCTAGACCTCTCCAGAATTGAGTCCGGCGAGGAAAAGCCACACCTTATCTCAATCCGGGTGACGGATTTAATCCGCTCCGCCGCCGAACGCTTGCGTCCGCAGGTAGAGTCTAAGGAGATCACTTTTCACGTGGATGTTCCGCCCGACGCGCCGCCTGTGCTTGCAGACCGCGAGCAGATCGAGCGTGTCATCACCAACCTAGTCACCAATGCTATTCGCTACACTTCGCGCGGAGGAGAGATTCATCTCATCGCCACACAGCGCAACAACAGAACGCTCACCATCTCTGTCAGAGATACAGGGCGTGGTATTCCGCCCGAATACCTGCCGCGCATCTTCGACAAATTTGTGCAAGTGCCAAACGCACCTTCCGGCGGCGCAGGCTTAGGGCTTGCCATCTCGGAGCGCATCGTCGAGGCGCACGGCGGGCAAATCAGCGCACAGTCCGAATTGGGGCGTGGCTCTACTTTTACATTCACCTTGCCGGTCGCAGGCGAATTGATAAGCGCCACTGGTGCAGTACAGAGGAAACAGTCATGAGCAAACGCATTCTGATAATTGACGACGAAGAGCACATTCGACGTATGACTCGCTTGACATTGGAAACGGCAGGTTATGAAGTGGGCGAAGCGGGCGATGGTTTTCAGGGGCTTGAGACTTTCGACGATGGCTCCGCGTGGGACGCGGTGCTGTTGGACCAGAAGATGCCGGGCATGGATGGGCTTGAAACCTTACGCAGGATCAAAGAGCGACAACCTGAAGCGCGCGTCATCATGGTGACAGCTTACGCCTCAATAGAACTCGCGGTAGATGCGATGAAGCGCGGCGCGACAGACTTCGTGCGCAAGCCCATGACGCCCGAAGTCTTGCGCAACGCCGTGACAGCAGCCTTATCTAAATCAGTAGTTGTTGCTGCCGCGACATCTCCCGCAGCCATAACCTCTGAGCTTATTTCTCATCCACAGCCGCTCATCCAAACGATAACCATGAACGGCTTCACCATCTTAGACGAAGAATACATAGCGTCGCACGAGCCAGACGCGCGCCGTTTTACAGTCATCAGTCCGAACGGGGAAGAGGATGAAGTTCTTATAGAGATTGATATGGAAGCAGTCGGATATGTCGAGCGAATGACGCGCCGTCATCTACCGCCCGAAAACTCCTTCTGGACTTCGCAGGCCAAGCGTCTTTTGAGCGATTACTTGTGGAATGAAGGGAAAGTTCCGCCAGCCAGGAAACTGACAGTCAAGGAAATAGATCGTGACGAACTCCCGATTGCTGCGCGATGGGAGAGCGGGCAATAAGTGAGTGGAATGGCAGCAGAGATTAAGCGAATACTCGTAGGCCGCGCACTGAGAACGTAGCAGGCAGCCCACGAGCGCCTCACGAAGAAGACCGCACTGGCCGTCTTCAACAATGGTCATAGCTCTATATAAATAAGGTTAAGACTTGTTAGAGATGATCCTTGTCACAATTATCTGCTAGATGTACTGAGAATTAGAAAAATACTGAAAAAGAAATTCCGCCTGTAAGCTTGTCTACAACAGATGCCTACAGGCGGCGGAAGTTATGATTGTCCGAAATGGCTATTTATGGTTGCCCCAAATTGCTCGTTATGGTTGTCCCGCAGGCGTTAGTGCCTTAGAGGGATTTGATGTGTCACATGGCGGGGATTTGATTCGTACCGATTTTCGCGTTTTCAGAGGATTTGAATCGTCGCCATCTGTTGGAAACTGATGCCTTCAATAGAGGCAGCTCAAAATAATAGATAACATCGGTTTGCATCTATTGAAAGACTTTTCTCAAGGTGACATTTGTTGATAGCTTTAATTCGCATCCCAAGAACTATCGCAATGCTGCTCTGTAAGTTCACGCTCCTTATACAAGTCTTGGCTTCGGATAGCGTTTCCAACTATTATGCTCCGGGAGGACTTGAAGAGATGGCTGCAACTGATGTCGTGAAACATGACCTGAGCAAGTCAAAACGCGCTTCTGTGTTTGATTGGACGGAAGATGTCGAGCCGATGCCGATGCCAGCCGTGCGAAGAGGGCGAGGGAAGAAGACCGCACTTGTGGAGGCGGCGAATCCTCCTACCACTACGCGCGTTTCGGAACAGGAGTTAACCAGCGCACCATATCGAAGCGTCGGAAAGATGCTTCTGGTCATAGACGGGAAGCAAAAGGGAGCGACGGGATGGGTGGTAGCGCCGCACGCATTCATCACAGCCGGGCATTGCGTCTATCATCCAGATTTTGGGGGATGGATCACTCAAGCGGCACTCTGCCCACGCTATGACAACAGATGTGCGAAGACATACACCGTTACCACCGTCTATGCGTTGAAAGGTTGGGTCGAATCCAAGGATTGGCGCTACGACATGGCCGCGTGTGTCGTCAGCGAGAAGTTCGCCTCGACAGAGCCGCCACTATCGTTCGATGTGGGAATTCTCCCGGGATTGCGGTTCACAGCCATTGGCTATCCTATCAAACCAATTCCTGGTCACGAATTCAACGGCAAGCGAATGTGGAAGTCGGTTGGTAATCTCATCACGGGTGGCGACGGTTTTCAATGGGCGGAAAATAATCTTACGGGCGGCGCGAGCGGCGGTCCTTGGTGTGAGACGCTCAACAACTATGTCGTCTCCGGCCTCACCTCTGACCGTGGGGAAGACCCCAATGCGGCGCAATCACCGTTATTCACTAATGGCTTTCGGAATCTCTACGACGCAGTGAAGAATCTATGAAGCACGAGAAGGAGCAAACAATGGGTGCGAACGATGTAGTGAAACATGATCTGACCAAGTCATCTGCTATGAGCAATTGGATAGAGGTTGCCGAGCCGCTGCCGATTCCGGTTGTGCGAGGAGCGAGGAGAGAGAAGAGCGCCCGCGTGAAGGCGGCGAATCCTCCTACCACCACGAGCGTTTCGAAGGAGGAGATCAAAACCGCACCGTATCGAAGCGTCGGAAAGATGGGTATCCGCTGGACAGGGAATATACTAGGTGCAAGCGGCTGGGTGGTTGCGCCGAACGCATTCATTACAGCCGGACATTGCGTCTATGATGCGGATAAAGGTGGATGGATTACTGAAGCGAGGTTCGTTCCACACCTTTACACAGGAAATGAGAGGGAATTCATCGTCACCACGGTCTACACATTGAAGGGTTGGATAGAAACTAGCAACTCAGGCACTCAGGAGGATTATCAGTATGACATGGCAGCGTGCGTCATCAGCCAGGGGTTCGACTTAGAATCGTCGCCGCCACTATCCTTCGATATAGGGCCCGCAGGCCAATACTCCGCAATTGGCTATCCCAGCACACCAATGCCCGGATACAACTTCAACGGCGTGGAAATGTGGAAGTCGATAGGCAATCGGACTTCGAGTGGGCCATATCCTGTAGACGGTCTTTGGTGGGCCGAAAATAATCTTACGGGCGGTGCGAGCGGAGGCCCATGGTGCGAACCGGGTAATAACTATGTCGTCTCCGGCATCAACTCCTTCCGCCTGTACGATCCCAATGAGATGGCATCACCGGCGCTCGAACAGGGTTTTCAGAATCTCTACGACGCGGTCAAGAACCTCTGATCATTCAGACTTGGAACGTGACCCATGCGGCCAACGAAGTCGGGTTATGGGTCATTAGAATCGCCGCCGTATAGGTCATGCCGTAGATAATCTGAAGTCCGCTGAGTACGACGCTGCCTGCGCTGTCGTTATCCGTAAATGTGGATTCGGACGCGGCATCGGTCAGTTAGAGAATGTTCTGTTGAGTCATGCTTTTCTCCTTATCTTGTCGGAAGAGCAGGCTCGATCCACTCCAGGCCGAGGTCCAGATTGCGCGTCCAGAGCAACGGCATGGGCGGATGAACCAGATTGGTCATCAGGGTCAGATTGAAGTGGAGTTTCCCTAACGTGCCGAGCGGCAGCATGGTCTGGAACCAGTTGCGAATGCTGTCACTCCACGCTGTAAGAACTTCGTCGAGCGGCGTGGCGTCCGGGGTTGCACCTTTGACCGCGACGACCATCGGCGGCTGCATCAGAATCGGCAGCGGTACGGCTGGCAGCGTCGCATTGAGAACGTAGTCGTACATAACTTCGACCTGAAGCGTGAGCGTCGGCTGATCGTTGTACTTGAGCAGATTGTTGAAGAGGTTCTTTAGATGCTCGAAGAGCGAGCGCTTGACGGGACTGGACGCCCCTAGAGAGGCGATGTCATACACGTGCGATGAATCAACAGTCGGCTGTAGAGCATTTGCAAACCTGACATCCGAGGTCGTGTAGATGAACGGTTCAGCGGACACACGTCCCGGCACCAGTTCGACGTTGCGCTTGATCTTCGTCGTCGTCTGCGCGTTCTGTCGCTGGAAGAGGTCTAGATCGGGTAGCTCGACCGTACGGTCAGCGATAGTCTGCCCCTTCTCTGCGGAGAGATAGTTACCCTCGTTGTCTACGTAGACGAAGCAGAACTGATTGAGGTCGTCGCAAGTGTTGTTCGAGCAATCGTTGCCATGATAGCGCTCGGCGTGATACGCCGGATCGCCGACTTGAACCCACGGCATACCAATTCCATCAGGTCTCTTCCCGACCAGCGTGGTGAGCAACGCGCCGTCTCGCGGATCGCCCTCCGCTTTGACGCTGCACTCCTGAATGTAGAAAGAATACTTCAGCAACGGATCGCCTAGCTGTGGCAGCGAGCGAGCCGCCATCACCAGACCACCGGACTGCTTCGCTTTGTCTGTAATGTCGCTAACCATCTCGATGGTCGTCTCAAGCGCCACACCGGCATTCGTCACCTCTTCGCTGCCGGAATCGGTCGTAGCGTCAACCTTTCCGAGGAATTGAACAAGGTCTTGATTGACACGGGGGAAGACGGTGATGAACTGTGCGAGTTCGTTGAACGCATTCAGAAAGTCGGCCTGCGCACGCATCGCCAAGTTCTGGCCGATGTTGAATTCCACATCGCACAGTACACGGTCGTGCGGGTAGTGCACCGGTAGAGCGTAGGTGAAGTCATAGCCCCACTTCGTCAGCGAGGCGAGATCGGGGGCGTCTGGATTGACGACCGGTGTTTGCGCGCTCATTGCTGGCGGGAGCGGGAAGGAGCGCAACGGCAGCGGAACAGCGGCAGTGCCTAGGGGCTGCTCAAGCGGCCAGTCTTCATCGCGTATGACGAAGCTAAGCCAGGTCGAGGCTACGTATCCTTCAACGTCTGCGGGCCGCGAGATCTGGTGCTCGATGTCTGTGCCGTTGTAGACCAGATCGAGATCAAGCGTGGCTACGATCTCACCGCCGCCGCCGCGAACATTCTCCGGTGCCATGACGAGGAACGGGACTGCTGCATCGCTGGCGACTTTCAGATCAAGCTTCGGCGAAGAGAATGTGACCTCGCTGGCAGCATCGCGCATGTCGGCAGGACGACGAATGACGACCGTCAGCGGCGGACGAATCGTGCGACCACGACGGTCTTTCAGATCAGGAGCGACCATGACGGTCGAAGTGCCGAGGACGACTGGCGCGCTCAACGCGAGCGTGACAGTGAGACCGTCGCCCGAAACGGTCGCGGAATTGACCTGCGCTCCTTGCGAGATCGTGTAGTTCGCCGGATTGGTCGCAGAGGCTGCGTCCATAGGCGCGGAGAAGGTGATGAAGACGGTGCTCAAAGTCTCCTCGGTCGAGGCTGCGTAGATGATGCGCGGCGAAGCGAACATGACGGGGCCGAAAAGACGCGGAGTGATCGAAAAACCAGGCTCGTTGATCATCGCATTGACGGTCGCTCGATATTCGATAGCGGCGCGCGTGGTGTATGCGCTCGCCAGCGTCATGAGCATCTGCTGGTAATAGGCTTCCCGCACGCGAGTAGCGTCAGCACCGGCCTCGTCCTCGAAGGCTGGAATCATCCACAGCTTAGCGATTTCGGCGAGGAGCTTCTTCTGATCAAGCAACTGCTGTAAATAGTTCGTCGAGCGGAACTGGCCGACGATCTGAGTCGCAGACGTGAACTCAGGCGTCAGCACGCCGTCAATGGCGGCGAAGAACTGGCGACCCCATGTGTCCATGTCAATGTTGGTGAAGTCTAGAGTGAGCTTTGGTCCGGTGAGTCCCTTGCCGGTCTCATACGTGCGAATCTCCACGTTCGTGTGCGTCTGCAACTCGTTTGAGATAGGGCGCGGCGCGAAGATTACTGAATTGGTCGCATTGTCGCTCTCATCCGAGACGCCCTCTTCTTGCGAGACCTTCGTGTTAATCTTGTAGGAGATAGGCTCCTGCGCGTCCCTCTGCACGCCTACGCGCACGACCCAGAGCACGCTACCATTGCGCGCGGTCGTGACGCTGCGGCGGTCTACGCCGGTCGCAACCTTCATCAGATACGAACCCTGAACAGAGAGCGCGTTCTGGAAGAGCGCCGCGAACTGCGTGAGTCCCACAGTCTTCTCGTTCTGGTTGGGTGAGACCGGCGCAAAATGCGGTGCGACCTCGGTCGCCACTTGGGTGATGCCGGGCATCGTCTCCAGATCACCGAGGACAGCGCCGCCAGTGCGGCGCACGATGAATGAAACTCTGAGAAGAAACACCTGCTCCTGATTGAGGTTGGGTCTGTCTATCGTAAAATCGAGTGTGCGCGAATTCGGCGGAGGCGGAACTTTGGTATTCCACGCCGCGCGGTCGGCTATGAACTCATAGATGGAACTCTTTCCCTGTCCGCCATCGAAGAGCCACTGCTTAATTGACGTGATCTGCTCTGCCGTCAGCGGAATCAAATCACGTAGAAGCGTCGCTTCAACAGCGTAGGCGATGCCGTTCGGATCATTCAGTTGGTAGAAGAGTTGTTTGTAGGTTCGAAGCGCCGTCTGCGCGTTCTGGTTGAGCGTGGAGGATACGCTACCATCGGCTGTGAAGGTCGCTTGTCCGCTGAACGTCAGCTTCTTGTCCGCCGACTCGATGTTGTTGACGGTAAGCACGAACTGGTCGCCTTCGAGCGACTCGACCGTAAGGGTAACGGTGCGCGAATCGGTGAGCGTCGCGTGTGTGATAACGCCACCATCAATCTTGTAGTTGTCCAACTTCTCTGCGGAGTCACTGTCAAGTGGCTGCGTAAATGAAGCAATAACGCTCGTCGATCCGCTCATGCTCGCATAGAGAAGACCTTCGTAGCGGCTGGCGTCGAAGGTAAGGAGGAGTTGTAACGCAGGCTTTCCGCCGACAGTATCAACCTGGAAGCTAGATGCGATTGACGGCCACTGCGACAGTCCTATGAGGAGGTCGCTGTAGCCTGTGCGAATCGGTGGTTTATCGTAGGGCGGTTTGCCAGCGGACGACGAGGTGAGCGTTGTGACGAGCGTGTTGCCGTAGTAATCCTGCCAGTCGAATCCTACCTGTAGGATGTAGCCGACGCCGAGATACGGATTCTCGTTCGCATTCGGCAGATACTCTGATGATTTCTCCAGCTTGCTGATAGCGAACGACGAGTAGGGAACGCTCTGCTTGTAATCCCACTCTTTCACCTCTTCGACCGGAGCGGGAATGACGATTTTGTCGTTCGTCTCCTCTGCTGCTTTCGAGGTCGGACCGGCGGGAAGGCCGATGTTGCTGCCCCTGAAATACAAGTTCTCCGAGACACCGTAATTGAGCAGGCTGAAGTTGTTGTAGATGAAGGCCTCGGCATATCCGCTCGCATTCGGATCAATCGGCACTGGCGGCGCAGGCTGCCGCTTTGCTAACAGCGTCTGCGCGCCCGGCGGAACAGTGGAAGTGCGTATGCGCGGCCCGCCGGGGATAGTGACCTGTTGACCGGCGGCGAAAATCGGCGATACGGTGCGGTTGTTCGGATCGGCGGCCAGAGAGGCGATCCCTTGACCGTAATATAACGAGATGTCGGCAAAGCTCCCGCTATGGGCGCTTGTGCCAACGATCAACTCCAGACGCGGCAGATTGAGCGCTGTGGGGAAGACGACTGGATCGGGAAGCGTGCCCGCGTAGCGCGGGTTCGCACTCTTAAGCGCGTCGAGCGTCGTCGAGAAATCCGTCACAATCTTGCTGAGCGATACTCCGGGTCCCGGCGGCGGCTGGAAGAGTCCTTCGTTGACGATAATCTTTTTTCCGCTCATAAGCGCAAGCGATGCGTTAGACTCGGCAATATCGCCTACGTCGGAGTAGTAATCGTAGCCTGTGCTGTCGAGCGAGCCGAGGTCATTCGATGACAGCGTAAGCTGCGGCGGATCTGCTTGCGCGAAGGCAACCGCGTTCGATGTCTCGACCGCTTCGCCTATTGCGACCGCGTTCATGAAGTTCGTCAGGCGATTGCGGTCGAAGTCTGACGATGGCGCAGCATAAGTGACTATCAGGACGAGCGCCGCTTCGTTGCGATCATTGAAAATACGGTCGGGGAGTCCGCGCTTCTCTACGCTGTCGTAGTAGTAAAGATAGAAGCCACCGGCGCGCGTGATGCTCGCCGTCCAGAGAAGCTGCAAGAACTCGGAGGGCTTGTTGAGAAGTCCCAGGCCACGTTCGGCCTCGGCAGTAAGCATTCTCGACGAGGCTTGCGGCGGGCGCGTAATCGTAGAGAGGTTGACCTGCGCGATGCCGAGCGTGACTTTGTTAGAGCCGCCACCGACCTTAATAGATGCGTCGGTCTGGACGCCTTCGGTCGCGTTGCCGGTCTGTTCGGGCGAGTATCCCAGAACTATCTGATCGAAGAACGAATCGTTGCCGCGAACCTGCTCGATGATCCGCTCAAGCATGAGAATCGAGTTGCCCGAAGCTCCTACCAATTCATACGTCGTCTTATTCGAGGTGCTCGCCGCAACCTCCGGCACGCGCTTCACAGTAAACTCAATCGTCGTTGCCCAGCCATAGTTCGTCAAGGCAGTTGGTATCGTCGTACCTGTAGCCTCGTCGTATCGAGCGATGTTGATGCTGAAGCGCGGAAGCTTCGCCGGGGGCGTGGGACTGTTGTTGTCAGTTGTGCGCGCGAGATTGACCATTGCGTCCGGCATGCGCCAGATGCGCAACGACGGCACGCCGCCGCTTGCTTTGTCGCCATACGGCAGTTTGACAACCTCTGCGCTTTGCCAGAGCAGCGAGCTGGTGAACGGATAGCGCGCCAACTCGCTTTCATACATCACACCAGCGCCTAGACTCGTCAACGGAATCGCAGTCGCGCCTGCTCGGACAAAGGCGCTGACTTTGCGGATGCGCTCCGCATTAGTCGAGTCATATTTTATGGATACCTTGAGCTTCTGTTCGGTGCCGGGGAAAAGGAGCCACTCAGGTCCGGCGCTGCGATCAAGCGTGAACTCGAACGGCGGCGTCTCTTTCACGTTGGGGATGACCGGTACTTTAATTTGCTGTCCGGTGAGCGCGTAGAGTCCGGCGTAATCTGGGAGCACGAGCTTTTCGTCTTTCTCCTCTTTCACCCATATACCTTTGCTCTTCGGCTTGATGCCTGTCGTTGGCAACCGCAGGCCATGCAGGTAATAGCAGGAGGTCATTCCTGAAAGATGCTGAATCGCGAGTGACCGCTGCGCTTCCTTGATTAACTCTTCGACCTTAAACTGCGCAAGATGCGGGACGTTTAGATAGAGATTGTCGTTATTGACGAGGAATAGACCTGACTGATCGCCGTTCGCGGAGGCGAACGAGAGAACATCCATAGAGATGGCAAAGCGCTGTATGATTCCTTCAAGCGTTTCCTTCTCGACGGTTTTAAGGTTGAACGACGGCAGAAAGATGACGGCAACGGGCGCGATGATGCGCGGGTTGGTGAGGACATCGCTGCCGGAGAACAACTGTGCCAACGTGATGCCGCCAAGGGCGCTCGCAACGGTGGCGAGCGTATCGTTCGGAACGGTCGTGTATTCGGCACTTGTCGGCTTGTAGATAACTTTTACACCGCTCTGGAGAATCGCGCGGCCTGCGTTCTGCATAGCCAGCTTCGTCGCATCGAATCCATTCGCATAGACCGGAAGCTTCGCAATCGTGTCGAATGTGTCGTTGGCAAGCGCGCGGTAGGTGACATATGGAATGAGTATCGCAGCCTTGTCGCGCAGCAGGTCAACGACGAGAACATCAGAGTTGATGAGTAGATCAGCGAGCGTTACGGCGAGAGCCTTTGCAACATCAAGGAGTGAGTCGCCATCTTTGATCGTGTAACTCTTGGTCTGGCTCTCATCAATGCGGTACGTGACCGTCTTTCCGGCTTGCAGGATGGCGGTATCGGCGGAGTTCGCGAGTGCCAGATCGGTTGCTCTATATGCGCCGATGTTTTGCGCAGCCTTCGCTGCGAGCGCGTCGAAACTGAGCGTTCCCTCGCTGGCGCTGGCGGTCGCGTGGACGCCGATTGTCAGCGTCTTCGATCCATTCAACGGATGCGCCGGGTTTGCTGTGAAGAGTTCGAAGAGGGAATATTTATCATTGCCCTGGAGATCGCCAGTTGTATTGATCCAGAGGATGATGTCGTTCGGCTTATCGGTGGATGAGAGCGGGTATTTGAACTGTCGCAGTGCGTCGCGCGCGGCCTGCACCATCTGGCGCGCGAGGAGTAGAAAGTAGTCCGAAAGAATCCAGTCGGCCATAGAAAGTGGCGCTCCCGCTTCGAGGGCGAATGCCTTCGGCGCGGTGCCCTGCTCCTGTTGCACCTTGACCGCAAGCTCGTCGAAATACTTGCGTAGATGGGCGAGCGTCTGCTTATCCAGTTCATTGTATTTGCTGAATTGATAGCCGTAGGCAGGCTCAGTGTTCCATGCGGCGACGTTGAGCGTCAGATCGGGAGCGATGGGGAAGAACGTTGTGTCGGACGAGCCTGTCTCCGGCGGCAGATTCACGGTGAGACGAAATTGCCGCTTCATGAAATCGCTCGCTGCTTCGGGCGGAATCGGCGTGGGATTCTCGTCCGTGCTGTTGAGATCAACCTCAATTAGCGTCTGAAGCGTCTCCGCATTGACGACGAGCGCGTCAATCTCTTCCCACGTCTTCGAGGACGGCTGCTTGGCCGCTATTGCCCAGCGCAACACCATCTTCGCCAGCTTTTCGAAGGATGTATCGTCCGTCGCGGCAAGCGTCGCTGCGCGGACGAGCGCCTGATGGCTCGGTTGCGGAACCGACTTAATAGCAACCACTCCGATATAGCATGGCGTCTGCTCCGTGTACTTATCACCCTTATCCCACTCGTCGTGCGCGGCGGCGAGAGCGGGAACGAAGTAGCCTTCAAGCGCAATCTTGTTCGCACTGTCGGCGAGGAGATACCAGTCAACGCCTTTCACTACCTCTGCGAATGCTGTGACGCGCAAGCGCGTGGCGCTCAAGCGATGATCGGCAGGAGCGCGAAGGAGCGTCGGTTCGGGCGCGGCGAGCGTCCAAGGGGCTTTCCCTATATTCTCTATGGTGAACGTCTCTTTGAGACGCATAGAGAAGCTGAAAGATATTGTGATTGAGAAAAGCCCAACGTCAATTGAGATGGAGACCGACACGGAGACATAGGCTGAGACGGTCAGGGCGATAGAACGGTATGATTCGAAGGTGAGTTGAACCATCACCTTCACTTCTATGTTGACATCCGCCTTGATAATGGCGAAATCAACCGTGCCGAAGACCTTTCCAATTATGCCGATGGTGCCGCGCAACCAGAAATAGTAAGCGCCCTGCAATTGCGAGTTGTCGCTAGCGCCGCCGTCTGTAATCTGGTACGGATTCCACTTCGCTATGACGCCCTCGATGATACCAAAGACGGTGATGCTGAATCCTGCGGAGAGAATGCCGTAGCGTATAGATTTTCCGACGCCAAACTGCACGCCGAATCCGAAAACGATGACAGGATTGAACGTGCCGTCGGTGACCGCCGGAACTTTGTTCGTCGTAGCGCTGGAGAGCTTGCCGAAGTAGAAACCAGCCGAGCCGAGCAGAGGAATGCCGGGATAAACGATTCCTTCTATAGTGAAGGAGCGCGAGAAATCTTCGTTCCACGGGAATCCGACATCAACCTGAAAATCGCCGTTTGTGTAGACGGCGATGCCGAATACCGGCAGCGTGAGCGAGTACGCGCCGATGCTGAGATTGCGCATAACATCGGGCAGCGTAATCTCGGCCTGATAGACGCCAACGCTCTCGCTAATCTGGCGATACATGATCTGGAAGTCCAGACCTTTGAAAATCTTCGCGGCTGGTCCGGCCAGCGCTATACGCAGCGCATAGAGATTAGGATCGTTGAAGACGATCTGGAGCGTTATCAGGTAGCCGCTCTTTGGCGGCGGCGGCGCGGCGAGCGACATGTCGGGTTGTTTGACAAGCGCGGTCTTCGTTGTCGTTTGCTTCTCGTCGCCGAACTTGAGAACGCCGAACTCCGTGCCGATGAGCCACGAACTCTGCGGATCGAATATGATCTTAGGGGTCTCGCCCGGCTTCGTGTCAGGCAGCGAGGCGAGACAGTCAATCGCCGCCTGCACGTTCTTCGCGGTGGCGAAGCATGTGGCAGTGACGTGCTGGCCCATCGCAAGAAGGCGAAGGTCTAAATACTTGTTGCCGTTGCCCGGCGGCGCGGGAGCAGTGCCCGGCTTGCTCGTGTCCCACGGGCCAAGCTGGTTCGTGTTGCCGTTCGCTTCCGGCCCAGTGTTCCAGAGAAACGAGCCTTTGAGCGTGACGAAGACGCCTTTCTTCGCTTGTGGATTCGTAGTGTCGTTGTTGTAGACGACGCTGATTGAGTCAATGCGCGCGATGCCGAGTTCTATCGGTCCGATGTCTACATTGAAGCTGACGGCGTTCTTCGTAAAATTGTATTCGAGCGAGAGGTTGTTCAGTGGAATGCTGTTGAGAATGTTCCACGGCGCTTCGAGCGCGAAGGCCGACCCGGTGAGCCACGTGACCATACGCTCGATGATTCCGCCAAGCGTCGTCCCTTTAGTGAAGCGGATGACGCCAATCCATTCCTTGTTCGCCTGCTGCTTGACCAGCGCTTCGATGAAATCCCACGTGATGCCGAAACTTTGCACCGAGCCGCAGTAATCGTACCAGACCATCAACTCTATGTTGTTCCAGCGCGTCATTACCTCCAGGCGCGCGAAGTTGCCGGTGTTATCGCAGCCGCCGGTAGCGGCGAGGGAAACGGCAGCGCTCGTGCCGACGAGCGCCGACAGTATCTGCGGTTTCTTAGGCGGGTTGTAGCCAGCAGCGAGAGAAGCGGAGATGGGCGGTAGCGGGAGGAAGGGAACTGTCCATGGCTCCTTCGTCTTCGCCGTGAATGCCCACGATCCGTCGCCAGTCGCAGCGGTGAGCGAAAGGCCATCAAGTGCATAGTTGTACTCTGGAGGAACGTCGAAGTTCAGATATTTCTTTAGCAGGTAGGT